>PVBE012988246.1_pt1 | contig 506294 bp, 493 predicted proteins | sample 1631181 | NCBI WGS metagenome assembly PVBE01 (sample SAMN08397723, study PRJNA350692) | Marine metagenome, whole genome shotgun sequencing project. | isolation source: water | place: Pacific Ocean | collected 2012-04 | reverse complement strand
TCACCTGATACAGCGCGACGGGCTCGTCGAAGCCCTTCATCGTCGCGTCACCGGCCGACGTGAACGCGAACGTCTTGCCTGCGCAGAGCTCCCGCACGACGTTTGAGACCAGCACCTGCCCCGGCTTCGCGCGGTCGGTGATGCGCGCTGCGAGCTGTACCGCCGTGCCGAAGAGGTCGTCGTCCTCGGCGATCGGCTCACCGGCGTTGATCCCGATGCGGACGCGCACCTCACCGCCCTCGAGCTCCTGCTGAATCGCCAGCGAGGCTTCGACGGCTGAGACCGCCGACGGGAAGCTCGCCATGATGCCGTCGCCGGTGTGCTTCACCTCGCGGCCGTCGTGTGCTTCGAGCGCACCTCGGACGGCGCTGTTGTGCCCTCGCAGTACCTCCTGCGCCGCCTCATCGCCGACGCGCTGGGTGAGCGCGGTCGAGCTTTCGAGGTCGGTGAAGAGGATGGTCTGGAACGAGGCGGGCACGGAATCGCGTGGCACGGAGCCCAGACGCTCCGCATCGAACTCCTCCAACGCCAGCGCCACCGCCTCAGAATCACCCAGTTCCTGATGCCACTCGCTTCCCTCAAGCGTGAGACGTTTCGCTCCAGGCAGAGTTTGCGCTATCTGGATGCCTTCTTCCGTCAGGACCGCGATGCAGTCTCGTCTCGACATGATCAGCGCCGGGATTTCGAGTGCAGCGACCAGTTCTTGGGCTTCCTCGCCGGCAGACATTCTTAGTGCCAGGCCCGCGCCTCGTGCTCTTCGCATCTCCGGCCAACGGGAGGCTGCGTACGCCTCCATCGCGAGTCGCCTCGAAGCGGCGTCCTCCCATCCGTACCACAGGAACAGCGTCCGAGTGAACACGTCGGCGTCGAACTTCTCAACCGCCAATAGGGCTTCAACGATTGGGGGTATACCGGTGAGATTTGAGTGCCAGAGGACAAGAGAACTCCACCTGTCGCGAAGGTCGTGAGCAAGAATCACCGCTGCGTCAGTGCCTTGGCTGGTGCGGCTGACGAGCAATGCGCGGTCCACGCTCGCGGCCTCCAGCACTGCCCGTGCGTCCGAGACGTATCCAGCGCGGGTCCGGGGCTCGTCACCCACCTTCTCTGACAGTCCGAACCCTCGAGCGTCGTAGCGGATGACGCGCCAACGAGAGCCCAGGCGCTCCATCCACGCGCGGAACTCCGGCACTCGCCAGTCCATGTCCAGATGGCTGTAGGCGCTGAGGTAGACGAGCGATGGACCGGACCCGTGCACCGCGTAGGCGATGCTCACGCCGTCCTCGGTACGTGCGTACTGGACTGGTGGCGCATCCATCGCAGCTACTCCGCCGGAATCGTGTCGTCGAGGGCCGGTGTCTCAGCGACGATGATAGCGGCACGACGGCGGATGGCGCTGAGCGTGTAGCATCACGGCCGGGCGTACCGGGCCAAACGAAAGCCGGGCGTGCGGGGGTTGATTCGATGGACGCGACGGTTCGTCTGCTGCGGGCAGGGCTGGTTCCGTACAGCGCCGCGTCGCGCTGGCAACGCGAGACCGCCACGTCGCTGCGCCGCGAGGGCGATACCGGCGGTGAGGCCGACGAGGCCGTAGCGCTGCTCGAACATCCGCCGGTCTACACGCTCGGCAGGCGCGGCGGCAGGCAGCACGTGCTGCGCAGCGAGGCGGAACTGGCGCTGCAGGGTGCCGAACTCGTCGAGAGTGACCGCGGCGGCGACGTGACGTTTCACGGGCCGGGGCAGCTCGTGGTCTATCCGATCCTCGATCTGCGCGCGCGTGGCATCGCTCCCGTCGACCACGTGCGCTCGCTCGAGGGCGTGGTGATCGACGTGCTGCGCGACTTCGAGGTGTGCGGCGAACGCGTCGAGGGGCGGCCGGGCGTCTGGGTGAGCGGCGCGAAGGTCGCCGCCGTCGGCGTGCGCGTGCAGCGCGGCGTCTCGACGCACGGACTGGCGCTGAACGTCAGCACCGACCTTTCGAGGTTCGACGCGATCGTCCCCTGCGGCATCGGCGATGCGGGCGTGACCTCGATGCAGCGCCTGCTCGGTGTCGCACCGTCGATGGCGGCGGTGCAGTCGAGGGTGGTCGCGGCGCTCGGCTCGCGGCTCGGGCTGACGTTCGATGTGGAGCGCTACGCGGAGGGCCTGCGGCGTGCCGGGTAGGACGTCAGTGGAAGTGCCGCTCGCGGTCGAGGATCGACGGCCGCCATGGATTCGCACGCGCTTCCGCGCCGGGGAGCGCTATCGCGGCGTGATCGAGCTGTTGCGCGAGCACGACCTGAGCAGCGTCTGCGAGGAGGCTGCCTGCCCGAACATCGGCGAGTGCTTCGGTGCGGGCACGGCCACGTTCATGATCCTCGGCGACATCTGCACGCGGGCCTGCGGATTCTGCGCGGTGACCTCGGGCCGTCCGTCGGGCCTCGACCTTGGCGAACCGGGCCGGCTGGCCGACGCGATCGCGGCGATGGCGCTCGATCATGCGGTGATCACATCGGTGAACCGCGACGACCTGCCGGACGGCGGCGCGGGCGTCTTTGCCGCCTGCATCCGCGCGATCCGACGTCGACACCCTGCCTGTGACGTCGAGGTGCTGATCCCCGACTTCGAGGGCGACTGGGCCGCGCTCGCGACGGTGATGGAGGCTGGGCCCGACGTGCTCAACCACAACATCGAGACGGTGCCCCGGCTCTACCCGCGCGTGCGGCCGAAGGGGCGCTACGAACGCTCGCTCGAGCTGATCAGCCGTGCGCAGTCGCTCGCACCGCAGACGCCGACGAAGTCCGGGCTGATGGTCGGGCTCGGGGAGACGTTCGATGAGGTGACCGCGGCGATGTCTGACCTGCGCGCTGCGGGTTGCGAGCTGTTGACGGTCGGCCAGTACTTGCGACCAACATCGAAGCACCTGCCGATCGCTCGCTACTACGAGCCGTCGGAGTTCGAAGCGATCGCAGCCGCAGGCCGCGCGCTCGGCTTTGCGCACGTGGAGGCAGGCCCGCTCGTGCGCTCTTCGTACCACGCCGCGCAGCAGGTGAGCGCAGCGACCGACGGGGCGGCGGCGCGGAGTTCCGATGGCTGAGAGCGAGGCGTACGACGTCGCCGTCGTCGGCGCAGGGCCAGGCGGCTATGTTGCGGCGATCCGTGCCGCGCAGCTCGGCCTGCGCGTCGCGCTGATCGAGCGCGAGGCACTCGGCGGCGTCTGCCTCAACCACGGCTGTATCCCGAGCAAGACGCTGCTGCACGCCGCCGAGCTGGTGGCCGCCGTGCGCGACGACGGTGAACGCCTCGGCATCGCCTTCGACGGCCTGCACCTCGACCTCGGACGTGCCGCCGACGCGAGCCAGGAGGTCGCTGCCGGGCTGTGCGACGGGGTCGCGCTCCTGCTGCGGCAGCACGGCGTCGAAGTGATCGAGGGCAGCGCGCAGCTCACATCGGCGACGGCCCTGCGCGTCGAGCCGGACGGGCGAACGATCGAGGCGGCGAACGTGATCCTCGCGACCGGCGCACGTGCTACCGCGCCGCCGGGCATCAACGTTGACGGCGAGCGCGTGATCACCAGCCGCGAGGCGCTGCTGCTGCGGGAGCCGCCGGACCCGGTCGTGATCGTCGGCGGTGGTGCCGTTGGCGTGGAGTTTGCCTATCTCTGGAGCGCCTACGGCGCGCGGGTAACGGTCGTCGAGGCGCTGCCGCAGCTCTTGCCCGGCGAGGACGAGGAAGCCGCGGCCGCCCTCGAACGCTCGTTCAACAGACGCGGGATCGAGGTGCGGACGTCGACGCCGGTCGCGGGCGTTGCGGCCTCCGATGACGGCGCGACAGTGACGCTCGACTCTGGCGAGGAGTTGGCGGCGCAGCGCGTGCTGGTCGCCGCCGGTGTCGCGCCGAACAGCGAGGGGCTGGGCCTTGAGCAACTCGGCGTCGCGCTCGACCGTGGCTTCGTGCAGATCGATGGTCACTGCCGCTCGAACGTCGCAGGGTTGTGGGCGATCGGCGATCTCACGGGCGAGCTGGCGCTGGCACACGTCGCCTCGGCGCAGGGCGTCACTGCTGTCGAGGCGATCGCGGGACTCGACCCCGCATCGCTTGATTACGACTGGATGCCGCGCGCCGTCTACTGCCAGCCGCAGGTGGCGAGCGTCGGGCTGACCGCAGCACTGGCGAGCGAGCGCGGGCACGAGGTGAGCGTCGGGCGCTTCCCGTACGGCGCGAGCGGGCGTGCGGTCGCCGTCGATGGCGGCGAGGGGTTCGTGAAGCTCGTGATCGACACGCAGACGCAGGAATTACTCGGCGCGCAGATCGTCGGCCACGGCGCGACGGAGCTGATCGCGCAAGCGAGTCTCGCGCGCCTGCTGGAGACGACCCCGGCGGAGCTGGCGGCGACGGTACACCCGCACCCCACGCTCTCGGAGGCGATCAAGGAGGCCGCGCTGGCCGTCGGTGGCGAGGCGATTCACTTCTATGCCCCGCGCGGCAGCACGGCGAACGGGTAGTATTCGGGCGCACGCCCGAGCGCACGCACTGGGAGGTCCGGTATGACTGCCGAACTCGACGCTGAGCAACTGCTCTACATGTTCCGGACGATGACCACGATTCGAGAGTTCGAGGAAGCCGCCGGCCGCATGGCCGAGCAGGCGAAGATCCCCGGCGCCGTGCACCTCTACGCCGGGGAAGAGGCGGTCGCCGTCGGCGTCTGCGCGCACCTCGAGGCGTCGGACACGATTGCGAGCACGCATCGCGGCCACGGGCACTGCATCGCGAAGGGCGGCGACGTGAAGCTGATGCTCGCGGAGCTGCTTGGCAAGGCCGCAGGCTACTGCCAGGGCAAGGGCGGCTCGATGCACATCGCCGACCTCGATCTCGGCATCCTCGGCGCGAACGGTATCGTCGGCGCTGGCCCACCGATCGCCGTAGGCGCGGCGTTCGCGGCGCAGTACCAGGGCACGCGGGGCGTCTCCGTCTGCTTCTCCGGCGACGGTTCGACGAACGAGGGCACGTGGCATGAGGCGCTGAACTACGCGGCGCTCTTCGACCTGCCGGCGGTCTTCGTGATCGAGAACAACCACTACGGCGAGTTCACGCCGCAGGAGGGGCAGGGCTCGATCACGAAGCTTTCCGATCGCGCCGCCGCCTACGGCATCCCCGGCGTGACCGTCGACGGGCAGGACGTGCTCGCGGTGCATGCGGCGGCGGGCGAAGCGATCGAGCGCGCCCGCGCGGGCGGCGGCCCGACGCTGATCGAGTGCGACACCTACCGCTTCTACAGTCACACCGGCCGCAGCGAGGGCGACCCGCGGCCGATCGAGGAGCGCGATGCGTGGCGCGAGCGCGACCCGCTGACGATCCTGCGCGGCGTGCTCGACGAGCGCGCCATCCTCTCCGGCGAGTCGGCAGATCGCATCACCGAGGAAGTGCAGCGCGAGATCGAAGAGGCGATCACGTTCGCCGAGCAAGCGCCGTATCCGGAGCTTTCAGAGCTGCTGACCGACGTCTACAGCTAGCGCGCCGAGAGCAGAGCAGCGAACGCGCACGACCGAGAGGAAACGACGATGACGACAGCAACCGACGTTGCAACCGACCGCCAGATCAGCTACCGCGAGGCGATCAACGAGGCACTGCACCAGGAGATGGCCGCCGATGACTCGGTGTTCGTCGCCGGCATTGACCTCGCTGCCCGCGGGGACGTATTCGGCCTCACGCAAGGCATCCTCACCGAGTTCGGGCCGAAGCGGATCATGGACACGCCGATCTCGGAGAACGCAATCACCGGCCTCGCGATCGGCGCCGCCACGCAGGGCCTGCGTCCCGTGATCAGCCTGATGTTCATCGATTTCATCGGCGTCTGCTTCGACCAGATCATCAACCAGATGGCGAAGATGAAGTACATGTTTGGCGGCAAGGCTCGCCTGCCGCTGACGGTGCTGGTGAACGCCGGCGCGGGCACCGGGATGGCGGCGCAACACTCGCAGAGCCTAGAGGCGCTGCTCTGCCACATCCCCGGCCTGAAGGTCGTGATGCCGAGCACCGCATACGACGCCAAGGGCCTGATGACGTCGGCGATGCACGAGGACAATCCCGTCTTCGTGATCATGCACAAGCGCTGCTCGCGGCTGCAGGGGCCGGTGCCGGAGGAGAACTACGCGATCCCGCTTGGCAAGGCCGCCGTGGTGCGCGAGGGCACGGATGCGACGATCGTCGCGACGGCGTACATGGTGCATGAGGCGCTGGCAGCCGCCGAGACGCTGGCAGGCGAGGGCATCGACGTCGAGATCGTCGACCCGCGCAGCCTGCAGCCGCTCGACACGGAGACGATCGTGGCCTCGGTGCAGAAGACGCACCGCGTGTTGACGGTGCACGAGGCGGTCGAGTTCGGCGGGATCGGTGCGGAGATCAACGCGCAGATCGCGACCGAGGCGTTCGACTACCTCGACGCGCCGCCGCTGCGACTGGGTGCGCCCTTCAGTCCGGTGCCATACAGCCCCGTGCTTGAGCAGGAGTGGATCGTGAACGCTGAGCAGATCGCCGAGGCGACGCGGCGGCTGGTGAACGGCTAGCGCCGATGGCGACTGCGATCCACTTTCCGAAGGTCGGGATGACGATGGAGGAGGGCGACCTCGTCCGCTGGCTCGTCGACGAGGGCGCGGCGGTCGACGCCGGTCAGCCGCTCTTCGAGATGGAGACCGAGAAGGTCGAAGTAGAGGTCGAAGCGGAGGAGGCGGGCGTGCTCAGGCAGCTCGTTCCGCCCGGCACGAAGCTGCGGCCGGGCGCGGTCGTCGGCTGCTTGCTTGCCGAGGGCGAGTCGGACGTGCCGCAGCCGCTGATCGACGAGGTCGCGGGGCAGTGGAGCGAGTCGAGTTCCGGAGCGGGCGCGCCCGCCGCGCCAGCCACACCATCGAGTGCACCGCCAGCAGCGACGCCACCCGCAGCGCCACCGGCTCGCGGGGCAGGCGAGCGCGTGCTCGCGACGCCGATCGCGCGTCGGCTGGCGCGTGAACACGCGATCGAGATCGGCGAGATCGCCGGCTCAGGGCCGAACGGCCGCATCACGGAGTCGGACGTGCGCGCCCACATCGAGGGCGGCGCAGCCGCTTCTACCGCTTCCGCGAAACCGCCCGGCGCATCGACGGAGCCGTACAGCGGTCGCCGTCGCACGATCGGCGAGCGCATGCGGGCGAGCCTGCAGGAGAGCGCGCAACTAACACTCTTCAGTGAGATCGATGCCGCGCCCGCCTCGGATCTGCTGCACCGGCTCAATCGGGAGTGGCGCGGCGATGGCGTCGCGGTCACGCTCACGCCGCTGGTGATGAAGGCGTGTGCGATGGCCCTCGTCGACCATCCGCGGCTGAACTCGCGGATCGAGGGCGATGCTATCGTGCTTGAGCCGGAGATCAACATCGGCTTTGCGACCGACATCGAAGCCGGGCTGATGGTGCCGGTCGTGCGCGCCGTCGACACGCTGACCCTGCAGAAGCTTGCGCGCACGGTCGGGGGACTCGGCAAGCGTGCCGGTGAGGACGCGCTGACCGTCGACGATGTCTCGGGCGGCACGTTCACCGTCTCGTCGCTGGCGACGCTGCCGATCGATGGCTTCACACCGGTGCTGAACCCCCCGCAGTCGGCGATCCTCGGCGTTGGCCGGGTGCGCGATGTCGCGCGCTTCGAGGATGGCGAGGCGGTGCGCGGCCGGGCGTCGACGCTCAGCCTCAGCTTCGACCATCGTGTAGTTGATGGCGCGCCTGCCGGTCGCTTCCTCGCGCGCATCGTGGAGCTACTGGAGCAGCCCGACGCGCTGATCTGAGTTGAGCCGCGCGCCCTCGTCTTGAGTCTGCGCGAGGCCCGGGAGGTTTCGATGATCACCGGTATGCTGATCGCTGAGAGCCTGCGCGTCGGTGCGACGCTGGAGAGTCTTGGCGTGACCGTCACCAGGATTCGCAGGCTCCGTGTCGAGGGCAATACAGCGGATCAGCCGCCGATCTGGACGTTTCTCGACTTCGAGGTCGATGAGAGCGACGCGCAAGATCTCGCACAGAAGCTCGCGGCGGCCCTCGACGAGCCGGGGTGGTACGTCGACTTCCACTCGCCGACAGAGAGCTTCGTGATCTTTCCGGGCCACGTCTTCCGCTACCAGCGCGGTGACGCGTCCGGGCGAGACGAGGCACGGGCGCACGCACGATCCCTCGACATCCCCGAGTCGCAGCTGGACTGGCCTGAGTAGCCCTCCGGTCGCGCGGCTAGCTGTCGGTGAAGTGCGGCTTTCGCTTCTCCGAGAACGCCGTCGGACCCTCGACGGAGTCCTGCATCCCGGCGAGATTCTGCTCCAGTCCGCGGCCATAGGCGTCACCCTGCAGCGGCTCCATGTAGTAGCCGCGGTAGAGCGCCTCTTTGATATTGCGGACGGCTCGCGGCGCCATCGAGAGGGCTCGCTGGGCGTAGTCCATCGCGGTATCCATCAGCTCTTCCTTCGGCACGACGCGCTGTGCCCAGCCGATCTCGTAGCACCGCTCCGCCGTGTACTGGGTGTCGCCCCAGAGCGTCAGCTCCAGCGCGGAGCCGAGGCCGATCTGGCGCGTCAGCGGCGCCATCCAGTAGCCGCCCGGCATGTTCCATCGCACCTCAGCGATGCCGACGCGGGCGTGCTCAGCCATGATTCGAATGTCGCACTGCATCGCGTACATGAAGCCACCGGCGACGGCGAAACCGTTCACGGCGGCGATCGTCGGCTTCCAGAGGTTCATGCCCTCCGCCATCGGCACGATGTTTCTGGACTGGCGCGGGGCGCGGTAGCCGCTGCTGCCCCCGCTCTCCGCCTGCGCCTTGCGGGTCTCCGAGGTGGCGATCAGGTCGGCGCCGGCGGAGAAGGCGCGGTCGCCCTCGCCGGTCAGGATCGCGACGCGGGCGGTCGGGTCATCGCGGAACTCCGCGAACGCATCGTGGAGCGCTTCGCCCATGCCGTCGCCGATCGAGTTCATGCGATGAGGGCGATTCATCGTGATCACGTAGATCTGACCGTTTTCGTGCTTGTCGACTTTGACGACCGGTCCGAACACCTCTTGAGCGGTATCGCGGCCGTGCTTCTCCGGGTCGTATGTCTCGTACTGATTCGCCGTCATCGGTGCACTCCTCGCCGGCTGCGGGCAACGCTCACGAGCGCGCAAGAGCCGCAGCCGATTTGCCGCCGCAGTGTACAGAGTTCGTCAGGAGGTGGAGCGGGCCGCTAGCGCTTCTTCAGCAGGCTCTCTGGGTAGCGCGTCCCAATCAGGCCGCTCTCGACCATCGCGTCGTACTCGTCGCGCGAATAGCCGAGGAGGTCGAGATAGATCTCCTCGTTGTGCTCGCCGAGCCGCACGGGCGGGGTGCGCAGGTGGTTCGGCGTCTGCGCCATGTTGAACATCAGGCCCGGGTAGCGGTGCGGACCCCGTCCCGGCGTCTCCAGCTCCTCGAAGAAGCCCCGTGCGTTCAGCTGCGGGTCGTCGAGTGCCTCGACGGTGTCGCGCAGCGGGGCCGCGACGACGTTGGCGGCCTGCAGCTCGTGGAATAGCTGCTCCTTGTCGCGGTCGGCGACCAGTGCGGCGATTGCGACATCGAGGTCGTCGCGGTGCTCAAGCCGGGCTGCTGAGGTCGCGAAGCGCGGATCGATCACGAGCGGCGTCCCGCCGACGACCTCGCAGAGCGACGCGAACTCCTCGTCGGTACCCACGTCGATTGCGATCCACTGGTTGTCGCCGCTCGTCGGGTAGACGTTGTGCGGGGCGTGCCAGCGGTGCGTGTTGCCTTGCGGAGGCGTGTCGCGTCCGTTCATCGTCATGTCGAGCACGAATTCAGCGAGTGTCGGCACGAAGCCCTCGGTCAACGGCTGATCGATCAACTGCCCTTCGCCCGTTCGCTCGCGATGGCGCAGGGCCATCGTCACGGAGAGCGCACCCTGGACGCCGGACAACCCGTCGCTGGCGAGACTCTCGCTCAATTCCTCAGGCGTCCCGTCGGAGTAGCCGCGGAGGTGCGTGTGTCCGACCATCGCCTCGACGTGCAGTCCGAGTGAGCGGTAGCTGCTGTACGGGCCGTCGAGCCCGTAGGCGGGCATGCGCAACATGATCAGATTCGGATTCACCTCGCGCAGCACGTCCCAGCCGATATCGGCCTTGTCGATGGTGCTGGGCACGTTGTTCTCGACGAGCACGTCGCACTGCTCGATCAGCCGCAGGAAGGCCTCGCGACCCTCAGGCGACATGATGTCGCAGGCCATCGACTTCTTGTTGCGGGCATGCGACGTGAACGACGCGGCGTTGTTCCACGGCTCCGGGCCGGGGTCGAAATCCGGGTACAGGGAGGGCTGGCCCAGCTTGGCCAGCTCCAGGGCTTGCTCCTTCGTGACAAGGTTCTCGGAGCCGCGGGTGGCGGGCTGGATCACGTTCACGGGCTCGACCCGGATCACCTCGGCCCCCCATTCCGCCAGCAGCTGCGTGACGTGGGGCCCTGCCCAGACAACGGTGATATCGGCGACTCGCAGACCTTCGAGGGGGAGCGATCGATGCGCGTCGGATGCGCCGCCGACGACTGGCGTGGGGTCCGGATTCGCGTCGAGCGTGGCGCGCACCTCGTCGTTGTGCTGGCCGAGCAGCGGCGCGGGTCGGGGCGCGGGGCGCGGCGTCGCCGACATCAGGAAGGGCCTGCCGGGGTGTTCGACCGGGCCGGCGACCGGATGATCGATCGTCTCCCAGAATCCGCGTTCTCGGTACCCGGGATCTGTCAGAAGGTCCGACACCGTTAGCACGGCTCCGGCCAGCACCCCGATCGATTGCGCCTCCGCCACCGCCTGCAATTTGGGCGTTTCGGAGAGGTATGCGGTGAATGAGCCCTCTACCTCGTCGAACAGTTCGCCCGGCACCAGTGCCGGCGGGGCCCCGATGTCCGGGTGATCGAGCAGGTCCTCGCGGCCGATCAGCTTGAGCAGTCCGGGCAGGCGGCTGCCGGCACCGGTGATATTCACGTAGCCATCGATGCATGGCCGCACACCGGCGCCCATGCGACGGTTGGCGCGCGCCAGTCGCAGCGGCGCTACGCCGTTGTAAGACGCCGCCGTGAGGTAGATCGTGCGTCGGTCGCGGCACGCGGACTGGCACTGGTGGATCGAGATATCGATGTAGTCGCCCTCGCTGCCGCGTTCAACGCGGAAGCGAGCCATCATCACGGCCAGCGCGGTGGTCGCCCCAGCGTGGTAGTGCGCGTAGTGGCCCGCGAGCTTCAGTGGTTCGCGTTCGCGAGAGCCGTTCGCGTGCATCGGCCCGCCGATCGCCTGCAGCGTGAGCTCGGAGCCGAGGTAGTCGCGGTAGGGGCCGCTCTGCCCGAACGGCGTGATCGAGGCGACCACGAGATCTCGGTTCACGGCGCGCAGCGCATCGGGGCCCCAGCCCCACGCTGCGGCTTCCCCCGGCCGATAGTCCTCGATCAGCACGTCGGCGTCGGCGGCGAGTTGCAGGATCGTCTGCGCGGACTGCGGCGTCGACGGATCGAGCGTGATCGAGCGCTTGTTCGTGTTGAGCTGCAGGAACAATCCGGAGCGTTCCGGGTCGTGAATGTCGTCGGGGAACGGCCCAAAGCGTCGGGACGGATCACCGTCGGGCGGCTCGATCTTCAGCACGTCCGCGCCGTAATCAGCGAGCAATTTTGTCGCGTACGGGCCCGCGACGCTGCGCGTCAGATCGATGACGCTAATGCCCTCGAGCGGTCCGCTCATGCGGCACCTCCCGCGACCGTGAGTCGCCTTCCGCGAGCCGGTCGGCCGATGGGACGCTGTCCCGTGGCCCCCTGAGACGAGCACCATAGCAGGGGGGCGCAAGCCATCCGCCGTGATCAACGCTGGCGAGGGCGTGCCGAAGACCCGACGATCGTGATGGGTGACACGGTGGGAGAACGCGGGGCGATGATGTACAGCAGAGTGCGCGCTCGCCTGCTCGTGGTCGCGACGATCGTCGTTGCAGTGCTCGGCGCGCTGCTGCTCGGCCCGACCGCTCTGCCCGCGCAGCAGCCCGCCGCGAACGTCGCACCGGTGCCACCGCCGGGCGGACTGACAACGACGATCGCCGGCACCGACGACATCGCGGCCCTGATCGCGGCGCAGCAGTTCGACGTGGAGGCGGTCTGGGCGCTCGATGTCGCGACGCAGCAGTTCCTCGTCTTCATCCCCGGCGCGCCGAGCTTCGCGAACACGCTGCAGGAACTTCATGCCTCTGACGTCGTCAGCCTGAAGGCGGCCAGTTCGCAGCCCGCTTCGACCACGACGTCATCGACGCCGCCGACGAACGGCACGCCCACCGTCGCGTCGAGCGACGACCCGTGCAGCAACGCGCTCGGCGACGGAGCCGTGGCGATCTCGGGCCCCTCGGAACCCGGAGCGAACGACGGCGATCGCGTATTCCGCTCGCTGACGGTGCACCCAAGCGACCCCAACACCGTGCTGATGGGGACAGAGCGCAACGGATTCGTGCTCAGCACTGACGGTGGCGCGACATGGACGCGCCATCGCTACGGGCTACGCACGTTCTTCGGCGAGAGCTATGCGGAGATCTGGGATATCGCCTATGCGCCGAGCGATCCGAACATCGTGTTCGCCTCCACTCTCGACTCGCCCGGCGCGTTCGTGGGCGAGAGCCCGGTCGTGCACGCGGGCATCTACAAGAGCACGGACGGCGGCCGCACCTGGGCGCGCAAGAACTGCGGGCTCGTCACCTCGCGCATCACCGCGATCCGCGTCGATCCGTCCGACCCGGACCTCGTGATCGCGGGCATCGAGGGTGGCTTCCCCTCGTACTGGCAGGGCTCCGAGCCCCCGTACTTCGATGGCGGTATCTTCCGTTCCACCGACGGCGGCGAGCAGTGGACGCGGGTCGAGATCGACGACAACGACCGCTTCAACGGCTGGGTGCTCGCGACGGCACCGACGACGTTTGTCGCGATCGGCCACGACTTCGACGACACATCGCGCGCGCTCGGACTGCTACGCAGCATCGACGGCGGACTGACGTGGCAATCGTACGAAGGTGTGGCGTCGCTGCCGCCGGACATCGGCAGTGTCACGCTCTCTGCCAGCGGTGAGGCGATCTACGTCGCAGCGGGCGGCACCTACCGGCACTGGGTCTCGCGCGACGGCGGCGCGGCATGGTCATCGACTGCCATCAACCAGAGCAACGGCCCCGTGATCGTCTCGCCCGACAACGCCGATCTCGTGCTCTACATCTCGCAGACGCAGATCTATCGCTCGACGAATGGCCTGCGGACGCAATCAGCAGCGGCGGTCACGCACGGTGCCGCCGCCGCTGACGCTGACGCGCCATTTCGCGATATCGCCTTCGCGCCCTCGGACCCGAGCGTCGTCTACGCGGCGAAGGACGGCTACCTGCTCTACCGCAGCGACGATGGCGGTGCCTCGTTTACGTTCGTCGTGAACATTCGCGACGAGGTGCTGAATGTCGTGCCCTGAGCCGCGACGTGAGAGCGCTGCGCGACCGGGCGTGTTGGCCTGACAGCGTGACGGGCGGTAGGTTGCCAGAGCGATTCGATTACCTGACAACTGCAAGACGCCGACCGGGGAGCGATTGATGGCGAAGATGAGCGGTCCCAGTCAGCCGCCGACGCGGCCAGTGCTGATCTACGGCGACGACTGACGCTCTTGTCGTTTCGCGGCGAGGTTCGTCGCGCGAATAGACCGGCGCAAGCAACTCGCGCTGCTCCCGCTGGGCAGCGTGGAGGCTGCGATGCTGCTCGCCGAGAGGCCAGAAGCAGAGTGGGCGGACCACTGGCACTTCGTGGCGCCTGATGGACGCGATCTCGTCGGTGGTCCGGCTGCGGTGATGCTGCTTGAGTACCTGCACCCGACGCGGTACGTGGGCCGTCTCGCGCGGGTGCTGCGACTGACGCCGCTGCTCCATCTTGGAGACGCGCTGCTCGACAGGATGCGTCCGCGCCTCAGCCTGTGGGTGCCAAACGGACGTGGACCGCTGCGCTACCCCTAGCGACGGGCGGGCGTTCCGCCCCGCTCAGTCCCGTCCAACCTCGCCCGCCTAGCCCCGCTTCGCGACGTTGAAGATCGTCGTGTGCCGCACCCGTGCGACGTGTGAGCCATCCTCCGCCAGGAGCAGGCCGTCAGCCACGATGTAGTGGTGGCCCTTGCGCTCGTACGCGTCGATGCATCGCGCGGCGACGGTGAACGTCTGGCCCGCCTCGGCGCGTGCGAGGTGCTGGATGTGGCTCTTCGCGTGGATCGCGGGTGCGTAGTCGAATGAGTGGTGCATCAGCGGCGTCATGCGCGCGGCGATCCATCCAGGGTGAATCAGCGGATGCTCGCCCTGGTAGAGCGGGTTGTCGTCGGCTTCCTTCTCGATCGCGTACTCGCGTGCCTCATCCTTCGAGTGCGGTACGGCCATCGGCAGCATGTCCTTGCCGACCGGCGCGTTGTCGAGCGTGAGCGCGGGGATCTCGCTCGGGCGGTCGGCTGCCGTGAGCAGCTCCGGCGTCGCCATCTCAGCGAGGAACGGCGCATCACCGAGTCCGGCCGAGCCGGCCAGACAGTGGTGGCCGTCCTGGTTGTCCATCGTCAGCTCGTGCCCGCCATCGGCCTGTTCGACCAGCCGCGCGACCATCTCGTCGCCGGGGTAGGTGGGGCGTCGGAACGAGACCTCGACCCAGCCGCGGTCGAGCCAGCTCTCACCGAGCGCATCGATGATCGCCGGGGCCGTCCAGCCGTAGACCGTGACGCCGCCGACGAGGGCGGCGGTGTAGCCATAGTCCTTGCCGCCATCGGTCGAGTGGATCACGTTGCCGGGGCGCGGGGCGTCCGGGTTCTCCATGAATGCCGTGAGCCGTCGTTCGCCGTGTGCCTGCGTTGTCATCTCGAACTCCTATCCAAGCCATTCACTGAGAATCTGGTCGGTGTGTTCGCCGGTTGATTGTGGCGCATGCCGCGGCTCTTCGGGTGGATCCCAGAGCTTGAACGGCCGGCCCGGAATCTGCACTGACGCGCCATTCGGCCCCGGAATCTCTCGCATCAGGTCGCGCGAAGTGAGCTGGGGGCAGGTGAAGAGGTCATCGACGGACTGCACCAGCGCGAACGTGAGGTGCAGCGCATCGGCCTCCTCGAACCACGTCTGCGCGGGCTTCGTCGCGAAGGGGGGTACGAACAGCTCCAGGTACTCGTCCCAGTTCTGCATGCGACCCTCGGCGGTCTGGAAGCGTTCCTCGGCGAGCCGCGGCTCATCGAGCAGCGTCGCGATCCCCTCCATGCGCACGGCGGCGACCGCGCCGGGGGCGCAGTACACGTAGCCGTCGGAGGACGGCACCATGCGCAGCGCCTGCTTGATGCGCTGCTCGCGCCGGGCGACCTCGCCGCTGCGCACGTAGCGCGAGACCTGACCGTGGGTCAGCGACGCCATCGCCTCGACGATCGAGACATCGACGCGGCGCAGTTCGCCGTCGGAGCGCGCGGAGCGCAGCGCGGAGAGCGTCGCCGAGCCGGCCGCGAGTCCGCCGGTCATCGACGCCGCGTGCGGCGGAAGCTGCATCGGCTGCTCGTCGTGCTCGCCGGTGAGGAACATCAGCCCGCTGGCCGCCTGCACGACGATGTCGGCGGAAGCGAGCTCGGCGTCCGGCCCCGTGAGGCCGAAGGCACTGACCGAGGTCACGACGAACCGCGGCTGCAGCGAGGAGTGGATGTCCGCGGGGAGTTGCGCCTCGGCCAGTCCGGCCGCCGAGAAATCGCCGATCACGACGTCGGCGGCAGCTGCCAGTGATTCGATCGTCGAGCGGTCGCTGGTGGTGATGCTGCGCTTGCCGTGATTGACGAAGGCGTGCGCGCCACCTTCGCCGCCGCCCCAGCGCGAGGTCTGATGTCGCAGCGGCGCGCCTGCTTCAGGCTCGAGCTGGACGACGTCCCAGCCGACCTCGGTCAGCAGCTTCGCGGCGTAGCCGCCGCCGACGCTCGTCGTGAGGTCGAACGCGCGTGGTCGCTCCGTGCTCATTGCGACCGCTCCTGGGCGAGTTGCCAGCCGCTGAATTGGTCGTCGACGCGCGCGAGTTCGCCGCGGTCGATCGCGACCTGCGGGGCGGGCAGGGCGCCGGGCGTGCCCTGCGGCAGTAGTTCACCGGCGACGCCGCTCTCGAAGAGCTCATCGATCGCGGCCTTGTCGAGGCCACCGATTCGACCGAGCACGTCGCGCGTGTCGGCGCCGACATGCCGACCGGCCTGCATCGGGACGCCCTCGCTGATGTCCGCAGAACCACCCCACGCGGGACCCATCGCCGGGAGTGGTCCCTGCTCGGTGAAGACCGGGGCGAAGGTGCCGCGATCCCAGAGGTGGGCATCGCTCGCGGTGTCACTCGCGTCAGCGACGACCGACGCCGCGACGCCGGCGGCTTGCAGGCGCTCGACGCTGGTCTCGGCCTGCTCGGCGGCGATTGCGTCGGCGATGCCATCGATGGAGTCGACCGCGAGCGCTGTGAGCGCAGCGGGAAGCTGCTCGTCGGTGGCCGCGATGGCGATGTGGCGGTCGGTGCCTGCGGCATCGAAGACGCCGTGCAGCGCAAACGCGTGGTCGTGATTGCCGACGCGCTCGGGCAGCGGTGCGCCGAACGCGCGCTCGGTAACCGCGACGCCGATCTGCGAGACGGCGGTCTCGTAGAGCGTGACATCGATGTGCTGGCCGCTGCCCGTGCGGTCGCGCTCGTCGAGCGCCGCGAGCACCGCAAACGCGGTGTTCAGGCCGCAGATGTTATCGGCGTACGTGATCGTGCCGGGGCGACCGGGGCTGAAGCCTCCCTGCGTGCCGATCAGCAGATTCTGTCCCGACATCGCCTCGGCGCCGGGGCCGAAGAGTGGGCGCTCGCCCCACGGGCCGGTCGTGCCGAAGCCGGTGAGGGAGACGTAGATCACGTCATCCTTCAGCGCCTTGACGGCCTCGTAGTCGATGCCGAACTTGCGCACGACGCGCGGGGTGAAGTTGTGCGCGACGACATCGCAGTTGTCCGCGACCGCGAGGAATGCCTCGGAGCCGCCGGGAACGGAGAGATCGAGCGCCAGCTGCAGCTTGTTGCGGGTGCCGATCGCGTCGAGTACCGCGCCGGGCCCTCGGCGGTGCGACTGCATGCGGATCACCTCCGCGCCAAGGTCGGCGAAGTGGCGGGTGGCGAAGGGCAGTGCAGCGGCCTGTTCCATCGAGAGAACGCGCATGCCAGCCATCGGAAGGGTCATTGGGGCTCCATGTGCCTGCGGTGTGCGGTGCCTGCGGTGCGCGCCACAGCATAGCGCACGTGCTGCGAGCGCGATTCAGCCCAATGCGAGTCTGAGGGACGTACCTCGCAGGGGGTATCGGCCGTCGAATGCCACTGCGGGGGGACGCACGCGCATGGGGCGGCGGCGGACATTGTCGCCGTAACCACTCTCGATGATGTAAGGAGTTCACCATGAGAGAAGCATTCACAGCCGTCTATGGTCAGGATCGGTCGTGGGCCGGTCGCCTGTTCGGTCCGATCATCTCGGCCCGCACGTACCTGAGGGCGGCCCACCTCTTCGCGATGTTCCCGCTTGGCATCGCCTACTTCGTCGCACTCGTCACCGCCTTCGCGGTTGGTGGGGCGCTGATTTGGACGATCGTCGGGCCGGTGGTGCTGCTCGCTACGCTCTACCTCACGAGGTGGGCGGGTGACATCGAAGCGTGGCTCGTTCGACACATCAACCAGCACGAACTGCGCCGGCCACCGACGGCGATCGAACGTGGGCAGTCGTTCCGCAGCCAGGTCTGGACCCGGCTGATCGACCCGACGACGTGGACGGGGCTCGCGTACCTCTTCGTGCAGTTCCCGGTCGGCGTCGTTGCGTTCTCTGGTCTGGTCGTGATCGGGGCCGTCTCGGGCTCGTTCATCACCGCGCCACTGCTGCTCGAACTTGACGTGATTGACCAGAGTGAGATCGACTTCGGGTTTGCGGCGTTCAGCGAATCCACGGAGGCGCTGATCCTCGTGCCGATCGGCGTGGCAGCACTGTTCGTTGGCATTCACCTCGTGAACATCGCCTCGGCGGTGCACGCGTCGTGGGCGCGTCTGATGCTCGGCAGTCGTGCGCAGCGCGTGCCCACCGTGACGTCGTCGCCTGACGACACGCCTCCGGTTCCGGAGGGCGGGCAGCCGCTCGCTGTTCGGCCGACCGACGTCGAGACGCCGGAGATTGAGACACAGGATGTCGAGCCATCCGTCGCGGAGCGATCCGCGGCGGAGGTGCTCGACATCGAGCCGTCCGCTGAGCAGGCAGTCGTAACGCAGATCGCCGAGCTCACGCCGCGCGAGCGGGAGGTGCTGCAACTGATCGCGCCGGGCTACTCGAACGCGGAGATCGCGGAGGCGTTCGTGATCAGCGAGGGCACCGTGAAGACACACGTGAAGCGTGTCCTCGCGAAGCTTGCGCTGCGTGATCGCACGCAAGCGGTGGTCTTCGCCTACGAGGTGGGATTCGTGGTGCCCAGCCACGCTCCGGCTTCGCTACGACGCGTGCAGTAGCGCGCGCCACTTCGCACGCGCGACGACGGTGACGCCGATCACCGGCCACGAATGAGGCTACGCGGAAGGCTGAGGCGGCTAGGTGAAGTCGAAGTCGAGCTTCATCTCTGCCTCGACCCGCCGGAACCACTCGATCACCTCGGTGTGATAGGGGATGCCCTCGGCCAGTCGGATCTTCGTGTCTTCGGCTTCGAGCAGCCCGGCGTAGACGACGCGCTCCTCGCCGGGGGCCGGGGGCGTGCTGGCGAGCCCTTCGAGCAGCGCATCCATGTCCCGCTTGAACTGCGAGAGGTCGGTGAAGGCGTCGATGCGCAGCGCCATCAGGTGGTAGCCGGGCGTCATCGCCGTGAACCCCGGCCCCAGTCCCACGAGCACGCTGCACATGATGTCGACGATCGTGCCGAAGCCGTAGCCCTTGTGCGATCCGAGTTCGCGCGTCGCACCGAGGGGCAGCAGCGAGAACTTCTCCGGCGCGTCCGTCTCAACCATCACCGGCGTGCCGTGCTCGTCCGCGATCCAGCCGGGCGCGATCTTCGCCCCGACGCGCTGTGCCAGTCGCATCTTGTTCTGCGCGACCTGTGTCGTGCCGATGTCGAAAACGAACGGCGGCATCTCGTCCGCGGGCACGGCCCACGCCATCGGGTTCGTACCGAGGCGCGGTTCGGCGGCGAACGTCGGCACCATCGAGAGGCTGCCGCTGGAGCTCATCGCGATGCCGATCATGTCGTGATCGAGCGCCAGCATCGCGTGGTAGCCGGTGCCGCCCATGTGGCCGACGTTGTGCACCCCGGCGGAGCCGATGCCTCGTTCGCGCGCCTTCGCGATCGCTCGCTGCATCGCGTGCGGCGCGACGTGCAGGCCGAGACCGCCGCCGCCATCGAGCCGCACGGTCGTCTCCGTCTCGTGCTCGACGACGATCTCCGGCTGCGGCGTTAGTCGTCCCTCCCGATATCCCGCAACGTACGAGCGCAGCATGTTCGAGACGCCATGCGACTCGACGCCCCGCAGATCGTTCGTCATCAGCACATCGGCGGCCTGCGCCGCGTCGACGTCGGTGAGGCCGACGGCGCGAAAGATCGCCTCCGTCGCGCTGCGCATGCTGTCGACGGGGACGTAGACGCGGTCGGCTTCGGGGACCTTGAATCGTTCGAGCATGGCATCGCTCCGCACACTGCGCTCTGATCGCGCGGACTGTATCACCGCGCGACGTCGTCGCATCGCTGTTCGATACGCAGCCACGTGAGCGGGCTTCCGAGGTGGCGAGAGTGAGAGCCGTTATAATCATCGCCGAACCGCGAGAGTGAGCTGGGAGCATCAATGCCCACTGAAGAGAACAAGGCCGTATCGCGTCGCTATTTCGAACTGCTGGACGGGCGCAAGGGAGACATGCTCTCGTTCGCCGACGAACTGCTCGATCCCGGCATGCTCAGCCACTTCCCGGGCGCTGCGGAGCCGAACGACCTTCCCACGCAGAGCGGGCTGGGTGGTGTGTTCTGGGGCGCGTTCCCCGACCTCACGCACACGGTCGATTTCATGGTCGCCGAGGGCGAGTGCGTCTCGATCCGCCTCACGCTGAACGGGACACACGCCGGTGAGTTCATGGGCGTGCCCGCGAGCGGAAACCCGCTGACGCTGACCGCGAACGGCATCCAGCGCGTCGTCGACGGGAAAATCACGGAGCAGTGGGTCGAATTCGACTCAATGAGCCTGATGGCACAGATCGGCGCGATGCCCAGCTAGCGCACATCGACGTCGAACGAACCGAACTAACGGGCCCCCGACAGGGGGCCCGTTAGTTGTCGGCGGTGACGGTGAGCACGACCTTGCCGAGCGAGCGGCGATCGCGCAGCAGCGCCATCGCCTGCGGCGCGTCTGCGAGGTCGAAGCTGTCCGAGATGTACGGCGCGATCTTGCCGTCGAGGTGCCAGCGCAGCAGCTCCTCCATCGCGGCGCGCACGGTGTCCGGCCGGTGGCGTCGTAGCTGGCCGAGACTGAGCCCGATCGCCGTGGCGTCTTTCACCAGCAGGTGGTTGGCCGGTATCTGCGGCACGGTGCCACTGGCGAAGCCGATCACGAGCATCCGTCCGCCGGGGTTGATCACGTGCAGCGATTCCGTGAAGGCGTCGCCGCCGACGGGGTCGTAGACGACATCGACACCACCGGTGAGCGCGCGGACGCGGTCGCTGATGCTCTCCGTCGCGTAGTTGATCAGGTGGTCGGCACCACGACTCGCGGCAACGTCGAGCTTCTCGGCTGTGCTCGCCGATGCGATCACCGTCGCGCCGATCGCCTTGCCGATCTCGACTGCGGTGAGACCGACGCCGCCGGACGCGCCGTGTACCAGCAGCGTCTCCCCCGGCTGCAGGGCAGCACGATGTCGCAGCGCGAGATGCGACGTGCCGTAGACGACCGGGAACGCCGCTGCGTCGGTGAAATTCATCCCGTCGGGCAGTGCCGTCACGTCGGGCTCGCGTGCGATCGCTTCCTCCGCGTAACCGCCGTGGTCGAGGAACGCGAGCACGCGGTCGCCGGGCTGGAAGTTCTCGACACCTTCGCCGGTCTCCAGCACGACGCCGGCCGCCTCCATGCCCGGAGAGAACGGGAACGGTCGCCGGTCCTGGTACTCGCCGCGCGTGATCAGGATGTCGGCAAAGTTCACGCCACAGGCACGCACGCCAATCCGCATCTCGCCGGCGGCGAGCGTGGGGCTCGGGATGTCTTCGAGCTGCAGTGAGTCGACGTCCCCCCACGCTCGGCAGATCATCGCGCGCATGGAGGCTCCCTCGTCAGCGGACGGCTGCCCTCTCCGGGTCTGTGCTTCGCATGGTCACCGGAGTAGAGTCTGGCCACGAGGATACTCTGAGCCTGCCAGGGGGATGTCATGCCATTTGTGAACGCGCCGGACGGCGTCAGCATCCACTACGAGACCGAGGGCGAGGGCGAGCCGCTGGTGCTGATGCACGGCAGTGGCGGTGACCTCGAGGGGTGGCGCATGGCCGGGTACACCGACGCCCTGCGCGACAACTACCGACTGATCCTGATCGATTCGCGGGGTCGCGGGCAGAGCGGCTGGCCGCCTGCGCAGGAGGACTACGAGCTGCGGACGCGCGTCGTCGATGTGACGACGGTGCTCGACGAGCTGAAAATCGACCGCGCCTACTTCCTTGGCTACGCGATGGGCGGCTGGATCGGATGGGGCGCCGCGACGTACGCGCCGCAACGCTTCCTCGCACTCGCGATCGGCGGCTTCGGCCCGCAATCCGATCCGTACCCGGGTCTCACCGTCGAGGCGGCGTTCGGCGACCTCTGGCGGAAGCTCGCCGACGAGGAGCAGGACGTGATGAAGCTGCTCTTCGCGGAGACGGCGCGGTTCGGGGGCGCTCGGCAGGTGCTGAAGACGACACCGCTGCCGCTTTTCCTCTACGCGGGCGACCGGGACGATTACTTCTCGTCGATGCTCGGCGCGGCGCAGATGGCGCAGCGGGCGGAGTTCCTGGCGCTGACCGGGAAGGACCACCGCAGTGGCTACCTCGATCAGGACGCCGTCGCGATCGTTGCGGCGGGCGTGGCCGACTTCTTCAGCGCGGTGTCCGCGCAGCCGCGCTCCTGACTGCGCTGCGGCTGAGCGCCTAGCTCAGCGGCAGCGCCAGCCAGTCTGCGATCGCCTGCACCGCCTCGATGGCGGTGAAGCCGTCGAACCAGCGTCCGACGTGCAGCGCGTACTCGTGGGCGAGCTTCAACGCGGTCAGCGCACCGAGGGCCACGGCTGTTGCCGGTCGCGTGAACGCGAACTGGGGTCGCCAGTGGGGCAGGCTGGCGACGAAGAGGAACCAGAACTCGAAGACGTTCGGGAAGAAGAAGAGCAGCGAGCGCTTGTCGGTGAGCTCGAAGACCGCGAAGCCGAGCAGGCGGTACCCGAGCAGCGAGAGGGCGACGGCGCGAGCGGTGCCGTGCCAGCGCGACGCAACGACGGCGAACGTGAGCAGGTAGACAGAGTCGACCCGCTTGTCGACGCGCTGGTAGTCGGGCACGCCGCCGAGGTCAACCAGTTCTCTGATGAAGAGATCGCTCAGGTCGAACGCGATCGCGAGCAGTGCACCGACAAACGCCCACCGCAGCACCGGCAGCGACCCGGCGACGCGTACCAGCAGGATGAGAAGCAGTTCAGCGTTCACCGTCCCGCGGTTTGACCCCCGAGCGACACGAGCAGCCTCGCGGTCAGTCCAGGACGATGAACGAGTCGAGCACGCGATCCAGCACTTCGGCGTCGGCCTGCGTCAGGAGCTGCACCTGCACGCTGATCAGGAACGATTCGTCCTCGGGCAGCGCCGCCAGAGAGATGTACAGCACGCCCTCCTCGCCGCAGTTGCCGTAGAGGTCGTACTGGCCCGTGTACAGCGCGTCGCTGTAGTCAAAGCGACCGGCGTACTCGCACGCGATGTCCAGCCCGAACTCCTCGCTGACGCTCTCCAGCAGCATTTCGACGGTGGCAAGCTCCGCAAGCTCCTCAGAGACGCCGAAGAAGAGGCCCGGCTCCGTCCATTGGCCCCAGAAATTCTCCACGTCCGCCGAGACGGTGATCGAGGGAGCGAACGGTCCATCGGTAAACCACGGAGTGCCGTTGAGGTCATCCCACTCCAGCGGGACCTCGACGAAGAGCAGCCCCGAGTCGTCGGTCACTTCGTGAAAACCGCTGTAGACCGAGACGGCATCGTCGGAGTCGGAGAGATCTGTTCCGAGTTCGCGGGCGAAGGAGAACGACTCTGAGAGGCCGCCGCCGCCGTTGAGCCGTCCTTCGAGTAGCTGCTCGGTATCGTTCCGCAGCACCTCGACGGCGAGCACGTCGTCAGAGCCCTGGGTGCGAAGCACGTCGCAGTAGTCGGACATCGTGCCGTCGGTCGCGAGCTGCAGGCCTTCGAGGCGCGTGATGATGTCGCCGGGCAAGATGCCCAGGCGGTCGGCGGGTGACCCGGAGCTGACCGAGGCGACCCAGATGCCCGACGTGCTGCCGTCCGACATCGCCTGGCCGTTGATGCCGATCGATGTCACCGACTCGCCCGTGCTCAGGCGGTCGACTGCCTGCCGCAGCTCCTCCACGCTGATTGCGAATGACTGGTTGGACGAGAACGACCCCGCGTAGTTCACGCCGAGCACGAGGGCATCCTCGGTGACGAGCGGGCCGCCGGAGTTGCCGGGATTGATCTGCGCGTCGTGTTCGAGCACGTAGTCGACCGAAGCCCATTCGCTCTCGCCGTCCGCCCGCGCCTTCGAGACGATGCCGCGCGTCAGCGTGTACTCGGGATCGCCGAGCGGGAATCCGGCCGCGAATGCGCTGATGCCGGCGGTGATCGTGTCGTCGTAGAACTGCAGGTAGGGGAAGCCGTCGCCCTCGATGTCGATCACGGCGAGGTCGGAACACTCGGAGACGCCGAGCAGGCGGGCGTTTAGCGAGCGGCTGCTGCCACCGACGAAGACGCGCAGCAGGCCGGCACCGGTCACGACGTGATTGTTCGTCACTGCGAGGCCGGACTGGTCGATGATGAAGCCGCTGCCGCTGCCGGCCGCGTTCATCTGCACACCGAAGTCGGGATCGCGGAACGTGCCCTCGGCCTCGATGCGGATCACGGCCGACTGCACGTCAGTGAGCGCCATGACCGCAGTGTCCTCGGGAGCGGCGGTCTCGGTGGCGGCTGGCGCCGTCGCGACGGCGGCGATGGCGGTTGGGTCGGCGTCGGAATCGCCTCCGCTGCACGCGACGGCTAACGCGGCGACGGCACCAACGATGAGCACTGCCAGTGAGCGACGGTTGAACTTCATCAGTAGCTCCGAACGTAATTCAACGCCCTCAGAATAGGTCGGAGCGCGGTCGGCGGGTAGGGGAGCGCCGCGAGCGGACTCGCTAGAGACCCGCAGCGAGGGTCGCGACCAGCGCGGACGCGTTGCCCTCGACCGGATCGCCGTGCCCGAAGACCGCCGTCTCGAACGAACGGGTGGCGAGCTTGCGGACGGACTCGTTCGCCTGCGCCATATCGGGCGTGAATCGCGGGTTCGGACCGGCGATTCCGTTGCCACTACCATTCAGCGCGTCGCCTGCCAGCAGCAGCCCACCGGTCGGGTCGATCAGGCTGATATGCCCCGGCGTGTGGCCCGGCGTCTCGACGATGTCGAGCCCGAAGCGCGGTCGCCGTCGCCGACGCTCACCAGCGGCCGCGGCGACGTGATACGTGCGATGTCGCCAGCACCCGCGTACGCCGTGGCGTCGGGCGCGCGGCCGAGCACGTCGGGCAGGCTGCCGATGTGGTCGCCGTGCGAGTGCGTGACGACCACGTGCCCAACCGTGTCCCAGCCGAGCCCGGCGGCGGCCAGAGCCGCCTCGATCGAGCCGGCGCTCCCGGACGTCCCCGTGTCGACGATCGCGGCCTCGCCCGCTCGCACCAGCGCGTACGCGGAAACATTGCCGAGCACGACGCGGGACCAGTCGACGGCGGCAAGTTCCGCGACGGCGGTGGTTGGGGCGACGGTTCCCGCCGGCGCAGCCGTGGCGACCGTCGTTGCTGTGGTGGGCGCTGGCGTCGCGTCGGGCTGCGTCGGTTCGGTCGCGATCGGCGGCGGTGCCGTCGAATTGGCCGGGGGCTGCGGGTCGTCGTCGGAGCAGGCGATGCCGACGCCGAGCGCGGCGACGGCGATCGTGCCCTTGCCGAGGTCGGTGAGGAAGAGCCGCCGGCCGTAGCGCCGCAGCGCGGTCACGGCCGTACGGGTGCCCGCAGCGCGTCGCCGATCTGAGTGCGGTGGTGTCGCGTATCGCCGAAGAGCACTTCCCAGCTCTTGCAGCGCCTCGTGTAGAGCTGGAGGTCGAACTCCATCATGTAGGCGACCCCGGCATGAATCTGATGCGCCTCCCACATCGAGCGGTCGCTGGCGTCGTTCATCCACGCCTTCGCCATCGAGACGGCCTGCGAGTCCGCGTTGCCGAGCGAGTACTGCCAGGCGGTCGAGTAGATGATCGCGCGGGCGCTCTCCAGCTCCTTCATCATCGTCGCCAGCTTGTGCTGGATCGCCTGGAACCCGCCGATCGCGCGACCGAACTGCACGCGATCCTTCGCGTACTCCACGGCCATGTCCATGCCGACCTGCGCCGCCCCCAGCATCGAGCCGCAGTGCGCGAGGCAGGCGTGGTCGACGGCGCGCGAGAGCGCCTGCTCGGCAGCGTCGCCGATGGCGATCACCTGGTCGGCAGCCACTGAGGTGTTCTCGAACCGGATCGACGCCTGCCCGTCGCCGGAGATGGTGTCCATCCGCTCTACCGTCACGCCTGGGGTGTCTGCGGGCACGATCGCCAGCACGACGCCCTCGCTGCTGCGCGCGCCGACGACGATGTCGTCAGCGAAGACGCCATCGAGCACGAAGAGCTTCTCGCCGTCGAGCCGGTAGCCGTCGCCGTCGGACGTGGCCGCGAGCGTGATGCCGTCGATGTCCCAGAGCGTGTCTGATTCGGCGATCGCGAGCGTCGCGATGCGCGAGCCGGAGGCGATCGGCGGCAGCCAGCGCCCGATCGCCTGTGCGTTGCCGCTGCCCTCGATCGCCGCCGCCGCGACGACGTTGCTTGCGACAAACGGCACGGGCGCGAGCACCCTGCCAAACTCCTCGGCGAGCAGCATCTGGTCGAAGATCGTGCCGCCCGCGCCGCCGCCGTCCTGGCTGATGCCGAGGCCGAGCCAGCCGAGGTTGGAGAGATCGTGCCAGAGGTCGGCGGCGTAGCGCCCGTCGTCCTCGGCCTGCCGCACGACATCGGTCGGGCAGGTGTCGGCGAGCATGCGTGCCGCGTTTTGCTTCAGCAGCACCTGTTCTTCGCTGAGGTTGAAGTCCATCGCAATCGCTCCCCGGCCGCTATGAGCGCGGCATATCGAGGCCGCGATGGGCCATCACGTTCTTCAGAATCTCCGGCGTGCCGTGAGCGTGGTTGGAGTGGCTGAGCCGCACGCCGCGCTCGATCTCGCCCAGCATCGGTGCCCAGCGGTCGCCGTACTTGAGCTGTCCGTACGGCCCGAGCAGGCGGTAGGCGGCGTGCATGAAACGCGGCGTCCACTCCTTCTGCCAGAGGCCGAGCACGGAGCTGCTCGACTGGTGCAGGCCGCCGCCGATCTTCTCGCCGATCACGTCGTTGCCGGATTCGCGTTGCTCACGCGCCCAGATCGTGCGCCAGTAGAGCTGACGCTGGACCTCGAGCTCGATCGCGAACTCGGCGAGCATCAGTCGCGTCTCCTCCGCGTCGATCAGCAGGCGACCGCCGACCGGCTCCTGGTTACAGAACTGCACAAAGTCGTCGAAGGTGCGCTGCGAGCTGTAGGGCCCGGAACCCGGGCGCGAGTGCAGGTCAACGCTCAGCGCTTCGTACCACGCCTGATCCTTCGTGCCGATCAGGTTGTCCTTCGGCACGCGCACGTTGTCGAAGTAGATCCAGCTGAGGTTCGTGCCGCCGAGGTCCATCTTCGGGACGACGGTGATGCCCGGCGTCTCAAGGTCACAGACAATCGCGCTGATGCCGCGGTACTTCGTCGCATCCGGCGTCGTGCGCGCCGCGACCATCATGTATTCGATGCGGTGCGCGCGCGTGTTGAAGATCTTCTCGCCGTTGAGCACGAACTCGTCGCCCTCCTCGACGGCGCTGAACGAGAGCGCAGCGAGGTCGGAGCCGGCCTCCGGCTCGGTGAGGCCGTTGCAAAAGCCGATCTCGGCGGTGCGCAGGTCTTCGAGCCAGCGGTCGCGCTGCGCGTCCGTGCCGTACGAGATCAGGGCGGACGCGGGGTCGCTCTGGAAGTTCATGAACGGCCCGCGGTGGTAACCGATCTCCGCCATCAGGATCGCCTGCTCGGTCTTCGACCGTGGCTGCTGCCCGCTGTACCGCTCCGGCCACGCGAGCGAGAGCCAGTTGCGCCCCCCGAGCTTGCGCGCGAACGAGCGGGTGAACTCGTAGGCCTCATCGTCCTCGTACGCGGTCTCGCCGCGGTAGTCGGCGGGGATCTCCGCTTCGAGGAACTCGACGACCTCGCTGCGCCACGCCTCTTCGGCAGGGCTGAAGTCCAGATGCATGCTGCGACCTTCCGTTCTCAGTCGTATATCTGCGCGGGCATCGCGCGGGTTCCTTGCGCCTGCTAGCCGCCGATCGGGCGGAAGCGCGGCATCGTGATCTCGTCGTTGATGTCTTCGAACACGATCTCGACCGCCATCTCGACGCGCACGTCATCGACGGGGCAGTCGACGAGATTGACGGGCATGCGCGGACCTTCCTCGAGCTCGACGACCGCGATCACGAACGGCACATCGTCGGTGAAGGCGCGGTGCGGTGCTCGTCGCACGATCGTGTAGGTGTAGACCGTACCGCGACCGCTCATCCGCTCCCACTGCACGTTGTCGCTCCAGCAGTGTGGACAGAGCGAGCGAGGGTAGAAGTACGCCTTCTCACAGTCGGCGCAGCGCTGCAGCCGCAGCTCGTGCTCCTTCAGCGCCGTCCAGAACGGCTCTGTGTCGAAGTCCGGCGTCGGCAGCGGCTTCGGGGGGAGTGTCTCCTGTGTCATGACGCCTCCCGTCCCCAGATCAGGCTCACCTGGTGATTGAGGTGCCCGCCGTTGGCGTGCGAGATGGCGAGTTCGGCGTCCGCGACCTGTCGGTCGGTGCCCTCGTACTCGTGGCGGAGCTGGCGGACGGCCTCGACCATCGTCCAGATGCCGAACGTACCGGGGTGGTTGAACGAGAGTCCGCCGCCCTGCGTGTTCATCGGGAAGTCGCCGCCGGGGCCGGTGCGGCCGCCCTCCATGTAGGGACCGCCCTCGCCCTTCTCGCAGAAGCCGAGGTCTTCGACGATGCAGATCGCCTCGCTCGTGAAGGCGTCGTAGATCTGCGCGACGTCGATGTCGGCACGGTCGATCCCCGCCATCGCGAAGGCGATGTCGCCTGACTCTCTCGCGGCGGTGCGGTTCATGTCCTCCATCTGCCAGATGTTGACGTGCGTGTGGCCCTCACCCGCGCCGAGCAGGTAGATCGGCTGCTGCTTGAGGTCGTGGGCGCGCTCAGCCGAGGTAACCACCACGGATGCCGCCGCGTCGCAGACGAGACAGCAGTCGAGCAGGTGCAGCGGGTCGGCGATCATCCGCGAGTCGAGCACGTCGTCGATGTCGATCGGGTCGCGCATCATCGCGCGCGGGTTCATCTCCGCCCAGCGCCGCGTCGAGACGGCGAGTTCGGCGAGTTGCTCCGACGTCGTGCCGAACTCGTGCATGTGGCGGCGAGCGGCGAGCGCGTAGTTCGTCGGCGGGCCGATCAGGCCGATCGGCGTGTCCCACGAGTTGCCGCCGCCGCCCATCGAGAGCTGCCCGCTCGCACGACGTCCAGAGCGATTGTTGCCAGCGTGCGTGATCAGCACCGTCTCGGCCATGCCGGCCGCGATCATCGCGGCGGCGTGCTGCAACTGGATCGGGTTCGACGCGCCGCCGGCTGAGGTGGTGTCGATGCCGCGCACCGGCATCAATCCGAGGTATTCGGCGATATTTGCCGCAGGACCGCCGTGCGAGTAGACGGTGTCGATATCGTCCTTGGTCAGCCCGGCGTCCTCGATCGCCGCCTTCGAGGCCTCGGCCATCAACTGGTTGACCGTCTTGTCGGGGATGATGCCGATCTGCTCCGGCTCGCCGATGCCGACGACCGCGATCGCTCCGCTGATACCGCTCATCGCCGCTCCTCAGCCTTCGCTAGTCCTCGGACGCTCGTGGCAGGCGGGTGATGCCCGCGCCGAGCCCCGTCTGGAAGTACTCGGCGATCGACTCGACGGTCCAGCCCTCGTCGCTGAGCGCCGTGTGGGAGGGGTAGATGTCGTTGTAGATGCCCACGGAGTCGCCGCTCATCGCAAAGACGCGGCCGGTGATGTCCGCAGCCTCGTCGGAGAGCAGAAAGACGGGCAGGGGCACGCCATCCTCGGGCAGGTTCGGGCGTCGGTTTGCCGCTCGCTCGCGACCGATGCCCGCCGCGGCGCGCACCTCCTGCGCTCGCTCGGCCTGAGGCCCGCCGGGCGTCATGCGCGTCTGCGCGCCGATGTGGTAGGCGTTCGCGCGCACGCCGTGCGGGGCCAGCTCGCGCGCTGCCGCCATCGAGAGGCCGACGATTGCAGTCTTCGCCGCACCGTAGTTCGCCTGCCCGCTGTTGCCGATCAGTCCGCTACCGGACGAGACGCCGAGGATGCAACCCGACTGCTGCTTCACCATCTGCAGCGCCGCGTACTGGGTGCAGAGGAAGTTGCCGCGCAGGTGGACCGCCATGACGGCGTCCCACTCTTCTTCCGTCATGTTGAAGATCATGCGGTCGCGCAGGATGCCGGCGTTGTTGACGATGCCGTCTAGCTGGCCGAACTCGGCGACTGCCTGTTCGACGATGCTGCGCGCGCCGTCCGGTTCGGCGACCGAACCGAAGTTCGCGACGGCCCGGCCACCGGCCTTCGTGATCTCTTCCGCGACCTCGGCAGCAGGGCCGTCGGATGGCGACGTGCCATCGACGTTCACGCCGAAGTCGTTGACGGCGACGGCCGCGCCTTCCTGCGCGGCGAGCTGGGCCATCGCCCGCCCGATGCCGCGCCCCGCGCCGGTGATTGCAATGACTTTGCCTTCTAGCAGCATGGTTCGTTCCTAACCGTTGCTCTGTGCGGCGCTGATCTGGGCCAGCGCACCGCCGGTCTCGGTGCCGAGCCGCACGGGCGTGCCGAGCGTGCCTCGGAAATGGCTTGCCAGCTTCTGGGCGTCCCAGCCACCGGGCACGCTGGCGACGATGTCCTGGCGGTGCCGCGAGTAGACGGCGATGCGCTCACGACTGACGAGGAAGACCTCGCCGGAGACGTCGTCCGCCTCGTCCGAGGCGAGGTAGCGCGCCAGCGAGGTGGCCGCGTCCTCGGCACTGCCGGCCTCACCGGGCACGAGCCACGGCGAGTCGCCGTCGTCGAGTGTGCCGAGCGCCTGCAGGTCGATCGCGTTCGCGGTGATGCCGTAGCGGCCGAGGTCTTTCGAGATCACGCGCACGAAGCCGTACATCCCGGCCGACGCCGCCGCGAAGGCGACTCCGCCATCGGTGTTCGAGAGCCGCGACATGCCGAGCCCGGAGGTGGAGAGCACGATGCGACCCTGCTGCTGCTGACGCATGATCACGGAGGCGTCGTGGACCACGGTGAAGGCTGCCTTGATCGTCCCCGCCATCGTCGCGTCCCAGTCCTCGACCGAGAGGTCGAGCAGCGAACCGGGCCGGTTCACCGCCGCCCCGCAGACGAGCACATCGACTCGACCACGCGCATCGACGGCCTCGCGGAGCACGGCCGAGCCGCCCTCCTGCGTTGACGTGTCGGCGTCGGATGCGACGACCAGCGCGCCATCGGCCGCGAAGGCTTCCGCCGCCGCTTTGCCGAAGCCCTGATCGGCCCCCGTTACCACTACTACTTGCTCAGCCATTCGCTGCTCCTCCGGCCTGCTGTGCCGCTGCTACAGAGGGCCAGTGGGCGACCAGCTCCGGTGCGTAGCTGTCGCCGATCTGTCCCGATTGCTCATGCTCTCGATACTCCTCGTCGCTCATGCCGACAAGTTGCTTCCAGACGTACTCGTTGTCCTGGCCGAGCGTGACCGGCGCGCTGCGCAGCGCGTTCGGCGTGTTCGCCATGCGCCAGATCAGGCCCGTGTACCAGTGACGCCCGGTGACCTCGTTCTCCAGTTCCTCGTAGAACCCACGCGCGTCGAGCTGCGGGCAGGCGCGCTTCTCCGCTGCCGTCTGCACGGGCCCGGCCGCGACGCCTGCAGCCTGCAACGAGTGGAACAGCGGGAACTTCTCGTGCGGGCGCGTCAGCTCCCCGATCGCAGCATCGAGCGCATCGAGGTTCGCCAGCCGTTCGCCGGCGGTCGCGAAGCGCGGGTCGGCCGCGAGCGTTGAGCTGCCGAGCACCTCGCAGAGCGCGGCGAACTGCGCGTCGGTCTCGACGTCGATCGCGATCCACTCGTCCTTGCCGCTCGTCGGGTACACCTGATGTGGCGCGTGGCTGGGGTGGCGGTTCCCGCGCGGGCCGGGGTCGGAGCCGTTCATCGTCCACTCGAGGATCGGCTCCGCGATGATCGGCAGGAAGTTCTCCGCCTGCGCCAGCTCGATCTGCTGCCCTCGCCCGCTGCGCAGCCGATGACGCAATGCCATCACCACGGCCAGCGCGCCCTGGATGCCGGCGATCGCATCACCGACGAGTCCGCTCCCCGCCTCGTCCGGGGTCCCGACGGGGTAGCCGCGCAGGTAGTGGTGGGCAACGGTCGCCTCAACGTGCAGCCCGAGGCCGCGGTAGTTCTTGAATGGCCCGTCCAGCCCGTAAGCGGGCATCCGCAGCATGATCAGGTCCGGATTGATCGCCTTCAGCTCGTCGTAAGTGATGCCCGCCTTCTCGATCGTCTCGGGCACGTTGTTCTCGACGAAGACGTCCGCGTGGGCGACGAGCCGGCGGAACAGCTCGCGGCCCTCGTCGGTGCTGATGTCGGCGGTGACCGATCGCTTGTTGCGAGCGTGGCTGTTGAAGCCGGAGTTGCGGTCCCACGGGCGCGCGCCGGGGTCGAGGTCGGGGAAGGTGTGCCCGCCCGGGCTGCCGGTGCCGCGCTCGTGCAGCTCGATCTGCTCATCGCGGGTCGTCGCTCGTTCCATCTGCCGCGTCTGCGGCTGGAAGCGCGTGATCGGTTCCACGCGGATCACCTCCGCGCCCCACTCCGCCAGCAACTGCGTGCAGTAGGGGCCGGCCCAGACGACGGTCGAGTCGATCACACGCACGCCGTCGAGCGGCAGCCGCCCCGTCGGAGCATCGCTCTCGGCCGGTACCGGCTGCTCGCGCGCGGCCCACGCGCCAGCGCCACCGTCGAGGGCGGCGAGCACGTCGGCGGTGTGCTTGCCGAGCGTCGGCGCGCGGCTCGCAGCGGGGCGCGGCGAGGCGGACATGATGAACGGGCGCCCCGGGTACGTCTGCGCGCCGGTGTGCGGGTGGTCAATCTTTTCCCACGCGCCGCGGTCGATGAAGTGCGGCTCGCTGACGAGGTCTGCCGGACTGTTGATCGGTCCGGCGAGTAGGTTGTGCTGCTGCGCCTCCGCGATCGCCTCGCGCTTCCCTCGCTGCATCAGCCAGCCGAGGTATGACGCTTCGATGTCCTCGACGAGCGCCGGGTCGACGAGAGCGAGCGCACCCTGCAGGCGTGCGTCGCCGACCAGCTCGGCGCGGCCGATCATCGTGAGAAACGCGTTCAGCCTGCGCGGGCCGCCGGTGCCGAGGATGTGCACGTAGCCGTCGAGGCAGGGCCGCACGCCACTGGCGAGGGAGACGCCCGCGGCGGCGCGCTTCAACTCGTAGCCGGAGTAGGAGTGGTTGGTCAGGTACGGCGTCACGCGGTCGCGGGAGCCGGCCTGCGTCTCGTAGATCGAGACATCGACCCAGTCACCCTCGCCGCTGCGCTCCTGCCGCAGGTAGGCGGCGATCGTTGCCAGCGCCGCCACGCCGCCGGCCTGGTGCATCGCCAACGAGCCCGCGTTCTTCAGCGGCTCACGGTCGCGGCTGCCGGTCCAAATCAGTGGGCCCGCCATCGCCTGAGCGGTGAGGTCGGTGAGCTGATAGCCGGCGTATGGCCCGCTCTGACCCCACGGGGTGATCGAGGTGAGTACGAGACCGGGCCGCAGCTCCGATAGCGCCTCGAAGCTCAGTCCGATCGCCGCGAGCCATCCCGGTGCGAAGTCCTCGATCAAAATGTCTGTGCCTGCGATGAGCTTGCGCAACGCCGCGACGCCATCCTCGGATCCGAGATCCAGGGTGACGCTGCGCTTGTTGGTGTTGAGGTGCAGGAAGCGCAGTGATCCCTCGACGTGGGGTTCGTCACCGAAGAACGGCGCCTCGCCGCGAGCGGGATCGCCGTCGGGTGGCTCGACCTTGATCACATCGGCGCCGAAGTCGGCGAGCAACTTCGTCGCGTACGGACCCGCGACGTTGCCGGTGAGATCGAGCACGCGTGTGCCGTTGAGTGGTCCTGTCATCGAGTCCCCCGCCGAGGCAGTGCTTGCCACACGACCCGCAGGGAGCATACCGCCCCGCGCAAGGGCGACTGTTCGGGTGGCATCGGGAGGTACCATTCGCCGGTACCCGGAGGTTCCCATGCGCGCTGCTGTTGTCCCTGAGTTCGGAACGCCCGACGTGATCACCGTCGCCGACGTCGATGAGCCGAAACTGCAATCGGGCGAGATTCTCGTTCGCGTCACCGTCGCGGGTATGAACTTCGCCGATGCTGGCATGGTCTCCGGGGCGAGCCGGCGCGCCGAGCCGCCGTTTGTGCCGGGCGTTGAGGCTGCGGGCACGGTGCTCGATGCCGGCGATGGCGGCGAGTTCGCCGTCGGCGATCGCGTCGTCTACTGGAACCCGCTGCCGAGCGCGTTCGCGGAGCAGGCCGCAGTACCGGCATGGCGCGCCGTGAAACTACCGGACGATGTCACCGACGACGTCGCGGTCTCGCTGATGGTTGCGGGGACGACCGCGCACTACCTCGCGGTCTCGACCGCTCCGCTGGAGGCGGGTCAGAGCTGTCTGATCTGGGCTGCCGCGGGCGGTGTCGGGCACCTGCTCGTGCAGATCGCGAAGCTCCGAGGAGCGCGCTCGGTCGCCGTCGTCGGCAGCGACGAGAAGGCCGAGATCGCGCTCGCGCTCGGCGCGGATGTCGCGATTCGCTATCGGCAGGAGGACGTCGTCGCGGCGGTGCAGGCGGTAACGGACGGGCAGGGCGTCGATGCCGTCTACGACAGCGTCGGAGCGGCGACGATTGAGCGGTCGTTCCAGTCGACGAAGCGGCTCGGCACGTGCGTGCTCTACGGAGGCTCGTCGGGCGCCGTCGGTGTGCTCGACACCACGCTGATGCAGGCGGCGGGGTCGATCTTCTTCACGTGTCCCGGCCTCGGCGATTACCTGCGCGACGCGGCCGAGTACCAGTCACGGCTCTCAGATCTCTTCGAGTGGCATCGGCAGGGCAAGCTGACGCCGCGCATCGGCGACGATGTTGGGTTCGACGGTGTCGCGGACGCGTTGACGCGGATGGCGGCGGGGACGACGAGCGGCAAGCTGCTGGTGCGGCCCTAGCTCAACGCCTTGGATGTGACTCGTTAGCCGGCCGGTCTCTAGCCGGCCTGCCGCGCGATCACGTGGCGGTAGACGTTGCCGACGTTGAGCGCCTTGATGCGGTCGGTGGCCGGATAGAGGCGCTGGCCGATCGGGTAGGGGTCGACATCGGGCCGAGGCTCGGCGAGCGCTTCCTCCTCGGTCAGGCCGCGCTTCACGAAGTCCTCGACAGCATCGATCCAGCCCTCGATCACCGTCGCCTGCTCGCTCAAGTAGCTGTTGTCACACGGCTCCCCGTGGCCGGGCACGATCACCTCCGCGCCCAGCGCCTCGATGCGCTTCAGCGCCTCCAGCCACTCCCACGGATCGGCTTCCTGCACAAAGCTCATCATGCGATGGAATACGTTGTCCCCGGTGAAGACCACGCCCTCGTCCGGCAGGTAGACGGCTGTCTGCGGCGGGGTGTGTCCGGGGATGTGATGAAGCTCGATCGTGTGATCGCCGAGCTCGACCGTCAGTTCCTTGTCGAAGAGCCGCGTCGGCGGGTTCGGCGGGTAGTGCGGGTGTTGGAGCAGCCAGACGCTGTCCGGGTCGGTCTCCTGCATCTGCTCCACGCGCTCGTCAGACTGCATACGCGGAATCGTCTCCTCGTAGCGGGCCTCCATCAGGGTCTGACCGATCACCTCGACGCCGGGGAAGAACGAGTTGCCGAGGATGTGGTCGCCATGCGGCTCGGTGTTGACGAGATGGCGGATCGGGCCGTCTTCCGAGAGCCGCTCGCGCCACTGCACCGCGTTGATCGGTTGCTGCGGCGTATCGATCATGAAGACGCCGTCCGAGGTCGTGACGAACCCGGGATTGCAGCCCCAGTAGTAGATCTCGGCGTAGACGTTGTTGCTGACCTGGCGCATGCAGCGTCCTCCTCGTCGTTCGGTGGCAGCTGCCGTCGAGCGGCTAGTCCCGGAACGGCCCTTTGTGCTCGATGCCGGCCTCGGTCAGCAGATCCTTGTCGTAGAGGATGTTGCCGGTGTACTCCTGCGGCGTCTGCTCGCAGATCCAGACCGTCGCCTGCCCCATGTCGTCGGCGACCTCGAAGTTGAGGTCCGGATTCTCACGGTCGTTCGAGGCCATGCGGTTACCCGGCGTGCGCACGCCGCCGCGAGGTGAGAGCACGTTCACGGCGATGTTGTCCTTCTGCAGCATCGCACCCTGGCGCTGTGAGAAGTGCTCCAGTGCGGCCTTCTCGCCGCCGTAGAAGATGTCGCCGCCACGATTCTGCTGATCCTCGGTGTACGGCCCCGGGCCGAGTGGAATCGCACCGACCGACGAGATGTTGACGATGTGGCCGCCACCGGCCGCCCGCATGTGCGGCACCGCAGCGCGCATCGCGAGGATGTAGCTGCGCTGGTTCACCTCAAGGCTGAGGTTGATGTGCCGCTCCTCGACGGTCTCAAGGTTGCCGGGGACGAAGATCGCGGCATTGTTGACGAGGATGTCGAGGCGGCCGTACTCGGCCGCGACCGCGTCGGCTGCGCCGGTGATGCTCTCGGTGTCGCGCATGTTCAGCACGATCGCCATACCCGTACCGCCGGCGTCTTCGATCTCCTTCGTAACGGTGTGGATCGTGCCCGGCAGGCGAGGGTCGCGCTGCTGTTCGGTGCGCGCGCCCACGGCGACCTTCGCGCCAGCCGCGGCGAGGTATCTCGCGATGTCAGCGCCGATCCCGCGGCTCGCGCCCGCTACCAGTGCAACTTTTCCGTCAAGGGTCATCGGTGGTCTGCCTTTCCTCGATCGATCGTCGATCGTCTGCTTGATGGTCCGCCGTCAGGCGGGGAGTCGTGTCGTCTGAATCGCGGCGAGCCGCCACTCGTCGTCCGCCGGGACGAGCGCGGCGGTGAAGCGCACGTCGAGCGACGCCGGTTCGCCGTCGCGGGTGACGCCGAGGTGCCCGATTCCGGTCACGATGGCGCAGCCGGGGTAATGCTCCTCGACCGTGTCTTCGACTTCCCACGAGCGGTAGCGACGGCCACCCTCGAAGGCTGCGACGAGTTCGTCCCTCGTCTCGCGGACGGAGCTACTGTGGACGTACGTGAAGCCGTCCGTCACCAGCGCCTTCCACGCGTCCATATCGGCGGCGACCGTCGCTGCTCCGTAGGATTGAAGCGTCGCGGTCGGCGTACTTGTGTCACTGCTCATCGGTGATCTGCCCCCTCGTCAGCCGCGCGAATATACACCCGCGTTCGTATGGCGCGCAGATCGCGGCGAGTCGGAGTAAGATGCTGCGGCCAACGCATATGTGTTGGCGGGACGCGTACGTCGGAAGAGTGGTGGTGAGCGATGGTCGACTTCAACGATAACGAAGAGCAGGCGACATTCCGCACAGAGGTGCGCGACTTCATCGCGACGAACCTGCCGGATCAGCTTCGGCTGAAGCCCGACGAAGACCGCCGCTTCGACGAAGACGACCCGGACGAGAAGAAGGCAGCGATCGCGAAATGGCGAGAGGCGCTCGTCGACAAGGGCTGGATCGCGCCGATGTGGCCGGAGGAGCTCGGCGGCGCGCAGATGACGAAGATGGAGCAATTCATCGTCAACGAGGAGTTCACGGAGGCTAGCGCGCCCCGGCTCAGCGTCCCGACCGTCGGTAGCACGATCATGGTTCACGGGTCCGAGGAGCAGAAGAAGGAATTCCTGCCGAAGATGGTGACCGGCGAGACGCGCTGGTGCCAGGGCTACTCCGAGCCCGGCTCCGGCTCCGACCTCGCCTCGCTGCAGACGCGCGCGATCCGCGACGGCGACGACTTTGTGATCAACGGCCAAAAGATCTGGACCTCCGGCGCGCACCTCTCGAACATGATGTTCGCGCTCGTCCGCACTGACCCTGAGGCCCCGAAGCATCGCGGCATCACCTACATCCTGCTGCCGATGGACTCGCCGGGCATCACCGTGCGCCCGCTGAAGCAGATGTCCGAGGCGTCCGGCTTCAACGAGGTCTTCTTCGAGGACGTGCGCGTCCCGGTGCGTAACGCGATCGGCGAGGTGAACCGCGGCTGGTACGTCGGCGCGACGCACCTCGACTTCGAGCGCTCTGGCATAGGCCAGTCGCTCGGCCAGCGGCAGACGCTCGACGCGCTGCGCGACTTCCTGATCGAGGAGCGCGACACCGACACCGGCCGCTCGATGATCGGACGCTCGCAGCCCGTGCGTGCCGCGCTGGCGGAGCGCTACGTGGAGGCGGAGGTGGCGAAGAACTTCTCCTACCGCGTGATCTCGATGGAGGCGACGGGGCAGATCCCGAACCACGAGGCATCGGTCGCGAAGATGTTCAACACAGAGCTCTCGCAGCGTCTTGCGCGCACCGCCACGCAGACGCTCGGCCTCTACGGTGGGCTCTTCGACGAGGATGACGAGTGGACGCCGATGAAGCGTCGCTGGTCGCGCATGTACCTCTCGACGGTCTCGGCGACGCTCGCCGGTGGCACCTCGGAGATTCAGCGCAACGTGATCGCCACCCGTGGACTCGGCCTACCGCGAGGCTAGCCGTCGGCGGTAGCGCCGCCGAGTCGCGGCATCGTTAGGTGAGCGTCCGGATACGCGTAACCGCGAGGCAGGCGATCAGCGCGACTGCGGTCGTGCCGATCGCGAGCTGTACGCCGACCGCATCGGCGGCCAGTCCGACACCGAACGTCCCGAAGTTGGTGAAGCCCCAGCTCAGGTTGTAGGCGCTCGAGACGCGGCCGCGGTACTCGTCGGTCGTGTACGCCTGGATCAGCACGCCGGAGAGTGCGAAGCGCGCCGTCTGACCGAATCCGACGACGATGAAAATCACCGCAGAGAGTGAGTAGATCGTCGACGCGGAGAAGGCGAGCAGCGCGACCCCGAGCAGCAACGCGGCAAGCATCATCGCCAGCCCGCGTCGTCGGTTCGGCAGCGACGCGATCAGCAGCGAACCCGCGAGCGAGCCGATGCCCGAGATGCTCATTAGCGTGCCGACCTCCAGCGCGCCGCCATCGAGCACATCGGCGACGAAGCCGGGTAGCAGGAAGAAGTACGGCATCGCCACGACCTCGAGGATCAGGTTCACCCACAGCACCAGCGAGACGTCGCGGTTGCCTCTGATGTAGGCGAGGCCGTCGAGTAGCTCGCGCACCGCGCCAGAGACGTTGCGGGGTGCACCGTCGCGGCTCGCCGTCGTGTCCGGCACCTTGAGCAGCAACACCACGGCGATCAGGTACATCGAACTCATCAGCGTGTAGACGTACTGCGAGCCGTCGACGCCCTCGCCGCCACCGACTGCTGCAACGAGCCAGCCGGCGAGCCCCGGCATCACGAGGCGAGCGGTGTTCATGCCCGCCGTCGAGAGCGCCATCGCGTTCATCAGCCGCTCGGGGCCGACGAGTTCGGGCGTTATCGCCTGGCGCGCCGGCAGCATCAGCGACATGGTGCTGCCCTGCACGACGGCGGCGATGATCAGGTGCTGCACGGAGATCTGATCGGAGAAGATCAAGGCGGCGATCACGAGTGCGTTCAGCGCGTTCGCGAACTGGCCGATCTGAACGATCAGCTTCTTCTGCGGCACGAGATCGGCGATCACCCCGCCGACGAGCGAGAGGAAGATCTGCGGGATCGCCGTCGCGAGCGTGATCGCGCCGAGCATCGAGTAGCTGCCGGTGAGTTGGAAGACCATCCAGCCGCGAATGAACATCTGCATGTTCATCGCCGTGAAATGCCCCATCAGCGCGGCGAAGAACCAGCGGAAGCCGGGGTCGTACAGCGACTCGAGCGTGCGACGCGTCAGCGGCCCGCCTTCGCCGCTAGCGGTGGAGAGGCCATCCGTGACGGCATCGCCATCGATGGTGCCCCGGCCGGGGGTGGGCGAGGCGTCGGTCGGTGCAGCGTCACGCGACCCGATCGTCATTACAGTTCCGCCGCATCTAGCCGTCGTGACGCCATGTAACCACGCTTGCAGAGCAGTCGACTGGTGACAAGCCGAGGGTCGCGCGCAGGCATTGGCGGCCTGTGGTGCCTCGCGTCACGTCGCGGACTATCCGCAGTCGGTTGGCGAGCGAGTAGCCGCCGCATACCATCCGGCGATGTCCGGTCCCGATCGCGCAGCCTCGGACGTTGCCGCCGTATTCCTGCGATGGACGTTCCTGCGTGCCGTCTTCCATCGCGGCTGGTGGCTGGTCCCAGCATCTACCTCGTGGTCGTCGCCGATCTCTCCGCGTCCCAGCTTGTCTTCTACGGCGTCGCCATGGCGATCACGATGCTGGTGGCGGAAGTCCCGACGGGCGTCGTTGCCGACGCGTTCAGCCGTAAGTGGTCTCTGGTGGTCGCGCACCTCGTGATGGGCAGCGGGATGGTGATGTTGGGCCTCGTCACGGCCTTTCCGCTGCTGCTGGCGACGCAGGTGCTCTGGGGACTCGGTTGGACGTTCTCGAGCGGCGCTGACGTCGCGTGGATCACCGATGAGCTCGACGAGCCGAACCGCATCGACCGCGTGCTGATGGCGCGCGCTCGCCGGGAGCAGTTCGGGGCCGCCGCGGGGCTGATCGCGTTCGGCGCGCTCGCGTGGGCAACCGACCTCGGGTCGGCGGTCGTGGTCGCGGGCGGCGGGATGATCGTGCTCGGTCTGGTCATCGCCATGCGCTTCAGCGAGCACAACTTCACCCCGACGCGAGAGCGTCGCTGGCGTGGGTCGGTGGCAATCTTCAGGCGCGGGGTCGCGCTGGCGCGCGGCGACCGCGAGATCCTCGTCGTACTCGCGGCGACGTTCCTCGTAAATGCGGGAACGCAGGTCGGGTTCCTCTTCCCGAAGCGGCTGCTGGACCTCGGCTTCCCGACGCAGCCCGACCCGATCGTCTGGTTCACGGCGCTTGGCCTCGCGGCGCTCATCGCGGGCGGACTCGCGCTGCGCATCGTCGAGAGCCGCATCGAGGGCGTCGGCGCGCCGGGGCGCGTCTATGCCGCTGCGGCCTTCGCCGGCACCGTCGGGCTGCTGTTGCTCGCCGGCGCGCCGAACGACGCTACCGGCATGGGTGGCGTGCTGCTCGTGACGGGTATCGCGGAGCCGGTGACCCGCGCCGTGAGCGTGATCTGGGTCAACCAACGGGTTGCAAGCGAGGTGCGCGCGACGGTGCACTCGTTCCTGTCGCAGGCTGAAGTCGTCGGCGAGATCGTCGCCGGAATCACGCTCGGCGTGCTCGTCCACGCGACGAGCATCCCGCTCGTGCTCACCGTCTCTGGCGCGCTGATCGCGGCTGCCGGGCTGCTGGTGATCGGATCGCGCAGCGGCCGCGCTCGACGCTCGCCGGTGATCAACCGCTAACGCGCGGTGGTGCCATCGAGGGTCGCGCTGCCTGTAGAGTGGGCGCGCGCGTGAGGAGACTGCGATGAGTGATGCGATCAAGCTGGGAATGGGAATCGGCTACTCGGGTGCCGAGATGCAGTTGCCCGTCGAGAGCGTGCTGCTGGCGGAACGGCTGGGGTACGACTCCGTGTGGACTGCGGAGACCTATGGCTCCGACGCGATCACGCCGCTCGCCTACCTCGCGGCGCTGACGAAGGACATTCGCCTCGGCACCAGCATCATTCAGACAGCGGCGCGCAGCCCCGCGGCGACGGCGATGTCGATGCAGACGCTGGACGCGATGGCCGGCGGAGATCGTGTGATTTGCGGACTGGGCGTCTCCGGCCCGCAGATCGTCGAGGGCTGGTACGGCCGTGCGTGGGGCAAGCCGTACTACATGCTGCGCGACTACATGCAGATCATGAAGAAGATCGGCGAGCGCGGCGCGCCGGTGGAGCACGAGGGCCGCGAGTACCCGTTGCCTTACGACGGACCGGGGTCCCAGCACCTCGGCAAGCCGCTGATGTCGATCCTTCATCCCAACCCGAAGCTTCCGATCTGGCTCGGCAGCGGCAGCGAATCGAACGTGCGGCTGGCGGCCGAGCACGGCGATGGCCTGCTGCCGCTCGGCTTCACCCCGGCGCGCATGCCCGAGTACATGGCGTGGATCAACGAGGGCTTCGAGCGCGCCGGCGGCGGAAAGTCGATGGCCGACTTCGAGATCCAGACCGGCGTGACGGTTGAAATTACCGACGACGTCGCCGGTGCACTGCGACGTCGCAAGCCGGGAGTCGCCCTCTACGTCGGGGGCATGGGGCACCGCGACATGAACTTCCACAAGGAGCAGATGATCCGGCGCGGGTACGGCGAGGCGGCCGAGCGCATCCAGGAGCTGTTCCTCGACCATCGCAAGGCGGAGGCGCTTGAGGAAGTGCCGGACGAGTTCGTCGACGAGACGTGCCTCGTGGGCCCGGTCGCGCGCATCAAGGAGCGCTTCGCGGCGTGGCGCGACTGCGGGCTGACCGGGATGACGATCAGCGGGTCGAATCCCGAGACGCTGGAGTTGATGGCCGACCTGGCGGAGATTCGCCCGCGCGACTAGCGCACGATGCGTGCAGGTCAGTTCAGCGGGGTCAGTTCATTGGCGCAGAGCCACAACTGACGACGTGCCAGGTGCGGTTGATCGGCTGCGACCGCGGCAGGCTAGACGGCGAGTACGTCGCGAAGCGCAGCATATTGCAGTAGCGGCCGATCACCTCGTAGACGGGGTCGAGCAGTTCGAGATCCGATCGCGTGCGGTTGAGCAGCACGGCCGGCACGTCGCCGGCGCGGAATAGCGCGTCCAGCGATTCTGCCTCGAGCACCGGGCGGCGCTGGTACTCGCTCCAGAGCGGCAGCACGGAGGCGCCGGTGAACGAGATCGCCTGTCCGGCGGTGTTGATGCCATCGATGGCGAACGCGTAGCGAGCGTCGCCCTGCTCGCCGGCGATCTCGATCGCAGCCTTTGCAGGCACGTTCGTCGCGGCGGGCGTCGCCGGGTTCTCATGCGCGTAGATCATCGGGTTCGGGCGCGTGATCGTGCCGCCGCCCGGGTTGTCGGTCGCGATCCAGCTCGCGACGATCAGCATCGACGCGACGACGGCGATCGCCGGTAGTGCCCTTAGCGCATCGCGCAGCTTGCGCGGCGTCGGAGCGAGCGTCGCGATCAGCGCGATCGCTGCCGCAGCGACGCCGCCTCGGAACGCCCACTCGCCCCAGTCGAGCAGTGGCGGGAACTCGTGGATCGTCGCCCGTGCGTATCCGAGCGTGAGCAGGGCGGCGAGCGGGAATACGAGCGCGACCCAGCGACCGCGCGCCCGCCACGCCTCGACGATGCCGACCGCGCCGAGCACGGCCATCGCCGGAGCGTATGCCTCCGTGTAGTGCACCGGCGCGCGGTTCGAGACGGAGAACAGCACGATGCCCGTGAGTCCCCATCCGACCCAGAGCAGGCCGGGCCCGTCGAGCCAGTCGCGCCGTCGCCAGATCGCCGCGGCGACGCCCGCGAGCGCCAGCAGCGCCATCGTTCCCATCAGCGGTCCGTTCGCTCCGGCGAAGAGCCGCGCAGGACCGGCGTCACCGACACCGAAGCGGCGTGCCGAGGCAGCGCGGCGCGCGACCGCGTCGTCGTCATCGTCCTCGAGCGGCTCGAAGACCGTCACCTCGGCCGGCAGCACGCGTTCGAGGCCGTTGTAGCGCGCGACCAGTCCGTATGCGCTGTTCGAGACATCGTTCATCACGACCGGCCGCTCGTTGGCGGGGGTCAGTTCGACGAACGTCACCCACGAAAGCGAGACGAGGACCACGACGGCGCCGGTCGCCACGATCACCGGCAGCCGCGCGACCAGCTCGGAACGCCAGCGCACCAGCACGTAGGCGATCGCCGCCGGAGCGATCACGAACCCCTCGAAGAACTTCACGTTGAAGACGACGCCCATCAGCACGGCCCACGCGAGCAGCAGCACCGGGCGACGGCCCTCGACGGCGGCGATCAGCATCCACGCGCCGCCAACGACGAGCGCCATCATCACCGCGTCCATCGTCGAGTCTCGCGCCGTGCCGACTGATTCCGGGAAGACCGCGAGCAGCAGCGCGGCGATCAAGCCGACCGCGGCGGCCCCGTTGCGGCCCGCGTAGCCGCGATGCGCTGCGGCGTAGGTGAGCGGGACGGCGAGCGTGCCCGCGAGCGCGATCGGCAGCACGAGCGACCAGTCGCCGAACCCGAAGAGCTTCGAAGACGCGACCTGCAGCCAGAGGGCGAGCGGTGGTTTGTCGACGGTCAGCGTCCCCGCGGGGTCGTACGCGGCGTAGAGGAAGTTGTGCCAGCTCAGGCCCATCGAGCGGATTGCCGAGGCGTAGAAGAGGTTGCCGAGGCCGATGCGCCCGAGGTCGTAGAACCGCAGCGCGGCAGCGAGGCCGGTGATCATCACCAACGCGATGCCGATCGTGCCGGGGCTGGCGAGGAGCTCGGCGAAGGTGAGAGCGGTCTTCGCTCGCGCCACGGGCCAGGAGTCGAAGGAGTCGAACGAGTCGCGTGGCGTCTCGCCGCCGTCCTCGGTCGGAGCGTCGGGTGCCGCGACGCTCCGACCGCCCGCCGCTCCCGGACGCCACGGTGCGAAGCGGTCTGCGGGATCCTCGGGTGCTCCGGTCGTCGTCCGCGTCGGCGCGGGGGCGATCATCGCCTCGCGTCCGAAGGTGCGCTCCGCTGGCCGCAGCAGGCGCCCGTCGGCGAGCTCCTCGATGCGGTCGACGTGGTCGAGCACCAGCGGGTCGTGCGAGGCGGTAATGATCGTGACGCCCTCGCTGGCGATCTCGCGCAGCAGCAGGAAGATCTGTTCTGCCGTGGTGGTGTCGAGTTCACCGGTCGGTTCGTCGGCGATCAGAATCCGTGGACGGTTGGCCAGCGCCCTCGCGATCGCGACGCGCTGCTGCTCGCCGCCGGAGAGTTCGTACGGGCGGTGCTGCGCCCGCGCCGTGAGGCCGACCTGGGCCAGCAGCTCGCGGGTGCGCGCATTGCGCTCGCGCAGACCGACGCCGGCGACGCGCTGCACGAGGTCGATGTTCTCTTCCGCCGAGAGCAGCGGGAGCAGACCAAAGGACTGGAACACGAACCCGATCGTGTTGCGCCGAACCTTCGTCAGATCGCGCTCGTTGAGCCGCGTGATCTCGTCGCCACCGATCGAGATCGCGCCGTCATCGGGGCGCTGTAGCCCAGCGATCAGGTTCAGCAGCGTGGTCTTGCCAGAACCCGAGCGACCGACGATCGCGACGAACTCGCCCTCGGCGATGTCTAGCGAGACATCGCGCACCGCGGGGACCTCGTCACCGGCCCGCGTGAAGGTGCGGCTCACGCCCTCGACGCGAACGTCGTATCGCAGTTCCGTCATGCTCGCCCCGCCCGCGAGGAGAAGACGAACTGACGCGTCAGCCCGAAGTTGACGAGCGTCGATGCGGCGATGCCGAGGAGCTGCGTGTGGATCTCGGGTACCCCGAGGGCCGCCTCACCGACCCACTGCGAAGCGGAGTGAGTGGTGAGCGCGATCAGTTGCACGACGACGTAGCGCGGACCGCTCGTCGCGACCGAAGCGCTGGAGCGGAACGTCCACCCTCGGGTCAGTGCGAAGCCGGGTACGGCTCCGGCGATGAACCCGAGCACGCCCGCGAGCATGAAGTGAAGCGAGAGTCCCGAGAAGAGCGCGAGGAAGACCGCGTAACTGATCGCGGTCTTGATCGCGCCGACGACGATGAAGCGGCCGAACTCGCCGGCAAGCAGCGAGAGCGCCCGGCTCGGTGGTTCGTCGGCGCTCAACGCGCTGCCTCCACGGGTGCGGCCACGGCGAGTGATCGTCACGCGCTGCGCCTGCTGGTCACGCCGGCTTACGCGTGCTTCGCGAGGAAGGCGGCGAGCACGGGGTTGTACTTGTCTGGTTGCTCCCAGTAGACGGAGTGACCCGCGCCGGGGAACTCCTCCATCTCGGACCCGTCGACGACCGCCTGCACCTCGCGTACGAACTCGGGCGCGACCACCGGATCCTCGGAGCCGACGATGAAGAGCGTCGGCGGGGCGAGCGCGGCGATCTGCTCTTCGGTGAGCGGCTCGACGGGGGCGGTCGCTTCGCGCGGCGGGTTGAGGGCCTGTGCCTGACCGTAGAGGAAGGTCATCTCGGGGCTACCGGTGATGAAGCCCTGAGCCATGTAGCCCCGGAGCAGCGTCCCGGATTCAGCGGCCGCAGCGAGGTTCTTCTCACGCGAAACCGCACGACGCTCAGCGAGGTCGGCCCACGAGAAGACGCCCAGGGTGTCCGACATCACCAGCGCCCAGACGCGGTCCGGGTGCGCGAGCGCGAACTGCGAGGCGGTGCGTCCGCCCATCGACTGTGCGACGAGCGCCGCCGATGCGATGCCGAGGTGGTCGAGCAGCGCTTCGAGGTCGGCGGCGAAACTCTCGCTGCCGGAACCGTCTGGATCGGTCGATCGTCCAAATCCGCGGTGGTCGATCGTGATGCAGCGGTAGCGCTGGCTGAACGACGGCACCTGTTGCCACCAGGAGATGTGGTTGCCACCCGCGCCGTGCAGGAAGATGACCGCCGGGCCCTCGCCGTGTGACTCGTAGTAGAGGTCGGCCCCGTTGAGCTGCTCGATCGGCATCAGTTCCTCCTCGCTGCTCGTCCGTTCGATCCAGGCGTACTGTACCCGGTCGCGCCGTATGCGGTCGCGCAATCGGCGGTCGATTTCGCGCTTCGTCGCTCTGCTATTCGTCGCTCTCCCGTTCGTCGCTCAGTCGCAGGCGTGGCAGGTGCCAGAGGCCCGTCTGCCCGACCCCGGCGACGGCAGCCGCCAGCAGTGCGCCGGCAGCGGTGACCCATTCGACGTCGATCGCCTGCTCGGCGAGCACATAGGTCAGCGCACCACCGGCAACTGCGCCGGTGGCGTTCATCTCTGAGTGCAGCACCCGTGGCACGTTCGATGCGAGCACGTCGCGCAGCACGCCGCCGCCGGTCGCGGTCAGCACCGCGAGGATCACGGCGGCGGCCCAGTTGAGATCGGCGTCTCACGCGATCAACGCGCCGGCCGTCGCAAACGCACCGGTGCCGATCGCGTCGTCGGCCTTCATCACGGTATCGGGTGTCTCCCAGCCGGCCGCGCCGGCACCGATCGCGACCAGCGAAGAGACGACCGCGATCACGAGGTAGTCGTCCGCGATGAAGACGCGCGGCACGTCGCCGATCACGACATCGCGGATCACGCCCCCGCCGACGGCCGTGACGAGCCCGAGCGCGAGCAGGCCGAACACGTCCATGTGGGCGCGCAGGCCGACGGCGACACCGGAGATCGCGAACGCGGCGATCCCGATACGGTCAGCGGCGGCGACGAGGTCGAGCAGTGCCATCGGTGAGCACAGCCTACCGCCGGTCGTGCCCTACGGGCCGCATCACGGCGCTCCTATGCGGGGCTCGCGGTCCGCTCCGGAACTTGGTCGGTATCGCGAGGAGCGAACCGTTCGACGGTCGCCAGCAGGTTGGCCGTCTCGAACGGCATCTGGATCAGCGCGCGCGCGCCGCGCTCGACCGCCTCCTGCTCGATGGTGTGACCGCTGACCATCACCACCGCGAGGCCCGGGTCGCGCTTGAGAAGCGCTGAGAGCGTCTCCCAGCCGTCCGGCTGGGGCATCTTCACGTCGAGCAGCACCAGATCGAATCGATGCTCCGCCGCGAGATTGATTGCTTCCTGCCCTCCGCCCGCGCCGGTGACGTCGTATCCGCGACCCGCGAGTGTGCCGACGACTACCTCGGCGACGATCGGTTCGTCGTCGACGACGAGGATGCACGGTCTCTGCTCTGGCTGAAGCATGTTCATCTGTGTCGATTCCTCGAGTGGAGAGTGAGGTTCATCGTTGTTTGGGCTCTTGCGAGCGTCAGGCTCACGGAAGCTGAGCGACGACGGTAATCGATTTGCTGACTTTCTGCACTACATTCTTTATATATTCTGTTTCGGCAGTCGGCTGGTAGCATGCCGGGAGCGAGAACGGGGCCCGGCATGAGTCTTCAGAACAGCGTGGCGATCGCCGGCATTGGCGAGACTGACTACTCACGCGAGTCTGGCCGCGGTGAGCTGCGGCTCGCACTCGAAGCGATCTTCGCGGCGCTCGACGACGCCGGAATAGACCCGTCCGAGGTCGACGGGCTGATGCGCTGGTCCGTCGACACGAGCGCGGAGGCCACCGTGGCCGCGAACCTCGGCGTGAATGACCTCGCGTGGTTTGGCGAGGTGAACCAGGCGGGGAACGTGGGCGCGGCGCTGGTGGCGCACGCGGCCTCTGCGATCCACGCCGGACTGGCGAACGTGGTCGTGATCTACCGCGCGATGAACGGGCGCTCCGGCCGCCGCTACGGCCGCGGTGACGTGACCGGTCGCGCCGGTCGGGGTGCGGCGGCGTTCACCGAGCCGTTCGGCATGCTCACGCCGCAGCATGGGCTGGCGATGACCACGCGACGGCGGATGCACGAGACGGGCGTCACCAGCCGCCAGTTCGGCATGGTCGCCGTGACCGAGCGTGCTCACGCGAACCGCAACCCGCGCGCGACGTTCTATGACCAGCCGCTGACGATCGAGGACCATCAGGCATCGCGGTTCATCGTCGAGCCGCTACACCTCTTCGACTGCTGCCTGGAGACGGATGGCGGTGGCGCGCTCGTGCTCACGTCGGCGGAGCGCGCTCGCGATCGCGGCGGCCCGACGGCGCTGATCCGCACGACCGCGCAGTCCGGGCCGGGCACCGCCGGCGGCACCGTGCCTCGCCTCGCATCTCGCCTCTTCGCGCAGGCCGGGATCGCCCCTTCCGACGTCGATGTCGTGCAGATCTACGACCACTTCTCGCCGTTCGTGATCTTCGCGCTGGAGGACTACGGCTTCGTCGAGCGCGGCGAGGGCGGGCGCTTCGTCGAAGACGGCGGCATGGCATGGGACGGTGGCTCGCTGCCGGTCAACACGTCGGGTGGTCACCTCTCGGAGGCGTACATGCAGGGCATGAACCAATTACTCGAAGGCGTGCGGCAGGCGCGCGGCGAGTCGACATCGCAGGTCGCGGACGCGCAGTTCTCCTTCGTCGATACCGGCATTGGCACGGGCGCGGTGATCTTCGAGCGGGGCGAGTGATGGCCGAGTGGGAGCTCAACCGCCCGGAACGATTGCCGCTGCCGCAGCCGGACGAGGAGGCGGAGCCGTTCTTCGCCGCTCTGCTTGAGGAGAAGCTGCTGCTACAGCGTTGCGCGAACTGTGGCCAGCTCAGCCACCCGCCGAGGATGGCCTGCGCGCAGTGCCACTCGTTCGACTTTGAGTGGTCGCAGGTTTCGGGACGAGGCACCGTCTACTCGTATGCCGTGACGCATCAGCCGATTCATCCGGCGCTCGTCGATCACACGCCGTTCGCGACGGTGCAGATCGAGCTCGAAGAGGGTCCGCGAATGACATCGAACCTGATCGATGTGCCGCCAGACGAGATCGAGATCGGCATGGCAGTCGAGGTCGTATTCGAACGCGTCACCGACGAGGTCACGCTGCCGCTCTTCAAGCGAGCCTGATCGCGCACGCTTGCGGGCCCTCGGTGCTGCGGTGCAGGCGCTGGCATTGCTATCGTGGGTGAGTGAAACCGTGGGAGACGCTCGCCACCGCAACGACGCCTGACGGCAGCACGCTCGAGCTGCGCCGCCATGACCGCGACTACGTGATCCGCGCCGATGGCTACGACCTGATGGTCAGCCGCGCGCACGGTTCCGAGTCCGCGATGATGGCCCTCGCGTGCCCGCAGCCGTCGTCGGACGCCTGCGTGCTCGTCGGTGGTCTCGGCATGGGCTACACGCTGGCGGCGACGCTCGACCTGCTGCCGGAGAGCGCGTCGGTGGTCGTCGGCGAGTTGATCCCGGAGGTCGTCGAGTGGAATCGCGGCGTGCTCGGTCCGCTCGCAGGCCACCCGCTCGACGACCCACGCAGCGAGGTCGTCGAGGGCGACATCGTCGACGTGATCGATGGCAACCAATCGCGCTTCGACGCGATCCTGCTCGATGTCGACAACGGCCCGGATTCGTTCACGCAGCCCGCCAATTCACGCCTCTACACGCGCGCAGGCCTCGCCGCCGCACGCGCCGCCTTGCGACCCGGCGGCGCGCTGGCCGTCTGGTCCGTGGGCCAAGAGCCGACGTTTGAGCGGCGCCTGCGTGCTGCGGGGTTCGAGCCCTCGACGCATTCGCTGAACGCACGCGGCAAGCGTGGTCGCCGCCACGTCGTATTCGTCGGTCGCAAGCTGTAGCGGTCGCTCGTCCGCATCGAGGTTTACCGCGACCGGAGGACGTGACACCGTGTCCGCTGGTCTGACGCGTGGCGTCGGAGTTGGTACGGGATCAGGTAGGAATTCAAGATGGCAGACGGCAACGTCGTTGGTGTGACTGGCAAGCGGATCCTTGCGATCTACGGGCATCCGGATGACGAGGGGCAGATCACCGGCACGATGGCGGCGTTCCTCGACGCCGGCAACGAGGTGACGCTGCTCTGCGCGACGCGCGGCGAGGTCGGCGAGATCAGCGACCCCGCGCTATCGACGCCGGAGACGCTGGGCTACACCCGCGAACTGGAACTCCGAGCCTCGATGGCGCAGATCGGGCTCGCTGATGTGCGCTTCCTCCCGTTCCGCGATAGCGGCATGGACGGCACGCCGGAGAACGAGGACGAGCGCTGCTGGCACCAGCAGCCGCCGGAGGTCGCCGTTCCCGCCGTGCTCAGCGTGATGCGCGACGTGCGCCCGCACCTCGTCTTCACGTGGCAGGCAGATGGGGGCTACGGCCACCCCGACCACATCGCCGCCCACAACCACACGATAGCGGCCTTTGAGGCCTGCGCCGACGCGGATGCGTATCCGGAGAGCGGTGAGCCGTGGCAGCCGGAGCGGCTCTTCTGGGGCGCGCGCATGATGGGCGGGTTCGCCAAGGTGCGCTTCGAGATGGAGAAACGCGGGCTGCTCGATGAGCCGATTACCGACGAGCAGCGCGAACGTTTCGAGGAGATGCTGTCGAAGCCGCAGCCGACGGTGAGCGTCACCGTCGACACGCGCGCGTACATCGCGATGAAGCGTCGGGCGTCCTCGATGCACCGCTCGCAGTTCGGCGAGAGCGGGATGTTCTCGCGGGTGTCGGACGACCTGCTGGACGAGGTCTACGGCACGGAGCGCTTCTACCAGGCGCGGCCGGAGTGGCCCGAGGAGCAGGAGCCGACCGAGGGCTTCGCCTAGCGCGATCGAGGTTCGGCTAACGGCACTGCACGCAGGATGCGGGGAAGCGATGACCGAACGATTTGTCCCATCGAGATCTGACTACGCGTTCTCGTTCGAGGTCGTCGATCGGGACGACGACTTCGTGCGCTGCCGCGTTCCGTTCAGCGAGGAGCTAACGAACACCGTCGGCAGCGTGCAGGCCGGGCTGATGATCTGGCTCGCCGACCTCGCTGCCACGACGCTCGCAGGTGACCGCGCCGAGATCGACGACGACGGCAGCGGCTTCCCTCTGCTGCTCGACCTGCACGCGAGCCTGCTCTCGAATCAGCGCGAGGGCGACATCTTCGCGGAGGCGCGCATCGTTCGTCAGGGTCGCCGCGTCACCGTCGTGCGTACGCGCGTGACCGGCCCCGACGACACGACGCTCGCCGAGGTCACGACGACCCACCTCGCTGCCTGACACTGCCGTCTGACGCACCTGTCGGCGCGACGAGTCACTCGCCGCCGAGCACCCGTTCCGGTGTGACGCTGAGCACGACGCGCTGCAACTCGTCGAGGCGCTGTGAGAAGCGATCGAGGTCGTAGTCGTCCGGCAGCGGGTCGCCCTGGTGCGCGCGGATCGCGATGATCGCCTCGTCCCGCGCCTTGCCCTCGAGGATCTCGCCGCTACCGTAGACGATCACCTGCGCGCGGCCGTCGGGCACGAGCACGGAGACGCGCGGCTGTCGCAGCACGTTCCAGTACTTCGCGCGGTCCTTCGTGATCGAAGTCAGCAGCCGCTCGCCGTCGTAGAGGTAGGTGACCGTCGAGAGCTGCGGTGAGCCGTCCTTGCGACCGGTTCCGAGCACGCAGAGCTGGTGCGCCGCGAGGTAGTCCGCCTGCTCGGGCGTCACGACTGCGCGGCGGGCGCGCACGCCTGCATCACCGCGCGCACCGCGTCGAGACCGGGTTTCGCAGCGACCACGCGCACGACGGCGACATCGAGACCCTCCGCGAGCTTGCGGAAGTGGTCGTATGCGCCGTCCGGCGTGCCGTAGTAGCCGACGCTGAGCAGCAGGTCGTCGGACGCCGCCGCGTTCAGCTCCTCTTGCGTCGCGCCCCCATCGCGCATCTTGTCGAGCTCGGCCAACTCGTCCGCGAAACCCATGCGGTCGAAGTGGGGGCGGTAGCCGAAGCGGGCGTCGCGACCGACGCCTGCCGGACCCATCGCGTAGCCGATCGTGGCGCGGGCAAGACCCGCGCGCGCCACATCGACGTCGTCATCGACGCAGATGCGGATGTACTCGTGCAGCGGCACGGAGCCCGCCTCGCGGCCCGCGATCTTCGCGCCGGCGTCGACGGTTTCGCGCGCGAGTGCGATTTGGTCGGGCGTGCACCAGTTGAGGCAGATGCCGTCGGCTGCTTCGCCGCCGAGCGCGAGCATCTTCGGGCCAAGCGCGCCAAGGTAGACGGGGGTCTGCGGCGGCGGGTCGATGCCGAGCTTCTGGCCCTGCACGGTCAGCGCCGGACCCTCGTAGTTCATCATCTCGCCGGCGAGCAGCCCGCGGACGGTGGTGAGGTAGTCGCGCATGATCGCCAGCGTGGAGCCGCTGCGGATGCCCATCGCCTTGCGGAACGCGGCGCGGTAGACCTGCCCCGAGCCGATGCCGAGTACGAAGCGCCCGTTCGTCTGTGCGCCCAGCGTCCCGGCGCTCATCGCGAAGCCCATCGGCGTGCGGTAGGCGACGGGTGAGACGGAGATGCCCGTGCGCAGCCCCTCCGGTAACACGTCCTTGCTCGCCTGCCAGCGCATCTGGCACAGCTGGAACGAGTCGGGACCGGAGCCCTCGGGCGTCCAGATCTCGTCGTAGCCCTGCTCGGCCGCTTCACGGCCCAGCGCGACCTGGTCCTCGTAGCTGAGCCCAAGCGTGAAGTCGAGTCCAACGCCGATGTTCATTCGTAAGTCCCTCTAGCCGTCGATGACGGTCGGTTCAGTTTGCGTTTGCCGTTGCTATCGATGTGATCGAGTGGCGCAATCGTACAGCGCGTGTCACGCGCGATGGTCAGCGCCGGCCGGTGTCAGGTCGTGACCCGATGCAGCCGGTGGCGGCCGGAGAGCCCCTTCAGCGTCACCGGGCGGCGCGCCTCGAACTGGAAGTCGCCACTCGATTCCACGAGCTCGCGCAGCAGCGACGAGACCAGCACCTCGCCGCCGGTGGCTCGACTGGCGATGCGCGAGGCCATCACGACCTGCGTCCCGAAGAAGTCATCGGCCTCCCGTACCGGTTCGCCCGTGTGGACGCCGGCACGCACGAGGATCGGGTGTTCCGCCCCCTCGTTGCGACGCGCGAGGCGGCGCTGGAACTCGATCGCGCAGGAGACGGTGTTCTTCGCCGAGCCGAAGACGAGCATGAAGCTGTCGCCCTCGTTCTTCACCTCCTGGCCGAAGTGCTCCGCCACGCAGTCGCGGATGATCTCGTTGTGCTCGCGCAGCAGCTCGACGTAACGCGTATCTCCCAGCGCGACGTTGAGCTCGGTCGAGTCCTCGATGTCGCTGAAGACGATCGTCACCGTGCCGGTCGGGAAGAGCCCTTCGAGCTCGGGCCGGTCGGCCCGCACGGAAATCGCGATCGACTCCATCGATGTCGGGAACGAGAGGCCCTCCGGCACCCGCGGGTCCGGCACCGACTTGTGCAGGTGGGCGACGAGCCAGTGGCCGTCGTACTCCTCAAGCACGGCGGTCACGCGCAGGGACATCTGCTGCGTCTCACCGTCGGCGACCCACTCACCGACGACCGCGGCGAGCACCCACGCGACCTTCTCGTGGACGGTCACATCCATGTTCTCGATCGTGTAGTCGAGCAAGGCCTCGGCATTGATGCGCTGCTCCATCTCGTCGATCGCATCGACGCCGAAGGCGATCTCCTTCGCGGCCGTGCCGACGGCGGACGTGTCGGGGCTGGGCACCCAGAGCGACCTGCGTTCCTGCGCGTTGCGGTACTCGCTGCTGAAGAGGTCCTCGAAGACCTCCCGAACCGCGGCCTCAGCGTTGACGTCGATGTTCACGTTGCGTTCATTCCTCGCCGGTACAGCTATCTGCGGGATGATAACGCGCGAGTTCGGCGGAGGTTCCCATCGGACGGGTGGTAGAGTGCGCACGCGCCAAGGAGCGAGGATGCCCGACGAGCCCCGACCAGAGCCGATCACTCCTCCGGCTGATTTTCCTGTCGAGTGGGACGAACCGAGCGACGCGCGGCGCGCGTGGATGCAGGAAGTCTGGCACACACCCGCTCCGGTCACGCCGCTGTCCTTCGATGTGAATGATCGCACGTTGTACGAGGGCTTCCGACAGGGCGGGGCGGCGAAGGGGTTCCCGACCCGAACGGCCATCACGCGGATCAACACGTACCTCTATCGTGGCGAGAGGCGGCCACTTCCGGATGATCCCGTGCCTGCTGACGACGTCCCTGAAGGGGCGGCCAACCTGGCGATGTGGGACGAAACATGGCTGCCTGAGATCCAGCAGCACTTGCGCCATTTCGAGCGGTTCGACCTTGGTGCAGCCGACGACGTCGAGATCGCTGCACACATCGAGGACACTCTCGATCGCACGGCCCGATTCTGGACGATCCACAGCATGGTTGAGGTCGGGCAACTAGGGTTCAGCGCGTTCGCCGGTGAACTCCTCGGCGTCGACGAGCTGACCGCTGCCACGATGCTTCAGGGCTTCCCGAACAAGAGCCTCGAAGCCGGTGACGGTGTCCGTCGGCTGGCCGTGTCAGCGAGAGCAGTTGAGGGTGCCGCAGCCATCGTTCGCTCCACTGAGGCTGCGGAACTGCTGACGGCCCTGCGCGGCCTCCCCGCCGCTGCCGGCCTGCTCGACGAAATCGATACCTTCCTTGCTGAGTTCGGGCGCAAGAGCGACAACTTCACGGAGATGGCTGACGTCACGTGGGTCGAGAATCCAACGCCATTGTTCGCGCTGCTGAAACTCTATCTCGATGACGAGACGGACTTCGATACCCGCCGGGCGGAATTGGTGGACGCGCGGGAACGGGCGATCGAGGCGGCCCGCCAGCAGCTTGCGGGTGACGATGCGAATCTTGACCGCTTCAACGAACGACTGGAGATCGCTCAGCGGACATCAATGCTGATGGAGAACCACAACTACTGGATCGATCAGCAGAGCATGTACTGGGTGCGCCAGGCGCTGGTGGAGGGCGGCCGCCGCCTCCAACAGCGGGGCGCGATCACCGATGTCGAAGACGTGATGTACGTCGAGTTGGCGGAATTGCTCGACCGACTTCGCTCGGATGACACGACCGACCTCGGTGGTCGCATCGCCGAGCGACGAGCCGAGATGGAGCGCTGGGCTCCTGTCGACGCGCCGGCGTTCCTCGGGGTGGATGTACCAAGGCGCCCCGGCGTGCGGCTGATGTTCGGACTCGACAGTGATGTGGAGAGCCGTGACGACGATGAGACCGCGGCAATCGTCGAAATGACCGGCCAGGCGGGTTCGCCGGGCACCCACACCGGACGCGCTCGAGTGATCGAGAGCATCGCCGACGGGGAGCGCCTGCAGAGCGGCGATGTGATGGTGACGATGACGACCTCGCCGCCGTGGACGCCGCTGTTCGGCGTCGCTGGTGCGCTGGTCACCGATGCTGGTGGGGTGCTCAGCCACTGCGCGATCGTCGCCCGCGAGTACGGCATTCCGGCGGTCGTCGGCAGTGGCAACGCGACGCAGGCGATCGCGGACGGCGCGCTGGTCGAGGTTGATGGGACCGCGGGCGTGGTGCGCATTCTTGAAGCAGCAGGGGAATAGCGACTACGTCGCTCGCGCGTCGGATGCACTGTCCGTCGCGACCTCCGATGGACGCTTCCCGGCGCTGCCGATAGGATTCGCCTGAGTTCCGCGCGCTCCTGCACATCGATGGACGCGCGACGTTGGAGGCCTCGTGACATTCGTCATCACCACACCGTGCATCGACGAGCAGGATCAGTCCTGCGTCGAGGTTTGCCCCGTCGCCTGCATCCAGTTCGACGAGGGCACCGACCGCATGCTGTACGTCGACCCGGTCGAGTGCATCGACTGCGGTGCCTGCCAGCCGGCCTGCCCGGTGGACGCGATCTTCCCCGAGAACGAGGTCCCGGACGACCAGACTCGCTTCGTGGCGATGAACGCGCTCTGGTACCAGGACAAGGACGCGGCCCGCTCCGAGATCGCAGATGTCCCGGTGCGCGAGAAGACCGTGACGGCTTCTGCGTCGGGTGGTGGTGACGCCGCGGCGGCAACGGGCGGTGACGAGGACGAGGCCGTGGTCGGCGCGTTCAAGCGTGGCGAGACCGGTGTGGAAGGCAAGTGCGTCTTCTGTGGCCAGTACGTCATCAAGGGTGGGACGACGTTCCGTCGCAAGTCCGTGATCTGCTCCGACTGCGCCGATCGAGGTGAGCAGGTCGAGAACCCGTTCTCGCAGACCGCCGGACGTCGATAGCCCCACCTCGCCAGCCAGGCTCCGCTTCGCGCCCGCCCCTCTAGCGCAGTGCCGTAACGCACCGCCATCGACGCGGCGATATATCATCGCCCGGCAAACGACGCCCGACGTCAGATCGAACAGCCACGGAGGCCCCGCGCATGCCCGCACCACTCGAGGGGATCAAGATCCTCGACTTCACACGATTCCAGAACGGCCCGCATGCCACCGTCATGCTCTCCGACCTCGGCGCGGACGTGCTCAAGGTGGAGCGACCGGGCGATGGTGACCCCGGCCGCGCGCTTGGCCGCCAGCCGGACGGCTTCTGCAGCTATTTCGAGGCGCTCGATCGCGGCAAGCGCAGCATCACGCTCGACCTCGGCAGCGACGAGGGTCGCGCGATCGCCTACAAGCTCGCCGAAGACGCGGACGTGATCACGGAGAACTTTCGCCCCGGCGTGATGGACCGCCTGCAACTCGGCTATGAGGACTTCCGCAAGGTGAATCCGATGGTGATCTACGCCGTGAACAGCGGCTTCGGGCCGAAGGGGCCGTGGGCGGAGCAGGGCTCGTTCGATGTCGTCGCGCAGGGAATGTCGGGCGCGATGGTGATGCAGGGCGGCGGGCCGGGCGAGGAGCCAGCGCACATCGCGTGGGGGCTGGCGGATCAGGTCGGCAGCATGATCTTCGCTTACGGCATCCTCGGCGCGATCATCGCCCGTGAACGCCACGGTGTCGGCCAGAAGGTCGACGTCTCGCAGCTCGGCGCGATGATGACGCTCCAGACGCTGAGCGTGACGCCGTTCCTGCACACCGGCACGCAGAACCCTCGACCGCCCCGCGCGAGCGCGGCGTTCACGTACTACCAGGCGGGCGACGCCCTCTGGCTCACCGTCGGCGTGCTGACGCCGAAGTTCTGGCCCGGCCTCTGCCGGGCGCTCGACCGCGACGACCTGCTCACCGATGAGCGCTCCGCCGACGCCTTCGCACGCGCCGCAAATCGCGATTGGCTGCTGGCGGAGCTGTCCACCCACTTCGCGACTCAGCCGCGCGAGCACTGGCTGACGCGGATGGGCGAGGAGGAGGTGCCGAGCGGGCCGGTGCACGACTACGCCGGTGTGATCGCCGAATCGCAGGTCTGGGACAACGAGTACCTGATCGAGCTGGAGCACCCGCACTTCGAGGGTCATCGCGCCGTCGGTACACCGCTCAGCTTCAGCGAGACGCCGGGCCGCGTGCAGGGGCCAGCGCCGGAGCTGGGCCAGCACACCGAGGAGACGCTGCTGGAACTCGGCTACGACTGGGATCAGATCACAGCGCTGCGCGAAGCGAACGTGATCTAGCCGATGGCGGCCGCATGGTGCGCGAGAACCCGCTCGTGCTGCTCGAAGGGTAGCCGCCGATGACGATCCCCACGCCTCAACCGCTCGATGCCCTCGCCGCCGCGCTGCGCAGTGGTGAGACGTCGGTCACCGCGAACACGGAGGCGCTGATCGAGCGCATCGAGGTGGAGAATCCGCGCATCCTCGCGCTGCTGCCGGAGCACGACCGCGTCGGACGGCTGCGTGCCGAGGCGCAGGCGATCGAGGCGCGATTCCCGGATGCCGCCACGCGCCCCGCGCTGTACGGCGTGCCGGTCGCGATCAAGGACATCATCAACGTCGATGGACTGACCACGCGCGCCGGCACCGCCATTCCGAGCGAACTCTTCGCGGGCCCGGAAGCGACATGCGTGACGCGATTGCGCGAGGCGGGCGCGCTGATCGTCGGCAAGGCGGTAACGACGGAATTCGCCTACTTCGAACCCGGCCCGACGCGGAACCCGCACGATGTCGGGCACACGCCCGGCGGCTCGTCGAGCGGTTCAGCCGCTGCCGTCGCTGCCGGCCTCGCGACGCTGGCGCTCGGTTCGCAGACCGTCGGTTCGGTGATTCGCCCGGCCGCCTTCTGCGGCGTTGTCGGATTCAAGCCGAGTTACGGCCGCATCCCGACCGATGGCGTGCTGTACTACTCGCCGAGCGTCGACCACGTCGGAGCGTTCGCGCCGGATGCGGCGGGAGTCGCGCTGGGGGCGTCGGTGCTACTCGATGGCTGGCGGCACGACGAATATGAGGCATCGGCGGGGCAGTTGCCGATCGTCGGCGTGCCCGACGGGCCGTACATCGCGCAGGCGGATGAGGTTGGTCTCGCCGCGTTCGAGCAGCAGCTCGCGACGCTCGTGGCGGCGGGCCGCGAGGTGCAGCGCATCCCGGCGCTCGACGACATCGAAGTGCTGACGAAGCGGCACCGCGACATCGCCACGGCCGAATTCGCCGATGTGCACGACGCGTGGTTCACGCAGTACGGCGCGCTCTACCGCCCGCGCAGCGCGCTGCTGGTGGAGGCCGGCCGCACGACGAGCGACGACGATCGCGAGGCCGGACGTCGCAGCATCGCTGAACTCGAAGCGCGCCTGCGCTCGCTGATGGACGAGCGCGGCATCGACGTGTGGGCGAGCCCGCCGGCCCCCGGCCCCGCGCCGTTCGGCCTCGGATCGACCGGCAACCCGGCGATGAACCTGCCGTGGACACACGCGGGAATGCCGGCGGTGACGCTGCCTGCCGGAGCCTCGGACGGTCTGCCGCTGGGGCTGCAACTGAGCGCCCGGCTCGGCGCGGATGAGCAGTTGCTGGCGTGGGCGGAAGCGGTCGAACCGCTGCTGCGAGCATCCGCATGAGCGACAGCTCCATGACTGACGTCGACGAGCTGGTCGAACGCATCCACGCTGCGCCGCCGCTCGCGGTCGTGGCGGCCACGGGTGCCGGTTCGCAGGCGCTGGCGTGGCTGCTCGCCGTGCCGGGCGCTTCACGCACGCTGCTGGAGGCGCTTGTTCCGTACGCAGCGACATCGATGGTCGACCTCGTTGGCGAGGAGCCGGCCGAGTTCGTCTCGGCAGAGACCGCGCTGGCGATGGCCCGCGCGTCACACCGGCGCGCACTCGAGCTGCGCGACGGTGACGCACCAGTGATCGGCGTCGCCTGCACGGCGACGATCGCGACCGACCGCGCCAAGCGCGGGGAGCACAACTGTGCGGTGGCCGTGAGTAGCAAGGACGGTGAGAGCGTCTACAGCCTCACGCTCAGCAAAGGCAGCCGCGACCGCGCGGGCGAGGAAGAGGTGGTCAGTCGACTGCTGCTGCACGCGCTCGCGCTCGCGTCGGGCGTCGAATCGACGCTTTCGCTCGGGCTGCTTGCCGACGAGCGCCTCGAGATCCGGTCGCCGTGAGCGACGCCGAGCGCGCCACCGACCCGATTGCCGCGCTCGTAGCCGCCGACGAGGGCGTGCAACTGGTTGCGGTCGCGTCGGACGGAACGGCAGGCGTCGAACAGGCCGGTCGCGCCGACTCGGGTGTGGTGTTGCCGGGCTCGTTCAATCCGCTCCACGAGGGCCATCTGCAGCTCGCTGCCGTTGCGGCGGAGATCGTGGGCGCGGAGGCCAGCTTTGAGCTATCGGTGACGAACGTCGACAAGCCGCCGCTCGCGGACGCAGAGGTGCGACGTCGGCTCGCGCAGTTCCGCGATGACGGCCGCGTGCTGCTGACGCGCGCGCCGACGTTTGTCGAGAAGGCCCGGCTGCTGCCGGGGCGCACCTTCGTGATCGGCTGGGACACTGCCGTGCGTCTCGTCCACCCGCGCTATTACGATGGCTCCGAGCCCGCGATGCTGGCGGCGCTGGCCGAGATGCAGGCGCTCGACTGCCACGTGCTCGTCGCCGGGCGCATCAACGAGGGCAGCTTCGAGACGCTCGATGACGTCGATGTGCCGGCCGAGGCAACGGCGCTACTGGCTGCGATTCCCGAGTCGCGCTTTCGCGTCGACATCTCGTCGACGGCGCTGCGGGGCGGGTAGGGCGGCGCTCCGGGCGGCGGCCCCTCTTAGAACGCCAGGTCCATCACCCGATGCTCGATGCCGGCATCGAGGAAGACCTCGCCGTGCGCGCTGTAGCCGAGGTGCTCGTAGAACGGGATCGCGTGGAGCTGGGCGTCGAGCGTGATGCCCGGGAAGCCCCGTTCGCGCGCGATCGCCTGCAGCGCTTCCATCACGGCCTGCCCGTAGCCGTTCCCGCGTAGCTGCTCCATCACCGCGACGCGGCCGACGTGGGCGTTATCACCCTCGGGGTAATCGATCAGTAGCCGTCCGGTGGCGGCGGGGAAGCCCTGCACGCGGCCGAGCACGTGGATCGCGCTCGATACGGTCGCGGGGTCATCGTCGTGGCCGTCGATCTCCTCGGCCTCGCTGACACCCTGCTCGCGGATGAAGACGGCACGACGGATCAGCAGGCACTCGTTGATCTCGCCCAGCGTCGTGACCGTGATGATTGCGAGGTCCTCTGCCATCGAATCCGCTCCGGCGCCGCTAGAAGAGCGTCGTGCCTTCGAGGTAGCCGACCTCGACCACTTCGACGTCGGGCGCGACGCGCTGCAGTTCCTCGTGGACCGGCGTCATGTCCGTGATGTCGGGGACGTCGGGCGTTCCCACCCAGTTGTCGTGGTGGCCGAGTACGACGCGCTGCGGCGTCAGCATCTGCACCTCGCCTGCGATGAATTGCTCAACCGAACCCTGGATCGGTTCGCCGTCGATGTTGCCGCGTCCGGCAGCCGCCAGCAGGGCCACATCCGGCGTGATCGTGTTCAGGATGCCGGTGAAGTAGCCCATGCTGTCCTGGAAGAAGATCGTGCCTTCGGGCGTGGTGATCAGGTAGTCGAGCGCGCCGCCGATGTGCGAGCTGCTGGCGAGCCGCGCTCGTAGCTCGGCCGACTCGCGCACGAACTCCGGGTCGGGCTGGCTGCGACGGGGGCGCGCCTGCATCTCCGCTCGCACGGCTGCGCGCTCCTCCTCGCTGAGGCCCAGATCGCCTGTGACCTCCGTGCCGGGGCGCGCGGCGCGGGTCCAGATGCACGAGTGCAGGCTGGGGAAGACGCGCACGGTGACGTCGTCGTTGAGCCGGTGCAGCTCGCCGCCCTGGCTCGGCAGCAACTGGTCGATGGGGACGCCTTCCTCGGTCAGCACGCGTACGGCCTCGTGGTTCGCGATCACCTTCGCGCCGGTGTTCTTCGCGATCACGTCGGCGCCGGCGAGGTGATCGAAGTGGGCGTGACCGACGAGGATGTAGTCCGCCTCGGAGACCTGCTCGGACGTCAACCCGACCTCGGGGGCGGTGGAGATGCGGTCCATGAAGGTGTCGAGGAAGATCACGAATCCATTGACGCTCAGTCGATAAGTCGCGCATCCGAGCCAGTCCAGCGTCACCGTCATCAATGCCTCCTCGCGGTCGTACGTGCGTTGCGGATGCTAGCGCATGCGCGTGGATGGCGAGCAACGCGGTACGCTGTGCGCCGCACGCTCCCGTCGAGGAGCCACCGAGCAGCCATCGGAAGCGGTCGAGGGGACAGCGCATGCCAGAGATCGATTGGGACGCGATCCGAGCCGAGGCGCTCGACATCTTCCAGCGCTACATCCAGATCGACACCTCCAACCCACCCGGCAACGAGGCACCCGCCGCGCGCTTCCTCGGCGCGCTGATCGAGGCGGAGGGCATCGAGACGGAATACATCGAGACGGTGCCGGGTCGCGAGGTCGTCTGGGCGCGCATCGCGGGCGACGGCAGCAAGGGCGCGCTGATGCTCTGCAACCACCTCGACACCGTGCCCGTCGAGGCCGAGTACTGGGACTACCCCGCGTTCGAGGGCGTCGTCGAGGACGGGCGTGTCTACGGTCGCGGCGCGATCGACATGAAGGGCGCGGGCGTGATGCAGCTGATCGCGTTCCTGCTCGCGAAGCGACAGGGCCTGCCGCTCACACGCGACCTGATCTTCTGCGGCGTGCCCGACGAGGAGACCGGCGGTTCGCTGGGCATGGGCTGGCTCTGCGACCACCGCCCCAATCTCGTCGACGTCGAGTTCGAGATCAACGAGGGCGGCGGCGGCAGCTCGAACTTCGCCGGGCAGGAGACGCAGCTCTTCGGCGTCGCGACGAACGAGAAGCAGATCTGCTGGCTGCGCATCACCGCCGTCGGCCGGCCCGGCCACGGCAGCGTGCCGCACGACGACAACTCGGCGCTGAGGCTGATGCGCACGCTGCTGCGGCTCGCCGAGTGGGACCGCGGCGTCACGTACACGGCGGACTCACGCGCATACGTCGAACGGCTCGTCGATGCGGGGCTGATGGCGAGCGTCGAGGAGGACGCCGTGCGCGCCGTGATGGCGGCGAGTCCGCAGATGGGCGCGCGCTTCATGAACACGCTGAACGTGACCATGCTCGATGCCGGCATCAAGGCGAACGTGATCCCCGCGCGCTCCTCGGCCGTGATCGACTGCCGCCTGCTGCCGGGCCAGACGCCCGACGCGTGGCGCGACGAGGTCGCGGCCTTCATCGATGACCCGGCGATCGAGATCGAGTTCGAGTCGGGCCCCGAGGAGCTGGAATCGCCCGTCCCCGTCGACTGGGACACGGAGCTCTACCGCGCGATCGAGGGCGTGGTGAAGGACGCGATGGAGGAGGCGGTCGTCGTCCCCTCGATGACCGTCGGCGGCACGGACAACCGCTTCCTGCGCCAGCGCGGCATCCCCGCGTACGGCTTCATCCCGGCGCTGATCAGCCCGGAAGAGCAGGCTGGCTTCCACGCGAACAACGAGTTCCTCACCGTCGACAACCTGAACATGGGCTGCGAGCTGATGTACGAGATCGTCCGTCGGATGTGCGTCTAGGGCGACGCGGAGGCGTGGTGATGCCCGGTCCGAGAGTTGAAGAACTGGTTTCGCTGCTCGACCTCGCGTTCGATGGTGACGACGAGACCTCGCTGATGGCTAATCTGCGCAACGTCGATGAGGCCACGTGGAACACGGTGCCGCAGGGCGGGGGTCGCACGATCGCGGAGATCGCCGCGCACGCCGGTCTCGCTCCGTGGGTCTACGCTGACTTCGCCTTCGGCGCTGGCGGTCCGACGTGGGACTCGGCAGTCGCCGAGGTCGTCGCGGCGGCGCGTTCGATGGAGCAGACCGTCGAGTGGATGCGCGAGGGCCACAGCCGCTTCGTCGCGGAGGTCGCAGCCCTCGATGACGGCGACCTCGATGAGTCGCGCCCCGCTCACTGGGGCGAGCAACAGCCTCTGCGCAAGCTCGTCGCCGTGCTCGTGAGCCACGCGTCGTACCACGCGGGCGAGATCAACCACGCCCGATCGCTGATACGGGGTACCGACCGCTGGGACTACTTCGCGTAGCTGCCGCTAGTGGCCGGCAGTCTCGTCCTCGTCGGCGGGTCGGTAGCGCGCGATCAGCTCGCGCAGCTTGGGGCCGTACTCGGGGTCTGAGCGGAGGGCTTCGAGGTACGGGTGTGTCTCGGCGAGTTCAAAGTCGTCGAACCCAATCTCGTACGCGCGCTCCACACTGGCTAACGCTTCTGCGTAGCGTTTAAGCAGCGCCAGCGCGACGCCGCGGTTGTAGAGATGAACCTCGTCATCGGGCGACAGCTCAAGGCGCTGTTCGATCTCAGCCAGGGCGTCTCTGTAGCGACCTAGCGCCGCGAGGACGATCGCGCGATTTCTGCCCAGTCGAGGGTCGTCACGGTCGAGTTCGGTGGCGTGATCAAGGGCCGCCAGAGCTTCCTCCGCGCGGTCCAACTCAGCGAGTTCGTCACCGCGACCGTTGAACGCGGGTCCGTTCGTCGGGTCTATTGTGATGGCCTCGTCGAAGGCCGCGAGTGATTCATCGTGCCTTCCGAGTTGAGAAAGGGCCATGCCGCGATTCAGGTGGGGGCCAGCTTGGTCTGGCTTGAGCTCGATGGTCCGGTCGTACTCGGCGAGTGCCTCGTCGTGTCGCTCCAGTGCTGACAGCGCTGCTCCGCGGTTGTTGTGTGCAGGCGAGTCGCTTGGCTGCAGTTCGATCGCTCGATCATACGATTGCAGTGAGTCTTTCCACCGACCCATCTTCCCCAGTGATACGCCTCGGTTGAAGTGCGGGCTTGACGACTCTGGAGAGAGCTCGATCGCCCTTCTGTAAGCAACGTCACCTTCTTCGAATCGTCCCAACATTCCGAGCACCGTACCGCGATTGTTGTGGACCTGGTGAACGTCAGGTTCGGACGCGATCGCGCGGTCGAACGCTGTCAGCGCATCCTCGTTACGGTCGGCCGCAAGGAGGGCGTTGCCACGGAGGTACCATCGGCGCGCGTCAAGAATATCGGTCGTCAGACGCGACTCATCGAGCAGTCTGCGTAGTTCATCTACCTCCAGCTTCGTAGCCGTGGTGGTCACTTCGGGATCCGGTGATACCTCTCCCGTCGGAGCGCGGTCCAGTAGTTCGAACTGGGCCAGGCGCTCATCGAGGCGCTTGCGGAAGTCGAGGCGCGTAAGGAGCCGAGCATCATCCTCGTCAACTCCCTTGTCGCGGAGGCCACCGATCTCGTCACTTATTGCGATGCGTTCCCTGAACGTCGAGTCTTGAGTGGCTTCGGTCGTCCGCATCTCGTCGCGCAGCTTCAGCCAACCTCCGAGGCCAGCCGGAGTTGCTACGCCGAGGAAGAGACCGATTTGAACGATTGGGTCACTGGGCCATTCGCCCCTCGCAACAGCTGTACCGCCGGTAGCTGCGCCTGCCCCGCGGCAACCAAGAGGCTGTGCCACCATCGAACCCACGCTATGTATCGCATGCGCGGACGTTATCACACGCGAATTGCGCGCCTCAGCCGCTACCTGAACTCAGGCGCAACCTCCGTGATGAATCGGTCGTAGATCTGCTTGCGGTTTTCGACGTCTCTGCCGAGGTTGAAGTCCGGCATGATGAACTCGTCGACACCCGCATCGATGTATTCCCGCATCGTCTGCTTGAGCTGATCGACGTTGCCCGCGATCGTCGCGCGGCCGGGGCCTTCGAGCGCCTTTGAGACGACCTCCGGGTCGTCGGAGAGCACGACCACGGCCTGCGCGGAGCGCTTGATCTCGGCGGGGTCGCGGCCCAGTCGCTCGCAGTGCTCGTTGAGCACGCCGATCTTCTGCGCCAGGTGCGCGGGATCGCCCCAGGTGTTCCATTCATCGGCGTACTGCGCGGTGACGCGCAGCGTGACCTTCTCGCCGCCACCACCGATCAGGATCGGCGGGTGCGGTTGCTGCACCGGCTTGGGGTCGAGCGGCGCGTTGGTGACGGTGTAGTAGCGGCCCTCGAACGTGGTCTGGTCGCTCGTGAACATGCCCTTGATGATCTGCACGGCCTCTTCCATCCGTCGCAGCCGCTCACCGACGGTGTAGAACTCCAGCCCGTAGGCCTCGTGCTCGTTCTCCTGCCAGCCCGCGCCAAGTCCGAGGACGAGGCGGCCGCCGCTGATGATGTCGACCTGCGCGGCCTGCTTGGCGAGCACGGGCGGGAAGCGGTAGGTGTTGCCCGTGACCAACGTGCCGATGCGCACGCGTGGCACCAGCGCGGCGATCGCGCTGAGCAGCGTCCACGCCTCCTGCGTGGGGCCGATGTTGCTGTCGGGGCGGTTCGGCATGAAGTGGTCGGCGATCCAGAGCCCGTCCCAGCCGGTCTGCTCGACGTGCTGGCAGAGATCGATCAAGCCGTCCCACTTCGTCGCCGAGCCCGGCCATGCGCTGAAAATCATTCGCTGCTCCTCATCTCTGTAATCCGTGATGTAGCTATGCGTGCATCTCGATGAAGGCGAGCATGCTCGCCCACGCGTGTGCGTTCGCCCTCTCGTACTCGCCGTGCGAGCGGTCGAAGAACGAGTGTGGTGCGCCATGGTACGTGAGAACGAAATGCTCGACGTCCGCGGCGGTCAGGGCGTCGTCGAAGGCGTCGATGCCGGCCTTGTCGATCATCGGGTCGGCGCCGCCCATCAACGCCAGCAGGGGACAGGTCATCTCGCCGACGTGCTCGATCACCGGCGGGATCGCCTGCGGTAGCCCCTGCTCGGTGCGGCCGTAGAAGCCGATCACGCCTGACAGGCCGTGGCCCTCGGTCGCCTGCAGCCACGAATTGCTGCCGCCGAAGCTGAAGCCGACGGTGAAGACGCTGCGATCCGACTGGCCCTCGCGGCTGCGCAGGTGCTCGACGGCCGCACGCACGTCGGCCGCGACCCCCTCGCGGGTGGTCTGGGTGACGTTGGTGCGCCAGTCGAACTCCGGGTCGTCGCGCTTCGCCGGGCCCGCCGTGCGGCCGTAGTTGTCGATCGCCATCGCGTCGTAGCCGGTCGCGGCGAAGCGCAACGCCAGCTCCTCGTAGAAGTGGAAGAGCCCACGCACGTCCGCCAGTACGATCACGGCGGGGCCGCGCGGGTCGTCAGCGATCGCGCTGAACGTGGCGAAGCGGGCACCATCGGCGGCGACGAGTTCGATGTCCTCGTGCGTGACCGCTGCCCCGGAGAGGGGGGCCGTCGGTGCGGCTGGGTCCGGATCAACGCGCATACGAGTCCTGCGATCCCCGCCTGAGCCGCCGTCCTGACCGCTCGGACAGGCCGACACGCTACGTCAGCCGTCTGCGATCGGCAACGTCGACGGCTGCGCACCATCGAGGGCGGCTGCCAGCCTAGATCATGCCCCAGCGTTCGAGCGTCGTGCGCACGAAGAGTTGGTGTAGCTCGGATCGTCGCCATTCCGGCTGCCGATCCTGGCCCATCTCAATCAGGATCGGCGTCAGGCCGGGAACGTACGAGCCGATCGAGAGTGAACTGCTGCCGCTGCCGCGGAACTGAGTCATCGTCTCTGCTTGCGTGATGCTCGCCTGCTCGGGCTCGTCGTCCTCGAAGTCCGCTGGAGCGTTGGGCGGTCGCGTGAAGACGCCGCGCTCTCGCAGCTCAAGCTGCTCTCGCGACGTCGTCTGCTCGTTGATCGTGCCCACGATCGCGGCGACCTCGGCGAGTTCTAGCGGCCCCGAGCCCCGGGTCACCGTCTGACCGAGGAAGGCGGTGCCGTTCTCGGAGCGCTCAGCGAAGAAGCCCCACGACTCGTGCAGGTCGAGCAGCACATCGACCTCGAACTCACGCGCAACGGCGACGATCTCCGATGCCATCACCATCATCGGCAGCAGCGTGCTGCGGCCGGGGTAGAGGCGGTTGAGGTCGCCGAGCCGGGCAGTGTGCGCTCGAACTCGTACGTCGCGAGCACGTTTGCTCGCGGGATCGTGAGCAGGCTGCCGGCCGCCGGCTGCCACTGCGCGATCTGCTCGGCGGCCCGCCAGCCGCCCGGCTCGTTGCCGTGTACGCCACCCAGCACCATCACGCGCGGCCCCTCGACGCCGCTGTGGCTGACGACGAGCGGCGTGGCCCACTTCGTCTCCGCCATCATCGTGTGCTCGATGCGGGCCAGCGGTGGAACCGGTCGTGGGGTCGGGGCGGGCGTCGGCGATGGCGATGGCGTCGATGTGGCGCGCGCGACCGGCGGTAGCGTTGCCGTCGGTGCCACGGGCGCGGCAGGCGTTGCGGGCGCAGGCGCGGCCGCGTTGTCATCGCCGAAGCCGCAGGCCGTGAGGCCCGCGCCGATCACGCCGCCGCCGATCAGTCGCAGCGCTTGCCTGCGTGTGTGATGCCGTCGCGTTGCCATCGATCGATCGTACCGCTCGCGTGAAGCCTTCCGACGCTAGAGCAAGCGTCCCTGCCGCGGATCGGCGGGCGGGTCGGGTGCCGCGGGCTGCCACTCGACGGGTTCGACACCGGCCGCGCTGAGTCGCTCCATCAGCAACCGAGAGTTCTTCGGCCCCTGCTCGTAGTTATTCGTGTTCATGATCAGGTGCACCTCGTCCGTCTCGGCGGCGAGTTCGGCGATCTTCGATGTCCACTCGTCCAGCTCGTCCGGCGTGTAGTAGTGGTCGAAGCGTTCTGACGATGTCTTCGTCTTCGCCTCCCACATCTCCGCGTTACGGCCGTGGAAGCGCACGAAGCCGAGGTTGTTCGTGGCTGCCGCGATCGGCGGTACCGAGGACGGGAACCCCTGCGGCTCGTCCACGCAGATGTACGAGAAGTCGAGGTCGCCGAGCGTGGCGAGCGTGCGTTCCTGGTTGGCCGGGTTCATCCACGCGTCGTTGCGGAACTCGACGGCCGCGCGGTACGGGCCGAGCCGGTCGCGAATCTCCTCGAAGTAGTCGTCCGTCTCCTCGCCGGGGAAGACCCACTTCGGGAACTGGAAGACGATCACGCCGAGCCGGTCGCTCTCATGCAGCGGCCGCAGGGCATCGACGTATGTCGACCAGCAGAGGTCGACGATCTCGTCCGGCGCGTCCTTGCGATAGAACTGGCGCTTGCGAGCGAGCGTAGACGGCAGTTGAGCCTTGATCGCCTTCGGCAGGCGCGCGACGGGCGTCGGGTGGTCGGTGAAGAGCGAGTACGCCTTGACGTCGAAGGTGAAGCCGTCCGGCGTCCGGTCGACCCATGCGTTGACGGTCTGTTCAGTCGGTAGGCCGTAGTAGGTGGTGTCCGCCTCGACGAGCGGGAACTGCGAAGCGTAGTAGCGGAGACGCGCCTCGGCGTTCTTCGCGTCGGGCGGGTAGAACTCGCCGCTCTCGATCAGTGGCTTGTCGGTCCACGATGCGGTGCCGAGCAGGAGGCGGGCATCTGCTGCTGCCATCGCGGGAGCCTAGCACGCGCGGATACGCGGCGAGCGCTGCGACCTGTAGACTTCACCGATGGCGACGTCAGGCTTCTCTGCGGGAATCATTCGACGCATGCCGTCGTTCGAGTCGCGCGACTTCCGGATGCTCTTCCTCAGCGGCTTCTTCACCGCGGGCGCGCGCTGGGCGATGGTGCTCGGGCGTGGCTGGCTCGTATTCGACATGACCGGTTCGGCGACCGCCGTCGGCGCGGTCACGTTCTCGTCGTTCATCCCGTTCACCATCTTCGGGCCGATCGCCGGGGTGCTCGCCGACCGCTTCGACCGACGTGCGCAACTGCTGGCGTCGACCTCCGCCGCAGTGGGTTTCTCGGCGATCCTCGCGGTCCTCACGCTGAGCGGGGTAGTGGAGCTCTGGCACGTAATCGTGCTCTCGCTGCTTTCGGGCGTCGCGCAGGCCGGGACGGTGCCAGCGCGCCAGTCGCTATTGCCGAACCTGGTCGACGAGAAGCACCTGCTGAACGCGATCGCGCTGGGAGCGATCGCGCAGCACGGCTCGCGTGTCGTCGGGCCGCTCTTCGGTGCCGCGCTACTCGCATCGGTGGGCACGGGCTACGTCTTCGTGCTTTCGACGGCGCTACTGCTGATGGGCGTGCTTGGCGTGGCCGCGATTCAGCATCGGCGACCCGCAGAGACGCGCAGCAGCGAGGGAGGGCTCGCGAGTGCGACTCGCAGCCTTGGCTCCGACCTTCGCGAGGGGGTGGCATACGCCCAGCAGGACCGACGCGTCGCGACCGTGATGGTGATGGTGATGATCCACTGTGGGCTGACGATGGCCTTCGATTCGATGATGCCGAGCCTCTCGAAACTCGTCGGTGGCGGCAGCACCACGTACAGCGCCGTGCTCGTCGGCATCGGCTCCGGGGCGATCGTTGGCACGTTCGCGCTATCTCTCGTGCAGACGCCGGTCGCGACCGGACGCGCGCTGATCGTGACGGCGGTCGGCAGCGGCGTCGCGATGATCCTGCTCGGCGTGGCACAGACTCCGGCTGCGGTCGTCGGCGCTGCCGTGCTTGTCGGATCGACGGAGGCGGCGTTCATGGCGCTCTCGTCGGCGCTGATCCAGCAGGTGGTGCCCGACGCGTTGCGAGGGCGGGTGATGTCGCTCTACATCATGATGGCGAGTTCGCACATGGCCTTCCTCGGATTCGGCTACGGCTGGGCGGCGGACAGCATCAGCGTGCGCATCCTGCTGATCGGTCCCGCCGTGATCTGGACGGTCTTCTTCATCGCCGCCGGGGTCGGTCTCGGCGAAGTGCGCCACATGATCCGACGTGGGACGTTCCGCCCGCTGCCGGCGTCGGTGTCGGTGAGCACGAGCGAGATCTAGTCGATAGCGGCAGCTCCGGCGGACGTGGGCACAGAGAAGACCGGTACGTGAGTACCGGCCTTCTCTTGCTTCTGTCGCGCTGCCGTTAGCTGGCAACGGCCTCCCCGGCGAGTTCGCGGATGCGAATCGCCTGGAAACGCAGCACCTCGATGATCGTGCCCAGACCGAGCAGGAATGAGACGAGGTAGACGGCGACGCCGATGCGGCGCACGCCTTCGAGCACCACGAACCGCTGCTCCGCCGTCTCGAGCGAGGCGGCCGTGTTCGTCACGTCCGCAGCGAAGACGAAGTGCAGGACGACCGTGGCGATGATCGCCATCATCGCCATCGCCATCGTGATGATGAACAGCTTCGCCGTGATCGGCATCTTCAGCGTGCGCACGTGGCGGCCGGTGGCCTCTTGAAGCTCGCCACCTCCGGCGCGGAACTCACCGAGGATGCGGGCGATCGCGAACGAGATCGCCGCGAAGACTGAGGCAAAGCCGATGAACATGAACCCGGCGACGCTGTGCCTCAGCGCCATAATCGTGTCGGCCGCGCCGCCGTCGGCGATCTCGCCGGCACGCACGACCGCGAGGCCGAACCCGACGGCGAAGGCCATCCCGGCCATCAGCCACATCGGCAGCCAGAGCTTGCGTCCGATCTGCTGTGGCATGTTCCGCCCCAGTGAGCGGTCGCTGGTAACGATCTCGAAGTCTGCGGACGTTGCAGATGTTGCCATTGCCCTAGCTCCCTTCCGTAACGATTTCGCGCATGCGGTTGAACTGGAAGCCGAGCACGGTGCCGATCGTGTAGAGCGCGAGCACGATGCTCATCAGCAACAGCCCGAGGCTGAGCTCGCGGAACGGCCCGAGCCACGCGTACCACGCGGCGGGGTCATCGACGCCCGTCGCGACGATGTAGAGCACGAACTGTGCGATCCCGACCATCATCAGCGCCATGAATAGCTTCGCGCTGAGCGGCATCTTCAGTGTCTTCACCGTCAACCCCATCGACTCCTGGACCTCGCCGCCGCCGTTGCGCAGCGTGCCGAGGATCGAGCCGAGCAGGAACGTGATGCCGCCGAGCAGCATCGCTTCACCGAGGAACCGCAGCCCCTGCACCCACGCGCCGAGGTCGGAGAACGTGCCTCCGACGCTGAGGTCGGTCTCGCCGACGCGGATGAACGAGAGCACGAGCCCCGCCATCACCAGCATCAGCCCCATCGCGACCGCCGGGCCCCAGGCCTTTGGAGCGATGCGGTGGATCATCAGCGGCGGTGGGGCGGTGTCGGTTGCCGTCGCCGCGCCGAATGGCGATCGGTAGTCGCTCGTTGGGAAGGCTGCGCCATCAGCCTTCAGTTGCGGGAGAGCCACTTTCGTGGCCTCCACACGCATCCACGCCCGGATCAGCACGCCCATCAGGACCGTCGCGATTCCGAACTTCAGCATCGCGAACGCCGTCGTCGTGACGCCGAACGACCAGGCGAGGGTTTCACGGACATTGTCCGGGTTCTCGCCGATCCCGCCTGCCGCGATCACGTTCGCGACCAGCGTGGCGAGCGCCAGTCCGAGGCCCATGAACCCAAGCAGGAAGCCGGCGGTGCGGTAGCGTGACGGTCGCGAGTAGTCGGCGCTTGCCGCCGGACGATGGATCATTTCCATAGTGGCCATCTCGTCTCCTTTCGATCAGCACGTCGTTATGGTGGGACGGCCCTTGCCGGAGCCCGATCGACGGTGCTGGTATGCACGCTACCGGCGCGTGTCGATGCCGGATGTGATGACTGTCACGTATACCCCCATGGGTATGTATCGAACCTCACGGCAGCGTGGTGAGGACACTGAGAGGCTGTGTCTACCTTCGACAACCGCCCACCGCAGAAGGCGAGAAGTTGAGTGGACACCGGGATCTTCTTCAAGGCAGCGAGCAAGGAAATCGTGCGGGCATTGACGAGTGGCGAGCGGCCCTTCGGTGACGAGTGGGGGCACGTCTCGGACGACAGCGCGCTCGGGCTCGTCGAGATCCGTTCGCTGCTGATTGAGCGCGGGCTCGTCGACGATCGCGAATCGATCGCGGTCTACTGGCGGCTCGCTCCTCGCCGCCCCGCGCGGTCGTCGCCGACGGCCGCCTAGCGAATCGTCGACGCGGCGCGGGCCGCAGCCAGCACATGCGCGCGCTTCGCCGCGACCTCGTACGCTGCGCACAGGGGCTGCCACCGCTGGCCCGCGACGCGAGGGAGCCGACGGATGCGCGTGCTGTTCCTTTGCACCGGCAACTCCGCTCGCTCACAGCTCGCGGAGGCGTTGCTTCGACGTCGGCTCGACGACCTCGCCGCTGACGGCACGCACGTCGCCTCGGCGGGAACCGATCCGCAGGGCGTGAACCCGCTCACGATCGCGGTACTGGCGGAGGTCGAAATCGACGCGAGCGACGCCGTCTCGGAGCACCTCGATCGCTACATCGACGAGCCGTGGGATTACGTGATCACCGTCTGTGATCGCGCCGCCGAGTCCTGCCCCATGTTCCCCGGTGCCGCCGAGCAGATGCACTGGTCCACCGTCGATCCGGCGGATGCGACAGGCGATCGGGAGGCGCGGCTCTCGGCGTTCCGGGGCGCTCGCGACACGCTCGATGCGCGCATCCAGCGCCTGCTCGAACGTCAGCGGATCGCGGGCGGCGATGGTTGAGAAACGGAGTCGTGAACGTAGTGATCTGCGGGGGGTGACGTAAGCGGGATCGGCCCGTATGCTTCCATCGTTTTGAGAGTTCACAGAAGGGACAGCGTCGCCACTTGAACGGCCGCTCGCTCAGTTCTTTCTTCTTTTCTGGCCCCAAAGGCCCCTTCGTCCGAGCGATCCTTGTCCTCGGGCTGCTCTACGTCTTCCTGGTCGGCGTCTCGACGCTTGAGGCCGGGATCAAGGCGATGGGCTCCGACTTCAACGAGAAGTTGCTGGAGAGTGTCGACAACCCGCTGGCGGGCCTCTTTGCCGGCGTGCTCGCGACAGTGCTCGTTCAATCCTCGTCTGTCACGACCTCGACGATCGTCGGACTCGTCGGCTCGGGGACGATGACGGTCGAGGCGGCCGTGCCCGTGATCATGGGTGCCAACATCGGCACCACGATCACGAACACGCTGGTTTCGCTCGGCCATGCGCGTCGCAACGAGGAGTTCCGGCGCGCCTTCACAGCCGCGACGATGCACGACTTCTTCAACATCATCGCCGTTTCCATCTTCTTCCCGCTGCAGCTCGCGACCGGCTTCCTCACCGTGATGGCGGAATGGCTCGCCGACCTCTTCGGTGATAGCAGCGTCTCCGGCGGTGAGACCAAGAGTCCGATCAAGCGGGCCGTGAAGGCCCCTGTCGGGCGCATCAAGGACGCGCTGGAGACGGTGACCGACTCGGACACCCTGCTGGGCTCAGTGCTACTGCTGGTGGGGATCAGCCTGATCCTGGTCGCGCTGGCCAGCCTCAGCCGCAACATGCGGTCACTGATCGCGGGGCGCATCGAGACGGCGATGAATTCCGCGGTCGCGAAGGGCGGCGGCATTGTCGGGCTGTTCACCGGATTGTTTGTGACGATCGGCGTGCAGTCGTCGAGCATCACGACGTCGATCGTCGTGCCGCTCGTCGGCTCTGGCGTGCTCGGCGTGCGCAACGCGTTCCCGATCACGCTGGGGGCGAATATCGGTACCACGGCGACAGCGCTGCTGGCATCACTGGCCGTTGATCTGCGGCTCGGTCTGGTGATCGCGCTACACCAGCTCCTGTTCAACGTGATCGGTGTAGCCGTGCTCTATCCGATCCCGTTCTTCCGCAACACACCCGTGGCGATGGCCGAGCGGCTGGCCAATATCGCGACCGATCACAAAGCGTTTGTCGCCGTATACGTACTCGGAGTCTTTGTAATGGTGCCACTCGCTGGCATAGTGATACTCAGCTAAGGACAGAGGCGATGGTCTTACGATTCTTTCAGAGCAGTGGTGAAGACAGGCTGGAGCATGCCCAGGGGCTGCTGCAGCAGATGCTGGTGAACGATCGCCACTGCTTCGAGATCGCCACCTCGACGTTGCTCACTGGTCAGGACACGGGCGCGGTCGGTCCCGACCTGCGCGACACCGACCGCCAGGTCAACGAGGCCGAGCGGGAGGTCCGACGGGACCTCGTTGTCCACGCCAGCGTGCACGGCACGTCGCAGGTCTCGGCGATCCTGATCTATATGAGCATCGTGAAGGACGTCGAACGCATCGGTGACTACGCGAAGAACATCTTCGATGTCGCCGCCGGTGGAGCCGACCTCTCCGGGCAGCCGGACAGCGCCGAGCTCGTCGCGTATCGCGACCGCATCTCCGAGATGATCACCGAGGCTGCGGGCGCCTTCGCCGAGGAAGACGGCGGTGCCGCGAACGCGCTGATCGCCGAAGCCGACGCCATGCAGGACGAGTTCGACGCGAAGGTCGGCGTGCTTGTTACCAGTGATCGCCCCGGTCACGAGGCCGTGCCCCGTGCGCTGCTCTTCCGCTACTACAAGCGGATCATCGGCCACCTGATGAACGTGCTCTCGGCCGTGATCATGCCGCTCGACCGGCTCGACTACTACGACGAGCCGAAGAACGACCGCTAGCGCACGCCAGTTCTAGCCGACGGCGCGGCGTCTCGCTGCTGTCTCGCTGCTGACGTCGGCTGGTCGCCTACGCGGGCGTCAGCTGTAGCTCGCCCTCGGCGTTCGCCTCGATATCCGACCACTCGACGAACAGCGGGTGGTACTCGACGTCACGCCACCGATCGACGTTGTCCGAGTAGTGCGGCGACCCCGGTTGACCCGAGTTCCCCGGCGGGATGCAGATGCGGGCCGCGTTGAGGTCGTTGAGGTCATAGATCTGACGGAACGAGACGCCGTGCAGGCCGGTGATCCCGGCCGGCGTCGCCGTGTTGAACAGCGTCGACGCATCCCCGCCGATCTCGATGTCCGGCACGTTCAGCACATCGCGTAGCTCCGGGTCGCGACCCATGCTGTGCCGCCAGCCGGTCGTATGCGCGAGCCCCCAGCGCCACTGTGCGCTGTCCTCACCGTATGCCTCGCGCAGCTCCTTCGCCGCGTTCGTCAGCGCCTGCTCGATTGCGGCGTCCCACGAGTCGAAGTCGCCGAGGGTCAGCGACTCGTCCTTCGTCACCTGCGTGTAGAGGATCGTGCGGTCCAGCGGCGAGATCGGTGGCATGTCCGACGACTCGAAGTACGGTTGCACGGTCAGCGCCGAGAGCGCATCGCGGACGCGCGAGACAACGAGCGGCTCGACGGCATCGGAGGGCATTGCGCCATCCCAGCCGCGGATCAGCTCCTGCATCGCCTGCGCGTCGGCGTCGGACGTCGCGACGGCCGTGAAACGCTCGCCAAACGTGCGCAGCAGCACGCTGGTCTGGTCCGCCTGGAACGATTGCATCTCATTGAGGCGGAAGACCTCGGTGTCCTCGAACAGCTCACGCACGCGGTCGGCGCGGAACGCGTTGTGGCCGAACGTGAGGTAGTGCGGGTAGTCAGGGGTCGTCGTCTTGTTGTTCGCCGAGAAGATGTAGCCGTTGTCCGGATTCTCATCCGTCGGCAGCTCCTCCTTGGCAACGGAGCCATCCCACTCGTGCTCGCCGTCCCAACCGGGAACGGGCAACAGCCACGCCGGGCGCTTGGGGATGCGGCCGACGTACTGGTAGGCGATGTCGCCCTTCTGGTCGGCGAATCCGTAGTTGCCGCTGATCGAATCGAGCCTGCGGAAGCCCTCCCGCGCCTGCTCGATGCTGTCTGCGGTGAAGTACGTCATGTGGGCGTCGAAGTCGTGCGCAGGCTCGGCGAGGCCCCACGCGGCAGCGACAACCTCTTCGTCGCTCGTCGGGTCGCCAGCGACGATCGGGCCGTGTCGCGTCTCCCAGACGACGTCGGAGACGTCGTCTTCGTCGCGCACCTCGAACCGTTGCTCGGTGCGTGTCAGCGGTTCCCATCCGTCGAGGTAGCGCGCCTCCGGGCCGTTGTTCCCTTGCCGGATCTGCTCGCGGTAGAGGTCCCAGCGGTCGCCATTGGAGTGCGTCATCGTCCACGCGATCTTCGTGTTGTGGCCGTAGTAGACGGGGCCGGGGTAGGCGGGGTTGCATGGCCCGGCGACGGTGAACTCCGGGCACTCCATGTGCACGACGTACCACTGGCCAGGAATGCCGATCGCCAGGTGCGGGTCACCGCAGACGATCGGTGCGCCGGTGTCCGTGCGCGATCCGTGGATCACCCAGCAGTTCGAGCCGCCGCCGGCGGCGACCACACCGTCTGGCGCGCCCATCGCGGCCTCGATGTCCTCCGCGAAGGGGTGGGCGTCCAGCGTCCAGCGCGCGCCGGAGGGAGTGATCAGCGTCGCATCCTCTGCGATGTCGGAGACCATCGCGTTCACCGCGTCCGCGCCGTGCGCCGCGGCGGCCTTGGCGAAGCTCAGTCGGGACGACCAGTGCGCGCCGGCCGATACCATCTTCAGCACGGCGAGCGAGTCGGCGGGGGTCCACGGATCCATCTCGTGATCGAGCTGCTCGAACTCAAACGGCTTCGGACCGACCGCGTAGGCGGCGTTGATGCCGTCCGAGTACGCCTGCAGGATCATGCGAGCGTCGTCGGACTGCGCCTCCCATTCGCGATCGGCGTGGCGTCCGTAGCCGAGCCGTCGATTCTGGCGGTCGCGGCCAAGCAGTCCTTTGTTCATGAACTTCGCCGCAGTACCGCGCGCCATGTGGCGGTAGAACTCGATCTGGAACATGCGGTCCTGCCCCATGCAGAAGCCCTGCCCGAAGAACGCGTCGCGCGCGCTCTCCGCCTTGATGTGCGGGATGCCCCAGCGGTCGCGGACGATGCGCAGCGGCCCATCGAGCCCTTCGACGGTGAATGCCCCATCGATCGGGGTCAGTGAGTCCTCTGGTCGATTCTCAGCCACGTCAGTGCCTCCCGCTGTTCCGCGTGCCGCCAGTTATAGCACTTGTCGGGGAGTGGGTCGGGCGAGCGGCTAGACTGGCGAACGGAGGTACGGATGGCGGCATCGCTCGCTCTGGCGGCGGATATCGGTGGCACGACGATGCGCGCGGCGCTGATCGATCGCGCGGGCAGCGTGCTGGCGCGCACCGCCGGCCCGACACAGCCGGAACGAGGGCTCGACGACGCTGCCGGGCGCCTCGCATCGATGCTTGCGGAAGTGCGCGGCGACACAGGCAGCGAAGTCGCGGCGCTCGGCGTCTCGACGGCGGGGCCGATCGACCCGGCGAGCGGCACCTACCGCCATGCGCCGAACCTGCCGACGTGGGACGGGCTGACGATGAAGCCGGCGCTGGAGGCTGCACTCGGCGTTCCGGTCGCCTTCGGACACGACGCCACGCTCGCTGCGATGGCGGAAGTGGAGTTCGGGGCGGGCAGGGGCATGCGCGACCTGCTCTACCTCACGGTCAGCACCGGCGTCGGCGCCGGGATCATCGCGAACGGCCTGCCGGTCACGGGCGTCACGGGTGGCGCGGGCGAGGCCGGGCATCTGATCATTCGGCGCGGCGGGCCAACCTGCGCCGCAGGCTGCGAGGGTTGCCTCGAAGCGCTCGTCTCCGGCACCGGTATCGCCGCCGCCGCGCTGCGACGCGCGGTGCTGGGCCATCAGACGCGGCTGCGCGACCTCGACACGATGACGGCCGTCGATGTATTCGACGTCGCCCGTGACGGCGACGAGGTGGCGCGGGAGATCGTGGCTGATGTGGTGCAGAACCTCGCTGCGGGCCTCGCGGGCTTGCTCGCCGTCTTCGATCCGCAGCTGATCGTGCTCGGTGGCGGCGTGGTCGAGGGACTGCGCGCGTACTGGGACGACGTCGTCGTCGCCACCCGAGCGCAGGCGCTGCCGCGCTACTCAGATGGCGTGCCGCTGGCGATCAGCGAGTTTGGTGACTCGGTCAGCCTGCTCGGTGCGTCGGTGCTCGCGTTCCAGCTCGACGACCGCGCGAGTTGAGCTGGCGCTAGCTGCCGCTGTCCTCGCGCTCCTTCAGCGCCGTCTCAAGCTCTTCGAGCCGCCGTCGGTTGGTTCGCTCCTGCTCGAAACGCTCGGTGATGTCGCGCGCGGTAGCGAGCGCGCCGACGACTTCGCCGCCATCGCCGCGCACGATCGCGAAGCTCAGCTCAACGTAGAACTGCTCGCCGCCGCCGCGTAACGCTCGCGTCGGGAGTGACTGCCCGGCGTATTTCGTCTCGCCGTCACCGAGGGCGCGCTCGTAGCCCTCCCAGTGCTGATCGCGGAAGCGCTCAGGGACGATCAGGTCGAGACGCTGGCCGATCGCCTGTTCGCGCGTCTGGCCGAAGATGCGCTCGGCCGCGGCGTTCCAGATACGGATCACGCCATCGCGGTCGGCAAAGATCACCGCATCTGGACCTTGCTCAACCACGCTCTCGATGCTGACCCCCTCGGGTCCGTTCGCGTCACTCATCGGCGTTCTCCATTCCGTCTTCGCTCGTCTTCTTCACTGTGCGGCCAGCGCCGCGAATGCCTGTGCCGCCCGCTCGGCCGTGGGGAAGACGCCGATCCCGGCGTCCGTGTGCCGTCGCAGCAGATCGCCGTCCGGGTTGGCCTGGATTAGCGCGAGCGGCTTTTCGATGCGATCGAGCGCCGCCGCCATCTGGTCGGCGAACTCCGCTGCGCCGTCGCCGGATGCGCGCCCGCCGATCACGATCACGCCATGTACGCCAGAGTCAGCACCGACGATCTCCGTGACGTCCGCGTACACGTTCGTCGGCCCGTACATCACCATGCCGACATCGACGGGGTTGCGCGGCGAGGTGCCGACGGCCGCGATCTCTTCGGCGAGACGCTCGATCGTTTCGCCGCCCAGCTCGCTGAGCCGCAGCCCCGCCTCCTCGGCCGCGTCGGCAGCGGAGATGCTCGGGCCACCCGGGCCGGTCACGATCGCGATGCCGTCGCCCGCAGGCCGGTGGCGCATGCGCACCGCCACCACGAGATCCGAGAGGTCAAGCAGCGTCTTCGCGGGGATCACCCCGGCCTGCCGCGCCATCGCGCCCCACAGTTCGCCGGACCCGGCCATCGCGCCGGTGTGGCTGCGAGCGGCCCGCGCGCCGCCGCTTGTGCGCCCCGACTTCCACATCACGACCGGCTTGCGGGCCGCTGCGTAGCTCAGCGCGTCGAAGAGCCGTCGCCCGTCGCGGGCGCCTTCGACGTACATCGCGATCACCCGCGTCTCCTCGTCGTCGGCGAGGTAGCGCACGAAGTCGGCGCCTTCGAGGTCGAGCTGGTTACCCATCGAGACGGCCTTGCTGAACGCGAAGCCTCGCGCCTCACCCTCGCGGGCGAACGCGCTGAGCAGCGAGCCGCTCTGTGAGATGAAGCCAACGTCGCCGACGGTGGACGGCATGTTCGGGAACGGTCCGAGCCCGATCGCGGGGACGTAGAGCCCCATGCAGTTCGGCCCGATCAGACGGACGCCGCCGCTGCGCGCCGTCTCCAGTAATTCGCGCCCGCGGGCGGCACCCTCGGCGGTGCCGAGCTCGTCGAAGCCTGCCGTGAACATCACCGCGCCCGCGACGCCGGCCCGTCCGAGGTCCGCGACCACGTCGACGGCCACCGCCGGCGGTGTGACCACGATCGCGAGGTCGACCGGCTGATCGATGGCGCTGACGGTCGGGTATGCCTTCAGCCCGAGGATCTCATCGGCGTTCGGGTTGATCGGGAAGATCTCGCCCCGGAAGCCCGGTTTCTGCAGCGCCTCAAGGAAGAGGCGGCCGGTCTTCATCCCGCGCGGGACGCCGACAACGGCGACCGATCGTGGCGCAAACATGCGTTCGAGCGCGCTCTGTGTGTCGTCAGCCATCGAAATCGCCTCCGCACGAGGCATTCTGGCCGTGGTCTCGCTGGGATGGTAGCTGTCAGCAAAAAGTCCCGGGACGAACGTCCCGGACCGTGGGGACCATGGCCGGTAGGCGAGGGGACCAACGGTTCCTACGATCCTAGTTGTGGAGATCGAATACCGTCCGCCGCTGCGAGACGTCATCCTCGGCATCACTGAACTGGCCCCGTTCAGCGTTGTCGCACGGCGGCTCGCCGAGACTGCGCTCGACCTCACGGATGCCGACTACGCCGCTCTCGGTGCCTACGAAGGCGAACGTCTGGTGCGATTCCAGTCCGTCGGTATTGGTGATGAAGAGTCATCGACGCTTGAGCACGCGCCCCTCGGTCTCGGACTGCTCGGCGAGTTCGCGCGTGGCGCGAAGGCGATCAACCTGCCCTCGATCGAGGGCGATCCGCGTGCAAAAGGCTTCCCGTCCGGGCACGCGGCGATGGGGCCGTTCCTGGGCGTGGCCGTCACGTACGGCTCCCGCACGATCGGTGCGTTCTACGTCGCGCGTCAGGTTGGTGCGACGGCCTTCACGCAGCTTGAGCAGCAGCGGATCGAAGAGATCGTGCCGTATGCCGCGATCACGCTCGCTAACGCCCAGATGCTGGAGACTGAGCAGCGTCGTGCCGATGCGGCCGAGTTGATGGCGAATACGGCACGCGGGCTGCAGGACCTGCCAGACGAACCACAGGCTGCCGAGCTGCTGGCGGACGCGATGGATGAATTCTTCGTCACCGCATCGAATCGGGCGCTCACCTGGTACGGGAGCGATGAGATTCCGCATCATCCTCGACGCTTCGAGGACTCGGAGTTCACCGCCGTGCTTGATCAACTGCTGGCATCCGATGCCGAGGCAGGGCAGCGCGATGCGGGCGCGCTGGTGCCGGGGCACGAAGTGACGATGCAGGTGATCGACCTCGAGGGTCGCGGCAAACTCGCCCTCGCCGTGTCGATCGAGGAACCGTCGACGATGGACGACGTCGCGCGGGCGGCACTGAAGACGCTCGGCGAGATCGGCGGCGTCGGGCTCAGCGCAACACGTCGGCGGCGGGCCGAGGGGGCGATCGAGCGCTACCAGATCCGCGACGGGATCGGCCGCGATCTGCACGATGACCTGATTCAGTCGATCTACGCGATCGGGTTGAACTTGCGTGGCACGCACGCCGCAGACGATCGCGGCGGGGCGGCGCTGACCAAGGCGAGCGCCGACCTCAACACCGTGATCCGCGACCTGCGTTCCTACATTGCGCAACTGAGCCAGAGTCCGGAAGAACTGTCGACCGCCGCCATGCTTGCGACACGGATCAACGCGCTGCTCGCGCATGACGACTCGCCGATCGCGTGGCAGGCCACGATCGCTGACATCGGTGATCTCCCGCAGGGCCACCAACTGGAACGCCAGCTCTACCTCGTCGTGCGCGAGGCGATTTCGAACATCGAACGCCATTCACGGGCGCGGCACGCCTCGCTCAGCCTCGAACGACGAGGTGATACGCTTCATCTCGAGGTGAGCGACGATGGCGTGGGTTTCGACCGGACTCAGGTTCCGGAAGGCTCGGTTGGCCTGCGCAGCATGGAAGAGCGGGTGTCAGACCTCGGTGGCTCGGCCGTCGTGGCGTCGACGCCCGGAGAAGGAACATCGTTGATCGCGACATTCCCATTGTCGCAAGAAGTGTCTGGATCGGAGCCGGATCATGGCAACTGACCCTCAGTATCGCGTTTTGCTGGTCGACGACCACGAGATCGTTCGTCGTGGGCTGAAGACGGTGCTCCAGGAGCGCCCGGACATCACGGTGATCGGTGAGGCCGGGACGATGAAGGGTGGCATCGAGGAGACGATGCGCCTCCAGCCGGACATCGTGATCATGGATCTCCGCCTGCCGGACGGGTCGGGCGTGGAAGCCTGTCGCGACATCCGCAGTCAGGCACCGGACATCAAGGTGATCATCCTCACGTCGTACGCGGACGAGGACGCGCTGTTCGCCGCGATCATGGCCGGCGCGGCTGGCTACGTGCTGAAGGACCTCGATCCGAGCCGTCTGCAGGAGGCGATCGCGACGGTGGGACGTGGCGGATCTTTGCTCGACCCGAAGATGGCCACAACCGTCCTCGAACGGCTGCGCAAGGGGTCGACGAAGCACCCGGCAGACGATGCGTTCTCGTCGCTTTCGCCGCAGGAAGACCGCATCCTCAGCTTCATCGGCGAGGGTCTGACCAATCGCGAGATCGCGAACGAGCTCTCGTTGAGCGAGAAGACGATCAAGAACTACGTCTCGCAGATCTACTCGAAGCTGCACGTCGAGCGTCGCTCACAGGCAGCGACGATCGCCACGGAGCGACGCCTGCGCAAGCAGCAGTAGCGACCTTCGACCCCTGCCGTTCGACCGTATAGTCCCGCGAGGAAGCGGGCCTGACGTCCCATGCGCCGGGGACGTACTGCTCGCGTCATCGCGGGCCACACGCGCGAAACTGAGGAGCGTACAGAGCGACGACACGAAGGGTGAGGACATGAGCTTCGTACGGATTTCGTTGATGATCCCGAAGGCTGGCGGTGAGGCGCGAGTGCACGAGTTATTGCTCGAGCTCACGGCGTTTCATCAGCAACAGGACGGCTTTCTGGGTGGCTATACGCTCACCGCTCGCTCCGATGACGGCGAAACCGGCCGCATCACGGTCTGGGCCGACGAGGAGTATGCCAACAAGGTCGCGGTCACTGATCAAGACCTCTCGTTACGCTCTGAACTGAATCTCGTGACTGAGCCTGGCTCGCACCGCGAGTCCTCGTTCGAGGGCGTTGCGTCGCTGCCGGCGGCGGCCGTCGATAGGGGCATCGACCGCTAGCGGTTCGTGCCGGGCCTGCTCCTGCGATCTTCTTGCTGACCCTGCTACTCTGCGTCCGTTCCCGAGCCGCGTGGGCTCGGGGCGTGAGGTAGGGGGCAGCGATGACAGCCGCACTCGACGGAATGCGCGTCCTCGATATGACGCAGTACGAGGCCGGAACCTCGTGCACCCAGATGCTCGCGTGGCTTGGCGCGGACGTCGTAAAGGTCGAGTCGCCGGAGGGTGATCCAGCCCGTCGCGCTTTCTCGCGCGGCACCGACGACTCGCAGTACTTCCTCAACTACAACAGCAACAAGCGAAGCATCGTGCTTGACCTCAAGTCGGAGCGGGGGCGTCAGCTCTTCCTCGACCTCGTGCCGAAGTTCGATGTCTTCATCGAAAACTACGGCCCCGGCGTGATTGAGAAGCTCGACATCGGCTACGACGTGCTGAGCGGCCTCAACCGCAGCCTGATCTACACGCGGATCAAGGGCTACGGCCTCGACGGTCCGTACGCGAACTTCAAGGTCTTCGACCCGCTGGCGCAGGCGATGGCGGGTGCGATTTCGATCACGGGCGAGCCGGATGGCCCGCCGATCAAGCCCGGCCCGACGATTGCCGACACCGGCACCGGCATGCAGGCCGCGCTGGCGATCACCGCCGCCTGGGCGCAACGCCAGCAGAGCGGCGAGGGCCAGCTGATCGAACTCTCGATGCAGGAAGTGATGACGATGTTCATGCGCACCACCGGCGTCGCCGACTGGGCAGAGCGTCCTGCGCCACGTCGGAATCACGGCGGTGCGCCGACCGGGATGTACCCGTGCGCCCCAGGCGGACCGAACGACTACCTCTACATCCACGTCGCCTCGTCGCGGCTCTGGGATCAGCTCTGCGTGGGGATGGGCCGCGACGACCTGCTCACGGACGAGCGGTTTGCCGGTGGTCGGCTGCGTCAGCAGAACGCCGACGCGCTACGCGAGGAGATCACCGGCTGGACGATGCAGCATACGAAGCAGGAGGCGATGCAGATCCTCGCCAGCGCCGGAGCCGCCGTCAGCGCGGTCTACGACACGATGGACGTCTTCAACGACCCGCACCTCGCCGCGCGCGAGTTCATCGAGGAGCTCGATCACCCCGCCGAGGGCCGCGTGAAGCTGATGAAGTCGCCGATTCGCATGTCTGCTTCGGCGGTGGCGCTACAGCCGGCACCGGTGCTCGGTGGTGACACCGACGAGGTGTTGGCCGCAGAACTGGGACTGAGCAACGACCAGATCGAGGCGCTGCACGAGGACCACATCGTGTTCTCGCGGACGCGTCAGAAGGATGCCGCGGCGACCGGATAGTACGGCACACCCGCACGCGAACCCATGATCGAGAAGGAGACCGACGATGACGAGTGAGACCGCGATGGTTGATGGCGCAACGATTCTTGCGCGCAGCTTGAAGCACCAGGGCGTCGACCATATGTTCGGCGTGGTCGGGTTTCCGATTACCGCCTTCGCCGTGGCCGCGCAGCGAGCGGGCATCGAGTACATCGGCATGCGAAACGAGCAGGCCGCCTCGTACGCGGCGCAGGCCGCCGGCTATCTCACAGGGCGCCCGCAGGCGTGCGCGGTGGTCTCAGGGCCGGGCGTCGTCCACGCCCTCGCCGGGCTCGCCAACGCGCAGGCGAATCGCTGGCCGATGATTCTGATCGGCGGCGCGTCTGCGATCTATCAGAACGGGCAGGGTGCCTTCCAGGAAGAGAACCAGGTGGAGGCGGCGCGCCAGTTCAGCAAGTACGCGCACGCCGTGGAGAGCCCCGACCGCATCCCGTACTACGTTGAACAGGCCGTGCGGCACTCGATCCACGGCCGCCCCGGCGCCGTCTACCTCGACCTGCCGGATGACGTGCTCACGGGCGAAATCCCGGAATCGGCATTCGTCGAGGCGCCGACCGTCAGCGATCCGCCGCGGCCGCAGGCACCGGCCGCCGACGTGAATGCGGCGCTCGTCGCGCTGAAGAGCGCCGAGAACCCGCTGGTGATCGTCGGCAAGGGCATGGCGTGGTCGCGTGCGGAAGACGAGGTGCGCGACTTCATCGATCGTACTCAGTTGCCGTACCTCGCGACGCCGATGGGTAAGGGCGTCGTCCCTGACGATCACCCACTATCGGTTGCGGCTGCGAGAACCTATGCGCTCCAGAACGCCGACCTCGTGGTACTGCTTGGCGCGCGGCTGAACTGGATTCTGCACTTCGGACTGCCGCCCCGGTTCAAGGAGGGCGTGCGCGTCATCCAGCTCGACATCGCCGCTGAGGAGATCGGCACGAACGTCCCGGCTGAGGTCGGGCTCGTCGGCGATGGCAAGGCGATCCTCGGTCAGTTGAACGCCGCGCTGGAGGACGACCCGTGGCAGTACCCGCAGGAGACGACCTGGCGCACGGGCCTCGAAGGCGGCGCCGAGGAGAACGTGGCAATGACCGCTGCGATGATGGCGGACGACAGCACGCCGATGAACTACCAGCGCGTGCTGAAGGACATTCGCGACACGATGCCCGCCGACACGATCACGGTCAGCGAGGGCGCGAACACCATGGATATCGGCCGCACGATCCTCCAGAACTCCGAGGCTCGCACCCGCCTCGATGCCGGGAGTTACGGGACGATGGGCGTCGGCATGGGCTTCGCCGTCGCTGCCGCCGTCACGAACCCGGGCACGCGCATCGTTGCGGTCGAGGGGGATGCGGCGTTTGGCTTCAGCGGCATGGAGGTTGAGACGATGTGCCGCCACAATCTGCCGATCACGATCATCGTGATCAATAACAACGGCATCGGCGGCGGCGTCTCGGAGCTCCGCGAGGGCAAGGCACCGCCACCGAGCGTGATGCTGCCCGGTGCGCGCTACGAGAAGGTGATCGACGCCTTCGGCGGGCGTGGCTACTTTGTCGACCAGCCGGATCAGTTGCTGCCTGCGTTAACCGCGGCAAACGAGGGTGACGGCCCGGCGATCGTGAATATCGCGATTGATCCGCGCGCGACGCGCAAGCCTCAGCAGTTCGACTGGCACACCGGCCGGACGTAGCCACCCGGGAGAGCGGTGGGGGGAGCGTCCCCGAGAACGCAACGAACCGAGGGCTAGTCGGTGTCTCCGTCGGCGGGCCCGGGCAACTGTCCGGAGAGCACCGCACGAACGGCCTCGACGAGCGCGTCGTTGTCGAACGGCTTGCGCAGCACCATCGCGTGATGCGGCCCCCGGGGGTCCACGAGCCCGTCGGCATAGCCGGTCATCATGATCGCCCGCATGCTGGCGTGTTCGCTGTGCAGCGTCTCAACGGTCTCCGGCCCGGAGATGCCGGGCATCGTTACATCGATGAGTGCGAGGTCAGGCGGGTGCTCCGCGGCCCGTACGAGTTCCACCGCCTCTTCGCCACTCGATGCCAGCGTCACCTCGTAGCCGCTCTTCGCCAGGACCTTGCGACAGATCGTGCGGATGTCGGCGCGGTCATCGACGACGAGCACGTGGGCACCATCGCCGCCGCCGGGGGTCGCGTCATCTGGCGGCGCTTCGGGCGCGAGAGCCGCCGCGAGGCGTGTCGCCGGATCGGTGCGGTGGTCGCCCGCGCCCTGCCCCCACGGTGTCTCCTCGGCTTGCTCCAGCGTGCTCGCCGAGAGCCAGATCGAGACCGTCGTGCCGCGGCCGACGGCGCTGTCGATGGCGATGCTGCCGCCATGCTCCTGCACCACGCCGTAGATCACCGACATGCCGAGGCCGTGACTCGAGTCCTCCTTGGTCGTGAAGTACGGCTCGAAGACGTGCGACACCGTCTCCTCATCCATCCCGGTGCCCGTGTCTTCGACTTCGATCACCAGGTAGCCGTGACCGTGATCCGCGGGCTCCAATCCGCGCGGGCGATCGTCGGATGAGAGTGTTGCTCGCACCGTGAGCGTGCCGCCGTGTGGCATCGCTTCGTTGCCGTTAGAAGCGAGGTTCAGGATCATATGCTGGAGTTGTCCGGGAGCCGCGTAGACCGCGAGCTCGGGGGCGATATCCATTTCGATCTGCGTGTTGGGATGGACGTTGAGCGCGAGCAGCGCGACCACTTCATCGACGAGCGGTTTGAGGACGACCGGACGCTTGTAGGCATCCGTGCGGCTACCGATCGTCAGCATCTGGTCGGCAAGTTCGGCGGCACTCGTGAGCGCGTTCTCCGCCGTCTCCAGGAACGGCTGCGCGCGTTCCGCGTCTTCGCCTCTCGCGGCGCCCAGGTTCATCGAAATTACCGTCAGCAGGTTGTTGAAATCGTGAGCGAGTCCCGCCGCGAGCTGTCCGACAGCGTCCATGCGACGCGTCTGCTCCAGCTCGGCCTCGAGTTCGTGCTGCTGGGTGACGTCGCGAATGCGGAACCACGCCTCGTGTACGAGGCCGTCGCGGACGACGCCCGTGACATCCCACATGAACTGCGTCAGCGTCCCGTCCGGAGCGAGGCTGCGTGATGGAGCGTCGACGATCCGATAGTCATTCGTGACGAAACTGCGAACGTCGCGCTGCGCACCTTCGTCGTCCAGCGGGAAGACGAGGGCGAGCGGCAGGCCGATCACCACGTCGGCGCTCGGCAGCCGGTACATGCGCGCCAGCGCCTCGTTGCACTCGACCAGCGACGCGTGCTCGTAGAACTTCGCGATCTGCGCCTCGACGTCGAGCGTGACATCGACGGGCTCAGCGAGCTCGAAGCGTGCGATGCCCTCGCCGGTGCGGCTCAGAAAGAGGCGGTAGCGCTCCGCGATCCGCTCCAGCTCATCGCGATCCAACGCGGAGGTGGGTTGCGGCTGCGTGGCGGATTCGTCGGTAGTCATCACTTACGGCCCTCAGGGAGTCGGCGACCGGCCCTAATCGAGGTTCTTGTAGTTCGGCACCATTGTCCACAGGTACAGCGCCAGCACGACGAGCGCGACGGCCGATCCGCCGACGGCGAGCTGCGGTCCGATGATGTTGGCCAGGATGCCGATCAGGAAGATCCCAAGGCTCATGATGCTGAATTCCATCATGTAGACGCTCATCACGCGTCCCCGGTAGTCGTCGTCGACGTAGGCCTGAATCAAGACGTTACTGAGCGACATGCGGCCGGCCTGCCCGACGCCGACGACGACGATGATGCCGAGCGAGAGCACGTACGAGGTCGACCACGCGAAGGCGATCAGTGCGATCCCCAGCAATAGCGAACTGAGGATCAGGATCTTGCCGCGCCGGCGATTCTCTAGTGATGCGATCGCGAGCGAACCGGCGAGTGCGCCGACGCCCGAGACGCTAGTCAGCAGCCCGAGTCGCTCCGGGCCAGCGCCGAGCACTTCCTTGGCGAACCCGGGAAGCAGCATGAAGTACGTCATCGAGAAGAGCACGATCAGAAAGTTGTATCCCAGAAGCATGCGGATCAGCGGCGTGCGGGCGATGTACTTGAAGCCATCGATCACCTCGTTGACCGCCGGGCGGATCCCCTTCGCCGCGATCGTCTCACTCACGTGGTCGGCGACGCGGACCTTGAACAGCAGCACGACCGACCAGAGGTAGAGCGCGGCCATCGCGTAGTAGACGTACTGCGCGGCGGAGACGCCCTCGCCGCCGATCGCGCCGACCGCCCAGCCCGCGATGCCGGGCATCAGCAGCCGGGAAGTGTTCATCCCCGAGGTGTTGAGAGCGAGCGCGTTCATCAGCCGGTCCATGCCCACGACGTCCGGAATCATCGCCTGTCGCGCGGGCATCATCAGGCTGTTCACGCCGCCCTGGATTACCGCAGCGGCGACGAGGTGCTCGAACTGCAGCATGCCGGCGGTGATCATGACGGCGATCCAGAGCGCGTTCAGCGAGTTGACGAACTGGCCGACCTGCACCACGTGCTTCTTCTGTCGCACACGATCGGCGATCACGCCTCCGACGAGGGAGAGCCCCAGTCCCGAGACCCCGTTCGCGAGGGACATCACGCCGAGGGCAGCAAATGAGCCCGTCAGTTCAAAGACCAGCCAGCCGCGGATGAACATCTGGATGTTCATCGAGGTGAAGTGGCCGAACATCGCGGCGAAGAACCAGCGGAAGTTCGGATCGCGGAGTGAATCGAAGGTGCGACCGGCCGCGCCGAGTCCCTGGTTTGGGGGATCGTCGTAGATTGCGGAGTCGTCGGTGGTGTCGGGTGGCGAAGGCGGTTGGGGCGTTCCGGGTCGAGGTTCGACGGTGACGGAGCTTCGACGATCCGGATCGACTGCTGTCATGCACTCCAACTGGCAATACTGACGTTCGGGGGAGGCTTACGCAGAGCCAAGATTAAGCCAGATGCGATTGCCGTGCCAGCCGCGCCCGTACGCGTCTTCGTCGCGGGTCAGGCACCACTGCCGAACGGCAGGCGCTATCATCACGCCGCCCACGCGATCCCGCGTGCGGGCACGAGAGGAACCATCGATGCCACGATTGCCGAACCTGACTGAGCGCGACGATGTACCGGAAGAGCTGGTGGCGGCCTACGACCAGGTTGCGGAATTGCGCAATGGGGTGGTTTCCGGTCCCTACGGCGTGCTGCTCCACAGCCCTGAGACGGCGGTCAGAGGCGCGGCGCTCAGCAGCTACGTGCGATTCCAGTCGGCGCTGACGCCGATACAGCGCGAGATCGCGATCATGGTCGTGGCGCGCGAGTGGGACGCTGCAGTGATGTGGGCGGGTCACGTGCGGCTCGCCCGTCAGGCCGATGTGCGCGAAGAGGTGATCGATGTGATCGCGAACCGTCGCGAGCCGGATGAGCTGGAACCGGAAGAAGCCGAGATCATCCGCTTCGTGCGTGAGCTGTACCAGGAACATCGGATCTCGGACGAGACGTACAGCGCCGTGCATGAGCGCCTCGGCGACAAGAGCATCGTCGATCTGACCGCGCTGATCGGCTACTACGCGTTCGTCGGTGCCGCGCTCAACACGTTCGAGATCGAACCCGCCGAGGGGGCCCCGCGGCTGCCGTAGCTGCGCAAGCTCGTATCGCGACTGGCTAGGGCAGGACGCCGGTCTCGCGCAGCAGGCTGAGCGTGCCCTGCAGGTCTTCGAGCCGTCCGAGGTCGAGTTCCACCGGCTGCAGTTCCGCGATCGAGCGCAGATCGGCGTTGGCGGCGACGCCTTCGACGAGCGGGTACTCGAAGGTCTCCTCAGTGAAGTAGCGCTGCGCCTCGTCGCCGAGCAGGAAGCGCAGCAACTCCGCAGCGTCTTCCTGATTCCCCGACGAGTCGAGAATCGCCGCCCCGGCGACGTTGATCAGCGTGCCGACATCGCCCGCGGCGGTGTAGAAGTTGCGCGCGCCAAAGCCCTCACCCTCCTCGGCGAGGAAGCGGTGCAGGTAGTAGTGATTCACGAAGCCGACATCGATCTCGCCGGCGCCGGCCGCAGCGACGATCGGCGTGTTCTTCGGGTACTCGATCGCGTCATTGGCCTGGATGCCTTCCAGCCACTCCCGCGCCTCATCCTCGCCATGCGTCAGCCGCAGCGCTGTGACGAAGGCCTGGAACGACCCGTTGGTCGGCGCCCAGCCGATGCGGCCCTTCCACTGCGGGTCGGTGAAGTCGAGGATCGAGGTCGGCAGTTCGGTGGGGTCGATGTTCTCGCGGTTGTAGACGATTGTGCGCGCTCGCCCCGAGAGACCGACCCACTGGCCGGCGGGCGACCGGAACGCGGGCGAGACCCGCCCCAGCACGTCCGCATCCAGCGCGGCGAACATTCCTGCTGCCTCGACGGCACCGAGCGCTCCGGCGTCCTGCGCGATGTAGACGTCAGCCGGGCTGCGACTGCCTTCTTCGAGCAGCGTCGCGGCCAGTTCCGAGGTGCTGGCGTACTTCACACGCACCTCGATGCCGCTCTCCTCGGCGAAGCGTTCGAGGATCGGGTCGACGAGTTCGCTGCTGCGCCCCGAATAGACGGTCAGCTCGCGGTCGTCGCCTCCGCAGGCGGCGGAGAGCACGACGAGGGCGAGCAGGAGCGCGAGTGCGGACGGGCGGATGAGGCGCATGGGAGAACCGTTCAATTTGGCCGAATCAGGTTGCGATCAACGATGAAGCGCGCTGGTCCTAGCTGCAATTCCAGATATGCGACGAAATGGGGCGAAATCATGAGGTATCTCACCGCGCGTGCCGCCGGCTTCACTTCCCGCTACTAGCGGTCTCGCTGGTAACCTCGATGGGGCCGGGGCACATCAGTACGACAGGGTTTGCGCGTGACCGCCGCACTGCAGACATTTGCGCGCCCGTTCGTGGGTAATCGCTCCCCGTCGCTCCTGCTCTGGGGCAGCGCAGTGCTGGTTGCCGCGTTCTGCGCGATCCCGCCGACGTATCTGATCGTCCGTGCCGCGCAGGAGCCGACGACGGCGCTCGATGCGGTGCTTCAGTCGAGCACGCTCGCGCTCGCTGTCCGCACGCTCGCGCTCGCCTTCGTGGTGACATCGCTTGCCGTCGCGCTCGCGCTGCCGATGGCGTGGCTGACGATGCGCACCGACGTCCCGGGCCGCAGGGTGCTTGCGGTGCTCGCGCCACTGCCGCTCGCCGTGCCCTCGTACGTGGGGGCAATGGTCGCGATCGCCGCGCTCGGGCCGCGCGGCATGTTGCAGCAGGCGCTGGAGCCGTTGGGTGTCGATCGTCTGCCGTCGATCTTCGGATTCTGGGGAGCGGCGGTCGTGCTGGCGCTGCTGACGTACCCGTATCTCCTGCTGGCGCTGCGTCCGGCGATCACGTCGCTCGATCCGCGGCTCGAAGAGCTCTCCCGCAGCTTCGGACGGGGGCGCTGGGAGACGTTCCGACGTGTCACGTTGCCACAGCTCCGCCCCGCGCTCGCGTCCGGCTCGCTGCTGGTCGCGCTCTACACGCTCGCAGATTTCGGCGCGGTCTCATTGCTCCGCTTTGACTCCTTCACGCGCGTGATCTTCGTGCGCTACGAGTCGAGTTTCGACCGCAGCGGGGCGGCGGCTCTGGCGCTGGCACTTGCCGTGATCGCCCTCAGCGTCGTTGGGCTCGAGATCTGGACGCGCGGCCGCTCCCGGTACGACAGCGCCCACGGCAACGTGCGCGTTGCGCCCCAGATCGCGCTCGGGCGCTGGCGTTGGCCCGCCTTCGCCTTTGTCACCGCTGTCCTCGCGCTCGCGCTCGCCGTGCCGGTCGGCGTGCTCGGCTACTGGCTCATGCGCGGCCTCGCGGCCGGCGAGGCGATCGACGGTGTCTGGTCGGCGGCGTTCGACTCCGCCCTCGGCGCGACGCTCGCGGCGGGCGCGGCGATGGTGCTGGCGCTGCCGGTCGCGCTGATCTCGACGCGCCATCCCCGGTTCCTGCTCGCGCGCCCCGTCGAGGTGCTGGCACACGCGGGATTCGCGCTGCCGGGCATCGTCGTCGCGTTGGCGTTCGTCTTCGCGGGCATCAACCTCGGCGCGCTCTACCAGTCGCTCTGGCTGCTCGTCGCGGCCTACGCGCTGCGCTTCCTGCCGCAGGCGATCTCCGCGACGCGCGTCGGGCTGCTGCAGGTGCAGCCATCAATGGAGGAGGCGGCGCGAGGGATGGGGCGGACGCCCCGGCAGGTGCTCGCCACGATCACGCTCCCGCTCGCGCGGCCGGGCCTGATGGCGGGCGCGGCGCTCGTCTTCCTGACGACGATGAAGGAACTGCCCGCGACACTGATCCTCGCGCCGATCGGGTTCGAGACGCTTGCCGTGCGGGTCTGGAGCGCATCGAGCGAGGCGTTCTTCGCGCGCGCGGCGCTGCCCGCGCTGGTGCTGATCGCGATCTCCGCCGTTCCGCTGCTGACACCGATGTTCTCCGGGCACGAGGTGAAGCGATGACGGCGGTGATCGCGCAGGGCCTCAGCCGCAGCTTCAACGGAACGCTCGCCGTCGATGACCTGACGGTGAAGATCGAAGAAGGCGAACTCTTTGCGTTGCTCGGTCCGAGTGGCTGCGGCAAGACGACATCGCTGCGCATGATCGCGGGCTTCGAGCCGTCGGATACCGGCACGCTGAGCCTCTTCGGTGAGCTGGTACTCGGGCAGGGCACGTTCGTCCCGCCGGAGCGGCGAGGCGTCGGCATGGTCTTCCAGGACTACGCGCTCTTCCCGCACATGACGGTGGCGGGGAACGTCGAGTACGGGCTCAGCGGCGACGATGATCGCCCGGCGCAGGTCGCCGAGGCACTCGCGCTGGTCGGGCTCGCTGGCTTCGGCGATCGGTCGGTGCATGAGCTCTCGGGGGGCGAGCAACAGCGGGTGGCGCTCGCCCGTGCGCTGGCGCCGCGCCCGCGGATGCTGCTGCTCGACGAGCCGTTTTCGAATCTCGACCCGACGTTGCGAATGCGCGTGCGTGCCGACCTGCGCGAGATCGTGCGACGAGCCGAGTTGACCGCGATCCTCGTGACCCACGACCAGGAAGAGGCGCTCTCCGTCGCCGACCGTGTCGCGTTCATGTGGGGCGGGCACATCGAGCAGGTCGGCCAGCCAGATGAGATCTACCGCGACCCGCTGACGCTGAACGCCGCCCGCTTTATCGGCGACGCCAACATCTGGACCGTCGACGCCGAGAACGGGCGGGTACGCACGCCAATCGGCGACTTCGATGCTCCCTCCGGTGCGACGAAGTGCGCAGTTGTGATCCGACCGGAAGACCTGCAGGTGCAGGCCGGCGGCACTCCCGGGGTTGTGATCGCGCGCGAGTACTACGGCCACGACCAGGTGCTGCTTGTGCGGCTGCAGGACGGCTCGGAGATTCGCATCAGGCTCGCGCCACACGAACGGCTCGGCGGTGCGGGGCCGATCGCGCTCGGCCTGCGTCGGGTGCCACTGGTGCTGCCGGCGGGCGGGTAGGGCAGCAAGGGTGCGGCCCGTCAGCTACCCCACTACAGCCAGACGATGCGTTCACGGTCGATGCGAACGTCGACGGTCTCGCCAACCCGCAACTCGCTCGCTGCAACGTCCTCGACCGGCACCTGCAGCGTCAGCCGCGCCCCGATGTCGACGACGACCTGCGCGTGGCCCGTCGCACCTTGCACCGAGAGCACCGATGCGCTGCGAGCGTCGGTGGCGGCGTCGGCAGCCAGCACCGCGCCGTCCGGCGGCACGCAGCCGAACGAGGAGCCAGCGGGCGCGCCATCGAGCGCCGATGACGGGATCACCGAATAGCCGAGGAAGGCGGCGGCAGCCGTCGTTCGTGGCTCGGTGAACACCTGCTCGGTCGGGCCTTCCTGCTCTGGATGCCCGTCGAGCAGCAGCGTCACGCGGTCCGCGAGCAGCCGGGCTTCGGTGCGGTCGTGCGTCGCCAGCACCGCGGCGATCTCGCCCCCGAGCAGCAGCTCGCGAATTTCGCCGACGAGTCGCGAGCGCGATTCGAGGTCGAGCGCGGAGAACGGCTCGTCGAGCAGCAGCAGATCCGGCTCGACGGCCAGCGCACGCGCGAGACTCGCACGCTGCGCCTCGCCTGCGGAGAGCGTGTGCGGGCGGTCATAGGCTCGGTCGAGGATGCCGAAGCGCGCGAGCCAGTGGTCGCTGCGCTCGCGGCGCTCCTCGGTGGCGACGCCGTGCAGCCGCAGCGCCGTCTCGATGTTGCGGCGTACCGACATGTCGAGCAGCGCGGCGTTGGCGAAGACGCTGCCGGTGCGCCTGCGTAGCGCCGTGCGCTCGCGCGAGCCTCGCGGCTGCTGGCCGAACAGCGCGACGCGACCGGACGACGGCGTGAGCAGCAGGGCGGCAGCACGCAGCAACGTCGACTTGCCCGAGCCGTTAGGGCCGATCACCGCCACAACCTCGCCCGGCGCGACGGAGAAGTCGTTGAGCGCCAGCACCTCGCGCCCGTCGAACGCGACGCGCAGGTCTGACATCTGTAGCACCGGTCGTGCGTCGGCGGGCTCGCGGGTCGTCATTGCCGCCTCGAGCGGTGCTGCACGGCTGTCAGGACGACGCTGACGACGATCACGAGCGCCACGAGGATCAGGCCGAACGCGAGGCCGGCCCCGAAGCGACCCCTGCTCACCTCCAGCACCGCTGCGGTCGTCAGCATGCGCGTCTCGCCGGAGAGGTTGCCGCCGACCATCATCGATGCGCCGACCTCGGAGATCACCGCGCCGAACCCGGCCATGATCGCCACGGCGAGCGGTAGCCGGGCCTCGCGCGCGATCAGCCAGAGGTACTGCACGTCGTTGGCTCCCATCGCACGCACCTGGAACTTCAGGTCGGGCGAGAGGGACATCACGGAGGCGCTCGTCACCGCCATGATGATCGGCGTGGCGATCAGCGCCTGCGCGATCACGATCGCGCCCGGCGTGTAGATCAACCCCAGTTGCCCCAGCGGTCCCGACCGCCATAGCAGCATCGCGACGACGAGACCGGCGACGACGGGCGGCACGCCAGTTCCAGCGTTCGCCAGCGTGACGAGCGTGCGCTGGCCGGGGAAGCGCGCGAGCGCGATCGTCAGTCCGGCCGGGACGCCGATCAGCGTTGCGACGAGTGTCGAACTGCCGGTGATCAGCGCCGTGCGCAGCGTGATCGCATAGACGTCGTCATCGCCGGTGGTGAGCAGTCGCCACGCCTCTCCAAACGCCTCGAACAGCAGATCCATCGTTACTCCGCCGTCACTCGGCGTCAGGCGTGAACAGCGCCTGCCCGAACTCGTCGACGCCGAACGCGCCGATTCGCTGCTGAATGTCGGAGCGCAGCAGGAAGGCGCGGAATTTCCGCGCGCCGTCGCTGTTCACGTCGTCATTCATTGTCGGATTGACCACGATCACGTGGTAGACGTTGCGCAACCGCGCGTCGCCTTCGACGTGGATCGGCAGCACGCTCGCATCGGCGACCACGAGCCACGTTGCGCGGTCGCTCAGCGCGTAGGCCTGCGTCTCGGCCGCCACGGTGAGCGTCGCGCCCATGCCCTGTCCCGTCTCCGCGTACCAGCCAGCCGACGCCGGCACCGGTAGCGAGGCAGCCGCCCACAGCGCGCGCTCCCTCTGATGCGTGCCTGAGTCGTCGCCGCGACTGACAAACGCCGCCGCGTGACCCTCGATCGACTGCAGCGCGGACACCGCGTCGACGCCGCCGGCGATCGACGCCGCGTCCGAGGGGGGGCCGACCAGTACGAAGTCGTTGAACATCACGCGCGCGCGTTCGACGCCATGGCCGGCCGCGACGAGCGCTTGTTCTGCGCCGGGTGCGTGCACCAGCAGCACGTCGGCGTCGCCCCGTTCGCCGAGCACCAGCGCCGCACCACTGCCGACGGCGATTACCTTCACTGAGAGGCCCGATTCGTCCTCGAAGATCGGAACCAGCTCGTCGAGCAGTCCGCTGTTCTCGGTGCTCGTCGTCGTTGCGAGGATCAGCGTGTCGCTGCCGCCACACGCCGCGAGCAGCATCGATGCGCCCACGATGGCGACCGTCAGCATGAGCGAGCGTCTGATCATGGTGCTCCCGACTCGATGCTCGAGACTCGGCGGCGGTGCCGACACGATAGCGGGTTCGCGGGCGATTGATTGCCGGTCGCGACCGTATGGCACCGTCCGGTAGTATCAGCCGACGTACGTTCCGGCTGTTACAGGAGTCCCCAAATGGCTACAGGTCCACTCGATGGTGTGCGCATTCTCGAGTTCACTCAGATCATCGCTGGTCCCCTCGGCGGAATGCTGCTCGCCGACCAGGGAGCTGAGCTGATCAAGGTCGAGCCCGTGGGCGGGGAGCCGTGGCGCGTCTTCGCGCAGTTCATGCCGCTGGAGTCGAAGACGTACCAGTCACTCAACCGCGGGAAGCGCTCACTCGCGATCGATCTCACGAAGCCGGAGGCGACGGAGGCGATCCACCGTCTCGTCAAGGATGTCGATGTCGTGATCAGCAACTACCGGCCGGACGTACCGGGGCGGCTGGGCATCGACTACGAGACGCTGCGCGCGATCAAGCCGGATCTCGTGTACGTCGACAGCACCGCGTTCGGACGCAAGGGGCCGTGGGCGATGAAGCCGGGCTACGACATCGTCGCGCAGGGGGCCTCAGGCTTCACTGCGGCGGGCGGTCGATTCGACGAGAACGGCGTCCCCGTGCTGCCCGGCGGGACGGCGACCGCCGACTTCTCGACCGGCTACGCGATCGCGTGGGGCACCTGCGCGGCGCTCTTTCACCGCGCCCAGACCGGCAAGGGGCAGCTCGTGGAGACCTCGCTGCTGGCGAACGCGCTCGTCTTCCTCGGCGGCTCGTTCATGTCGCTGCCGCCGGCCGATGAGCTCGTGCGCACGGCGTTTCTGAAGGACCTCAAGGAGTCGCGCGAGCGTGGCGATACGTACCGCGACATCGTCGAACGCCGGCAGCAGCGGATCATGGCGGGGCAGGTCGGTAACATCTACTACCGCAATTTCCTGACGAAGGACGGCGCGATCGCCGTCGGCAACCTCTCCGCATCGCTGCGCCAGAAGATGCGCGACGTGCTGGGCATCGAGTACGACCCGCGTGACGACGATCCCGCGTGGAACCCGCGCGACCCCGAGACGATGAAGTTCGGCCAGGAGCTGGTTGCGAAGATCGAGGCGATGATCGTCGACAACACCTCCGCGTACTGGGTCGAGAAGCTGGAGGCGGCCGGTGTTCCGGCCAGCGAGCTCTACTTCACCGAGGAGCTCGACGAGCACCCGCAGATCATCGAGAACGAGTACGTCGTCCATCTCGACCACGACCTGAGCGGCCCGCAGTCGATGGTCGCGCCGCCGCACAAGATGAGCGAGTCGCCACCGACGGCGCAGGGCGCATCGCCGCCCCTCGGCCGCGACACGGACGCGATCCTCGCGAGCGCGGGCTACAGCGAGGACGAGATCGTGGCTCTACGCGCTGCCGACGTCGTTCGCTAGCTGGTCCTGTTCGCCTTAGGCGAACGGCGGGTGGCCCGGCATCAGCCCGGCGTACCGACCGTCCGCGAGGTCGATGATCTCCGCCACCGGTGACTCTCCCGGCGTCAGCGTGAGCATGCCGACGTGGCCCAGCCGCGGGCTCATGTTGCGCGGCAGGGTAGGGCTGCCCGGATTGATCACGAGCACGTCGCCAAGCTGATCGATGCGCTCGTAGTGCGAGTCGCCGCAGACGACGACGTCCGGGCGCGGCCCGTCGACGAACTGTTCGAGCAGCCACTCGATGTCGCGTGTGACGGGACCGAAGCGATGCACCAGTGCCACGCGATGTCCGGCGAGCGTCAGATGGTGCACCGGCTCGATGCGTGGGTCGGCGGCGAGATGGATGTCGTGGTTGCCCTCGGCCGCGTAGACGGGCGCGACCGCCTCGAGCGTGTCGAGCACGCGGGCGACGGTGATGTCGCCGCCGTGGAGGATCAGATCGACGCCGTCGAACGCGGCTAGCACCTCGTCCCAGACGTCCGGCCCGGCCTCCGGGATGTGCGTATCGGCGAGCAGCCCGACGCGGATGCTGTCGCTCACCTGACGAACCGGGTCTGACCGGGCCGCGCGTCGGTCTGAGTCTGTGCGGATTCTCGTAGCATGGAGGCGAATCATAGCGTGTAGCCGGAACCGGGACGGGGCTCGCGCAGAATCCTGCAGGCCTTTAACGAATTCACAATGACTCGTCGCTAGCCTGAAGAAGCGTCAGTGGGAGGCCCCACTCGGAAGCGCTGACGGGAGGACACCATGCCGCGCAACCGGATCCGCGACATGCTGTCGGGCGTGCTCGCCGCCGCCGTCGCGCTTGGCGTCGCGGAACTAGTCGCCGCCGTGCTCGGGACGACGTCGCTGGTCGTTGCCGTTGGTGACTACGTGGTCGATCACTCGCCGGGTGATCTGACGAAGGCCGTGATCGACGCACTCGGCACGAAGGACAAGCCGGCACTGCTGCTGGGCATCGTCGTCTCCTCGCTCGGTGTCGGTGCGCTGCTCGGCCCGGCAGCCGGCCGACGTTTCGGCGCGGGCATCGCCGGGTTCGCGATCTTCGGCGTCGTCGGTGCGTTCGCCGGGGCCCGACTGCCGCAGGGCGACGCCGCCGCATCGGCGGTCGTCGCGATTGCAGCGGCCGCGTCCGGCACATATTCGCTCCGTTTGCTGCTTGCCGCCGGGAGGACGGACGCGATCGACGAGATCGAGATGCCGAGCGAGGGCTCGCGGGGCAGCCGACGCGAGTTCTTCCGGGCCGCCGCGACACCGTCGGCGGTGTCGCGGCGGCCTCCGCAGTCGTTGGGCGGCAGGTGATCGGCCCGCGTGTCGACATCGAAGCGGCGCGCGATGCCGTCGTACTGCCGACTGCGGCGACGCCAGCGGCGCCGGCACCATCCTCGGCTTCTGTCGCCACGATCTCCGAACCGTCGGCAGTGGCGACGCTCGCACCACCGGCTGAGTCGCCGACGCAGGTGGCCGTCGCCGAGCCGATGCCGGACTTTGACGTCGAAGGCCTCTCGACGCTGATCACGCCGAACCACGAGTTCTATCGCATCGACACGGCGCTGATTCTGCCGCGCATCAATACGGACGATTGGCGGCTACGCATCAGCGGCATGGTCGATCAGCCGTTTGAGCTGACCTTCGCGGAGCTGCTGGCGATGCCGGCACAGGAAGAGGCGATCACGCTCGCATGCGTCTCGAACGAGGTCGGCGGCGACCTGATCGGCAACGCTGTCTGGCTGGGCATCCCACTCGCCGACCTGCTGGCGAGGGCGGGTGTGCAGGCGGGCGCAACCCAGATCGTCGCGCGATCGGTCGATGGCTTCACGGTCGGCATCCCGACCGAGCTCGCGCTGGATGGGCGCGCCTCGATGGTGGCCCTCGGAATGAACGGTGAACCGCTGCCGCTCGACCACGGCTTCCCGGCGCGCATGATCATCCCCGGTCTCTACGGCTACGTCTCCGCGACGAAATGGCTCGCCGAGATCGAGCTGACGACGCTGGAGGAGTTCAACGCCTACTGGATCCGCCGCGGCTGGGCGAAGGGTGGCCCGATCAAGACGCAGTCACGCATCGATGTGCCGCGCTCGGGCAAGACCGTCGACGCGGGCAGGGTGGCGGTCGCGGGCGTCGCGTGGGGCGGTCTGCGCAGCGTGAGTGCGGTACAGGTTCGCGTCACCCGCAAGGACGAGAACGACGGTGAGTGGCTCGACGCGAGCCTCGGCGAGGCGCTCTCGCAGAGCACGTGGCGACAGTGGGTCGTCGAATGGGACGCGTCCCCCGGCGACTACCGTCTTGAGGTTCGCGGCACCGACGGCACGGGCGAAACGCAGACGGAAGTGCGGCGCCCGCCGGATCCCGACGGCGCGACCGGGTACCACGGCATCAACGTGAAGGTTCGCGAGGCGTAACCACCTCGCGCTAGTGGTCGTTCGTTGCCTCGGCTGCCAGCGCGCGCACCTGCTCGGGCTCCATGCGGTACGGCAACCACTCGTCCATGTGCGCCATCCCCAGTCGATGGTAGAACTCGCGCGCCGGGTTCCAGTCGAGCACGGCGAGTTCGAGCCGTGCGCAGTCGCGCTCCACGGCGATCTCCGCCACGGCCGCCATCAGCCGACGCCCGACACCAAGCGAGCGGACGTGCTCGTCGACGTAGATGTCTTCCACGTGGATGCCAGCGCTGCCCTCCCACGTCGAATACGTCTGGAAGAAGAGAGCGAACCCGACCGCACTGCCGTCGACGTCGGCGATCAGCGCGTCGAACCGGGATGCGGGGCCGAAGCCGTCGCGAATCACGTCCTGCTCGCTGATCTTCACGGCCTCGACGGGCTCTCGCTCGAACTCGGCCAGCGAGTGGATGAAACGCACGATGTCGGGCGCGTCCTGCTTGGTGGCGGGGCGGACGATGATCTCTGGCATGGCGGCGCTAGCTGATCGGCTCGCCGAACTCGGTCTGGATCATCAGCACGCGGGCCTGCTGCGTCTTCGTGACCATCGACCGGCGCTGGAGCGCGTCGGCGACGTCGGACGGGACTTCTGCCGTCCCCTGGATGCGGTGCCAGTGGCCGATCGTGGGGAAGGCAACCATCGTGATCAGGTGGTCGACGTCACGCAGCGGGTCACGGCCGACGATCATCAGCCGCGCGCCCTGCTCGCGGTACCACGGCCAGATCGCGTCCGCCGAGATCTCGATCGCCTCGGCGCGCTTGCCGACATCGATGTCGAACCCGGTCTCGCAGACGACCGACTGCAGTCCGAACGTAGGTGCGAGCGCCGACAGCGGCTCTCCCGGGTCGCGCAGAATCGGGGTCGGCTCGGAGAGTTCGTCGTCGTATTCCAGCACGTGCGCGCGGGAGTGCTGGATCAGGCGCGGGCGACCGGCGTTGATCGCCGTGAACGGCGCTCGTTCCTCGATCATGGCGGGGTCGGAGTTCAGCCGGCCCCACGCGCGCGTCGCCGTCCAATGGTCGAAGTCGACGTAGGCGGAGTTCGTGACCGATACATCGCCCGGGCCGCCGAGCGCCCAGCCCCCGAAGGCGAACATCTGCGATCCGAGGCGTCGCATGCCTTCCCAGACGCCGAGACGGCTCTCCCGCTCAAACTCGCGTTTGTCGTCCCGATCGACGGTGAACTCGCGCTGAACGATGACGCCCATCTGACTTGCCCTTCAATCGTCGAACGGCCGAGCGGCCGGACCGGTCGCCAGCATACCGTCGGTGGGAGCTGCGAGGGGAGCGAGGCCGACCACCTGGTGGCACGTCCAGCGTCGAATGTGCTGCTCGGTCTGCCGGCGCTGCGAGCGAATGGCGAGCCGACGGAGGTCGGCGCCCGCGAAGAGGAAGAGCGAATGGCGGAGTTGCCGCGAGACGTCGCGCGCCGCAGGTACGCCCCGAGGTACGCCGGAGCAGCGGCGAGCGAGTCTTACGAGCGGTGCTAGGAGCTACCGACGAAGCTCGGTAGCGGCGTGGTCTTTTTGGTCGGGGCGACTGGACTCGAACCAGCGACCTCTCGACCCCCAGTCGAGTGCGCTACCAGACTGCGCCACGCCCCGACGCGAGTTCGATGCTATCAGAGCGTTCGTCTCTCGGGGCATCCGCATGGCCATCGACTCGACCGTCGGTGGAACCGCCGTGGAGGGCATCGCGGCTACCGATTCGCCGGCTTCGAGCGCTAGGCGATTCCCGCGTTTCGCGCCCAGACGACGAGCACGACGCCAGCGGCGGCGATCATCGAGTATTCGACGGCCAGCGTGGCGGTGAGATGGCGCACTAGGTGGGAGTGAATCAGCCCCGTCACGAAGTAGAACGCGAGCAGCAGGGCGAACCCGGCGAGGTAGCTGTCGACCGGCAGGAAGTGCAGCGCCCAGCGCACCTCCGCGACTGCCAGCGCCGTGATCACGGCGAAGATCAGTGTCTCGATCGGGTCGACTTCGCCCTCGTGCAGTAGCCCGACCGCGAGCATCGCCGAGACGAGTGCCGCCGCCGCCATCGCTGCCGGCAAGTCGAGCCCGAAGCGGTAGGTGAGCGAGAAGAGCGCGAACGCGACGAAGTACGTGGCCGCCGATGTGATGAAGCGTCCGACGCCCCGTGCGGGGTCGAACTCCCTCACGGACGCGACCTCCGCCATTACGACAGCGCCGAAGAGGATGCCCGTGGCGATCGCCGCCGGCGTCGCCCAGAGTCCCCGCACGTTGTGCTCGACGAAGACCGGGATGGCGAGCGCGAAGACCGCCGGCAGGAAGAGATACGGCGCGGTGTCTTGACCGTCGTCGAAGGGTGCGCGACGGCTCGCTCGGAGCACGCCATCGACCGAGAGCGCGGCGATCACGCCGCCGAAGAGCGCGACCCAGCGAGGGGTGGGCTCGATCAGCAGAAACATCGCGAACGTGATCGTTATGATCGCTGTGAGCGCGACGATCGGTGCGCTCATCGGCAGCGCGAGCGCACCCCCGCGACGCGAAATCACCGGCGGTGTCGATGCGATCGGCTCGGGCGCGATGTCGATGCTCTCGACGTCGTCCTCGTCCTGTTCGACGGCATCGACCGACGGATCGACCGGCGCGTCGACATCGACGTCGTTCGATGGGGCGTCGAATGAAGCGCCGTCGTCCTGCGGCTCAGTCTCGTCGACCGGGGGCTCTGGCTCGTCAGTCACTGTTACTCCGTGGCGAGACTACTCCGTTGCGAAGGTGGGCTCGGCCTCGCCGAACATCTCCGCCGCGTTCCAGTAGCGGATGCGGTCGCTCTCATCCTCGGAGAGGCCGGAGTCCTTGAAGATCTGCTCAAGGTGTTCGACGTGGAACCCGACCTCATCGTTGCCGCAGTCGGAACCCCACGTCAGCTTCTCGACGCCGATCTCGTAGCCCACGAGCCGACGTTCGACGGCGTGGCGCTCGATCGTGTCGCCGCCGGAGAGGTCGAAATAGACGTTGTGACGCCATCGAGCGACGGACGCGGCTTCGTCGTAGTTACCGGTGCCGCCCATGTGTGCGCCGATCAGCGGCAGGTTGGGGAAGTTGTTAGCGATCGTGTCCAGGTGAAACGGTCGCATGCGCATTGCTGAGATGTCGCGCATGCCACCGCGGCGCATCGCCCCGCGCGCTCCGCCGCCACCCTTTGCGGCCTCGGCAGCCATCTCGCGCTGGCGCAGGATGCTCTTCGCCGCCTCGGGGTCGCGCCTCGGGTGCGTGATCTGGTAGTCGACGCCCCCGCCGAGCACGCCGAGGTGAAAGAGGATCGGCATGTGTAGCTCTTCCGCCACCTGGTAGAGCGGGAAGTATTCGTAGTCGTCGTATGGCCGTCGGACGCTGCTCATCTTGATGCCGCGATAGCCGAGGTCGTGCAGCCGCCTCAGCTCTTGCGGCGTCATCTCTTCCGGGTCGATGTGCGCCGACGGCAGGAAGAGGTCCTCGTGGCGTCGTGCGTGTGGCAGTGCGTCGTCGAAGGTCATTCCAAGGCGGCCGCTGCAGAGCAGCGATGCGCGGGTTACGCCAGCGGCACGCAGCGCGTCGGCGCGCTCGTCTACGGCCTTCTCGTACTCAGGGTTGTCGGGGTCTTCCCAGTTGCGGGGAAAGTGGCAGTGAACGTCCCAGAGCAATCGACGGTCCCTTCATGCGGGCGTTTGGTGAATCTGAACTCAGCCTACGGCTTTCGCGAGGTTTGAAGGAACTCTACCTCGAAGCCGAGGCCGGCCCAGAACGCTCGCGCGGGCTCGTTGGGCGCGAGAATCGCAGCCTCCACCAGCGCGGTGCCGCGACGACGGTGCTCGGCGAGCAGCGCTTCGACGGCGGCATGGCCGATGCCGCGGCGTCGCTGCCCCGGCAGCACGTAGAACTCGGCGATCGAGGCGATCTTGCGCTCTTCGTTCGGCCAGTCGGCGATCGTGCGGATCACGGCGAAGCCGGCGCGGGTGCCGTCGGCGACGATCCACAGCAGCTCGCGGCCCTCCATGTCGTTGAGCACTGCCGTGCGCCAGCGATCGGCGTCCCACGGGACGTCGTCCGTGACGTAAGGCTCCAACTCTTCGTGGTACGGGCCCGCCATCGTGAAGAAGCCCTCGTACTCGGACTCGGCAATCGCGACGAGCGCGGTCTGCGGGGCAGTCATGCGAGCGGGACGTCGAGCAGCGTGCGGATCGCGTCCGCACGTCCGTCGCTGCCGTCGCGGTCGAGCAGGGCGGTGCGCATGCCGGCCGCGATCGGACCATCGACGTCGTGGGAGGGGTTGTCGCCGACGAACAACACTTCGGACGGGGCGCAGCCGGCGAGCCGGACCGCGGTCGCGTAGACCTCGGGGTGCGGCTTGCGGTAGCCGATGCGCGCGCTCGTGACCACGCCTTCGAGCATCGAGCCGATGCCGAGCGCACGCACGATCTCGGGCAGCCGCCAGATGTGATTGGAGACGATGATCGACTGCACGCCGCTGCTGCCGAGCCGCTGCAGCGCGGGGATCGTGTCGTCGAAGAGCGCGTACTCGCCCGGTTCCGTCTGCATCTCAACGACGCGATCCGCGATCTGCGCGGTCAGCGCCGCATCGACGCCTATCGCCGCCAGCCGGTCGGCGTGCACGCCCGCGTGGATCGGACGCCACGCCTCTTCGCTCTCGGCGGCATGCTCTACGAAGCCCTCGGCGGTGCGCCAGCGCGCCCACGCATCATCGAGGGAGAGCGTGCGGAGCGCGTCTTGCGTGGTCGTGATGCCGAACTCCGCCGCAGCACGGACGTAGACCGAGTAGTTACCGTCGGGGTAGTAGGCGAGCGTGTCCTGGAAATCGAAGCAGACAGCCTTCACCGGTGGATGCGTAGACATGAGGCTACGGTATCGGACGCGCTACGCCGGGACGAGTGTTCGTTCCCGCGAGAGCACGCGCAGCAGGTTCTCGATCGCCTCGACCCACTCTTCGCCCAGCTCGGTCCGTTCCACGCGCAGCTGTAGCCGGCCGATGCGGATCTTCGGCGGAAGCGTCGGCAGACGACGTTGATCGAACGGGCGTGCGTCGTCGGCGGCGAAGAGCACGTCATCGCCCTGCATGCGCACCGACGAGATATCGGCTGCCTGCGCTAGCAGGCGGATGCGCACGAGCGTAAAGAGGTGTTCGAGCGGGTCGGGCAGTTCGCCGAATCGGTCGGCGGTCTCCTCCGCGAGTGCCCGCGACTCGGCGGCGCTCTTCACACCGGCGATGCGCTGGTAGAGCGCCAGCCGCCCCTCGATCTCCTCGATGTACGACTCGGGGATGAAGGCGGTCACCGGAAGGTCGACGTTGCCGCGACCCTCCGACGGTGCGGTCTCCGCTGCGCGTCCCTCGTGGGCGGCCTTCAGCGACTCGACGGCGTCGGCGAGCATCGAGGTGTAGAGGTCGAAGCCGACGGTCGCGATCTGCCCGCTCTGCTCCGCGCCCAGCAGATTTCCGGCGCCCCGGATCTCGAGATCGCGCAACGCAACCTGGTAGCCCGAACCGAGTTCGCTCGCCTCGAAGATCGTCGAGAGCCGCTGCTGGGCGACCTCGGTGAGGATGCGGTCGCGCGGGTGAAGCAGGTAGGCATAGGCCTGCTGGAGGCTGCGGCCGACACGCCCGCGGAGCTGGTAGAGCTGGGCGAGACCAAGCTTGTCTGCCTGGTCGATCACGACCGTATTCACATTCGGGATGTCGATGCCGGACTCGATGATCGTCGTGCAGACGAGGACGTCGAACTCGCCTGCGGCGAACCGCTCCATCACCCGCCGCAGCAGGCCCTCCGGCATCTGGCCGTGCGCGACTACGATGCGCGCCTCCGGAACGAGCACGCGCAATCGCTCGGCGAACTCATCGATGCTCTGCACGCGGTTGTGTACGAGGTACGTCTGACCGCCGCGTTCGAGTTCGAAGAGCAGCGCCTCGCGCACGATCGCGTCGTCCCACTCGGTGACGTAGGTGTGGACGGCCTGCCGGCCCTCGGGCGGCTCGTCCATCGTCGACATATCGCGGATGCCGGTGAGCGCCATGTGCAGCGTGCGCGGGATCGGCGTCGCCGAGAGCGTGAGCACGTCGACCTCTAGCCGCATGCGCTTCAGCCGCTCCTTGTGCGTGACGCCGAAGCGCTGCTCCTCATCGATCACCACGAGGCCGAGGTTGTGGAACTCGATGCCCTCGGAGAGCAGCCGATGCGTGCCGATCACAATGTCGACGTCGCCCGCGCGCAGGCCGCTGATCACGCTGCGTGCCTCGGCGTCGGTGCGGAAGCGCGAGAGCACCTCGATGCGGGTCGGGAACGCGGCCAGTCGCTCGCGGAACGTGCGCTCGTGCTGCTGCGCGAGCACCGTCGTCGGCACCAGCACCGCAACCTGGTAGCCGTCCGCGACCGCCTTGAAGGCGGCGCGTAGTGCGACCTCGGTCTTGCCGAAGCCGACATCACCGCAGATCACGCGATCCATCGGGCGCTCTGACTCCATGTCGGCCTTCACCGCCGTGATCGCGGTGAGCTGGTCGGTCGTCTCCTCGTACGGGAACGCCGCCTCGAGCTCGCGCTGCCACTCGGTGTCTTCGCCGAAGGAGTGGCCCTCCAGCATCTGCCGCGCCGCGTAGAGCCGTACGAGGTCGGCGGCGACCAGCGCGACGGCCTCCCGCACGCGAGCGCGAGCGCGACCCCATTCCTGCGTGCCGAGCCGGGTCAGGCGCGGCGTGTGCTCGGACGGCCCGACGTAGCGCGAGACCTTGTCCACGTGATCGACCGGGACGTAGAGGCGGTCGTCGCTCGCGTAGCGCAGCTCCAGGTAGTCGCGATCCTCGCCGTCGACCTCGCGTCGGATGATGCCGCCGAAGCGGGCGATGCCGTGGTCGGCGTGCACGACGAAGTCGCCGGGGCGCACCTCGGCGAGGAAGCGCGTGCGGTGGGAGGCCTTGCGGCGGAGGCGACGTCGCTGCTTCATGAAGCCGAAGAGCTCCCGGTCGGTCGCCAGCGAGACCACGCCGTCGGCGGTGCCGACCTGCCAGCCCTCGGGCAGCGCGCCCTGCACGAGCGTCAGCGAGCCGCGCGCCGGGACGTCGACGACCCTCTCGACGACCGCGGCGTCGACCTGAATTTCCGCCAGGATGTCGCGGAACCGCTGCGCCTGCTGCGTGGCGACGACCACGCGGTCGCCGCGGCGGAGCTGCCGCCCGATGTCGCTCGCCGCATCCGTCAGCCGCCCCGCGTAGGCATCGGCCGCCGCAAACGGCAGCCGGAACGCGCCCGGCTCGTTACCCGTGGCCCAGCGAGCGAGGTCGACGCGCCGCGTGCGGCCGCCGAGCGTGATTTCGAGCTCCTGCTGCGACATGTGGGGCAGGGGGGTCTCGGTGGGCAGGTTGCCACGGCCCGCCATGTCGTCGGCGCGCTCGATCGCGAGGTCATCGAGGTCGGAGGAGGCGGCGATCAGCCCCTCGCGCTCATCGAGAATCAGCAGCGCGTCGGGCTCGAAGTGATCGAGGATCGTCGTCTCGCTCGCGAGCGGGCCGAAAAGCGGCGGCACCGGAAGTTCCCCGCGCTTCAGCGCCGCGAGGTTGTCCTTGAGCTCCGGCGTCAGATCGTCGGAGTCGTCGAGCCGAGCAGCAAGCCGGATCAGTTGTTCGCGGGATGGGAACCACTCGGTCGCTGGCCCGACCCGCACGGATTCCAGCCGGTCGGTTGTGCGCTGCGTCTCTGGGTCGAACTCGCGGATCGACTTGACTTCCGCGCCGAAGAACTCCACGCGCACCGGCCACTCACGCTCCGGCGGAAAGATGTCGATCAGGCCGCCGCGGCGCGCCGCGACGCCGGGGCCGTCGACGAGCGACTCGATGCGGTAGCCTGCTTCCAGGAGCCGCAGCGCGAACGTGTCCATCTGCAACTGCTGGCCGACCTCGATCACGCCGGGACCCCGTCCGAGGTCGGCGGGCGCGGCGGTGCGCTCGACGGCGGCCTCGACCGAGGCGACGACGAGCGGCGGGTCAGCGCCGGCGCTGGTGACGGCGATCTGCGAGAGCGCGGCGAGGCGCTGCCAGATGATCTCGCCGTTCGGCTGTTCGGGTGCGTATGGAGGTTCGCCGCGCGACGGGAAATGGACTGCCGCATCGCCGGCCCACGCGCGCAACTGCTCGACGAGCGCCTCGGCATCGACCTCTCGCGCGACGATCACCAGCGCCGGGCGCCGCGAGTGCCGCCAGAGCAGCGCGGAGACCACCGCCTTGCTCGCATCGTTCGCCCCGAGCGTGACGCGCGAGCCTGTGTCGAGGCGTGCGTAGACCTCCGCCAGCGGCGGCACGGAGGCCAGCGACGTGAGCAGCGGTCTGAGGTCCAGATTCAGCTCCTGCGTGCGTCCGCGTGCCATGAGCACACAAATTCGGGGCCGCCCCTGAGGGGTGGCCCTTTCACACGTAGCTTAGCGCAGACGCGCCGGGCTCGCCTGAGGGGGATCCCGTTGGCCCGAGGGCTCGCCGGTGCAGCACCGCCGCGGAGGAGCCTACTTCGTGTCGGCGCCCTTGCCGGGGTTGAATCGATTCATCGCGATGTCGATGCCCTCGACGGCCGCGACTTCGATCGCGTCAGCGACACGTGCGACGGCCTCGTCGAGCCGCTCGCGTTCCTCGCGGCCGGGGGCCGAGAGTACCCAGTCGGCGATGCGCTCCGGGTCGCGCACCGGCGTGCCGTCGTCGTAGGGGCGGTCGATGCCAACGCGGATGCGGGCGAACCCGCTGCCGCCGAGCGAGCTGATCAGTGAGCGCACGCCGTTGTGGCCGCCGCTGCCGCCCCCGCTGCGCACGCGGATCTGGCCGACCGGCAGGTCGAGGTCGTCGTAGACCAGCAGCACGCGGTCGGCTGCGATGCCGAGCCGCTTTGTCTCGGCGGCCACCGGCGGACCGCTCTCATTGACGAACGCGCGCGGCCGAGCGAGGTGCAGCGTGCGCCCATCGACGTCGATCGCGCAGCGGTCGACGCGACCGTGCTGCTCGAGCTTAGCGTCGTGCCTGCGTGCCAGCAGCGCGATGCACCATGCGCCGACGTTGTGGCGGGTGTTGCCGTACTTCGCGCCCGGGTTCGCGATGCCGACGACGAGTGCGGGCGTGCGGATACCGTCCGGCTCGTCGGGCACTTCGACGTTAGGTGCGGCTGCCTTCCACGGTAGTCGCGGGCGGAACGAGGAAAATCGGCCGGGCATGGCGTTCATCGTCGGATCTGTGCTCAAGCGGCGCAAGGCCAGCGTGATCGCCGCGTGGCGGGCGGGGCCGCAGACTCGGTAGCGCCCTCGGCCACCGCCCCTGGCCGATCCTCGCGCAGCACCGCCTGGCCCGTCGTGGACGCGCCGATCGCCGCCTCCAGCAGCGCGCGGAAGCTATCGATCGCCTGATCGAGCGTCGCTTCGGTGACGACGGGGAAGCGCCCGGCGAATTCCGCGAGCGGCGAGTCATCGACCGTCGAGAGCATCCGTTCGATGTGTGCCGCAAGCCGGTCATCGAGCGCCCGTTCGATCCCTCCGACGTCACTGGCGGCGATCGCCTGCAACAGCCGGTCGAGCGCCGGCACGGTCTCGCGGTCGAGTACGAAATGCATCGCCCGCGCAGCAAGCCGGCGGCGCTGCGTCTCGATCGCCGCATCGACTGCCTCGATTGCTGCGCGGGCCGCCACGAAGGCGAGCGGTTCGCCGCCGAGCGGCACGTTTGCGGTGCGAGCCGCATCGGGGCTTGCCGCTTCCGGGATGTCGTCCAGCGCCTGCCGTGCCCGCCTGTGCGCCGCCAGTGAGGCGACGCCTGCGGGCCGCCCGAGCGCTGAGATGCCGTTCAGCCGTTGCAGTGCGCCGCAGGCTGGTTGCGAACGGTCGAGCGTATCGATCAGCCTCGTCGCTTCCTGCCCGACGGATCGGTAGTGCGCCTCATAGGCGAGTTGATAGCGGCGTCGCCACGCCTGTACGGCGCTCAGCGCGCCGGCGAACGGCTCACCCGCGAGGTAGCGCCACGGTGACGCTTGCTCACGGAGCACCTGCCTGTCGATCGCGAGTTCCCGGTAGGCGGGCGAGTCGGGGACCGGCGCGCTGGCGACGAAGCTCAACGCCTCACTGACCTCGATCGCGCCGTCGAGCCGGATGCGTTCGATCGCCAGCGCCTCGGCGAAGGACTCAGGCTCGTCGAGGGTGACGCGCAGCCAGCGCTCGGCCTGGTCGCCGTCGAGCGCGCCGAAGTGGCGCAACGGGGCGTCGCAGCTCTCGGTAAAGGCGCGGAGCATCTCGATGCGCCGTCGCTCGTTCGTCGGTGCTTGCAGCGGGTAGCGCGCCACCTCGATCCCCGCCGCGATGAAGTCATCGAGTCGTGCTCCCGGCTCGCGGTAGCTCGGCGACGCCTGCCAGCGAGCGGCGTGCGGGGGTGCGCCCACCTCGTACTCGCCCACGGGATCGGCAACGCTGGCAGGTCGGCGCTCGGAAGGGGTCATCGACGGCTGTCCGGCGGCTTCGAGGCCGATCCACGGCGGGAGATCGTCGGGCGAGTCATCGCCCGCGAATCGCACGACGCGAACGTCGATCGCGGCGTCAGGTTCGATGAAGGCCTGATTCCAGCTGTCCGCATCGACCAATTCGACGGCGTAGACGGTGCCGTGCTGGTCACGTTCAAATACCGTCTCGCTGGAGTGAGTCATCGTCTTCACCTCGAACAATCGTTCTGATAGGAACGTACGTTCTAGCAGCAGCAACCTCTCTGTCAATGGGATTCGATACGACGTTCGCTATTGCAGGCGGCCCGTCTGCCCCATATGCTTGCCGCGCCTTGAATCTGACGTAGGTTCGCGGCGACGTAATGTCCCGCATCTACCCGTAGTGGGAGATGACCCCTTTGAGTGATCCAATTGCCGATGCCCGTGCAGACGGGCGCACCCTCCTGACAGAGGTCGAGTCGAAACAGTTGCTGCATGACGCGGGCATCCCCGTTACGCAAGCGACGACTGCAACAACTGCCGATGAGGCAGTCGTGGCGGCGGAAGGCATGGGCTTTCCCGTTGTCCTGAAGATCGTCTCCTCCGATATCGCACACAAGTCCGACGTCGGTGGCGTCGCGCTCGACCTCGCTGATGGCGACGCCGTGCGCGAGGCGTACGACGCGATGCAGGCGAGCGTGAAGAGCGCCGCGCCGAAGGCGACCATCGATGGCATCTCGGTGCAGCAGATGGCGCAGTCGGGCACCGAGGTGATCGTTGGCATCGCCACCGACCCGCAGTTCGGCCCGGTGATGATGTTCGGCCTCGGCGGCATCTTCGTTGAGGTGCTGAAGGATGTCGCCTTCCGCATCGTCCCGCTCGAAGACCGCGACGCGAGCCAGATCGTGCGCGAGATTCGCAGCTTCCCCGTCCTTGAGGGAGTGCGTGGGCAGGCCGGCGCGGACCTCGACGCGCTTGAGAAGCTGCTGCTACAGGTCTCGGCATTCGCCTGGGATCACCAGGAAGTCGCGGAGTTGGATCTCAACCCCGTGATCGCGCGGCCGGACGGCGTACTGGCCGTCGATGCGCGCGTCGTGCTCGCGAGCGAGGGGTAGGCGTGCCAGTCGACCAGGAACGACTGCACCGCGTCCTCAACCCAAAGAGCATTGCCGTTGTTGGTGCCAAGGGACCGACCTACAACTGGCTGACGAATCAAGAAGAGTTCACTGGCGATCTCTATTCCGTCCAGGTCGACGAGAACGAGATCAAGGGCATCGAGGAGCGTGGGTTCAAGAACTTCGCATCGCTCGCGGATGTTCCCGGCGATATCGACCTCGTGATCTGCGCCGTGCCACGTGCGGTCTCGCCGTTCATCGTCTCTGCCGCGGTTGAACGCGGCGTCGCCGGCGTTCACATGTTCACCTCCGGCTTTGCCGAGACGGGTGAGCCTGAAGGCATCGCCTTGCAGGACAAAATCGAGGAGATCGCGCTCGAGAGCGGGCTGCCGATCGTCGGCCCGAATTGCATGGGCATCTACAACCGCCGGCTCGGTGTGAAGTTCACGGGCGATGCGGTGCAGGGCGAGGGTGGCAGCGTCTCCGTGATCGCCCAGAGCGGCACGCACACGATCGGCCTCACGCTTGGGCTGCAGAGCGCTGGCATCGAGGTCACGCGCTCGATCTCGATCGGCAACGCGCTCGTGATCAACGAGACCGACTACCTCGAGTACCTGCTGAACGACGACGACACGAAGGTGATCGTCATGTACCTCGAAGGCACCAAGGACGGCCGCAAACTTTTCAAGCTGCTGAAGCAGGCGCGAGGCAAGAAGCCCGTCGTCGTCTGGCGCGGCGGTCGAGGGCAGGCGGGTGCGCGAGCGATCCAGTCGCACACGGCCTCGCTCGCGTCCTCCGGCGACGTCTGGGAGGGTCTGCTGCGGCAGGTCGGCGCGATAGCCGTGCGCAGCGCGGACGAGGTGATCGACACGGTCGCCGCGCTCGTTCACGCGTCGACGGCGCGCAAGCGGAACCTCGCGCTGATCGCGATGACCGGCGGGCAGTCGGTGGCGATCACGGACCAGTTTGAGCGGCAGGGGTTCTTCCCGCCTGAGCTGTCCGAGAAGTCGTACGACCGTCTCGCGGAGTTCTTTACCGTGATCGGCGGCTCCTATCGCAACCCCTTCGATGCCGCTTCGACCGTCGGACGCGAGCTCGACAACCTTGAGAAGCTGCTCGATATCCTCGCGGACGACGACGTGATCGATGGCGGGATCGCGATCGAGATGCGGACGCAGGGCTACGACGACAATCCGAAGTGGCTCGATAGCACGCTGGACCTGCTTGAGCAGTACCGGGAGCGAACCGGTCTGCCGGTGATCGCGCTCTCGCCAACCGGCGGTGTGATGTCCGCGCGCGGACCATCGGCCGGTGCAGCCGACGCGATGGCCGCGATCGCCGGTCGGGGCTTCCCGCTCTACCCGAGCTTCCAGCGCGGGGCCGAGGCGCTGAACCGCGCCGTCAGCTTCCACGAGGCGGCGGAGAGCTAGCCGACCGCTCGTTGGAGCCGGTACTGGCTAGCCGCGACGTCGTACGGAACGGGGATCGGGTGAGAGTCTTGATTGACCGCATATACCCCTACCGGGTATCGTGAGAAGTGCGTATGTCAGCTTCATCCGGCTCCCCTGAGCGTCAGATCTACATGGACTGGGCCGCCTCCACGCCCGTTCGGGCGGAGGCGCTAGAGGCGATGCTGCCCTTCTTCAGCGAGCAGTTCGGGAACCCGTCCGGCCACTACGGCGCGGGGCATCGGGCGTCCGATGCGATGGATAACGCGCACCAGCAGATTGCCGACGTGTTGGGCTCGCTGCCTGAAGAGGTGATCTTCGCCTCCGGTGGTACGGAGAGCATCAACGCGGCGCTGAAGGGCGTCGCGATCGCGCAGGGCGACGCGGGCGCAGGGCGTCACATCGTCACCACGCAGGTCGAGCATCACGCCGTGTTGCACTCCGCCGAGTACCTGGAGCGATTCGGCTACGAGGTCGACTACCTGCCCGTCGACGAGTTTGGCCGTGTCACGCCGGACGCCGTCGCCGAGGCGATCCGCGAGGACACCGCGCTCGTTTCCGTCGCGTACGCAAACAACGAGGTCGGCACGATCCAGCCGCTTGCTGAGATCGGTGCCGCCGTGCGCCGTCGGGCGGCGGAGCTTGGTCGCCGTATCCCGCTGCACACGGATGCCGTGCAGGCCGCGACCTCACTCTCGCTCAACGTCGACGAACTCGGCGTCGACCTGCTTTCGCTCTCCGGCCACAAGTTCGGCGGGCCGAAGGGTTCGGGGCTGCTCTACATCCGCCGCGACGTCCCATTCTTGGAGCAGATCTCCGGCGGCGGACAAGAGCGTCAACGACGGTCGGGGACCGAGAACGTCCCCGGCGCGGTCGGGCTCGCAACCGCGCTCACGCTCGCGCAGGCCGAGCGCGACGAATTCCGGACGCGATCATCGGTGCTCCGCGACCGCCTCCTGGAGCGGGTGCGCGAGCAGTGTCCTGATGCGCAGTTGAACGGCCATCCGACGGAGCGGCTGCCGCAGAACCTCCACCTCTGTTTCGATGGCGTCGAGGGCGAGTCGGTCGTCGAGGTGATGGACGAAGCGGGCATCGAGTGCTCGGCCGGCGCGGCGTGCACGTCAGCGACGTGGGAACCCTCGCACGTGCTGCTCGCGATGAACGTGCCGCTGGAGATGGCGATCGGGTCTGTGCGGATGACCGTTTGGCCGTCGCTGGACGAGGCCGACATCGACTATGCCGCGAGCAAGCTGGCGGATGCCGTCACGAAATTGCGCGCCGAGACGATGCCCGCGCTCTAGCTGCCGGGCCGCCAACTGGCAATTGCTTACTCTCTTTACAAGTCGTAATGGACGCGTTATCGTATCTACGATGTATACGCGGATAAGCAATATCGCCGTATGGTCTCCCCAGACGATCTAGCGATCCTGCCGACAGGAAGCCCTCGTGACCAACTCCCCCTTCGACGATTTCCTTGACCTGGTTGAGGCCGCGCGAGAGCTCGGGATTCACCCACAGAGCCTGCGCCGCCTGATCAAGCAGAAGCGTGTCCCGGCGACGATGTTCGCGGGCAAGTACCTGATCGAGCGCGACAAGCTTGAGATGTTCAAGGCGAACTACGACCCGCGCCCCGGCCGCAAGCCGATCCGACGCCTGCTCTAGAGCACCTCCCGCATGCCGACGCAAGACGACCGCGGCATGCCGCGGTCGTCTTGCGTCAGTCTCATTGCGGCAGCGATCGCTAGATCGGCGGCTCGATCGAGATCTCGTCGGAGTTGAGATCGCTCATTGTGAGGTCGAGCGAGAGTTCGGTGACGCGCATGCCGGTGGCGTACATCAGCTCCAGCATGGCGGCGTCGCTTGTGACGCCCTCCATCAGCATCCGCACGGGGATGCCCGAGTCGCTGGCGATCCAGAGCGAAACCTTGAGCTCATCGAAGTCATCGGTGCCGAGCGCCGCACCCACTCCAGCGACACGAGCGAAGTCCTCGGCGGTGAGGTCGAAGCGCACGGCGTTGATCCCGTTCACCGAGTCGTTGGTCGGGTCGAGGGTGTCGAGCACCGCCTGGAAGTCGCCCAGATCCTCGCCGAACATCTCAAGCGGACCGAACGCGCCATCGAACGGGTCCGACTCGGCGCTGCTGTCGATCCGCCAGTCACTACCCGCCTCCCGGCTCCACGCGAGGTCGCCGATCCTGATCGTCTCCGTCTCAAGCTTGAGGAAGCCGAGGTCGGCCGTGACCGATGACTGCTCGCGGTCCGGCAGGATCACCGCCCCGGCGATCGAGAGCCCACCGCCCTGGCCACCGAGATCCGCTGCGCTCCCGGCGAGCGCGACATCGACGGTGTAGCGGAACGACTGCAGGTCCGTGACGGACGCGATTTGTACTGGCGTCGCAGCGACATCGGGCGCGGCCGAGGCGGCTGCCGGCGCGGCTGAACTGCCTGACCCGTTGGACTCAGTCGCCGCGTCGTCGTCGCTGCTGCACGCGAACGCGGTCAGCGCGAGGGCGGCGATCGCGAGGATTAGATAGCTCTTCAGTCGCTCGGGCATGGTCTCTTCCTTTCGAGCGCGGTTCCAAGCGTGGACCGCGTAGTCCTTCGTCGATCGTCCTGAGAGTCGCTCAGTCGAATTCTGAACGGGGTTCGCCTTCACGGTGGATGTAGCGGTTCGACCGCTGGAAGTCATCATCGCCGAGTCGCCCTGCCTCGTGAAGCGCCGTCAGCATCACGTCCAGCGTGAGGATCGGGTGCAGCCGGATCGCCATCTCCTCAAGCCGCCGTCGCGCGCCCTGCTCGCGGTCGATCAGTACCAACGCGTCGCGCACGTAGATCCCAGCGCCGCGCAGCTGCTGCGCCGTCTCGACGAGCGAGCCACCCCCGGCGGCGAGGTCATCGACGATCAGCGCGTGCTGGCCCGGTCGGTAGATGCCTTCGATGTGCGGGCGCTCGTGTTCGTCCGGCGTCGGATCCGGGCGCGCGTAGAGCAACGGGACGCGCATCTGGAGCGAGAGCGCCGTCGCGACGTGCAGGCCGCCGATCGGCACTCCGGCGATCACGTCGAACGGCTCGATCGGCTGATTGCGCATCGCCAGCGCCATCTGCAACTCGCCCTCGATCACCGCAGCGACGCGGCTGAGCGTCTCCGGCTGGGAGATCAGCAGCTTCGGGTTGAGGTAGACGGGGGAGTGGCGGACGGTGCGACCGAGCGAGAAGTCGCCGAATTGAATGCCACCGAGGCGCCACAACTCCTCGCAGAGCCAGAGCCGCTCATCCGGGTCGGGACGACTGGTCATCGTCGATCCTCCCATGCCTCGGGGTTCACCAGGTGCTCGGGTCGGTCACCGCTGAGACCCGCCAGCAGTCCGTCGACGGCCAGCGACGCCATGCGCTCGCGCGTCTGATCCGTCGCGCTGCCGACGTGGGGCAGCACGAGCAGGTTCGGCGCGTCCAACAAGGGATCATCGGGCGGCAGCGGCTCGGGCGTAGTGACATCGAGTGCCGCCGCGGCGATCTGGCCGTCGACGAGCGCCTCACGCAGTGCGACCTGATCCACCACGCCGCCGCGGGCGGTGTTCACGAAGATCGCGTGCGGCTGCATGCGGGCGAACAGTTCGGCATTGAACATCTGCTCCGTCTCCGGTGTGAAGGGGACGTGCACAGAGACGAAGTCCGATGCGGTGAGTAGTTCGTCGAGCGTCGCGCGCTCGCCGGGAAAGTCCGCCACCTCGCGGCGGCCGTAGTAGAGCACGCGCATGCCGAAGCCGTGCGCGCGCTGCGCGACGGCCCGTCCGATGCGCCCCGGACCAACGATGCCCAGCGTCGCGCCGCTGACGTCGTGGCCCAGCAGCCACGTCGGGTGCCACGCACCCCATTCGCCGTCGCGGACGGCCCGCTCACCCTCGCTGACGCGCCGCGCCGCTGCCAGCAGTAGCGTGAACGCGAGGTCGGCCGTCGTATCGGTCAGCACGCCGGGTGTGTTGGTGACGAGCACGCCGCGTTTGGTTGCGGCCGCGACATCGATGTTGTCGTAGCCGACGGCCATGTTCGCGACCACGCGCACGGTGGGGCAGCGATCGAGGAACGCGCCATCGATGCGTGCGGTCAGCATCGCAAGCACGCCATCGCAGCCGGCCGAGCGCGCGGTCAGTTCCTCGTCGGTCGGCGGTGCCGTCGGTTCCCAGACATCGACGGTGGCGCGATCACGCAGGCGCGCCAGTGGCGCGTCGCCGGGGAGGGCGCTTGAGACGAAGACTGCTAGCTGTTCGGCCACGGCGGCGATTGTACAGCGAGGCCGTGCGTCAGCGCCCCTCGGTGCTTCGCCTCGGCAGCACGAGCGGAAGTGGGATGCCCGGGCCCATCTGCTCACTCTCACCGGCGAGGTGCATCAGGCCGACGTGGGCGCAGGTGATGGCGTCCAGTTCGTCGTGCGTGACGCGGCGGCTGCGAGGGATGCCGCGCACGCCTGAGCGGAAGATGCCGCGCCGCAACCCGTCGGTGCTCTCGCCCTTGCGCGGGATGCCCATCACGTCCTGCGCCATGCCGGGATAGACCTCGACCACCTGCTGCCCGCTGGCGAGCATGCGTTGCGAGAGCGCGATGCCGCGCAGCGTGAGCTTCACCATCGATGGCAGCAGGCTCGGGAACGGCCGGTAGCCCGCCGCGGCGCATGCTCGATCGACGTCGCGCATGATGCCGTGCACGGCGCATGGGCAGCTCTGGTCGGCGCAGCAGCGACCCTCGGGCAGGCCGAGCGGGGCGTCGATCGCGATGATCGCCGGCCGGAACTGCTCGACGATCGCCTCGATCTCATCGTTCGTGCGAACCGCCTGGAGCTTGCGCAGGCGCAAGTCAGTGCCGAGGACGGCGATCCCCGTCGGGTAGCGCGGCCCGCTACGGAGGTCGATGCCGAGCGTGACCTCGGTTGAGGCTTGTGCCTTTGGTACACTCACAGCCCACTCCAATCAGCGCCCCGGTGCGGGGCCGAGCGCAGCGAAGGATAGCGAATTGGCTGTCAAAAACGACGACGAGCCGTTCACACGAATCGACGTTCACGAGGCGAAGGCGATGATCGACGACGGCAACGTCCAGGTGATCGACTCTCGTGAGCCCCACGAGCACGCCGAGGGCCACGTGCCGGACTCCCTCAATATCACGCATATGGCGACGCTGGTACGGGCCGCCGATCTGGCGACGGACCGGCCGATCCTCTTCATCTGCAAGTCAGGCGTCCGCTCGGCGGTCGCCGCGGAGTTTGCCGCCTCGCTGGGCCTGACCGAGCTGTTCAACATCGAGGGCGGCCACGACGACTGGGTCGAGGCCGGCTACGAGATGGCGAATTAACCGCAGCCAGCCGCCCCCACTCTGGCGCTTCGGACGCTGCTAGTTGAAGGCGGCGGTCCCGCCTCGACGCTCGATCAATGCGATGCGCGCATCGCGCTCGGCGATCGGGATCGCGTCCCGCAGCAGCTCCGTGGCGCGTTCCGCGCGCTCCACGACATCGAACGTCGATAGCAACGCCTGCAGCGCCTCAGCGCTCGTGTCGAGCGACGCGCCGACGGCGTCGGTCAGCCGGGCGACGTCGGACGGCATCGAGGGCTCACGCACGTACTCGCCTCTGCGTGTGCGCTGAAGCTGTAGCAACGCCGCGTAGCGCTCCCTGAGCTGCGCCTCGACCGGTTCGTCGGTCGCAGTCTCATCGTCCAGCGGGTATTCGACGTTGGCCCAGAGGTACGGTCGGTCGTCGTAGAGCTCGGTGACGCGGAATCGCTGAACGCCGGCCGCGAGCAGGTGGATCACGCCGTCTTCGTCGTGCTCCAGCGACTCGATGCGGGCGGTGGTGCCGATATCGTGCGGAACCGCGCTGCCGCCAACCTCGTCACCCTCGCGGATCAGCGCCACCCCGAAGGGTTCGACGGACGCGACGCACTCTGAGACCAGCTGGCGGTAGCGGTCCTCGAAGACTCGCAGCGGTAGCGTCATGCCCGGGAAGAGCACGGTCCTGAGCGGGAACAGCCGTAGTTCGGACACAGCGGCTAGCGGCCACTGAGCAGCAGCGCGGTGGCGACCACGCTACCAGCGACGATGGCGGCGACCGCTCCCCGGAGCATCATGCGAGAGCTCATGCCCGACGGGGTCTGCCCGTGGCGGCCGTCCCAGCCCTCGTCCACGAGGACCGTCGCCGCCTCGTCCCGCGCGTCGGCAGGCACGAAGATCGGGTAGGCGAATAGTCGATGTCCGCCGGGGCTGGCGCTCGGCCAGAACGACGAGCCGTTGGTCAGTGCGACCGCGTCGTCGATGCGCACTTCGACGTCGATCGCGGCAGCTTCAAGCGCGTCGACCCACCGCTCGGCGACATCTCCATCGCGTGCGACGGCGAGCATGATCCACGTGGGTTCATGGCGATCGGTTGAGGTGGTCTGCATTGCGACGATCGTAGCATCGAGCGGTAGCCCGCAACGCCAGCAACAGCGGCCAAACTGGCTCAGGCGGTCTGTAGCGCCCTCACCTGCACGCGGGGCGTCGCGGCAGCGCCATCCGCGCCGTCGAGCGAGAACAGGCTCATCACCGCGCCACCATCGAAGTAGTGCGGCACGTAGACCGTGCCGGGGGCGACGCCGTCGTCGAGCCGCGCCGCGATGCGCACCTCGTGTGTACCGTCGGTCAGCACGATGTCGTCGCCATCGCGCACGCCAAGCGGTTCGGCGTCACGCGGATTGATCACGGCACTCTCCTCGCGGTGGAGCTGGTCGGCCTGCTCGGAGCGCGTCGACGCGCCCTCCCACGACGTGTAGAGCGAGCGACCGGTGACTACGGCGAGACCGTCCGGGTTTCCGTCGGTGTTTGCGCTGGCCGAGAGCGACTGGAACGTGGTTGCTGCGGCGGCGGCGTCGCCGACGGTGCGCGTGCGTCCCGAGGCGGTCTGCGCGTATGGGGAGTAGCCATCGACGTTCCCCGCGGCCTCTGCCATCACGTCGATCGCGTCGTCGAAGTGGAAGTCGCCCTCGAGCGCGTTTGCGAGTGCGCTCAGCAGCGCGATGCCGCTGCGCTCGTCACCCCGCGCGATGGCTGCGGCGTTCGAGCGGATGATGCGGCGGTCGGCGTTCGTGATCGTGCCGTTCTGCGCGAAGAACGGCAGCTCTGCGAGCACCACGTCGGCATGCTCGGTGGCCGTCGAGCGCACCGAGTCGATCACGATCAACTGATCGACGGCCTCGAGCGCCGCCGTGATGTCGTCCGTGCCCGGGGCGTTCAGCAGCGGGTTGTCGCCGTGGATCACGAGTGCGCGGACCTGACCCGACTTCGCACCCTCGATGATCTCGGTGAACGAGCGGCCGTTGTTGCCGGGTGCGATCCCCATGTCGGAGATGCCGTTCACGTTCGCGTCCGTCGGCAGGTAGTGGAGGCTCGTAGCCGCGTTCGTCTCACGGGCGGCGATCGCCAGGTTGGCGCTGGCGCGTGCCTGGTCGGCAGCCGCGGCGACGTTCGTGGCGCTCGGCGCGAAGACGACGGCGAAGTGCCCCTCGGCGTCGCGTCCCGCCGTCACGGCCTCGGTCGCGGCGCTGAGCGCGTCGCCGTCGACGCTGGCCGGTGCCGCGCCGCTGGGCGCGGCGTCGTCGGAAAGTGTGCTTGCCAGCGCCTGCACGGTCGCGGCCTCCTGGCCGGGTGCTGGCTGGAGCCACGCCGTTGCGAAGGGCACGAGCTCGCTCCAGCGCGAGCTGACGAGGACGAGTCGTGCGTTGTTCTTGATCACGGCGTCCTTCACCCGCAGCGAGACGACCTGGTGCGACTGCTCGATGTCACCACCGACGACCACGACGGTCTGGGCGTGCTCGATGTCGGTCAGTGTCGCCGGGCGATTGCTGCCGAGTCCGGTATCCAGTGCGGCGGTCACGGCGCGATGCAGCGGGCCGTGCGAGAAGTCGACGTGGGGGGTGGCGAGCGCCTCTCGTGCCAGCTTCGCGAGCAGGTAGGCTTCCTCGTTCGTCGCGAGCGGAGAACCGAGGACGGCGACCGAGTCGGCACCGTGCTCGCGGCGCGTCGTGGCTAGCGCCTGCGCGGCTTCGGTGATCGCCTCGTCGGTCGAGACTGGTAGCAGGTTGTCGCCACGTCGGGCGAGCGAGCGAGCGAGCCGCTCGCGCTCAGAGACCGCGGTGTAGCCAAAGCGACCGCGAACGCAGATCTGGTCACGGCTGACCGGGTTGAGGCGGTCGGGGCGGACGATCACGGGGCGCCCGTCAGCGAGACCGTACGTGACGGTGCAGCCGACGGAGCAGCCGTTGCAGACGGAGGACGTCCACTCATCGGCACGACCGACCCACTTGTTCGGCTTCTCCATCAGCGTCGCGGTCGGGCAGACGTCGATGCAGGCACCGCAGAAGTTGCAGTCGGACTCGTGCACAGCACCGCCGGTGCCGAAGGCGATTCGCGCCTGGAAGCCCTTGCCCGCGAGCGTGAGGGCGTCGGTGTGGCGGACGTCGGCACAGGTGCGGACGCAGCGCGTGCAAATGATGCACATCTGAGGGTCGAACTCGAGGAAGGAGTTCGCGCGGTCGGGTTCCGGGGCCTGTGTCTCGTAGTAGGAGCGTGCCTCGCCGACCCACGGCTCCTCGAACTCGCCCATGTCGAGCATCTCGTTCGCGGTCTGCAGCTCGCAGCGGTAGTTCTTCGCGCAGGTCAGGCAGCGATGCGAAACCACGTCGTCGCGCAGGCAGATGTCGCCGGGCATGCAGTGCACGCGACGGTGGCAGGTGAGGCAGCGGTCCGGGTGATTCGCATCGATCAGCGTGATCACCTGCTGGCGGGCCTGTTTCACGGCGGGGGTCTCGGTATCGACGGACATGCCGTCCACGACGCGCGAGGTGCAGGAGAGCTGAATTCCGGGCGGGCCGGGCGCGCCCTCGATGTTCACGAGGCAGGTGCGGCATCCGGCGTACGGCGCCTGTCCTTCGATGTAGCAGAGGCTTGAGATGCCGATGCCCTGCTCCTTGAGCACATCGACGAGCGGGCGCCCCTCCTCAGCCTCGATCGAGGTGCCGTTCAGCGTGATCTTCGCCATCTAGTTCGTCCCGCCCTTGCTCGCGTTGCCGCGGCTCTCGGGACGCTGCGGACCGAATGATCCGCCTGCGCCGGCGACGGGCACGCGCGAGCGAGCGGTCGGCATGGCGGTGACCAGTGGTAGTTCGTCCTGTGTCTGACCGTTCGGATATCGTCCGTCAGTGCTCTTGAGGTACGTCTGGGCGAGCGCCGTGAGCTTCTCGCGCGGTCGATAGAGCTCGGTGAAGTCGTAGACGGCGTCGTCGTAGCGACCGCCGGCCTGGATTGCCTGGTAGGGGCAGGCTTCGGTGCAGAGCCCGCAGTACATGCAGATACGGAAATCGATCTCGTAGCGGACGATCTCCATCGTCCCATCCTCGCGGGGGGCGGTCTCGACGAGGATGCAGCCATCCGGGCACGCCTGCGCGCACGTGGAGCAGCCGGTGCAGCGCTCTTCGAACCAGAGCAGGTTCGTGCGCGCGCGAACCGGTACGTTCCGCTCGATTTCAGGATAGTTGACGGTGATCGGCGGTCGCACGATGTGACGCAGGGTCATCATCATGCCGCGCACGATGCCCATGCCGTAGGCCAAATGAGCCTCGATCCCCTCCGGATTCGTGGGCAGAAATATAGCCCAAGCGTCCCGAACAGAACAGTCAGGCGACGCAATCGCCGTCGCCGCCGCGCGAGTCAGACCTCGTAGCTCGCGAAATCCTCGGCGAGCGTCAATCCGTCGATGGCGGAGACGTCCGGGGCCCGTCGGCGGTCGTAGTGCGTGATCAGCATCGCTGTCGACGTCGGCAGCGCCTCTCGCAGCGCGAAGATATCGGGCCAATCCATGTGTGGTGGACCGCCGCCGCACTCGGCGATCAGCAGGTCGGCACCATCGGCGAGTTCGTACACGGCGTCACAGATCTTCGTGTCGCCGGTGTACGCGACGAGCTTGCCGCCGACGCGGATGCGATAGCCGAGCGACGTGAACTGCGGGACGTGGTCGACCTCCACACACTCGATGCCGATGTCGCCGCCGCCGTCGGCGACACGGACATCGATGCGCGTCTCGCCAGCCTGCTCCGACCACGGCAGGCGCACGTCGCTACGGTCGGGGAGGCGAGAGCTGCCGCCGACGATTCCCCGCACGCGGTCGTAGATACCCGGCGGGCCGACGATCCGTGTGCTGGAGTCTTGCCGACGTGATTCGCCCGCCGTCGCTTCGAGCAGCAGCAGGTCCATGCCGAGGATGTGGTCGGCATGCTGGTGCGTGAGCAGCACGAGGTCGAGGGCGTCGACGGTGACGTCGAGCTTGTGCAAGTGCGCGAGCGTCTGCGGCGGGCAGTCGAGCAGGATGCGGCCATCGAGCAGAAAGCCGCTCCAGTACTGGCCGTGTGAGAACGCGTTGCCGGAGCCGAGGCAGTCGAGGCGCAGCGTGCCGGTGGCGCGGTCGCTCACGCCGGCGATGCGCCGCCCGGGACCCCGAGTAGCTTGCGGGCACCATCGAGGGTGTCGGGGGTGTCGAGGTCGAGTCGCACGACCGGCTCGTCGTCCATCGCGACGCTGTGTGCAGGGTGACGCTCCAGCACCGCGCGCAGACCGAGCGTCGCGTCGGTGACCGCCACCAGCTCATCGAGCAGCGAGCCGGCGAGCACGACCGGGTGGCCGCTCTTGCCGTCGTAGACGGGCTGCACGATGTCTGAGTCAGCGCCGCGCAATTCCTCGACAAGGCGGTCAACGATATCGGCCCGCGTCGGCTGATCGACGTTCACGACGACGATCGCCTCGGGCGCGTCGCCGTCGAGCAGCGCGCTCGCGCCCAGTGCCAACGAGCCGGCGCGACCGTGCGCCCACCGCGAGTTGAAGACGCAATACGCGGCGGCGCTGCCGAGCGAGCGGCGGACGTCGTCGGAGTGCGAGCCGGTGACGACGACGATGCGGTCGATCGATGAGCGTTCCAGCTGGTCGAGTTCCCAGCGCAGCAGCGTCTGGTCGCCCCACTGGATCAGCGGCTTCGGGTAGCCCATGCGCGTCGACGCTCCGGCGGCGAGGACGATGGCGGCGACAGTCATGGTGTTCCTTTCGTGTGGTGGACTTCGTCTCCCCGGGTCTGTCTCGTCTGTATCGCGAAGGGCCACGTTGAGGCCTCGAGAGGCCTGAGACAGCGAGGGCGACGACCTGCGCCGCCGCCCTCGGATGCTTCGCTCTCAGCGGCCGCTAGTCGCCGGCGGCGTCCGCCGCATCGTTGCCGACCGTGCCCATCGCGCGCAGCACGCGCTCCGGGGTGATTGGGATTTGCGGCACGCGGGTGCCGATCGCGTCCGCCACGGCGTTTGCGATCGCAGCGCCACCGGCGGTGATCGACGGTTCGCCGACCCCTCGTGCTCCGTAGGGGCCATCGTCTGATGGCACCTCGACGAGTACCGAGTCGATGTCCGGCACATCAGCGGCGGTGGGCATGCGGTAGTCCAGCAAGCCGGCGTTCCGTAGATGGCCCTCGTCGTCGTAGATGTACTCCTCCCACAGGCCGATGCCCATGCCCTGTACGGCGCCGCCCTCCATCTGTCCTTCGACGGACAGCGGGTTAATGGCGAAGCCGACATCCTGGACGATGGCGAAGTCCTTCAGCGTGATGTTACCGGTCTCCGTGTTCACCTCGACCTTCACGAGCTGCGCGGTGAAGCCGGGGGCCTGTTTGCGCGCCGCGATCGTTCCGCGACCGACGAGCGGCTTGTAGAGCGCCCCGAAGCCAGTCGTCATCGAAGCGAGACGGTTCATCTCCAGCGCCTGCTCAGCCGAGCCCTTGACGCGCACCTCGCTGTCGACGAGTTCGAGGTCGTTCTCGCTCGCCTCCAGCCGATCCGCTGCGACCTCGAACATCTGATCGCGCAGGTCGATCGCCGCTTCCTTCAGCGCGCGCCCGACCGTGAAGATCGTCTTCGATCCCGCCGACATGCCGGCGAATGGCGCGGTCTTCGTGTCGCCGGTCGTGACGTTCACCTTGTCGAGCGGGAGATTCAGTTCCTCCGCGACGATCTGTGCGAACGACGTATTCGTGCCGCTGATGTCCATCGCGCCGGTGACGGCGTTGATCGTGCCGTCGTTATTCAGCAGCACCTCCGCAGCCGCGGGCTGCAGGCCGCCGAGCCAGCCGCCGATGGCGAGGCCAACGCCGACCTTAGTCGTCTCGGTCGACTCGGCACGCGCCGCTTCGCGCTCCGTCCAGAGCGGGTGCTCGCGCGCCGCGGCGACGGTCTCCTCGAGACCGATCGTCGTGAAGTCCTGTCCGGACGCCATCGGGTCGCCGGTCTTGGACACATTCTTCGCGCGCACCTCGGCGGCATCGAGGCCGGCCAGCGAGGCCATCTCATCGATGTTCTGCTCGACCGCGTGCATTGCGTTGTGCGTGCCGGGCGCGCGGATCGCGCCCACGGAGACGTGGTTCGTCAGCACCTCGTAACCGTCGGCCTTCAGGTTCGGCCACTGGTAGAAGGAGGAGCCAAGCAACGCGCCGACGGCCGCCGGAGCGCCGGGGTAGGCACCGGCGTCGTAGGCGAGGCTGATCTCCATCGCCTGCAGTGTGCCGTCGTTCTTCATCCCGCTCTTCACGGTGATCATCGCTCGCGGTGCCGGGTTGGCCGACGTGAGGTCTTCCTGCCGCGTCATCACGAGCTTCACCGGGCGACCGACGATCACGGTCAGCGCGCTGACGAGGGGGCTGCCGAGCGTCATCTTGCCGCCGAAGCCGCCGCCGAGCTCGCAGCCAATTACGCGCAGTTTCGTCTCTGGCCACTTCAGCGTGCGCATGATCGTGTCGCGGACATGGAACTGGCCCTGGGTCGCGGTCCACACTGTCAGCTCGCCGCTCGCCTGGTTGTAGTCGGCAACGGTGGCGTGAGGCTCGATGTAGCCCTGATGCATCTTCGCGGAGTGCCACGTGCGCTCCACGATCACATCGGAGGCGGCGAACCCCTCGTCGATGTCGCCACGCGTGAACGAGACGTGCGACGAGATGTTCGAAGGCTTGCCCTCGCCCTCCTCTTCGTCCACCTCGAGCGTGACGTGGCCTTCTTCTTCGGTGCGGTCGATGTCCGCGACTGGCGGGCGCGCGAGCGGGGAATCTTCCTCCATCGCCGCGGCGAGGTCGAGCACCGCCGGCAGTTCGTCGTAGACGACCTCCACCGCGGCTGCGCCCTCTTCGGCGGCCGAGATCGTCTCGGCCATCACGGCGGCGACGGGCTCGCCTGCGAAGCCGGCCCGGCCGTGGGCGAGCAGCGCCTCACCACGGTTGCCCGCGTCGATGGCGGGGTTGCTGCCGTCCTTGACCGCCTTGCCCATGTCCTCGGCGGTGACGACCTGCACGACGCCATCGACGGCGAGCGCCTTCGAGTCGTCGATCGAGACGATGCGTGCGTGCGCGTGCGGGCTCAGCACGAGCTTGCAGTGCAGCATGTTCGGCACCTGCACGTCGGCGGCGTAGATCGCGCTGCCGGTGACCTTCGTGGCCCCTTCGACGCGCGTCTCGCGCTTGCCCACGTGGTTGTATTCAGGTCGGGTCTCCGTCGCCATCGGTTGGTCCTCTCCCTGCGTCCCCTGGTTGTCTGCATCCCGTAGCGGAATGCCCCTGGTGTTCTGGCGCCGGACTCAGTACCGGCGTGTGTTTGCCTATCAGTCGCCGGCGACGGCCTCGATCGCATCGACGATCTTGCGATAGCCAGTGCATCGGCAGAGGTTCCCGGCGATCCCGCGCCTGATCTCGTCACGCGTCGGGTTCGGGTTCTCTTCCAGCAGCGCGGCGCCGGAGAGGATCATCCCCGGGATGCAGAATCCGCACTGCACCGAGCCGTTGTCGATGAATGCCTGCTGCAACGGGTGAAGCTGCTCGCCATCCGCGAGGCCCTCGATCGTTACGATCTCGCGCCCGGCGGCGTCCGGAGCCAGTACGAGGCAGGACGTGACGACCTTGCCGTCGACCATCATCGTGCAGGCACCACAGTCGCCGGTGCCGCAGCCTTCCTTCGCGCCGGTGTAGCGCAGCTCGTCGCGGACAACCTGCAGCAGCGTCTGGTTCGGCTCCGTGTAGAGCTCATGATCGCGACCGTTGACGTTCAGTGTGAAGATTTGCTTTGCCATGACTGCCCTCTACCCCTGCGCCCGCTCGGTCGCGGCCAGGATGCTGCGCGTGGTCATCACCTCGACGAGGTGACGGCGGAACTCGTCCGAACCTCGCTGGTCTGAAATCGGCTTCGCCTCGGCCGAGGCGGCCGTACCGGCTGCCGCGGCGCTCTCGGCGTCGATCGCCTTGCCGACGAGCGCTGCCTCCGCCTGCGGCGCGCGCATTACCGTCGGTGCGACCGCGCCGAGTGCGATGCGTGCGGTCGTGCAGATGCCGTCGCCGTCGAGTTCGACGTAGACGCCGGTACCGACGGCAGCGATATCCATGATCTGGCGCGGCGTATGGCGCTCGTAGTACGAGCCGGCGTTCGAGGGTGGCGCGGGCACGGTGAAGTGCGTCACGACCTCGGTGTGCTCCAGCACCGTCTGGCGCGGCCCGGTCCAGAGGTTTTCGACCGCCACCTCGCGCGTGCCGCCGGAGCCGGCGACGTGTGCGACCCCACCGAGCACGACCATCGGTGGGCTGGTGTCAGCGGAGGGCGCGGCGTTGACGATGTTGCCGCCGATCGTGGCGAGGTTGCGCGTCTGACGCGATCCGACGACCCCGGCACCATCCGCCAGCGCCGAGTAGCGCTGCACGACATCGTCGTTCGCTGCGACCTCGTGCATCAGGACGCGCGCGCCGATGTGCAGGCCGTCGCCCGAGCCGCTCAGTTCGCGGAGTTCCTCAATGCCGTTCAGTGAGACGACGTATACGGGGTTGAGCCCGGCTTCTTTGATCTGGACCAGAACATCGGTGCCGCCGGAGAGCAGCATGCCGCCCTCTCCGTGTTCGCCGAGCAACGAGATCGCCTCGTCCACTGAACTGGCGCGGTAGTAATCGAATCGCCGCATTGGCGTCCCTTCGGCTGAGCAAGAGTAAGACGGTGCGCGGATTCTACCTTGAGTCGGCTGCGGCTGTCCGCCACTCGCTGATCGCGTTCCTCACTGCGGCCTGCGCGAGCACGGAGCAGTGCACCTTTGACTTGGGCAGCCCGCCGATCGCCTCGGCGAACTGATCGCGGTTGATCGCCTCCGCCTCTGCCAGTGTCAGGCCGGTGATCATCTCCGTCGCGACGGACGATGTCGCGATCGACGCCGGGCAGCCGGAGGTGAGGAACGATGCCGCCGCGATGCGCTCGCGGTCGTCCGGATCGATGCGCAGGAAGAGCCGCATCGAGTCGCCGCAGACGGGGTTCGTCACGAAGCCTTCGACGTCGGCGTCGGCCATCGCGCCCGCGTTTCGCGGGTGCTCAAAGTGGTCGACGAGCGTCGCGCTGTAGTACTCGGAGAGAGGTTGCGAAGTCATGGGCACTTATTGTCGCACAGCGAGCGAGCGCGACTGCGGTGGCGCGCCTATCCGCCGAGCGGCCGGAGGCAGAGCAGGCCGTCGAGCGGCGCGTCCTTTGCCTGCACCAGCACGCGGATGCGCCCCAGCCCGGCGAGATCGGTCAGTGTCTCCACCGCTCGTCGATCGGTCGCGAACTGTGCGACGTCGGCGCTGGCACGTTCGCGCGATGTGTCGAGTGCGTCGCTGACGCCGAGCGCGACCAGCGCCTCCGCCTGCGAGACCGTGGGCGCGCTCTCGTAGCCGTCGGCCGCTGCGGCGAGCGTTGTGAAGTCGACGTGCGCCGTCAGGTCGAGCAGGCCCGGCGATGCGAGGGGGTCGGGCTGCGGGCTGTGGTTCTGGAACGCCATCAGCGTGCCCATGCGCCGCCACGACGCGTAGAGGTCGGCGGCTTCCTTGCCGTAGTCGATCGTGAGCAGGTAGCCGCGGTCGAGCTGCGAGGAGAGCCGCGCCATCACCTCGGGCGCGGCAAGCGAGACCTCTGCGCGCGACCCGTCCCCGGGCTGCAGACCGAGCGCCTCGAAGGTGCGATCGAGCTGGGGTGTACTCGCGGGGCCGAGTTCGAGGGCGAGCCCGCCTTCGGCCTCGGCAGTGACGTACCACTCGTGCAGCGTCCCGTCGCGACGCTCGACGAGATGGACGGGCAGGGCGTCGAAGAACTCGTTGCTGATCACCACTCCCGCCGCGACGCTCTCGCGATTCAGCCAGTCCTCGACCAGCGCGTACTCGGCCGTCAGCCCCGCCGCCTGAAGCGTCCGGCGTTGCCCCGCGAGGCGCTGCGGACTGCCGTCGAGCAGCACCGCGCGCGTCGCTGCGGCGCAGTCTGGGGCGCGCTCGCGAAGCCATGTGTGGATGTCGACCGCAAAGCGGCCGGAGCCCGCGCCCGGCTCGATCACGGTGAAGGGGTCGGGCTCGCCCAGCCGATGCCAGCACTCGGCGATCTGGCGCGCCCAGAGGTAGCCGAAGATCGAGTGTACCTCTGGCGATGTCTCGTAGTCGCCCTGCGCACCCCACGCGACGTCTTCGCGGGAGTAGTAACCGTGCTCGGGATGGCCGAGCGCGAGCGCCATGAAGCGTTCGAACGTGATGCGGCCGTCGGCAGCCGCGATCTCGTCGCCGATCACACGCGCGAGCGGCGTCGAACCGGACGCCAGCGCGAAGTCGTCGGCGGGTTGCGGTGCGGCAGGTTGCTGGGGAGTAGGGGAGTCGCTCACGACTTCGATGGTAGCCGCCTAGACGGCGTTCAACACCTGCAGGCGGTTGCTGATCACGGCATCGACGCCCCACTCGGCCAGCTCCAGCGCGCGGTCGATGTCGTCGACGGTCCACGCGGAGACGCGGGCACCGAGATCATGGAGCTGCTCGATGTCCTGCTTGCCGCCGAGCAGTGAGTGGCGGATCGAGACCTGCACCGGAGGCAGCGTGCCGCGTCGGCGGCCCTCGATGAAGCGCTCCAGGTGTCGCGGCGACTTCAGCGAGTAGGCCGCAGGCAGGCTCGGCAGCCAGCCGCGCATGCGGTCGGTGAGCTCCCACCGCTCGCAACTGAGGATGATCGACGAGTGGTCATCGATGCCGGCCAGCACGCCCGCCAGATCGGGCGCCGGGTCGCGGAACCAGGAGCGCAGGTCGAGCATCAGCCCCACCCCATCCGGAAGCAGCGCGAGCAGTTCGTCCAGCGTGACCGGGTCGCGGGGGCGGCGTGTCAGACCTCGCCATCCGGCGAGCAGCGGCAGCGGTCCGAGCGGACGGTCGTGATGTGCGATCGCGCGACCGGAGCGCACCCAGAAGTCACCCTCAAGTACATCGACGGCCGGGTGTGCGGCGAGATGGAGCTGGTCTCTGTGGTTCGCCGCGCCGTGCAAGATACGGGTGACTGGCATCGGTGATGGCGTCCCGTCGATGTTCCGAGGGGTCGATGCTTCAGGTGGCTGCTAGCGGGCAGCCTGGCGCGCACTCTTTAGCGTGCTGAGACGCCCATCGCTTGAACGAAGACCTCGCGGTGGCGCGGGTGGTCGAGTTCCACGAGGAACGCGCTCTGCCAGCGGCCGATCTTCAGCTCGCCGTTGTGGACGGGGATCGTCTCACTGGTGCCCAGCAGCAGGTGCTGGCAGTGGGCGTGCCCGTTCGCGCACTCGTCCTCGTTCATGTTGACGGTGCGGATCGTGAAGTCGTTGTGCTCGTAGTAGTCGTCAGCCGGCGCGAGACGAGAGAGCATCCGCGCCATGTCGTTCAGCAGCAGTGGCTCATGCTCGTTGACGACGATCGCGGCGGTCGTGTGCTCGGAGAAGACGGCAACCTGACCGGACGTGACGCCCGAGCGGTCGAGCACGCCGCGGACGTCGTCAGTGATGTCGATGAACTGCAGCCCGCTTGCGGTGTCGTACTCAAGGGTCTCGGCGTAGACCACAAATTCGCTCTGTGGCGCGGCAACGGCCTGTAGCGAACTTGCGATGGCGCGAGGGGCGCTTCCGTCCATAAAGTTCAGTCTCCGATATCAGACTCTGACGCGGGGGAATGTACCAGCGATTAGATTCACGCACCAGCGAGTGATTCGATGTGCCATCGGTTGTTAGCGCTCGGTGCTGATGTGCCTGCGCAGCGACTCCACCGCGTCCGTAATGGTGCGGATGTCTCGAGCGCTGGCACGGAACCGGACGTACTGCTCCAGGTCGGCCAGCGCGGCAGGATAATCGCCCAGCCGCTCATGCAGCATCCCGCGGTCGCGAACCTCATCGAGGTCCCACGGGCACATCGCGAGCAAGAGGTCCATTGCGCGTCCCGCACGTTCGTCGTCGGCGCTCTGGAGCGCCCGCGCTTTCAGGTTGTGCAGCAGCCGCTGCAGCACCTGCCGCGGCGTGATCGATGTCAGGAAGTAGTCGCCGAACTTGACCTGCCGCCCATACGTCTCCTGCACGAGGCGTTCGCAGTCCTCCGCCGAGAGCGCCTGCCCGCCGTTGAAGACATCGATGTATCGCGGGTCGTCGTCGAGTTCGTCGTTGCGCGTGACCACGTGGCCGGGAAGCCCGACCGCGCTCGCGGCAAGTCCGGCGCGCTGGCAGACCTCCACGTAGAGGATGGCCAGCGTCACGGGGACGCCCTTCCGACGCTCGAGCACCTCGTCGAAGAGCAGGTTTCGTGGGTCGTCGTATTCCGTCTCGTTGCCGGCGAAGCCCAGCTCCCTGAAGAGGAAGTTGGCGGCTGCGCTGCCGCGGGTGGTGGGATCGGTCTTCGTGCTCAAGCGCTCCCGCAGGGCGGTGCTGAGATCATCGAGGCGCTGCTCGTAAGCATCGATGTCGACCGTTGGGTTCTCGGCGCGGGCGATCAGCAATGCTGCGCGGGCGAGCGGGACGTCGTCAGCGGGACCGTCGATCGCGTCGCGGAAATCGTCGAGCGTCTCCGCGAACGTCGTCAACGGTCTGGCCGGATGCGGGCCGGGGAGAAGCCTTCAAAGCGAATCACCTTGACGACGAGCAGCGAGATCAGCACGACGATGCCGACCACGCGGATGTCCGGCGCGTCGAACCAGTAGGCGATCAGCGGAACCGATAGCAGTCCGATCACACCGGCGCGGCGGCGCGAGCGCACGATCGGAACGAGGGTCGCCGTGAACGAGATCGCGATGAACGTCGGGATCGGGAGCAGGCCAAGCATCCCGCCGACCGCCGTTGCGGTGCCGTTCCCGCCGTCGAGGCGCAGGAACACCGAATAGTCGTGGCCGATCACGGCAACGATCGCGGCGAGGATGGCGACCGTGTCGCTCGCTCCGGCCGCGTAGGCGATGCTGACCGCCGCCATGCCCTTGAAGACATCGATCAAGCCGACGATCACCGCAGCCCGGTAGCCGACGGTGTCGAGGACGTTCAACGTACCCGGGTTTCCACTGCCCATCGTGCGGATGTCTCGCCCGGTGTAGCGGTAGACGACGATGTACGACGTGGGCAGGGAGCCGAGCAGGTAGGCGGCGGCGAGCACAACAGTGACGCTCAAGCGGTCGCTCCCGTCATCGGCTGATCGCCCGGCTCGACGCGATGTTCACGCCGGCTCAAGCAGCACCCTGGGGACAGGCTTACGCAAGCAGAATACGTACGGCGGCGGTGCGGGGACAAGTGCCGTGAACTGTGGCGTGCCGGCGTCAGATGCTCGCGCTCTCGTTCGCGTCGGGGGTGATCGCGGGCGTGGCGTCGGGGCTCGAATCCTCGACGGCGTCGCTCACGGCGTTGTTCATCGCGATGTCGATGGTGGAGCCGTCGACGTCGGCGGCCTCGGAGTCGTTCTCCCACACGGGCTCGCCCATGCCAGGCAGCCCGCTCATGTCCTTCAGCGAACCCAGTTCCTTGGCGAATCCGACAAACGCGAAGTTCACCGCGAATGCCGCCAGCCACGGGGGGACGTGCAGCCATGACCACGGCGCGCTGGTGACGCGCATCGCCGCGAAGATGCCGGGCGCGATATCACGAGGGTGGAGGTCGATTCCGTCGAGGTTGATCTGCGAGGGCTCTTCGCCGGCTGCTTGCTGCTTGCGAACGTCGGCGGCGATGCGCCCCGCGGCGGCACCAAGAACACCAAACATGACCGCGATCAGTAGCTGTCGAAGGCGACGGAGCATCTGTGACTTCCCCCGCCTCGAACAGTAGGTGAGCGGTCGCGCGGTGGTCAACCGCGCGATGCCGGACCGAGCTAGACTGGCCGCGGGACACGGTTCGCACGATGGATCGACGCTCGACATCGGCCCTCTGGATCGGGGGAACGCGCTGCAATCCTCCAGCCTTCTGCCCGGTCGGTCGCGCTTCTTCTACGGCTGGGTGATCGTCACCGTCTCCGGCATCGTCGCGTTCACGTCGACCGCGTTCTTCAATCCGGTGCTCAGTGTCTTTTTCGGGCCGCTCTCCGATCAGTTCGGCTGGACCCGCGGCGAGATGTCGCTGGCCGTGACGATCGGCAGTGCGGCGGCGGCGCTCGCCTCGCCCGGCATCGGCTGGACGCTCGACCGCTGGGGCGGACGCTGGGTGATGGTCGCGAGCGGTCTGGCGATGGGTGGCTGTCTCTTCGTGCTGAGCGGGATGACGGCGCTCTGGCAGTACTACGTCTTCTACTCGATCGGTCGAGCGCTCGCGCAGGGCGTGATCAACGCCTCGATCTTTATCTCGGTCGCGAACTGGTTCGTGCGCCGTCGCCCCTTCGCGGTGGCGCTCGTCTCGACTGGTCAGCGAGCGGGTCTCGCCACGCTGCCGCTGCTGGCCGCGCTGGTGATCGGCAGTGGCGGCTGGCGCGTCGGCTTCACCGTGCTGGCGGTGGTTGTGCTCGCGGTCGGCGTGCTGCCGCCGCTGCTGCTGATGAAGCGACGGCCCGAGGATGTCGGACTGCGCCCCGACGGCGACGCCGAGCCGATCGAGGGCGAGGAGGCACTGCCGGCTGCCGCCGACGTGAGCTGGTCGTTGCGCGACGCGGCGCGTACGCGGGCCTACTGGCTGGTCGGTTTCGCGATCGGGCTGCTGATGTTCTGCGCCGGGTCGGTCAATCTGCACCAGATCCCGCACATGGTGGGCAACGGCCTGAGCACGGCCGAGGCCGCGGGGATCGTCGCGATCTTCTCCGTCGTCGCTGCCGGTGGCGGGCTCCTCGGCGGCGCGATCGCGACCCGGCTCTCCACGCAGCGCACGATGGCGCTGTCGCTGCTCGGGCAGGCGGGCGGGGTCATGCTGCTGATGGCCGTCGACGACCTGCCGAGCGCGCTGATCTACGCGGTCGCTTACGGGCTCTGCTTCGGGACGACGGTGACACTGAGCCAGGTGATCTACGCCGACTACTTCGGACGGCTCTCACTCGGCGTGATCCGCGGATCGTTCCAGCCCGTGCAGCTCGCGTTTAACGCCGCCGGGCCGTGGCTGGGTGGCTACTGGTTCGACCAGACGGGCTCATATACCTCGGTCTTCACGCTCTTCGCGGCGCTCTTCGTGCTCGCGTCGATCTTCGTCGCGCTTGCGACGGTGCCGCGGGCTGCCGAGGTCGAGGCACCGCGTCGCGCCTGACGCCCGCGTCTAGCGGCAGAAGCCTTCGATCGTGTGCTCCGGATTCGCGTACCCGTAGTCCCAGATCCGTCCGAAGCTGGCGCTGCGGGAGCGCAGATAGACCTCCGCCCGCTCGCACGCCTGGGCGAACGACTCGTCGTTCAGCAGCGAATCGAGGTAGACCGCCGACGTGACGCCGTGCAGCGAGACCGGGTACTGGTCGAACGCGCGCTCGAAGAGCACGCGCGCTTCCACAACGTTGCCGAGCCGCAGCAGCGAGAGTCCGGCGCGAAAGATCGAGTACGGCGCGAGCTCGCCACGGCCCGGCGTCTGGCCGCTCTCGACGCGCCAGTCGGCGAGCGAGGAGTTGGTGGCAAGCCCCTCGTAGCGCTCGCGAGCGGCGGTGTAGTCGGCTCCCGCGAAGAGTGTGTCGGCGTCCGCGATCGCGTGGATCAAGTACTGCGGCGCCTCGGTCTCATCGACGACGAAAAACTTCAGTCCCGACCAGTAGATGCGACGTTCGAGCGATCTCGGCGGTCCCGCGCCCGCGCTCGCGACCACGCCGCCACGAACGACGAGGTCGAGCGTGCCATCGCCCGTGACGTCTTCCACGACTGGCGGCTCGGTGCCCTCCAGCGCGATGTCGCGCGGTCCGAGATCCTCGAAGCTTCCGCGGTGCGCGCTCAGGATCAGGAAGTCGGTCGAGCAGGTTGCCGCGCTACAGCTCTCTGTGGAGACCACGATGTCCGCCAGCCTATCGCCGGTGAGATCGTCTCCGGTCACGATGCGCACCCCTGAAAGCACGGTGCCGGAGAACGAGCGCGCCGAACCGATCAGGCGTCGGCCGTTGCCGCTGTCGTCGAAGACCCAGACATCCCCCGGCGGATCCTGCTCACGTTCCACCGTGACGAGCAGGGCCAGCTCTTCGCCGCCGTCACCGTCCATGTCCGCGACGACGCACTGGATGCCCTCGCTCATCGCGAGACCCCACCCGTCGATCAGCTCGGGCAGGCAACGGTCGATGTCACCACTGCCACCGGCGAGGTAGGGGACAAGCAAATTCGCCCCGGCAAAGACGTTGTCCGGCACGGAGGGCAGAATCGCCGTTGGTCCGGCTGTTGGTGTGGCCGTCGATGATGTCGGTGTCTCGGGAGTGCCCGGACCGGTCGGGGTGGTGGCGACCTCCGGCGTCCGCGTGATCGCCACGATCACGACGTCGCTATCGTCCCCGCAGGCGCTCGCCAGCAGCGCCAGGGCGGCGATCAGGATCGCGAACGCACGCCAGCGCGGTGGGCGTCGACGTGACGCGGGCGGGGCAGTCAGAAATCGGCTCGGCATCGGTGATCGAGCCTAACAGGGTGACGCTTCAGGGGGTCGGCGGGCCAACAATTCAGTGTGTTTCAGGCTCGAATCAGACTCGATTCAGACTCGGAGACGGCCAAATAGGTAAACGTGTTGACTTGTTAGCCATTCTATGGTCTATTTCATCCACGAATCCCGCCCGTTGATGGCGGCGGGTGCGGAGTGGGGCTGTTGATGCAGGCGCAACTGGACTGGCGGAAACTCTCCGCCGAGGCCGTTGGCACCTTCGCACTGATCTTCATCGGTGCGGGCTCGATCATCATGAGCGGCGGCGACATCGTCGCTGTCGCCTTCGCCCACGGCCTCGTGATCGCCACGATGGTCTCCGCAATGGGTCACGTCTCGGGCGGCCTCTTCAATCCAGCGCTCACGCTCGGGCTGTGGGCGACCCGCCGCATGGGCCACGCCGATACCGCCAGCTACATCGTTGTTCAACTCGCGGGCGCGGCCATCGCGGGCTTCGCGCTGCTCGCGCTCTTCCCGGAAGTGCGCGTCGACGCCGTCGCACTCGGTACGCCCGCGCTCGGAGCCGGCACGACGGTGCTGCAGGCGATTGTGATTGAAGCGATCCTCACCGCGTTCCTGATGGTTGCCGTCTTCGGCACCGCAGTCGACTCACGAGGGCCGAACATCGGCGGTCTTGGCATCGGCCTCGTGATCACGATGGACATCTTCGCCGGTGGACCACTGACCGGTGCGGCGATGAATCCGGCTCGTACCTTTGGCCCGGCGCTCGCGCAGGGTTTCTGGACCGACCATGCCGTCTACTGGATTGGACCAATCATCGGCGCCGTCTTGGCAGCGCTGTTCTACCACTACGTACTAATGGACGACGCTGAGCGCACGAGCGCGACTGCGTCAGCGGCTTAGGAGAACTTGTCTGGAGTGACCTGAGTTGCAAGGTGTACCGCCCGATGGCGGACGGTGCGCCCTTAAATCTTGAGACCAACATCTGCCGAACAACCCCCGCCGCCGGCAGATGATGGTTAGGGAGCGGGCCTCAAAGGCCCGCTCCCGTCTTTTTGCCCTGTGACAGCGCCCAGTGGCCGCCAACGATGGACCTATTGCAGTCCCGTTGAGCCGTGCCCGCCGACTCCACGCTCGGTCTCGTCGAGCGACTCCGCCTCCTGCCAGACGACGTCAGTCAGCCGCGAGACGACGATCTGCGCGATGCGATCCCCGTCCTTGACCTCGAACGTTCCGACGTCGGGCAGGCAGTAGAGCGTGACGTGTAGCTCGCCGCGGTAGTCGGCGTCGATCGTGCCGAGCATGCCGATCACGCCGCGCGCGAAGAGCCCGGAGCGAGGGCGGATCTGCACGTCTGCACCGGCCGGCGCGGCGACGGCGATACCCGTGGGCACGCTCACCGGCGATTGGCCGATCGTGATGCTGCCGCCTTCGATCGATGCGTGCAGGTCGTAGCCGCTCGCCAGTGACGTCTGGCGCTCGGGCACCAGTGCACCGGCGCGCAGGCGCGTGAATCGCAGCTCGATCGATGTTGCCGATGTCATGGCAGGCTCCGCGCAGACGAGTCTCAGGGGCGTTCACCGAACGCTAACAGCGGTCGTGGGGCAGGGGGTGGTGAACGATCGACGTTCTTTCCACGACGCATGAAAACGCGACGCGCAGGGGCGTCGACTGGAGCGGATGAGGCGGCGGCGGGCTATTCGGCGGCGGCGGCCTGGCGGTCGCGTGCGGTCTGAATGCCACGACCCTTCTTCGGCGTGAGAATCTCTTCCGGGTAGATGCCCTTCTTCAGCATCTCCCGCGGCGGGTCGATGTAGATCGCGCTCCAGCCACATGAGGCCTCGCACTGGCGGCAGCCGGTGCACTTACGCTCGTCGACGGTCGAGATTCCGAAGAAGTCGTGGCTGTTCGGCGCGTCCTGCAGCGAGAGCGCGTCGAACGGGCAGACGCTGATGCAGAGTTCGCAGCCGGAGCCGATGCAGTTGGCTTCGATGATCTTCGCCAGAGGCAGTTCACGACGCGGGAAGGTGCGGCAGATGTCGCCGATGTCGTCGAGGATCGCTTCCGGCGGGCAGACTGCGCCGCAGGCACCACAGTCAATGCAGAGCACCGGGTTGATGATGTGCAGTTCGTTACGAATGCCGGAGATGGCGTCGGTCGGGCACTTGTTGGTGCACGCCGTGCACCCGATGCAGGTCTCGATGATCTTGTATGCCAACGCCCTGCGCCCCTCGATCTCCCCGACTTACGCTCGACTCTAGCATCGCCGAAATGCGGCAGCAAACGCCGGTACGGCAAGTCGTGTGGTCGTATGTCAGACTGCCTGCTGGTCGTCGACGAGCGCGAGCGCGCCGGCCGGGCAGAGTTCGACCGCCTGCTCCGCGCGCTCGATCAACTCGACGCCGGGCTCCCCGATCTTCGCGACCGGGAAGTCATCTTCGTCACGCTCGAAGAGTTCGGGGTGCAGGTAGCTGCACTGTCCGCTCTTCAGACACGCTCTGCGGTCGATCACGATCCTCACCGGATGCTCCCAACGCTCGCGAGGTACATCGTCCTTCATTGCAGCGTATCGGTGCGCGAACCGTACCGTGGAACGGCTACGTGGCTACGAGAGGCGAGCGAGGACGGCGAATCATGCCACGACGAACCCAGCGGGTGTCGTCGCGACGCCTGACGGGACGGCGTTACGCCGCCTGCGCGGGCCAGAGGCGATCGACGAGCACGTTCACGTCGATCGGGGAGGGCATCACTTCGACGCCGGCGGCGTCCAGTTCTGAGTGGTCGAAGCCGGGCCCGGCGAGCGCGATCACATGCGTTCCGGGGACGGCGAGTCGCATGCGGATGGCGTAGTCGGTAACATCGCTTGAGTCGTCCCCACCGCAGAACACGTACGAATAGTTTGCCTTCACGGCCCAGTCCACGGAACGCTCGCGGTCGACGACGATGTCGACGACAAGTCCCATTTCCTGCAGCACCAGTACCGTCGCGAGCGCTGCGCGCTCGTCGTCGATCGCGACCAGCGCGCTGCCATGCATACCCATCCGTGGCATCGTTTCGCCTTACCCCTCAGGGGGATCGCTCTGGGGCGTCCCCGGCAACTGCTCTGATGTAGTTATCGACCAGAGATCCGCGACAAATAGGGAGTTTCTCTGTCAGATACGGTCAGACTGATAGCATGCGGCCATGACTTCCACACGGCCTGCTACGCAAATTGGTGCCTTCGTCTCCTCGTCGGGCGGCATCTTCAACGCGATCGAGCGCGCCGAGGCGATCGAAGCCGAGGCCGTGATGACCTTCGGCTCGAATAACCGCACCTGGAAGAAGACGGTGCACAAGCCGGACGCGGTCCAGAAATTCCGTGAGCAGCACGAGGCATCGTCGATCGGTGAGGTATGGCTGCACAACATCTACCTTGCGAACCTGGCGACGGATAAGCCCGATCTGCTGGAGAAGTCCATCGACTGCGTGATCAACGGCCTGACGGTTGCTGATGCGCTGGGCGCGAACGGCGTGATCCTGCACACCGGCTCGCACCAGGGGCGCGGCTTCGAGGCGATGCTGAGCCAGGTAGCCGAGTCGCTGACTCGGATCATCGACGAGTCGCCGGGCGACTCGATGCTGGCGCTGGAGAACGCGGCGGGGCAGGGCGGCGTGATCGGCAGTTCGTTCACGGAGCTGGGGACGATCCTGAAGACGGTGGCCTCGCCTCGGCTGGAGGTTTGTCTCGACACTTGCCACGCGTTCGCTGCGGGCTACGACATCTCCGATGCGAAGGCGATCGACGCGGTGCTGACTGAGTTCGACGACGAGATCGGCCTCGACCATCTCGTCGTACTGCACGCGAACGACTCGATGATGGAGCTCGGCGAGCATCGCGATCGCCACGACAACATCGGCGATGGGCACATCGGCACTGACGGTTTCACGGTGATGATGGAGCAGCCGGCATTGCAGGGCCGGGCGTGGCTACTGGAAGTGCCGGGCATCGAGGGTGACGGGCCGGACCTCGAGAACGTCGATCGCCTGAAGCGGATCCGCAACGGGGTGCTGGGCTAGTCGGCGTATAGGGCCCGCAGGCTCGTCGTAATGGGAGCCGGGGCACGGAAACGGTGCGCTAGGCGCGTCGGACGTTTCGAGGGTAGCCAGCGAGTCCGCGGTACTCGTCCTCCCAGTGGAGGATCTCCTCGACCAGCTCACGCGTGACGCCGCCGGTTTTGATCGGCACGCCCTCCTCTTCGAGGGGGGCCATCAGGTGCTCTGACATCGTCTTGTGGTCCATCAGCTCATCGTTGAGTTCGACGCGCAGCTTCTCTTCGTTCTCCATCACCACGTCGATCAACTCGGCAGCGATGAAGCCTCCGAGTTCCTCGGTCAGTTGCTCAGCGATCCAGTCGGCGCACTCGCCGGCCATCTTTTCGTCAAATGCCATGTGGCGATGCTAGGCGAAGCAGGCAGTCACGAGCAATCCACCGAAGATGCGCCGACGCGGAGGCGACGCGCAGAGGTGATGCAGAGAGGCCGGGACCTCGCAGCCCCGGCCTCCGTCGATCTGTGCCTCTCTCGTCCAACCTCAGGTCGGACCTACATGAACGAGTAGCCACCCTCGATGCCCGGCGGGCGGTCGTTCATGATCACGTTCACGCAGGCGGGCTTGCCGGAGTCGAACGCGCGCTGGATCGCCGGCCCGATCTCGTTCGGGTCAGTCACGCACTCGCCGTACCCACCGAGCGCCTCGACGACCTTGTCGTAGCGCGCGCTGTCAGCGAGCTGCGTGGCGACCTGCCGGTCTTCGCCGTACTGGCGAATCTGCCCGGCGACGATCTGGCCCCACTGGCGGTCGTTGCCGACGACCGAGACGACCGGCAAGTCGTGCCGGACGAGGGTGTCGAAGTCGAAGCCGTTGAGGCCGAACGCGCCATCGCCGTTGACCATCAGAATGCGCTTCTCCGGCTGCGCCGCCTTGATTGCGATGCAGAAGCCGGGGCCGACGCCCAGCGTGCCCAGCGGGCCGGGGTCGAACCACTGGCCGAGCCGGTTGATCGGCAGGAACTTCGAGGAGTTGGCGACGATGTCGCCACCATCGCCGACGATGATCGTGTCGTCATCAACGAATTTCGCGATCTCGGCGCAGAGGCGTAGCGGGTGGATCGGCGTCTCGTCTGAGTCCAGCAGTGGCTGTCGCGCCTCGCGGGCACGCTGCTCCTCATCGCGCAGCTGGCCGAGCCAGTCCTCGTCGCGATCGAGCGGTGCGCCGATGCCATCGATCAATTGCTGAAGCACCGTGCGCGCGTCGCCGCTGAGGGCGATGTCGACGGGGCGGTTCTTGCCGATCGTCTCCTCGTCGTAGTCGTAGACGATCACGGTCGCATCCGGGTTGAAGAGTGGCGCCTGGCCGAAGCTCAGTCGGAAGTCGATCGGGGAACCAAAGACGATGATCACGTCTGCACCACCGAGGGCCGTGCGTCGTGCCCAGTTGCCCTTCTGCGGGTGCTCCCACGGGATCGACCCGCGAGCCATCTCATTGGTGTAGATCGGCGTGCCGACCAGTTCAACGAACTCTTGCAGCTCGCTGGCGGCCTTCGACCAGAAGATCGGCGTGCCGGCCATCATTGCCAGCCGCTTGCCATCCTTGATTGCCTCGACGGCGCGTGCGACGGCGCTCGTGTCGGCCGGGTTGCGCGTCTCGTGGACGTACTGCGTCGGCATCGTGAAGTCCTCGTCATCGACACGGCCGAAGAGCAGGTCCGATGGCACCTCGATGTAGACCGGGCCGGGCCGCCCGGAGAGCGCGATGCGGTAGCAGTCCGCCATCGTCTCGGCGATGCGGTCGGTGCTCTTGACGGCGGTCGCCCACTTTGTGACGGGGCGGAAGATCTCGACCTGCTCCATCTCCTGTAGCGCGCCCCGCCCGGAGGTGCGCAGCGGGGCGGCCCCGCCGATCAGGATCATCGGGCTGCCGGCGCGGAACGCGTTGGCGACGCCCGTCAGCGCGTCGGTGACGCCGGGGCCGGCGGTGCAGGCAGCGACGCCGACCTTGCCGGTGGCACGCGCATAGCCGTCGGCGGCGTGGGCTGCCGACTGCTCGTGTCGCGTGTCGATCACGCGGATGCCTTCATCGAGACAGCCGTCGTAGATGTTCTGGATGTGCCCGCCCGAGAGCGTGAACAGGTGGTCGGTGCCGTTTTGCTTCATCACCCGGGCGATCATGTCGCCCCCGTCTACCCAACCCATCGTCTGTCCCTCCCATGCCTCGCAACTGCGGGGCGGTTCGTTCGCGTTGTCTGGTCGGTGTGATCGCTGCTGACGCTAGAACAGCACCTGCTCAGCGACCAGTGTTGCGATCTCGTCGTCGCTCAGTTGTAGCAGTTCCTTGGCGATCTCGTGTGTGTGCTCGCCGAGCATTGGGGCCGCGCCCCGCAACTCATGCGGCGTCTTCGAGAGCCTGAAGCCGGGGCCATCATAGGCGCGCCGCCCGGCTTCCGGGTGATCGAGGTAGGCGAAATACTTGCGAGCGACCATCTGCTCGTCCGCCAGCACCTCGCTGGCGCTCTGCACCATCCCCGCCGGGACGTCCGCCGCCTGCAGTCGCGCCATCGCCCGGCGACCGTCCTGCGCGGCGGCCCACTCGCCGACGAGTGCATCGAGCGCGTCCTCGTTCGTCTTGCGCGCGTCGAGGGTGGCAAAGCGCGCATCGGTCGCCCAGTCGGCGTGGTCGGCGACGGTCGTGAAGTGCTGCCACTGCTGTTCCGTCTCGCAGCCGAGCACGAGCCAGCGGTCGTCGCCCTGCACCCGGTACGCCCCGTGGGGGGCGGCGAAGGAGACGCGGTTGCCGGCGCGCCGGAACTCGCCGTCGCCGTTGTCGTGCGCGAAGACCGGACAGGACATCGCCGCGACCGACGACTCAAGCTGCGCCATGTCGATCAACTGACCCTCGCCCGTGCGTCGCTGGTGGCGGACGGCCGCGAGCACGCCGATCACGAGGTGCATCGGGTTGACGACGTAGTCCGGGTAGTTCGTGCCTGAGCCGCGGGGCTCGTTGCCATCGAAGCCGGTCATGCCGTTGACGCCGCAGACGGTGCTGAGGATCGCGCCAAAGCCGGTGAACTCCGCGTGGGGGCCGGTCAGCCCCTGCATCGGCTGGTACATGGCCACGATCTTCGGGTTCGCGGCGGAGACCTGCTCCCACGTCATGCCGATTTGGCCGATGGCACGGTTGGTCATGTTCGTGACGAAGACATCGGCCCACTTCACGAGATCGATACCGAGTTCGTGGCCGCGTTCGGTTGTGAGGTCGATCGTGACCGATCGCTTCTCCGAGTTGAAGTTGTTGAAGTAGCCGGAGAGGTTGTAGCCCTCCGCATCGACTGGTCGCGGCGCGCCGACGCGCAGACCATCGACGCGCTTCTCCGTCTCCACCCGCACGACGTCAGCGCCGAGGTTCGCGAGCGCCCGGGTGCCGATCGGCCCCGCACCGAACCACGTAAGGTCGAGCACCTTGAGACCGTCGAGCGGGCGTGCCGCGCCGTTCGCGTTCGCCATCAGACCGCCTCCGCCGCGACCAGCGAAGCCAGTTCGGGCGCGCTCAGCCCGAGTTCGCCGAACACCTCGTCGTTGTGTTCGCCGAGCAGCGGGGCCGGCCGTCGCAACGTCGCGGGCGTGCCTCGGAGCTGCCACGGCGGGCCGGGGTAGCGCAGTGTCGCGTCGCGGCCCGGGTCATCGAGGTCGATCCACCAGTCGCGAGCGGCGAGTTGTTTGCTCGTCGAGATGTCGCGCGGGTCGCTGACCATGCCGACGAGTACGCGCATCTCCTGCCCGGTCTCGTAGACATGCTCTTTCGGCTGACCGCGCAAGAAGTCGCGGACGACGTCATCGACATGCGCGAGCATCGGCAGGATCGTCTTCGCCTGTTCGGGGTCCTGAACCGCCTGCGCGATCGCGACGCGGTTCATCCCCGTCGCGATGAACGATGCGTATGGCTCCTCGTCCAGGTCGCGCAGCCCGTCGTGTTGGCGAATCAGATCGAGCAGTCCGCCGAAGCCGGAGCCGGCGTTGCCACCGGCCATCAGGTAGAGATAGCCATCGGCGGCTTCGTGCAGGCCCACACCGGGCATCACCACTGCCGCATTTCCGGCGGCGGTACTGCCGCGCACGCGGTCGCTGCCGAGGATGTCGGCGAACTGCATCGCGGTCTCCTGCGCCATCGAGAGCGCCTCCTGCATCGAGACCTCGACGAGCTGCCCTTCGCCGCTGAGGTCGCGATGGAGCAGCGCCGCCATCACGCCTGCGGCCGCATCGATCGAGGCGCAGTGGTAGCCCTGCAGGTCGGGAAGCCGCTCCGGCGGGCCGTCCGGGAGACCGGCGAGCGCCATCACGCCGGACATGGCGAGCGCCACGATGTCGGCGTATGCCCATTCCGCACGCGGCCCGGTCAGTCCCCAGCCGGTGACGGACGCGTGAATCACGTCGGGCTTCGCACTGACGAGGTCGTCGTGTGTCAGCCGCAGCGCAGCGGCTTCCTGCGGTCGCCACGAGTCGATCACGACATCGGCGCTTGCGACGAGCCGCAGGAAGAGGTCGCGGCCCCGCTCGCTTGCGACATCGATCGTGACGCCACGCTTGTTCGCGTTGAGCAGCAGAAACTGCAGCCCGTCCTCCGGGGCATCGACATCAGGCAGGAACGGGCCGTAGCTGCGGGCCGCGTCGCCGCTGCGCGGCTCGACCTTGATCACGTCAGCTCCGAGGTCGGCGAGCAGCCGCCCCGCGTAATGCCCGATCGGCCCCGAGACATCGAGGATGCGCAGGTCGTCGAGTGCCCCGACTGCTGAGCTGTTCGCCGCTCCCACCATCGTGTGGATGCCCTGCGTCGCTACGAGCTGACGGACGCGCCGGCGAAGCGGGGCAGTTCGCGCAAGATCGTGGCTGCCTCGTCGACCATCGCCGTGAGCACATCGGCGGCGGGCTGCATTGCCGTCACCATGCCGGAGATCTGGCCGGCCGGGTTCTGCGTCAGTTCTTCCTTGCCCGCCTCCCGCGCCGCCTGCTGCAGCGGTCCGGACATCACGCCCTGTGCGCCCATTGGTAGCGCGGAGATGCCGCTCGCCTCCCACATCTCGATCAGTGGATTCGTGACGTTGCGCATCGTCTTGCCGCTGTAGAGCCGGGTGATGCGCGTGTCCTCCTCGTTCGCATCGATCACGCGGTCCTTCAGCACCTGCGGCAGGTGCGCCTCGTCGGTCGCGAGGAACGCCGTGCCGCACCAGACGCCTTCCGCGCCAAGCGCGAGCGAGGCCGCAAGCCCGCGACCATCGCCGATCCCGCCGGCCGCGAGTACCGGCCGGCCCTCGGCGACATCGACGATCTGCGGGACGAGTGCGAGGGTGCCGATGCGCCCGGTGTGGCCGCCGGCCTCGGTGCCCTGCGCGACGATGATGTCGGCGCCACCATCGCGCACGCGGATCGCGTTCTTCACGTTGCCGACGAGTGCGATCACGGTCGTCCCGTTCTCGTGGAACGCCTCGACGAACGGCGCGGGGTTGCCGAGCCCGGATGCGAAGACCGGCGCCTTCGCGTCGATGATCGCCTGCACCTGCATCTTCGAGAAGCCCTCCGCGCCAAAGGCGGCGCGGCCACGGGGAGGCGTAGGTTCGGTCTCCGGCAGGTCGAACTGGCTTCGCGCCTCGGCCTGGAAGTTGAGGTACTGCTCAGGCAACCCTCCGGCCTCGCGGTCGTCGGAACCGGGCTGTTTGAGATCGCCAACCTGTGCCGTCGCCTGCGGCAGCAGAATGTCGACGCCGAAGGGCTTTGAGGTGAGATCGCGGATGTGGTTGATGCTCTGCGTGATCGTCTCGGGGTCCATCCCCGCTGCACCGAGCACACCGAGCCCGCCGGCCTCGGAGACCGCCGCGACCAGTTCCGGCCGCGCTACCGGGGACATGCCGGCGAGCACCACCGGGTAGTCAATTTCCAGCATCTCGCAGATGCGTGTTTCCAGAGTCGTAGCCATCAGGACCTCCCGGGTTCGCTGCGCGGCGAGTTTGCTCCGGGGCTCGCAGATCGTCAACGCACATCGCGGTCGGTTCGTAGTGACGATCGGGCGATGAAGTGTCGCTCGCTTCACACTCTCACGTTGCCGGGAGGGTTGCCGCTCGATACGCTGATAGCTCTCATTCGACCCCTGCCGTGATCCGGGCAAGGCGGCTGCATTGGCTTCGAACCCCGTTCCCGCGACCGGCGCACCTTCTGGCGGCGCTCCCGGCCGGCCTCCCGGCGGCGGCCCGCCGATGGGCGCGCGCGGCGGCGGGCCGATGGGCGGGATGGGCGGCGGCTCGAACGCGCCATCGATGCGCAAGGCGATGGTCGTCTTCAAGTCGCGTGCCTACACCTACCTCTGGTTCTCGAACCTCGCCGGGTTCACCGGCATGCAGATGCAGATGGTCGCCCGCGGTCTATTGGCGTGGGAGCTGACGGAAAGCTTCGGGGCGGTCGGAGCGATCTCGCTCTCCTTCGGCCTGCCGATGCTCTTTTTCTCGCTGATCGGCGGAGCGGTCGCCGACCGCGTCGACAAGCGAAACCTCGCGCAGCGGACGCAGCTTGGTGTCGGCCTGATCGCGCTCCTGACGGCCGTACTCGTGGCGACCGAGATCATCACCATCGAAATTCTGTTCGGCGTCGGGCTGCTGCAGGGCACGCTCTTCGCCTTCAGCATGCCGGCCCGCACACCGCTGATGGCGGAGGTCGTCGACGACGACCAGTTGATGAGCGCGATCGCGATGGGCAACGCCGCGATGAACGCGACGCGGCTGGTCGGCCCGGCCGTCGCCGGTGCGCTGATCGGCTTCTGGGACATCGAGGCCGCCTACTTCGCGCAGGCGGGGATGTACGCAATCTCCGTGCTGCTCTACTTCGGCGTTCCGAGCCAGGGTGTCCCCGGCGATGGAGGCGGCTTCGGTATGCAGCGCCGACCCGGCGTCTTCCGCGAGATCGGCGAGGGGCTCCGCTACGTCGGCCACGAGAAATCGCTGCTTCTGCTGCTCTTCCTCGGCTTCCTGCTCACGCTGATCGGGATGCCGTACATCATGCTGCTGCCCGGGTTCGTTCAGCAGGGTCTCGGGCGCGGGCCGTCCGACTTCGGCTTGCTGCTCACCGTCTCCGGTGCCGGCGCGCTCGTCGGCTCGCTCTTCGTCGCCTCGCTTGTTGATTTCCCTTGGAAGGGTGCACTGCAGTTCCTGTCCGGCATCGCTGCCGGCGGTGGGCTGATCCTGCTCGGCATCGCATCGAACTCGTTCGGCTTCACGGGAGCGCTCGGTGCGATCGTCGTGCTCGGGCTCGCGTTCACGATGTACCAGACGCTGAACCAGACGATGGTGATGGCAGAGACGAAGCCGGAGTACTACGGGCGCGTGATGAGCATCTACATGCTCACGTTCAGCGCGATGCCGCTGATGGCAGCCCCGCTCGGCATCGTCGCCGACCGCATCGGTGGCGCGGCGAACGTCTTCATGGGCCAGGGTGTGGTAATCATTGCCGCGCTCGTGCTTGTCACGCTGATCAATCCGAGCAGCGTCTTCGGACGTGTGAAGGCACCGGCGATGATGCCGATGATGGGTCGCGGCGGTCCGATGGGTGGCGGAGGCCGGCCGCCGGCGGCCGGCAAGCCAGCCGCAGCAGCGGCGAGCACATCGAACGGATCGACGCCACCCGCACCCGAGCCTGCTGCCGAGGCACCGACGATCGACGTGGCAGTGCCGACACCTGCACCTGAGCCCGCGCTCGCATCGACCGCTTCGCCGGTGGGGTCCGCATCGCGTGAACCGCGCGAGTACATGGCCGGTCCGGTCGCGCCGCCGCTATCGAACGGCGACGCCGCGAGGAATTACATGGGGGACGATCGCGCGGAGGAGACAGCTCCGTCCGCGCCCGCGCAGAACGGTGGCACGTCGAACGGTACGACGGCCGGCGCGAGTGACGCGAATGGCAGCGCTCCGGACGACACCGCAACGGCAGAACGTCCGGCGCACGCCTCCAACGGCCGGGCAGCGCCGCCGCCGGATCCGCAGCACGCTCGTACGCGGCCGGGCGGCGCGCGCGCGGAGGGCGATGGCAGCCGCGCTGAGAGTGACGTCGGTAGTGGCACAGGCGGGAACAACCGCGCAGATGCCGGCAACGCGCGCAACGGGAGCGGCGGCTCCGCTCCGACGTCAGAGCGTGTCGAACTGCCTCGCAAGCCGCGCGCGGGGATGATCGAGCGCACGGCGGTGGCCGCGATCACCGCCACGATGATTGCCGGTGCACTCACGTCGCTGCTCTTCCGGGGCTCGTCTGGGCGTCGCTAGCGCTCTCGCCTGCGCCGCAGGCCGAACGTCGGCTGGATCAATTGTCGAAGTGGAGCGGCATCTCTCCGCGCGTGCGCAGCGCGGTGATCAGCTCGACTGCCAGCGACGGTGGGACGAGCGCGATCTGAGCGAGGCTCGCGATCGGCACCCATCGGATGCCGATCTGGTTCGTGTCCGGGTTGGACGGTTCGCCGGGTTCGCTGCCGTCGCTGAGCGAACATTCGAAGACGGCGGTCAGCTTCTGCACCGGCCCCCAGCGCTCTCCGGCGCGCGCGGGCTCATACTCGCGCAGCATCAGTAGACGGCCGACCTGCACCTCGGCGTCGGTCTCTTCGAGCACCTCGCGGCGCAACGCCTCGCGCAGCGATTCGCCGAGTTCGACGCCGCCGCCCGGCAGGTTGTAGTGCCGCCCGCTGTCGTCCTTGATGTCGACGAGCAGCATGGCGCTGTCACGCACGATCGCTGCTTTGACGCCGACACGGATCCCTGACGGCGTGCCGTGGTCGATCATCGTGTCGAGTCCGCTAGCTCGCGTCGCGGCCAAGCACCGCCATCAGCTCGCGCCACTCCGCGGCCGCCATCCCGCTGGCCTTCTGGTCGATCGCCTCGCCGTCGAGCAGCTTGCGGACGACATCAAGGCCCTTCCCTGAGAGCTGCGCCCCGCCGACCCGGTAGTCGCTGAAAGCGTCGAACGCGATTGGCACCCACTTCTGCACGGTGTCGAGCATCACGTCGGCGTAGGCGCGGATCTCCTGCTGCGCGTGCGCGTCGTTTCGCAGCCAGAGGAAGTGCAGCAGATTGTGAAGATCGATCTTCCAGTACCACTGCGTATAGAAGTTCAGTGAGAGGTTCATGCGCGCCAGTTCGCGGGCGAGAGCGGGCTTCGTGGGGTCGATTTCATTGCCGTCGGCATCCTCGTTCAACAGCTCCTGGTAGTGGCCGTACGAGCGCTCCGCATCTTCGCGCAGCAGTTCCTGTACGCGTGCTGCGTCATCCGCGGACAGCACCTCGCCGCGCCCCTGTCGGTTCACCGTCGACTGCGCCGCGAGCTGCTCGGGCGGCGGGATGTAGAACTCGTTGTCGAGAATCGAGTAGCGCGCCGAGTGTTCGTTGACGCTTGCCGTGCGATGCCGGATCCACTGCCGAGCGACGAAGATCGGCAGCTTCACGTGGTACTTGATCTCGCACATCTCAAAAGGCGTCGTGTGCCAGTTGCGCATCAGGTAGCGGATCAGACCGGCGTCCTGCCGCGACTGCTTCGTGCCGCGACCGTAGGAGACGCGCGCCGCCTGCACGATCGCGGTGTCGTCGCCCATGTAGTCGATCACGCGAACGAAGCCATGGTCGAGCACGGGCATCACGTCGTAGAGGATCGCCTCTAGCGCGGGTACCGTTGCGCGACGCGTCTCGAAGGTCTGATCACGGACGCTATCGACCTCGGACTGTTGAGCGTCAGAGAGGTCGGAAGCGTTGCCGGCAGCGTCTGACTGACCGCGGACTTCAGCTGCCATGGATGTCCCCCTCAAGCTCGCGTGGGAAATGTGACCTGTTCTCTGAGGCCGGTTCAATCGGGAAGATTGATCGCTACTGTAAGCGGCGCTGCGGCGTCTGGCATCAATGCAGGGGCGTCAGTCTAGAGCCTGTTCGCTGGCGAAGCTATCGCGGTGGCGGCCTAGTGCCACTGCCAGCCATCGCGTACAGAGTCGGGAAGGCGGGCTGCCAGCCGCTCGTTCGGGTCCCAGAGCCGGCAGTCGGTCTCCATGTCCTCGAGGAACGGCCCGACGCAGTCCTTCCCATCGCGAATGATGTGTGTGCAGAGCGTGAGAAACGGATTCCCGGACGCTGCTGAGTCGATCGTGCGGCGAAGCCACTGACAGTCGACGGCCATTCGGGTCGATTTTCCACTCATGGCGAGTGAGTGTACACGGGCAGCACCTTGGCATCCCCCCGCACATCTCGCCGCCGCGTCTATGCGCCCGTGGCACTGGTGCGTATGATTGGCGAGACCGCCGGACCAAGCGCGTTCTCCCCCTGAGCGAGCACCGTGTGACACAGGCTGCCCCCGCCACCCAGAGCGCCACCTCTATCCCCCCATCGACCGCTCGACGACCGCGCATCTTCTACGGTTGGTGGATCGTGCTCGGCGCGATCGTGGCGCAGTTCGTAGCGGTTGGCATGCAGGGGCAGGTCTCCGGCATCTTCCTGCGGCCGATGACCGAGGACCTCGGCTGGACTCGCTCTGAGTTCACGATCGCAACCTCGCTCGGGACCGGCGTCACCGGGCTGATCGGCTTCTTCATCGGCGCGTACATCGATCGCGTGGGCGCGCGGCCGTTGATGGTCACCGGCATCACGATCGTCGGCGCAACGCTGATCGCGATCTCCCGCGTGGAAGAGCTCTGGGAGTTCATCGTGCTGCGCGGGATCGCGTTCACGGTCGGTTTCGTGCTGATCGGCAACCTGGTCGTCAACGTCACGGTCTCCAAGTGGTTCGTCGAACGTCGCGGCTGGGCGATCTCAATGGCGTCGCTCGGCGTCTCCGTCGCGGGCATTGCGATGCCGCTGGTGATGGTGCCGGTCGTCGACGCCTACGGCTGGCGCGACGGCTGGGTGATCATGGGCGTTGCCGCGTGGGTGCTGATCTACCCCGTGGCGCTGATCATGCGGCGGCAGCCGGAGGACTACGGCCTGCTCCCGGATGGCAAGGTCGAGGGCGATGTCGACGACGCGGCATCGGTCGCCGCCGCTCGACGCGACTTCGATAACTCGTACACGCGCGGTCAGGCCGTGCGCACGCTCTCGATGTGGCTGCTCGTGATCGCGTTCGGCTTCGCGGCGGTCGGACTGATTTCGATCCTCTTCCACTCGATCCCGTTCCTCACCGACGCCGGGTTCACGCGACGTGACGCGTCGTTCCTCGCTGCCTCGCAGGGAGGCGCGGCGCTAATCTCCAAGTTCGCGTGGGGCTGGGCGATGCAGCGCTTCCACCCACGGGCGCTGGCCGCGCTCTCGTTCCTGATCTCTGGCGGCGCGGCGCTGGCGATGGTGCCGATCGCGCACCTTGGCTCGCGCGACCTGATGTTCGTTGCCTTCGTCACCTGGGGCTGGGGCATCGGCGGGATGATCCCGCTCAGTGAATTCATCTGGGCGTCGTTCTTCGGACGCCGTCACCTCGGGGCGGTGCGCGGCGCGGCACTGCCGGTGACGATCCTCTTCAGCGCGGGTGGACCGCTCTTCGCGGGGGTCTACTTCGACCGCGTCGGCTCGTACGACGGCGCGTTCGTCACGTTCGCCTCGCTGTGGTTCGTCGCGACGCTGTTGATCATGTTCGCGCGGCAGCCGAAGCCGAAGGCCATGCCGCCGCCGGCCGTCGTCACGCCGGACAGCCCCGCCGCCTTCTTCGAGCCGGGCGCGGACATCGACGTGCCGCCGTCCACGCCCGAGCCCGCGGCACCTGCCGTGGCGAACGCAGCGCCAGCGCCGCCTGTGCCTCCTGCGGTGCCTACGGTTGCGTCGCCCGTGCCACCTGCTGTGCCGCCACCGACGTCGCGACCCGAACCCGCTCCCGCGATGGCGGCAGGTGCCGCCGATCAGCCCGCTGGAGATGAACCCGCCGAGGAGCCTGAGGAGATACCCGTGACCGCACCGACGACGGGAAGCCGCACCGTGATCTGGCGTCCGCGCGACTACATGAGCGGCGAGGACGCCGCCGAGCTGGTGCCGGACTACATGAACAAGCAGATCGATGCACCTCAAGAGGCACCCTCCGCGGACGCTGCGCCGGTCGCCTCGACGAACGGTGGGTCCAGCGCGACGGCGGCCGAGCCGCCGCCCGAGCCGCCACTCGAACTGCCGGCCGACAGCGTCATCGCCGCGCCCGCGCCTGAGCCCGAGCCGCGCCCGATGCCCGACTTCGATGAGTTCGACGGTGAAGCCGAACCGGAGCCTGTGCCTGAGCCCGAGCCGGTGCGCGAACGGGTGCGGTCGGCTGAGACCGCATCGCAGTTCCGACCGCCGCCGGGCTGGACGCCACCGCGCAAGTCGCTGCCCGGCGGTGCATCTGATGGCGGGCTGCGGCGCAGTCCCAGCCTCAATCTCGGTAGCGCCTCCCGCGCCCTGCAGAAGCGGCTCCCAGGTGCCGTCAGCTACTACCGACGGGACGGCGTCTCGTCGGCAGTGATGGCGGGCGTCGCGACCTCCGTCGCCGTGACCGCCGCCGCGTGGATGCTGAGCCGTAACGCCAAGCGCTAGCAGTCGGACAGGGTGCCCACCGACAGCAGGCAGATGCAGGGCGAGGTCAGCGAGCGCGAGGACCTGCTCGACGGTCGCGTGCGGCTCGACCTCGATGGCGACGCCGCCGGATGGGTCGTCGTGCTTTCGCTCGGCTGGCGTCGGGGCCGCGAGGGCGTGGCGCTCGACGAGGCCGAATTGACGCTCGAGGACGGCCCCCGCGAGCTGTACGGATCGCTCGAAAGCGGCACGGTCGAGGCGGATGCGGAGACGGGCGCGGCGAACATCGTGGTCACGCTTGCCGTCGACGGCTCGACGGACGACTGGGCGGCGCGGCCGGACCGCGTCAGTTGCTCGCTGGCGATCGGCGGCGAGCAATGGAGCGGCGAACTGCGACTCGGCGGCGAGTAACCGCTGCCGGCGCTCCCGGTGGACGTTGCGCAGCGAGAATCTTGTTCGTCGGCCCGTGGCAGGTAAGGTTGACGTGTTCGCCATCGCTGGTGGACTGGTACTGAACACATCGAAGACCCCGTGCGCTGCAATCAGGCGCGCCGGCAGAACTGAGGAGTACGAGATGGCACAGAGCTGGGATTCCCCGCCGGAGATGACGATCGACGTTGAGAAGAGCTACTCGGCCATCGTCCGCACGGAGCGCGGCGACATCACGATCGGGCTGCGCCCGGACCTCGCGCCGATCACCGTCAACAACTTCGTATTTCTCGCCCGCGAGGGGTTCTACGACGGCGTCACATTCCATCGCGTGATCCCGGGCTTCGTCGCACAGGGTGGCGACCCCACCGGCACCGGTACCGGCGGCCCCGGCTACCAGTTCCAGGACGAGCTGAACGAACTGCCGTTCGATGAGGGCGTGATCGGCATGGCCAACGCCGGCCCGGGCACTAATGGTTCGCAGTTCTATCTGATGGTCGGCGCCGCGCCGCATCTCACCGGCAACTACACCGCCTTCGGCGCGATCACCGAGGGACTCGATGTCGCGCTCTCACTGCGCGAGCGTGACCCCGCATCCGACCGCGAGCCCGGCGACATGATCAACAGCGTCGAGATCGTCGAGGGCTAGACGCCACCAGACGCCGCACGTCGGTCGTTCGCGGCCGGTGTCGGGGTGAGTCGCTAGGACTCGAAGCGCTTAAAGACGGCGCTGGCGTTCTGCCCACCGAGTCCGAATGAGTTCGACATCGCCGTGCTGATGTCCATCTTCCGTGCCTCATTCGGCACGATGTCGAGGTCGCAGTCCGGGTCTGGCGTGACGTAGTTGATCGTCGGCGGTGCCGCCCCGTGCTCGATCGAGAGCACCGTGCTGACGGCCTCGATGCCACCCGCGCCAGCCGCGAGGTGTCCGGTCATCGACTTTGTCGATGAGATCGCGATGCGCTGCGCGCCTTCGGTACCCAGTGCGAGCTTGATCGCCGCCGTCTCCGTGCGGTCGTTGAGCGGGGTGCTCGTGCCGTGTGCGTTGATGTATTCCACAGCCTCGGGCGCGGTGTCCGCATCCCGCAGCGCACGCGTGATCGCCAGCGACTGACCCTCGGCGTCCGGGGCCGCGTCGTCGGTTGCATCGAATGACCAGCCGACGCCCGCCAGCTCCGCGTATATGCGCGCGCCGCGGGCAAGCGCGTCTTCCTCGCGCTCCAGCATCAGCACGCCGGCGCCCTCGCCGAGGATGAAGCCGTCTCGGTCGCGGTCGAAGGGTCGTGACGCGTGCTCCGGGTCGCGGTTGTTCTGCGAAAGTGCGCCCAGCTTGCCCATCGAGGCGAGCGCGAGCTGAGTCACCATCGCTTCCGCGCCACCGGCCAGCAGCGCACGGGCGTGCCCGAGTCGCAGCAGGTTGAGCGCGTGTCCCAGTGCGTCGGTGCCTGACGCGCAGGCGGTATTGATCGTGGTGTTCGGGCCTCGCAGCCCCAGCTCGCGTGCAACGCGTGCGGCGGCCATGTGCTGGCCGTGGCGGGTGATCAACAGCGGGTCGACACGCTTCGCGCCGCGCTCCTTGAGCACGCCCCACGGCTCGCCCATGTTGAAAGCATCGCCGGAACTGGCCATCACCACGCCGACCTCATCGCCCCCATCGCTGTCGAGCGGGTAGCCGCTGTCGGTCATCGCCTGCATCGACGCTGCCGTCGCGAGTTGGACGAAGCGGCCACTGCGGCGCACCGAACGACGGTCGAGATACAGTTCCGGGTCGAAGTTGTCGACCTCGGCTGCGATCTGGACGGGTAGATCGTCGGAATCGGGCAGCGAGACGTGGGCGACGCCGTTGCGGCCTTCGAGCAGGCCGGCCCAGAACGAATCGACGTCGTTGCCGATCGGTGTCACGGCACCGAGGCCGGTGACCACGATGCGAGGGATCGTGCGTTCCATGGCCGTAATGCTACCAGCCTTTGCCGCTACGCAAGGGGCCGACGTGACCCGGGGACGCGACCCCGGGCGGTGCGAGAGGCGAGCCTAGGAAGGGCCGGTGGACAGGTTCTGCAAGAACTCCCGCACGTTGAGCGAGAGTGCGCTCGGCTGGTCGGTCGGCACGGAGTGACCGGCACCCTCGATCAGCGAGACGCGCGAGCCGATGATGCGACGCTGGATGCGTTGGATTGCCTCCGGCGTCAGCATGTCGGTCTCCGCGCCGCGCACGATCATCACCGGGCACTGCACACGGTCGACGCAGTCCCAGAGATCGTTCATCCGTCGCTGGCCGGGGTCGGGCTCCGGGGGGCGCATCCGCGAGTCGCGGAAGGCCCGGTCGAAGTTCCATGCGTAGCTGCCTTCATCGGTGACCGTGACGGAGCCACGGATGCGACGTTCGAGCTGCTCGGTCGTGGAGTCGGGGTAGTACTGGCGGTAGAGGTCCATCACCTCGTCGTGCGTCGCGAACTCGGCTGGGCCGGTGACGAGCCTGCGGATCGTCTCCATGCCGGTGCGCAGCACCTCGGGCGCGGTCTCAATCACAATCAGCGCCGTCACGACGTCCGGGTGCTCGGCGGCGAAGCAGATCGCGTTCGCGCCGCCCATCGCGTGACCGACGAGCGTGACGGTGCGCAGGCCGAGGCCGGAGATCACCGCCTCCAGATCGTCGACCTGGGTAGCGCGGCTGTAGTCGTTGTCCGGCGCTGAGCCGGAGGCACCGTGTCCGCGCTGGTCGAGCGCGATCACGCGGTACTCGCGTGCCAGTTCCTGGCCGACCTCGTCCCAGATCGCCTTCGTCTCGACGAAGCCGTGCAGCAGGATGATCGCGTGCTTCGTGCGCACATCGCCCCACTCCTGGTAGTGGAATTCGATGCCGTTCGCCTTGATCGTCTCTTCGCGTGGTCGGTTTGAACTCGCCATGTTGTCCTCAGGTCGTGCGGCAGCCGTCGGCTGTGACGGGGGGATCGCCGTCGGTGATTAGGGAAGAAAAGCTTATCACGCCTGCCGGTACGCGCCCGGGTGCGTGCGCCGGCGATGGACCGACGTTAGAGCGCCGGAGCTACGGCGTACGCGCGCGGCAGATCCTCGGCGAGCGGGACCCAACCGCGGCCGCCGTCGTGCGAACCCCAGATCTTGTCACCGGCGACCGCGAAGAGCGTCTCTGGGCTGTCCCAGAGACGGGCGACCAGCGGCGCGTGCTCCCACTCGTCTTCGCTCTCGAGCATGATCCGCGTCCACGAGACGCCGCCGTTCGCCGAGCGGAAGAGCGCACCATCGAGGTCGGGCTCACGACGCGCGCAGCCCATCACCAGCGTGTCCGGCGCGCCCGGGATCACAACCACGTTTCCCGCGCGACTGCGGTCGAGGCCGGAGATCGATTGCAGCCACGTGCGACCGGAGTCGTCCGAGCGATAGAAGCCGCTGGCCGTGCTCGCGAAGAGCCGATCGGCGCGCTCCGGGTGCACCCAGAGGCCGCTGACATCGGGGCTGAGCCCGCTCGAACGCTTCTCGAAGTTCTCGAACTGCAGATTCGCGCCGGGATCGGGCGCGCACCAGACTCCGCCACCATCGACGGCGACGTAGAGCGTCTCCTCCGGCCCGTTGTCGGGGAAGCCGACGGCTGAGACCTCAGTGCCCGAGCTGCCGGCGTTCTGCTGGCCCTCGCTGGCGCGCAGCGCGCCGCGGAACGCGCCGAGCTCGTTCGCTTCCTGAGCACCGGGGTAGAGCACGAAGACCGCCGGCGGTGCGCCGCCGATGTATAGCTCGCCGCCGGGCGCGACGCGGACCGAGCGGGCGTCACCCTCCCAGACCTGCGTCCAGTCGTCGGCGTCGCGCCAGCGGGCGATCGCCTTCCACTCATCACTGAGGTGCACCCACACGCCTTCGCCGGGCACGACCGCAGCCGCCAGTCCGTCGCGGTAGTCGACGTCGGAGATGCGGTTGCCGCCGAGGATGCGTTCCGGCTCTTCGCCGGGGATCACTTCCAGCAGGCCATCGTCAGTCGCGATCAGGATGCCGGGCATCGTCAGTGCTCCATTGCGGTCAAGGGTCCGCGCTTCGCTTCTCGCGTCAGTTGTCCTGGCGCTCTCGTATCGCTGTCACCAGCAGAGGCAGCACCTCGCCGGACGCTCCCCGCAGCACTTCCGTGGCGATTTCCGTCAGTGGTGTTGGCTCAGGGTTCACTTCAATTAACGGCAAGCCGCGCTGGACTGCAATCATCGGGTACTGCGCCGCCGGGTAGACGACCGCTGAGGTGCCGATCGACATGAAGGCATCGGCCTGCATCGTCTCGTCTTCAGACCGGTGCAGCGCTGACGGCGGGATCGGCTCGCCGAACATCACCGTGTCGCCTTTGACGATGCCGTCGCAGCCCGGCTGCGTGCAGCGCGGCGGCAGCGCCGCCTCGTCGACCGGGAACTCTTCGCGCGGCCAGCGGGTCTCGCAGCCGACGCAGCGCATCCAGTGTCGGTTGCCGTGGATCTCCGTCAGCGACTGCTGCCCGGCGCGGCGGTGCAGGTCGTCGATGTTCTGCGAGATCACGTGGGCGACTGCGCCGATCTTCTCAAGCTCGGCGAGCGCGAGGTGTCCGGCGTTCGGTGCCGCGACGTCGAGCGCCGCGCCGAAGCCGCTGTCCTGCGAGCGCTGCTGCTCAAGGCGGCGCTCCCACCAGCGCTTCGGGTCGTCGCGGAATCCGTCGTACTGGTTCAGCGGCGGCTCGCCCTGCGTGGTCCATAGTCCACCCTTGCCGCGGAAGGTCGGGACACCGGACTCCTTCGACATGCCCGCGCCCGAGAGCACCACCGTGTGCGACGCCTGGTGGAGCAGGTCGGCAGACCGCTGCAGGGCCTCCATGTCGAGAGCGTCGAGGTCGCGTTCGTCAGTCACGGCGCCATCCTACGCGCGCGTCACCGAGGCGGACAGCCTGACGAACGTGGCATCAGTGGTGATCACCGTCACCGGGCGATCGGCGAACCGTCGATACGATCGTTTCACCACCGCGCGAAAGGGATCCCGTTTCGATGACACGACGTGAGATCACCGTCTACCCGATCACCGGTCGCCAGCTCTTCTTCCGCGTGCCACACGCCTGGTGCGAGGAGTGCGATCTAACGATTCGGCTCGTGCGCGAGGTGGCCGAGGACATCGGCGACATCGAGGTACGCGTGAAGCCGTGGTTCAACCATCTCTTCGACGCGTTGAAGCGCGGTGGGTGGCATGCACCGGTCGTGACGATCGACGGCAAGGTGGCGTTCCAGGGCGTCATCCCGGACGAGGCGGAGCTGCGAAGCGCCCTCGGTGCGACGGTGCAGTCATGAGCCCGCGACGCTGGTTCGTCGGTGCCGCGCTGCTGACGTCGGCGCTTGCCGTCGCATGTGGGGGAGACGCTGATGTCGAATCGACTTCCACTACCGCGCCGGCCGCGGCGCAGTCTGCCACGCCCGCTGGTGACAGCAGCGCATCGCAGCCATCGACGACCACACTCGCGCCGACGCGCACGGCGACCCCGGTGATCGATTACTCCGACCCGCGACGGCCGCTGACCGATCTCGAGGATCAGATCGCGCGGGCGCTGAGTAGCCGAGGCTGGGAGACTGACTTTGGTGCCCGCATCGCTCCGCTTGATGAGCTGATGAGCGGCGGGCCAGGTCGAGACGGCATTCCGCCGATTGACGAGCCGAAGTTCGTCAGCCAGGCCACGGCGGATGGCTTCCTCGACGCGAGTGAGCCCGTGATCTCGCTTGAGGTGAACGGTGAGGCCCGCGCCTACCCGATCCAGGTCCTGATCTGGCACGAGATCGTCAATGACACCCTTGGTGGGGTGCCGGTCACCGTCACGTTCTGTCCGCTCTGCAACACCGCGATCACGTTCGACCGGCGCGTCGATGGCGACGAGCGCACGTTCGGGGTGAGCGGGTTGCTCCGCAACAGCGACCTCGTGATGTGGGATCGCACGAATCAGTCGCTCTGGCAGCAGATCACGGGCGAGGCGATCGTCGGCACTGACATCGGCACCGTGCTGACCTTCCTGCCGTCGCAGATCGTCTCGTGGGCGGAGTTCCGCGAGGCCCACCCGGACGCCGACGTGCTCTCGCGCGAGACCGGGTTCACCCGCCGCTACGGCGAGAATCCGTACTCGGGGTACGACCGCATCGGCTGGCTGACGTACTTCCCGCTGAACGATTCAGACGGTCGACTGGACACGAAGGAGCGCGTGCTCACCGTCGAGATCGACGGCGAAGCAATCGCCTTCCCGTTCGAACTGCTGACGGAGCAGGTTGTGATGGAGGTCGAGCTCGCAGGCCAGCCCGTCGTCGCGTTCTGGCAGTCAGGTGCGCTCTCGGCGCTCGACGCGCAGTTCATCATCGGCAGCCGCAACGTCGGCTCGGCGGGCGCGTTCTCGCCTTTCATCGATGGCGAGCGCGTGAGCTTCGAGCAGCGCGACGGGCAGATCGTCGACGTGGCGACAGGCAGCGTCTGGAGCGTGCTTGGTCGGGCGACATCGGGCGAGTTGAACGGGACGGCGCTGGAGCCGGTGGTCTCCGGTAACCACTTCTGGTTCTCGTGGTCGATCTTCCGGCCAGACACAAAGATCATCAAAGCTCCCGCAGACGGCTAACGCTTCCTTGATGCATGCGCGGGGTGTGCCGCCGACAATGAACGCAGGGTCAGCGGGATGCGCTGATTCCGGAGGTCGACATGGCGGACTCAGCTACGACGTCCCGCATGCAGAGCCGGCTCGTCCGCTACTCGATCGTCGCTCTGCTCGTCGCGGTGATCGGCGGGCTGCTGGTGCAGCGGGAACTGCTGTCCGACGGAGACGCTGACTCTCTCACCCTCTCCTCGCTTGGCCTGCTGGACGACCAGTCGGTCGCGATCGGCGAGCCGGCGCCGGACTTCGTGGTGCGGACGGTCGGCGGAGACCTCGTTCGGCTCTCCGATCTCCGCGGCAAGACGGTCGTACTGAACTTCTGGGCGACCTGGTGCCCGCCGTGCAGGGCGGAGATGCCCGACTTCCAGGAGACATTCGAGGCGCGTGAGGCGGCTGACGACTTCGCGATCCTTGCCGTCGACAAGCTCGTCGAGGACGTGGAGAGCGCAGTCGTCGAGTTCGTCGACGAGTTCGGTCTGACGTTCCTCGTTGGCTTCGACGAGAGCGACGAGATCGTGGAGCGCTACGGCGTGCGCGGGCTGCCGTCGACGTTCTTCATCGATCGCGAAGGGATCCTGCGTGCCCGCACGCTCGGCCCGGTCTTCGGCAACCTGCTGCCGGACGGGATCGCCGAGGCTGACCGGGCAGGCGAGGGCGGCTCCTAGATAGCCCCGGCTGGCATCCCCCAGAGCCGCCGCCTGTTGGCATCGCGCGGCTCGATCATGTAGTGATACCGCCCATGCGGGTACTGGAACTGAGTGACCGCGAGGAGGCAGCCGCGTTCTGCGGCAAGCTCTTCGCCCGGTGGGGCGCGGAAGTGATCCGCGTCGAGTCGCCCGATCGCGCGCCACCGACCGAAGCGCTCGACCGCTACCTGAACGGTGGCAAGCGACGCGTCGCGCTCGACTATCGCGATGCCGAGCAACGCGAGACGCTCGACCGCCTCGCCGCCACCTGCGATGTGATGATCACCGACGCCTCGGCGCACGACGTGGAGCGCTTCGACCTCATGCAGCTCGGTGCGGCGAGTGGTCACATCGTGCGCACCAGCATCACGCCGTTCGGCCTCTCCGGGCCCTACCGCGACTGGCAGGCGACGGCATCGACGCTGCTCGCGCTCGGTGGCTACACGTGGCTGCACGGCGACATCGGGCGCACGCCGCTGACGATGCCCGGCAACTACCCGTACTACCAGACGGGCTCGTATGCTTACGTCGCTGCACTCTCCTCGCAGCTTCGCGCTCGCGCCAACCCCGACGCGGGGCCGACGAACATCGAGGTCAGCGTGCTCGAGGCGCTGGGCAGCCTGCACCAGTTCACGTTCGAGACCTTCACCTACGGCGGCCGCATCCGCAGCCGCCACGGCAACCGCTGGGAGAACCTGCACCCGACGACGTTGCTGCCGTGCGCCGATGGCTGGTGGTCGGTGAACGTGCTCGACCAGTTCTGGGAGCCGTTCGCGATGATGATCGATCGCCCCGACGTGATCAATGATCCTCGGTTCGCGACGAACGCCGACCGTCTGCTGCACGCGGATGAGCTGGACGAGATCATCATCGAGGCCGTGCGCGACTGGCCGATGAAGCGCGTGCTCAAGGACGGGCAAGAGACGTGGCGCGTGCCCGTCGGCTACATGATGTCGACGCAGGACGCGCTGGACGACCCGCACATGAACGAGCGCGGCTTCTGGCGATCTGCGGACGACGGGCCGCGCACTGCCGGCTCGCCCTTCCTCTTCATCGGCGAAGAGCCGCCAGCGGAGCGCGCTCCGTCTGCCATCGGCGCGCATACCGCCGAGGTGCTCAGCGAACTGCCCGACGCGCCGGCCGGCACCTCGACGGCTGCAGCGCCGGCAGCTGCGCTGACCTCGGGTGCGATGCGACCGCTGGAAGGCGTGCGCGTCGTCGATCTCACGCGTATCTGGTCGGGACCGCTCGGCGCGCGGATGCTCGGCGATCTCGGCGCGGAGGTCGTGAAGATCGAGGCGCACACGAACCGGGGCCCGGCGGTCGTCCCCGGTGTGCGGGCCGGGCTCTTCCCCGATGGCGACCCCGGCGAGCGGCCGTGGAACCGGCAGGGCCTCTTCAACAAGCTCAATCGCAACAAGCAGAGCGTCGCGCTCGACCTCAAGTCCGAGCGGGGGCGGGAGCTGTTCCTTCAGCTCGTCGCCGAGGCGGACATTGTGATCGAGAACTTCAGCGCGCGAGCGATGCCGAGCCTCGGTCTCGGCTACGAGCAGCTGCGCACGGTGAACGACGGGATCATCTACGTCGCGATGCCCGCGTTCGGCCTGACCGGGCCGTATCGCGACTACGTCGGTCTCGGCCCCAGCATCGAGCCGCTGATCGGCCTGACCGCGCTGATGGGCTACTCCGAGGATGAGCCCCGCGTCACGGCGAAGGCGCTGACCGACGCGATCTCCGGCGTCGTCGCGGCGTCTGCCGCGGTGACGGCACTCGATCGACGCGAGCAGACGGGGCAGGGCGCGTTCATCGATCTCTCGCAGCACGAGGCTGGTGTGACGATGCTCGGCGAGTACTTCATCGACCGCCAGGTGAGCGGCGTCGAGCCGCCGCGCGAGGGCAACTGGCATCCCGAGGCCACGCCGCACGGCGTCTTCCGCTGCGCCGGCGACGACGATTGGATCGCGCTCTCCGTCGGTAGCGAGGCGCAATGGCTCGCGCTCGCCGAGTCCGCCGGGGCCGCGTGGCCGTCGGACGCTCGCTTCGCGACGGCAGAGGCGCGCCGGGAGCATCGCGCGGCGCTGAACGAGACGATCGAGCGCTGGACGGCGACACGCGACAAGTTCGAGCTGATGCGCACGCTTCAGGCCGCCGGGATTGCCGCAGGCGTCGTACACACAGCGCCGGAGGTGCTGGCCGACCCTCACCTCGACGACCGCGGCTACTGGGTGCATCTCGACGACGTCGACGCCGGACGCCAGCGCTACGACGGCTCACCGCTGATCTTCAACGGCGAGCGCGGCTACGACGGCTGGGCGCCGGCACCGACGCTGGGCGGGCAGAACGAGAGCGTTCTGCGCGACCTGCTCGGCGTTGATGCGGACGACTTTGCGGCGCTACACGAGCAGGGCGTGATTGCTGATCGACCGCCGGGCTAGGGGAGTAGTCAGCTTGCATCGGTAGCTTGACCGGCCTAGGCGCGGGCGGGCAGTGTTGCCGCACGATTGATTTCGACACGACCACGAACGGGATAGGCGAGGGACAACGACGATGGATGTGAACGCTGAATGGCCGGGGAAGATCGCTGAATTCGCGGTCGCAGTTGGTGACACCGTCGAGGCCGAGCAGGAACTGCTCACGCTCGAGTCGATGAAGATGCTCACCCCGGTTGTCTCACCGGCGGCCGGCACGGTCGCCGAGATCGTCGTGGCCGTCGACGAATACGTCGAGGAAGGCCAGACGCTGCTGCGGCTCGATACGTAACAGGCAGGCGCGGGGCGAGCGACAGCGCGCGGGTCGCGCAGGCGGGGGACGCACATGACGTGGCAACAGGAGATCGACGAACTCGAACAGCGCAGGCAGCTTGCCTACGAGCTTGGCGGCGAGGAGCGCGTTGACCTGCACCACGAGCGCGGGCGCTACACGATCCGCGAGCGGCTCGAAATGATCGTCGACGAAGGCTCATTCCGCGAGCGCGGCGTGCTCGCCGGGCGCGCGGAGTACGAGGACGGCGAACTCAAGAACTTCGCGCCGTCGAACTACGTGATGGGCACGGCGAAGATCGACGGCCGCACGCTCGTAGTCGGTGGCGATGACTTCACGGTGCGCGGCGGTGCTGCCGATGGCGCCGTCGGCGGCAAGAGCGGCCACGCGGAGCGGATGGCGCGCGAGCTGCGCGTCCCGATTATCCGGCTCGTCGATGGCACCGGCGGCGGTGGCAGCGTGCGCACGATCGAGAACATTGGCCGCACCTACATCCCCGGCAATCCCTCGTGGGACACACTGGTCGGGATGCTGGCCGAGGTGCCGGTCGTGGCGGCCGCGATGGGCTCCGTCGCCGGCATCGGCGCGGCGCGCGTCGCCGCATCGCACTTCTCGGTGATGGTCAAGGGCAAGTCGCAGGTCTTCATCGCTGGCCCGGTCGTCGTCGAACGCGGCGTGGGTGCGGAGATGAACGAGGATCGGCAAGCCGGCAACGAGGCGCTCGGCGGTTCGCACATCCAGGTGCACCAGGCCGGGGCGGTCGACAACGAGGCCGAGGACGAGGAGGACGCGTTCCACCAGATCAAGGCGTTCCTCTCCTACCTGCCGGACAACGCGTGGGGCATCCCGCCCGTCGTCCCGACCGACGACCCGGCGGATCGCCGCGACGAGGAGCTGCTCTCGATCATGCCGCGTGACCGGCGGCGACCGTACGACGTGCGCGAGCTGCTCGGTCACGTCCTCGATCGCGACAGTTTCTTCGAGATGACGCGCCACTTCGGCCCGGGACAGGTCACCGCCTTCGGGCGCATCAACGGGCACCCGGTCGGCGTGCTGGCGAATGACCCGAAGATGGCCGGTGGCGGACTGGACGCGGACGGCTCAGACAAGATGACGAAGTTCGTCGATCTCTGCGACGCCTTCAACGTGCCGATCATCAACTTCGTCGACCAGCCCGGCTTCATGCTCGGCGTCGCGTCGGAGGCGGCGGGCACGATCAAGCGCGGCGTGCGTGCGCTGTCGGCGGTCTACCAGGCGGTTGTGCCGTGGGCCACGGTCGTCGTGCGTCGCGCCTATGGCGTCGCCGGCGCGGGCCACCAGAATCACTCGCGCTGGAACTACCGCATCGCGTGGCCGTCCGGCGACTGGGGTTCGCTCCCGATCGAGGGCGGCGTGATGGCCGCGTACCGACGCGACATCGAAGCCGCCGACGACCCCGAGGCGTACCGCACGGAGCTCGAAGAGAAGCTGAACGACCTGCGATCACCGTTCCGCACGGCGGAGGCGTTCAACATCGAGGAGATCATCGACCCGCGTGAGACGCGCGAGCTGCTGAGCGAGTGGGTGGAGCTGGCGTACAGATCGCTGCACACGATCGCGGGGCCGAAGACGCGAGGGACGCGCCCCTAGCCGGGAGCAGACCGCCCTCGTTAGAGCCCGAGCCTGCGGCGGACCAGCCAGTCCCGCACGGCCGTCGGTACCCACCGCGCGAAGAGCGCCTGCCGCTTCGCGTCCTTGCCGACGAGGTAGCGCGTCTTCGGATATTTCGCGGTGAGCGCGTGGACGACGGCCTTCACCACTTCGTCAGCGTCGATCGCGTTCGTTTCCGCGCGGTCGATCCACCCGCCGACGCGGTCCAGCGCATCGCCGTAGAGCGCGAGTGCCTCTTCGGACAGGTCGTCCGGGAGTTGCGCGGCGCTGTCGCGCGCCTTGCCCCAGATCGGCGTCTCGATGCGGCCCGGCTCGACGATCGCGACCTTGATCTCCCACGGCGTCAGCTCGATGCGCAGTGAGTCGGTGAACGCCTCCAGCGCGAACTTCGACGCTGAGTAGGGCCCGACGTACGGAGCGGCGACGCGACCGGCGATCGAGCCCATGTTCACGATGCGGCCCTTCACCTTGCGCAGATGCGGGATGAAGGCCTGCGAGACGGCGACCTGGCCGAAGAAGTTGACCTCGAGCTGCTCGCGGATGCGCTCCATCGGCAGCACCTCGTACGGGCCGCCGATGCCGATGCCGGCGTTGTTCACCAACCCAACGACCACATACCCCGCCTGTGCCACGACGCGCTCCGCCTCGTCGATCGAGTGCTGCTGTGTGACATCGATGTAGAGCGGTTCGAGCCCGTTCGACGCCGCAGCGCGCAGCGCCTCGCCGTCTTCCTCGCGGCGCGCGCCAGCGAGGACGTGGAAGCCCATGCGGTCGAGCCGCAGCGCGATCGCCTTGCCGATGCCGCTGGAGGCGCCGGTGACGACCACCGCGCCTCGAATCATCGTCTGAGCCATCGACGGGTCCCCCTCAGAGACGGATCGGTCAGATCGCTCCCGCCTCCCGCAGGGTCTCGATCTCTGGCCAACCGTAGCCAGCCTCTTGCAGTATCTCTTCAGTGTGTTGCCCCAGCTCTGGGCCGCCGCCCTGGATGCGAGGCGGCGTCGCGCTCATCTGCACGGGCGGGCCCGGCACGCGCATCTTGCCGAGGTTCGGCGTTTCGATCTCCTGGATATAGCCGTTCGCCGCGAACTGCGGGTGGTCCGCGACGCCCGCGTAGTCGAGCACGGGCGCGTGCGGGACATCGTGCTCAAAGAGACGGTCGAGCCACTCGTCGCGTGGCCGCTCGGCGAAGACCGCCTCTAGCACCTCGACCAGCGCAAGCTTGTTGTCGAAGCGCCCGAAGGGCTCAGCGAACCGTTCGTCCTCGCGCAGGTCGGGCCGTTCGATGGCGTCGCACATGCGCTCCCACATCGCCTGCGTGTTCGCGGCGATCGCCACGTATCCGCCGTCGGCGCTGCGGTAGTGCGTATACGTCGCCGAGCGGCGGAACTCGAAGCCCGGCTGTCTGCCGGTGCGCAGGAAGCGCGTCAGTGTCATCGATTGCAGCGCCGTCATCGACCCGATCAGCGAGACGTCGACGTGCTGACCTTCGCCGCTCTGCTCGCGCACGAAAAGCGCGCTGGCGACGCCGAAGGCGAGCGTCATCGCGCCGATCTGGTCGGCGAAGCCGCCGATCAGCGCGTGCGGCTCCTCGTCCGGGCCGCCGCCTTGTTCGGACATGATCCCGCTCAGCGCCTGTCCGACGTGGTCGTACCCCGGGCGCTGCGCCCACGGCCCCTCGCGACCCCACGCCGACGCCGAGGCGAGGATGATGTTCGGCCGCAGCTCCTTGAGCTGCTCGTAGCCCAGTCCCCAGCGCTCCATCACGCCGGGTCGGAAGTTCTCCAGCACCACGTCGCAGAGCGGTACGAGGCGGCGCACGACCTCGATCGCCTCTGGCGTGCGCATGTTGAGGGTGATGCTCTTCTTGCCGCGGTTGTGTGCCTCGAAGTAGGCGCTGAAGCCGTCCGGCTGCAGGCCGTTCGCGCGTCCCGGTTCGCCGCCCGGCTCCTCGATCTTGATCACCTCCGCGCCCATGTCCGAGAGCAGCACGGTCGCGAACGGCCCCTGCTGGTAGCGCGAGAAGTCGAGAATGCGGACGCCGGTGAGCGCCGAGAGGGACAGGGCATCGTTGCTCACGGCGTGACCACCGCGTCGGGCGAGTAGCGGTGCTCCCACATCGGCTGCCACGCCCACGGCAGCGAGATCGTCTCTGCGAGGGGGACGCCGTTTGCGAGGTGCTCGAGGCAGTCCTGCGTCGCACGGTGGCCGACGATCACGATGCGCTGGCTTTCGCGGGTGGCTGCGATCTCGTCGAGCAGGCTGCGCATGCCGGCGGCGATTTGTGCGTAGCTCTCGCCGCCGGGGAAGGGGACGTCGATATGTTGCGGTCGCGCCGCCGCGATCTCCTCGCTCGGCCGTCCCGTCAGCTCGCCGTAGTCGCACTCGCGCAGGCGGACATCCTCGATCAGTGGCACGTCGCGGTCACCGAAGGCGATCCTCACGGTCTCGCTCGCGCGCTGCAGGTCAGACGAGAACACGGCGTCGATCGGTTGCCCGGCGAAGTCGTCGCGTCGCTGCGCGGCCTGCTCGCGACCAGTCGCGGAGAGCGCGACGTCGAAGTGGCCCGAGGCGATCCCGGCCTCGTTGTCGAGGCTCGTCGCATGCGTCACGAAGGTGAACTGAACAGCCATCGCCTAAACTCCCGCTGCACATTACGATGCGCGAGGTTGTGACGAACAGACAAGCACCAGATCGCGCTGCCGGTTCCGGCGCGTGGTAGCGAAATGAGGGCCAGATGGGACAGATCACCGGCGCGGAGATCATCGCGCGCTCACTGAAGGAACAGGGTGTCGAGGCAATGTACGGGGTGGTTGGCATCCCGGTTGCCGGCATCGCTGCGGCAGCAAACAAGATCGGGCTGCGCTACGTCGGCATGCGACACGAGATGCCCGCCACGTACGCGGCGCAGGCGACGTCGTACCTCACGGGTCGCCTCGGTGCCTCGCTGGTCGTCTCCGGACCGGGTGCGCTGAACGCCACCGCCGCATTCGCGAACGCGTGGTCGAACCGCTGGCCGATGATCATGCTCGGCGGGGCGGGTGAGACCAGCCGCGTAGGCATGGGCGACTTCCAGGAAGCGGACCTGCTGACGCCGGTGCTGCCGTTCGCGAAGTTCGCCCGCAGCGTGCAGTCGATCGACCGGCTGCCGATCTACATCGCCGAGGCCGCGCGCAAGTCGTTGCACGGCACACCCGGCCCCTCGTACCTCGATCTGCCGGGCGACATGATCTCCGGCAGCATCGATGAGGACGACGTGCAGTGGGCGGCCCGCGTGCCCGACGCACCGCGTCCGGCGGCCGACCCGGAGTCGGTGCTCGCCGCGCTTGCCGCACTGAAGACCGCCGAGTCGCCGCTGGTGATCATCGGCAAGGGCGTCGCGTGGTCGCGCGCCGAGGAAGAGGCGCGCCGCTTCGTCGAGGAGACGGGACTGCCGTACCTCGCAATGCCGATGGCGGGCGGCATCCTGCCGGACACGCACGACCAGTCCGCTGCCGCGGCCCGCACCTACGCGTTGCAGAACGCGGACATGGTCGTACTGCTCGGCGCACGCCTGAACTGGATGCTCCACTACGGCATGCCGCCGCGCTTCCGCGAGGATCTGCGCGTCGTCCAGCTCGACATTAACAGCGAGGAGATCGGCGTCAACGTCCCGGCCGAGGTCGGACTCGTTGGTGACGCGAAGGCGACGATCGGCAAGCTGCTCGATGCGCTCGACGCCGACCCGTGGAGCTTCCCCGACGACTCCGAGTGGACGCAGGCCGTGAAGGCCGAAGCTGGTCGCAACGCTGAGTCCGTGGAAGGCATGATGGCGGACGATTCCGTCCCGATGGGCTACTACCGCGGTCTCTCCGAGATCAAGGACGCGATGCCGGACGATGCGATCGTGGTCGCCGAGGGCGCGAGCACGATGGACATCAGCCGTCAGGTCTTCAAAAGCATGAACCCCCGCAGTCGCCTCGATGCCGGTAGTTTCGGGTCAATGGGCCTCGGGCACGGCTTCGCGATTGCCGCGCAGGTCACCAACCCCGGCAAGAAGGTGATCGCGCTGCAGGGCGACGCCGCCTTCGGGTTCGCGGGCATGGAGGTCGAAGTCGCCGTTCGCCAGAAGCTGCCGATCACGTGGGTTGTCTTCGTGAACAACGGTATCGGTGGGCAGGACGTCGACGATGACACCGCGATGAACGTTCCGGGCGCATTTGTCCCGAACGCACGCTACGACAAGGTGATCGAGGCCTTTGGCGGCCATGGCTACCACGTCGAGACGCCCGACGAGCTTGCAGCCGCGCTCAAGGACGCGATCGCGAGTGACGAGACGTCACTGATCAACGTCGCGCTCGACCCTCAGGCATCGCGCAAGCCGCAGAAGTTCGCCTGGCTCACCCGCTAGGACGACCCCGCTGGGGCGGCGCAACAAGCGTTCAGAGAGGCCACCCAACTGGGTGGCCTCTCTCGTTGGTTAGCGGTCCGCTTCCTGCTCCAGCGCATCAAGCCGGCGCAGCAGGGTGCCCGCACCTTCGACGTTCGCGCCGAGCGCCTTCACTCGTTCGCGCAGCGCGCGGTCCGACGTCACGACGAGCATCGCCTCCGGCGCGTCAGCGTCGCGCACCAGTTCGACGATGCGGTCATCGGCGGCGTCGGGTCCCCGACGGCTCGCGTACAGCACCATGACGCCGTCGTGTTCGCCCTCGGGCAGCGATCGGCTCGGGCGGCCGTCGAGGACCGCCGTCACCTCGTCGTCGCTCGTCGCGGCCAGTTGCTGCAGGCGGTCGAGCAGCCGTTGTGCCGCGCCCTCGCGATCACGCCACCAGCCGTCGGGACGGGAGCCGATCACGTTCATCGCGTCGACGATCAGGTGCGTGTGTCGTGCTGAGTGGGGCAGGGGCGGTTACCTCTCGTCGATTGGGTGGGTGAGCCATTGCGGGTCTCGGTCGCCGCATTCTCGATCACTGTATGATGCGCGCGATATCACCCGGGGCACCCCCGCAGCGACAGGAACGAACGATGGTTGAGTTCGCCGACACGAAGGACGAAGCAGCATTCCGCAGCGACGTGCGCGAGTTCATCGAGGCCAACGCGCCCCAGCGCGACGGCGAGGGCTTCGGCTTCGGCGGCGGCGGCATGACCCCGGCGGTCCGCAAGGCCTTCGAGGCGTGGCGCGACGCGCTCGTGGAGCGCGGCTGGATCGCCCCGCATTGGCCGGAGGAGTGGGGCGGCGCGGGCCTGACCGTGAAGGAGCAGTTCATCCTCAACGAGGAGCTGGCGGAGGCTGGCACGGGCAACGTCGGAGGATTCGGCGTGATGATGCTCGGCCCAACGCTGATCGTGCATGGCACGGAGGAGCAGAAGGAGGAGCACCTCTCGAAGATCCTCCGCGGTGAGGTGAGCTGGTGCCAAGGCTGGTCGGAGCCGGGATCGGGGTCTGACCTCGCCTCGCTGCAGACGCGCGCGGTGCGCGACGGTGACGAGTTCGTGATCAACGGCCAGAAGATCTGGACCAGCGGCGCGCAGATCGCCGACTCCATGTACATGCTCGCGCGCACCGATCCGGACGCGCCGAAGCACCGCGGCATCTCCTTCTTCATGTTCAGCATGAAGTCGGAGGGAGTTTCCGTGCGCCCGCTGGAACAGATGTCCGGCGCCCGCGGATTCAACGAGGTCTTTTTCGAGGACGTCCGTGTCTCAGCCGCGAACATGGTCGGCGACGAGAATCGTGGCTGGTACGTCGGCGCAACGCTGATGGACTACGAGCGCTCCGGCATCGGCAACTCGGTCGGCACGCAGCGACGCCTGAACCGCCTGCTGACGGCGGCGAAGGAGCTGCCGGGGGAGCAGTCGATGCTCGACCGCAACAACCACATCCGGCTCACGTTCGCCGATCGTTTCGTCGATGCCGCGGTCGCACTGCTGTTCTCAAAGCGCATCACGACGATGCAGAGCCATGGCCAGATCCCGAATTACGAGGCGTCGGCGGCGAAGCTCTTCTCGTCGGAGATGGGCCAGAAGATCGCGTCGCTGAACATCAAGCTCTTCGGCCTCTACGGCAACATGGCCGACAAGGAGCGCGAGGAAGCGCAGAAGGGGGCCGCAGCGCGCGGCTACCTGCAGGCGGTCTCATCGACGATCGCCGGTGGCACGTCCGAGATTCAGCGCAACATCATCGCCACGCGTGGGCTCGGCCTGCCGCGAGGGTGATCGCCTGATTCGACGGTCGAGAGACTTCCACGAGGGCGCCCAGAGGCGCCTTCGTCATATCCGACAGGCTGTGCGCCGGATACATCCCTCGCCACCGGCGGTTCGTATCTTCTGCTGAGGACGCACCGGGATGGGGACCCTGATGCAGCTCATTCAGTCGATGGTGCACGGGCACCGTCGTTCGTTCGTTGTCTTTGCCTCGCTGGGGCTGCTGATCGCCGCCTGTGGCGGTGACAGCGATCAACCTGCTGAGCCCGTCGCTGCCGCAACCGCCGCTGCAGTAGCGACGGGCGCCCCGGCAACGGCTTCGCCGACCGCGACGGCCGCGCCGACCACGGTCGCGACGCCGTCGCCACCAGCGACGGCCGCACCGACATCGACTGTCGCGCCGACTGCTGCCCCGACGTCCACTGCCGCGCCAACCGCGGCCCCACCATCGACCGCCACGCCGGCACCGACCGCTGCGTCCACCGTCGCTCCGACCGCCGCACCGACTGAGGCAGCCACAGCGGCGCCGACGGCCGCGCCGACGCAGGCAGCGGTCGGCGCTGCCACGGTACAACAGCACGAGACCGACATCGCGGGCTTCGCATTTGCCTCAGAGCTACGCATCGCCGTTGGCGATGGCGTGACGTGGACGAACCGGGACGGTGCCCCGCACACAGTGACTGCGGACGACGACTCCGTGCGGTCGGGATTCCTGGAGCAGGGCGGATCGGTGCAGCTCGTCTTCGGTCAGGCGGGGACGTTCAGCTACTTCTGCAGCGTCCATCCGACGACGATGAGCGGCCTCGTGATCGTCGGCGATGGCGCGGGCATTGCGACGCCCGCGCTTGGGGCGGTCGCAGCGGGCACCACCAGCGACATCGACTACTAGCCGCCGGGCGCTCACGCGCTAGGGCGAGAGTTCGACGATCCCCTCGGAGCCATCGACGGTGATCGTCTGGCCGTCGCGGATCGATTTCGTGCCCTCGCGCGTCTGAATGACTGCCGGAATGCGGTACTCGCGGGCGACAAGCGCGGCGTGCTGGAAGACCTCGCCCTCATCGAGCACGATCCCACCGAGCAGCGAGAGGATCGGCGTCCAGTCTTGCCCGGCGTTCTTCGCGACGAGGATGTCGCCGGGTTCGACCTCGGGGCGGTTGCCATCCATCGCGTAGACCCGCGCGAGGCCCGCGTGGCGGCCGCGTGACGCGGCGGTGCCGCGCAGGATCGAGCCGTCGAGTCCGGCGCTGTCGCCGTCGGCAGAGCTCTGCGGACCGAGCAGCCCCGCGCCCGCCGGTGGAGCAATGCCGAGGCTGCGGGGCGGGCTGTATGTCGACTGGTGGTCGAGCAGCGCCTTACGTTCCGCAACTGCCGCTCGCAACTCTCGGTCGTCCGACCCGTCTGCGATCGCACGAAGCTCGTCGAGCGAGAGGTGCATGGCGTCGTCGGGCGCGTCCAGGCGCCCGTCACGCACGAGCGCCTGCCCCATCCACCAGATCGCCTCGCGCATCACGCCGCTGACGCCCTGCTCCATGATCGCGTTGTGGTTCTCCATGGCGCGGATGTTGTGATGTGCCAACTTGAGCGCGCTGTCGAACCGTGGGCGTGACTCTGGGGCGACGAGGGCACGCGCGTTACGCGTCCCCGCCACGCGTTCCTCGCGTGCTTCGCGCTCGCGCCGATCGAGCTCGTCGAGGTCCTGCCCGACGTAACTGGCGACCAGTGCGAGCGGTGCGGCGTGATCGAGATTCCAGGTTGGGTCCGCCATCGAAGTGGCCGATCCGAAGCTACGACCGCTGCGCCTACCGTAGTCGCGAAGCAGGGCGCTGAAACGAGAGCGGAAGCGCTTTACGACGGGCCGGGACCGGAGCGGCTCCTCCGTGATGGCATCGAACTCGCGCGCCTCAAGCGCGGCACGCAATTTGCGATCGTCCTGAGCGATCCTCGCCAGTCCGCGCAGCCGGCGCACCATCCGCACCGTCTTGTTGTCGACACCCTGGAGCTGAGTTCCGCCATCAAGTTCCGGCAGGCCGGTCAGCTCGCTGAAGACCGGCGGCCACTCGACGCGGGTCTTGGGATTGATATCCACCCCCCGGAGTTGCCGCCAATGCAGGTCGCCTAGCACGTGGCTGTACGATGCCAGCGCCTGTTCAAGGAACCCGAGCCGGTCCTCCAGGCTCTCTTTTGCCGGTCGACGGAATGGTCCTAGCCGCTCGAGGTGGCCAAGCACTTCGGATTCAATCTCGTCGAAGAAGTAGTCCTCGCCCTCCCGCTCGAACTCCGCGCGAAACCGCGCGCTCGCGGCCATCCGCTCCTGAATCTCCTTCCCGCTGACGTCTGGCGATCGCATGTACGCGTAGCCGTTGACGAAGGTGAGGATGTGCATCCGGGGCATCGGCAGGCCCGTTTCCGCGAAAACGCGCGCTGCGCCGACGCTGTAGGCCAACTGAATGTCCCGTTCGAACGTCATCACCGGCCGCGCCACACCCCAGCCGGCGCCGAGGAACCATGTGGTGCTCTCGCTATCCTCGATCTCCCACTCGACGTCATCCGGCGCGCCATCGTCGAGGCCCGTGATCGGGCGTGCCTGTAGCAGCCGCACGTCGCCGTCGACGACCGCGAACTCGATATCGCGATGCCCGCCCTCGTGTTGCTGCACGGCCTGCGCGAGCCGTCCGAGGTCAGCGAGCTGGGCGTCGGTCAGCGCGGGTTCGCTGTGAAGCGTTGCCGGCACGTCGCGCAGTTCGATACCACCGTCGGCAGCCGGCGTCATCATCGAGGTCTTCTCGGCGATCCTCCGCTCGATGACTGAGAGCGAGCCGGCGTCGAGCGCGAACGTGTCGGCAGACACGTCGCCTGCGACGACCCCTTCCCCGAGGCCGAGCGCCACGTTGACGGTCATGCGGTCGCTTGCGCCGCTGATCGGGTCGCGGGTGAAGAGCACGCCGGCGGCGTCGGCGGCGAGTTGCTCCTGCACCAGCACCGCCATCTTCACGCCTGCCAGCGGCAGCTCGGCGTCCCGGCGGTAAGCGATCGCGTGCGACGAGTAGAGCGACGCCCAGACGTCCGTCACGCGCCCGACGAGCGCGTCGACGCCGCTGACGTTGAGGAAGCTGTCGTATTGCCCTGCGAAGCTCGCGCCCGGTAGGTCCTCGGCGGTGCCGGACGAGCGCACCGCGACGACCGCGCCATCGCCCAGCCGCGCGTATGCCGCCGCGATTGCCGTTCGCAATTCCGGTGGCGTCGACAGCCCCTCGATCAGCCGCTGGATCGCGCTGCTGGCCTCATCGAGCGCGCGGACGTTCTGATCGATGTTCGTGAGCAGCGATTCGATCTGCGGCGCGATCGCTGCGGTGACGTCGACCGAGGCGTCGGCGTGGACAACGAAGCCGCCCGGCACCGGCAGTCCCTGCTGCGCGAGGCGCGCAAGGGCGGCGGCCTTCTCACCGGCGACGCTCGCTTCGCGTGCGGCAGGATTGTCGAGCGCGATGATCTGTTCAGTCGGCACGGCACCCCTCCGGTTCGGTCAGTCACGCATCCTAGCGTCTCGCGCTGGACTGCCGCGACCGGTCTCTGTGCTGCGCCTCACACTCGCTGCTCAGTCGAGTGGCGGACGCTCGCTCGCGACATCGAAGTGGCGCTCCAGCGCCATCCCCAGCCGCAGGATCGTGCCCTCGTCGTAGAGCCGCCCGACGATGTTGACCGAGCGCGGTCTGCCGTCGACGACCGCCGCGCGCACCGTCAGTGACGGGTGGCCGGTGTAGTTCGTCGCGGCGAGTAGCGGCACCCACGAGCCCGGGGCGATGACCGCGTCGAAGCCCTCGAGGGCTGCGGCGAGTTCGCGCATCAGGCGGCCGCGTAGGCGTGTCGCCTGCACGTACTGCACGGCGGGCACCATCTGGGCGGTGCGGAACTGGTTCGGCCATGCCGTCCGTGCCTGCCGCACCATCAGGTCGTCGCGGTCGGAGCGCGTGAGTTCGTCGAAGGCGGCTGCCGCCTCGACCATCAGAATCGGACGCAGCCCTCGCAGCGGGATCTTCGGCAGCCGCAGCGGTTCGACCTTCGCGCCCAGCCGTCGCAGCTCGTCGAGCGCAGCGCGGTCCGACGCGGCTGAGCCGCGACCGCGAAACTCGCCGGCGACGTAACCGACGCGCAGCCCTCGGATGCGGCTACGCGCGTCGAAATTGAACGGCATGTCGACCGAGCAGTCGTCGCTTCCGTCAGCGCCGCGGATCGCATCGAGCACAAGGGCGGTGTCCTCGACGGAGCGCGTCATCGGTCCGATCTTGTCCATTGTCCACGCGAGCGCCATCGCGCCGCTGCGCGGCACGCGTCCGAACGTCGGGCGCAGCCCGGTCACGCCGTTGCGCATCGACGGCGAGATGATCGAACCGAGCGTCTCCGTGCCGAGCGCGAAGCCGACGAGCCCGACTGCCACCGCTGCGCCGGAGCCGGCACTCGACCCGCTCGCGCCCTGCCGCCGGTCCCACGGGTTTCGCGTCTTCGCGTCGAACCAGACGTCGCCGTACGCCAGCGCGCCCAGCGAGAGCTTCGCGACGAGGATCGCGCCGGCCGCTTCGAGGCGACTGACGACGGTCGCGTCACCGCGTGCGACACGATCCTTGTAGGGGGTGGCGCCCCACGTCGTGCGGATGCCCTTTGTGTCCAGCAGGTCCTTCGCACCCCAGGGAATGCCGTGGAGCGGCCCTCGGTAGTGGCCGTCCGCGATCTCGCGGTCGGCGCGGCGGGCGGCGGCGATCGCGCGTCGCTCCAGCAGCGTGATGACGCAGTGCAGCTTCGGGTCGTAGCGCTTCAGTCGCTCGATGTAGATGCGCGTCAGTCGCTCGCTCGTGAGCCGTCCCGCCTCGATCCAGCGCGAGAGCGTGGTCACCGGCGCGAAGGCGATGTCCGCATCGTCCGCCGGCAGACGCGGCACACGCCCGCCGCTCCAGACGAGCGGCCGTTGCTCCGCGTCGAACGACTGGGCGGGCAGCCGAGGGTCGAAGCCACCACCCGGTGCCTCGTCGTTCCGCAGCTCCGCGTCGCGGACGAGCGCGAAGCCGATGCGGTAGTCGTGCAGCGAGGCGGCAGCCGTCCGTCGCTCCTCCGCCGTGTAGTCGAGGTCCGCGACCTTCGCAACTTCGGCGAGGGTGCGTGCGGTGACCTTCTTGCTCGCGGTCATGATCGTTCCTTCCGGTCGGGCGACGTCGGCTGCGAATCTACTACCGTCGGGGCGGTGCGTGTGCCATGCTGCGCGCGCTGAAGACAGGGTTGCGATGCCACACGCCGACAATCTCCCATTCAACTCGCGCCGCCCCTCCACGCTGGCGAGCGGTGGGATGGTCGCCACCAGCCAGCAGCTCGCGGCGCTGGCGGGCGTCGACATCCTGCGCGCAGGCGGCAACGCCGCCGACGCCGCCGTCGCGACTGCTGCGGCGCTGGCCGTAACGGAGCCGACATCGACGGGTCTCGGCGGCGACTGCTTCGCGCTCTACTACGAGGCGGCGACGAAGACCGTGCACGCCGTGAACGGCAGCGGTCGCGCCCCGGCCGCGTCGAGCATCGAGGCGCTCGCCGAGCGCGGCGTCGAGGGTACGTTCCTCAACGCGGGCCCGGTCGCGCGACCGCATACGGTGACGGTGCCGGGCACGGCGGCAGGTTGGCACGACACGCTGCAGTGCCACGGCCGCATGGCACTGAGCGACGTGCTGCAACCGGCGATCCGGCTGGCCGACGACGGCTTCCCGATGACGCCGATCATCTCCGCCTACTGGGACGAGCAGATGCCGCTGCTTGAGGCGGGCCCGAACGGCGACGAGCTGATGATCGACGGCCACGCGCCTCGTCCCGGCGAGATCTGGCGCAACGCGAACCTTGCCGCAGTGCTGCGCACGATCGCCGAGGGCGGCCCAGAGGCCTTCTACGGCGGAGACGCGGGACGCGCGATCGTCGATGTGCTCAGCGGACTCGGTGGCCTGATGACCGCCGACGATCTGACGTCACACACGACGACCTTCGACCCGCCGATCAGCACGACCTATCGCGGCATGAAGATCTACGAGTGCCCCCCGAACGGGCAGGGCCTGACCGTTCTGATCGCGCTGAACATCCTCGAAGGCTTCGATCTCGCGTCGATGGACCGCGGGTCGACGCAGTACTGGCACGCGCTGATCGAGGCGATCCGCCTCGCCTTCGCCGATTCGCGCTGGTACGTCGCCGATCCCTCGCGGGTCGAGGTGCCCGTCGAGCAGCTGCTCTCCGCGCGATACGCCGCCAGCCGACGGGCACTGATCGACCCGCAGCAGGCGCTGCCGGACCTCGCGCACGGCGAGGTTGGCGATGCCGCGGGCGGTGATGGCGCCGGAACGGACACCGTCTACCTCACCGCCGTCGATGGTGACGGCAACGCGTGCAGCTTCATCAACAGCAACTACGCCGGGTTCGGCACGGGAATCGTCCCGCAGGGCATGGGCTTCTCGCTGCAAAACCGCGGCGCGAACTTCTCGCTCGACCCCGCGCACCCGAACGCGCTGGCCGGTGGCAAGCGACCGTACCACACGATCATCCCCGCGATGAGCACGTACGAGGACGGCACGCTGCACGCTAGCTTCGGCGTGAAGGGCGGCTTCATGCAGCCACCGGGCCACGTGCACATGGTCGTCAACATGCTCGACCACGGGCTCGGCCCGCAGGCGGCGCTCGATGCACCGCGGCTGAGCCTGCGTGCGGGAACAGCGGACAGTCCAGTCTCGCTTGAGACCGGCATCCCGGTGGAGACGATGAGTGCGCTCGCCTCGATGGGGCATCACGTCGTGCCGTCGACGGACCGCTTCACCTTCGGCACCGGCCACGCGATCGTGCGCGACCCGGAGAGCGGCGTGCTCTCGGGCGGTGCCGACCCGCGCGTCGATGGCGTGGCCATCGGCTACTAGGGGAGGAGCGCGCGATGCCCGCAGCGATGAGCAACGACGAGGTGCACGAGTTTCTCGACGGCCAGCCCGGCTGGATGATGCTTTCGACGATCGGCAAGGACGGCTACCCGCACACGGTGCCCGTTGGCTTCTTCCGCATCGGCGATGACATCTACACCGGCGGCCGCGCGGGCACGCAGCGCGTTGTCAACATCGAGGGCGACGATCGCGTCAGTGCTCTCTTCGAGGCCGGTGGGTCGATGGAGGACATCAAGGGGGTGCTGCTGCAGGGCGACGCGGAGTTACTCGTCGAGCCCGAGCAGGTGCTGGCGCTGATGCAGGAGGCCGCCCGCAAGCGCGGTGCCACCGAGACCGAACTGCCGATGGAGGCGCCACCGGGGCTCGCCTACATCCGCATCACGCCACATCGCACGATCAGTTGGGACTACTCCCGCGAGGGCTAGTCCTTGGATCGCTCCCACGGTATTGCGTCAGGGGCTTTGAATCCCTCGTCGGCATCCTCGGATGAGTCTTCATCCGTGAGGGGATCTGTCGGTTCGCTGGATTCGCTGGATTCGCCGGGCTCCCCGGATTCGGACGGCTCGACTGGATCGTCCGTCGGTTCGTCAGCGGGCGATGCCATCGCGCCACCGCCCGGATACTTGAAGTACGCCCAGAGCGCCGCTAGGACGAAGACCAGCAACGAGGCACCAAAGACCTTCAGCGCGCGCGAGGCGAAGCCGTCCGCGATGTCGTCGGCGAACTCCTCGACGCGGTCGATGAAGCTCAACCGTACGCTCGAGACGTTGTCTGACCAGTCGTCGGTGCTCTCGAGCAGCGATTCCCGGACCTCCGGTTGGCCAAACTCGGACCAGACGGGGCCGGTCGTTATGAACCAGAGCGCGCTGACAACGACGAGCGCCCCTGAGCCCCACATCTGGCGTGTCGGCCAGCGCCGGCCGCCCATCACCCCGATCGTGAAGACCGAGCCGAGCACCATCGCAATCGCGCCGAATCTCAGCGCGGTGCGGAAGCTGTCGATGCGCCCGCGGACGTTGTCAAAATCATCGACGTCCGTCCCGTCCTCGGCGATGTCTTCCAGGAAATCGACATGCGTGTACACGTAGTCCTCACGCATGAACTGGAGCCGGCGGTCAACCTCGGTGGTGCCGTTCGTGTTGGATTCGTCCAGCGTCTCGTTGAGCTGGCGGTCGTCGTAGGTGTAGCCCTCCGCCGTGAGCACGTCCGCATCCTCGTCGAGGAGCAGGGCCAACACCTCCGCGAGCGCGGGATTCTCGTCGAAGTTGATGTTCGTCTCGAAGCTGGGCGAGTGGCCGAGCAGATAGGGCAACAGCTCATCGACGACCGTGAAGACCTGCTCCGTGAACCACTCCGCGGCCGCGTCGCGGTCGCCGATCCGTGCCTCGATCATCCCGCCGATGTCGATGTCGACGCCGCTTGCGCCCTGACGCGACGCCTCGGCCTCGCCTTCCTCGACAAAGCTGTCGATCGCACCGTCGATGATCGAGCGGGCGTAGTTCAGCTCGCGGAACGCCTTCTCGACCGGTGAGGGTTGTCCGTCCACGCGGGCCAGCGCGAGGTTGATGCGATCGCCGAGATCAAGCCTGATCTCGAACGAATTTGTCTCGCCGGTGAGGTAGGGCACGAACTCATCAATCACCTGTTCCGCGACCGTCCGCAGATAGTCGGGAGGGAAGATCGTCTCCAGCAGCTCGACCAGTGTCTCCTGCGCCTGTTCCTCGGAACGGAACTCCGTCGCGCCAAAGTTCGCCGGGAGCCAGTCATCCTGATCCGTCAGTAGCTCCTCGACGGCCTGCTTGTAGAGCACGTCGGTGGTGAAGCCGTAGGCGTCGAGACTCTCCATCTCGTCCTTGATGAACTCGGCGTCGAAGGCCTCCACCGCGACCCGGTCGATGACGATGCACGCCCCGAACGTCCCCATCAGGATGAAGGTCAAGAACACGGCGATTACGCGGCGGAACACGATCATTAGTGGAACCTTTCCGGCTCGCGGTCTTGCGATTCGGTATTGCTAACAGTATTTCTATCGAAATACATCATGCGGCACCACCGCGAATCGTCACACAGGGCATCCACGTAGTCCCGATCACCGAGATGATCGAAGTCGTCGACGACACTGGGTGCGGAGCGGAACATCTCAGATGCTGCGCTCCTGGCGGAGGGAGTGCGAGCGCGTCCTCCCTCGCTTCCTCCGCCATCCACCGGCATGATTCAGACGAGCGGCGGTTCACCATCAGCGAATCCTCATCCCCCTCGGCCCAGCTCACGCTCACGCTATACGTAGAGAGCGACTGCTCGTCCTGCGCCGGCGCGATCGAAGTCGCGACGCGCGTGCGCGACGAGTTCCCGCAGATCAACGTCGATGTCGTCGACCTCGGTCTCACTTCGAAGCAGCAACCAGACGAGGTCTTCGCCGTCCCCACGTTCCTGCTGGACGGCGAAGTCGTCTCGCTCGGAACGCCAAGCTGGGAGCGGCTGCTACCCTTGTTGGAAGCTGCGACGACCGGATTTAGGGTCTCATGACATCCCAGAGCACAGTTTCCCCGTCCGAGCCTGAAGCCATCTCACGCCCCGTGTCCGTCGGCGACACAGAAAAGTTCACCTACCTCTCCGCAACCGATCTCTTCCAGGACATGGAGCCGCGCGACCTCGAACAGATCGAGCGCGGCGTCGCGATGACGACAAGCCATCGGGGGACCGTCTTCTACACGCCCGGCGAGACCGGGGAGGTGCTCTTCATCCTCAAGAAGGGTCGCGTGAACATCTATCGGATGACCGCCGAGGGAAAGAAGCTGGTCACGACCACGATCGAGCCGGGCACGGTCTTGGGTGAGATGTCGATGATCGGCCAGGGCATGGTCGACGCCTTCGCCGAGGCCGCCGAGGATTGCACGCTCTGCGTGATGTCGCGCACCGATGTCGAACGGCTGATCCGCGAGCAGCCATCCGTCTCATTGCGCCTGCTTGAGCTGCTCGCAACCCGGCTGGATGCTGCGGAAGAGCGCCTCGCCGACGTCGCCTACAAGTCGGTTCCCGCGCGCATCGCGACGACGCTATTGCGCCTCGCCGGCGATGAGATCGAGCCGGTGAAGCTCTCGCATCAGGACATCGCGGACATGGTCGGAACCTACCGCGAGACGGCGACGCGCATCTTGAACGAGATGCGGGCGGACGGCCTGGTTCAGCTGAATCGCATGCGCATCGAGATCGCTGACGCCGACCGACTCGAGGATCTCGCCGAAGAGCTCGTCTGAGCGCCGCGTAGCGCGTCGGGCTGAACTAATGGCCTCAACTCCTCCTCATTAACACTTTCCCCACAGACGCGATCAGGCGCGCGGGCTACGGTATTCGCATGAAGATTCGTACCCGACGTCTCACGCTCGCCGCCGTCGCCACCCTCGGTGCGCTGCTGCTCGCAGCCTGCGCAAGCTCCGACGACGCATCGACGGCATCGAGGTCGGAGACACCGGCCGTCATGACATCGATCGTGCATGGCCCCGCGGAGCATGGCGAGACGCGCGACTTCCTCAGCGGGCCGGCCGTCACCGTGCCCGACGGCTGGGAAGAGCCGGGCGACCGCGTCGCGCGGACCGGGGCCTATCTCCCAGCGAACGGCCTGCCGACGCTGGTCTTCGTCGATGCCATCTGGTGACCGTTCTGCGCGTTGACGCGGCCCGTCGTGCACGGGCTCCGACCGGAATATCAGGACCGCATCAACTTCGTGATCCTCGACTACGACGTCGACGCGGATCTCGACCTCGCGCGCGAGTTGGAGATCCCGGCGCACCCGGCATTCACAGTTGTGCCGCCGGACTCGCATCCGACGGCACACATCGTTCACCTCTTCGGCCCGCTGACCGAGACGCGGCTACGCAAGCTGATCGACGACGCCCTCGTTCAGTTCGGCGCGGTCACCGCCTCGACGCCCTGACCGCCTCGACGGCTGTCGCTGCGAGCTAGTCCCACTGGCGGCCGATGCCGCCGCTGGGGCCGTACTTGCCGAAGAACGCGGCCGGCCACTTGCGGCCGGTGATCATTGCTTTGTCGATGTCTTCCTCGGTCGCGACGCCGTCCTCGACGAGCTTCTGAGCCTCGCGACGCGCGGCGCCGAAGACGCGGTTGAGGATGAAGCCGTAGGTCTCAGGCATGTCCTTGACCATGCTGATCGCCTTGCCGGCACGCTCGCCGACGCCGGCCACGGCATCGATCGTGTCCTGCGTAGTCTCCGGCGTGTAGATCACCTCGCACATCTTCATCGCGGGCACCGGGCTCGCGTAGTGCATACCGGCGAAGAGCGCCTTGCGGGAGTCGGAGACATCCTGCGCCAGTTCGGCGATCACGTAACCAGAGGTGTTGGAGGTGAAGATCGCTTCCGGCTTGACGATGCCATCGAGCTCCTTGAAGGCGGCCTGCTTCAGTTCCAGGTTCTCGGGAATCGCTTCGATCACCATGTCGACGTCGGCGAAGTCATTGACGTCGGTGGTGAAGCTGATACGTGCGATCGCATCGTTTGCGTCGTCGAACTTCAGCTTGCCGATCTGGACGGCGTTCTTGATCCCCCAGCGGCTCTCGAACAGCGACTCCTTCGTCGCGGCGATCGCCTCATCGCTGATGTCGCGGATGATCACGTCGTACCCGCCGACGGCCATCACCTGGGCGATACCACTGCCCATGACGCCGCCGCCGAGCATCCCGATCTTCTTGACCTGGTTCAGTTTCATGCTGAGCTCCTCTGCGCCCTCTCGGGCCTCTCTCTGGCTTCGATTGCTATTGCTCGTCCGCTGACTCTACCCGCAAATCCCCCGCACCGTGGAGAAGAGGATCTGCGCGCCCAGTCGCAGGTTGTCCGTTGAGACCCGCTCGTCGTTGCCGTGGACCCGGCCCGCGTCCTCGGGGCCGGTGAGCACCGGCACGAACCCGTAGGCCTGCACGCCGCGACGTCGGAAGACGCGCGAGTCGGTGAAGCCGGTCGAGACGCTGGGCACGACGACCGCGTCCTCGATCGCGTCCTTAGCAGCACGTGTCATGATTCCGTACAGCTCGGTGTCGGTGCGCGATGGGGGTGTCGAGGAGGTGAAGACTTCCTCGATCTCGATCTGCGGGTCGTCAATCACCTCGCGCAGTTCGCGCATGAACAGTTCCGCGTCGTAGCCCGGGATCAGCCGGCAGTCGAGCGTGGCCTCGGCCTGCGCCGGGATCACGTTGTGCTTCACGCCCGCGTTGAGCGTGGTCAGTGAGATCGAGTTCATCTGCACCGACTTCACCCGCGGGTGCTCCTCGGCGAGTTCGGTCAGCGATTGTTCGGTCGGCTCGGCGTCGATGATGCCGGCGGCGTTCAGGGCGCGGAAGTACTCCCAGACCTCGGGCGCCGGCTCGAGCGGGCGCTCCCACTCGTTGATGCGCTGCAGCGCTCGCACCAGCCGGTCGGATGCGTTGTCGTCGTGTGGCACGGAGCCGTGACCGGGGCGGCCGGTGGCGCGCAGCTTGAGCCAGAATGGACCCTTCTCCGAGACGCCGATGTTGAAGACGGGGCGCTGCACGCCGAAGACCTCGCTACTGCCCGCGCCGCCCTCGTTGATCACGTAGTCGCAGTCGAGCAACTCCGGGTGCTCGCGGTCGAGGAACTCGACGCCATAGGCGCTGCCGGCCTCCTCGTCGGCGACGGCCATGAACGTGAGGTCGCGGGTGAGCGGGAGGTCCAGCCGCTTGTGCAGCAGGAAGACCATCAGTTCCATGATCCCCATGCCCTTCATGTCCTGCGCGCCGCGACCCCAGATGTAGCCGTCGCGCACCTCGCCGCCGAGCGGTTCGACGGTCCAGTGGTCGACCTCGAAGGGGACGACGTCGGTGTGGTTGAGCAGAATCAGGGGCTTGCCGCGCGTGCCGTCGCCCTTGAGCGTCGCGACCAGCGTCTTGCGGTTCTCACCGGGGTCGTACAGGTCGTACGGGATGCCCTCGCGATCGAGGATCGGGCCGACGAAGTCGCAGGCACGGGTCTCGTTGCCGGGTGGGTTCACGGTATCGACCTGGATGTAGGTCGAGAGCAGGTCGATCGCCTCCTCGTGGATGGCGTCCCAGTCGACTGCGGGCTCGTTGGTCATGCGTGGCTCCTCATCGTGCGGTTCTACTGTGCCGCCTCACTTTGCCGCGCGGAGGCGGCTGCCGTTCTGTGGCTGCTTCTCGTTCGCCGTACTTAGTTCGCCGCCCGGTACTGTTCAGCGAAGCGACCGATCATGTCGACGTGTTCCTGCGGCGACGTGAGGCCGAGGTTCGACGTGAAGAGCGCGACGTGCGTTGCACCGACCGCCTCCATCCGCGCTGCTTCGGCGAGCTGCTCTTCGACATCTGCGCCGACCGTGATCGACGCTTGCAGGCCGATCGTCGACGGGTCGCGCCCGGCGCTCGCGGCGACGGAGCGGATGCGGTCGATGCCGGTTTGCACCTCGTCGGCCGCGCGCCGCAGCGGGAACCAGCCGTCGCCGATCTCGCCGACGCGGTCGAGCACGCGCTCGTGACTGCCGCCCATCCAGATCGGCAGCGTTCCGCCGAAGGGGCGGGGTCTGATCCCCGCCTTGGTGACGTGGTGCCAGCGGCCTTCGAACGAGATCGCGGTCTCGCGCCAGAGTGAGCGCAGCAGTGCGATCTGCTCTTCCATGCGCCGCCCGCGGTTGTGGAAATCTTCGCCCAGCGCCTCGTATTCGACGGCGTTCCAGCCGGTGCCGACGCCGAGGATGAAGCGACCGCCTGAGAGCACATCGAGCTCCGCCGCCTGCTTGGCGACGAGCACGGTCTGACGCTGCGGCAGGATCAGGACTCCGGTCATCAACTCGACACGCTCGGTCACCGCTGCGAGGTAGCCGAACGTCGGGAACGGGTCGGGCCACTCGTGCTCGTGCGTGTAGGGGCCGGTCCAGCCGCCGGGGCGATCGGGATCCGCGCCCAGCACGTGTTCGCCCATCGCGATGCGGTCGTAGCCCGCAGCCTCCGCCGCCTGCGCCCAGTCGCGCAGCACGCCCGGATCCGAGCCAAGCTCGTTTGAGGCGTAGAACGCCGTCAGCTTCATGAGTACGCCTCGATGAACGAGCGCGTCGCTGCGATGTGCTGCGCGGTCGTCGTGAAGCCGCCGCCCATCGTGTTCACCGAGATGTGTGTCGCTCCCGCTTCTTCAAACTGGCGGGCCAGTTCGGCGGCCTCGGCCGCCATCGTGGGACTGGTCACGGTCACGCGGCTCTCGACGCCGATCTCCGCCGGATCGCGTCCGGCGGCGCGTGCCGCTCGATGCATCGGCTCGATCGCGCTGGCGAGATCGCCCGGATCACGGACCTGTGGGAACCAGCCATCGGCGAGGCGTCCGGTGCGCTCGACGACCACTTTGGACATGCCGCCCATCCAGATCGGGATCGTGCCGTCCGGCGGCAGCGGGTTGATGCCGGCCTTCGTGACGCGGTGCCAGTTGCCCTCGAACGAGATCACGGGGCGCGCCCAGAGCGCACGCAGCAGCGCGATCTGCTCCTCGATGCGTCGCCCGCGGTTGCGAAAGTTCTCGTTCAGGCCCTCGAACTCGACGCTGTTCCAGCCGACGCCAACGCCGAGCCGCAGCCGTCCGCCGCTGAGCACCTGCAGCTGCGAGGCCTGTTTGGCGACCAGAACCGTCTGCCGCTGCGGCAAGATCACGATGCCCGTGACGAGCTCGATGCGCTCGGTCAGGCCGGCGAGATAACCGAAGAGCGTGAGTGGCTCATGGAAGAGCGTCTCGTGGTCGTAAGGGCCGGTGAATCCGCCCGGTCGGTCGCGTTCCGCGCCCAGCACGTGGTCATAGGCGAGCAGATGCTCGTATCCGGCACCCTCGACAGCCTGAGCGTAGTCGCGGATGGCCGTCGGATCGCTGCCGATCTCGGTCTGTGGGAAGACGACACCGAGTTGCATACACGGCTCCTGGCACGCTGGATGTCATTTCTTGCGACGGGCCGCATCTTTGGCGCGAGGCGGAGCGGGTGTCAAACGTGCCACATCTCGCGCGAGCGTGGTGCTAGCCTCCATCGCGACCGCTGGTCGATGCGAATTGGGGCATCCATGGGCGCACGTCGATGACGCCTCGTCACCTGATCGTGCTCGCGGTCGCCGTCGTCGCGGTCTCGTGGGCGGCGCCGCTGATTCGCCTTGCCGAGGCCCCGGCGATCGTCGTCGCAGCGCTGCGGCTCTCGATGGCTGCGCCACCGGTGATGGGCGCGGCGCTGCTGCGACGTCGCGGCGAGTTGCGATCGCTGCCGCGGGTCGATCTGGCGGTAATGGTGCTGGCCGGACTGGCGCTGGCGGGGCACTTCGCGTTCTGGGTCGCGGCCGTGCAGCGGACGTCGTTGATCACCAGCGTCGTGCTGGTCACGACGCAGCCGCTGTTCGTCTCCATCGGCGCGTGGATCTTCCTTCGCGAGCGACCATCGAGGATGGCGCTGATCGCGATCGGCATCGCCTCCGCCGGGGCTGCGCTGCTGGCGAGCGGCGACTTCGACGATCGCGGCTCGCTGACGGGTGACCTCTTTGCCGTGATCGGCGCGATGCTCGCGAGCACCTACCTCGTTGCCGGGCGGCGAGCGCGGGCGAGTCTCTCCAACCTCTCGTACATCGCCGTCGTCAACTCGATCGCGGCGCTACTGCTGCTGCTCGGCGTGCTGCTCAGCGGTGAGACGCTTCGCGGGCACCCGCGTGATGCCTATCTCTACATCCTGCTGCTCGCGATCGTGCCACAACTGATCGGGCACAGTTCGTTCACGTGGGCGCTGGGATTCATCCCGGCCGTTGTGGTCGCGATCGCGATCCTCGGCGAGCCGGTCGGGGCGACGTTGATCGCGGCGACGATCCTCGATGAGGTGCCTACACTGCTCGAATGGATCGGCAGCGCCATCGTGCTGCTCGGGGTCTACGTCGGGTTGCGGAGCACTGCGATGCCGTCCGAGCGGGAGGGCAGGGCGCCGATTGAACTCTGACCGGCCGCACTGGTACGAATCACACTGACAGACGCGATCCCGAAGCCAACCCGCTGCAGACCACCCGACTGTTGAGAGGTGCCTGATGACCGGTCCACTGAACGATGTTCGAATCCTTGACCTGACATGGGTACTGTCCGGCCCCTTCTGCACAATGACGCTCTCCGACCTGGGGGCCGACGTGATCAAGTGCGAGCGACCGCCGTATGGCGACAACGCCCGCGCCACCGGCCCGGTGATCGATGGCGAGTCCGGCTACTTCTTCAGCGTGAACCGCGGCAAGCGCAGCATCTCCATTGACCTGCGCACCGACGAAGGCAAGGACCTCTTCCGGCAGCTCGTCGCTGAAGTCGATGTCGTCGTCGAGAACTTCACACCGGGGGCGATGGGTCGGCTGGGGCTCGACTACGAGGCGCTCTCCGCGGAGAACCCGCGCCTGATCTACTGCGCGGTCTCCGGATTCGGCCAGACCGGCCCCCTGCGCGACCGTTCGGCGCTCGACGTGATCGTGCAAGGCATGGGCGGGATCATGTCGATCACGGGCGAGCCGGGCGGCGGCCCGGTGCGCGTCGGAACGTCGCTCGGCGACGTCGCGGCGGGACTCTACGCGTCGATCGGCATCCTCTCGGCGCTGCACGAGCGTGAGCGATCGGGGCAGGGACAGCTCGTCGACATCTCGATGCTCGACTGCCAGATCGCGATCCAGGAGAACGCGTTCATGCGCTATCACGTCACCGGCGAGGTGCCGCAGCGGCTCGGCACGCGCCACCCGACGGCGGTGCCGTTCCAGGCGTTCGAGACGGCGGATGGGCACCTCGTGCTCGCGCTCGCGTGGGAGGTACCCGACCAGTGGTCGCTGCTCTGCGCGGAACTCGACATCATCGAGATTGCCGACGACGAGCGATTCTCGACCGGCCGGGCGCGCGCCCAGCACCACGCCGAGCTGGAGCCAATCATGGCGAAGGCGTTCCTCGCTGATACAACGGAGCACTGGGTGGAGCGCCTCTTGCCGTTTGGTATCCCCATCGGGCCGCTCAACTCGATCCCGCAGGTAGCTGAGATGCCGCAGGTCGCGGCGCGCGAGATGCTGGTGCCCGTGGAACATCACACGCTCGGTACGGTGCCGCTGCCGAATACGCCGGTGCGGCTCTCGCGCACGCCGGGCGGGATCCGCGGCAGCTCACCGGACATGGGTCAGCACACTCGCGAGGTGCTGAAGGAACTACTGGGTCTCGACGATCCGGCGGTCGATGCACTGCTCGAGAGCGAGATCGTGCGAGATCACCGTGGCGAGGTGGAGCTGGCGTGAGGTTGATGGGCGTTCGCTAGCGGTGGCTAGCGGCGCGCCGAGCAACGTAAGCTTGTTGGCGATGCGAACCCGGCACGTCCCTCGTCTTCTGGTGGCTCTCGTGGCCGCGGTCGTCCTCGCGGTGTCGATCGGCAACGACGCGACCGCCCAGCAGCCCGGCGAGTTCTTCGAGGTCGCGGTGATCGAGCACGACCCCTCGGGGCGGATCGTCGCCTCCCTCGCTGTCCCGCAGACGATCACGCTCGACCCAACCCGGCTGACGGTATTCGTCGATGGGCTGCGGCAGCCGATCGAGAGCGTCAGTCAGCGTGATCCGGTGCCGATCTCCGTTGTCATCGCGATCGATACGAGCGGCAGCATGGACGGCACGCCGATCGTCGCGGCGAGGGAAGCCGCGCAGGGTCTCGTCGATCGCCTCAACGTCGATGACGAGGTCGCCGTCGTCTCGTTCGCCGACCAACCGCGCGTGCTGTCGGACTTCACGACGGACCGCAGCGAGACGCTCGCGACGATCCGCTCGGTGACCGCGCTCGGTGCGACTGCGCTCTACGGTGCGGTTGGCGAATCCGCCGCGCTGATCGCGCAGGCCGACACGGAGACGCGCGTGCTTGTGCTGCTCTCGGATGGCGTTGACTCGGGTGTCTCGGCGATTGTAGCGTGACGAGAGTGTCAGCGCGATCGTCGAATCCGGAGCGGTCGTCTACTCGTTCGCGCTCCAGTTGCAGGGCGAGGTCGACAGCGCCTATCTCGACAGTCTCGCCAGCGCCACCGACGGTGAGTTCTTGTCCGTTGCAGGCGAGCAAGGGCTGAGTGCGGTCTTCGCAAGCCTCGGCCGACGTCTCGGCGCGGATGTCGCGGTCACGGTACAGGTGCCGCCGCTCTCCGTCGGGTCGCATGACTTCCTGCTGCGCTTCCCGGTGCTCGGCGAGAACATCGAGTCTAACCTTCAATTCCCGGTCTCGAACGCCGGCCTGCTGGTCGCGCGCGTGACCGATGCTCCGCCACCAGTCGGCGACGCTCCGCCGGTCGAGCCGCTCGACGAGGCACTGATCGTGCGCATCGATGCCGCCACGGACCTCTACTCCTTCCAGCTACAAGCCGCCGTCGGTGGCGGCGAACCGGTGCTGCTGACCGACGGTGCGGATCGCATCCTGGTTGACCCATGGGCGATGGCGCCCGGGACAGTCGAGGTCCGCGTCGAGGCGCTGCTGCGCTTTGCGCGCAGCGATCGCTTCGCCGGCGAGACGGTGATCAGCGTCGACATCCCGGCGCTTGCGCCGGTGCTCAACCTGCGCAGAACCGGGGCCGGTACCGGCCGCGAGTTGATCGCCAGCGGCCGAGTACAGAACACACCCGGCGTGATCGTGCGTGTGTTCGTCGATGGCGACGAAGTGTCGAACAGCGATGGCTTCCAGGCCTCGGACGCCGAGGCGGAAGCAGCAGCAGCGGCCGCAGCCGACGGTACCCCCACCGCGGACGCCGACGCGGAACCCGACGACGAGCCGGTGCCGGCCGCAGTCGGTGCGATGGTCAGCACGACAACCTCCGTGCCGACCGAGGCGCAAATCGAGGTGCGCCTTGAGAATCAGCAGGGCGATCTGCTGGCGAATCAGTTCCTCGATGTTCAGCTCGACAAGCTCGTGCCGATCTCGGCTGAAGAAGCTTCGGCCTCCGCCGAGGAGGACAACGTGCAGCTCGCACTGATCGGACTCGGGATGCTGTTGCTGGTGGGTACCAGCCTTGTGGTTTTGTCTCGCCGCCGTCGCTAGCCCGCAAGCTAAGTGCGGCGACTGGTGATACGATCAGGCAGTCGGGCGGGGTGACCTGACGGAGGATGGCGTGGTCCGACGACTCTTCGGCGGTGGTAAGAACGAAGACGACGACGCGCTTTCGACGCAATCGCGTCGCGTGCTCAAGCCCGCTCAGGCACCGTAGGCCGATGCATCCGACCCGACTCTCGCTGGTGCCCAGGCAGGCACGCCGCCATCAGCGGGTGTGAGTCGCGGGATGGTGCTGGTGAAACACCCCGACGGTGGCGAGTCGCGTCTCGATGTCTCGGCCAAGCCGGTCACGATCGGTCGCTGGGAAAAGTGCGACATCCAGCTTGATGACGACTCGATCCGCCCCGTGCACGTGCGCGTCGTAGCGCTGGCCGATGGCGAGTTTCGCGTGCACGGCGTCGCCGCCCCGTCGCTGCGACCGTTCGCGACGAACGTCGAACGCCCCGACGAGTTCATGGTTGCCCAGTCCGGCGATCAGGTGTCACTGCCCGGCGGCGCGGGTGAGTACGTTATCCACTTTTTATCCACAGAAGCAGCGCAGAATCTCGATTCGCCCGCCGCTGACGGAGAAGTCACGTCATCACCGCCGGACGCAGCCCCCGCACCGTCGATCGAACCGCCTCCGACCGAAACGCCTCCGACCGACCAGCCGCCGACGGATCCGGGCGCAGCCCCACCGCCGCCAGCCTCCCAGTAGGTGGCGGCCTAAGGTTCAATCGAACAGCTGCCTTCGCTAATTCACGGGGCCTCCCTACTTGTCACACGGATGTAGGGCGCTCACGGATGGTGGATTTGTTCAGATCCCTGTACGATTCCAGTGATCGTGCTGCTCGCCCGTCGCGCCACTCAAGGTGTTGATGGCTGCGGGAAGTGCGAGGCTGCCGCATATTCGGTGGCCGAAAAGCGAATTTTAGGAGGCAGGTTTGATGATGAGATTGGTGAGGGCCACAAGCGACCGCGTACGCGGTTGGTTTACTGGCAGCGAAGATGGTCAGGGCATGCTCGAGTACGCCCTGATCCTCGGACTGATCGTCCTCGCGATCATCGCCGCGTTTGCGGTATTTGACCTGACAGGTGTCGTTTCGGACATCTTCAGTGACGTTGAATCAGCAATCTCGGGCTAACAAGCAGGGATAGCTCTCCACGGGCTGATCGCCCGCCGGAGGAATACATGCGAAGGACGAAGGGAAGAACATCAGACGGCAGACGAAGATCGAGGTATAGCGCGTGTCACTGCTGATCGGACTGCTCGCGGGCCTCAGCGTCGCCGCCACGTTCTACACGGTGGTGAAGCCGAGCGGTGCCGACGTCGTTCGGCGGCGCATCGAGGACATGTGGGCCCCGACGATGATCGCGGCGGACGAAGAGCCATTCAGGACGCGAGTGCTGAAGCCACTCGGCGAGGCGATGATGCGCTCGTTCTCACGACTACTCCCGCAGCCACTGGTGAGCGCCGTCGAGTCCCGGATGCAGACGGCGGGCATGACCGCCTCCCCGCTGCTGTTCGTGGTGCTCTGGCTCACCATCGGGGTCTTCACACCGCTGGTGCTGCTGTTGCTGTTCTCAACCGGCGAAACGGACCCGATGGTGGCGATGCTGTTCTTCGGGTGGGGCGCCGCCGGTGCGCTGCTGCCGTGGCGGATGCTCAACAGCAAGGCCGACGCTCGCACGAAGCAGATCGACAAAGAGTTGCCAGACGTGATCGACATGATCGTCACCAGCGTCGAAGCGGGGCTGGGGATGCAACAGGCGATGATGACCGTCGCCGACAAGTTCGAGGGCTCGGTCGGCATCGAGTTCGGCCGCGTGCTCGCGGAGACGCAGCTCGGCCGCACGCGCGGCGAGGCGATGGCGGACATGGCCGTGCGGACGGGGTCGCGGGACCTCACGCTCTTCGTGCGAGCCGTCAACCAGGCCGACGAGATGGGCTTCGCGATCGGCACCGTGCTGCGCAACCAGTCGCATGAGATCCGCGAGCGCAAAGAGCAGTCGGCTCGCGAGCAGGCCGCGAAGATCCCGGTGAAGATCATCATCCCGACGACCGCGTTCATGCTGCCGACTCTCTTCATCCTGATCCTGACACCGGTAATCCTGAGCGCCGTCGAAGCCTTCAGCGCCAAGTAGCGCCGCGTGGCAGCGCCGCACCACGTCGAGTTGCGGTCTGGTACTGCGTTGGTCTCGAACGCCCGCGTGGCGTACGGCTGGTTTGACCGGCTGCGAGGGCTGCTGGGCGTGCGATCGCTGACGCACCCGGACGGGCTACTGATCACCCACTGCTCATCGGTGCACAGCTTCTGGATGCGCATGACGATCGATGTCGTCTATCTCGACGACGACTTCGAGGTGAAGAAGGTGGTCTCGCGGCTGCGCCCATGGCGCATCAGTTTCGGCGGCCGTCGCACGTCGCAGACGCTTGAGCTGCCGGCAGGGACGATAGAGTCGCTGGGGATCGCCGCAGGGCAATCTCTGGAGCGCGAGTAGCGATGCGCAGCCTGGGCGCAACGCGATTGGATGCGGGAGTCGCAGCGATCGCCGCCGCGGTGGGTGCGGTCGCCGCGGTCGCTGATGATCGCTCGGTGGGCGGTGTTGCGGTGATGGTCGCGTTCTTCGCCGCGCTCGGAGCCGTCTCAGTGATCGACGCTCGAGAGCGACGCATCCCGAATGCCTACACCTCTGCCGGTACGGCCCTAGCTGTCGTCGCTGCCGCGTTCGGGGGGCTCGATGCGGTCGCCTCCGCGCTCGGAGGAATCGCTGTCGGTGGTGGGGTGATGGGTCTCTTCTTCGTCATCGGTCGCGGTTCGCTCGGGCTCGGCGATGTCTGGTTTTCGACCTTCGTGGGGGCGGTGCTCGGGATACCGGCGACGGCGACGTTCCTCTTCCTCGGTACGGCATTCGGAGCGCTTGGAGCGCTTGTGCTGCTGGCCCGAGGCTATGACCGCCACTCGACGATCGCTTACGGGCCGTACCTGGCGGCCGGCGCGGCCGTCACTGCGGCGAGCATTGGGCCTGTCGTCGGGTAGTGGGTCGCTAGGGTGCGGGCTCGATCGTGATCTCGTAGCTACCGAGTTCGTCCGAGTAGCTTTCCACGGAGATGAAGACCGGGCCGGTAAACGACGAACGCCACGAGAGTTCGGCGGACGTCGATCCCAGTCCGCGCACGTCGGTCAGCTTGATCGCGCGAGACGCGGTGCGCCAGAGGTGCAGGTGCACATCGCTCAGCGTCGATGGGGCGACGGCGATCGTGTACGTCACGCCCTCCTCGGCCTCCAGCAGGAAGTAGTCGACCGCGCCCTCTTCAGCGATCTCGCCCGCGAGTGGGTCGCGAATCTCGATCGGTAGCGCACCGGATGACCATGCGGGTTGCCCGTCGGAGGCGAGGTTACTCGTCAGGCGCACCTGGCCCCGGCCATCCATCGCCATCGTGTAGAGGTCGTCATTCCCGCCGCGTGACGAGCGGAAGACGATGCGCCGTCCATCCGGCGCCCATGACGGTTCGGTGTCGTCGGCGGGATTGTCGGTAAGGCGCACCGGGTTCGAGCCGTCCGCGTCCATGATGTAGATCTCGTTATTGCCGTCGCGGTCACTCTGGAAGGCGATCAGCGTGCCATCGGGAGACCACGAGGGCTGCGTGTCGATCGCGGCGTGCGTCGTCAACCGCGTCGCGTCGGAACCATCGATGTCGGAGGCCCAGACGTCGAAGTTGTTCGAAGCGTCGAGCGAGAAGTAGGCGAGCTGCGAGCCGTCTGGCGACCACTCGGGGCCCTGAGCCGGGACGGCGGTGACGCGCTGCACGTCGCTGCCATCGGCGAGCATCGTGTAGATGAAGGCGTTGCCGTCCCGCGTCGACGTGAACGCGAGCATTGAGCTGTCCGGTGACCAGGCCGGCTCCACGTTCACGAATGGTGTGGCGGTGGTGTCGCTGACGGTGAGTCGCTGCAGCTCAGAGCCGTCAGCGTTCATGACGTAGATCTCGAAGTGCTCGCCATGGCGGTCGGTCTCGAACGCGATCTTCGTGCCGTCTGGTGACCACGCGGGGTCGCCGTCCTTGCCCGGGTTGTCGGTGAGGCGGGTCGCGTCGCCGGAGCCGTCCGCGTTCATCGTGTAGATCTCGAGGTTGCCGTCGCGCTCGGAGCCGGAGGTGATGCGACCGCTCGTGCAGAGTGAATCGAACGGCGAGCAGCTGGCGGGTAGAGCGGCCGGGTCGCTCGACGTGAACACCGGAACCGCCTCCGAGCCCCCGGTGAAGGCGAAGAACGCGAGCATGACGCCGGCGATGCCGGCAACAAGTCCCGGGGGTGCGAGATATGGGATCAGCCCCTCAGGGCGATCGTCGAACTCACCGGCACCGAGCAATGGTGCAGCGCCCGACTCGCTGTCGGCGCGAACGCTGAACTGGCGCAGCTGTTGCTGGCCGCGGATCTGCCGCTCGCGGGGGGTGACGGTCATCGTCACCGTCGTGCCGGCACGTGGCGGTACTGTGACGGTCTCCGGGAACGCGAACGACAGCGCCTCATCCGGGTCCGTCGCCTGGAGCCGAAGATCGACTGGCTCGCCACTGATGTTGCGGAACGTGAGCTCGTACGTCGTGCGGCCGGCGCGGGGGATCAACGTCCGCTCTCGGCTGCCGCTGCCGATGTCCATCGTCACGGACAGCGGCATCGTGCGCAGATCGGTTGCCGCACCCGGCGTCGGGATTGGGAGCGCCGGGATCGCGCCGGGGTCGAGGATCTCGGTCTCCGGCATGCTCAGCACTTCGAGGCCGGCGGCGACGCCATCTGAGAGGTGCTCAAGCACCCCGGCGAGCTCGGACGCGCTCTGGTAGCGGTGATCGGGGGTTCTTCTCCATGCAGCGACCGATCGTCTCGATCACCGCCTGCGGCAGCCCTTCCAGCGGTTCGAGCGGGAGTGGCGACTCTCGGTGCTGCTGCAGGATCGTCAGCATCTCACCGGCGAAAGGCGGGCCGCCCGCGATCATGTGGTAGAGCGTGACGCCCAGCGAGTAGATGTCGGAGCGGTGATCGGTCGTACCGCCGGCGGCCTCCGGCGGCGCGTAGATCAGCGTGCCGACGAACGCACCCTGCTGCGTGATCGTGGCCGAGCCGGCCTGCCGCGCGATGCCGAAGTCCATCACCTGGACGATGTCGCCCTCGGTGACCATGATGTTGCTCGGCTTGATGTCACGGTGCGTGACACCGCGGGCTTCCGCCTCCTCCAGCGCGCGAGCGACCTGGCTGCCAATCTTGAGCGCCCTCGCGGGCTCCAGTGGGCCGGAAGCGAGCATATCGCTCAGCTCCTGACCATCGATCAGCTTCATCACGAGGTAGAAGCGGCCGTCCTCGACGCCGAAGTCGAGCAACTGACAGGTGTAGGGGGAGCGGAGCAGCGCGCCTACGTGTGCCTCCCGCAGGAAGCGCTCACGGAATCGCCGTCCGTCTCGAGATGCGCGTGGACGAGCTTGACGGCGACCCTGGTGTTGTCACGTCGGTCGGTGGCCTCGTAGACAGTGGCCATGCCACCGGAGCCCAGCTCGCTGCCGAGCTGGTAGTTGGCAATGACCGTCGGGTCACTTCCGCCGCTGTCTTGTTCGTCTACCATCGTCGCCTTTAGTTGCGCTCGGGCACCGGGTCAGCATTCGGTCAGGTCGTCGGGTTCGTCGACGCCGTAGATCAGGGTATCGAAACAGCGTGGTCATGGCACTGTCACGGCACTGCTGTAGCATATCGAACGGTTGCTGCACTGGTGACGAACCACAGCACCGCATGTCGTCCGCATGGGGCGACACCAGTGAGGTGTGCGGATCCGTGGGCACAACTGCTTCGCTTTCGCACGTCGGACTACAACGTTCCAACAACGAGGACGTTGCTCTCAGCATGGAGCTCGAGAGTGGCTTTCTCCTGCTCGCCGTCGCCGACGGCGTTGGCGGCAGCCGTGGCGGAGAGGTTGCCTCCGCGCAGGCGATCGGTGGACTGAAGCAATACCTCACCGCGGCGGACATCACCGATCCGGAGGAGGCACTGCGATCCGGCGTGATGGCCGCGAACGAGGCGGTGCGCACGATGGCGGCGGCACAGATCGAGATCGCTGCTATGAGCACCACGTTCGTCGGCGGGCTGGTGCGCGGTGAGACCGTATGGGTCGCCAACGTCGGAGACAGCCGCGCGTACGTGATTCGTGATGGTCGGGCTGAGCAGGTCTCGGTCGATCACTCCTGGGTCGGCGAGCAGATCCGCAAGGGGCTCGTGGACCCCGATGACCCGCTGGTCAAAAGCTTCAGCAACATCGTCACCCGCGTCGTCGGTCCGGAAGAAGATCTCGAGGTCGACATGTTCGGCCCGGTGGACATCTCGGATGGCGCAGCGGTGCTCTTCTGTTCGGACGGGCTGCACGGCCCGGTGGACGATGAGGCGATCGCGGCTGCCTTCGCTGAGCAGCCGAACAGCGCCGAGGCGGTGGCCGAACGGCTGGTGCAGTTGGCGATCGACGCTGGCGGCCCGGATAATGTCTCCGTGGCCATCTTCGACACTCGATAGTCGAAATTCAGGCCGCGCGAGGACGGATTCGCTGTGGCCGGCGAGTATTACCTGGTCTGGGTTGATGGCGACGGCGTCGCCGAGGAGCTGCGGCTGACAGCCGGATCGATGGTGCTCGGGCGCGCGTCCGCCTGTGACGTGGTGCTGACGGATTCCGGCATCTCCCGCGAACATGCCCGCATCGAGCTCGTTGGCGAGACGGTGACGATTCACGATCTGAAGAGCCGCAATGGCACGTGGGTCAATGGTGAGCGAGCGAGCGGCGTCACGCTGCTGCCGGGCGACGAAATCGGGGTAGGGCGCCTCACGTTGGCGCTGATGGAGTTCTAGTCCCCCCGTCGCCTCTGCCGGCCCCGCTTGCGACTTTGTGACGAATCGCGCAATATTGGACGTCCACTCGTGAGTTATGATGGCTGTTCTCTTTATGACGCCGGATCAGGCCCGGCGCGTGAATTCGGCACTTCGGAGCAAGACATTGCGTACTGATCTCCTCGCGTCAGCACCTCTGTACAACCCCGAGTTCGATCACGACGCCTGCGGTACCGGATTCGTCGCGCAGATCGACGGTACGCGCACTCATCGCACGGTCGAGATGGCGGTCGAGGCGGTAATCAACCTCACGCACCGCGGTGCGGTGTCCGCTGATGCTGCATCCGGCGACGGTGCCGGCGTGACGATCCAGATTCCGTACGAGATGCTGAGTGCCGAGGTCGGGCAACTGGGATTCGAGATCGCGAAGCCAGAAGAGCTGGCCGTTGCGATGGTGTTCCTGCCGCCCGATGAGGCTGCGCGGCCTCAGGCGCGGGAGCTACTGGAGCAGGCGAGTACCGCCAGTGGCCTCGAGGTGTTGGGCTGGCGACCCGTGCCGATCGATCCCTCCGTGCTCGGTGGGCTCGCGCTTGAGACGTTGCCGGGCATCGAGCAGTTGCTGATCGCCCGTCCGTCCTCGCTCCAGGGCGCTGACTACGACCGTGCACTCTACCTTGCCCGCCGGCGCGCTGAAGGCGCCTTCCGCGACGCCGACCTCGACTGCTACGTCGTCTCAATGTCCGCGCGCACGGTCGTCTACAAGGGCCTGATGGTCGCGCCGCAGCTTACGCACTTCTACCCGGATCTCTCGGACGAGCGCACCGTCGCGTCGATCGCACTCTTCCACCAGCGATTCGCGACGAACACGCTGCCGACGTGGAAGCTCGCGCAGCCGTTCCGCATGGTCGCGCACAACGGCGAAATCAACACGCTGCTTGGCAACCGCAACTGGATGACGGCCCGCGAGCCGGAGATGACTTCTGCAGTCTGGGGCGACCAGGTCGAGGATTTGCTGCCGGTCGTCTGGCCGATCGGTTCGGATACGGCATCGATCGACGAGGCGTTTGAACTGCTGGTCACTTCTGGTCGCGACCTGTTGCACGCGATGATGATGCTGATCCCTGAGGCGTGGGAAAACATGCCGAACATGGATCCGAACCTGCGCGCGTTCTACGAGTACCACGCATGCTTGACCGAACCGTGGGACGGTCCGGCGGCGATCGCCTTCACGAACGGCACGATCGCGGCGTGCGTGATGGACCGCAACGGACTGCGGCCCGCTCGCTACCAGGTCACCGCCGATGGCGTCGTGATCATGGGCTCCGAGGTCGGGCTGATCGACGTGCCCCTGAACGAAGTCGTGGAGTCCGGACGCGTCGGACCGGGCGAGATGATCGCCGTCGATACTGCCCGGCGCCAGGTGCTGCACAACGACGAGATCAAGCGTGAGATCGCCTCGCGCCGGCCATACGGCGACTGGGTCGCTCGCAACCTGCACCACCTCGATCCCTCGCTCTACCGTTCGAACGGCCACGTGCGTGAACGTTCCTCGGAAGACGTCGACATCGAGCAGTTGCAGATCCTCCATGGCTACACGCACGAGGAGCTTGAGTACGTGATCAAGGCGATGGCGGCCGACGGCAAGGAGCCGACCGGTTCCATGGGAGACGACACGCCGCCGTCTGCACTACAGGATCAGGGACGGCTGCTCTACACGTACTTCCGCCAGAAGTTCGCGCAGGTGACGAACCCCGCGATTGACTCGATCCGCGAGGAAATCGTGATGTCGCTCGACACGTATCTGGGCCGGCGACACTCGCTGCTGGAGACCACGCCAGAGGCCGCGCGCCTCGTGCATCTCACCAGCCCGTTAATGATCGATGAGGAGCTAACGTCTCTCCGTAGCATCCCGCTTGAGGACTTCCAGCTGACCACGTTGCACGCGCGCTTTGCCGTCGCGGACGGCCCCGGCGCTCTGCGTGACGCGCTCGACGAGCTGTGTGCCGCGGCCGTGCTGGCCGTCGACGAGGGGCATTCGGTGGTCGTCGTCAGCGACCGCCTGACCGACGAGCACTGGGCACCGATCCCGATGCTGCTCGCCGTTGCGACCGTGCACCACGAACTGATCCGCACCGGACGTCGGATGCGGGCCAGCATCATTGCGGAGACCGCAGACGCGCGCGACGTGCATCACTTCGCGACGCTGATCGGGTTCGGGGCCTCAGCCGTGAACCCCTATCTCGCATTTGAGACGCTGCGCAATCTCGCCGAACAGGGCGAATTCGATGACACCCCGGTATACGAGGTGCTGCGCTCCTACCAGCAGGCAGTCGATATTGGCATCCTCAAGATCATGTCGAAGATGGGCATCTCCGCCGTCTCGTCGTATCACGGCGGGCAGATCTTCGAGGCGCTGGGGATCAGCGACGACGTCGTGAATTTCTCCTTCCCCGGTACGACTTCGCGCGTTGGTGGCATCGGCTTCGAGCAGATCGCCGAGGACGTGCTGGCGCGGCATGCGCAGGTCTACTCCGGCGAGAAGATGACGCACGGTGGCTGGTACAAGTACCGCCGCGATGGCGACTACCACGCTAACGCGCCGCAGGTCTGGCGCGCGATGCACCTCGTCGCGCAGGACGGCGAGGACGAGGAGTACGAGAAGTACCAGGAGCTTGTTCAGCAGCGTCCGCCGGTCGCGCTGCGCGACCTGATCGAGTTCAACAGCGACCGTCAGGCGATCGACCTCGATGCGGTCGAACCGCTCGATGCGGTCACCGCGCGTTTCCAGACCGGCGCGATGTCGCTCGGCGCGCTCAGCCCCGAGGCACACGAGGACATCGCGAGGGCGATGAACATCCTCGGTGGTCGCTCGAACACCGGCGAGGGGGGCGAGGATCCGCGTCGCTACCTGCCGGACGGCGACAAGCGCGACGCCAACTCAGCCGTGAAACAGGTCGCGTCGGGACGCTTCGGCGTGACACCCGCCTATCTGGCGGCGGCGCAGGAGCTGGAGATCAAGATCTCGCAGGGTTCGAAGCCCGGCGAGGGAGGCCAGCTTCCCGGGCACAAGGTCTCGGCCTACATCGCCGGACTGCGGCACGTGATGCCGGGTACGACCCTGATCTCGCCACCCCCGCACCACGACATCTACTCGATCGAAGACATCGCGCAGCTGATCTACGACCTGAAGATGGCGAACGGGGATGCGAAGGTTTGCGTGAAGCTCGTCGCCGCCGAGGGCGTGGGCACGATCGCGGCCGGTGTCGCCAAGGCATACGCCGACGTGATTCAGATCAGCGGTGCCGATGGCGGTACCGGTGCCTCGCCACTCTCATCGACGAAGTACGCGGGCGCCCCGTGGGAACTCGGTATCGCCGAGACGCAGCAGGTGCTCGTCGCCAACGGCCTGCGCGGTCGCGTCACGCTGCGCACGGATGGCGGTATGAAGACCGGTCGCGACATCGTCGTCGCGGCAATGCTGGGCGCGGAGCAGTTCGGCTTCGGCACGGCAGCGATGATCGCTGTCGGCTGCAAGATGGCGCGCCAGTGCCACCTCAACACCTGCCCGGTTGGCGTGGCGACGCAGCGCGAGGATCTGCGTGAGAAGTATTTCGGTACGCCAGAGATGCTGGTCAGTTTCCTGCGCCACGTGGGCGCGGAAGTTCGCGAAATTCTCGCGGAACTCGGCTATGAGAAGATCGGCGACATCATCGGACGCAGCGACCTGCTGCAGCAGATTCCCGGGGGCGACGACCACCGTTGGGGCAGCGTCGACCTGTCGAAGCTGATCGCGCACGTCGACCCGGAGGGCACGCAGCCGCATCAGGCGACGCAGGACCGCAACGATCGCCCCGGCACGCCGCTCGACGACGAGATCATCGCGGACCTTGAGACCTCGATTGCCGCGCGAACCGCCGCGCAGCGCTCGTACCCGATTCGCAACACGGACCGCACGGTTGGCGGCCGTCTCTCGGGACACATCGCTCGCCACTACGGCGACGCGGGGCTGCCGGACGACACGCTCAACCTCCACTTCACGGGCTCGGCCGGACAGTCGTTCGGCGCGTGGCTCGTGAACGGGGTGAATCTGCATCTCGTCGGCGAGGCGAATGACTACGTTGGCAAAGGCATGGGGGGCGGCGAGATTTCGATTCGCCCGCCGGACGACGCCGCGTTCCCGACACACGAGGCGGTGCTGGTGGGGAACACCGTGCTCTACGGGGCGACCGGTGGAAACCTCCTCGTGGCTGGTAAGGCCGGCGAGCGCTTCGGCGTACGCAACTCTGGTGCGCGGGCCGTCGTCGAGGGCATCGGCGACCACGGCTGTGAGTACATGACCGATGGGGTTGTCGTGATCCTCGGTGAGACCGGGCGCAACTTCGGCGCCGGGATGTCGAACGGCGTCGGATTCGTCTTCGACGAGCGCGGTGACTTCCGAGCGCGCGTGAACCAGGAACTCGTGGGCCTCGAGCAGGTGACCGACCCCGAGGACATCGAACTACTCGAGCGGTTGATCCAGCGTCACCTGGAGCAGACCGGCTCGGATCGAGCCGCCGAGATCCTCGGTGACTGGCGTCGTGCGCTGCCGAAGTTCTGGAAGGTCGCGCCGAAGTTCGCGGCTTCCGAGGAGGGCGCGATGACCGTCGCGCGCCGGCATCTCGAGAGCCTGAAGTCGACGGTGACGACCTAGAGCATCCTAGCCCCTGAATCGCGGCTGTGACCGCGAGGCCGTGTGGCTGCTACCTATGGCTACCTGTGTCGCGGCTCGTCGTAGCTCAGCTACTCGTATCTCAGCGCCTCGGCCGGGACGATCTTCGACGCCGAGCGGGCGGGGATCAGCGTCATTAGCGCGCTCGCACCGTAAGCGACCGCAGCGATGACCCCGACTCGGATCCACGGGATCTCGAACTGAATCTCCGCTCCATCGGTGAACTCAGGGCTCGTCAACAGGTTGTACGAGAGCGCGAGGCCGAGCACGAGCCCCATACCAACGCCGGTGATCGCGATGAACGACGACTCCATGAAGAAGGAGAGCTGCACGAGCCGTCGCGAGTATCCGATCGCCCGCAGCACGCCGATCTGCTGACGACGTTCAACGACCGTGCGGAACGCGATCACGCCGAGTGCTGCGATGCCGACGATCAGTCCGAGCCCCATGAAACTCTCGAAGAGCAGTTGGAAGGCGCGCGACTGGGATGCCTGTACATCAATCTGCTCGATGATCGACTTCGCCTGAACGCCTCGCTCGAGCAGCGTCGACTCGATGTCGTGCGCGAGCCGGACCGACCCGCTCTTCGAGTCGTCGTCGCCGGCCGAGATCAGGAACGTCTCAGTCTCGCCGCCACCGAGGGTGCTGTCGACGACCTCGCGCCCCGTGAAGAGCGCGAACAGTTGCAGCAGGACGCCGGTCACCTGCGGCTCGAGCACGCCGATCACCTGCACCGTAATCTCGCCATCGTCGGTGCGCATGGTGACCGGGATCGGGTCCCACGGCCCCTCGCGCAGATCGTTGGCTGAGACGGGAAGCTCGAAACGGCCTTCGCCGGGCGGGCCGCCGCCGAACCCATCCTCGATGTGAAGGCGGCCGGCATCGACGATCGCGACCGTCGGGTCGTCCCGCAGTGCCTGCAGCACGGCTTCGTCGCTGTCGTACCCGTTTGCGCGGAACTGGAGAGGGAACTTCGCGAGTCGGAGGAAACTGTCATCGAGTCCCTGCACGCGGAAGCGGCGGAAGTCGTCGTCGCCGGCCTTCATCTGTGGGTAGGCCGTCACCATCGTGCCGACTCCGCCGATGTTCGCGTACACGTCGTAGCCGCCCTCGGTAAGGGCAGTACGCAGATCGGGGATGCGGTTGGAGGGGTTGGCATCGACGACCACGTCGAAACCGGCCGTCGCGTCGTCGCTGAGGAAGAGTTGCGTGAAGTTGAAGTTGAGCGTGGCCATCACGACGAGGCTGAAGACGACGAGCCCGAACATGGCGAGCGTCAGCCCGGTGAGGGTCTTCGCGGCGAGCGGGTATGCGATCGCGGTTCGGACCGCTGGCGCGATGCCGCCGAAGGCGCGCCCGAAGAGGTTGAGCACGCGCAGCACGACCTCCGCGTTGAAGATGATCACCAGCGTGGCTGCTGCGGTGATGCAGATGCCGCTGACGAAGAACATCTCGATGTTGCCGTTCAGTTCCTGCGGCACCGGCAGTCCGAGCACGCGGAAGACGCCGTGGATCGGGTCGAGGCCGCGACTCTCGGTGACGTCGGCAAAGAGCGAGAAGGGGAGCGGCAGCAGCCAGTACCAGACCAGCGCCAGTCCCGCGATCGTGAACGCGAGACGTGAGCCGGCGCCGAAGTACACCGCGAGCATCGCGACCGCGAGGACAGCGAGCGTCGTCCCCCCGGCGTAAGCGAACATCTTATGCTGCATCCACCCGCCGACGGGTCCCAGCGCGTCCGCCGACTGCCAGCCGCTCATGTAGACCAGCAGCATGCCGAGCACGATCATCAGCACGGCCCAGCCGCCGCTGTTGCGGTGGCGTGCCGCCCAGTCGCGGCTGCGCAGCAGACCCCAGAATGCCCATGAGATCCGGCCACCGCCAGCGAACACCAGCAACGGCGCAAATGCGATCATGGACGCTACGCGCCCACCGCCATCGCGAAGATCGATCGCCCGATCCCGGCCACGCAGCAGTGGGTTGCGAACGCTTCGCGACACCAGCCTGATGACTGCGATCAAACCTGCGGCAGTCAGCACGCGACGACGAATGAAGTGGGCGATGGATTGCCCCCGACCAGCGGGCGCGAGCGATGGCTCCGCTGCCTCCCGCATGCCGTAAATGATCCAAGCGGCAAGCGCCGCAAGCGCAATCAATCCAGCGCCGCGTGTCTGCAGACCGACTGTCAGAAGGATGACTCCTACTACGATCCAGAACACGATCAAGACGACGATCCAGGTCATGGTCAGCAGAACGCTGGCGGCAGCCAGAGCCAATCGACCTGCCGTGCGGTCCGCGCCGACCAGCGGCTGCGGTTCCGGCAGATCCCTGATCGCCCGCACGATGTTGAGGTTTGCGGCACGCCACGCGGAGAAGACGACGGTGATGAATGTGAGCACGACGCCGAGCGAGTAGGCGATCGCGAAGCCCTGCCAGTTGAAGTGGAAGGTGATCGACAGCCCGAAGTCGTCGAAGATGCGGCCCATTACGGCGATTAGGGCGCCTGCGACGGCGAGGCCGAGGAGGGCACCGATCGCCGCTGAGCCGATGTTGTACGCCATGCCCTCAGCGAGGAACGACTGCGTGAGGTGCATCCGCTTCATGCCAACGGCGCGGGCCATGCCCATCTCGGCGCGGCGTTCGGCCGCGAGCATGATGAAGATCAGGAAGATCAGCATGATCCCGGCGGCGATCGAGAAGAGGCCGAAGACGAGGAAGAACGTCACGAAGATCGAGCCGATCAGCTCGCCGATCGCCACGATCTGCTTCTTCGTTAGCACGACATCGGCCTCGGCCTCCGGGTGGAGGTCGATGAAGGCCTCGAGCCGGTCTTGAATACCGTCGCTGAGGTCGAGCGTGCCGCGGATGCCCCCGAGGCTCGATACCGCGATGAATGCGACGCCCTCCGGTATATCGACGATCTCGCGAGCAGACTCGATGTTGATCGCGATCCCACCGGTGAGCCCGTTGGATCCGGCGTCGGTGAGCGAGGTGTCGCGCACGATCCCGATCACTTCGAGCTCGACGCGCTGGTTGTCGAAGAAGACGGCGATCATGTCCCCCGCCTCGGCCTCGATATCGTCTGAGAGGCGCACCGTGATGTAGACGCGGTTGCCGGTCAGGGCGTCGGCCGGGAGGGGGTTGCCGTCGGGGTCGTTCAGGCCGTTGAAGTCGGCTGCCGTCACGGGGTCAATGCCGACGAACTGCGCATTCGGCTCGGAGAGCCGCCGCTGCTCGTTGACGGCAGGGAGCGTCTTCAGCACGACTCCGCTGATCGCATCGATCTCGGGGTCGTCCGCGAACTCCGCCTGGAGGTCGGCCAGGAACTCGTCGGAGAGCAGGTCATCGGCGATTGGGCTCGCCCCGGCAGGCCCGGAGATCCCGCCGGAGTCCCGTCCGATGATGAAGTCGACCTCCTCGAACGAGGCGTAGATCGTATTCGTGATCGAGTAGCCGACGGTGTCGCCGGTGGCGAAGGCCGCGCTGATGATCAGCGTCGAGAGCATCAGGCCGATCACGATCAGCGACGTCTGCGACTTGCGACGTCGGACGTTGCGCAGGCCCATGCGCACGAGCAGCGGACTGCGCCATGCGACCCAGCCGAGTGAGCCGAAGGCGACGGCGAGCATCGCTACCAGCCCGACCAGGATGCTGGTCAGAGGGATGCCGAAGAGGCTATCCACCTGCGCCGACCTGTTCGCGCTCAATCACGCCATCGCGCATGTAGATCGTGCGGTCACAGCGGGCGGCGATCCCGGCGTCGTGCGAGACGATCAGAAAGGTGTGGCCCTGCTGCTCGTTCAGCTCCTGCATCAGTGACATCACCTCGTCGGCGGTCTGGGAGTCGAGGTCCCCGGTCGGCTCGTCGGCCCAGACGATCGCGGGGTCGTTGACGAGCGCTCGCGCGATCGTCACGCGCTGACGTTGCCCACCGGAGAGCTGGGCGGGGCGGTGTTCGTTCCACTCGGTCAGCCCGACGCGCTCTAGCGAGGCGAGCGCCCGCTCTCGCGATTCCCCGGGCGAGGTGCCGGAGACGAGCAGCGGCAGCTCGACGTTCTCGACGGCAGAGAGCACCGGCAGCAGGTTGTAGAACTGGAAAATGAACCCCATGCGCTGCGCGCGGTAGGCCGTCTTCGTGTCGTCGTCGAGCGTGTTGATGTCCGTGCCTTCGACGATCACATGGCCTTCGGTCGGCTCATCGATGCCGGAGAGGCAGTTGAGCAGGGTGGTCTTGCCGCAGCCGGACGGGCCCATGATCGCGACCATTTCGCCGCGCTCGACCGCCATATCGACGCCGCGCAAGGCTTCCACACGAACGACGCCGGTGTCGTAGACCTTCGTCAGCCCGCTCACCTCGATGATTGAATCGGCCACGACTACCTCCGGCGTGCCCGCACATCGTGCGCCAATGCGCGCTGCGAGCAAGGTACGAAAGGGCTGCGATGTCAGGTTGACGCCGTACCTCGGCACATGGGAGATTAATCACTGATACATTGGATAGCGAGGTATCACATGGAACTCGACTCCCCTGAGTACTGGGACCTGACTGTACGGCGCGCCGTTTCGCGACTCTTCGTGCTCTCGGCGCTCGCAGGGCGCCCGATGCACGGCTACGAGCTGTCGCAGGCGGTTGCTGAAGGCTCCGGGAACTGCTGCACACCGAGTGACGCGGCGATCTACCCGACGATCAGAGACCTCACAGAGGGTGGCTACATCACGTGTGAGGCAGAGTCGCAGGGGGCCCGCCAACGCAACGTCTGCACGCTGACCGAGCGTGGCCACGATGCGCTCGCTGCGGGCGCGGAGACGTGGGGCAGCGTGCTTCCGCACATCGCGCGTGTGATCGATGAGACGGCGGCCTCGCGCCGCGAACAACTGAGTGAGAACGGCGTCCAAGAGGGCGTCGAAGGAGAGGTACCGGCATGAGCAACGAATTCAGCGACCGCGAGATCAAGCAGGCGGTCGTCGACAACTACGGCGCACGGGCACGCAACGCTCTGGAGAGCGTCGGTGTCTCGTCGGCTGCCGTCGATGCGTGTTGCTCTCCTGCCGGAGAGGCATCCGCTGACGCCCCCCAGTCACTTGAGTTCGTCGAACTCGGGTCCGCCACTGCCGGTCACGCGGACGGCCACGCAGACGCCTGCGCCTGCGCGACCGTCGGTGAGGCCGAGACCGACAGCAGCGAGTACGGTGCGACCCTCTACCCACAGGCCGACATCGACGAGGTGCCGCCGGCGGCCCAACTGGCTTCGGCTGGCTGCGGCAACCCGGTGGCGATCGCCGAGCTGGGCAAGGGCGAGGCGGTGCTCGACCTCGGCTCCGGCGGCGGCATCGACTGTTTCCTGGCCGCGAAGCAAGTTGGTGACGAGGGCGAAGTCTGGGGCGCCGACATGACGCCGGACATGGTCCAGCTCGCCCGCCACAACGCGGAGCAGGTCGACGCGAAGAACGTGAACTTCCGGCTCGGCGAGATCGAGGACATCCCGTTCACCGACGAGCACTTCGACGCGGTGATCTCGAATTGCGTGATCAACCTCTCGCCGGACAAGTCGAAGGTCTTCGCGGAAGCCTTCCGCGTGCTCAAGCCCGGCGGTCGCTTGCGTGTCTCGGACATCGTGATCACGAGGGATCTGCCGGAAGAGACGAAGCGCGACCTGGAGCAGTGGGCTGGCTGTGTCGCCGGTGCGCTGCCGGTCGATGACTACCTCGGCCAGATCCGCGAGGCCGGGTTCACCGACGTCAGCGCCGAGTTCCACGACGGCGAAGACCGCGGCATCGCCAGCGCCTACGTCTCGGCGACTCGCCCCGCCTGAGTAATCCGACCTGAGGTCGGTCTCGCCTAGCGCTCGGTTCGTCGGGCGTCGAGCAGGATGTGCGGAAACTCCAGCGAGATTCGCTCGCTGCTGACGATCTCGAATCCAGATTCGCGCACCACTGCTGAGGTGTCGCGATTGAGGCTGCAGCCGTCGGTGGGGATGCGCCAGAGCGGCGTTACGACATCCTGAACGGCCGCAACCCAGCCGCGTTCTGACCGCACATGCTCAAAGATGCGGAGTTGGCCGCCGGGGCGGAGCACGCGCTTCATCTCGGCGAGTGCCGCTGCGGGGTGAGGCACCGAACAGAGCACGAGCGCGGAGACGACGGCATCGAACTGGCCGTCCTCGAATGGCAGCCTCGTTACGTCGGCCGCCTGTACATCGATCGGTACATCGGCTGCTGCTGCCGCCTCGCGGGCGCGCCAGAGCATGTGCTCGCTGTGATCCGTCGCGGTGACCGTCGCGGGCGCGGTGTAGTAGCCGAAGTTGGCGCCGGTGCCACAGCCGATCTCGAGCACGCGACCATCGAGGTCGGCGACGAGTTGCTCGCGGTATTGCCCCATCTGGCGGCGCATGCGCGGTTCGATCCACGCGTAGATGCGTGCGAAGAGTCGTCGCCTCACGGCTGGTCCCCGCGTTCCGGGCAGTCTGCGCAGCGCTCGAACGTCGGTGCATCGAGGGCGCGGAGGCCCGACCGCGTCAGCATGCGCGCGACGGTCCACAGCGGCAGCCCGATCACCGAGCACTCGCAGCCGTCGCAGTGTGCGACCGGCGCGAAGGCGGCGTCCTGAATCGCGTACGCGCCGGCCTTGTCGAGCGGGGAGCCACCATCGACGTAGCGTCCGACCTCGGCTGCCGCGTACTCGCGCATCGTCACGCGGCTCGTCACGGCGTCGACGACCTGCTCGCCGTCGGCACAGATCGCGACGCCGGTTACGACCTCGTGCTGGCGACCGCGTAGCGAGCCAAGCATCGCCGTGGCGTCAGCCGCATCGCGCGGCTTGCCGAGGATCGCGCCATCGAGCACGACGATCGTGTCGGCGCCGATCACGACGCCGTCGCTGCCAGTCTGCTCGCCAATTGCCCGCGCCTTGCGCAGCGCGAGTTCGCGTACGAGCGCGGTGGGGTCGGTCTCGTCCGACGCTTCGTCGACATCCGACGATTGCACCTCGAATGCGAGTCCGAGCGCGGTCAGCAGCTCGCGACGTCGCGGCGAGGCGGAAGCGAGGATCAGCGGCCTATTCGTCACCGGCGGGCTCGGCGGCGTCTTGCTCCGCGGTGGTGGGCTCGGGCGCCCTTCGTTCCGGCACCTCGCTGCGGTCGAGGGTGCTGATGCACTCGATGTGCTGCGTGTGCGGGAACATGTCGAGCGGCTGTACCTCGTTCAGCGTGAAGCCGCCATCGACGAGCAGACGGAGGTCGCGGGAGAGCGTCGCGGGGTCGCAGGAGACATAGACGAGCCGCTTCGTCGTCGAGGCCAGCAGCGAGTCGATCACCTCGCGGCGCATTCCGGCGCGCGGCGGGTCGATGATCAGCACGTCGGGGTCCGGCGAGAGGTCGTGCAGCATCTCCTCGACCGAACCGATGTGCAGATCGATGTTCGGGATGCCCATGAAGTTGACCTGCGCGTCCTCGCAGGCCGATGCGGACTCCTCGATGGCAATCACGCGCGGCACGCTCTCGGCCAGCATCACGGCGAAGGTGCCGACGCCGCTGTACGCATCGACGGCGACGTCAGGCTGCACGGCGGCGACGCGCTCGCTCACGAGCGAGACGAGCCGCTCCGCCTGGCGGTTGTTGACCTGAAAGAAGGCGGCGGAGGAGACGCGGAAGTCGCGGTCGCTCAATCGCTCCGTATAGAACGGCTGGCCGCTCTCGATCGCGGCTTCCTGTCCATCGCGCCACTGCAAGGCGGGCTGGACCAGCATGTCGCCGCTCACCTCGGCGGCGCGGATCGCGATCTGGCGGGTGCCAGTCGTCGCGTCCTGCACGCTTGCAAGCGCCTGGTTGATCGGATCGATTGCGATCGCGCAGCCGTCGATGCGCAGGAAGCGGTGGGTGCCGCGCTCCATGAAGCCGACGTAGCCCTCCCGCCGCGCCGTGAAGCGCATGTGATTGCGGTACGCCCACGGGTCGTCCATGCCGAGCATCTCGCGTACCGGTGGCTCGTCGAAGCTGCCGATGCGCTGCAATTGCTCGCGCACGATCTCGGTCTTCAGGCGGAGTTGCTCGCCGTACTCGATGTGCTGAAGCTGGCAGCCGCCGCAGCGGCCGAAATACTCGCAGCGGGGCGTGATGCGATGCGGCGAGGCGTCGCGGACTTCCGATGTCGTGCCCTCGAGGTACGAAGGGTAGGACTCGTTGAATCGCACCTCGACCGTCTCGCCGGGGATGCCGTACTCGACGAAGACGACACGACCATCGGGAGCGTGCGCGATCGCCTTACCCCCCGGAGCGAAGCCGGTGAGCTCCAGATCCATCGGCGGGATATCCGGCGGCTCGTAACGTCGCTTCCGACGCCGGCGTCGCTTCGACTTCTTGTTGGATGCGGCCGTGGACCGTTCTGCGGTCATAGGCACTGATCGTACGGTGGCGAGGGCACGGGCGGCCAGCGGCGGTGCCCCTTAGGATCGCGCCAGAGGTCCGCACACACCCGACAAGGAGACTCCCATGCCACGACAACGAACCCCGGTGCCGCTCCGCGACCTTGTGCGCGACGTCGTCTCGCTCCCGACGCTCGCCTACTGCGAGGGCGAGGTCGTGCGCTACATCCGCGCCTTCGCGGCTGAGCGAGGGCTCGAATGCACCGAGGATCACTATGGCAACGTCTCTGTGACGTACCAGAAAGGGAGGCGACGGCGTCCGCTCGTGCTCGGTGCGCACATGGATCACCCGGGGTTCATTGTCACCGCCGCGAAGGGGCGACGGCTGACGCTGGAGTTCCGCGGTGGCCTTTCAGCCGAGTACGGCAAGGGCGAGCGCGTACGCATCTATTCGCGGGGCGATGGATCGACGCGTGGCTACGCCGAGATCACATCGGTGCAGGGCGTGGCCCCGCCGGGACGCCCCGGGCGGCGGCTGACAGGCGCGAAGGCGACGCTGGTCGATGGTGGCGCGGCTGCCGTCGGCGACCTCGCGCTCTGGGACGTCGTCGAATGCCGCTTTCGCGGCGAGGTCGCGCACGCGAGGCAGTGCGATGACCTGATGGGCGCGGTCTCGGTGCTGGCGACGCTCGATCGGGCCGTTGCTTCAGGTGCGACCGGGCACCTCGTCGGCTTCTTCACGCGCGCCGAGGAGGTCGGGCTCTGCGGCGCGTCCGCGGCCGCACGCGATCGGCTCTTGCCGGAGGATGCGCTCGTGGTCGCGGTTGAGACATCGTCGAAGGCCGGCGGGCGGGCGGTGCAGGGGGGCGGACCGATCATCCGCATCGGCGACGCGATGCACATCTTCTCGCCACGCATGACGCAGTGGATGACGGCGCTCGCGCAGGATCTATCGAGCGAGCAACGAGACTTCAGCTACCAGCGTCGGCTGATGGACGGCGGGACGACAGAGGCGACGTCATACGACCTCTACGGGTACGAGACGGGTGCCGCCTGCATCGCGCTGGGGAACTACCACAACGCGGGTACGCGTAGTCGGGTGGCGGCCGAGACCGTGCATCTCGGCGACCTCGAGGGGCTGATCCAGCTCTTCGGGCGAATGCTCACCGACGTGCCGCAATTTGACCGCTCGCTGCCGTCGCTGCTGAATCGGTACGACCGGCTGGGCCGCGAGGCGGCGCCACGGCTGCGTGCCACGGCATCGTTCGACGCCGGCTAGGCGGGGCTTCCTAGACGGCTGAGTCGGGCTCGATGCCGAGGGCGCGATCCAGCGCAGCGTCGATCCAGGCGGGCTCGGGGAGCCCTTGCAGGCCCTCCGACGTCGGGTAGAGGCGACTGCGCAGCGTGAATTCGGTCGCGGCCTGGTGGTTCGGCTCGACGTCGATGCCATCGATGCGGATCGTCGGCGATCCGGGGAACAGCACCTCGGCGCCGACATCGGGATCGGTCACGATCACGTCGTGGACGCGAACCTTCATGTCACGCGCCTTGAGGCGGTTGCGGAGCAGGTTACGGGCGTGCTGGTAGTTGCGGCAGCCGTCGAACCAGAGGAACTCGATGTGCATGGTCGTCCGCCCGGTCGCGATCTCGGAGATAGCCAGATGCGCGCTGACAGAGCCGTCAGGGCGATCTCCTGAATCTTCGGCAGATCGTTTCGAGTTCTGGAGCTACACGGGGCGGGCGGAGGCGTGGGCTCGTCGGAAGAGCCGCCGTCCGTCGCTCCTGGTCAGCCCTCAGACCACGCTGAGCGCGCGGTCGACGGCCGCCTCGACCCACTCGCGCTCGGGCACGCCAGCTAGCCCGTGCGGTGTGTTGTAGAGCCGGCAGCGCGGCGTGTAGTCACCGCTGTCGACGTAGTCCGGTTCACCGTCGGTGCCCTCGACGCGGATCGTCGGCGATCCCGCGAACTGCACCTGCGGGCCGATCGCCGGGCGTGAGACGCTGCTGGGGACGCTTGAGGAGACCTGCGGCGAGATCGAGCGGCAACTCGTCACTGCGAGCGGTGCGTCCGAGGGTGGCGTCTCCGCCTAGGCTTCCGCGTCTAGACCTCGCCGACGGCCGGGATCGTCCTCAGCTCGGAGATGATCTCTTTGATCTCATCGACTTCGTCGGGATTCTTCGGCGACTCGCCGAAGCTGACGCGGGTATTGATGCCCGCGTACTTCTCGCGCATGCGCTTGACGATCTCGTCCCACGTGCCGATCACGCAGAACTCCTCCATCATGTCGTCCGTGATCACGTCGACCATCTCGTCCCAGCCACCCTCGATCGAGAGTCGGTGCAGGTGGGCGGCTTCGTCGTCCCAGCCGTGCTGCTTCATCACCCGCGAGTACGAGCGCGTCGACGCGTAGAACGAGATGCGACGGCGCGTCACCTCGCGTGCGCGGGCAAGCTCTTCCTCGTTGCGCCCGGTGACCATGAAGCCACCGCCACTGATGATCAGGTCCTTCGGGTCCTTGCCGGCGCGTCGGGCGCCTTCGTGTACGGCGGGGATCAGCACTTCGCGGATGTACTCGAAGGAGCTGAAGCCGTGGATCGCGATGCCGTCCGCGACCTCGCCGGCCAGCCGAGCGTTAAACGGGTTCACGGCGGAGACGACAACCTTGATGTCTGGGTGCTCGATCGGTCCGGGGTTGAAGAACGGGCTCGTCAGCTTGTACTGGTAGTACTCGCCCTCGTAGTCGGGCTTCGTGCCGTTCTGCCACGAGTCCCAGATCGCGCGCATGCAGCCGATGTAGTCGGCAAGGTGCGGGCCGGGCGGCGCCCACGGCACCGAGAATCGACGCTCGTTGTGCCCCTTCACCTGCGTACCGATGCCGAGGATGAAGCGACCACCCGAGTACTTCGAGAGGTCCCACGCGATGTTCGCCGAGATGTGCGGTACCCGCGGGAACGCGATCGCGACCGATGTGCCGAATTCCATCCGTTCGGTGTGCTCAGCGACCAGCGCCAGTGGCAGGAACGGGTTGTGCGTCGTCTCTCCGATGCCGACGAAGTCGTAGCCCAGCGCTTCGAGGTCGCGCGCGCTCTCTGGCGCGACGGTCATGTCCGTCCCGATTCCCGTTCCCACTGTCATCGGCATGGCGTTCTCCCTGGCTAGCTACGGATCGTCAGGATTGTAGCGAGCGGATCAGCGGCGTGCGACCGTCTGACGGGCCGGGCGGGCTACTCGGTGCGTTCGACGTGCGACCAGACCGCTTCTTCGGTTGCAGGTTCGACCCGGCCCTCGCGCAGCAGTCGCGTCATCAAGCGGCCATCGGCGGATCGGTCGCGCAGCGTCGCCTCAAGCGCCTGCACGCGCTCCTCCGTGCCGAGCACCACGGCGAGCAGCAGCTCCCATTCGAGCGGGGTCGCGAGCACCGTTGCACCACCGATCTCGATCCTCGTCCGCGCGTCCCAGAGCGAGGGGATCTCCAGCGGTGTGAGGGCGTCGTAGCTGCCGTGGAAGGTCGGATTCGCGAAGACGAATACCGCCACGCCATCGCGCATGAAGTGCAGGCGTTCGGCCGCCAGTTGCGAGCTACGCTGCCAGAGCGCATCGACGTCGAGCATCTCGGCGAGCGTGCGCAGCGCCCGCTCCGTGGTCATCAGTTCGAGGTTGGGTGATGCGGCGTCGACGCCCTGCAGCCAGCACGAACCGGCACCGATCAGCGCCCACGGTTCGTCGCTCGCGGCCTCCTCCATGACCCGGACAAGCGGGCCAAGCACCTCACGTTGGTGGTTGGATTCGGCTGGAGTCGGATTCGAGCTAACGGCGATGTCCTCTTGTGTACGGGGACGTGGTCGTAGTTGGCGCGATAATAATGCGTCTTGCAGCTACGCGCTTGTGACGTGCGATCATCGAGGCAGGCACGACGGACGAGCGGAGCGACGAAGCAGCGATGAGCGAGTACGACCAGCACGGTCGCGGTGCCCTCCCGGGCGACCACCCGACGATCGTCGGGCCGCTCCTGACGTTCCGGGCGGTCACCGCCGACGATGCGCCGGATCTGCTGCGATGGCTGCGTGACGGCGACGTCCGGCAGATCTACAGCGACCCGCCGGACACGCTCGATGATGTCAGGCGGCACTACACGGAGCCGGACGTCGAGCCCTGCTGGCGTTTCGTGATTGAGCACGAGGGACGTGGCATCGGCGAGATCCAGTACGCGCACCAGTACCCGGGCGCGGACTACGAGTGGGCGGCGGGCGTTGACATCTTCATCGGAGAGCCAGATGCGCGAGACCGCGGACTGGGCACCGAGGCGATTCGGACGATGCTGCGCTTCCTCTTCGAGGACCTGGCGTGCCATCGAGTGACGATCGACCCGGAAGTCGCCAACGCCCGCGCGATCCGCTGCTACGAGAAGGCGGGCTTCACGTTTGAGGGTGTACTGCGGCACAACGCGTTCGAGCGCGGCGAGTACGTCGACACGCACTTCATGTCGATGCTCGTCGACGAATGGCCGGCAGCAAAGCTCCGCTGGGAGCGCGAAACCGGGCGCTAGGCCAGCGCTAGCTCCCCGCGCGTGCGAGGCGGGCGGCTGCGACCATGTTCTCCAGCGAGGAGACCGTCTCCTCGTAGCGCCGCGTCTTCAGCCCGCAGTCCGGGTTCACCCACATGTTCGCGGGGTCGAGCACCGTCGACGCCTGGCGGATGTTGTCCGTCATTTCCTCCGTCGGTGCCACGCGCGGCGAGTGGATGTCGTAGACGCCGAGGCCGATCTCCTTGTCGTAGCCGGAGTCGCGGAAGGCTTCGAGGCCCTCTGCGTCTGACCGCGCGTTGAAGATCAGCAGCACGTCGGCTTCGAGGTCGGAGACCGACTCGATCACGTCGGCGAGCTGGACGTAGCACATGTGTGACTGGATCTGCGTCTCGTCGCGCACCCCGCTCGTGGCGAGCGTGAAGCAGGGGACGGCCCAGCCGAGGTAGGAGGCCCAGTCCGCATGGCGCAGCGGGACGCCCTCACGCAGCGCCGGCTCATCGACCTGGATGATTGCGATCCCGGCCGCTTCGAGGTCCGCGACCTCGTCGCGGAGTGCGAGCGCGATCTGGCGGCAGGTGTCGCCGCGTGGCTGGTCATCGCGCACGAAGGACCAGTTGAGGATCGTGACCGGCCCGGTGAGCATGCCCTTGACCGGGCGGTCGCTGAGCGACTGTGCGTAAGAGGACCAGCGCACCGTCATCGCGCCCGGCCGCGAGACGTCGCCGAAGATGATCGGCGGCTTCACGTAGCGGGAGCCGAAGGACTGCACCCAGCCGAAGCGCGTGAAGGCGAAGCCATCAAGCTGCTCGCCGAAGTACTCGACCATGTCGTTGCGTTCCGGCTCGCCGTGGACGAGCACATCGAGCCCGATCTCCTCCTGGAGGCGGATCACCTTCTCGATCTCGTGCTCGATCTCGCGCTCGTAGGCGGCCTCATCGATCTCGCCGCTGTTGAGCTGGCGTCGCGACCGACGCAGCTCCGGCGTCTGCGGGAACGACCCGATCGTCGTCGTGGGGTACGCGGGCAGGTTGAGGCGCGCGCGCTGAGCGGTTCGTCGCTCTTCGACGTTGCCGGGCCGGCGGTAGTCGTTCTCCGTCGTCGCAGCGACGCGGTCGCGCACTGCGGCGTTGTTCGTGCGCGCAGACGTTCGACGTGACTCAAGCGCGGCCGCGTTGGCGGCAAGCTGGTCCGCCACGTCCTCGCGGTTGTCGAGCGCCGACGTCAGCACCGCGACCTCATCGACCTTCTGGTTCGCGAAGGCGAGCCACGACTTCAACTCGTCATCGAGCCGGTCCTCGCGGCCGATCTCGATCGGCGCGTGGATCAGCGAGCATGACGTCGAGACGACCAGCCGCTCCGCGCCGACGAGCGCGCCGAGCGAGCCGAGTAGCTCCAGCGACGCGGCGTGGTCGTTGATCCAGATGTTGCGCCCATCGACGACACCGGCGACGAGGCTCTTGCCGTCGGGCAGGCCGTGCTCGCGCACGAGGTCGGCGTTGCGCAGCCCGCGATGGAAGTCGAGACCGATCGCCTCGACTGGCAGGTTGCTCAGCGTGGGATAGGCCTCATCGACGTCGCCGAAGTAGGTCGTGACCAGCAGGCTCGTCTCGCCAGACTGCGAGGAGAGCGTCTCGTAGGCCGTCTGGAGCGCGGCAAGCTCCTCGCTGCTGCGGTCCTGCACGAGCACGGGCTCGTCGAACTGCACCCACTGAGCGCCGGCGTCGCGCAGGCGGCCGAGCATCTCGGCGTAGACATCGAGCAGGGCAGGGAGCAGCGCCAGCCGGTCGTAACCGTGGTCGAGCGCGCCGTCGGCGTCGAAACCCTTGCCGATCAGCAGGTAGCTCAGGGGGCCGACGAGCACCGGCACCGTCTCGATGCCTGCCTCGCGCGCCTCAAGGTACTCGTCGAGCGGCTTCGTCGATGCGAGCCGGAAGCTGGTGGTGGGGTCGAACTCGGGGACGATGTAGTGGTAGTTCGTGTCGAACCACTTCGTCATCTCCATCGCGGTCACGTCGATACCGTCGTCCTGCGCGCCGCGTGCCATGGCGAAGAAGGTGTCGAGGTCGACCTGCGCGTCGCCGCCGGACTGCCACTGGTAGCGCGGGGGCACCGCGCCGACCATCGCGGTCGTGTCCAGCACCTGGTCGTAGAAGCTAAAGGTGTTCGAGGGGATCAGGTCGATCCCGGCATCGCGCATGCGCTGCCACGCCTCCAGCCGCAAGCCGCGCGCGGTCTCCTGCAGCTCGTCGGCGGTGACCTTCCCGTCCCAGTAGCGCTCGGTGGCGCGCTTTAGCTCGCGCCGCCCGCCGATGCGTGGGTACCCGTGAATTGCAGAGAGCGTCATCGCCCGCTCCTTGATCATGACTGTCTACGCGTGACTGCTCAGGTTAGCGCGGCGTCAACGCGCAGGCCATCAGGGAGGGCCAGCGTTCAGGTCAGATTCGCGCCGGTTCCCGGTGACCTGCGACCAGTGTCGCTAGTCCTTCTTGCCGACGATCTGCACCAGCACCCCACCCGACGACGCCGGATGCACGAACACCTGCCCGGTGACCGGGTTGCCTTCGCCGGGGTCGCCGATCAGGCGCACGCCCTTCTCGCGCATTCCGGCGAGGGCGACGTCGACATCGTCGACGCGCATGGCGAGCAGATGCACGCCACCGCCGTTCTTTACGCGGTTGGCGATCGGGCCCTCGTCGCTGGTCGGCGCGACGAGTTCGACCTCGGTGTCGCCGAACTCGAAGAAGGCCTGGTTGAAGCCCGCCGCCGGCAGCTCGCCGGTGCGCCCGACGGGCTGCCCGAAGATCGCCTCGTACTGAGCGACCGCCGCGTCGAGATCCTCGACCGCGATCACGATGTGGTCGATACCTTCAAACATCGAAACCCCCGCTCACACCGCCGCGTGCGAGGTGAGTGAGGTAGTTATACCGGGTTTGGGTACTACTGCGACGCCTCGGCGAATCTTCGGATCCACGGATTCGGGTTGCCGATCAGACCTTCGAGCATTGGAACTGCAAGACGAGGGAGATGCTCCGGAAAGATTCCCGAATGCACCGCCAATACACCACGCATCGCTGGCTGCTGCTTGCGGCCGTGGAAACCGTGTGTCAGACCATTTCGATAGGCACGGAGGAACTCCTCACAGTAGCTCTCCTTGCTCAGTGGATCTCGGCCAGGCACCGTTACCTGATTGTCTTCAACTCCGACGAATATCCCAGACCAAATGTCATCGACGATCTGCTGTCGCAAGGTCTCCGTGCGCCCACCCTCCTGTTCAAGGTAGTCAGGCGGGAGCCAGGATCGGTTGGTTGAAAGCCACTTCATCGGTGGCAGTGACTTGATACCGAAGCCTTCGTACAAGTCGATCAGCCCGAGAAACAACTCTCGCCGGACGTCGTCGTTGGGCGTCGTCTGGACCATCCAGGTGAGTTCAACGATTCGCTGGAACGATCGAACGGCGCCACTCCAAGCGATCACATTTATCTGGTCACCGCTCCTGAAGTGCAAAGGGTCGAAGAGGTGCCAGAGGCAATTCTGAATGCGTTCAAGGGCCCTCACGACATATTGTCGGCGGGCACTGGCCGCCAACCCCAGAGTCGCGACTCGCAACCCGTGAGGCTGCGACCGCGACAGCGAGTTCACCGCAACACCGCGCGGCCGCAGAAGACCACGGTAGCTCGGGCCGGAGGGATTCAGGTATCCGCCGAAGCCGAACACAAGGCTTGAGTCGGCTTGCTTGATGATGAAGCCCTCGCGTCGGCGCGGGCCGTTGGGCTCGAGAAGCACCTCAAGGACATCTATTGGGTTCAATCCGGAGCGTAAGTCGGCTTGTGTACGATGGCCCTCAAGAACGTCGGATGGTGGGATTGAATCAGCCGCTGCGAGTTGCTCGATGATCGTCTGGGCTTGGAAGCCGCGAAGTTGGGGTTCAACGAGATCGACGCTGCCCGATGGAAATCGATGCAGGAAGGCCGTAACAAGACGCTCCAAGGTGTCGGTGTCGTCGGAAAGAGCACCCGTCTCGAAGTGGTGTAGGAGTTCTTCGAGACCGTCCAATTGCTCGTGTGCATCGTCGGCGGCACTTTCGATCGCCTGAATCGACCTTAGTGCCTCCTGTTCCATCACCTGGTCTTGGTCGGGATCGAGGCTAGCGAATTTCGTTACCCACTTGCGGCGACTCTTGAGGGCTGCTTGGCCTCGCGGTAACCATCCATCCGGCCCCGCTACCGGCGTCGCGCCGACGAGCGTCCCCATATGGACCCGCTGGATGTCGATCCGATCCGATCGTGGTAGGGCCGCGAAGCCCAGCTTGTCTCTCATGAATTTCGTGGCATTGTCCAACTGATGCCGTTCCCAGTGCGGCGTCAGTATTGCGGCTGGAGCCTCGGGTGACCGGTAGCTACCAGCGGAGAGAGAGCCGTGGTAATCTGCGGCGGGCAGACCACTACGGCAATCGCAAAATTCGTCCATCGATACCCCCGCCAAGGGACTGAAAGTCCCCCGCGCTAGCCCTCCCGCGCCACCGCGAGGACGACGGCGGTGTGGCCGTTGGCGTGGGTGCGGCGTTGTTCGTCGAGCGTCAGTTCGACGCCGTCGGCGAGGCGCACGACGCGGGCATCGGTGAGTGAGGCGCTGCGGTCGAGGTCGCCGGTCGGGCTGGTGATCGAGAGCATCGTGCCACTCGCTTGCTGCTGCTCGTTGAGCAGAACCGGGTAGCTGGCGCCCTCGTGGCTGACGACGGCCCAGTCGTGTGCGTACTGGTTCATGCTGCCTCCGTGTTTCGCTTGGCCGCTGCTGGGGCGAAGTAGGTCGCCTCGTAGAGCGGTTGGAACTGCTTCGCGCTCAGCGTGACGGCGAGGATGGCGGCCTGCAGGCTGTCGTGCGGCGCGATCGAGGGGTCCGACGCAAGGTCGCTCTGCCGACGTGCCCGATACGCGGAGCGCAGCACGTTCTGGTTGATGTCACCCCTCGGGATGTGCTGCAGGTCGCGATTGACCTCGGCCACCACCATGTCCAACTCCATCGTTTAGCCCCCGGTCCGCCCCCGCCGACCTGGTTCTCTGTCGCTGCTGATCCGCCTCGCTAGCTGCACCCCGTGGTGACGCCACAGTTGACGCACTTCAGGCAGGTGCCGTTGCGCACCATCATCATCTGGCCGCACTCGTCGCACGGGTCGCCCTCGAAGCCTCGCTGTCGCGCCATGTCGGCGGTCATCGTGACGACGGGCGCTGTCGCCCCGCCGTTCGTCGACGGTGTCGCAGCCGTGGCTGCAACGACCGGCGGAGCGGCGGGTGTTGGCTCGACGACGGGTGCCGTCGGTGCAGCAGCCGGGGCAGCACTGGCCGACGCGCCGAAGCTCGGTGCCGGTGTGCCAGCGACGAGCGCGGGCGCTGCGGGCTCCTCGACCCCGGTGACATCGATCGTGGTGTCATCGGTTGTGTCGACGACGCCTGGCGACATCGAGATCGCATCCACGAGCTCGTTCTCAATCTCGTCGTCGGTGTTCGCGTCGCTCACGTCGGCAGCGCCGATGTGAGCCAGGTCGTCGCGGCCGAGGTAGGAGATCGCCAGCTCGCGGAAGACGTAGTCGATGATCGAGGTCGCCATCTGGATGCGGTCGTGGCCGTTGACGAGCCCGTTCGGCTCGAACTTCGTGAAGACGAACGAGTCGACGAATGCCTCCAGCGGGACGCCGTGCTGCAGACCGATTGAGACGGCAATTGCGAAGCAGTTCATCAGCGAGCGGAAAGCCGCGCCATCCTTCGCCATGGAGATGAAGATCTCGCCCAGCCGGCCGTCGTCGAACTCGCCGGTGTGCAGGTAGATGGCGTGACCGCCGACCCGCGCCTTCTGGCCGTAGCCCTGGCGACGCGAGGGCAGACGCTTGCGCGCTTCCTCGTCCGCCTCGATGCCCGCGCCGAAGAGTTCGAGCAGCTTCACCTGCTCGGCGAGCGGCAGGGCGCGGATGATGCGCTCCGCCTCGGCCACCGCCGGGTGCTCACTGCCACCGGCTGCCGCCGCTGCTTCGGCGAAGGCCTCGTCCAGCGTCTCCTCGTCGTCCTCGGTCAGCGCGTCAGCGAAGGCCGCCGACAGCGGCTGCGAGAGCTTGGAGCCATCGCGGTAGAGCGCCAGCGCCTTGACCATCCCGGAGGCGGCGGCGTCGTAGACCGCGCGCACATCGTCGATGGTGGCTTCGCTGGGCATGTTGATCGTCTTGCTGATCGCCCCGGAGATGAACGGCTGCGCCGCCGAGAGCGTGCGCACGTGCGCCATCGGCTCGATGTAGCGCGTGCCGTACTTGCCGGTCTTGGTCGCGCAGTCGAAGACGGCGTAGTGCTCCTCGCGGAGGTGAGGTGCGCCCTCGAGGGTCATGCGACCAAGGATGTGGTCGTTCGCCTCTTCGACCTGCTCCGGCGTGAAGCCGAGTGCGCCGAGGAGGTCGAACATCGGGTCGTTCAACTGCTCGTCGCTCAGCCCCAGCGTCTCGCGGCAGAAGTCGTCGCCGAGCACGAAGCGATTGAACGCGAAGCTGAGGTGGAAGGCGGTGCCGAGCTGAGCATCGATCGTGTCGAGCACGGGCTGCGTGAATCCGCGCTCCGCCAGCGAGTAGCGGCTGATGTGCGGCGAGCCCTCGAGCGCGGCCGAGCCGACGCAGTATTCGACGATTGCCGCCGCCTGCTCGCGCCCGTAGCCGAGCTTCGCCAGCGCGGCGGGCACGGAGCCGTTGATGATGCGGAAGTAGCCGCCGCCGGCGAGCTTCTTGAACTTCACGAGCGCGAAGTCCGGCTCGACGCCGGTGGTGTCGCAGTCCATCAGCAGCCCGATCGTGCCGGTGGGCGCGATCAGCGTGGTCTGCGCGTTGCGGTAACCGTGCGCTTCGCCAAGCTTCAGCGCACGGTCCCACGAGTCGCGGGCGGCGGTCAGCAGGTCGTCGCGACAGAACGCCTCGTCGATCGGCGTCGGTAGCACGGTCAGGTCCTCGTACTCCGTCGCTTCGACGCCGTACGCGGCGCGACGGTGGTTGCGGATCACGCGCAGCATCGCCTCGCGGTTCTCGTCGTAGCGCGGGAACGCGCCGAGTTCCGCCGCCATCTCGGCGGACGTGCTGTATGAGACGCCGGTGAGAATCGCGGTCAGTGCGCCGGTCCAGGCGAGCGACTCGGGTGAGTCGTAGGGGATGCCTTCGACCATCAGCATTGCGCCGAGGTTGGCGTAGCCGAGGCCGAGCGTGCGGTAGTCGTACGACCGCAGCGCGATCTCGCGGCTCGGGAACTGCGCCATCAGCACGGAGATCTCCAGCACCACGGTCCAGAGCCGAGTCGCGTGTTCGTAGGCCTCGATGTTGAAGTCGCCGTCATCGACGAACTTCAGCAGGTTGATGGACGCCAGGTTGCAGGCCGTGTCGTCCAGGAACATGTACTCGGAGCAGGGGTTGGAACCGTTGATGCGGCCCTGCGCCGGAGCGGTGTGCCACTCGTTGATCGTCGTGTCGTACTGGATGCCGGGGTCGGCGGACTGCCATGCGGCACGTGCGATGCGATCCCAGATGTCGACGGCGGGAACCGTGCGATGCACGGAGCCGTCGGTGCGCCGGATCAGGTCCCAGTCCTTGCGCTCCTCGACGGCGTCCAGGAACTCGGAGGTGACGCGCACGGAGTTGTTGGCGTTCTGGCCGGAGACGGATTGGTAGGCCTCACCCTGCCAGTCCGTGTCGAACTCGGCGAGGTCGAGCGTGGGCGCGTCCTGCTCGGCGAGTTGGAGCACGCGCTGCAGGTACGACTCCGGCACGCCGTCGCGGCGGGCGCGCGAGAGCGAGCGTCGCAGCGGGCGGTTCGACGCGAGGTCGAGGCCGTCCGCCGTCGCCTCGAAGGTGGCGCGCAGGTGCTTCCGCATCACGCGCGAGCCGGTGACCATCGTCGCGACCTTGTCTTCTTCTGTGACCTTCCAGTCGATGAACTTCTCGACGTCCGGGTGGTCGACATCGACGATCACCATCTTCGCCGCGCGGCGGGTGGTGCCACCGGACTTGATCGCGCCCGCAGCGCGGTCGCCGATCTTGAGGAAGGACATCAGGCCAGAAGACCTGCCGCCGCCGGAGAGGGGCTCGTCCTCACCTCGGAGCTGCGAGAAGTTGGAGCCGGTGCCCGAGCCGTACTTGAAGATGCGCGCCTCGCGCGTCCAGAGATCCATGATCCCGCCCTCGTTGACGAGGTCGTCGCTGACGGACTGGATGAAACAGGCGTGGGGTTGCGGGCGCTCGTAGGCGCTGGTGGAGCGCAGGGGCTCGCCACCCTCGGCCGGAACGTACCAGTGGCCCTGCGCGGGGCCCGCGATGCCGTATGCCCAGTGCAGGCCGGTGTTGAACCACTGCGGCGAGTTCGGCGCCGCGCGTTGGGTCGCCATCATGTAGCTGAGCTCGTCGTAGAACGCCTGCGCGTCCTCTTCCTCGTCGAAGTACTGCTGCTTCCACGCCCAGTACGTCCACGTACCGGCCAGCCGTCGGAAGATCTGTCGCGAGTCGACCTCGCCGGTCGTCTCGTCCGACGTCGGATCCGCCTCGGAGCGCCACAGCCACTGCGGGACGCCGTCTTCCTCGACGCGGCGCAGCACGCTGGGAACGCCGGCCTTGCGGAAGTACTTTTGCGCCATGATGTCCACGGCGACCTGCGACCAGCCCTCGGGCATGATCAGGCCGGTCGCCTCGAAGACCGAGGAGCCGTCCGGGTTGACGATATGCGACTCGCGCTCCTCGAAACCGATGCCGTCGTAGGCGTCGCTTCCGGCGGTGGTGAAGTGGCGGGAGATGCGCATGGTGGTGCTCCTGGGGTGGCCCGTGGGGGCGATTCTGGGAATCCGGGTAGATTCCGCATTGCGTTAATCTGCTTACCCGCATACGTGATTATTCAGGCGGGGGAGGGATCATAGCGCGTGGGGCGAACTTGTCAAGACGCCTTAGCAGAACTAGCGTGCTAGCGGGAGATTAGGTTCGGAATCGCGAACCGTGCTGCGGATGGTACTCCAGAAAGTCAAGGCTTCTGGGTACTTGCCAAATCACGTAAGCAGTTGCTACTCTTCCCGCGATCTCCCCAGACCGGCAAAGCCGGTGGGGAGGTTTTTGTCATGGCAGACCGCAGAGCAGGCAAGGTGCCACACGTCCGAGGTCCCGGGGGCGGACTGATTCCGCGTACCCGCAACAAGGACGGCCGCTGGCGCAAGAAGCGCAGCGACGCCGGTCACCACCGCATGTTCACGCTGGTGACGACGATCGGGCTGAAGGCAGCCGCCTAGGCGTCCAGTCCGACCAGCGCCTCGAGCTCGTCAGGGTCCGAGGGGATCGCGGCCGAGAGGTTGCGATGGCCGTCGCGCGTGACGAGGATGTCGTCCTCGATGCGTACGCCGATGCCGCGCAGGCGTCGTGGAGCTTTCACGCCCTCCCCGAAGTAGATGCCGGGTTCGACCGTGATCACCATGCCCGGCGCCAGCGTGACGGGGCCATCACCGTCGCGGTAACTGCCGACGTCGTGGACATCGAGCCCGAGCCAGTGCGACGTGCCATGCATGAAGTAGGGACGGTGCGCGTTCTCGCGGATCAGACGGTCGGTGCGACCGCTGAGCACGCCGAGCCGTCGCAGCCCTGCCACCACGACCTTCAGCGCTGCGATGTGCACATCTTCATGCAGCACGCCGGGCGCAACGATTTCGATCGCCGCCGCCTGCGCGTCGAGCACGACCTGGTAGACGTCGCGCTGCGCCTCCGTGAAGTGGCCGTTGACGGGGAAGGTGCGCGTGATGTCCGCGCCGTAATAGTCGACCTCCGCGCCAGTATCGACGAGCAGCAGATCGCCGTCTTCGATGCGCTCGCGGGCCAGCGGGTAGTGCAGCACGCAGGCGTTTTTGCCAGCAGCGACGATCGCGGGGAAGCCGTCGTGCAGCGAGCCGCGACGACGGTACTCCGCCTGCAGCACGCCCTTCACCTCGTACTCGTACATGCCGGGCTGCGTCGCGCGTATCGCAGCGGCCAGTCCCGCGCCGGTCACGTTCACGGCGCGCTGCAATGAGCGCACCTCCGCGGCCGACTTAAGGAGCCGCATCTCCGCGACGAGCGCGAACGGATCGACGATCTCTTCGACATTGTTCGGCGCGCGGCGACGACGGCCCACGGCCGTTGTCACGATCTTCTCAACGGCCTGATCGGAGCCGAGCGAGAAGTAGATGCTGTCGCTCTCTCCGAGTAACTGTGGGAGCCGCGTCGACAGCTCGTCGATCGGGTACGCGGCGTCGGCTGCGAAGTCCTCGATCGCACCACCGACGCCGGCGCGGGGCCCGTCCCAGATCGCGCGGTCGGGATCGCGAGGACGCACAAAGAGCACGTACGGCTGGTCGGTCCCCGGGCGCAGCACTGCCACGGCGTCCGGCTCCTCGAAGCCGGTCAGGTAGTAGAACGTCGATGTCTGGCGGAACTCGTACGAGACATCGCCGTTGCGCAGCGCCTCGTGGCCCGAGGCGAAGACGGCGGCGGAGCCGTACTCGGCGTTGCGCGGAGCGCGGATTGCGCGCATCAGCCGCTGCCGACGCGCGGCGAACTGGTCTGCCATTGCATTGCTCCTTCGGGCGTTCGACGACCGCCGGGGGGCCGCTGGATGCCTCTAGAACGCCTCTAGAGGGCCAAGTAACGCGCCCAGAGATAGGCGGTCGAGATCAGTATCGTGCCGACCGTGGTCACCGCACCGTAGCGGAAGAACTCCATGAACGTGATCTTGTGACCGTTTCTCGCTGCGAGGTTCGCGACGAGTACGTTGGCGGAGGCGGCGACGATCGTCAGGTTGCCGCCCATGTCGGCGCCGATCGCCAGCGACCACCAGAGCAGGTTCGACGTCGGATCGGGCTGACCGGCGTTCATCTCGTCGACGACTGTGAGCATCGTCGCGGTGTAGGGGATGTTGTCGACGAATCCCGAGAGCACCGCTGACATCCAGAGAATCAGCATCGAAGCGGCGACCTCGGAGCCGCCGGTCACGTCATCGGCCCACATGCCGATGTCCTCAAGCACGCCGACCTTCTCAAGCGATCCAACGAGGATGAAGAGACCGATGAAGAAGAAGAGCGTCGACCACTCGACCTCGCGCAGGCTGTCGTGTGGGTCTTCCCGCGTGATCAGCAGCAGCAGCGCCGCACCGGTCAGCGCCACGATCGCCGGGTCATAGCCCGTCACACCCTGGAGGAGGAACCCGACGACGACGAGCGCCAGCACGCCACCCGAGATCTTCAGCATCCGCATGTCCGTGATCAGCTGCGTGTCGTCCATCCGCATCACGTTGTCCGCAGCATCGGGCGAGCCCTCGATCTGGCCGCGCATCAACCAGCGCAACGCGAAAAGGAAGGCGATCAGCGAGAGGATCGAGGCGGGGCCTACGTTCAGCATGAACGTGACGAAGTCGATGTCCGCGTGCGTCGCAATCAGGATGTTCGGCGGGTCGCCGATCAATGTCGCGGTACCGCCGATGTTCGAGGCGAGCACCTCCGCGATCAGGAGCGGCACTGCCTTCATGCCCAGCATGTCCGCGACCACCAGCGTGACCGGTGCGATCAGCACGACGGTGGTGACGTTGTCGAGGAATGCTGAACCAACTGCGGTGATCGCGCAGAGCAGGATCGTGACCCGCAGCGGATCGCCCTTGCCGGCCTTCGCTGCACGGATCGCCATCCAGCCGAAGACGCCGGTCGAGGCCATCGTGTTGGCGATGATCATCATCCCGGTGAGCAGGAAGATGACCTCAAGGTTGATCGCCTCGAATGCCTCGTGCCCGCTCAGGATCTTGAAGCCGACGACCGCCATGCCCCCGGCGAGGGCGATGGTCGTCTTGTGCACCTTCTCCGAGATGACCAGCGCGTACGTGACGACGAAGACGCCAACCGCGATCTCAACGTCGCTCACGCGGCGCCCTCACCTGCAGCCGAGATCACGGTCGAGTGATCCCCGAGGATTAGCCTATCGCAGCCCTTCGTTGAGAGCGCCCGCCGATCCGCTAGCCGCCGAGAACCTCCGGCGGGTACGTCGTGCCGACGAGCCCCTTCGCGACCAGTGCGTCGTACTGCTCTCGCGAGTAGCCGAGGAGGTCGAGGTAGACGTACTCGTTGTGCTCGCCGAGCTTCGGCGGCGGAGTACGAATGTCGTTCGGGGTGTTGTCCATCTGGAAGATCATGCCGGGGTATCGGTGGGTGCCGACGCCCTCGATCGTGGCTTCCTTGTAGAAGTTGCGATCGTTGAGGTGCTGATCCGCCAGCGCCTCCAGTTCGTTGTGTGTCGGCGCGGCCGTCACTCCCGCCGCCTGCAGCGTGTGGAACAGGTCCTCCTTGTCGAGAGGTGCCGTCACCGCCGCCAGCTCGGCATCCAGCGCGTCGCGATGCTCGTGCCGCGCCGTCGCCGTCGCGAAGCGCTCGTCGCTCGCGAGCTGCGGCACCGCGAGGGTGTCGCAGAGCGCGACGAACTGCTCATCGGTCGCGATATCGATCGCGATCCACTGGTCGTCGCCCTCGGTCGGGTAGACGTTGTGTGGGGCGTGCGATGGGTGCGTGTTCGCCTGCGGCTCCGTGATGCGGTCGTTCATCGAGTAGTCGAGAATGAACTCGCCGAGCACCGGCAGGAAGCCTTCCGCGAGCGCCATCTCGATCAGTTGACCCTCGCCGGTGCGCTCGCGGTGACGCAATGCCATCGTGGCCGCGAGTGCGCCCTGGACGCCGGCCATCGCGTCGGCGGTGAACGCATCGCCCGTGTACTCCGGCCCGGCGTCCTGGTACCCGCGCAGGTAGTGGTGGCCGATCATGCCCTCCACGTGCGTGCCGAAGCCCCGGTAGTTCTTGTACGGGCCGCTCAGCCCGAAGGCCGGCATGCGCAGCATGATCAGGCGCGGGTTCACTTCCTTCAGCTCTTCCCAGGTGATGTTCGCCTTCTCGATCGTCTCCGGCACGTTGTTCTCGACGAAGACATCGCAGACCTCGATCAGCTTGAGGAACGCCTCGCGACCTTCCGGCGACATGATGTCGCAGGCCATCGACTTCTTGTTCCGCGAGTGCGAGTTGAAGGCCGCGCTGCGGTTCCACGGCTCGTCGCCGGGATCGTAGTCGGGCCACGCCGGGACCACGCCGCCGCTGGCCGCTGCGGCCTCCGCCTGTTCCTTGGTCATGCGCTGCTCGCCGCCGCGCGACGAGGGCTGGATGCGGTTCACCGGTTCGACGCGGATGATCTCCGCGCCCCATTCCGCGAGGAGTTGAGTGACGTGTGGCCCGGCCCAGACAACGGTGATGTCCGCGACCCTGACGCCTTCGAGGGGTAGTTGTGCCATATCGCTCCGCCGTCCCTATACCACGCCCTGCGACCGCAGCCGCCCGAGTTCCGCGCTCTCGATGCCGAGTTCGCCGACGAATACCTCTTCGTTGTGCTCACCGAGCAGCGGTGCAGCCTCTGGCTTCGGCCGCGGCGAGGCGGACATCACCATCGGCCGACCGGGGTAGGTGAATGTGCCTGCGACCGGGTGATCGATCTCGTCCCAGACGTCGCGGCCGCCGAAGTGCTCATCCGTGACCAGGTCCTCAACGGTGAGAATCGCCCCGCTCAGGATGTGAAGCTCCTGCGCGCGGGCGATGATCTCCGTCTTCGGGCGCTGCAGCAGCCACATTAGGTACTCGGCCTCCAGCATCTCGACGATCTCCGGAGGCATCTGGTTTGGCGGCACGTCGGGCAGATCGGCCTTCAACTCGGGCTTCTCGATCAGCGCAAGGAACTCGTCGATGCGGCGACCGGCGAGCAGGTTCACGTAGCCGTCGAGGCATGGCCGCACGCCGCTGCCGAGCCGCGTGCCCGCGATCGGCCGAGGGCGAGCGTCGCCGGTGTACGACGCGCCGGTGACGAAGATCGTGCGGCGGTCGCGGAACCCGGCCTGGCACTCGAAGACGGAGAGATCGATGTGGTCGCCCTCGCCGCCCATCTCGACGCGCAGGCGCGTCGTCATGATCGCGAAGGCGGCGGTCGCGCCGGCGTGGTAGTGCGCGGTCGAGCCGCCGAGCTTCAGCGGCTGCTTCTCCCCGTGCCCGGTGTTCAGCATCGGGCCGCCCATCGCCTCGAGCGTGATCTCGCTGCCGAGGTAGTCGCGGTAGGGGCCGCTCTGCCCGAACGGAGTGATCGACGCCATCACGAGGTCCTCGCGATCGGCGGAGAGTTGCTCCCAGCCGATCCCCCATTGCGCCGCCTGGCCGGGCGCGAAGTCCTCCAGCACCACGTCGGACCGTGCCGCGAGCTGCGTGACCAGCGCCTGACCGTCGGTCGTCGAGGGGTCGAGCGTGATCGAGCGCTTGTTCGTGTTGAGGTGCAGGAAGAGGGCGGACTTCTCCGGGTGCGGCTCGTCACCGGGGAACGGACCGGCCTCGCGCGAGGGGTCGCCGCCCGGAGGCTCGACCTTCAGCACATCGGCGCCGTAGTCGGCCATCAGTTTCGTCGCGTACGGACCGGCGACGTTCCTCGTCAGGTCGAGTACCTGGATGCCTTCAAGCGGACCAGCCACAATTTCCCCCCGTTGCTGTGCGTTCTGTCGATCTGCGAACGACTGCTGCGCTGTACCTCGTGAAACTACTGCCCGGTGAACTCTGGGTCGCGCTGTTCGACGAACGAACGGAACCCTTCGCGGGCATCGGATGTGCGCAGCAATTCGGCTTGGTAGTGCCATTCCAGTTCGCTGAACTCGTGCTGTGCCATCTCGCTGGAGCGCTGGATCAGGCGGCGGATGTAGGTGTAGGCGAGGGGTGGGCCGGCCGCGATCTTGCGGGCGTAGGCGAGTGTCTCATCGAGCAGCTGGTCATCGGCAACCACGCGGTTGGCGAGCCCGATCTCAAGCGCGCGCTCGGCCGGCATCGGCGCGCCATCGTAGAAGACCTCATAGGCGCGCGCGGTGCCGACGATGCGCGGCAACCAGTAGCTCGCGCCGTAGTCGGCGGCGAGGCCGCGCTTGATGAAGATCGAGCCGATGCGGGCCGACTCGCACATGATGCGTACGTCGCAACAGCAGGCGATGCCGAATCCGGCGCCGACGGCCGGGCCGTTGATCGCGCCGATGATCGGCACGTCGCAGCTGGCGAACGTCTCCACCATGCGGCCCGACGAGCCACGATGATCGAGCCGGGCGGCGCGGCGCGGTGCCGGACCGTCGGTACTGGGATTGAGGTCGCCACTGATCTCGGCGCCCGCGCAGAAGGCACGACCGGTACCCGTGAGCACCACGGCCTTGACCGCGTCGTCCTCGGACGCCTGATTCAGCGCGTCGCTGAGGCCGGCACCCAGCGATGCACTGAGCGCGTTCATCTGTTCCGGACGGTTGAGCGTGATCAGCATCACGCCGTGATCGTCGACTTCAGTCAGCAGGTGGTCGGAATCTGACACGTCGGGCCTCCGCGCGCGCACGATAGCACGTGCGTAGCCCGCTCGTGATGCGCTGAGGCTGGCTTACTGAAGCAGTTGCGGGGAGAGCGGCCTAGCCTCGGCGGCGGCGGCTCGCCTTCGTCTTCTTCCAGAGCAGGCTCTTCTGGGACTTGTCCTCCCACGACGAGCGCACCTTGCTGCCGGCCTCTTTCGCCGCTTCTTGCAGCAGGCGCTTCACCGTCGCCGGTCGGTCGCTCCGCTCGAGGTCGATGCGACCGGCATCGCCGGCGCGGATCGCCTCGACGAACTGGCGACGTGCCTCGAAGGCAGCGCGGCCACGACCGACGTGAACTTGAGCGGGATCTAGCTTCGTGAATTTCGGCATGCGACACCCCCGTGTGGCAGCAAACTCGCGGCGCAGTAGGCGGCTCGCTGAGTTTCCGAAGTACATCATAAGTGAGCGACCGCCCCCGCAGAAGTGGCAATCTGAGCGTCAGCGAATTGGCAATTTCACCTGACCGGGCGCCAGGCGTCAGTGCTCACCGAACGTCGTCGCGAGGTCGATCCCTCGCTGGAAGATCACGCCGGGTCGTTCGCGCATGTGATCGAGCAGTCGTTCCAGCATCTTCAGCCGGCCGGCACGCCCGATAATCCACGGGTGCATCGTGAGCACGAACGCGCGCCCACGTTCGTAGAGTTCGTCGAACGCCGACTCCCAGACGTCATAGAGCTGCGCCGGGCTGGCCGTCACGTTGGTGCGATTGACCGCCGGGTTGAAAACCATGAATGGCGCGTCATCGAGCGACCAGTGCACGGGAATCTCGACGAGTTCTCGCCCGCCCGGAGCGGTCACGATGTACGGCGCGTCATCGCCCATCAGGCTTGAGTCGTAGACGAAGTCGCGCTCCGCGAGCAGATCCAGCGAGTGCTCGCTCAGTTCCCAGCTCGGCGATCGGTACCCGCGAGGACGCTCACCCGTGATGCCCTGGAGGATCTCGATGCCGCGGTCGAGCACCTCCGCCTCCTGCTCGCGCGTGAGCGTGGCCGGGGGTTCGTGCAGGTAGCCGTGGTGCGCGATCTCGTGTCCGCCGTCCGCGATCGTTGCGACTTGCTGCGGGAACCGCTCGCCGATCCAGCCCGGCACGTAGAACGAGGCGGGGACCTCGTACGTCTGCAAGAGCTCAAGGATTCGCGGCAGCGCCACCTGCGGACCGAAGTCGCCATGCGAAAGCGTCGACGGCATCTTCGCGACCTCGGCGTTACGCTGGATCATGGCCGAAGGGCCATCGACATCGAAGCCGATCACTGCGACGCACTGCGTCTCGCCGGGCCAGATGCCTGTCATGGCGTCCCTCTCCGCTGCGTCTTGCAGGGTAGCGTGACGCCACCGCCGATGGGAGCCGAATGAGCGATTCCACACCCGCCCTCGACGACCTCGATGTGCTCGATTCTGGCGGCGTCTCGGTGCGACTGGGGACACTCTGGATCGACCGGCCGGTGCTGCTGGCGCTGGTCCGTCACTTCGGCTGACTGTTCTGCAAAGAGCAGGTCGCGCAGTTGCGCGCCTTCATCCCTCGCGTCCACGCGGCAAGCGGAGAGCTGGTGATCATCGGCAATGGGAGCGCCGAACAGGCGCGTCATTTCGTCGCTGACTACGCGCTCACAACGCCCGTGTTGACCGACCCCACCCTGCGCGTTCATCGAACGCTCGGCGCGCGACGCGGCGGCGGCGGGGTGCGGCTGCTACGCCATGCGTTGAGGGCGATGCGCGGCGGATTCTTCCAGTGGCGGGTGCTCGGTGATCCACGTCAGCACGGCGGGCTCTTCGTCGTGATGCCCGGCGGGAAGATCACGTATCAGTACGTCTCTGAGGTGGCAGGCGACCACCCTGATCCGGAGCAGGCGATGGCGGCGCTTGAAGCGCCACGCGGGGAGCGGTGAGTGTGGTGCCCCCGGAAGGATTCGAACCTTCGGCCTAGCGCTTAGGAGGCGCTCGCTCTGTCCACTGAGCTACGGGGGCGTCGATCGATTGTAGCCGCGCCTGCGTTCGGGGCGAACGTACTCAGGCCGGCCCGATCTCGCCCGACGCCGTGACGACCACATGCGCGTGTTCGCCACCATCGATCGAGGCGCGAGCGACAACCAGCGCGTCGCGCAGACGGGCGGATCGCAGAACGGCGTGATCACCGATCACGACGTTCGGGCCGATCTCGCAATTCTCGATTGTCACGTCCGCGCCGATCAGGACCGGTCCGTTGATCGTGTCTTTGGCCAGCGGCGGTGATGGATCGGCGTTGGCGGCCAGGTAATGGGACTGCGTCGCGAGCAGCGATGAGAGCGTGCCGGTGTCGAGCCATTCGCCGTCGAGACGCCATCCTCGGACGTCCGCGCCCTCCGTCACCATCTCGCAGATCGTACCGGTGAGGTCTGTCTCACCGTCGGAAGGGCGGATGAACGGATTCGTCCGCAGGCGATCGACGGTGGCGGGACCGAGCATCCAGATGCCGACGGCGGCGAGGTCGGAGCGTGGCTCCTGCGGCTTCTCGACGAGATCCACGATGCGGTCGCCTTCGAGCGTTGCGATGCCCATCTCGTGCGGTCGGTCGGTCGGGTGCAGGATCAGCCCGGCGTCAGCCGCCGCGGCGTCGAAGGCATCGACGGCGGAGCGGATCTCACCGCTCACGTGCGTGTCGACGGCAAGCACGACGACCGAGCGCCCATCGAGTGCCGCGCCGACCGATGTCACGGCGTCGCCGATGCCGAGTGGCGCCGCCTGTTCCGCGACGCTGACGGTGACGCCGGGCGGAGCGAGCTTCCGCGCCGCTTCCGCGACCCCCTCGTGGTCGCCGCCGACGACGATCACGATCTCATCGATGCCCGCCGATGCGAGCAGGTCGAGCGAGTAGGCGATCAGCGGGCGGTTGAGCAGCGGGATCAGTGCTTTCGGGATCGCAGGCGTCAACGGCTGGAGGCGCGTACCTCTGCCGCCGGTCAGTATCACTCCGAGTGGACGTGTGGCGATCGCCGGGCTCCTCGTGCTGCACGATGATGTTATGCGCACGTCCGGTGGCGGTGTAGCGTGTGCTCGACCGCTGGTACGACCCGGGATGCGAGGGAACACGGATGATCATTCTGACCGCGAAGCTGAAGGCGCAAGAGGGCAAGGAGCCGGAGCTTGAGGCCGCGCTCAGCGAGCTGGTGGAAGGTGTCTCCGCGAACGAACCCGGCGTAGCCCTCTATACGTTGCATGTCTCCGACGAGGATCCGTCGCTCTACATGATGTACGAGCAGTACGCGGATGGTGACGCCCAGAAGGCGCACGGTGCGACTGAGCACATGGCGGCGTTCCGCGATGTGGCAGGGAGCCTGCTGGACGGCCCGATGGAGATCGAGCGCTACACACTGGTGACCGAGCTAGAGCGCTAGCCTCCGAGAGCAACTGCCCGAGAGCAATCATTCGCACGCGGCACCAACGTGATCCGCGCCGACCGAGCCCGCGTGGGAATCTAGTCGCCAGACGAGTCGCTGGGCTTGGCGTGCTTCCCGGACGCGGTGCGCGGGGTCGACTCGCTGTTGACCCGACGTCGGCGCTTCGTTCGCTCGCGGCGCGCGGTGTTGCGCACACGTTTGCGGAATCTGTCCAGATGCTCCCCGCCGGCCACGTCGTTGATGACGAAACCTGAGCCCGTCTCCTCTTGCTCGCGGACCTCGTTGTGGAACTGTTCTGCCGCCGCCTGGTGGCCTTCGTAGTCCTCCATCGTCGGGACGTTCATCGGCCCGTCAGCCTCGCGCTTGAGGTCGGGATGCTGGCCGTAGTCATCGGACTCCGTCATCGGGCGCGCGACCTTCGTCTCAACGTGCCAGTAGGTGCCGTCGTCCGGAATCTTCCTCGGGTAGCCTTCGCGGAAGATATAGGCTTCGAAGTTCGAGACGATGCGTTTCGAATCCTCGTCACATTCGGGACACGGTTGAGGGGTGCTGGCCTCGCGGGTCGGGCGCAAGAGCTCGAAGACCCCGTGGCAGTCCTTGCAGTAGTACTCGTACAGCGGCATCGGTTAGTCCTCGACTGTCCCACCCGGCTCGCGTTGCAGGTGGTCATTCTAACGGGCTTGGCACCCAGCGCGCACGGCCTGGCCGTTCACGCCGCGAGCGAGACGACGCGATGGCTGCGCTGTCCCTCGCACATACTACGTCTCGAAACCCGCCGCGGGTCTGCGAATATCGAGGTTTGGACAGCCGATCGTTGCGTCGGACGCCCCGCCGGGCGCGTATCATCCGTGTGCTGCGACGCCGGAGAGGAAGCCACGATGGTGACGACGACAGAACACCCCCGACAGAGCCTCTGGATGTTCGGCCTGCAATCGGAGCAGCCGACGTTCGAGCAGCGGCAGGAGCATGCCGCCACGCTCTCCCAGCGCCTCGGCGTCGAGCTGGAGGCGCCGCAGATTCCAGATGCCGACGACCTGGATCTCCGCGACCCTCGCATCAGCGTCCCCGCGCCGCTGGCCGACTTCTGCTTCACCAACAACTACGAGCGGGCGCGCCACTCGTATGGTGCCGACCGCAACCGCGCCGTGTTCGGCGAATATCCGAATCCGCCGGACGTCGTCGCGCATCCGCGGGACGAGTTCGAGCTGCAGGCGGTGCTGGAGTGGTGCTCTGACAACGGCTACCCGGCGATCCCGTACGGCGGTGGTTCGTCGGTCGTCGGCGGCGTCACCCCGCAGACAGAGCTGGACACGATCGTGACGATTGACATGGATCAGTTCGACCGCGTGCTGGAGATCGATGAGACGTCGCGCGCCGCGCGCATTCAGGCCGGCGTCTACGGCCCGGCGCTGGAGGACCAGTTGCGTCCCAGCGGCTTCACGCTGCGTCACTTCCCGCAGAGCTTCGCCGGCTCAACCCTCGGCGGGTGGATCGCCACGCGGTCCGGGGGCCACTACGCAACGAACCACACGCACATCGACGAGTTCGTCGAATCGACGCGGATGCTGACGCCGCAGGGCTGGTGGGAGTCGCGCCGCCTGCCCGGCAGCGGCGCCGGGCCGAGCCCCGACCGCATGGTGATCGGCAGCGAGGGCATTCTCGGCATCATCACGGAGGCGTGGATGCGCATCCAGGTACGCCCGAAGTTCCGCGCGACGGCAGGCGTACTCTTTCCGACGTGGCAGGCCGGCTACGAGGCGACGCGCCAGATCGTGCAGGCCAAGCTCTGGCCGGCGAACCTGCGGCTGCTCGACCCGGAGCTCGCGCAGGGCAGCGCCGGGATGGACGGTTCGCAGTCGATCTTGATCATCGGCTTCGAATCCGCCGAGATCTCACAGCGCCCCATGATGCAGATGGCCGTTGAGATCGCACGCAGCGCTGGCGGCTCGATCGACGACGAAGAGATCCTGATCGACGACGGAACCGGCGCGCCGACCGGGCGCGGAGGAGCCGTTGGTGCGTGGCGCGACGCCTTTATTCCGAGCGGCGGTGGTCTGAGCGCCGGGCTCGGCATGGTCGGCGGCACGTTCGAAACATCGATCACGTGGGACCGCTGGCCGGAATTCGACGCCTACATGCGCTCCGAGGTGACGAAGGCGCTGAAGGAGATCTGCGGCGGCGGCACGCTGAACTGCCGCTTTACGCACGTCTACTCGGACGGGCCCGCGCCGTATTACACCTACGCCGGGCTCTACAAGCCCGGATCAGCCGAGGATCAGGACGCCGCGATTCGCAAGGCGGCGGGCGATGCGATCATCGCGGCCGGCGGGACGATCACGCACCACCACGCCGTCGGACGTCAGCACCGGCCGTGGTACGACCAGCAGCGCCCCGACCTGTTCGCCGACGCCCTGCGCGCCGCCAAGCGTTCGGTCGATCCAAGCGGCGTGCTCAACCCCGGGGTGCTGATCGACCCGTAGCTTGTGGCGCCGCGAGCGTCGACGGCTAGCGGTCGGTCCCACGATTGAGCGCGCGCATCTGGCCGGTGAGCGTGGCGATCAACGGGGTGGCGACGCCCAGTTCCTGCGCGCGCTGTAACGGAGCGCCGAAGATCGCCTCGACCTCCATCGCGCGACCTTCGACGAAATCGATCATCGTGCTCGGACGGTAGGCGGCCATCGCGTCGGTGGCGGTGATCATGTTCTCGGCCATCGCCGCCCCATCGATCGGGTCGCCCGCAGCATCGCCGTCGTGGGCCGCGATGTCGGCATTACCAGCGGCCACGACCTCGCGGATCAGGCCGCGCACCGCTTCACGCAGCTCCGGGTCGGCGAGGATCACGTCCGTCGTAATGCCGCCGCAGGTGACGGCGAGGCCGTTGAACGGGATGTTCCAGCAGAGCTTTTCCCAGCGCGAGCGTCGCAGCGAGGGCGACGTCGATACCTCCACCTGCGCCCCGTCCCACAGCGAGGCGGCCGCCACCACCCGCGGCTCGTTGTCCCCGAGATGGGCGATCGTGACCGGGCCGTAGTCGATGTGGTGGATCGCGCCCGGCTCGCGGCGGTTGATGCACGTGAATGCGAGGCCGCCGAAGACACGCTCCGAACCGAACCACTGCGCGAATCGCTCCTCCAGCCCGATCCCGTTCATCAGCACGAGGATCTGCGTACCCTCGCCGACGCAGGGCGCGACCAGCGCTCGTGCATCGTCGATCGAGGTCGCCTTCAGCGCGCAGATCACCCAGTCGACGGGTCCGATCTGCTCGCTGCTGCGGGCGATCGAGGGGGAGTTGAGCGCGAAGTCGCCATCGACGCTCTCGATGCGCAGGCCACTGCTCGCGACCGCGTCGTAGTCGCGGCGCATCAGAAAGCGGACGTCGTGGCCGGCCTGCGCGAGCCTCGCGCCATAGTAGCCGCCGACGGCGCCGGCACCGATCACGGCGACTGTGCGGGGCTGGAAGTCGTCGGCCATCGCCGTCCTCTGGGGCGTTTCGCGCTCGGGAGCCGTTGAGCTATAGCACAGCGCCCGCGACCCCCACAACGCGACGCTTCAGCGCGCCTCCACGCGTCCGCCAGCCGTACAATCGGGCCCCTCGACGTGCGGCCGAAGCGGAGATCGAAACGATGGCGACCGACCATGAGCTGAACTTCGCCACGGCCGAGGAGCTGGCCGATCTGATCCGTCGAAAGGCGCTCTCGCCGGCGGAGTTGATGGACCACACCCTCGCTCGCATCGCGCAGCTCAACCCGCAGATCGGTGCGTTCGTCGCCCTCGACGAGGAGCGCGCACGGGAGCAGGCGGCGCAGCAGACGAAGCGCATCGCTGCTGGCGAGGAGCTCGGTCCGCTCGGAGGGCTGCCGTTCGGCGTGAAGGACCTTGAGGACGTGGCAGGGCTGATCACCACGAAAGGCTCCCGGGCCTATCGCGACAACCTCGTCGATCGCGACTCGGTGCAGGTCGAACGGCTGCGTGCGGCGGGTGCGGTCGTGATCGGCAAGACGAATACGCCGGAGTTCGGGTACACGGGCTACAGCTTCAACGAGCTCTTTCCCGCGACGCGTAACCCGTGGAACCTCGAACGCACTTCGGGAGGCTCTAGCGGCGGTGCCTCCGCCGCGATCGCTTCCGGCATGACCGCGATCGGGACGGCGTCGGATGGTGCCGGGTCGGTGCGCATCCCGGCCTCGTTCACGGGCGCGTTCGGCCTCAAACCCTCGTTCGGGCGCATCCCACTGGGGCCGTCCGAGTTCACGAGCTGGATGGACACGGGCGTCTACGGACCGCTGACGCGGACCGTGCGCGATGCGGCGCTCTTCCTCGATCAGGTCGCTGGCTACCACCCCGCCGACGCCGACTCGTTGCCCGCCGCTGGCTACAGCTACCTCGCGCGCCTCGACGAACCGCTGTCGCCGCTGCGTATCGGCTTCAGCGCCAACCTCGGTGGGCTGAAGGTGCAGTCCGACGTGGCGCGCGAAGTGGACAGCGCGGTGAAGGTGTTCGAGGAGTTGGGGCACGAGGTCGTCGAGTGGGACGAGCCGTTCCCGTTGCTCGGTCCCTGGTGGTCGCGCCTCGGCCGCCACCAGGCGCTGGCCTCGTCGTGGGACGTGCTGATGGGCCGGCGTACCGAGATCAGCGAGGGCTACCTGAACGGGCTCGACGCTGCCCTCGCGACCTCGCCGACCGACTTCGGTGAGTTCGCCCGGCTGCGCGCGCAGCTGAACAACCTGCTCTGGCAGACCTTCGAGCGGTACGACCTGCTGCTGATGCCGACGATGCCGCTTGAGGCGTTCGCCGCTGAAGGCCCGATCCCGGTCGAGGTCGAGGGCGAGCCGTACGAGTTCATCGGCTTCACCGCGCCCTTCAACTTCAGCGGCCACCCGGCCGCGACCGTGCGCGCCGGGTTCACCGACAGCGGGTTGCCGGCCGGCCTGCAGATCGTCGGCCAGCGGCACCGCGAGGACCTCGTCCTGCAGGCGTCGTACGCCTACGAGCAGGCGCGACCGTGGAACGACCGCTGGCCTGATCTGTAGCATTGGCCGGTAGCGCTGGCCGCGCGCGAGGGTGGGGGAGTGATGAAGGTCGGAATCTCGGTCACAAGCGCGCACAACGTCGAAGACCCTCGCGCTGGCGCTCGCACGATGGTCGAGCGAGCCGCAGCCGCCGCCACCGCGGAACTCGATTCGCTCTTCGTCGGCGATCACCATGTGACGCCGAACCCGTACTACCAGAACACCGCCATACTCGGGCGGATGCTCGCGGAGTGGGGCGACGCGCCGGCGGGCGCGCTCTACCTGCTGCCGATGTGGAATCCGGTGCTGCTCGCCGAGCAGGTAGCGACGCTGGCGTCGATCGCGTCCGGCCGCTTCATCATGCAGTGCGGCCTCGGGCGCGGCGAAGCAGAGTTCGCCGCCTTCGGTTTGAACATCCGCCGGCGCCCGTCGCTCTTCGAGCAGAGCCTCGACATCGTCCGCCGGCTGCTCGCTGGAGAAACGGTGAGCAGCGACGGACGCTACCGGGTCGAGCGCGCGCACATCTCGCCGCTGCCGCCCGAACCCGTCGAGGTCTGGATCGGCGGTAGCGTGGACGCTGCCATCGACCGCGCCGCCCGGCTCGGCGACGCCTGGCTCGCCGCGCCCGACCTCTCGATGGAGGAGGCGCGCCACCGCTCTACCTACTACCGCGAGCGCAACGCCGCGCACGGCCGCGAGCCCGCGGCGGTCGCGATCCGTCGCGATGTCTACGTTGGCGAGAGCGAGCGGGAGGCGGAGGAGACGGCGGGGCCGATCGCCGACAACTACCGCGGCTTCGATCGCGAAGCGCTGGTCTTCGGCACCGTCGATCAGGTTGCCGCGCGTTTCCGCGAACTCGCCGAGCAGGGCTATACCGACGTGATCACGCGATCGATGGTGACCGACGAGCGGCAGGCGCTGGCGTCGATCGCGCGGCTCGGCGAGGTACGCCGGGCGGTCGCCGACGCATGACCGACAAGAGGGACGCGACAACTAGCGAACGAGAGATGAGGCTCCAGTGAGCGATCCGAGCGAAGTGCTGTTCGACTACTCGACGGCGACGCCTGACGCGATTCGCGTGGCGACCGAGGAGGCGATCGAGCGCTGCGACACGCTGTTGGCGGCGATCGTCGGAGTTCCCGACGCTGAGCGGACGTTCGCGAATACCGTGCTGCCGCTGGATGACGTCGGTGAGGCGCTGAGCGATGTCACCGGGCACCAGGCCTTCCTCGCCTACGTCGCGCCGGAGGAGGCGATCCGGGACGCCGCGCATGCCGCCGAGGAGCAGGTCAACACCTACAGCACCGGTATCGGCTTCCGCGAGGACGTCTACGCCGCGCTCGAGACCTTCGCCGACGACGGCGGTGGCGCGGTACTCGACGAGCAGGAGGCGCGCCTGCTGGAGCGCGCGCTACGCGACTTCCGCCGCAACGGCATGGCGCTGGACGTCGAGCAGCGCGATCAGCTCCGAACGCTGAAGGAGCGTCTCGTCACGCTCGGCATCGAGTTCTCACGAAACATCGTCGAGTACGAGGACGGCATCGACGTCTCGCGCGAGGAGCTGTCCGGGCTGCCTGCGACGTTCATCGAGGGTCTCAAGCGTGTCGGCGAGGGCGGCGAAGAGCGCTATCGCGTCTCGCTCGACTACCCGGAGTTCTACCCGTTCCTTGAGTCGGCCGACGATCCGACGCTGCGCCAGGAGCTGTTCCGCAAGTTCCAGAACAAGGCCGCTCCGGCGAACGTCGAGATCCTCACCGAGGCGATCGCGGCGCGCGATCAGGTCGCCTCAATCCTCGGCTACGAATCGTGGGCGGCGTACTCGCTCGAAGTGAAGATGGCGAAGCTGGAGAAGAGCGCGCTCGACTTCCTGATCGATCTCGAGCAACGCGTGCGCCCGAAGGCGGACGGCGATCTCGTCGAGTTCGCGGCATCAATGGATGCGCACCTCGGGCGGCAGGGAACGACCGTCGAGGCGTGGGACTGGCGCTACTACATGCAACGCGTGTTGCGCGAAGAGCACGAGATCGACCAGTTCGAGGTCGCGAAGTACTTCCCGCTCGATGCCGTCCTCGATGGGCTCTTCGACGCCTACCAGCGGCTCGTCGACGTCACGTTCGTCCCGCAGCCAAACACGAACGCGTGGCATCCAGAGGCGCGTCTCTTCGCGGTCGAGGACGGCGGCGATGTGGTTGCCTACTTCTACATGGACCTCCACCCACGGCCGGACAAGTTCGGCCACGCGGCCGCCTTCACGCTGCGCGCGGGCCGAGAGCTTGCGGACGGGAGCTACCGGGTGCCAGTCAGCGCGATCGTCGCGAACTTCACGAAGCCGACGGAGCAGACGCCCTCGCTGCTGCGCCACTCGGAGGTTGTGACGCTCTTCCACGAGTTCGGGCACATCCTGCACCAGGTGATGACGCGCGCCCGTTTCGCGCGCTTCTCCGGCACGAGTGTGGAGCGTGACTTCGTCGAGGCACCTTCGCAGATGCTCCAGCACTGGTGCTGGGAACCGGAGGTGCTCCAGCGCTTCGCCCGGCACTACGAGAGCGGGAAGCCGATCCCGGCCGATCTTGTCGCTCGCATGGTGGCGGCGAAGAACGTGGGCAGCGGCGTCGCAGCGCTGCGCCAGATCTACTTCGCGCGACTCGACCTCGCCTACCACGCGCCCGGCGCGCAGAAGGACACAGACGCGATCGCCGAGGAGCTGCACCCGATCACCGGGTTCGAATTCACGGAGGACACTCACTTCCAGGCCGGGTTCGGCCACCTCTTCGGTTACGACGCCGGCTACTACGGCTACATGTGGTCGAAGGTCTACGGCGACGACATGTTCACGCGCTTCGAGATCGCCGGGATCGATGACGCCGAGACCGGCAGCGACTACCGTCGGCTGATCCTCGAACGCGGTGGCAGCGTTGACGGTGACGCGCTGGTGCGTGATTTTCTGGGCAGAGAGCCGGAGATGGGGGCCTTCCTTCGTGACCTCGGGCTGACCGAGTAGCGTGGGAATCTGAGTAGCGCAGGAAGCCAAGGAGAGCGCATGGACTACGAGACCGTCACGGTCGATCGCGATGGCACTGATGGTCGCGTCGGCATCATCACGCTAGACCGACCGGAGAAACTGAACGCCATGAACGGGGCGATGCGTCGCGAGATCATCGCTGCCTGCGACGAGCTGGCGAACGAAGATGGCGTACGCACCGTGATCCTGACCGGGGCGGGGCGCGGCTTCTGCTCGGGCGCCGACCTCACCAGCGGCGATCCCCCTCGCGAGGGCGTCGCGCCGCAGCTCGATCGCCTCGACGAGCTGGGTGCTGATGGCAGCGTCGCGGCGGCGCTCTACGCGCTCGACAAGCCGCTGATCGCGGCGGTTAACGGCGTCGCGGTCGGTGCGGGCCTGAGCATGGCGCTTGCCTGCGACATGCGCATCGGCTCAGAGCACGCGCGGGTGAAGACGATGTTTGTGGAACGCAGCCAGTCTCCGGTCGCGGGGATGACGTACTTCCTGCCGCGGATCGTCGGCTACGGGCGCGCGGCGGAGCTGATCCTCGCGTCCCGCATGATCGACGCCGACGAAGCGCGCGAGATTGGCCTCTTCGACCGCGTCGTGGCAGGCAACGAACTGATCGAAGCAGCGATTGAACAGGCCGATCAGATCGCAGCCTGGCCACCGCTGGCACTGCGAGCCTCAAAGCGGGTCCTGCAGCACAACGAACACGCCGAGTTCCTCGACGCGCTGAAGTACGAGCGGACGGGTGCCGACTTCGCACGTCGGGCGCCGAAGGACTCCGAGGAGTCGCGCGCCAGCTTCCTCGAAGGCCGTCCCCCGACGTTTACCGGCGAGTAACGCCCGGCATCGCGTCAGTCGCCTACTTCGCCATCGATCCAGCGATGCTGCGGCCGCAGCATCGCGTCTGCCGATAAGACTGACGACTCGCTGTCGCAGTCGTTAGATCAGGGGTTTCCCCCTCTCGTCGGGTCACCGGGACGCCGGAGTATCTGTGGAATAGATATCGACCGGGCGTGCCCCGGACGGCGGCGTCGGCTGTGTGCCGATGCGCCGACGCACAGAGGAGATGCAGATGGTCGTCGAGGTGGAACAGAGCAGCGTCGAGCAGCAACTGGTGGTCTTCGACCTCGCCGAGCAGCAGTACGGCGTCAACATCAGCACCGTCCGCGAGATCATCCGCATGTCGAACATCACGCACGTGCCAGACGCGCCGCCCTCGGTCGAGGGTGTGATCAACCTGCGCGGCGGCGTGATCCCCGTCGTCGACCTGCGCAAGCGATTCAGCCTCGAGGTGAGCGAAGCGACCGATCGCAGTCGCATCGTCGTGGTTGAGCTCGGTGGGGACAGCATCGGTGTGATCGTTGACGGCGTGGCGGAGGTGCTTCGCATCCAGTCCGACTCCGTGGAGGATGCTGCTTCCGTCGTAACCACGGCGGATTCGTTCTACATCGAGGGCATCGCCAAGATCGATGGCCAGTTGCTGATCCTGCTCGACCTTGAGAAGGCGCTCTCCGGAGATGCGCTGGCCAAGCTTGCTGCCGAGTGGGCCGTGAACCCACCGCAGTTCCTGAGCGCAATCGAGGTCGACGACGGGGCCGGCGACGACGACGAGGCAGCGGAAGACGCGGCCGCAGACACTGAGCCAGAGCCCGAGACGGAAGAGAAGCCGGTACCCGAGAAGAAGGCTGAAGCGAAGGTTGAGCCGAAGGTCGCCGACGCCGAGCCGGAACCACTGCCGCTGAACCTCGACCTGCTGGAGGCAACGTTCGACGCCGTGGCTCCTCGTGGCGACGACGTCGTCGCGTACTTCTACGACCAGCTCTTCGAGCAGCACCCGGGCGTGATGCCGCTGTTCGAGAACACCGACATGACGCAGCAGCGCGGAAAGCTGCTCGCGGCGCTGGCGACGGTAGTCGCATCGCTGCGCACCCCGGAGGCGCTGGTGGAGCACCTGCAGGAGCTGGATGCCCGCCACGTCGACTACGGCGCCGAGCCGGAGCACTACGCCGCTGTCGGCGCGATCCTCCTGCAGTCGTTGGCCCACGTCGCCGGTGACGCCTGGAGCGACGAGGCAGAGCAGGCGTGGTCCGAAGCGTACGCGCTGGTCTCGTCGGTCATGATCGATGCAGCACTCGCGTCTCAGGAGCAGGCAGCCGCGTAGCGTGGTCGCTCCTGCTCGCTCGCACGGTTGACCGGTCGGTGACCCATACGGGAGCCCGGTAGGGTAGGCTCATCCGCGACCGCAACACTGTGGGAGGGTCGCATGAGTTCATTTGTCAGTCCCGGCGAAGCCGTTCCGGAAATCGTCTTGCCGGACCTCGACGGCAATCCCGTCGCGTTGTCGTCGTTCCGCGGCAAGAAATTGCTGGTCTTCATGTGGGCCTCGTGGTGAGCATGCCGCGGACAACTGCCGGTCTGGCAGCAATTCGTTCCGGAGCACGCTGACGCGGACTTCGCGTTCCTCTCCGTGGCCATGGACGCACAGGGCTCGGACGCCCCTCGTCCGTACGCCGAGCCGACGCTCGCGACGTTCCCGACGGTTGTCGATGCGGAGAACGTGCTCGGCGACACCTTCGGCTTCAAAGCGATCCCGAACGGCATCTTGATCGGTGCTGACGGCCGGCTCGACGGCACGGTTGCCGGGCGCTTTGAGATCCGGAAGCCGGAGACGCGCGAACTCGTCGAGAACTGGCTTGCTCCTGACGCCGCTGTGATCCCGGAGTCGGAGCACGCCGACGAATGGTCTGAGGAGGCGTTGCAGCTCTTCCGCGAGGCCGGTGCAGCCGTACGTCGCGGTGAGCGCGAGCAGGCGATCGACTTGCTGAAGCGAGCGTTCCCGCTGGAGCCAGACAACCTGATCATCCGCAAGCAGTTGTGGGCGATCGAGCATCCCGAGAAGTTCTACGACGGCGACGTCGACTACGCGTGGCAGCGCGAGCAGATGGAAGCGGGTCGCTGACCGCACACCGCCTGCGCCCTCTGCTTGCCAGCAACGTCGCCTCCCGTCAGGCTGACCGTCGTTAACCGCGCGCCAGCCACCACGACGAGGGAGCACCGATGACCGAATGGAAGAAGACGCCCGACGGGATCGAGATCCCGCCGCCAGGCCCCGACGATGTGCTCTACGACGCCAGCGATGGCATCGCGCGGATCACGATGAACCGCACCGTCGTGCTGAACGCGTTGAACAAGAACATGCAGCGCCTGCTCTCGGCTGCGCTCGATCGCGCGGAGGCCGATGATGACGTCAACGTCGTCGTGCTCACCGGTGCGGGCCGAGCCTTCTGCGCCGGCGGCGATCTCTATTCGTCGCTCTACCCGGACGATGAACCCGCCCCCAGCGGCACGGAGGTGCAGCTGCGGATCTGGGGATTCGCCAAGCCGGTGATCGCTGCGGTGCGCGGACACGCGGTCGGGCAGGGGTGCGAGCTGGCCGGCGTCTGCGACATCACGATCGCCTCCGACAACGCGAAGCTCGGCGAGATTCAGATCCGCCACGGCTTCGGCCCGCCGACGCTGATCACGCCATTCCTCCTTGGCATGAAGCAGGCGAAAGAGGTGCTGCTGCTCGGCGAGCTGCTCGACGCCGAGGAGGCACTGCGGCTCGGGCTTGTGAACCGCGTCGTGCCGGACGATGAATTCGATGACGCCGTCGAGTCGATGGCGCGCAAGCTGGCTGCGCTGCCGCAGGGCACCGTGCGCCACAACAAGGCGCTGATCAATCGCAGCTACGAGCTCGCAGGGTTCCGCGAAGCGCTGGCGTACGGCCAGGACGAGGCGATGCGAGAACTCGCGCCCGAGGGTCGCGCGGGCGTGCTCGGCGAACTCACCGAGGGCGGCTGGGAAGCCTTCAAGGGCAAGCGAGACGAGATGTACAGCGCGGAGAGCAACTAGCCGGGGCGAACGCCTCGGCCGGCGTCGCACGTTCGGTGTGATGTGACAGCGCGCATGTCATCCGCCGCATGGCGCTCCGCTGCGTTGATGCTCGCGCTGATGGCTGCCGCCTGCGGCGGGGGCGACGTCGCGGGCCCTCCCGAGGTCGGCGACTCGATCGCAGCGACGGCGGCTACTCTGTCCTTCGCGCAGCAAGCAGCCCCGCCGACGCTCGACGACCTGCGACGAATTGCCGCGCCGATCGTCGGCGTCGATGCGAGCGTCGAGGAGATGAGCGTCCCGGACGGCTGGGAGCCGCTCTGGCTCGTCGCGACGACCGTCGCGGATATGGCCGGAGAGGGTACGGCCGCGCTCTACCGTCGCGAGCCCGCAGGCTGGGCGGAAGTCGCTCGCCTCACCCTCGACGAGTGGCGAGACGCGCGGCAGGTCGCGGTCACGCCGGACGCGGTCTGGCTGCAGATCGGCGACGCCGCCCCGACACACCCGGCGCGGCTCTTCAGCTACGACCGTGACTCGCTCGCCGTTCGCTTCGCCGTGCCGCCGCTGCCATCGACGGACGCGCGGCCGATGCTTGACGCGGCCGACTACGACGGTGAGGGGCTGCTCGATGTCGCCGTTCCGCTCAACGTGCTGGCGCTCTGCGACGAGTGCTTTGGCGGGCAACCGGCCGAGATCTTGCGCTGGGACGGCTCTGCGCTCTCCCCGGCACGCCTGGAGCGACTCCCAGATGGTGCTGAGGCGTCGTTACGAGACGCCGTCGACCTCGCGCTCGACCTCGCGGAGGTAGGGCTGTGGGTCGACGCATCAGCGGCCATCGAGCGCGCTCGAGGCGTCGACACCGACGCCGCGACGCTGCGCATCGTGAAGTGGGACGCGATCCTGATTGAACGAATGGTCGCTGAGTACCACGCAACGGAACGGCCGCACGCCGTTCCGTTGCTCGTGCCGCTGATGGCAGGCGACGCTGACGCGGCCGTTGATCTGCTGCGCGGGCTGACCGCGGCGGAACTCTTCGGCGGTGGACGATCGATCCTCGATGGCACGCCCGGGGCGGGGCTGGAGGTTGAGCTGGGCCACCTGCTCGTCGCGCGTGCCGCCGGCTGGCTGGGCGTGCAGCGTGACCTCGCCGCCGGATACTTCCTGCGCGGGCTGGGGCGCTACCTGATCGACGCGGACGACACCGTGACGATTCGGGCCGATGTGCGGCAGGCGCAGGCGTTGCGCACGGAGGACGAGTTCTACGCGGCGATGTCGGCCTTCCTGCACGCAATCCACGTACCTGCGCCGGGGCGCTAGCCGGGATACGCTGGTGAGCGGGGGCGATATCCGTGGTTGATGGTGAGGGCATGCCGGTTCCGGCGATCAGGCTCGTCGGTTGGTCGGGCTCGGGGAAGACCGTGCTCGGCGTGAAGCTCGTCGCGGAGCTGCGCTCGCGCGGCCACCGAGTGGGCGTGCTCAAGCACGCCGTGAAGCACCCCGCTCCGCCCGATCAGTCGCACAAGGACACGGGTCGCTACGCGGACGCCGGGGCCGACGTTGTGGCCGGCGCATTCGAAGACGCGGCGGTGATTCGGATCCCGTCGGACGCCGCGACCCTCGAGGGCTTGCTGGCGATGATGGGCACCAGCGTGGACCTGGTGATCGTCGAGGGGTACAACGACACACCGCTGCCCTCGGTGGTGGTCCAGCGCGACGATATGGTGGCGCGCGATACGCTCGGCGAGGTGATCGCGATCGTCGACGGCGGGGCTGCGAATGGACACTTCGCATCTGATGATGTCTCATCTATAGCTGACGTGATCGAGCGCTGGTTCAGCTCTCGAAGTATTTGGAGCGATTCTTGACCAAGAGCATCTATGTTGGAAATCTGCCGTTCACGGCGAGCGAGTCGGAAGTGTCCGAACTCTTTTCGTCCCACGGCAACGTGTTGAATGTCTCACTGCCGACTGACCGCGACACCGGGCGCCCGCGTGGCTTCGGTTTCGTCGAGATGGAAGATGGCGACGCCGCGACCGCGATCCAGGCGCTTGACGGCACCAACTTCGGCGGCCGCGACCTGCGCGTGAACGAAGCACGAGAGCGCGGACGCTAACCCGTCTCGCACGCTTTTGTGATCGGGGACGTTCAGCGAGAAAGCTGACGCCCTGAAGATTCGGCCCCCACTCCGAGGCACATAGCGATACCCTGCGTGGGTTGATCAGATGAACGAGGGCTGCGACCCAGCGCTCACAGTTTTTTGGAGCATTTTTTGTCGAAGAGTATTTACGTTGGAAACCTGCCGTTCTCGGCGAGCGAGTCGGAAGTGACCGAACTGTTTTCGTCGCACGGCAACGTGTTGAACGTCTCACTGCCCACTGACCGCGAGACGGGCCGTCCGCGAGGCTTTGGCTTCGTTGAGATGGAAGATGGCGACGCAGTGAACGCCATCGAGGCGCTTGATGGCACCAACTTCGGTGGTCGCGATCTGCGCGTGAACGAGGCGCGAGAGCGCGGGCGCTGACGCCCACTTCCAGACGGACCTGATCGGGAGCTCGCGCAGCACTCGAACCGGCTCCCATGATTCAGGCCCCGTTGCGGGTCTTGTAGCGATACCCTGCGCAGGGCGATCAGGTGATCGGGTTGTTTCTCCCGACAGTTCTTGAATTTTGGAGTGAATCGTGACGAAGAGCATCTACGTTGGAAACCTGCCATTTTCCGCTGACGAGTCAGAGGTCAGGAGTCTGTTCGCCACCCACGGCTCCGTGATTAACGTCTCGCTGCCTACCGACCGCGAGACGGGGCGGCCGCGCGGCTTTGCCTTCGTCGAGATGGAGGATGGCGACGCGGCAACCGCGATCCAGTCGCTGGATGGCATGAGCTTCGGCGGCCGCGATCTGCGCGTGAACGAGGCGCGAGAGCGCGAGTCCGCGCCGCGCCGTGACGGCGGCGATCGCCGCGACGGCGGCGACCGGGGCTTCCGACGTGACGGCGGCCGCGACGGTGGTCGTGATGGCGGCGGAGGCTATGCCCCGCGACCGGCGGCGCCTGCTGCCCCTGCGGCACCACCACCCCCGCCACCGCTGGAGATCGGGCGACCTGCCCCGGACTTCAACCTCGTTGACGAAGACAACCGAGGCGTGGCGCTCTCCGACCATCGAGGGTCGGTCGTGGTGCTCGTCTTCTACGCGTTCGATTTCTCCGGCGTCTGCACGGCTGAGCTGTGCGCGGTTCGTGACGACTACTCCTCGTGGGAGACGCTCGGCGCGACGGTCTACGGCATCAGCCGCGACAGCCGCCACGCCCACGCCGCGTTCAAGGCGAAGGAGAATTTCACGCATCACCTGCTCGCCGACACCAAGGGAGAGGTCGCACGCGCCTACAGCACCTGGAACGAGGACCTGGCAGCCGCCGAGCGCCTGACTGTGGTCGTCGATGGCGAAGGGCGCGTCGCGTTCACGCTGAAGAACGCGATCCCAGATGCCCGCGACCACTCGGAGATCGAGGGCGTGATCCAGCGCTTGGTCGGTTAGGTCACCCTCGCCAGCGAGACTACGACTGCCGTCGAGACGGCCGAGCCGGCCGGGCCGGCCACGACGCGGAGCGTTGAGTTCCGCGACCACCCCGCGCGCAACGCGATTCAAAGCGAACGCGCAGCAGTGATCATTCGTTCTGTCTGACGTACCAGCGAATCAAGCGACGTCGGTCGCGCAGGATTGGGGCGTGATGTGAGAGCCGGGATCATCGCGGGCAGCATCGCGGCAGTGGTCGCCGTGCTGCTCTCGCTTCCGCTGCACGCACCAAGCGACACGATCTTCAACAGCGCCTCGGTGACCGTTGCGGCGCTGATCGCCGGGCTCGTTGCGGCCGCCATCTGGGACGCGACAAAGGGCCGGGACGGCGGCACGAAGGTGTATGTCCTGACCTGGGTTGCCGTTATCGCGGCGTCGCTGGGCATGGCGGTTGCCGGTGAGACACAACTTGAGCGGATGGTGGAATTCGTCGCACCGCTCGCCGTCACCGTCGGGCTGATCGCCGGAATCGGCGTGCCACTGTTCGATCGCCACGCGATCGACGCCCGCTGGTTACCTGCCGTCACCCTCGTGGCCTCGCTCGCCACTGGCGCCGCGCTGGTCGGGCAGGGCGATGAGCAGAGCGGGCGGCTCTCGCTGCCGGCGCCAGCATCGACGGTGGCAGCGGCAACGGCATCGCCATCTCCCACCGCGACCGCGACGACGACTGCGTCGATAGTCGCGTCAGCGACCGCGACGGCCGAGCCGAGCGCGAGCGCCACCGCAGTTCCTGCGGCGGCGCCGATCAGCATCGAAGACCTCGGCGACCTCGATGGCATCAGGTTCGTCGTCGGCGAGGGCTCTGAGGCGACGTTCACAGTGAACGAGAAGCTCTCGCGTCTTCCGCTGCCGAACGATGCGGTGATGCGGACGGAGGCGCTCGTCGGTTCGGTCCACCTCGATGGGAGGCAAACCGTGGTCGAGATCGACCTACACGAACTGACAAGCGACCAGAGTCGCCGCGACGGCTACATCAGGAACCGAATGTTCCAGGGCGACTCGATCGCCCGCCTTGTCGTCGATGCGTTGCCGCCGCTGCCCAAGAATTACGCGCCGGGCGAGGTCTTCGAGGCTGACGTGACGGGCTCTCTTACGATCGACGGCGTGGAGCGACCCGTGACGTTCGAGATCGAGGCACGACTCGATGGTGACGTGCTGTTCGTGCTTGGTCGGATGCAGATCACGTGGGACGACTTCGAGATTCGGCCGCCGAACACCACGACGGTGCAGGTGCAGGATGAGATCGCAGCGGAAATCTTGATCGCCGCACGAGCGACACGCGACTAGCGCCGGCACCGTCCCGTCGCGGGCCGCGCGTATCGGGGCTACCCCTAACGTTCAGCGAGAATCTGCCGATGATCCAACTGAGCCCCCCGGCTGGGTGTACCCGCATGAAGGGTGAGACGACGATGGCCGACGTGATGCAATGGGACGAGTTTGTCGCGATTCGCTCACAGCGGATGGGCCGCAACGCGCGTAGTAAGTACCGTGACTTCGTCGAAAGTCTGCAACCCGGCGAGGTTCGGGCGTTCACCGACTACAAGCCGGGCGCCAATCTCGCTGGCGTGCGTTCCAGCGTGCTTAGCGCCGCCAGGCGAGCCGGGCTCCGCGTCTTGACGACGATCAACGAGGAGCATGTGCTCTTCGTCGGACGTGAGCCGACGGCGGCCGTGTTCGCGCAGGGTGGCCGCAAGCGGCGCGCGACACCGCAGACCCCGCGAGCGGTCTAGCCGACCCTTCACACTCGAACCGCGCCAACGCGATGCGGCGACCTCCGCCGCCGGTACCAACTTCCGAACCTGCTACTATCCGTGCGCTCGGATGGCTCGGGCCAAGCGAGCGCAGAGCGAGGGGTACCGATGACACTCGATGGTGAAGTGGCGCTCGTGACTGGATCGAGTCGCGGGATCGGCGAGTACATCGCCAAGCATCTCGCCGCGGCCGGGGCGAAGGTGGTGGTGGCTGCTCGGACGGAGGAGGTCACCGACAAGCGCCTGCCCGGCACGATTCACAGTGTGACGCAGGAGATCAACGATGTTGGCGGGGATGCGCTCGCCGTGCGCATGGACATGCGAGACAACGAGTCGATCGGCGAAGGCATCGAGCGAACCGTCGATCACTTCGGCAAGCTGACGATCATCGTCAACAACGCGGCGATCCTCGTCCCCGGCGACATCAAGACGGCGCTCGACCGGCACATCGAGCTGATGTGGGGCATCGACCTGCGGGGGCCGGTGATCGCGATGAAGCGGGCCGTCCCGCTGATGATCGAGGCGGGCGGCGGACACATCATCAATATCTCGTCCGGCGTGGCGCAGTTCCCCGGCCCCGGCCCGTACGCCGAGCCCGGTCGCGGCGGCATCTTCTATGGCATGGTGAAGGCCGGCCTCGAGCGGTTCTCGCAGGGCCTGGCCATGGATCTGCAGGAGGACAACATCTCGGTGAACGTGCTCTCGCCGGGCGGGCGCATCAGAACGCCGGGGAACGTCTGGGCCGAGAACGACCCCGACAACCCGAATCTGGACTTCGAGCCCTCGGACGACATGGGCAAGGCCTGCGTCTGGATGTGCGAGCAGGCACCGCAGCAGTACACAGGAAATATCGAGACATCGGTCGAGATGTGCGAGCGCCTCGGCCTCTAGGGCGCGGGCGAGCCGGCTGCAGGAAGGAATCGACGATGTGGGGAACGATCGCTCGGATGCGTCTGAAGCCAGATGTGCCCGAGGAGTACCTGATGGCACAGATCAACGCGGCCCAGACGGAACGCATGGACGGCTGGATCGAGACCGATGTCTACCAGTCGGCGGAGGACCCGCTCGAGGTGTGGCTGATCGCGATGTTCGACAACGAGGAATCGTATCGCGCCAACTCGGAGAGCAAGGCGCAGCATTCGATGTTCATGATGATGCGCGCGTGCCTCGACTCTGACCCGGAGTGGCACGACGCGGCGCGCGCGTTCAGCAAGACGTACGAGCAGGAGGTCTGATGGCGCACTCTGCAACCGGACTGAGAGTGGCTTCCTCTCGATGACGCGGGAGAAGAAGCCGGACAAGCCTGAGCGCATGTGCGTCTGCGGACACGTCGAGAGCCTGCATCCCGGGGACGGCTGCCGCTGGTGCATGAAGACGCCGGTGTGGGACAACGGCGTCGGTGACTGGGTGCAGGGCTGCACCGGCTTCACCGACGCGTCGAACTGACGCCAGACAGCCATGACTGAGGTCACCAGCAACACAATCACGATCGGCGACGTTGAGGTCACGCGCGTCGATGAGTTGATGCTGCCGACGTCGATCCGCTGGCTGCTTCCGGATGCGCCGCGCGATGTCGTCGAACGGGCCTTCGAGTGGCTGAAGCCGCAGTTTATGAATGACGACGGATACCTCCTCCAGAGCATCCACACCTTCATCGTCCGCGCCTCCGGGCTGACGATCCTCGTCGATACGGGCGTCGGCAACGACAAGCCGCGTGGCGGCCGCATTCCCGCCTTCAACATGCTGAGCACGCCGTTCATCGAGCGCCTCGCGGACGCCGGCGTCGAACCGGACGAGGTCGACTTCGTGCTCTGCACCCACGTGCACGGAGACCACGTCGGCTGGAACACCTCGCTCGTCGATGGCGAATGGGTGCCGACGTTCCCGAACGCCCGCTACCTCTGTGCGCAGCCGGAGTGGGACTACTGGACGTCGATCGAGGGCGAGGACGCGACCCAGCAGCTGCTCGACGACAGCATGTACCCGATCCGCGATGGCGGGCTGCTCGACCTCGTTGCGACCGATCACCGCATCTGTGACGAGGTGTGGCTGGAGCCGAGTCACGGCCATTCGCCGGGGCATGTCTCCGTGCGCATCGAGTCGGCCGGGGCGTCGGCGGTGATGATCGGCGACGCGCTGCACAGCCCGCTGCAGTGTGCGCTCCCCGAGCTACGCCCCGCGCTCGACCGCGACGAGGTGCCGGCGCGCGAGGCAAGGCTTGAGCTACTCAATCGCTACGCCGACAGCGGCACACTGGTCTTTGGCGCGCACTTCAGCGCTCCGTCAGCGGGCCTAGTCTCGCGCGATGGGGATGCCTTCAGGTTCACGGCGTACACGCCTTAGAGCCTGCGGCTAGCTAGCCCGGACGCACCTGATACAGCGCGACCGGCTCATCGAAACCTTTGAGCGTCGCGTCGCCCGCCGATGTGAACTTGAACGTCTTGCCTGCGCAGAGATCCATCACGACGCGGGAGACGAGTACCTGCTGCGGCTCAGCGCGGTCGGTGATGCGCGCCGCGATCTGAACGGCCGTACCGAAGAGGTCGTCGTCCTCGGCGATCGGCTCTCCGGCGTTGATGCCGATGCGCACGCGCACCTCGCTGCCATCGAGCTCAAGCTGAATCGCGAGCGAGGCCTGGACGGCTGAGACCGCCGAGGAGAAGCTCGCCATGATCCCGTCGCCGGTGTGCTTCACCTCGCGGCCGTCGTGTGCTTCGAGTGCGCTTCGGACGGCGCTGTTGTGGCCTCGCAGCACCTCCTGCGCCGCCTCGTCGCCGACGCGCTGGGTGAGCGCGGTCGAGGATTCGAGGTCGGTGAAGAGGATGGTCTGGAAGCCGCCGGGGGCCGCCGGGGCCGCGGCGGCGGTGGAGTCATGCTCGGGCAAGATCGTCGACATGAATGACGCGACTGAGTTCGCGAGTAGAGTCCCACCTTCAGCGTCGCCTGTCGTTGGCGAACCTTCGATGGCATGAACTCGCGCCTTCGGGAACATCTCGTCGACCTGCTCCATTGCCAGCGGGAACTGGAGAACGGAGATCGGTGCGGTCACGTCAGAGATGCGGTCGGTCCAGTCGTCGATCTCGCGTGTCTCCATGAACGATCTGTACGCCGGCTCCGTCCAGCCCTCGCGGAGCATCCGCTCTCCGGCCTGTGCGGCGTCACCTTCGATGCCCCGCATGCGGTGGAAGCTGGAAATGAACAGCTCCCAGCTCACATCACGCAGGGCTGCGGCTCCCTCGACCGATTGCTCGCCGGGGACGACGATTGGACCGGGGGGCGACGGGAGCAACATCACGAGATGCTCCAATCTGTCCGAGTTCTCCGACGCGTACACCACCGCCTCCCGCTCATGTATGCCGGCGCTCAACAGCGTGAATCGCCCCAGTCCGAGGCTGTCGGCGACGGCTGAGATGTCGCCTGTCAGGTGGGGCGATGAGAACTCGGATCTGCCTCGCTCGGAGAGGCCGGTACCTCGCATGTCGTAGCGAATCACGCGCCAGTCACGTGCGAGCGCCTGCTCAAGGTGCCACCCGTAGAACGCCGGATCCCTCAGCAGTCGGAGGTGAGTCATCGTGCCTGCAGGTGTGACGATCAGTGGGGGGCCGCTGCCGACCTCGTAATAGGCGATGCTGCGGCCGTCGCTGGTCTGGGCGTACTGGATCGGCGGTGTGTCCGTCGCTGCTAGTTTGCTCCGGTCGCCGCGATGATCAGGGGATCATTGCCCTCGCGGCATCGCGGTCGGTGAAGTAGAGCGTCGTGATCTTCGCGAACTCGACCTCGTCTGCCGGCAGGTCGGCTTCGGCGAAGATCGCCGAGTTGGGGCACGCGGGGACGCAGAGGCCGCAGTCGGTGCATGCTGCTGCATCGATGAAGGCAATGCGATCGACGCTCTCCTCCGCGTGGATACACGCCTCGGGGCAGATGTCGACGCACATGTGGCTGACTTCGTCGATGCAGAGCGAGGTGGCGAAGTGCGTCACTGGTCGCTGCTCGCTTCGGGGTCTTGCAGCAACCCGTACGGCGTCTCGTCGCCGTTGCGGCGCGCCTTCTGGTGGTCGCGGTACTGGTAGCTGAAGCCTGCACCGTAATCCGTGATCTTCGCCGTGCGTGCGGTCTCCGCGCCGTACTCGGCCTGCACGTCGACGAAGCGCTGCTGCTCCGCCTCCGACGCGCCGTCCACGACCACCTCTTCCCGGGGCACGAAGAAGACCTGCCCGATCGGGCCGCTGCCGACCACGCTCAGCACGTCCTTCTGCTCCAGTGCGTAGCGGAACTCAGTCTCGTGCGGCAGCCAGTCGGTCTCGACGCGCGTCGAAATCATGCCGACGACTGGACGTTGAAGATCATTGAGCACGGGGACGAATACGGAGTCCCACCCATCCGGCGTGATGAAGTTGTGCGTCCCACGCAGGCCGATCGTGCCGGGGACGGCGTTTACGCCGACCGTCACCGCGTTCAGCAGCTCGGCCGCTGACGCCTCGTCGTAGCCGAGGCTCTCGTTGACGATTGAGATCTCGACGTGATCGATACCGCCGCGACCGCCGGAGCGGGTGATCTCGCAGACAAACGCGGGTCCCCGCACTCCATGCTCGCCGCCGGAGAAGAACGTGATTGCCGTGACGTTGTCGGAGCGCGCGTGGATCTGTGCCGACTCGTAGTCGTGCAGCGGCGGATAGACGAGGAAGCCGAGCGTGCTCGCGTCCTCGACGGTCGGCAGAAACCGCGCGTGCTGCGGCAGGAACGTCCGACGGTTCTCGCGCGCAGGGTCGCGGCCGACGCCGGGCCGGTGAGGATTGGGGAGGAGCTTCAGTTGCATGTGCAGTCCCTGCTCACGTGGCGCGGCCCGCGCGATCGCGCTCTAGCCGTCGGATGGTGACGCGTCCTGCAGCAGTTGCAGCGGCGCCTCCACCGGGTCGGCACGTCGCGCCTTCTGATGGTCGCGGTACTGGTAGGTGAAGGTGGCGCCGTAGTTCGTCGTCTTCTCCTTGGTCGCACGCTCGTCCCAGTACTCGCGCTGAACGGTGGCGAAACGCTGTTCCTCATCCGGCGAACCGTCCGCGATCAGCACCTCCTCGCGCGGGATGAAGAACACCTGGCCGATCGGCCCTCCGCCCGCTGCGCTCATCACCTCTCCGCGGTGCAGGGCGATGTGGAACGTCGTCTCGTGCGCAACACGGTCCGTCTCGATGCGCGTGACCATGCTCGGCACCGCAGGCCGGGCAATCTCGTTGAAGACTGCCGTGTAGACGCAGTCCCAGCCGTCTTCCGTGATGAAATTGCTCGCGCCGCGCAGCCCGAACGTCCCGGCGGGGCCGTTGAGGTCGACGGCGACCGCGTCGAGCAGTTCGAGCGCCGACGTCTCGTCGAATCCGCGCTCGGCGTCGATGCTGGTGACCTCCGGCGAGTTGGTACCGCCCGGCGGCACTTCGACGACGAACGCGACGCCAAGCCCCGACTCGTTGGCGGTGTAGAACGTGACGACGAGGACATCGTCATCGCGCCGGTAGAGTTGCAGCGTCTCGTTGTTCGCGAGCGGCGGGTAGACAAGGAACCCGAGCCGGTCGAGGTCCTCGACGACCGGGCAGAAGCGCGTCTGCTGCGGAAGCCAGGCACGCCGGTTCTCGTGCGTCGGACTCTTGCCGACGTCTGGTCGACGCACCGTGGGGAGGATCTTCACCTTCATCGCACTGACTCCACCATGGTCACGCGTCGCGTCGTGTTGCCCCGCATCATGCCGTCACCGGCGCAAATCGCTCGATGTCCGATGCTTCGGCCTCGACCAGTTCGACGGCCTCGCGTGGCAGGAACATCACCTGTCCCAGCGGCACGTCCGGCCGGATGTGGAGTGTCTCGCCCCGCTTCAGCAGCGAGCGAAACTCCGTGTTCTGCGGGTACCAGTCGGTCTCGATCATGCAGCTCATGACCGGGATCACCGGTGGGTTGTTCACGGACGGCATACAGATCGTGCTCCAGCCCTCCGGCGTCAGGAAGTTGTACGAGCCGAGGAACCCGATTTGCGCCGCAGTGCCCGGCATCACGTTGGTGGTCAACGCATCGACGAGATGGATCGCTGAGTCGCCGTCCAGCCCAGCGCGCTCGTTGAGGTAGAGCAGCTCGTTCTGGCCGAGTCCGCCCCATCCGGCGGAGCCACCGAGGCTCATGCGCAGCACCGGCGTGGTCTCGCCCGCCGGGCTGGTGGCAAACAGCGTGAAGAGCAGCGCGCCGTTATCACCGATCTCGACCTCGACGCGCTCGTTCTCGTGGAGCATTGGGTAGACGAGGAAGCCGGTTCCCGTGGCAGCTTCGAGCGCCGGTGTGACGCGATCGCCCGCGATCAGTGCGCGCTCAAGGGCCTGGCTCGGGCGGCGTCCCACGCCACGTCGGCGGTAGGAAGGGACAATCTTGACGTGCACGGGTTCGCTCCCGTCGTCGGTCGACGGCACCCGAGGGCACCGACATTGGTTGTCGGCATCATGCGGTTGGAGCGTCACGCCCTACAAAGGACTGAAGTCCCGGCGCTGATGTGACGTTTGGGCAGGTGCGACGCCGCGGGCAGCTAGCGGTTCTTGAACACCGGCAGCCGCTTCTCCGCGAACGCTGTCGGTCCCTCCAGCGAGTCCTCCATGCCGCGCAAATTGAATTCCAGCGCGCCGGCGAACGCCTCGGCCTCCTGCTGGCTCATCGCGTAGCCACGGTGGACGAGCTGGTTGAAGTTCGCGACCGTGCGCGGCGCCATGCGCACGATCGTGCGAGCCCAATCGATCGCCTCGTCCATCAGCAGTTCCTTCGGAACGACCTTGTTCACGAGGCCGACCTCGTAGGCGCGCTGCGCACTGAAGCGGCGGTCGCCCATGATGCAGAACTCAAGTGCGGTTCCGACGCCAACGAGCCGCGTCAGCGTGGCGACGAAGCCTGCTGCCTGGTTCCAGCGAGCCTCCGCGATATTCATTTCCGCGTGCTCGGCGGCGATGCGGAAGGTGCAGTACTGCGCCGTGGACCAGCCGCCGGCGATCGCGTAGCCGTTGATCGCCGCGATCGTAGGCTTCCAGCAGCCGAGCTTCTCGCCGATCGGCGTCACCGTCCGTGTGCGGTTGCGGTAGGGGGCGTCGCCGCCCTCAGCTTCGAGGTCAGCGCGAATCTTCAGATCCTGCCCGGCGGAGAAGGCGCGATCACCGGCTCCCGTCACGATCGCGACTCGGCAGTTGCTGTCGCCGGCGAAGTGTGTCCACGCCTCCACCCAGCGCCCGGCCATCCCGGGGTCGCTCGCGTTCATGCGTTCCGGGCGGTTCATCGTCATGATCGCGATCTTGCCGTCGTCGATCGTCTCGTAGAGCAGTTCCTCGTGGGGCCACCCGGGCAGCGGGGTTCGTGCAGGCTCGGCCATCGACGTTCCTTCCATGGTTCGCTTCTGTCGTGCGCTTCTGCGGAGCGCCGCGTTCGGCTATCCCCTCGGCAGTCCGAGCCCGCGAGTGGCGATGATATTGCGCTGGATCTCCGACGTGCCCGCGCCGATCGTGCCGGGGATTGTCGTGATGTAACGGTGCGTGAACGCGGCCTTCGCAGGTGTGCGCTCGTCGTCGGCGTCCCAGAGGTTCGAGTAGAGTCCGAACGCCCGCGTGCCCGTCCGCGCGAGTCGCTGGCGCGACTCGGAGATGAACATCTTCGCGATCGACGCCTCATGGTTCGGAATCTGGCCCGCGTTCTGCATCGAGATGATGCGGAACGAGAAGTTGAAGCCCACCTCAGTCTCGATGTATCGCTCCGCCAGCTCCTGCCGCCAGCTCGACGAGATGTTGGCCTTCTCCTGACCGTCGTCGGACAGCGCGTAGTCGACGAGCTGCGTGATGTTGCGACGCAGCTCGACGGCGCCGCTGATATTCGAGCGCTCGAAGTCGAGCAGCGTGGCGCCGACGTACCAGCCGCGGTGCTCTTCGCCGACGATGTTGCGGGCGGGGATGCGCACGTCCTCGAAGAACGTCTCGTTGAAACCGTGCTCCCACGCCATGTTGATCAACGGGCGCACGTTCAGCCCGGGCGTGTGGATGTCATCGACGAGCACGAATGAGATGCCGCGATGCTTCGGCGCCTCCGGGTCGGTGCGTACGAGCACGAAGATGGCGTCGGCGTGGTGCGCGTTCGACGTCCAGATCTTCTGGCCGTTGATCACGTACTCGTCGCCGTCGCGGACGGCCCGCGTCTGCAACGAGGCGAGATCCGAGCCGGAGCCGGGCTCCGAATATCCCTGCGCCCAGACAACCTCGCCTGAGAGGATCTTTGGCAGGTACTGAGCGCGTTGCTCGTCCGTGCCGTGCACGATCAGAGTCGGACCGAGCAGGCTGACGCCGGAGCCGCCGACGCGCGGCGCACCGGCCCCCGTCAGCTCCTGGTTGAAGACGAACTGCTCCATTGGGCTCAGCCCGCCGCCGCCGTACTGCTTCGGCCACTGCGGCGCGAACCAGCCGTGGTCGGAGATCGCCGCGCCCCACTGCTCGGCTGCCTCGCGACGCTCTGGGTCGTCCGACTGCCGGTCGGCGACCCAGCCGCCTTCGTAGCCCTCGTCAGCACCCGATTCGCTCAGCCGGCGGTAGTACGCCGGGAGCTGTTCTTCGAGCAGCGCCCTGACCTCGCGTCGGAAGTTCGCCTGCTCGGGTGAGTCGTTCCAATCCATGCTGTGCCCCCAATTGCGATATTACGGACGGCATCATACGCCTTCGCGCGCGGCCGGGACGCGAGCGGGCTAGCCGACGGCGACGTCGTATCGCTCCGCCGCGTTCGCGACGGCGAGGTCGATGTCTTCCTCTAGCAGGTAGCCGTCCGCCACCAGCGCGCGGGCATGCTCGGTCGCCTTCGCCACATAGTCGTCACGATCCGCGTATCGCTCCTCGATCGACGCTCGCGGGTCGCTGGCCGCCTCGCGATCCCTGCGCGTCGCCGCGAAGAAGCGGGTCGTGCCCTGCATCGCCATCTGCTGCTCCGGTGCGCCGCTCTCCGGGTCACGCAGGTTCCAGCCGAGGTGCGTCCCGACAGGCACCGCGACGTCTGGCAACGGGATGCCGCCGACCTCGTTGCCGTCCGTGTCCACGGCCGAGACGTACGCAGGGTAGGTCTCGCCCTCGACGACCGGGTAGCGGCCGATGCCCTCGGCGGCGTCGGGGCCGAGATCTATCGTGCGCAGCACCCAGAGCCGGTCGGGGTCGGGTAGCGCCTGGTCGGGCAGAGTGCCAACGGTGCGCAGCACCGCGCGACGGTCGACAGCGGTCTCGTCGTCGATGCGTGGATGACGGTCGGCGGGCGGCTCGGTGCCGTCGGTGACCCAGCGGTCGAGGTTGATCAGCGCCGCCCGCAGCAGTGGGGCATAGTCCACGGTGTTGAAGCCGTAGCGCCCGCGCGAGCCCTCGTTCGCGTTCTCGAACGCCTGCGGTAGCGTCCCCGCGCCGTGCTGCGTTCCGGCGAAATGGTAGACGCGCGTGTCCGGCTCGGTCTCGAGGTCGGAATCGCCCGATGGGTCGACATGCACCAGCGAGCCGTCGCCGCGCCAGTATTCGGCGGACGTGTTCGTGTAGACGATCTTCGGCACCGCGTCGCGCTCTCGCAGCAGGTCGAGCAGTCCGGCCTGTTCGCCGCTGAAGGGGTCGGTCGTCGGATCGCCCGAGAACGGGAAGAGCTGGCCGAAGCCCGGCACCGACTGCGCCGACGGCTGCGCGAAGCGATGGTTGAACTCGCCCCGACGTCCACCGGCGACGTGCGGAAGGATGCCGTCGAAGACCTGCTGCCCGGCCTCATCGACGTTCAGGCCCAGGTACATGAAATGGCGCAGCATGCGGCCGGTCTGCGAGACGCCGAACGCGTACGTGCGCTGGAAGCCGCCGAGGCAGGGGTTCGTCGATGAGCCTTCGCGCAGGAACATCGCCGCGTCGCGCAGCGCGAGCAGGCCCGTGCCGACGACCGGCGCGCCCTCGGTCGTGTAGACGGCGTTGTAGATCTTGCCGGGCACGAAGCCGGTTTCGAGGTAGATGTGCTCGTCGCTCGGCTCAACGCCGCCGTTCACCTCATGGCCGAAGCGCCACGTCGAACGGTCGATCACGGTGTCTTCGCCGTCCTCGTAGTCGCGCACCAGCAGGACGGCGTCGGCCTCCTCCGTGTCGGCGGCGCGGTACGGCCGGTGGATGCGATTGGCGAGCAGGCGTGTCCGCTCGGCGTCGTTCGGGCGCATCTCGACGATCACCTGACCGCGCACCGGCTTGCCGTCGATCGTGGCCTCGGGCGCCTGCAGCGCGACGAGTGCGTCGCTGGGCGGCACGTCCCACTGCCACCCGATTGAGGCGACGGTGAAGCCGTGGCGGAAGAGAAAGCCGTCGCCGGGCGCGATCTCGACGCTGCCGGCAGCAGCAGCTCCCGCGCGATTGAAGATCGAGACGACGCGCCGACGTCCGCGGTTCGGCAGCTCAAGCAGCAGCCCGCCGTTGCCGCGTTGCGCGTCGGCGGGTGCGAGTACGGTGAGGTCGGCGGTGAAGCGGACGCGACCCTCGCTGTTGCGCGGGGCGAGCGAGAGATCGACGATCGACGAGTTCGCCTCGTGCTCGGGGTCGACCGCGAACGTCAGCGAGGCGTCGATCCGTTCGTAGGCACCGGTCGTGCCGAACTCCTCGCCGCCGGCGTACGGCTGCCGCTGCTTGATGTTGATGTCGATGACGGACATGCCACTCCCCAGCCTTCTCGCGGTACTGGCCTGTCGAGTGACCCGCGATGCGCGGTGATGATAACGGTCGTCACGAGCGAGCGTCGCGGCGAGGCTTGTGGCGCTCGTGTAACGTATGCGCCGCCCGAACGATCGCAGAGTTGGAGTCGCTGATGTCAGATCCGTACTTTCCCGAAGACAAGTGGGTGACCGCGAACGGTCTGCGCATGCACTACCTCGACTACGGCGGCGACCGCACACTGAAGCCGCTCTTCCTGCTGCACGGGATCACCGGTAACGCCCACGACTGGGACGACTTCGCCCCGAAGCTGAGCGAGACGCACCACGTGATCGCGATCGATGAGCGCGGGTGTGGCGACACTGACTGGTCGCAGGACGGCTACTCCACGCAGTCCTACGCCACCGATATCGCCGAGTTCGCGAAGGCGACGGGCCTCTACCCCTTCGACTACTACGGCCACTCACAGGGCTCGCGCATCGGCATGGCGCTCGGCGCCTACTACGGCGACCTGATCGATCACCTCGTGCTCGGCGACTACGGCCCGCTGCCCGACCCCTCGCCGGCCGGTCGCGAGACCGCACAACGACGTCAGGGCGGTGGCCCGGCGCGGCCTCGCGGGTTCTTTAGCCCGCAGCAGGCCTTCGACTGGCACAAGGAAACGACGCCGGATGCCAGCGACGAGAAGCTCTGGCACACAGTGAAGTACAGCTACCGGTCCAACTGGGACGGCATCCTCGTGCGCAAGAACGACCCCGAGATCACGTGGATGAACGGCCGCTCCGCCCTCAAGGAGGGCCCGTTCATGTGGGACTCTGTCGCGAAGATCTCCTGTCAGACGCTGGTGCTGCGCGGCGCCGAGAGCACCGTGCTGGACCTCGATCAGGCAGCGAAGATGGCGACCACGATTCCCGATGGCAACGGCACCTGCCGCGAGCTTTCCGGCGCGGGGCACGGTCTGCACAACGAGAACCCGGACGGTGCGCTCGAGATCCTCAACGAGTTCTTCGCGAGCTAACGCTGGGTTCTGGCGGCGAGCTACAAGGACGGTCCGCTAGCCGACCAGCGCGTCGATCGCCCGCTCCATCTCCTCGTCGGCAGCCTCGAGGCGGCTGACGAGGCCGTCGAGGGTCGCTGTGTCGCGCTCCAGCCTCGCCTGGTACTCGGGCAGACGCCGTCGCGACTCCTCCGGCGCGGGGCCACCGTAGAGCGTGCGTCCCGCGACGAAGTTCGCCGCGTCGAGAGCGGCGGCCAGTGTCGACTCGCTAAGGCCCGAGGGCTCGCCGTGGTATTCCGTCGATGCCTCGTCGAGCAGCGCCAGCGTGACGTCGCTCGGTGCCAGTCCGCGCTCCTCGCAGAGCCGCACCAGCACGGCGGTGATCTGGTGGCCGATGCGCCACGGCAGCCCACCCTCCGAGACGAGCTCGCCGGCGATGTCAGTGGCCTGCGCCCAGTGTGCCCCGGCCATCTCGGCCATCCGCTCTTCGTCGAGCTCGATCGACGGCAGCAGGTCGACCAACCAGCCCGCGCCACGCACGGCGCTGTCGAACGCGTGATGCAGTCCCGCCCCGCCGTCGCCGCCGAACTCGCCGGTCGTCACGTTGAGCGCAGCGAACGTCGTGACAAGGCCGCCGAGGCTCTCCGACGCTGCGGTGCGCATGGCCGGCAGGATCGAAGGGTTCCGCTTCTGCGCCATGATGCTGCTGGTGCCGCAGAAGCGGTCGGGCAGCCGCAGGTAGCCCGCCTCCTGCGTCGACCAGAACGTGATGTCGTTCGACCAGCGCGCGATGCTCAGGTTGACCCCGGCTGCAATGGTGATCGTGTCGAACTCGTCGTCGTGGCTCTGAATCGCGTCGAAGGTGTTCGGTAGCACCGAGTCGAATCCGAGCAGCGCGGCCGTGCGCTCACGGTTCAGCGCGAAGTTGGAACCGGTCATGATCGCCGCGCCCGCCGGACTCTGGTTCACCCGCGCGTAGGCACCGTGCGCCCGCTCGCTGTGCCGCTCCAGCACCGACGCCCACGCGAGCAGTTGGTGGCCGAGCGTCGTCGGCTGGGCGTGCTGACTTCCGGTGTGGCCGGGCATCAGCGTCTCGATGTGCCGTTCCGCCGCCGTGATCGCCGCTGCACGCAGCGCGGTCAGCGACTGCATCAGCTCGACGAGGCGGCTGCGCTGACGGATGCGCCGTCCGACCGCGCCAAAGTCGCCGGTGCTACGGCCGAGGTGGATGCGGCCGCCGACGTCGTAGCCGAGCGCCCGCACGAGGTACTGCTCGCCGGAGTGCATGCCACCGCCGACGTCGTTGCGCACGCTGGCGACACCCTGCGCTTCCATCTCGCGCAGCGCTCGCAGCATCGCAGCGCCATCGTCGGGCGGGATCAACTCCTCCTCGGTCAGCATCACGAGGTGAGCCTTGTCGAAGCGGTGGAAGGCGTCGAGCAGCGCCGCCTCCGTCGGGCCGTACTGGCCGGAGAGCCCGGGTAGCAGTGGCTCGGTCATGCGGATGCCGACGGCGCGCGGCCCGGCGTACTCGGAACTGGGAACCTGGAGCATGGTGCTTCTCCTCGACTGCGAATGCGCCACGCCGATCGCTGCGGGGCGCTGCAAAGGTACGCGCGTACGCATGAGTTCGGCGCGTGCGGCCATCGATCGCGACGCGGAAGTGTATAGTTGCGCCCCTCAAGGGGGTAGCTATGCCAGCACCACTGCGCGGTATCCGCGTGCTTGACCTGACGAGCGACGTCGCAGGGCCGTACGCGGCGAAGCTGCTTGCCGACTACGGGGCCGACGTACTGAAGGTCGAGCCGCCAGAAGGAGACCCCTCCCGCCAGTTCGGACCGTTCTACGGCGACGAGCCGCACCCCGAGACGTCAGGGCTCTTCCTGCACGTGAACACGAACAAGCGCTCGGTCACGCTCGACCCCTCGACAGCGGACGGCGCGGCAGAGGTGCGCCGGCTGGCGGCGGATGCCGACATCGTGCTGGAGGACTTCGCGCCCGGGCAGGTCGATGCGTGGGGCATCGGCTGGGGCGCGCTCTCGGCCGGTCGCGACGACCTCGTGATGTGCGCAATCACGCCATTCGGGCAGACGGGGCCGTACCGCGACTACCGCGGGTCGGAGATCACCCTGCAGGCGATCGGCGGGCCGATGCTCACGAACGGCCACGCCGACCGCGAACCGATCAAGCTCGGCGGTCACACCGCCCACTACCACGCAGGCGCCACGATCGCCTACGCGGTGATGCTGGCCCGCCTGCGCGTCGAACGCGGCGGGGCAGGGGACTACATCGACCTCGCGGTCTACGAATGCCAGGCGGGATCGCGCGACCGACGCGTGATCGAGCTGACGGCGTCGGCTTACACCGGCAAGGCGTCAAAGCGTCCGGGCAGCGACATCCGCCTCGGATACGGCGTGCGCGAGACCATGGACGGCCACGTCGCGCTGATGGGTGCCGGTGGCAGGCTGCCGATGCTGCTCACGCTGATCGGCCGCGAGGACATGCTCGCGAACGACGATCTCTACCTGCCGGCCGCATTCATTCCGGAAGCGCTCGTGACCGAGGTCGAGGGGTCATTCCGTGAGTACCTGATGCGGACGTCGAGCCTCGACTTCGTGGCGGCGGCGCAGGAACTGGGCATCCTCTGCGGCGCGATCCGCACTGTGAAGGAGACCGTCGAGGACGAGCACTTCCGCGGGCGCGGCGTCTGGGACACGATTGACCACCCGAACACCGGACCGATCGAGTACCCCGGCCGTCCAATCATCATGAATGGCTCACCGCGCGTGACCCCGGGTCGCGCTCCGCTGCTCGGCGAGCACAACGACGCCCTGGCCGGCGATGCGTGGCTGGCACGCGAGGACGAGCCACGGATCGAGAGTGGCAATGCCTCGGGTAGTTCGCTGCCCCTCGATGGCGTGCGAGTCGCGTCGATTACCGTCGTCTGGGCCGGGCCACACACGGCGCAGGTGCTCGCGGAGTGGGGCGCCGACGTGATCCGCGTCGAGCCGACGACACGCATCCAGACGTCATCGCGTGGCGCTGATCAGTCGCTGACTCAGGAGCAGGGGCGGCAGCTCGGCGAGCGCGGCCAGTTGCTCGCGGGCTACCCCGACTTCGACCCGAAGGACGACCGCTGGAACCGCAACCCGGCGTTCAACTCGCACTCCCGCAACAAGCGCTCGATGTCGTGCGACATCACGACCCCCGAGGGCAAGGAGGCCTTCTTGCGGCTGATCGAGAACAGCGATGTCTTCGTCGAAAACAATGTGCCGGAGACGATCGAGAAGGCCGGCATCACCTGGGAAGAGCTGAAGGCGGTCAACCCGCGACTGATCATGATCCGCATGCCGGGATACGGGCTCGACGGGCCGTACAAGAACTACCGCACGTTCGGGTCCCACGCCGAGGGCATGATCGGCCATCACCACATCCGCAACTATCCGGATGCCCCGCCGGAGTTCGCGGGCAACGCGCTGACGGCCGATGCGAACGCCGGCGTGCTGGCCGCGCTGGCGGCCGTGATGGCGCTGCGCCACCGTGATCTCACCGGCGAAGGTCAGCTGATCGAGATCCCGCTGGCGGAGGCGTTCTTGCCGAACATCGGCGAGTTCATCCTCGACTACACGATGAACGGCCACGTCGGCCCGTCGCAGGGGAACCTCCATCCGCACCACGCGCCGCACGGCGTCTACGCGACGCAGGGCGAGGACCAGTGGATCGTGCTCGATGTCGGCACGGACGAGGAATTCGCCTCGCTGTGCGCGGTGCTCGGCGAGCCGACGCTGGCGCAGGACGCGCGCTTCGCGACGGCTGCGGCGCGGCTCGCGGATCGCGCGGCGCTCGATGCTGCGATCGGCGCGCTGACGGCGTCACGCGACAAGGAGCAGCTCTTCCACGAGTTGCAGGCGGCAGGCGTCGTCGCTACGCCGATGCACAACGGACTGGAGGCGCTCGCCGACCCGCAACTCGAGGCGCGCGAATGGTTCCGCGAGATCGACGTGCCGACGGTCGGCAAGCATCGCTATCCCGGCTATCTCTTCAAGATGCGCAACACCGCGGATGAGGTGCGCCTGCCGCCCCCGCTGCTTGGTGAGCACAGCGAGGAGATCTACGTCGATCTGCTCGGCTACTCGCAGCAGGAGTATCAGGCGATGGTCGACAGTGGACTCGTCGGGACCGCGTACCCCGCAGAGATACTGCCGTAGTCGCGCTCGTCCGCTACGACTCGCGGTCGCCGGAGAGGAACGTAGCCGGCGCCTCGATCAGCATCGCGTCGAGATTGGCGTCGGAGACACCGCGCTCGCTGAGCGCGGCGCGCACCATCGTCGGCACGTAGACGAACGTGCTCGGTGGCTCGTGCGCATCGTGCGGCAGCCAATCCCACTCCGGGACGTGGTCGTGCGAGAGCATGATGTGATCCGCGCGGCCCTCCTCGCAGAGAGTTGCGATCGCATCGAGCACTTCCGGCTCGTTCTCGCGCCCCGGCTTGAAGTTGTCGATCGAGAGGTAGTGCCCGGTATCGAGCACCTCGCGCAGGTAGCCGACATCGCCGGTGAAGGCGTGGCCGATCGCGACGAGCTGCGGGGGCACGTCGGTGTCCGCGAAGACACGCATCTGGTCGCGCCCGACGATGTAGGGCGAAGTGTGCGTCGTGATTGGCACCAGCGTCCGCGCGGCGACGGCCGCAGCCGCGCGCAGCACCTTCTCCTGCACCTCGCCGATGCCGGGGTCGGCGTTGTTCGCGAGCTTGATCACGCCCGCTCGTACGCCTGATCCGGCGATGCCGTGCTCGATCTCTCGCTGGAAGACCCCCTCGATATCGTCCTGTGAGGCGACGCTGAACCAGCGCGGGATGTCGATCCAGATGCCCGTGCAGGCAACGACGTTCACGCCGGAGACCTCCGAGATCGCGCGGATCAGCTCGATGTCGCGGCCGAGGTCGGGGGGCGAGACATCGACGATCGTGCCGACGCCGGCCTCCGCTGCCTCGCGCAATTCGGCGGCGGCGTGGGCGACCAGCGCATCGCGGTCGTAGAGCCACGGGTATTGCTCGGGAAGGCCGGGCGAGGCGAGTACGAGGTGCTCATGCGCGAGCGTGAGACCGAGTTCGTCGTGCTGCACGGCTCCTGCCGCACACTGGATCGCAACCATCGAGTACTCCTGTCACAGCCTGCAACCGGCGCGCGACGGCTGTGAGCGACCGCGCCTCGCAGAGCGAATTGCCTGCGCAGGTATCGCCGCGCTGGCAAGGCGAGCCTAGCACTCCGCCGCCGCGCTGGAGCGACTCGCGAGGCGGGATCGTCCTATTCAGGGGCGAGCCTTGAGAAGTAGGTCCTGATCGAGTCAGCTCGCTCCACCGACCAGGTGGCGAAGCCCTTCTCCTTCATGATGTCGATCGCTGGAGCGGGCAGGTGCGCCGTGACTAGCTCCAGGATCTCGCCATCCTCCATCGGCGTCGCCTGCAGCAGCAGGGGCCGCAGTGGCATCACGTCGGGATCCACGTCCTGTTCATCGATCGATGCCACCACGCGGTCGCTGTCGAACCAGTCCGGCTGACTCGAGAAGTACGAGGCTGTGTCGGTCTCTGCGTCGCGCGCGATCGGCTCCTGTCCGACGGCGGCTCGAAGCTGGTTCACTACCTCCAGCACCGGCAAGCGACCAACTGCGGCCGCCTGCCGTAGCGAGGCCACACGAGCGACGCTGCGCCGGAGGATCGGATTGCGCAGCTTCTTGAAGGGCGGTGCGATTCCGATCAACACCTCCTCCAGTTCCGGGTACTGATCCAGGAGCGCCGCAACTTTGGTCTCTGGCGTGATCGGCAGTCGTTCGGGCATCTCTGGCGCTCTCGCTCACAGGCTGGTGGATTCTGGCGGCGTGACCATCGGCTGATCCGGAGCGGCAGTTCGAACCGCTGGTGCGTCGCATCGTACTCGTGCGGTACGGTCGGGCGCAGTCGGACGATCTGGCGCATCTGGCCCGTCGGCGTCGTAGCATGTCGCCGGGCGTATCATCGGCGCGACCGCGCAGGCGCTCACGTGGAGGCGACATGGACTTCGGTTGGAACAACGACGAGCAAGAGTTTCGAGCGGAGGTCCGTTCGTTCATCGAGGGCCGCTGGTCCTCGGGTACGGGCTACGACTGGGAGGCGTCAGGCGATCGCGAGGCGACGCTGACGTACCAGCAGGCGCTGGTGGACAACGGCTGGCTGACGATGGCGTGGCCGGAGCAGTACGGCGGCAAGGACGCCTCGTACATGCAGCAGATGATCTTCAGCGAAGAAAGCGTGCTGACCGGCGCACCGCGAGGCGGGCAGGGCACCTCGCTGGTCGGACCGACGCTGATGATCTTCGGCACGGACGAGCAGAAGCTGGACCACCTGCCAAAGATCTCGCGCAACGAGGTGCGGTGGGCGCAGGGCTACTCAGAGCCGAGCGCCGGCTCCGATCTCGCGTCGCTCCAGACGCGCGCCGTCCGAGATGGCGACGAGTTCGTCGTCAACGGACAGAAGATCTGGACGTCGGGAGCGCAGCACGCCGACTGGCTGCACGTGCTTACCCGCACCGACCCCGACGCCCCGAAGCATCGCGGTATCTCCTACTTCATGATCGACATCAAGACACCGGGGATCACGGTTCGCCCGCTGACCCAGATCACCGGTGCCAGCGAGTTCAACGAGACGTTCTTCGAGGATGTGCGCGTCCCAGCGGCGAACATGATCGGCGAGGAAGATCGCGGCTGGTACGTCGGCGCGGCAACGCTCGACTTCGAGCGCTCCGGCGTCGATCGCACCGCCGGGTTCCGCGGCCCGTACCACCGGCTGATGTCGTACGTGAAGGATGAGGCGAACGCGGTCGAGCTGACCGAGCCGCGACGCAGGGCGCTCGCAGAGATCCAGGTGGAGGGTGAGGTCGCGCGCTACGTCGGCTATCGCGTGACGTGGATGCAGTCCAGCGGCCAGGTGCCGAATTACGAGGCGTCGATGGCCAAGGTCTTCGGCTCGGAGATGATCCAGCGTGATGCGCAGCGGGCGATGCAGGTGCTCGGGCTGCCCGGCGCGTTGAAGCCCGAGTCGGCGCACGCCGTGGAGAGCGGTATGTACTGCCAGATCTACCTCTGGGCACCGTCTCGCTCGATCCTCGCGGGGACGTCGGAGATTCAGCGCAACATCATCGCCACGCGCGGGTTGGGCTTGCCGCGAGGGTAGCCATCCCGTCGGCGGGCAACGCTTCGTCGGCCTTCGCGATTCGCGAGCGACGACGACAGTGTCCGTAGGTGGACACTCCCTCGGCAGTAAGCGAGCATCGGCGGTGAGCGTCAGAGGAGGCGACATGGCCGAGTACATCCCGAGCACGTCCGACTGGGTCCGCGAGCAGGTGGAGCTTTACGAGCGCACCAATGGTGACGAGGGCACCGCGCTGCGCGACACCGGGATGCCGGTGATCATCGTCACGAACAATGGCAACAAGACCGGTGCGGTACGGAAGACGCCACTGATGCGGGTGAAGGACGGCGACAACTACGTCCTGGTCGGCTCGAAGGGCGGCGCGCCTCAGCACCCGGTCTGGGTACACAACCTGCGCGCGGATGCCGACGTCGAGATCCGCGACATCGCCGAGGTGCAGCGCATGCGCGTGCGCGAGGTGCCCGAGGGGGATGAGCGTTCGCGCCTCTGGACGCTGAGCGTCGAAGCGTTTCCGCCGTACGCGGATTACCAGCAGCGCACGGAGCGCCTGATCCCGGTCTTCGTCGCAGAACCAGTCGAGTAGGTCCGCGACCGGAGTTCGGAATGCTCTTCGAAGCCGCAGCGCGGTATGCGGGCAGTGATATCGAGCGGTGTGTTTGGCGGCCCCGACCATCGCACCGAGGCCATCGGCCGGGCCGTCACCCCATAGCGTCTCGATCAGCCCGTGCTGGTGCAGGGCTTTGGCGACGGACTTCAATCCGAAAGCAAGGGCCCCGCGAATGACGACGGGCTCCTCCCTCATAACGTCGCCAAGGAAGTCGAACCAGCGGGGCGTTGTCCAGTCGTTGTCGGGATGTCGCTCCTTCGCGGAGTTGTAGGCGGTCTCGAGCGACGTGACCTCAGCGGGCGACCAGTGGATCACCTGCGGTACTTCACCGTCCGGGTCGAGACGCTGCTGCACGTCCTGTATGTGCTCGACCCATTCGCCGATGATCTCCGCCTCCTTGGGCTCGGTGAGCGAGTCAGCGACGAAGGACGCGAACGTCCACTCTCCGTCCTCCACGTGACCGCACCCGATGTTGAAGATCAGCGGTTGACCTCCCCGGCGGGGAATCTGTGACATGTCGTCGGCTACGTCACTTACCGTTTCAAAGTCAACGTAGAACTCCAGCGGCGGCTCGTCCCGCCACTTGGCGACTAGAGAAACTCGAACCCTGCCATACCCGCTGGCGGTCGAGTCTAGCTAGCGGGTTATGGCGGCCCCGACCGGATTCGAACCGGCGGCCTCGTCCTTGACAGGGACGCGAGCACTCCGCTGCTCCACGGGGCCGCGATCACCGCAGCTCGAATAGGCTAGGCGTTGGTCGGCTGCCGATCAATCGTCGGAGCGACCAATCTCTCCTCGCTTGACAGGATGTTCGCCGGTAGACTCGTCGCAGAGGAGTCCGATGCCGCGAAATCCACGCCGCCGACGCCAGGTTCCACGTCGCCTGCCGCCCCGCCCAGGCGAACCGGCCGCTGCCCCACCAGCGAATGCTAGGACCGCTTCAACGCGCGAGTCGCGGCCTGCTCGACTGGTCGAGCGTGAGGCGCCGTACCTGCGTGCCGAGCTGCGGCGCGTCTTCTCGCTCTCGGCGGTCTCACTGGCTCTGCTCGCGTTGCTGGTGGTCGTCGACCGCGTCCGCTGAAGCCCTGCTGGTCGCGGCTACCTGAGCTGGTTCCACGCGTAGCTGATGCCGGCGACGACCGCGAGCATTCCCGCTGTGTCGCGGCTGAAGAGCGAGATGTCGCCGAGTACGACGAGCCGTACGCTACCCGCGATCAGGATCGAGACGACCGCGAGCATCTGAATCGTGACGCCTCGCTTGCCTCCACTGGCGCGCAAGATCGCCTGACTGATGATCGCGCCCGCGCCGACCCCAAGCAGCAGTCCGATCGCAAGCGTGAAGAGACCGGACGCGCGCTGAACGGGGAGCATGAGCGCGCCGACGAATCCGAGCGGCAGCGCCACGACGATCGCGGCCGCCATGGCCCTCGCGTATTCCGCGATGCCGACCTCGTACATCGGCGGGCGTCGGAGCTGCGCGCACTCCGCGCAGCGGGCGCCGCCAGGCGTGTGCACCATGTCCTGATGGCAGATGAAGTTGCCGCAGCGTCCGCACTGCAGCTCGGTCTCAACATCGGGATGGGCGAGGCAGTAGGGGACGGGATGCTCCCTTCAGCGTGCGGTCAGGCGGCCGGCGTCGGCTCGGGAACCTCGCAGCCCTGTTCGCGAGCGGCTACGAGGAAGTCGTGAACGACGGCGTCCGGCAGGGGTATCTCACCGGGCTGACGCTCGCCATCGCGCTCGATCCCGTGGTAGTCGGAGCCTCCGAGCGGGAACAGGGCGTGGGTCTCCGCGAGCGCGTGGAGCGACTCCACCAGCTCAGGCGGGTAGTTCTTGTAGAAGACCTCCATGCCGAAGAGCCCATCCGCCGACAGCGCCGCCGCAACGTTCTCGTAGTCCTCGGTGAACGAGGGGTGCGCGAACACCGCCAGACCGCCGGCCGCGCAAATCATGGCGATCGCCTGCGGGGGCGTCAGCTTCTCGCGCTGCACGTACGCGGGGCTGTTGCGTCCGAGGAAGCGGTCGAACGCTTCGTTGAACGTGCTGATGTGACCGGCTTCGAGCAGAGCCTGCGCGACGTGTGGCCGGCCGATCGAGCCCTCGCCGGCAATTTCCTGTACGCGTTCCCACTCGATCGGCGCGCCCATCTCGGCGAGCGCCTTCACCATCCCTTCGGCGCGGGCGACGCGGCCCTCGCGGAAGCTCCGGAGCTGCTCGTTGAGCGTGCTATCCGCGACATCGATGAAGAGGCCGAGCATGTGGACCTCGCTGCCGGGGACGTCGCACGAGAGTTCCACGGCGGGGATCAAGGTGAATCCGGGGTGGCGGGCAGCGGCCGCGGACGCTTCCGCCTGCCCATCGAGCGTGTCGTGGTCGCTGAGCGCGAGCACCTGCACGCCGCGCGAGACAGCGAGGTCAACGAGTTCGGTCGGCGAGCGCGTGCCGTCGGACTGCGTCGAATGTGTGTGAAAGTCGCCGATGCTCATCGTCAGTCCTTCGTTGTGCGGTGCGAGACGCTAGGAGAGCAGAACGTGGCGATCCACGCGCTCAATGTTCGTCGCCAACCCCGTGTGGTCGTCGATCTCGACGAGAACCGAGTAGAGCACCGCGCCGTCTCCGTCGGCGACCGGCAGCCGGGTGGGCATGCCGGTGACGAATCGATGCAGCACGGATCCGACGTCGTCACCGATCACTGAGTCGAGGACGCCGACCATGCCAAGGTCGGTCACGAACGCCGTGCCGCCTGGCAGCACGCGCGCGTCGGCGGTCGGGACATGGGTGTGCGTTCCGACGACCGCAGCGACGCGGCCATCGACGTGCCAACCGAGCGCCTGCTTCTCGCTGGTCGCCTCGGCGTGGAAGTCGACGACGACGATCGCATCGTCGTCGAGCCCGTCGATCAGCCGGTCGATCATCCGGAACGGATCGTCCATCGGCGTTGGCATGAAGACTCGCCCCATCAGGTTGATCACCCTGAGACGGCCGACCGTGATCACCCCGCGGCCCGGCGTCCCGGGCGGGTAGTTTGCCGGTCGCAGGATCGGCAGATCGCCATCGAGCGTGGGCGCGAAGTCGCGCACGGCGAAGATGTGATTGCCAGACGTGATTACGTCGACGCCCGCGCTCAGCAATTCTCGCGCGGTCTTCTCGGTGAGACCTCGGCCCGCAGCGGCGTTCTCGCCATTCAAAACCACGTGGTCGATGCTGAACTCGGCTCGCAGGTCAGGCAGCAGCCGCGTTACGGCTTTCCGGCCCGGTCGACCGACGACATCGCCGACCATGAGCACGCGCACGGCTAGTGAGCCACCGCCGATGCGCGGGTCTCTCGCACAACGGTCACCTTGATCTCGCCGGGGTACTGCATCGTCTCCTCGATCTTGCGCGAGACGTCTCGGGCCAGCCGCATCGCATCGGCGTCATCGACCTGTTCGGGCTGGACGATGATGCGGACCTCGCGTCCCGCCTGAATCGCGAACGATGAGTCGACGCCGTCGAAGGAGTTGGCGATCGACTCAAGCGCTTCGAGACGCTTGATGTACTGCTCGGACGACTCGCGACGCGCGCCCGGGCGGCTGCCCGACATCGCGTCGGCGATGATCACGATCAGTGCCTCGGTGGTCTCCGGACGCACCTCCTCGTGGTGTGCGGCGATGCAGTGGACGACCTCGCGCGGCACCTGGAAACGGCCCGCGAGCTCGGCACCGATCGCCGCGTGCGTGCCCTCGAGCTCGCGGTCGACTGCCTTTCCGAGGTCGTGCAACAACCCGCCGACGCGAGCGATCTCGACGTCGGCGCCGATCTCGTGCGCGAGCGCTGCCGCGAGCCACGACGTCTCAAGGCAGTGACGGAGCTGATTCTGGCCGTACGAGAAGCGGTAGCGTAGGCGGCCCAGCGTCTTCACGATTTCCGGGTGGAGGCCGGCGACCTCCGCATCGACCATCGCTTCCTCACCGGCACGCGCGATGTTCTCGTCGATCTCCTTGCGCGCGCGGTCGACAGCCTCCTCGATGCGCGTCGGCTGGATGCGGCCGTCCTGGATCAGGCGAGCGAGCGCGGTGCGGGCGATTTCACGTCGGACCGGGTCGAAGCCGCTAACCGTCACGACTTCCGGCGTGTCATCGATGATCAGATCGCAGCCGGTAGCGGCCTCGAAGGCGCGAATGTTGCGCCCCTCGCGACCGATGATGCGGCCTTTGATCTCGTCGGAGGGGATAGGCACGACTGAGACTGTGGTCTCGGCGGTAATCTCAGAAGTCATGCGCTGCATGACGGTCGCGAGCACCTTGCGGGCGCGGGTGTCGGATTCAGCGCTGGCGGAGGCTTCCATCGCTCGGATCCGCCGCGCCCGCTCGTCGCGCAATTCGCTGTCGAGTTCGTCGAGCAGTGAGGTGCGGGCGTCGTCGATAGACATGCCGGCGATCCGCTCGAGTTCTGTGCGCAGCCCCTCACGCTCCTCGTCGAGATCGTGGCTCACGTCGTCGAGTTGGCCCTTACGATCGCGCAACGACTGTTCGGCGCGCTCCATGTTCTCGGCGCGTCGTTCGAGGGCTTCCTCACGCTGCTCTGTGCGGCGCTCGGAGCGGCCGATCTCGCGGCGCTGCCCGCGCAGGTCTTCATCGACCTGCTGGCGGTAGGCGAGGGCTTCCTCCTGACCCTGCAACTCGACCTCGCGGCGTTTCGCCTGCGCTTCACCGATCAGCGCTTCGCCCTCGCGTTCGGCACGCTGTACGAGTTCATTCGCGAGTACGCGAACGGCGAGGTAGCCGATCACTGCACCAAGTACGAGCGCGCCCGCACCGGCGAGCGCACTAACAGCAGCGGTATCCATGATGTGCTCCGAATCGCGGCCCGCGCCAGATGGAACGTCAGAAACGTTCGTCGTCGCCAGGGCGTTAATAATTAGTTAAGTCGAACAGACACGACGTCTGCTCGAGCACATCGTATCACTGCTCGAAGAAGTGCGGCGAGGGAGTCAGTCGGCCGCGCTAAGGTCGGATTCGATCGAGGAGAGCGCAGCACTCACCGTCGTCCAGTCGAAGCCACGTCTCTGGAGATGACTCGCCAGTCTGCGCGAACGCTGCTCTTCGGAGAGGCGTCGCAGGGCCGGGAGGCGGCGTGTGACGGCATAGCGAGCCGCTTCACCGTCGTCGTGCAGCGCCAGCGCCGCATCGACGTCGCCTTCGTCGACGCCATTGCGAAGCAACTCGCGACGCAGCGCGGAAGCGGCCATCTGCGTGCAACGGTCCCGTGCGACGTAGGCGACCGCCCATGCCGCGTCGTCGATGTAGCGCAGCTCGCGCAGGCGGGCGATGGCGTGTTCGACGCTCTCTGCGGGGAACGTCGCAGCGAGACGCTCACGGAGATCAGACTCGGTGCGATGACGCCGCGAAACGATTTCCAGTGCGCGCCGCACAGCCTGATGGTGCTGCTCAGCCTCCTCGAAGGGGGCCGAGCCGGCAGATGGGGCGGTGCTGGTCATTAGACGTCGATCGGGAGGGTGGCGTCGGCCTCAGCCCCAGCCTCGGCCTCAGCCGCTGCCTTTCGCTTCTTGCTCTTCGCCGGGGTCTCCTCGGAGGACGCCTTGGACGCCTTGTCGTCGGATACGGGGGCGTTTGGATCGACATCGATGCCGGTCTCGATGCGAACGAGAGACTCGATCTCCGCTGAGAGCTCGGGGTTCTCGCGCAGGTGCTGAGCACAGGCCTGGCGACCCTGGCCGAGGCGGAGGTCACCGTACGAGTAGAAGGAGCCCATCTTCTTCACGATGTCATGCTCGACGGCGAGGTCGAGGATGTCGCCGTGCACGTTGATGCCGTGGTGCTCGGTGGTGAAGAGAATGTCGAATTCGGCCTGCCGGAACGGAGCGGCGACCTTGTTCTTCACGACCTTGCAGCGGACGCGGTTGCCGATGAAGTTCGTGCCCTGCTTCAGCGATTCAATACGACGAATGTCGATGCGGACCGATGAGTAGAACTTCAGTGCGCGACCGCCCGGCGTGACTTCCGGGTTGCCGAAAACGACGCCGATCTTCTCGCGAAGCTGGTTGATGAAGATCAACGCGGTGTTGGAGCGCGCGACCGCGGATGTGAGTTTGCGCAACGCCTGCGACATCAGCCGTGCCTGCAGGCCGGGCAGCGAGTCGCCCATGTCACCCTCGATCTCCGCACGTGGGACGAGGGCGGCGACGGAGTCGATAACCACGGCGTCGAGTGAGTTGGAGCGAATCAGCGCCTCACAGATCTCAAGCGCTTGTTCGCCGGTGTCGGGCTGCGAGATCAGCAACTCGTTGACGTCGATGCCACAGGCAGCCGCGTACTCAGGGTCGAGTGCGTGCTCGACATCGATGTAGGCAGCGAGGCCGTTGTTGGCCTGCGCCTCCGCGATGATGTGCTGCGCGAGCGTGGATTTGCCGGCCGATTCCGGCCCGAAGATCTCGGTGATGCGACCGCGAGGGATGCCGCCGATACCGAGCGCGATATCGAGCGAGAGGGCGCCGGTCGGGATTGATGAGACGTTCAGAGACGCGTCGGTGTCCCCGAGGCGCATGATCGCGCCCTTGCCGTAGTCCTTTGTGATCTGATCGAGTGCCTGGGTCAGTTCTTCCCGGCGCTTTGCTTCCGCGTCAGCCATGTCAGTCGCTCTCGTTACCCCGCCTGAGGTCAGAACGAACAGTAGAACACCCGTTCGCTTTCGTCAAGAGCCCCCGAGGGCAGGCGCGGGTGCGCCGTGCTGGTCATAGAACTCTTCGATGGTCATGCCGAGCAGGACGTGTCGTGGAACTCGCCAGCGGTGTAGCCGGCACGTCGACGTCGGCCTTCCTCAATGAAGCCCATCTGCTGAAGCAGCTGCAACGAAGGATTATTGAAGGCGTAGACGGTCGAGTTGACCTTCTGATACCGCAACTCCTCGAAGTAGTAGCGGACCAGAATGCGAATCGCCTCAGCGGCATAGCCGTGGCGTCGGTGCTCGTGAAAGATGCCGAGACTGAACTCGAACGTGCCCGCGAGGCGCTCGCAGTGATGCGCGCTGATGCTGCCGACGAGTTCGTTGTTCATGTCGATGATGGCGAGCGTGCGGTCATCGCTCTCCGGCGTCGCCTCAGCCCACTGCGTCATGCGCGTGCGCGCTTGCTCTTCGGAGTTCGGCGCCTGCACGCGGTCGTCGTAGAGGCGGGCATCCTCGGTGAACTGGACGCCGTCACGTCGGAAGCTCGGCCAGTCCTCGGGCTCGATCGCCCGCAGACGTACGCGCTCGCCCTGCCAGATGTTCGCCATAATGCATCGAGTGTATGCCACACCGCTCGTGTTCGTGGAGGGGAGGGAGGCGCCATGGGTGCTCGCGTCACAGTTCGGCTCAGCCCGCGAGCCTCTCGCGATCAGGTGGTTGGGTTCGAGGCGGCTGCCGACGGCAAGAGCGAGGTGCTGCGCGTGCGCGTTACCGCGCCACCCGTCGACGGTCGCGCGAACACGGCGCTGACGAGACTGCTAGCGAAACGCCTCGGCGTCGCACGCGGAGCGGTCGAGATCGTGTCGGGGCAGTCGTCGCGGCAGAAGGTAGTGGCCGTCGAGGGGCTCGCGTTGGACGAGGTGCGGCGGCGCCTTCACGTTGGAGCGCCCCGCGCCTGAGCGGATCAGACGCTGGCGGAGAGCTGGCTGGAGATGATCGAGAGCAGCACGATCGCGACCATCGGTGAGATATCAATCATGCCGATCATGGGGATCACCCGGCGTAGCGGTTCGAGTACCGGCTCGGTGATCGCGTCGAGCGTGCGGACGATCGGTCCGTCGCGGTCGATCGGGAACCAAGTGATGATCGCTCGCGCGAAGATCGCGAAGACGAGCACATTGAGCAGGATCGCGATCAATTCAACTATTGACGTCATGAGCCACCCTCTGCCAGTTCCTTCGCGCGATCGAACGCCGCTTCGATCGCGTCATCAAACATCGTACGCAATCCGGCGGCTTCCAGTCTGGCCAGCGCCGCTTCCGTCGTACCGCCCTTCGATGTCACGGCCTCCCGCAACTCTGCCGGCGACGTGCCGGATTCGATGGCGTAGCGGGCCGCACCCGAGAGCGTGGCGAGCACCAGCGCGGTGGCGTCTGCCTGCGGCATGCCAAGTCGCACCGCTGAGTCGATCATCGCCTCCATGACGATGTACGCGTAGGCGGGGCCGGAGCCGTGCACGGCGGTCGAGAGGTCGACGCTCTCGTCGTCGAAGACTTCGATTGCGGTGATCGCGACGGCGTCGAGCACCGCGACGACGTGGGCGCGCTGCGCCGGTGTGACGGGGGCGGCGACGTAGTACGTCGCTGCGCCGGCACCGATCGTGGCCGGCAGATTCGGCATCACCCGCACGCATGCCGCGTGACCGGTGTGCTCCGCGATGTCCGCGAGCGCGATCCCGGCTGCGATCGAGACGACGACCGCCTGTGCCGGGATTTTCCCGGCCAGCGCCTCGGCCATCGTGGGGAAGTCCTGCGGCTTCACCGCGAGCAGGATCAGGTCGGCCTCGCTGGCCGCGGCTGCTGAGTCGTCCGTGACGTGTACGCCGTGCTCGGCCAGCACGTCGCGACGTTCCGCGAAGACCTCGGCGACGGTGACCTGGTCAGGTGTCGCGACGCCAGCGCGGAGCACGCCGCGCAGAAATGCCTCACCCATGAAGCCGCCGCCGACGATGCCGATGCGCATTACTCGCGTCGATCTCCGAAGATCGCGCGCCCGACTCGTACCACGGTCGCGCCTTCCTCGACGGCGACCGTGTAGTCGTCTGTCATGCCCATCGAGAGCGCGGAGAAGCTGTGGGCGCCGGCGAGCTCGCGCAGGCGCGCAAAGATCGGGCGCGTCAGCTCGGGGTCGTCGACAACCGGTGCGACGGTCATCAGTCCGCTCACGATCACGCGCGACGACTTCGCCGCCGCGCGCAGCAGCGCCGGGAGTTCGTCGGGGTGGATACCTTGCTTCGATTCCTCTCCGCTGACGTTGACCTCGACGTAGCAGATGATCGGGTGCGAGGCGTGGCGGTCGATCTCTGCGATCAGGCGCTCCGAGTCGAGCGAGTGCAGGCGATTGACGTGCGCGACGACCTGACGCACCTTGTTGCGCTGCAGATGGCCGATGAAGTGCCACTGGGGCTTGATCCCGGCCTCGTTCGCGGCTTCCGCTTTCGGCACGAACTCCTGCGCGCGGTTCTCGCCGATCGCGACCAGTCCGGCGTCGAATGCCTCGCGTACGACCTCGATCGGATGGGTCTTGGTGACGCCAACCAGCGTGACATCAGCGGGGTCGCGGTCGGCGCGTTCGCATGCAAGCGCGATCTCGGCGCGGACGGCAGCCAGTCGTTCGGCGATTGTGGTCGCGGTCGTCATGCGTCGAGGGTACGGCGCGTCATGGTCCGCCCGCCAGCGATCGAGGCTGCGGCCACCTCAGTCCTGCGGGGGACCGCCGCGCGCCTCTTCCTCGAGTTCGCGTTGGATGCGCTTGTCGCGACGAGAGAGCAGCACGAGGCCGATCGCGATCGGAACGAGCGGGATCACCGCCAGCCAGGGTCTCCCGCTCGTGAGCAGGAAGATCGCCGTCATCACCAGGCCAAGCACGGTGCTGATCAGGATCACCGGCGGCAGCAGCACCTCGAAGGCGGCGCGCGTCAGCATCCAGAACTCGCCACAGCCGCCCGGTGCGTCGCGTGAGTGGAACTCGGGCTCGTATCCGCGCATCGGTTCAGTGTAGCGCCGCTACCGAGCGATGCTCGCGGCATCGAGCGCCGGAGGCCGTCCGAGGGCCGCTAGTCGGGTCCTGCTGCGTCGTCGTCGTGCGACAGCACCTGCAGCGCGCGTGAACCATCGCGGTAGACCGTGACGCCCTTGCAGCCGAGTTCGTGGGCGAGCAGATAGACCGCACGCACCTCGTCCACGGTCGCCTCATGCGGCAGATTCACGGTCTTCGATACCGCGAGGTCGGTGTGCGACTGAAACGCGGCCTGCATACGTACGTGCGCCTGCGGTGCGATCTCGTGCGCGGTGGCGAAGCGTGCTCGAACATCATCTGGGATTTCAGGGCGGGAGTTGATCGAGGCCCCTGCCGCGAGCTCCTCGATCAACTCCGCCGAATGAAAGTTGCCATCAAGTGCCGCTGTTTCGAATGCAGCACTGATCTCCGGCAGCAGTGTGCCGTCGCCCATCCGCCGCTGATGTGCCAGCGAGAAGAGCGGTTCGATGCCTGATGAGGCACCGGCGATGATCGCGATCGTACCAGTTGGCGCGATGCACGTGCGCGTGGCGTTGCGGTAGCGCCTGCCGCCGGCATAGACGGACTGCTCCCAGTTGGGGAAGACGCCCTTCTCCTCACCGAGCGCCTCCGACGCCGCGTCGGCTGCCTCGCCGATCTCGCGCGAGAGGCGGTTCGCGAGCGTGAGAGCACCCTCCGAGTCGTAGGGTAGCGCAGCCGCGATCAGCAGGTCGGCGAAGCCCATGATGCCCAGCCCGATCTTGCGATTGCCGCTGGCAGCCTCATCGATCTCCTTGAGCGGGAAGTCGTTCACTTCGACGACGTTGTCGAGGAAGCGAACTCCCAGCGCGACCGTCTCCCGCAGCGCGTCCCAGTCGATGTCTGCGCGCTCGGCGTCCCAGAAGCGTGCGACGTTGACCGAACCAAGCGTGCAGGCCTCCCACGGCAGCAGCGGCACCTCGCCGCAGGGGTTGGTAGCTTCCAGATCGCCGATCTGCGGGGTCGGGTTGTGGCGGTTGATCTTGTCGAGGAAGAGCAGACCGGGGTCGCCGGTTGCCCACGCCGAGCGGGCGATGTCATCGAGCAGTGAGCGGGCGTCCTCGGAGCCCGTCGCGTGGCCGTCGCGCGGATCGCGCAGCGTCCACGGCTCTCCGTCGCGGGCGGCGGCCATGAAGTCGTCGGTGACCGCAACGGAGATGTTGAAGCGCTGCGCGCTCTCGCCGTCGTCCTTGGCGTGGATGAAGGCGCGGATGTCGGGATGGTCGACGCGCAGCACGCCCATGTTCGCGCCCTCGCGCTTGCCGCCCTGCGTGACCAGTCGCGAGACATCGTCGTAGTGCTGGAGCACGGAGATCGGCCCGCAGGCCTGGCCGTGCGTGGAGGCGATCGCCTCACCCTCGGCGCGCAGCCGCGAAAGCGAGAAGCCGGTGCCGCCGCCGAACTTCTGCACCATCGCCGCCGCCTGCGCTGTCGCCATGATCGACTCAAGCGTGTCATCGACGGGCAGCACGAAGCAGGCAGCCAGCGTGCCGGCATCGGTGCCGGCGTTCATCAGCGTCGGCGAGTTCGGCAGGAAGCGCAGCGCCGTCATCTCGTCGTAGAAGCGCTGCGCCCACGTCGCCTGTAGCTCGGGACTCGCCTCGGCGTCGGCGACGGCGCGTGCGACGCGGGCAAGGAGTTGCTCCGGCGTCTCGATGATGGCACCAGCGTCGTCGCGCAGCAGGTAACGACGCTCCAGTACCGTGCGCGCGTTCGCGGTGAGATCCACGTTGCTGGCGGTGAGGGGACGCGTTGCGACCATCGACTGCCTCCGCGAGGTAGGGAACCCTGATAGGAACGTATGTTCTACACCAGGTAGGGCCTACGGGGCAAGCACGATCATAACCCGACGTGGGGCGCGGCTGTCAGAGATCTCCGTCAGACGGTGCCGTCTGAGACCGTTGTCTGCGGACCGCGCGTCCGACGTACGAAGCCGGGTGTCAGCCCGCTGAGCGAGCGCTTCCGATCGGCGTCGGCACGACCGGCAGTACGCCGTCCGGCTCGCCGGGGTCGTCGACGGGTGCGTCGCCCGAGAGGATGCGGTCGAACTCGTCCTCGAAGAGCCGCGGCTGGTCGGCATCGGGTAGCGGGCTGTACGCCTGTTGCACCAGCTCGTTCAGCATGTCGTCGAGTGAGACGAACTGCTGGTAGGCGGATGCGAAGCGGATGTATGCGATCGGATCGAGCCGGCGCAGGTGGTTGATCGCCATCTCGCCGACGAGCCGGCTGGGCACTTCGCTACGGTCCGCGGCTGCGAGTCGCTGCTCGATGTCCTCGACGATCGCGTCGACGGCACCCTCCGGCAGCGGTCGCTTGCGCGTGCAGAGATGGAGGCTCTGACGCAGCTTCTCGCTCTGGAACTCCTCGCGTCGACCGTCGCGCTTGATCACCATGATCGCGGTGCGCTGTAACTGCTCGAAGGTGCTGAAACGGTCGTTGCAATGCTTGCACTCGCGGCGACGGCGGATGCCGACGTCCGATGCCTGCGAGTCGACGATGCGGGTGGCGCTGAAGCCACAGCCTGGACAATTCATGTGTTCCGAAACCCCGTGGGGGAGGTGCTGCGGCCACTACAGCACGCAGCGCGTCGCGAGACAATGGCCAAAATCCACAGAGTGTGGCGAAGTTGTCCACGTGTGCGCAGCGCGAGGTCGAGCACGGTGGGTGCGTGGTGGGTAGGTAGCGATCCGAGGGCGGCGGCCGCGACCACGGCACGCCACGTCAGCCGACGATGCGACCCGACTGGGGCACTTGCAGTTCCGATCCTGTCATCAGAATTCCGTCAAATTCGCAGGCCGAATTGTCCAACGCAGATTGGATCGGTCTGTGGATAATGTGGAAAAGCGAGGATGATCTGCAGATCATCCCCGCTTTTCTGACGCTTCTTCGGCGGGCCGACGCCGCCTGGCCCGCTACCGCGAGGTGAACGTGCGACGCAGGAACGTCGGCAGATCGGCCTCATCGAGCTGGTCCATCACCGGGTCCGGCTGAATGTCGGCGAGCTTGATCGGCTCTGGCATCGCGGCCGTCTCCGTGCTCGGGCGAGAGCCGACGGCCCGGCCACTGAAACCGGTTGCGATGACCGTGATCCGCACCTCGTCCTGCAGCGACTCGTCGACTGCGGTGCCGAAGATGATCTCGGCCTCCGGGTCCACGACCTCGCCGATTGTGCGCGCTGCGGCATCGAGCTCCTGCAACGAGAGGTTCGATGGCCCCGTGACGTTGAAGAGCACGCCGGTTGCGCCCGTAATCTCGACATCGAGCAGCGGGCTCGCGATCGCCTGTCGGGCGGCGTCGGTCGCTCGGTGCTCGCCGTGGCCGGTCCCGATCGCCATCAGCGCCGGTCCGGCGTCCGTCATCACTTTGCGCACGTCCGCGAAGTCGAGGTTCACGGTGCCCGGCATCGTGATCAGCTCGCTGATGCCCTGGATGCCCTGGCGCAGCACATCGTCGGCTGCCTGGAAGGCCTCCGCGATGCTCGTGTTCGGCTCGCAGATCTGGAGCAGCCGATCGTTGGGGATCACGATCAGCGTGTCGACCTTCTCCTGCAGGTCTCGTACGCCTTCCTCGGCCTGCTGGCGCCGCCGCGCGCCCTCGAAGGCGAACGGCTTGGTCACGACACCGATGGTGAGCGTGCCCTGCTCGCGCGCGATCTCCGCGACAACCGGTGCGGCTCCGGTGCCGGTGCCACCGCCGAGGCAGGCGGTGACGAAGACCATCTCCGCGTTGCGCAGCGCCTCGGCAATCTCCTCGCGAGACTCCTCGGCGGCGCGTGAGCCGCGTAGCGGGTCGCTGCCTGCGCCCAGCCCGCGGGTGAGGCGTTCGCCGATGCGCACCTTCACCTCGGCAGGGCAGTTCTCCAGCGCCTGCATGTCGGTATTCACTGCTACGTACTGCACGCCGGGCAGGCGAGCAGAGATCATGCGGGTGACGGCGTTTGAGCCGCCGCCCCCCACGCCGACGACCTTGATCGGCGGCAGGGTATCGAAGTCGTAGGCCATGTCAGCCCCCCTAGTCCGTTCCGGCTCGAATGACTTCGAGCGCGCTGCTTCGTCGGGGTCCTCGACAGACGACCCCTCGCCGTTTTCTTCGGTCTCGATCGCGTCACCGGATTCGACGACCTCGGGTGTCTCGATTTCGGCCGCAACCGTCGTGGCTGCTGCGGCAACCGGTGGCTCGTCGTACTCGGACGCGCTTGTCTCCGGCGGAAGCTCCGCGCGGAGGTCCAGCGTGGAGCCTGCGTCGACCGTGTCGACGGCATCGGTCGTATCGACCTCGGCCGCATCGACTGTCACCCCCACGGCGGGAGGTGCCTCCCGCGCGGCCTGCAGGTAGTCGAAGAGGGTGCCAGCACCCACCTCGGGCTGTTCGACGTTCTGATCGCTCATTCACCGCCTCCGCTCATCAGGGAGAAACAACACAACTGGATAGTCATCAGGGAATTCGTCACTGGGGGAGCACAACGCGCATGAGGTGCGCCACCTTTCTCATCAGACCGCCCAGAGGGGCGGCCGGCACGGGGGAGGACCGGAACATGATTTCTCGCTCTTTCAACGCCCAACGCAGCAGCCCCACGGCAGTGGCGTACGCCGGGTCGTGGAGAATGTCCGAGAGACCCGCGAGGTGGCGGGGACGTCCGATGCGTGTGGGCAGCTTCAATACGTCTTCGGCGAGCATGTCGATACCGGTGAGGCTCGATGCGCCCCCGGTCAGCACCACACCCGCGGCGAGGACGTCCGCGTCTGAGCCGCGGCTCACCTCGGCGAGCACGAGCTCGAAGAGCTCCTCGACTCGCGCTTGCAGCACCTCGGCCATCAGCCGACGCCTGACGGTGCGCTGGCCGTCCGAGCCGAACGCGTCGATCTCAACCTCGTCGTCCTCATCGACCATCGAGGGGATGCTGTGGCCGTACTCGCGCTTGGCTTGCTCTGCGGCCGGCTGCGGTACGCGCAGGCCTGCGACGAGGTCGCGGGTCATGTGCAGGCCGCCGATCGGCAGTACGGCGGTGTGCGTGACCGCGCCGCGCTCGAAGACGGCGATGTCGGTCGTGCCGCCGCCGATGTCGCAGATCACGGCCCCGTGATCCATCTCCTCGCGCTCCACGACAGCCTCGGCGGAGGCCAGCGGCTCGAGGATCAGGCCATCGACGCGCACGCCCGCGCCCTCGACGCACTGCACGAGGTTGTTCATCGCGGAGGTCGACGCCGTCACCACATGGGTCTCGACATCGAGGCGCGAGCCGAACATACCGACGGGGTCGACGACGTTGTCCTGGCCATCGACGACGTAGTAGCGCGGAACGACGTGGATCACTTCGCGATTCGTCGGGACGTTGACGATGCGTGCGCTCTCCAGCGAGCGCTGGACGTCCGACTCCTGGATCGAGTTGCGCGGGTCGGCGATGGCGATGATGCCGCGCGAGTTCATCGATGAGACGTGCGGGCCGGCGATGCCGACGTGCGCGGAGACGATGCGCGTGCCCGACGCCCGTTCGGCGCGCTCGACGGACGAAGAGATCGCCTCGATCGCGGCCTGGATGTTGTCGACCATGCCCTTCGAGAGACCGGCGGACGGGCCGATGCCCACGCCGAGGATGCGCAGCTCCTGCGCGGGCGTGACCTCGCCCACGACCGTGCAGACCTTCGTCGTGCCGACGTCGATCGCCGCATATGTTGGATTCGCCATCAGCTGCCTACCGTGTCATTCATCTCAGTACCAGGTTCCCCCCGAACCGCAGATCCACTTCATTCGCCTCGAGACGCTGTTGATCGATGCGATCGAGCAGTGAGCCCCACGCCGCGATCTTGAATTCGTAGTTGTGCGAGTCGCCGAAGACCGCGTGCGGGCCCTCTTCGACCAGGATCGTGAGCCCTCGATCGTGGCGGAAGACGAAGCCCGTTGGCGTGACGCGCAGGTGTTCGAAGGTGCCGTCGCTGTGCAGCCGCGCGACGAGCTGCACCGTGTCGCGGTCGGGCTGCAGCGCCGGTTCGCCGGCGGCCGGTGGCGGGCCGCTCTCGATGATCGTCGGCGCGTCGTCGGTGGGCGCGCGCGCGTGCTCGAGCACGCGGCCATCGGCGCTGATCAGGCGTCGCACTCCGCGCGCCTGCCAGTAACCCCAGCCTTGCTCCTCGGTGATGTCGATCACGATGCCGTTGGGCCAGGCACGCTGCACGTCGGCGCTCTCGACGCCGGGCAGTTCGGTGATCCGCGCGATCGCGGTGGTGGTGTCGAGGTCGAGCATCGATTCGCCGCCCAGTGCGGCGGCAGCGACGACGGCGTGCGGGTCGCTGATCTGCGTGCCGACGACGGTCACCTCGCGCACGCGCAACGTGTCGCCGCGCAGCAGTTCCGACCCGCCGTACACACTGCCAGCGAGGGCGGCGGCCACCAGCGTCAGTGTCACGATCCGCTTCAGCGGGATGCTGATGCGTCGTCGCTCGGTTCGGCGGACGGCGCCCAGCTCGAACCGCGATCGGGAGGGCAGGCTGCCGCCGGCGCGGCGCTTTGGAGCGGAGCGGCGCCTAAACATGGCTGGTGACCTCACGGTGGCGGTCCTCGCCGAGTTCGACGAGCCGTGTGATCAGGTCGCCGTAGCTCAGCCCCGCGTGCTGCCAGAGCCGCGGGTACATCGAGACCGGGGTAAAGCCGGGGATCGTGTTCACCTCGATGATGCGCGGACCGTCGTCGGCGACCATGAAGTCGACGCGCGCCAGCCCGGCGCAGTCGACGGCGCGGAAGGCGCGGATCGCGTAGTCGTGCAGCTCCGCGATCTGCTGATCGGCGAGCTCAGCGGGCACGATCAGCTCGGCCGTGTCATCGAGGTACTTCGACTCGTAGGTGTAGAAGTCGCTGGAGGTGCGAATCTCGCCGAGCGGGGACGGCTGGGGGTCGGCGTTGCCAAGCACCGCGCACTCCACCTCGCGACCGTCGATCTCTTCCTCAACCATCACCTTGCGGTCGTGCCGGGCGGCCTCCGCGACGGCGGCGTGCAGATCTTCGCGTGAGCGCGCCTTGCTGACGCCGACGGACGAGCCGCCATTCGCCGGCTTCACGAAGCACGGGTAGCCGAGGTCGGACTCAAGCGCGAGCACTGTCTCGTCCGAGGGGCTCGATGCCTCGTTGTCGCGCAGCACGCTGTAGCGGGCCTGCGGCAGCCCGGCGTGCGCGAAGGCGGCGCGCATCATTTCCTTGTCCATGCCGACGGCGCTGGCGGTCACTCCCGAGCCGACGTACGGGATGGCGGCGAGTTCGAGCAGGCCCTGCAGCGTGCCGTCCTCGCCAAAGGTGCCATGCACGATCGGGAAGACCACATCGACGGTGGCGAGCTCGCTGAGCACGTCCGGGTAGGCGAGGACGCCCTCGCCGCTGTCGTCGCCGATCGCGCGCGACTCGTCGGCTTCGACGCGCGTCAACCGCGCCCGCGTCTGCTCGGAGGTCAGCCACGCGCCGCCCTTCGTGATGCCGAAGGGGATCACCTCGAAGCGTTCGGCGTCGGCTTCGCGCATCACGCTGCGAGCGGAGGTGACGGAGACCTCGTGCTCGGTGGACTGCCCACCAAAGATCACGCCCAGGCGTTGACGGCTCATGCGTCACGCTCCAGACGTTCGAGCAGCATCGGCCCGAGTTCGGTAATGTCGCCCGCGCCGATCGTGAAGAAGACGTCACCGGCTGAGAGCGTCGGAGCGATCGTCTCGACGGCCTCGTCGAAGGAATCGACGTACACCGCCTCAGGCGTCTCGATCTCGCTCGCGAGTGCGCGGCCATCGATGCCGGCGTCGGCACTCTCGCGGGCGGCGTAGGTGTGCGCCACGTAGAGCGCGTCGAGTCCCTCGAAGCAGCCACGGAAGCCTTCGAGCAGGTACTGTGTGCGTGAGTAGGTGTGGGGCTGGAAACAGGCGACGAGGCGGCGTCCGGCGAAGCGCTGCCGCGCGGCACTGATCGCGACGCGGATCTCTGTCGGATGGTGCGAGTACTCGTCGATCAGCGTGACGCCGCCGACCTCGCCGATCTGCTGGAAGCGCCGCGCCACGCCGCTGAAGTTCGCCGCCGCCTGCGCCGCGCGGTTGAAGTCGACGCCGGCGCGCATCGAGATCGCCAGCGCACCGAGCGCGTTCGCGACGTTGTGGCGGCCCGGCACCTGCAGCGAGACGAGGCCGAGTTCGATGCCCTCGAGCGTCGCGGTGAAGTCGTAGCCGCCTCGGTCGTTAGCGCGCAGGCGCTCCGCGCGCCACTCCGCCTCGCTGTCGATCGCGTAACGCTCGACGCGCCGCCCCTCGGCCTCGCGTTCCACGCCGATGGCGGCGGCCTGCGGTGAGTCGGCGCAGACGATCAGCGTGCCGTCCGGGATCAAGCGACGGGTGAAGGCACGGAAGGCGTCGAAGAGCCGCTCCTCGCTGCCGTAGTAGTCGAGGTGGTCGGCTTCGACGTTCGTGAGCAGGGCGTAGGCCGGGTCGTACTGGAGGAAGGCCTCGGCGTACTCGTCCGCCTCGAGCACAGCGACTTCGCCGGCGCCGTCACGGACGTTGCCGCCGAGTTCCGGTGAGTCGCCGCCGACGAGCACGAGCGGGTCGAGATCTGCCTCGACGGTCATCATTGCGGCGAGCGTGGTCGTGGTTGTCTTGCCGTGGGTGCCCGCGATCGCGAGTACGCGTCGGTCGGCGATCAGCGTGCGCACCATCTCCGCGCGCAGCACGACCGGGACGCCCTGCTCGCGAGCGCGCACGACCTCCGGGTTGTCTTCACGGGCCGCCGCCGTCGCCACGACGAGTTCGGCGCTGCCGACGTTGGCGGCGTCGTGGCCCTCGTGGATCGTCGCTCCCTGCGTCTGCAGACGTTCCGTGTGCTCCGAGAGCACGAGGTCTGAGCCGGTCACGGTGTGGCCGCGCGCCAGCAGGATCTGGCCGATGCCGGACATCATGATCCCGCCAGCACCCACGAGGTGGACGTGCTGCGGGATCGACGGGGGACCGCCGTTCGCCGGCTGGTCGCCACGGGAGATCAAGCGCATCACGCGACCCCCTCCCGCTGACCCATCTCGCGCAGCAGCGCGGCGAGCCGTCCGGCCGCATCCGGCCGGTTGAGCGCCCGCATCGCCGTGCGCATCGAGGCGAGCTGCTCGTCGTCCTCGAGGATCGCGAGCACGTCGTCGACGAGCCGGCCGACGTCGTCTGAGGGCACGATCGTGGCTGCGCCCTGGTCGGCGAGGTAGCGCGCGTTCACGGCTTGGTCGGAGAGCTGTAGTGGCACGATCACGGCCGGCAGGTCGGCGGCTGGCAGTTCGCCGAGCGTCGACGCTCCCGCGCGCGTGACCGCAAGGTCGGCGGCGGCCATCGCCAGTGCCATTTCTTCCGTGTACGAGACGAGGCGGTAGCGGTCCCGCTGCCACTGCGGCAATTCCTCGCGCTCGCGGTTGAGCCACGAGACCTCGTCGCGTCCGCAGATGTGGAGCACCTGCGCGCGGTCGAGCAGGCGAGGGAGCGCTGCCGAGATCGCGCGGTTGATGTGGTGCGCACCCTGCGAGCCGCCGGTGACGAGGACGGTGCGCACGAGGGGGTCGAGACCGAAGTGCTTCGCGCCGTCGTCGCGGGTTGCCTCTGCGAACTGGCGTCGCACCGGGTAGCCGGTGACGACGGTCTTGCGCGCGGGGAGGTATGCGAGAGAGGCGTCGACGGAGCAGGCGACGGTGGTGGCGTGGCGCTGCATGTAGCGGACGGCCCAGCCCGGCTTCACGTCTGGTAGGAAGAGCAGCATTGGCACGCGTGCGGCGTGCGCGCCCTGGCCGACTGGTGCGGACGCGTAGCCGCCGGTCGCGAAGACCGCGTCCGGGCGCTCGCGCTTCATGTCGCGTCGGGCGCGAATCTCGCCGCGCATCAGGTTGAAGACGCCGGAGGTCAGCCGCCACGGAGACCGGCCGCGAACCTGTGACGCGGGGATCGAGCGGAAAGGGATGCCGGCATCCTCGGCAAGCGCGCGTTCCGGGCCGTGCTCCGTGCCGTAGAACACGAGGTCGGTGTCGAACGTCTCGCGCAGGCGCTCCGCGACCGCGATCGCGGGATAGGCGTGTCCGCCGGTGCCGCCGCCGGCCAGTGCGAACTTCATCGTGCGCTCCCGGACGGTGCCCGCTTCACCCTCGTCCGCACCGCACCGCGCGCAGGCTCGATCGCCTCGGGCTTGCGCAGCTCGGCGTAGCGCGAGACGGAGAGCAGCACGCCGACGGCGAAGAGCGTCGAGACGAGGGCGGATCCGCCGTAGGAGAGGAAGGGCAGGGGGATACCGGTGAGTGGGAGGCTGCGCGTGACGCCGCCGACGTTCATCACGAGCTGGAAACCGATCCAGGCGACGACGCCGATCGCGAGCAGCGACCCAAACGGGTCGGCCGCGCGTCGGGCGATCTGCATCCCGCGCCAGAGGAAGAGCGCGAAGAGCGCGAGCACGACCATCGCGCCGATGAAGCCAAGCTCTTCGCCGATGATCGCGAGCACGCCGTCGGTGTGTGAGCCGGGGACGTAGAAGAACTTCTGACGGGAGACGCCGAGCCCGAGTCCGCCGATTCCGCCGGAGCCCAGCGCGACCAGCATCTGAATCGTCTGGAAGCCGTTACCCGAAGGGTCGGACTCCGCCGAAGTGAACGCGATCAAGCGGTCGACGCGGTAGCCAGCGACGAGAATCAGCGCCATCACCATCACGCCGGCGCTGCCGATCAACGTCAGCACGTGGCTCAGGCGTGCGCCGGCCACGAAGAAGAGCGTGCCGGTGATCGCGGCGATCATGACGGTGGTGCCGAGGTCGGGCTCGAGGATCACAAGCGCCGTCACCAGCCCGACCATGCTCACGAACGGCAGTACGCCGAGCGCGATGTCACGGACCGCAGTCCCCTTCGCTGCGAGCCACGCCGCCATGTAGATCAGCACGGCGAGCTTCGCGAATTCGCTCGGCTGGAACGGTGGCAGCGACCCGAGCGCGATCCAGCGCGTCGCGCCGTTCTGATTGAGGCCGACGCCGGGAATGAGGACGGCTGCGAGAGCGGCGAGGGCACCGAGCATCAGCAGCGGACTGAGCTTCATCCAGTGCCGGTAGTCGATGTTCATCGCCACGAAGAGCCCGGCGAGCCCAACGACGGCTGCTGCGGCCTGTCGCTTGATGAAGAAGTTCGCGTCGCCGTACTGCGCGTAGCCGAGCGGGTACGAGGAGGAGTAGACCGCCACCAGCCCGAGGATCAGCAGAACAGCGACGACCGAGAGCAACGCGTAGTCGGGTGAGCGTGGCTGCGCGCCGGCGTCAGGCTGGGCCGACGATCGGGCAGCGGCTGAACCACCCTGAGGTGCCGGAAGAGCGTTTCGTCGCGCCATCACGCACCCGCCTCGAGTTGGCGGACGGCTTCGCGAAAGTCCTCGCCGCGCCGCTCGAAGTTCGGGTATGCGTCGAACGACGTTCCGGCCGGGGCGAAGAGCACGACGTCACCCTCGACGGCTCGCTCCGCCGCCAAACGCGTCGCACTGGCGACATCGGCGACGACATCGACGGATGGCGATTCGCCGGTCGTCGCGGAGCGCACCACGGCTGCGTACTGCTCGCCCGCCTCGCCGAACGTGATCACGGCGCGGCAGCGGCTAGCCGCTTCCACGGCGAAACCGCTGAGCGGCAGATCCTTGTCCCGCCCGCCGAGGATCAGCACGAGCGGCTCCTCGTAGGAGCGAATCCCGGCGAGCGTGCGTTCGGGGGTTGTCGCGATCGAGTCGTTGACGTACTGGACGCCGCGCACGGTCGCGACCGGTTCGAGGCGGTGCGCAACGCCGGTGAAGCTGCGTACTGCCGTGGCTGCCGCGTCGTCCGGCACGCCGAGCTGGTGCGCGACCGCAAGGGCGGAGAGCACGTTCGCGACGTTGTGGTCGCCGCGCAGCGCGATCTCGGAGCGCGTCAGCACCTCAGTCGATGCGCCGTCGCCGCGGCGGACGATCGCGTCGCCCTCGAGCGCCACGCCGTCGCCGGGCAGCGATTGGGACATCGATGTGGTCTCGACGCGCCCGGGAGACTCGGCGATGAACTCGGCGCAGACTTCGTCGTCGAGATTGAAGATCGCCAGATCGTCGGCACGCTGATACTCGAAGATGCGACGCTTCAGCGCCACGTAGTCCGCCCACGGATACTGGTCGAGGTGATTCGGGGTGACGTTGGTGACGCAGGCGACGTGCGGGCTCTCATCGAGTGATTCGAGCTGCGTATGCGAGAGCTCGACAACGACCTTCGTCGTCGGCTCGATCTCGTCGAGCAGGCCGAGCAGGCCGACGCCGATGTTGCCGCCCGCGACGTGGTCGATACCGGCGGCGTCGAGCATCGACGCGACGAGCGCGGTGGTCGTCGTCTTGCCGGAGGAGCCGGTGATGCCGGCGATCGGGGCAGGGCAGTGTTCGAAGAAGAGGCGCGTCATCGAGGAGATCGGGACGCCGCGTTCGTGTGCCGCCTGCAACGCCGGCAGTTCGGCGGGGACGCCCTGGGATACGAAGACAACCTCGGCATCAACGAAGTCCGACGTGCGGTTCGCGCCGAGCGAGAGCGTGACATCGTGTTCGGAAACGGAGTCTGCGATGGCGTCGAGGGCAGCGCGTAGCGCATCCTCTGAGCGCGAGTCGGAGACGGTGACTTGTGCACCTTCTGTGGACAAATATCGCACGAGGTCAATTCCCTCGATACCGAGGCCCACTACCGTCACCGGCAACCCCCGGAGTTCCGGCTTACCTGCCATAGCGTTTTAGCCGTTGCTGCTTGATTGGTATATCACACTGCGAGTGCCAATGCGATGCCGGTCATGGCTCCGCTGATGCCGAAGAGCCAGAATCGCATCACAACCTGCGGCTCACTCCAGCCCATTAGCTCGAAGTGATGGTGAAGTGGCGTCATGCGGAAGAGCCTGCGGCCGCCTGTGAGCTTGAAGTAGGCAATCTGCAGAACCGTGGAGGTCGCTTCCGCGACGAAGACGATTCCGATCACCGGCAGCAGCAGCCAGTGACCGGTCATCAGGGCGACCGTCGCGAGCAGAGCGCCGAGCGGTAGCGCCCCGGTGTCGCCCATGAACAGCTTCGCGGGGTGCGAGTTGTACCAGAGGAACCCGAGCAGCGCGCCGACGACGGTGAAGGAGAACGTGGCGAGGAACTCCTGGCCCTGTAGCGAGGCGATCACTGCGTAGGCGCCAAATGCGACGGCGGCGGTGCCACCAAGCAGTCCGTCGAGCCCATCAGTGATCGAGACGGCGCTGGTGGTGGCGAAGATCGTGATGATCGCGATTGGGATGTAGGCGTAGCTGAGGTCGTACTGGCCCGCCCGCGGGATGTGCACGCTGTGCACATCGAGCGAGAAGAAGAGGATCGCCGAGACGCCGACGGAGAGCGCACTGATCACGGCGAACTTCAGCCGCCAGGTCAGACCGCTCAGCTTCTCGCGGCTGGTCAGCGTGCCGAGGTCGTCGATCACGCCGAGCGCCATCGTGATCAGCAGCACGGTGAAGGGGAGCAAGATGCTGAGGCGTCCAGCGAGGTTCGTCGGAACGGTGACGATCGCAACCGTGCCCCAGATCAGCAGTCCGCCCATCGTCGGCGTGCCGGCCTTCGTCGCGTGTGTCGACGGGCCATCCTCGGAGATCGCCTTGCCGAACTTCAGCCTGCGCAGGGCAGCGACGATCGGGCCGCCGATGAGTAGCGCGAGCACGAATGCGGCGCCGCTGACGAGTAGTGAGTAAGTCACAGCGCCTCCACGACCGTCTCCAGTTCCAGCGCTCGCGAACCCTTCACGAGCAGCACGTCCCCCGGCTGCAATTCGTCGCTCAGCCTCGCGACCGCGAGATCCTTCGATTCGAGGTGTTCTGCATTCGCTAGTCCGGCGGCCCGCGCGCTCTCGCTGATGCGCCCGGCGAGGTCGCCGACGGTATAGAGCACGTCGAGCGTCTGCGCCGCGCGGCGACCGATCGCGTCGTGCGACTCGTCGGAAAGCGGGCCGAGCTCACGCATGTCGCCGAGCAACGCGACGCGGCGACCGTCCATCTCGGCGATCAGGTCGAGCGCGGCCACCATCGAGGCGGGATTGGCGTTGTACGTGTCGTCGAGCAACGTCACGTCGTCGCGGATCGCTCGCACCTCGAGCCGTAGCGGCACATCGAGCGCCTCGATCGCGTCGGCGACCTCGTCGAACGTCATCCCATCGGCAAGCCCTGTCGTCGCGGCGGCGAGGACGTTCGAGAGCAGGTGCGCACCGGGGACAGGGGCGGTGATACGTCGGGCCTCGGACTGCGTGCTGAGCAGGAAATCGAATCCATCCGCGCCGTGGCTCGTGATGTCGCTGCCGCGCACGTCGACGCCCTCGGACGTGCCGAAGAGCCAGACCCGGGCGGACGTATGGCCGGCCATCGCAGCGACGTCCGGGTCGTCGGCGTTGAGAATCGCGTGGCCGTCGGGCGGCAACGCCTCGGGCAGTTCGCGCTTGGCGGCGATGATCGTCTCCATCGAGCCGGCGCGCTCGAGGTGTACCGGCCCGACGTTGAGCACGATGCCGATGCGGGGGCGTGCCCACTCGCAGAGCAGCGCGATCTCGGTCGTCGTGTACATGCCCATCTCGATCACGGCACGCTCGGTCGCCGGCTGGGTCTCGAGCAGGCAGAGTGGGACGCCGATCTCATTGTTGTAGTTCGCGGCCGTCGCCTGCACGCGGTAGCGCGCGCCGAGCACGGCGGCCGTGATCGCCTTCGTCGTGGTCTTGCCGACGTTGCCGGTGATGCCGATGACGTCCGTGGCGGGGAGTGCCGCGCGCCATGCCGCGCCAAGCCGCTGCAGCGCAGCGAGCGGGTCATCGACGATGAAGCGGACCACAGATGCGCTGTCGTCGATTCCGTCGATCTCTCGAGTGAGCAGCAGCCCTGCGGCTCCTCGGCGGGCCGCCTCGGCGGCGAACTCGTGGCCGTCGTGTTGCTCCCCGGGGAGCGCGACGAAGAGATCGCCCGTGTCACCCTCGGCCGCTCTGACCTCGCGCGAGTCGATCACCGCGCGTGTGAACGTGGTGTCGCCGCCGCCGTGCGAGCGCAGTTGATCGCCGAGCGTCGCAACGACGAACGCGGCATCGAATGTCGGGGGAGGGGAGGTCACGATCGTCTCACGTTCTGCCACGATCACCGGGCTCGGACCTGCGAGCCGGGCTCGTTCAGATATTCCATCACTTCGGCCGCCACCTGTGCGAAGACTGGCGCGGCGACCTCACCACCGAGGTTTCGTTCGCCACCAGGCTGGTCGATCTTGACGAGGATCGAGACGCGCGGAGCCTCGTAGGGGAGGAAGCCAGCGAAGGACGCGATCGTCGTGTCGAAGTCGTAGCCGGTCGGAACAGAGACGATCGTGGTGCCGGTCTTGCCGGCGACGCGGTAGCCATCGACGCGCGCGCCGTGGCGCGGCACGCTTTCGACGACATCGAGCATCAGCCGGGCCATCGTGCGAGCGGTTGCCGGTGAGACGACCTGCCGCACGGTGACGGGGTCGAAGTCGCGGACCTGCTCGTCGGTGACGATCCTTGAGACGACGTACGGGCGCATCAGCGCGCCGTTGTTGGCGAAGACGTTGACGGCGGTCAGCACCTGGATCGGGGTCGTCGCGAGCCCCTGCCCGAACGAGTTTGTGGCGAGGTCGACCGGATACCAGTCGCTGTCGTCCGGCGTGCGGATGATGCCGTCCGACTCGCCGGAGAGCCCGACGTGCGTCTGTTCGCCGATGCCGAAGGCGGCGAGATAGTTGTAGAACTCCTCCGCGCCGATCTCCTCAGAGAGCCAGACCGCGCCCGTGTTCAGGGAGCGCTGCAGCAGCTCGGTCACGGTGACCTCGCCCCATGAGTTGAAGTCCCAGTTCTGGATGTCGTAGCCGCCGACCTCGACGATGCCCTTGTCGACGTACGTCGACTCAGGCGTGACCCGTCCGAGGTCGATCGCGGCGGCCGCGGTCAGCGTCTTGAAGACCGAGCCCGGCTCGTAGAGATCGGTGACGACGCGGTTGCGTACGAGGTCGGCGAGCTCCGGGTCCTCCAGCGACTGCGGCGAGAGTGCAGTCGACGGGCGCGACGCGATCGCGAGCACGGCACCGTTGTGCGGGTCCATCACGAGGATGCTGCCGGAGGGCGCCTCGAACTGCTCGAGTGCTGCATCGAGGTGCTTCTCCGCGATCGCCTGGATGAACCGATCGACGGTGAGGTGCACCTCGCCGCCTTCCTCGGGCGCTCGTTCGGCGCGCTGGGCGAAGACGATCGGACGTCCCAGCGGGTCTCGCTCGGAGACAACGCGGCCGGGCTGGCCACGCAGCTCGTGGTCGTAGTCCGCCTCAACGCCCCAGAGGCCGCTGCCATCGACGCCGACATAGCCGATCAGCTGACTCGCGAGGTCGCCTTCCGGGTAGACGCGGGTCGAGGAGGGCAGCGTGCGCACGCCCCAGAGGTCGAGCTGCTGTAGCGCCAGCCCCTGCTCGTATGGGAAGTCGCGCAACGCGACCACATCGCCGCGATCCTGCTTCGTGCCTTTGGAGAAGAGTTCCGCTGCGTCGATGCCGATCACGCCGGCGAGGGCGGTGGCGGCGGCGAGCGCCTGCTCGCGGTCCTGCCAGAGGAACGAGTCGAGGTAGATGTCCCACGTGTCGATCGATGTCGCAAGCGGGTAGCCGGTAGCGTCGATGATCGCACCGCGCGCCGCTGGCACGCTGACCGCGCCGTAGCGCGTGACGGCGGCCTCTTCGACGTAGCGCTCGTGCTCGGCGATCTGAATCTGGGCGAGGCGCCCGACGAGGGCGAGCATCAGCAGCGCGAGCAGACCCGTGAGCACACGATGGCGCCAGGTGAGGTGATCGGGTCTCGAGTCGTTCACAGAGACCGCGCCCTCTCTATCCGCCGCGCTGAAACAATTTGCGTGGTCTAGTTGACCCCGGGCAGGCGGCTGATCAGGCGTTCCCACCACGTCAGCGGTAGCGGCTCAGGCGGTGCTTCCACCGAGACGAAACGTTCTGGCAACGGGATCAGGCGCGGTGCAGGCTTGGTGACGGCGATGCGCATCGTCTCTTCTGGCTCGATCATGCCGAGCCGCTCGACGGCCGCGGCGCGTACTTCGTCGATGCGTGAGGTCTGCGCGATGCCGGCTTCGAGCAGCCGAATCTCGGCAGCGAGCTGGCCGCGCTCTCGTTCCAGGCTGCGCAGGTCGTAGCCGATGGTGGCCGTGCGGCTGGTCTGCATCACCTGCCCGATACCCATCGCGGTGACCGCTGTCAGGATGATCGCCGCCAGTAGCATCAGCGGGATGCGGCGACCGAACGAGGGGAGGACCGGTGCCGGGGCGGTTCTCGGTACGACGGCCATCAGGCCGCCAGCCGATCGGTCACCGACTCCACCACGCGCATGCGGGCGGAGCGTGAGCGCGGGTTGCGGGCAACCTCGGCGGCCGATGGCCGTCGTACCCGCTTGTTGATCAGCCGCAGCGTCGCTTCGTGGTCGCAGACGCAGACGGGGAGACCAGGTGGACAGATGCAGTCGGTGGACTCACGTCGGAAGTAGTCCTTCACGATGCGGTCCTCGAGTGAGTGGAAGGCGATCACGACAATGCGTGAGCCAGCGCCATCGAGCAGGCCGTGGGCAGCGGGTAGAGCGTGAACCAGATTGTCCATTTCCTGGTTCACAACTATCCGCAAGGCCTGGAACGTCAGAGTGGCGGGGTGGATTTGACGCGCACGACCCCGTCCCACAGCCTGCTCGATGGCGCTGACCAGCTCACCGGTCGTCTGGATCGGGCGACGCGCCACGATTGCTCGTGCAATCGGACGGGAACGTCGCTCCTCACCAAACTCCCAGATCAGCCGAGCCAGATCCGTCTCTTCGTATTCGTTGACAATGTCCGCCGCCGTTTGACCGGCGGTTGCATCCATTCGCATGTCCAGCGGCTCGTCCCGCTGGAACGAGAAGCCGCGACCGGGTGAATCGAGCTGCATCGACGAGACGCCGAGGTCGAACAACACGCCGTCGACGGGTTCGAACTCGCGCTGCTCGCAGATCTCCGCTATCTTGCTGAAGCTGCCGTGGGCGGTGGTGAGCGCGTTGCCGAATGGCGCCAGTCGCTCGCTCGCCGCTGCGAGCGCGTCGCGGTCGCGGTCGATCCCGATCACGCGGCCATCGGGCGCTGCTGCTTCGAGGATCGCCTCGCTGTGTCCGCCGAGGCCGAGCGTGGCATCGACGTAGCTTCCGCCGGGGCGGACGTCGAGGCCTTCGATTGCCTGGTCGAGCATCACGGGTTCGTGGCGCGGGGCGGTCATGCCGCACCGCCGTCGTCAGTGGCGCGATCGGACTCAGCGGCGGATGCCAATGCCTCGGCCCAGCGCGTGGGGTTCCACATCTCGACGTAGTCGCCGCAACCGACGATCACGACGCTGTCGTCGAGGTCGGCATCGCCGCGCAATGCTTGCGGCACGAGCACGCGACCCTGGCGGTCGAGCTCGATGTCGAAGGCGCCGGGGAGGAAGGCGCGACGGATTCGCCGGCCACTCATCTCGCGCGTGCTGCGTTGTTCACCGAGCCGCAATTCAACCTCTGACTCAAAGCCCTCGGAGGAATAGAGCTCCACACAGCCGTCGGGGCTGGCGCGGAGCACTGCACCATCGGCAAGAGAGAGACGGTAACGAGCGGGGATCGCAATGCGACCGCGGTCGTCGATGGAGTGCTCATACGTGCCGTAGAAGGTCATCGAACTCGATACCTCCGGAAATGGCAGGTATGGGACATCTCCCCATTTCTCCCCACCAAGGCCCCGAGAGCCTACCACAGCCCCCCGAAGGGTGACAACGTGCCCCAGCTCCGAATCTGAAACGGCGCGGTCAGCAGGGATCTGCGGGTGCGGCGTGGTTGCTACCCAGCGTCACGCTCGGATAGGTCAATGCTGACGACGGGTAGACTCGTGCGATGTTCATCGGAGTCGCAGCAACAATCGTGGGGTCGGTCTTGATCGCGCTGATCGTTGCAATCGCTCGTCGTCCGAAGGTCGTCGTGAGGTTTCGCGAGGAAATGAACAATGACGGGGACAAGGTGCTCGTCTGCGACGTTGCTAACGAACCTGTCACCTTCTGGCCAATCGCGTTCTTCGGCGTAACCCGGCAGACAGTTGTTGATGTCTTCTGCTTCATCTCGATCACCAGAGTGGCGACTCGTGCGGAAGTTGCGCGGACCGACCCCCACATGCACGGTCCCGACGGGGCGATTGCGCCAATGGTTGTGCTCCCCGCCGGGATCGCGACCGCGACGTTTGAGGTCGCGTCGATGGATGGGGAAGGCGTCACTCGCGCGCGAGACGGGCATAGCACCGAAGAGGGACACAAACTCGTGCGGCTGCGCCCTGATAACTACGTCTGCGAAATCTTTCTGCACCCTGGTGAGCTTGGAATCCGAACCCTCGATCAAGAGTTCCTGGTCAGGGTCGATCAGCGCCGGTTCCGATGGATCGCTCCGAAGTGAGCTTTTGCGTAGCCCACCGATTTCTTGTGCAACCATGACTTCCGGTGCAGAGCCGGTGACAACGTCCCGCAGCTCGGACTCTGAACCGGCGCGCGCGGCGGGCATCTGCACCACTGCATGACGCTGTGGGGCGCAGTCGTCGTAGACTCAGCGCATGATTCGAATGGTCGTCGTTGGGTCTGCAGCTCTAGCAGTCGGGGTCGCGCTTGGTTTCGCGGCCGGTCGCGGGGAACTGCTGCTCGCTCTCGCGGTCACGGCGCTCGGGCTGGCGACGCTCGCCGCCGTCGGTTTCATGAAGTATCGCGACCCGCCGCGCCACATCGGCCCGGAGAGCCGCGCCGACGTCGTGATCGCGGCGATGAAGCGACCGACGCCGGTGGTGCATCTGCGCTGGGTCGCGGGCAACGACGAAGCGCGCAACCTCGCGCATGACCTCCGCGAGCTGGCGAGCGTGGGCGAGTGGGACGTCGGCATGTTCAGCGAGTTCGCCTATGACGGCCCGGCGCGCGAGGGCGTCGTCTTCGAGTGGATGGACGGCTACGCGCACTCCGCGACGCTGCAGAACATGATCGATGTGCTGAAGGCCAACGGCTTCGACGCGAAGCGAACGATGCCAACGGAGGGGTCAACCCGGGTCGCTGTGATCCAGGTGCATCGACGGCCTCACGAGCCGATCGCCTCGACGCTGCGTCGCGGCTGGGAAGACGCGCGCCAGTTGGTCGACCGCGAAGACACCAGCGGATGAGAACCGGCCGATGAGGGCGGCAATACTGACCGTCAGCGACCTCGGTGCCCGCGGCGAGCGCGAAGACACCGCCGGTCCGGCCGTCGCGACGATGCTCGCGAGCGCGAACTTCGACGTGGTCGAGCAGACGTTGCTGGCGGACGAGCCCGACCAGATCGCCGCGCAACTGAGCACGTGGGCCGACGGCGACATCGCCGACCTCGCGCTGACCGTCGGTGGCACCGGCCTCAGCCCGCGCGACCGCACGCCGCAGGCGACCGAGCAGGTGATCGAGTACCGCGTCGATGGTCTCGTGCAGGCGATGCGCGCCGCCGGGCTGGCCTCGACGCCGATGGCGATGCTGTCGCGCGCCGTCGCCGGCGTTCGCGCGACGATGCTGATCATCAACCTGCCGGGCAGCGAGCGAGGGGCGCGCGAGAACCTCGATGCGGTGCTGCCGGTGCTGACGCATGCGGTCGAGCAACTGCGCGACGGCAGCGGGCACTGACCCGAGCCCGCGATGCGTATCGATGTACTGACGCTCTTTCCCGGCATCTTCGCCGGGCCGCTTGACGAGTCGATCCTGCGTCGTGCGCGGGAGGCGCAGCTACTCGACATCGAGATCCACGACCTCAGAGACTGGTCGCAGGACAAGCATCGCAAGGTCGATGACTACGCCTTCGGCGGCGGTCCGGGGATGGTGATGAAGCCCGAGCCGCTCTTCGCAGCGGTCGAGGCGGTACGCGAGCTACACGAGACGCCGCCCACGACGGTGCTGCTGACGCCGCAGGGCGAGCCGCTGGATCGCGACCTCGCCGTCGAGCTGGCGGCGCACCCTCGGCTGCTGCTGATCTGTGGTCGCTACGAGGGCGTCGATGAGCGGGTTCGCGAGCACCTCGTCGATCGCGAGGTGAGCGTTGGCGATGTCGTCGTCTCGGGCGGGGAGCTGCCCGCGCTGATGCTGGTCGATGCGGTGACGCGGCTGATCCCCGGCGCGCTCGGCGGTGAGACGTCGCTGGATGAGGAGTCGTTCGAGGATGGCCTGCTGGAGTACCCGCAGTACACGCGACCGGCCGAGTTCCGCGATTTCGCGGTGCCGGACGTCCTGCTCTCCGGCAACCACGCCGAGATCGACCGCTGGCGACGGCGTCAGCGACTGCTGCGCACACGCGAGCGGCGACCGGATCTGCTGGCGGAGGCGGATCTGACGGACGAGGAGCGGGCGTGGCTCGGCCCCCTCGACGATATCGAATCGACCCGGCTAGACTGATTGTCACGCAAGCCGCCCGCTGATCCATTCAGGGTGGCCATCGCGATACCTGAGGACTCCATGTCGATCGACCTGAGCGAACTGGCCCCGCCGCGCAACGACTCCATTCCGGAGTTCGGCGCCGGTGACACCGTGCGCGTGCACGTCCGTGTCGTCGAGGGTGACCGTGAGCGCATCCAGGACTTCGAGGGTGTCGTGATCCGCGTTCGTGCCGGGCGCGCTGGGAAAGCCGGGAACTTCACCGTTCGTCGGATGGCGTCGGGCGTTGGCGTTGAGCGCACCTTCCCGATGAACAGCGCCCGCGTCGAGGGTGTGGATGTGACCCGCCGTGGTCGCGTCCGTCGTTCACGCCTCTACTACCTCCGAGGCCGCACCGGTCGCGCTGCACGCGTCAAAGAGGCGCGTCGCTAACGTTCCGCCCACGCTCAAGCAGGTTCGCGCGCCCGCATACTCGCACGCGCACGCGCTCCGTATGATTACGCCATGACACCAGCGGAGCGTCTCAAGTTCGTGAAGGTCGCCGTGAACGCGGGGCGACCGAACTTCATGACGTTCAGCTACCACGTGCCGCCGGACCGGGACGTCGTCAACGGCGAGGTCGTCCACGTGCCGTGGGGGCGTCGCAAGCTCCAGGGCGTCGTCGTTGACGGCCCGATCGACATGTCCGGGTTCCCCGGGACCACGCGTCCGCTGGAACCGCCGGTCGCGAACGCACCCGTGATCCCGCAACACCGACGTGACCTCGCGCGCTGGATCGCCGACTACTACTTCGCCCCGCAGTGGGAGTCGTACGCGCTGATGCTGCCGCCCGGCGCGGGTGAACGGCCGCGCACCTCTGCCGTCCGCGGGGCCGCCGATCTTCCCGACGCGCTCTCGGAGCGCCAGCAGGGCATCTACGAGCTGCTGAGCGGCGACCCGCGCGACCTCGACGAGCTGCGCGATGCCGTCGGACGTCGTGGCTTCGACGCGGCCTTTCAGGCGCTGGTGCGGCGCGGGCTGGCGGAGCCGCGCTACTCGCTGGCGCGGCCGCGTGGGCGGCCCCGCGTCGCCGAGGTGCTGCGGCTGCGGATCGAGCCGGACGATGCGTCCGCGCGCGCCGAGGCGATCGAGGGCAGGCGCTCATCGCGACGCGCGCGTGCGCTGAGCGCACTGCTCGACGCCGGCGAGCCGAGGCCGCTTGCCGAGCTGGCGAAGATCGCGCGCGGCGGCCCGGCCGTCGAGACGTTGATCAGCGACGGACTGCTCAAGCGCAGCGACGACGGCATCGCGCTGGCGATCACCGAGGAGCGCGCGCGGCGGGAGATTCGGGTGCTGACACGTACCCGCGAGCAAGCGGCGGCGGCGGCGATCCTCGATCGCCTCGCCGCGCAGCCGGACGAACCGCTACCGCTCGCGGGGCTGGCGCGCGACGTAGGCGCGGAGGCGCGGCGCGCCGTCGCGGGGCTCGTCACGGCGGGCCTCGTGCGCATCGACGAGGTGCTCGATCGCCGCGACCCGCTGCGGGATCGCGACTTCCTGCGCCGCGAGGCACCCTCGCTGATGGCCGATCAGGTAACGGCGGTCGCCGCGATCACGGAGGCGATCGATCGACCGGAGGGCAGCGGGCTGGTGCTGCAGGGCGTGACGGGAAGCGGGAAGACGGAGGTCTACCTCGCGGCGCTCGACCACGCGGTGGCGCAGGGGAAGCGCGGGATCGTTCTGGTACCGGAGATCGCGCTCACCCCGCAGACGGTTCGGCGCTTCGCGGAGCGCTTCCCCGGTCGTGTCGGCGTGCTGCACTCCGGTATCTCGCTGGGCGAGGCCTACGACGAGTGGCACGCGATCGAGGGCGGAGCCTACGACGTCGTGATCGGATCGCGGTCGGCGATCTTCGCGCCCCAGCCCGATCTCGGCCTGATCGTGATCGATGAGGCGCATGAGTGGACCTACAAGCAGCAGGATCCATCGCCGCGCTACGACGCGCGGACGGTCGCGTTGCAGCTCGCCGAGACGGCCGATGCCGCCGTCGTCCTCGGCAGCGCGACGCCGGACGCCGAGCAGTGGTACGCGGGCGTCGAAGGACCGCTTGAGCTACTTGAGCTGCCGAACCGGGTGCGGCTCGTGCCTCAGCCGGATGGCGCCGCGCCACAGGTCTGGGCGCGCGCGGAGCTGCCCGAGGTCGAGATCGTCGACGTGCGTGGCTCGCGCTCGCTGTTCTCCGACGAGCTGCTGCGAGGGCTGGCGGAGACACTCGATCGCGACGAGCAAGCGATCCTCTTCCTCAATCGTCGCGGGCTCTCCGGCTTTCTGATCTGTCACAACGGCCACTCGCCGGCGTGCTCGTCGTGCGATGTCTCGATGACGCTGCATGACGCACCGAAGCGCCTGATCTGCCACCAGTGCAATCGCAGCCGGTCGGTACCCAGTACCTGCCCCGAGTGCGACACACCGCTCCGGCAGGCGCGGGCCGGTACCCAGCGCGTCGTGCGCGAGGTGATGAAGCACTTCCCGGCGACGAAGGTGGAGCGCTGGGATCGCGATACGGCGCGGCGCGCCGAACAGCATGAGGAGATCCTCGGTCGCTTCAGCCGCCACGAGGCCGATGTGCTGGTCGGCACGCAGATGGTCGCGAAGGGGCTCGACCTGCCGCTCGTCACATTCGTCGGCGTTGTGCTGGCCGACCACGGGCTGCGGGAGGGCGACTTTCGATCGCGGGAGCGCACGTTCCAGCTCTTGGAGCAGGTCTCCGGCCGCGCGGGACGGGCCGAGCGCGACGGCAGGGTGGTGATCCAGACGATGGTGCCGGACGATCCAGCCGTGCAGTTCGCCGCTGCCCACGATGTCGCCGGCTTCTTCGAGGAAGAGCTGGCGTGGCGCGCCCTCCACAGTTACCCACCGTTCGGACGGTTGGTGCGTCTGCTCTTCGCGCACGAGCGTGCCGAGTACGCGAAGGAGGAAGCGCGCCGCGTGCATGCCGAACTCTCGACGGTCGCCGCGGGGCTGCCGGACGTCGAGGTGCTCGGGCCGTCGCGGCCGCAGGTCGCCCGCGTGCGCGGCCGCCATCGCTGGTCGCTGCTGATCCGGGGCACGGACCCTTCGGCCGTACTGCGCGAGATCGAGCTGCCGCCGGGCTGGGCGGTCGATGTCGACCCGGTCAACGTCGGCTGAGCGTTCGCGCTCACCGCAGACGTTGCGAAGACGCCGGGATACAATCGAGCGCGCCAGGGAGTGAGCGCATGACCGTCCGACCGATCCGCTACCTCGGCGACCCCGTGCTGCGGAAGCCCGCGAAGAAGATCCGCAAGATCGACGACTCGATCCGGCGGCTCATCGACGACATGATCGAATCGATGCTTGCCGCGCAGGGTGTCGGTCTCGCGGCACCGCAGATCGGCGTCGGTCTGCGCGTCGTCGTGATCGGCATGCCCGAGGAGGAGCCGTTCGCGCTGATCAACCCGTCGATTGCGCGCCGCTCAGGCGAGCGGCGACTCGACGCGGAGGGCTGCCTCTCCGTCCCCGGCTATCGCGCCGCGATCACGCGCTCCGAGCGCGTGACGGTGAAGGCGTTGGACATCGACGGCAAACCGATCCGCGTGAAGGCCGTCGACAACCTGCTCGCGCAGGCGCTGGAGCACGAGGTCGACCACGTGAACGGCATGCTCTACGTCGACCGACTCGACTCGCCGGACGACCTCGTGAAGCTCGACGAGCAGGGCTGGGCGGAGACGCGCCCGCAGGAGGACGCCGAGGGGGCAGCGCCGACTCAGAGCGGCACGGAATCTGAGGTCGGTTCGTGACGCGGATGGCAGGCTAGTGGACGTACTGCTCGCGCTGCTCGGCATCATCGCCGCGTTCTACTTCATCCTGCTGCGCCCCGTGATCAACCAGCAGAAGCGGCGCAAGAGTGACATCTCCTCGCTGAACGTCGGTGACGAGGTGCTGACCAGCGGCGGCTTCTACGCGACGGTGACCGACATCCGCACGACCGACGACGGACCGATGGAGATCTTGCTCGAAGCGGCTCCCGGCGTCACGCTGCGAGCAACACCGGACGCGGTGCTTGAGATCACGACGCGGGCGGGTACGGAGCACATGGACACCGCTCGATGAATCTCTCTCGCTGGATGCCGCTCTTTGGCATCATCCTGCTCTCGCTCTCTGCGCTGTACGTCGTATGGCCGAGCAACCCCGACCGCTATCTCCCGTCGTCGATCCCGTGGCCGAGCGGGCAGGGCGTCGACCTTCCGGGCATCGGCGAGCGACGCGCGATGCGGCTTGGCCTCGACCTGCAGGGCGGCACGCGACTGCTGCTCGGCGCGACGATCGATGAGGACGCGGGTGGTGACCTTGATGACGCGATCGAGGGCACGATCAGTGTGCTCCGGCGGCGCGTCGACGCTACCGGTGTCGCAGAGGCGGAGATCTCACGGCAGGGCGAATCGAACATCTCGGTGCAGCTCCCGGGTCTCACCCCGGCGGAGGCGCAGAGCCTGCTCGGTCGCACCGCGCAGCTTCGGTTCTGCCAGGCGGCCAGCCTGCCCCAGGCTCCCGGGGTCGCCAATCCCTCGCCCTGCGGGCCGGGTGGCGAGTGGGTGCAGTCGTACGGCTCCGTCGATGGTGCGCCGCTGGCGCTGACCGGACGCTTCTTGCGACCGAACGCGTTCATCGACTTCGACCAGGCCGGGCAGGCGCAGGTCGGGTTCGAGTGGCGCGACCAGGGCCCGGAACTCTTCGAGCAGATCACGACTCGGCTGCTCAACCTGCCGCTTGGCATCTTCCTCGACGAGGAGCTGCTCTCCTCACCGACCGTCAACGGCATCATCCGCGAACGAGGCGTGATCACCGGCGTCCCTCTACAGCGGGCGCGTGAGCTCGTGGTGCAGTTGAACTCCGGTGCGTTGCCGGTACAGTTGACCGTGCTCCAGGAACAGACCGTCGACGCCACACTGGGCGAGGACTCGGTCACACGCTCGCTGCTCGCCGGCGAGATCGGCTTCCTGCTCGTCGTGTTGTTCATGGTGCTGTACTACCGGCTGCCCGGCCTCGTGGCGTCGATCGCGCTGGTGAACTACGCGTTGTTGTCGATGGCCGTCTTCAAGCTCGTGCCAGTCACGCTCACGCTCGCCGGCATCGGAGCGTTCGTGCTCTCGGTCGGCATGGCCGTCGATGCGAACGTGCTGATCTTCGAGCGAATGAAGGAAGAGCTTCGCGCTGGTCGCGGCTACTCCGCATCGCTCTCGACTGGTTTCGACCGCGCGTGGCCATCGATCCGTGACTCGAACGTGACCACGATGATCACGGCGGCAATCCTCTGGCTGCTCGGCGGTGGTGGCGTGGCGATTCCCGGCCTTGGAGCATTCGAGGCTCCGCTGGTACAGGGCTTCGCGCTCGTGCTCTTCTTCGGCGTGCTGATCTCGATGTTCTCGGCGATCATCGTTACCCGCTCGCTGCTCCGGCTCTTCATCAACACACCGATCGCTCGACACCACGAGTGGCTCAGCCCCGATGTCCCGGTGGCGGCTGAGGCCGCGAGCGCGGGAGGCGACTGATGCACGCGCTCGACCTCGTCGGCGCCCGTCGCTGGCTCTTCGCGGGCAGCGCCATCGCGGTGGTGATCTCGCTGATCATCCTCGCGATTCCGCCGACGCTGCGGCCCGGCATCGAGTTCACCTCCGGGACGACGACGCTGATCCATTTCAACCAGACTGTGACCCAGGAGCAGCTCCGCGAGGCCTACACGGAGCTCGGCCACGACGAGGCGCGCATCCAGTCGACGGGATCGAACGAGTTCCTGATCCGCACGAACGAACTTGATGTCCCGCCGGGCTCGTTCACCGAGATCGCGCCGGAGCCGGACGTGGCGCCGGCTGGCCCGGTAGCCGCCGAGGTGCTCGGCACAGTGACGCTCGGCGCTGAGGGCGCGAGCGGCGAGGTGCTGCTGCGCAACCCGTTCAGCGGCGACGTCTGCAGCTTCGCCGATGTCGCGGCGGAGCAGGTGGCGGGAGCCATCGGCACCGTGATGGAGATCCACGAGGAGTGCCAGGACGGCCGCGAGGAAGACACGGTCTACAGCGTGATCGTCGGTGACGACGCCGGTCTCGTCGCTGCGCGCAATACGCACGACTTCACCGAGCCGCCGCCGGAGCCGGTCGCGGCGCAGGACCAGGGTGAACGTACGGTGATCGAGGAGGCGCTGGAAGCGGAATTTGGCGCGTTCCAGGTGCTGGAATTCGCGTCTGTCTCGCCGGTCGTCTCGAAGGTTGCGGTGCGCAATGCGACCGTCGCGGTGGTCGTCGCCTCGCTGTTCATCATGGCGTACATCGTCTTCGCGTTCGCCTCGGTGCCCAGCCCGATGCGCTATGCGACGTGCGCGGTGATCGCGCTTCTCCACGATGTTGTGATCGTTCTTGGCGCGTTCTCACTGCTCGGCAAGTTGTTCGATATCGAGGTCAACCTGATGTTCGTGACGGGCCTGCTGACCGTGATCGGGTTCTCCGTCCACGACTCGATCGTTGTCTTCGACCGTATCCGCGAGAACGTGACGCTGGCGCCGCAGGCACGACTGCACGACAACGTCAACGCGGCGTTGCTGCAGACGCTGGCGCGCTCGCTGAACACGTCGTTCACACTGCTCTTCGTGGTGCTGGCGATGCTGTTCCTGGGCGGCGTGACGATCCGCTCGTTCCTGCTCGTGATCCTCGTCGGCGTGATCGCGGGGACCTACTCCAGCGTCGGCCTCGCCGCGCAGTTGCTGGTGGCGTGGGACGAGGGTGAACTCGGCCGCTGGCTGCGTCCGTGGAAGCGCCGCAGCGACGAAGTAGTCGCTCCCGGCTAGTCGCCGCCTCCGCGCATTAGCGCGACACCGAGGAGCAACACACCCACGCCCGCGACGCGCATCACCGTCGCCCGCTGAACGTCCGCGCCGAACGCGCCGACGTGATCGAGTACCAGCGCCGCGAACATCTGGCCCGCGATCAGTGAGGCGATGAAGACAGCGACGCCAAGCCGCGGTCCGACGAATGCGGCGGAGACGATCACCGCGAGCCCGAAGAGGCCGGTGATCGCGAAGTAGGCGCCGAGTTCGCGCATCGAGAGCAGTAGTAGTGCGGTCGTCACGAGCGCGACGGCGACGAAGACCCACGGCCGGTCGAACGGGGAGGGAAGTAGCGCGTCGCCGCGTGCCGATCGCACTGCGAGGAAGACGGCCGCGCCGACGACGGTGCCGAGGATCGAGACCCAGCCTGCCTCCAGCGGTCCGCGGTCGCGCCCCATTGCGCCCAGCAGCGATGCCTGCACGCCCGCGCCGACACCGACGGCCAGCGTGAGGCCGACGTAGATCCATTGCGTTGAGGCCAACTGCATCCGCTAGCTTCCTTCCCGCAGCACCCGCGCATCGCCTTCACGGCGCGTGATGCCGCGACGGTCGAGCATCTCGAGGAGCGCCTGCGCCGCCCGTCGGTTCGTGCCCAGCGCGTCCCGCATCTCGCCCAGTGTCGCTGGCCCCGCGCGCAGGCGCTCGCGCGCGTTGGCGACGGCCTGCTCGTACGCCTCGGCCGCCATCACCACGCCATCGCCGCAGTCGACGGCGCGACCGGCGCCTTCGAGGTACGCGATCAGTTCCGCGTCCGCCTCCAGCCGCGGCGGCGCGGCACCAGCAGCGACGAGCTGCGTGACGATCTCGTCGGCGGCGGTGCGTTGCGCGGCGGTGAGCTGCGGCTCCCAGCCCTCGCGTGCCACGCCCTCGCCGGCGGCTGCGATCGCGGGCGCGAGTGAGTCGAGCACCGCGCCGAAGTCGCGGCCATCAAGGGCGAGCCGCGATCGCAGCTCCTCGCGCGGCATCGCGAATCGCAGCGGGTGCTGCTGCTCGTAGGTTTCGAGAGCGTCGGCGGCACGTTGCCCGAGCCGCGCGAGACCGTCCGACGTCAGGTAGATGCTCTCTTCGCCCGCCGCCAGCGCGACCACGCTGCCCGCCTCGACCAGCGAGGAAAGTGCCTGCGCGAACGCCTCGGCGTCGAGTTCGACATCGCCCTCGATCGTCGCGGCGAGGCACGGTTCGAGCCGCTCCAGCGCCGCCAGCACGGCGCTCTCCGGCGTCCCGGCGGCGCGCGTCGCGAGCCGTTCGACGGTTGCGCCGTCCGTCCGACGGTGGCGCGGCGGATTGACCTCGATCACGCGCCCTCCGGCCACGGTCTGGTCGGAGACGCGCAGCACGAAGAGGTCGCCGGGCACGACCGCCAGCGGCTCGTTCAGCACCACCTGGCACCAGCCCTCGGCGCCCGCCGCGACCTCGTCGATGCCCGCGCTGCCATCGAGGTCGTCGACGCTGCCGAGCACGCGCACGCGGCCCTGCACCTCCGCCGCGCCGGCGTGTACCGCAACTCGCAGGTTGTGGCGCAGCGGCCGATGGCCGAGCACGCGCACCCGCGCATCGATCGCGCGTGCCGCCGTCAGCCGGCCCGCCGGGGCGAGCACCTGCCCGCGCTGTAGCTCATCCGTCGATAGGCCCGCGAGGTTGACCGCGACCCGCGTACCCGGCTCCGCCTCTTCGCGCTCCGTGCGGTGCGTCTGCAGCCCTCGGATGCGCGCCGTGGGGCCGTCGGGCACCGCCTCCACGCTGTCGCCGACGCTGAGGCGGCCATCCAACAGCGTGCCGGTGACGACGGTGCCGAAGCCGGTCATCGTGAAGACGCGGTCGATGCCGATGCGCGGCCGCCCGATGTCGCGCGGCTCAGGCACCTGATCGAGGGCGGCGTCGAGCGTCTCGCGTAGCTCGTCGAGCCCGTCGCCGGTGACGGCGGAGACCCGCACCACCGGCGCGTCGGCCAGCGAGGTCGGCTCCAGCAGCGTGCGTACCTCGTCCTCGACGAGGTCGAGCCAGTCCGCATCGACGAGGTCGGACTTCGTGATCGCGACGACGCCGTGTTCGACGCCGAGCAGGTCGAGGATTTCGAGGTGCTCCAGCGTCTGCGGCATCACGGACTCGTCGGCGGCGACGACAAACAATGCGAGGTCGATCGCGCCGACGCCCGCCAGCATGTGCCGCACAAAGCGCACGTGCCCCGGCACATCAACGATCGAGACCTCGCGGCCGGAGGGCAGGGTGAGCCACGCAAAGCCCAGCTCGATCGTGAGGCCGCGCTCCTGCTCCTCGCTGAGCCGATCGGGATTCGTCCCCGTCAACGCCTCAACAAGCGCGGACTTCCCATGGTCAACGTGCCCGGCGGTGCCGATGACGAACATTGGGGCAGTTTAGGGGGTGGCGTCCCGAGGGAGGAGTCTAGCAGAAAAGCGAACGAACGTTCTATACTGCCGGTCATTGGGGGCAGCATGTTCACAGGCGAACTACGTACCAAGACGTATCACGATCTTGAGGGGTTCCTGAAGGAAGACATACCGGAGGGAACCCGCCTCGATTACAAGAAGAACTTTCCAAAGAACCTAGAGAAGACCATCGCGGCGATGGCGAATACGGAAGGTGGACTCATCCTCATTGGGATTGCCGAAGATGACGATCGCCCACGACATCCTGTCCTGCCTCCAGTTGGTGTTCCGGTAGAGCAGGCGGTGGAGACGGTGATCTCTAAGGCCTATCAAGCGATCCACGGGCCCGTCACTCCTGAGGTTGAGGCGATCCAACTTCCTGACGATGACTCCAAGTGTGTCGTTGTTGTGAGAGTGCAGCCCTCCGCGAGGGCGCCGCATGCCGTTGGTCAACGGACGGACATCTATCGCCGCGTCGACTCCCAGTCGATGCCGGGGAAAGGTGATCTCGAAGCGCGAATGGAACTCGATGCCGTTGGATGGCTCTTCGACAGGAGAACTCGAAATGCCGAGATACTCGCTGCTGCGGAGCAACGCCGGTCGGAGATTATGGGATCCCCAGCGCCCGCTGACGAGGAATTCCGGGTGGGCGTCATCGTTTCGCCGGTACTGGCCCATACTGAGCTGCTCTCAACAGCGCAACTGGAGACTCTCGCGCTCAGGCGGGTAACGTTCGGGCTGAATGGCTTCCCTGATCTCAACATGCGACGGATCTCAGGGGGGCTTGTGTCCACACATGAGCCCCGCATGGAGTACATCGACATATCGGGACTCACCGCCTACACACGCACATTCAAGTTCGATGCTGATGGGCTGCTACGTCCTTGGTGGTTCCAGAACTCGGTCGCGTTATTGGCGTGGGCGGGACTAGCGGCAGTCAAGTCTGGGCGCGGCGGGACGCTGCTCGCCGCCACGACGGTCGCTGGCGTGAGAGATCATGCGGTCGAGGTGGGCGGACCGGGCTTCTACGACGATGACCACCGGGCGTCGCTTCAGAGCCAAATCTCTGCGTCGATTCGGGTGGAGGCCGACGACCTCGGGCGCGAGGCACCGAGGTACGCCCTTGACCTGATGGCTCAGATCCTCGAAGCGTTCGATTTCCGACTCACCGTTGAGCAACTCGCCCGACGGTTCGAGGTCAACTTAGAATCCGCAGGTTGAATCCCGGCTGAGTCGGCGGACGCCTGTTTCACACGCCTCCGCCCGCTAAACTCACCTCCGACGCATTGGAGGCGGGACGATGGGCAAGTTGGATGGGCGCGTGGCGCTTGTGACCGGGGCGAGCCGGGGCATTGGACAGGGCATCGCGGAGCTGTTCGCCGCCGAGGGCGCGAAGGTGGTCTGCGCTGCTCGCACGCTGAACGAGGGTGACCACAGGTTCCTCGAAGGCTCGCTCGACCGCACCGTGAATCTGATCAGCGAGGCCGGTGGCGATGCGATCGCCGTCGTCGCCAACGTCTCCGAGCCGGATGACTGCGAGCGCCTCGTGCAGGAGGCGCAGGACGCCTTCGGCACGGTCGACGTGCTGGTGAACAACGCGGCGCTCAACCTCTACCTGCCGATCGTCGATTACCCGGTGAACCGTTGGATGCGCGCCTTCGCGGTCAACGTGCACGGCCCGTTCATGCTCTCGCGGCTGGTGCTGCCGGGGATGATCGAGAAGCAGTCCGGCGCGATCGTCAACATCTCCTCCGGCTCGGGCATCGGCCCCGGTCGCGGCCCGTACCCCGGCGCGTCGGCGCGCGGCAACACGATGTACGGCGCGACGAAGGCGGCGCTGGAGCGCATGACGCAGGGGCTGGCCGAGGAGGTCTACAACGACAACATCGCCGTCACGTGCTTCTCGCCCTCGACCGGTGTCACGACGCCGGGGACGGTCTACTACGGCCTGCGCAAGAGCCTCGACGACGACTCCGGCGAGCCGGTGCGCATGATGTCCGACGCCGCGCTGCTGCTGGCGACGGAGCCGGTGGACAAGGTGACGGGCCGCGTCACGTACAGCCAGGAGATCCTCAAGGAGTTCGGCTGGATCAACGACGGCGAGGGCTTCGGCGTGACCGCCGACGGCTCAGGCTTCTCGAAGATCTAGAGCGTATATCTAGGGGGCAGCGATGCCAGACGTCGCACTTGTCACCGACCCGACCTCGCCTCGACTCGACCTCGCGCACTTCTACACGCGCCACCCGGAGCGGCCGGACCGGCTGACCGCCATCCTCGACCACCTCGCCAGCAGGGGGCTGGGCGCGCGCATGACCGCGCTCGATGCGCGCGATGTGACCGTCGAAGAGGTGCTGGCGGTCCACGATCAGCGCGTGCTCGACGTGATCGAGGAACTGACCGGCCACGGCGGCGGGTTCGCCGACGCGGACACCTACCTCACCGCAGCGTCTGGGGCTGCCGCGCGCATGGCGGCGGGTGGGGTGCTGGTCGCGCTCGAGACCGTGCTCGCGGGTGATCACCAGCGAGCCTTCGCGGCGGTGCGCCCACCGGGCCACCACGCGACCGCCGACACGATCATGGGCTTCTGCCTGCTGAACAACGTGGCGATCGCCGTGCAGGCTGCCTTCGATGCCGGCCTTGAGCGCGTGGCCGTCGTCGATTGGGACGTACACCACGGCAACGGCACGCAGGCGATCTTCGACGCCGATCCGCGCCTGCTCTACGTCAGCACGCACGCCTCGCCGTTCTATCCGATGACCGGCGCGATCGAGGAGACCGGCAGCGGCGATGGCGCGGGCACGATGATCAACATTCCGCTCCCGCTGGGGGCTGGCGACGCCGCCTTCAACGCCGCGTACGAGCAGGTAGTCGTGCCGGCCCTCGACCGCTTCGCCCCGCAACTCGTGCTCGTCTCCAGCGGCTGGGACGCACACGTCCGCGACCCGCTTGGCCCGCTCAACGTCACGACCGACGGCTACACGCGCGCCGCCCGATGCGTGATGGAGGCTGCCGACGCCGTGGCCGGTGGAAGGGTCGTCGTCGCTCTCGAAGGTGGCTACGACGAGCACGCGCTGGCCTGGTCGGCGGGCGCGCTCTGCGAGCTGCTGCTCGGCGAAGAGCCGACGCCCGACCCGCAGCCGGTCGCCCCGCCGAAAGACCCCGCAGCGCCTGAGCCGAACGTCGATGTCCTGATCGCGGCAGTGCGGGCTACGGCCGGTCTATAGAGGGCGCCAGCTCTCGCGGGCGACCGCCTGCGCGAACGTCACCCTGCCGGTGTCGATGTTGTCGTCGCCGAGATGAGCCGTGCCGCCGAACGTCGCCGCGAGCGGTGAGTCCTCGCTGCTCGCAAGTTCGACCGCGCCGCCGGTCGCTGCGGCGAGTGCTTGAGCCATCTGCTCGCCGTTCAGCACCTCGGGTCCCGCGAGGTCACGCGCGCGTCCGCCGGGACCGGCGGCGAGCAGCGCGGCGATGCGGCTGGCGACGTCCAAGGTGTCGACGGGGCGGAAGCGCAGTTCGCCAGCGAGCATCGCGCGGCCGCTGGCTGCGGCGACCAGCCACTCGCGCAGCAGGTCGTGGAACTGCGTCGTGCGCAGGATCGTTGACCGCAGCGGCGAGCCCCCGACGATGCGCTCCGCCGCCAGCTTCGCCCCGTAGTACGGCGTGTGGATCGCGTCGATACCGACGATAGAGACGTAGAGCAGGTGCCCCACGCCCGCCTCGCTGGCGGCATCGAGCAGGTGACCGGTACCTGCGACATCGGTCGCCTCGGCGGTCGGCGAGTTCGACGCGCAGTGGACGATCGCCTCGATGCCATCGACCGCCGCCGCCAGCGCCTCGCAGGGGCTGTCGATGTCGGCGACGGACCACGTCTCGCCCTGTTCGCTGACCTGCTGCTGACGCGAGAGCGCGCGTACCTCGTGGCCCGCGCCCAGCAGCGCGGGTACCAGCACGCCGCCAAGCCTGCCGGTCGCTCCGGTCACCAGTACCTGCATCCGCGCCTCCTCATGGGTGGGACGATAAGCGATCCGGCGAGTGCTAGCCGCTACGTCGAGAGCGTCGCGTATGCTGCCGCGAGACGACGAACCGGCAACGGTGTGAGAGGGGTACGACATGGGCGTTGAAGTGGCGAAAGAGGGAATCGACCTCGGCATCTTCGTTCGCGACAGCGAGGCGGCGCTGAAGTTCTATCGCGACACGCTTGGGCTAGAGCACGTACGTGACTCGCCAGCGGGCAAGGGCGGCACGATGCACCGCCTGATGTGCGGCGACAGCATGATCAAGGTGATCGCGCTCGATAACGTGCCCGAGGCGGCGAACCCGCCCGGCGAGCCGAGCGGCGCGACCGGCATGCGCTACTGGACGATCACCGTCTCGAACCTCGATGCACTCGTCGCTGCCTGCGAGGCCGCCGGCTACAACGTGCCAGTGCCGCCGCGCGAGGTGCCGCCCGAGTCGCGGCCGAACACGCGCATCGCCTTCGTCGAAGACCCCGACGGCAACCGCGTGGAGCTGCTCGAGGACACGTCGCCGAGGTAGGCGACGCGCGTTGGCGTTACTCGCGGACGTTCACCAGCTCGGTGAGAATGCCGTTTACCGACTTCGGATGGAAGAACGCCGCCGGGAGGCGGTCGGGGTCGCCCGGCCCGAAGTCGATCTGATCGAGCCCGGCTGCCTTCAGCCGATCGGCTTCGTCGCCGATGCTCACGCACTGGTACGCGAGGTGGTGCAGGCCCGGGCCGTTCTTCGCCAGGTAGCGCGCGACCCCGCTCGTCGTGTTGTCGGGCACCAGAATCTCAAGCTGCGTCTCACCGTCCGCGACATCGAGGAAGTAGTTGTGCGTCCCCTCCGGCGCGAAGTAGACGCCATCCGGGAGCGGTGAGCGGTCGGTATCCAGCTCCAGCCCGAGCTGATCGGTGAACACCTTCAGCGCCTCATCGAGGTCGGGCGCAACGATTCCGACGTGGTCGAGTCGTACGAACATGGCTCTGCTCCTCGCATCTCCGCGCGTCGTCGTCGCGCCGTGCCGTGCACAGTAGCAGGCTGGCGCGGGCGTCGGCGGTAGGTCAGTCGGTGACGGAGCGCGGGGCTAGGAGTCGAGCGTGCGCTGCATCTTCAGCGTCGTGCTGCGACGGCACGCCGGACAATGCTCGGGCGGCTCAGCCCGCGGCACCATCTCGCGCGTGCCGGAGAGCCCCTCCCAGATGTAATCGCGCAGCCGCATCCCGAAGTCTCGCTGTCCGCCACGTCCGTTGGCGGCCGGTTGCATCTCTTCTTTGATGCGGCGTCGGATCTCCTGATCGCTCATCGGCTCCAGCGAGCGGACCAGCACTTCGCGACCGCAGTGTGAACAGCGGTAGACATCGATCGGCATCTCAGCCCTCGGTCGGGGCGGGGTCCGGCAGCAGGTCCATGAAGACGTTGTTCGCGAGCAGCAGGCCGCGGTCGGTGAGGCGCAGCCGGTCGCCATCGCGCTCGAGTAGCCCGATCGACGTGTGCCGCTCGATCGCCTCGCCGAAGATCGCGTCAGGCGACTGGCCGAAGCGCTGCTCGAAGTCCGTCAGCGAGACACCTTCGACCAATCTCAGGCCGAGGATCATCGCGTCCGCTCGCAGCGTCGCCTCGTCGGGCGTCTCGCCTCCCGCGATCTGGCGCATCGTCGCCGTGCCGGTCTCTTCGCGCTGCTCGTGGCTCTCGTCGACGGCTTCTGTGTACTTGTTCGGAGCGTCGATGTTGGCGAAGCGCTGCCCGGCGAAGAGCGAGTGCGCGCCGGCGCCGAGGCCAAGGTACGGGTCGGCGTGCCAGTAGACGAGGTTGTGCTTGCATTCTTGCCCGGGTCGCGCCCAGTTGGAAATCTCGTACTGCTCGTAGCCGGCGTCGGCCAGCCGCGCTCGCGTCCACTCGTACTGGTCGGCGGCGACATCGGGGTCGGGTTCGTCCAGTTCGCCCTTGGCCACGCGGTAGTGCAGGGAAGTGCCTGGCTCGACGGTGAGCGCGTAGCACGAGAGGTGCTCGGGCCGCTGCTCCAGCGCACGCTCCAGCGTCTGCTGCCAGCGCTCGAGCGGATGGTCGATCAGCCCGAAGATCAGGTCGATGTTCAGGTTGTCGAACCCGGCGTCGCGGGCCTGCTCGATCACCTCGATTGCGCGGTCGGCGGTATGTGCGCGGTCGAGCAGCTCCAGCTCGTCGTCGTGCAACGACTGCACGCCCAGCGAGAGGCGGTTCACCCCCAGCTCACGCAGCCCGTCGAGGTGCTCGCGCTCAAGGTCGGTCGGGTTGCCCTCGAGCGACCACTCGGCGTCCGGAGCGATGTCGAATTGCTCGCGTACGGCGCGCGTGATCGCGCCCATGTCATCGAGGTTGGTGAGGCTCGGAGTGCCGCCGCCGAAGAACACCGTCTGCACGCGGAAATCGCGGGCGGCAGGCGCCCACAGCCCGATCTCGCGCAGCAGCGAGTCGGTGTAGCCGGGTGCGAGGTGGCCGATGCCCTCGTACGAGTTGAAGTCGCAGTAGCCGCACTTCGAGGTGCAGAACGGGATGTGGAGGTAGAGCGAGAGTGGTGTGGGGTCGACCATCGACTCAGGTTAGCAGCGCCTGCCTGCCGAAAGTAGCAGGGCTCACGCGGCAAACGATTCCACGTCCGCTATCGTTCTTACCGATATGAGGTTCGTGCGCCGGTCCCCGGCGAAGTTTCGTCGTGCAGTTGTGGCAGCCCTCGGTGGCGGCGCGCTGCTGCTCGCGGCCTGCGGCGGTAGCGACGTCGAGAGCCACGATGTCGCGTCCGACGCGCCACTCGCGGCGACCACGCAGGCCACGGCCGCGCCCGCGACGCCCGACGCTGCGCCCACATCGACCGCACCGGTGGCGACCGACGTGTCGCGGGCGGACGGGCTGACCGGCGCGCCGGTGCCACAGCACTCGACGTCGTCGAGCGATGTGGACTTCGACCGTGTGAACGCGCGAGCGGGGAGCTTCCCGCCGCTCGACGATCCGCGCGTCATCAGTCCCGCCGAGGCGACATGGCTCGAGGACGACGACATCGTGCTCGGCGCGGTGCAGAACGGCGAGGCGCGTGCCTACCCGCTGTTCATGATGACGTTCCACCATGTCTCGAACGACACGCTGGGCGGAGAGCCCTACCTCGTCACCTTCTGAATCGTCTGCTCTTCCGGGGTCGCGTTCGACCCCGTCGTCAACGGGCAGACGTTCCGCTTTCAGGCCTCCGGCATCTACAACGGCGTCTTCCTGATGAAGGACAACGTGACCGACACCGTCTGGTCCCACCTTGATGGCGGCGCGATCTCTGGTGAGTTGCAGGGCACCCAGCTTCAGATCATGGCGCTGCAGACGACGACGTGGGCGTCGTGGGTCGCCGAGCACCCGGAGTCCACCGTGCCCGCGCTCGACACCGGCTATCGCTACCGCCAGGCGACGGTGGGCAGAGGAGGGCTGAGCCGGACGTTCCAGGAGACGCTGCCCGAGCTCGATGACCGGCTGACCGAGAACACGCTGGTGATCGGCGTGCTCGCCGGCGGTGAGTCGCGGGCCTTCCCGATCGAGGGCGCGACCTTCGATGCGCCGATGCAGGACAGCGTGGACGGGATCCCGCTCGTGATCCTCGAAGATGCCGATCGCGTGCCCTCGCTCGCCTACCACCGCGCACTGACCGATGGTCGCGTGCTCGACTTCGAGCGTCGTGATGGCGCGGTCTTCGACGTGCAAACGGGCTCGCGCTGGGGCTCCGACGGGCTGGCCGTCGAGGGCGAACTGGAGGGCGTGCAACTGACGTTTGTGACCTCGTTCTTCACGGAATGGTACGGCTGGGCAGCGTTCCATCCGGAGACGTCGATCTACGGCGAGTCGTAGCTGTCGCGAGCGCAGGCGCTGAGGCACGGCGGCAGGTACGATCACTGCTCGCACGATCCGCCCGCACAAGGCGATGCAATAGATGGAGTGAAGCGACAGATGACGATGACTCCCGAACAAGAGAGCTATCTGCGAGAGCACCATACCGGCGTGCTCTCGACCGGCCGCACCGACGGCTCCCCGCAAATCTCGACGATCTTCTACGACTATGACGGCACCGATATCGTGATCTCCGTGACCAGCGACCGCGCGAAGTGGGTCAACACCCAGCGCCAGCCGAAGGTCGCGATGCTCGTCCTCGATGGCCGCAAGCAGCTGATCCTCTACGGAACGACCGAGGGTCTGGACAGCGATCCCGACCGCGTGGCGATGACGAGGCGGCTGCGTGCCGGGATGGGCCGCGAGCCGGAGGCGGACGATGCCGCACTCGCCGTGGAGCTTGATGAGGCGAAGCGCGTGGTGCTGCGCATCACCGCCGACAAGGTGCTGATGAACGACTGATCGGCCGTCTCGCGGGTCGGCCGGTGGATGGCGCGTTGCCCGCCTCCGGGTCGCATGCAAGACTCGATCGCGATGCTGAACTCACACCGCAGCGGCGAATTGCGAACTACCGACGAAGGCAGCGAGGTCACCCTCGCTGGCTGGGTACATCGTCGCCGTGACCACGGCGGGCTGATCTTCCTCGATCTGCGCGACTCGTCCGGACTCGTGCAGGTCGTCGCCAGCTCGGAGCACGCGCCAGACGCCTTCGCCATCGCCGAGGGGCTGCGCGCGGAATTCGTCGTGCAGATTCGCGGCACCGTGCAGCCGCGGCCTGACGGCACGACGAACGACGACCTGCCGACCGGCGCTATCGAGGTTGCAGCCGCGGAGGTTGTGGTGCTCAACGCGGCGGAGACACCGCCGTTCCCGATCAACCAGGAGACGCAGATCGATGAGGAGACGCGGCTCCGCTACCGCTACCTCGACCTGCGCCGCGAGAAGATGTCCGCAAACCTGCGGCTCCGCCACGACGTCACGAAGTTCATCCGCGACTACCTGAGCGATCGCGAGTTCGTGGAGGTCGAGACGCCCGTGCTCGGTGCGTCGACGCCGGAAGGGGCCCGCGACTATCTCGTGCCGAGCCGGGTCCACGCGGGACACTTCTACGCGCTGCCGCAGTCCCCGCAGCAGTGGAAGCAGCTACTGGTCGTGGGCGGCGTTGAACGCTACTTCCAGATCGCCCGTTGCTACCGCGATGAAGACATCCGCGCCGACCGCCAGCCGGAGTTCACGCAGCTCGACCTCGAAATCGCCTTCGCCGAGCCGTCCGACATCATGGCGCTGATGGAGGCGATGTACATCGAAATCGGCGCTACCGTCCGCGAGGGGCTGGATCTACCGTCGCCGTTCCCGGTGCTCACCTACGACGACGCGATGGAGCGCTACGGCTCCGACAAGCCGGACCTGCGCTACGGGCTCGAGATCGCTGACCTCTCGTCGGTGGTCGCCAACTCCGAGTTCCAGGTCTTCCGCAACGTGATCGCCGGCGGCGATCGCGTCCGCGGCATCGCCGCACCGGGTGCCGCCGGCGCCTCGCGACGCGATACCGACCGCCTCACCGAGATCGCGAAGGAGGCTGGCGCGCAGGGCCTCGTCACGTTCGCACTGCAGGGCGAGGGCGCGCTCGAGGCGCTGACGATGGATGACGTGCGTTCGCCCGTCGCGCGGTTCTTCGACGCCGAGGCGGTGATCGAACTTGCCCGCCGCTGCGGAGCGTCCCGCGGGGACATGCTGCTCGTCGTCGCTGCCGATGACGCCACGACCTCCTCGGCGCTCGACGCGCTGCGACGAACCGTCGCCGACGACAACGGGCTGACTGACGACAACCTGCTGAAATTCGCCTGGGTGACGGACTTTCCGATGTTCGAGTGGGACGATAGCGGCGAGCGCCTGAGCGCGATGCACCACATGTTCACCGCGCCATTCGCCGAGGACATGGCGCTGCTCGACGATGACCCGGTGAAGGTGCGTTCGCACTCGTACGACCTCGTCTGCAACGGCTTCGAGATCGGCGGCGGCTCGGTCCGCATCCATCAGCGCGACGTGCAGTTGCAGATCATGCGCGCGCTCGGAATCAGCGAAGAGCAAGCGCAAGAACAGTTCGGCCACATGCTGGACGCGTTCACCTACGGCGCGCCGCCCCACGGCGGCATCGCGATGGGCCTCGACCGTACGGTCGCGCTCTTCGCGGGCGTCCGTGACATCCGAGAGGTGATCGCGTTCCCCAAGACGAAGTCGGCGACCGACCTGCTGACGGGTGCGCCGTCGCCCGTGATCGCACGCCAGCTAGCGGAAGTACACATCGACCTCGCCGCCTCAGCCGTCGAGAGCCTCGAACGCGAGTCGGAGCCGGAACCCGAGCCTGAGGTATCATGACTTACAGACCCGATCCCACTCGGCAGTCAGATTGATTCGTAAGCGGTCGATCGCGTTCGGAGCCCATCTATGAGCCAGAACCGCATTCTTGCGATCCTCTTCGGGGTCGTGGCATTGCTCGTTGTCGTCGTCGGAGGACTCTCCGTGGCGCTACTGGTGACCGGCGACAGCGACAGCACCAGCAGTGGGACTACGACGAGCGGCGTAACCGGTGGCGCCTCGCAAACGGTCAACGTGGACGACGGCGATATCGCCAGCCGGCTGCGGCTCGCGAGCGGCGACCCGGTGACGATGGATCCGCACCTGACCGGCGACTCGCTGTCGGCTGAGTACGTCGTTGAGATCTTCAGCGGTCTCGTCACGATCAGCCCGCAGCTCAGCCTTGAGCTCGACCTCGCCGAGTCATGGGAGGTCAGCGATGACGGACTGACCTACACCTTCGTGCTGCGCCCCGACATCTTCTTCCACACCGGTCGGGCGGTGCTCGCGGAGGACGTGAAGTGGTCCGTTGAGCGCGCGGCCTCACCGGTACCCGAGGGTGCCACGCGCCCATCGACGACCGCGCTGGCGTACCTCGGTGATATCGCCGGTGTGAAGGACAGCTTCTACGGCCTCGCCGACAGCGTCTCCGGTGTCGAGGTCGTCGACGATAAGACGATCCAGTTCACGCTCACGCAGCCGCTGCCGCCGGACCTCTTCCTCTCGAAGCTCACGTATCCGACGGCCTTCGTCGTCGACCGCCAGCAGATCGAGGCGAACCCTCGCAACTGGACGCGCCGCCCCAATGGCACCGGCCCGTACAAGCTCGTCGAGTGGCGGCTGGGCGAGCGCATCGTGCTGGCCGCGAACGATCGGTTCCACGCTGGCGAGCCGAGCGTTGAGCAGGTGCTGTACACACTCTCGGGCGGGTCGACGCTGACACGTTTCGAGAACGACGAGCTCGACGTGGCGTTCATCAGCCTTGCCGACATCGATCGGGCGCGCGACCCGGGCAGCGACCTCAACCCGCTCTACTCGGTCTTCCCGCAGTTCACGATTTCCTACATCGCCTTCAACAACAACGTCCCTCCGTTCGATGACACGGAAGTACGCCGCGCGCTGGCGCTCTCGATCGACCGCGCCAAGATCGCGGACGTCACGTTCAACAACATGCTCGCTCCGGCGACCGGCATCCTGCCGCCGCAGCTCCCGGGTCACCAGGAGGAGGACCTCTCGTTCCCCTTCGATCCTGACGCGGCACGTGCCGCGCTGGCGGCGTCGTCGTATGGCTCGGCCGACGCGCTACCGCCGATCATCCTTACCGAGGTGGGTGGTGGCGCCGAGGCGCGCGTCGATACGCAGGCGTTCCTTGAGCAGTGGCGCAACGAACTTGGCGTCGAGGTCGAGATCCGCCAGACCGACTTCGCAACGTTCCTCGATGACCAGGACGCCGGACGGCTGCAGATGTTCAACGCCGGGTGGATCATGGACTACCCCGACCCGGAGGATATCCTCGACCTCAAATTCCACTCTGCCTCCTCGTTGAACGACGTCGGCTACGCCAACGCGGACGTCGACGACTTGCTCGACCGCGGCCGCACGGAGCGCGACACGGACCTGAGGATCGGCCTCTACCAGCAGGCGGAGCGACTGATTCTCGATGACGTCGCATGGATCCCGCTCTACTTCTCGCAGTCGCACGTCGTCGTCAACGCCGCCGTCACCGGCTGGTTCGAGCCGCCGATGGTGATCCCGCGGTTGCAGTACATCGACATCGAGCGATAGGCGACTGCGGTGACGGCCTACGTGGCGCGGCGGCTCTTGTGGTTGCCGGTTCACCTGCTGATCGTCACCTTCTTCACGTTCGCGATCGCACGCTTTGGCCCCGGCGATCCCGTCGCGGTGGCTGCCGGCCAGTTCCGCGATCCGGAGGTGCTCGCCCGCGTCCGCGCCGAGCGAGGGCTCGATGGCAGCGTCGTGGAGCAGTACTGGCGCTGGGTGACCCGCGCGATCCAGGGCGACTTCGGCGAGTCCTTCATCCAGGAGGGCTACACCGTCGGCGAGCTGCTGCGCGCCAAACTCTGGATCTCCGCACAGCTCAACTTCGTCGCGCTGATGATTGTGTTCGGCATCGGAATCCCCCTCGGACTGTTGGCAGCTCGTGCGAACGGCACCTGGATCGACCCCTTCGTCATATCGACGTTGCTGTTCCTGACCGCGATCCCGGTGCTCGTGCTGATCCCACCGCTCCTGTGGTTGTTCGCACTGAAACTCGACATCCTGCCGGTGGGCGGATGGGGCGGCATCTTCGAGATCTGGTGGATCGGCGATGTGATCGCGGTGCCGATCCCGGATCCGCACCTCTACCTGCCGTTATTCGTGATGTCGATCGGCGGCTTCGCCGGCATCGCCCGGCTCGTGCGCATCACCGCGCTTGAGGTGCTGACAGAGGACTATGTCCGCACGGCCCGAGCCAAGGGCTCCGGCGAATACCGCGTCGCCCTGCGTCATGTGCTGCCGAATTCGCTGCTGCCGGTCGTCACCGTCATCGGCTTTGCCTTCGCGGGCATCTTCGGTGGGTCGCTCTTCACGGAAACGCTGCTGGGCATCAACGGCATCGGCCGCTTCGCCTTCCAGTCGCTGCAGAGCCGCGATTACGACGTGATCCTCGCGATGACCGTGATCGTCTCGGCGACCTTCGTGCTGATGAACCTTCTGGCTGAGATCAGCTACGCCTTCATCGACCCGCGCGTGCGTCTCGGTGAGGAGTCATCGAATTGACCGCCGCGACTGCTGAATACAGTCCTCGCGACTCGGTGCTCGGCGGGCAGAGCCAGGGCGGCCTGCTCTGGGAGCGCCTGCGACGGAAGCGACTGGCGATGATCTCGCTGGTCGTCGTGATCGTGATCTACGGCGCGGGGATCTTCGCCCCGCTCGTCGCGCCGTACTCCTACCGCGAACAGGATCTCGACCGCCCGCGCGAGGGTCCCAGCGCCGACCATCTGCTGGGCACCGACATCCTCGGCCGCGACATGCTCAGCCGCGCGATCTACTCGGCGCGCACGACGGTGATCATCACCGTCGCCGTGATCATCTCCGGCTCGCTCGTGCTCGGCGTCGGCTTCGGCCTGCTCGCCGGCTACCGGGGCGGGCGCACCGACAGCCTGATCATGCGGGTCGGGGATATCTTCGCCGGGTTACCGGCGATCATGATCCTGATCCTGATCAATGCTGCGCTCTCCGACCGCGTGAGATCGGCGGCCCGCTGGGTCGATGACCATACGTTTACCGACATCGTCGGGACCGGGGCAGCGTCCTATCTCACGGTCTTCCTGGCGCTCGCGCTCTTCGAGTGGGTCGGCATGGCGCGAATCATCCGATCGCAGGTGCTGCAGCTCCGCGAGCGCGACTTCATCCTCGCCGCGCGGGCGACGGGCGCCTCGCCGTACCGCATCATCAGCCGGCATCTGCTGCCGAACGTCTCGAACCTCGTGATCCTCGCGATCTCGGTCTCGCTCGGTGGCATCGCCGGGACGGAGATCTTCCTCACGTGGTTCGGCGTCGGTGTACAACCTCCGGCCGCGTCCTTCGGCGCGATGCTGTTCGAGGCGGGCAGCGTGCGCACGTTCCAGGCGCACCCACACCTGCTGCTGGTTCCGGCCTCGTTCGTGATCGCGCTGCTGTTCTCCTTCGCCTTGCTCGGCGAGGGACTGAATGACGCCGTCCGAGGTCGCTGAGCGAGACTTCCCCGAGGGCGGCCCTCAACGGGGCCGATGCTATACTCGGTAGGCACTCACACAGGGGTCTACCGTTGCCAGTTACGACAGAACGTCTGCCGCAGTCTCTCGTCGCCCTCAAGTTCGAGGTCGAGGATGAGCGTCTTGAAGCCACGATGGGAAAGGCCGCCCGACGTGTGGCCGAACAGATCAAGATTCCGGGCTTTCGCCCCGGTAAGGCGCCACGCGAAGTCGTGGAGCGCACTGTGGGACGGCCCGCGCTGGTTCAGGAGGCGCTCGATCTGCTGCTGCCTGACCTCTACAACGAGGTAGTCGAGGCGGAAGAGATCGACGCGATCGCCCAGCCCCAATTCGAGATTGAGTCGATGGAGCCGCTGGTCGTCAGTGCCCAGGTGCCGGTGCGTCCGACCGTCGATCTGAAGGAATACCAGGCGCTGCGCGTCCCGCGCACCGAGCCAGAGGCCAGCGACGACGAGGTAGAGGAGTCGATCACGATCCTGCGCCGTCGCTACGCGACGCTCGAGCCGGCTGACCGTGTCGTCGCGTGGGGCGATACCGTGCGTGCCGACGTGACCGTCAGCGTCGAGGGGCAGGATGAGGAGCCACACGAAGAGCAGGATGCCGAGTTCCGCGTCGCTGAAGATTCCGTGGTCTCGCTGCCGGGCTTCGTCGATCATCTGATCGGCCTTGAGCGCGGCGGGCCGTACGACATCTCGTTCGCGCTGCCGGAAGACTTCGACGCGGCAGAGATGGCCGGCAAGACCGCCAGCTACACGGTGACGATCCACGAGGTAAAGCAGGAAGTGCTGCCCGACCTCGACGATGAGTTCGTCACGTCGCTCGACGAGGAGGATGTCTCCACCGTCGATGGGCTGCGCGAGCGCATGCAGCAGGACGTGCAGGAGCGGCTCGAAGCTGAATCGGTGAGCGCCTACCAGGAAGAGATCCTGGATGTGCTGACCGCGAGCGCCGAACTCGATTATCCGGCCGTGCTGATCGAGCACGAGATCGACCGGCTGGTCGACCAGCAGTCGAATCACGCCTCACACACGCAGGAAGAGCTCGACCGCTGGCTCCAGTTGATCGGCAAGACCGAGCAAGAAGTGCGTGATGAGCTGCGCGACGCCGGTGAGATCGGCGTCAAGCGCGCGCTCGTCCTCGGCGAACTCGTCTCGAAGGAAGAACTTGTAATCACCGAAGACAGCATCGACGAAGAGATCGACCGTCTCGCCGGCCAGATGATCGGCGGCGGCATGATGGACGGCGGCTCAGAGGACGACGAGCAGCGCACGGCGGTGCGCGCGATCTTCGATACGCCCGATGCTCGCGTCTCGCTGCGCGACCAGCTCACGTCGAAGGCGGCGCTCGACGCGCTCGTCGAGATCTGCGCGCAGCCGGAGGAGGAGGCGGAAGCCGCCGACCGCCCCCGCGGCAGTCGACGTCGTCGCGGGCGCGACGACGAAGGCGCTGCCGATGAGGACGCAAAGACTGGGGATTCCGGGGATGCGGACAACGACGAAGCGGGCGATGCTGAAATAGACAACTAGTGCGTCGGCACGTCCATGCTGGCACCTATCTAGATCGGGTGGAGCGGTGACTTCAAGCTTCGATTCTTCTCAATTCGCGCTGGGTCGGGATGCAGCGACGCCGCAGGCAGTCGTCCCGATGGTGGTCGAACAGACTTCGCGCGGTGAGCGCGCGTACGACATCTACTCGCTGCTGCTGAAGGAACGCATCGTCTTCCTCGGCACGCCGATCGACGATCAAGTCGCGAACGTGATCGTGGCGCAGCTTCTGTTCCTCGCGCGCGAGGAACCGGACCGCGACATCCAGATGTACATCAACTCACCCGGCGGTTCGATTTCCGCAGGGCTCGCGATCCACGACACGATGAACCTGGTTCAGCCGGACATCTCCACGATTGCCGTCGGCATGACCGCATCGATGGGTACCGTGCTGCTGAGCGCAGGGGAGAAGGGCAAGCGTTACGCGCTGCCCAACGCCACCGTGCACTTCCACCAGGCGCTGCTGGGCCGCGTGGGCGGTCAGGCGAGGGATATCGAGATCGCGGCGAAGGAAATCCTTCGCGAAAACGAAATTATCCGGAACATCCTGATGAAGAACACCGGCACGGATGTCGAAAAGATCACTGCGGACATGGACCGCGACTACTACATGAGCGCCGAAGAGGCGAAAGATTACGGGATGATTGATGAGATACTCGAACAGCCCGAAAGCTCTTCGGACGACGACTAGCCCGGCGGGGTTGCTGAGGGGAGCCGCTTAGATGGCGAGCACAACCACCAGCCGAGGTGGCGGGAGCAGGGTCCAGTACCACTGCTCCTTCTGTGGGAAGAACCAGGATCAGGTCAAGCGCCTGATCGCGGGTCCCGGCGCTGTGTACATCTGTGACGAGTGCGTTGAGCTCTGCCAGGAGATCATCAACGAAGAAGCGCAGGGGGGCCGCGCGCCCGCGCTGGCCGATCAGGCCGCGCTCAAGACACCGCAAGAGATCGTACGCAAGCTCGACGAGTACATCGTCGGGCAGGATCACACGAAGCGCGTGCTCTCGGTAGCCGTCTACAACCACTACAAGCGAATCGACGCGCCCGTGCAGGCGGACGTCGATCTTGAGAAGTCGAACATCCTGATGATCGGGCGCACCGGCGTCGGCAAGACCGCCTTCGCGCGGACGCTCGCTCGCGTGCTCGATGTGCCGTTCTCGATCGCCGACGCGACCGCGCTGACGGAAGCGGGCTATGTCGGCGAGGATGTGGAGAACATCCTGCTGCACCTGATCCAGGCCGCGGATTTCGATATCCAGAAGGCCGAGCGCGGCATCATCTACATCGACGAGATCGACAAGATCGCGCGCAAGACTGACAACCCCTCGATCACACGCGATGTCTCGGGCGAGGGCGTGCAGCAGGCGCTGCTCAAGATCATCGAGGGCAGCGTTGCCAGCGTTCCGCCGCAGGGCGGCCGCAAGCACCCGCACCAGGACTTCATCCAGATCGACACGAGCAACATCCTCTTCATCGTCGGCGGTGCCTTCGAGGGACTGGACGAGGTTGTGACCAAGCGCAGTGGCGTCGGTCAGCGCCGGATCGGTTTCGGACCGTCGGAGTTCGCGACGGAACGCGAGCGCGACGACGCACAGGCCGAAATCCTGAAGGGCGTCACGCACGATGACCTGCTGCAGTTCGGGCTGATTCCGGAGTTCGTCGGCCGCCTGCCGGTGCTCTCTGTGCTCGACCCGCTCACCGTCGAGATCATGACCGAGATCCTCGTCAAGCCGAAGAACGCCGTTGCGCGCCAGTTCCAGCGACTCTTTGCGCTGGACGACGTGGAGCTCTCATTCACCGACGACGCGCTGGTCGAGATCGCCGAGCAGGCGCTTGCCCTGAAGACCGGTGCCCGCGGCCTGCGAACGGTCGTTGAGGACCTGCTGCTCGATGTGATGTACGAGGCGCCGACGCGCAACGACATCGTGAAGTGCGTCGTCTCCGGCGAGACCGTAAAGGGCCACAGCCAGCCGCTGTTGGTGACTAAGTCGGGCGAAGAGATCGAAGCCGAGGCCGAAGAGCCCGAGGACGTTCCGGAGTCCGCCTAGACGTTCTCACGGGTTCGCTCACTGGGGCCGCTCGCTCGTTCGCTGCTATCCTTCGTCCATGACTACCGCTCGCGGTAAATCCGCACGTGTGAAGCGCCAGCGGCTCGATGAGCTACTCGTCGAGCGTGGCCTCGCGCCCAGCCGCTCAAAGGCACAGGCGCTGATCCTCGCGCGCGAGGTGCGTGTGAACGGCGACGTCGCGCTGCGGGCCGCAGCCCCGGTCGCCCCGGATGCGGCGCTCGATGTGGCACAACCACCGCGTTTCGTCAGCCGCGGCGGCGATAAGCTCGACCACGCGCTCGCACGCAGCGGCATCGACGTTGACGGAGCGCGCTGCCTCGATGTTGGCGCCTCGACCGGCGGCTTCACCGACTGCCTGCTCCAGCACGGTGCGTCGCACGTCAGCGCCGTCGATGTTGGCTACGGCGAGCTGGCGACCCGGCTACGCGACGATCCGCGCGTCGACGTGCGCGAGCGCACGAACGCGAGGTCGCTGGAGCCGCTCGCGCCGCTCGTAGATCTGATCACGATCGATGTCGCCTTCATCGGCCTGACGACGGTGCTCCCGGCGGTGCTGGTCAGCCTGCGCCCGGGTGGCGATGTGCTCGCCCTCGTGAAGCCGCAGTTCGAGGCTGGGCGGGCGCAGGTGCAGAAGGGCGGAGTCGTCCACGACGCCAACGTGCACGCGCAGACGGTCGCCCGTGTGGCGCTCTGGGCGATCGAGCACGGGCTGCGCGTGCGCGGAGTGATCCGATCGCCCCTGCTCGGCCCGGCCGGGAACCGGGAGTTCTTTCTCTGGCTGCGGAGCGAGTAGCAACCGATGAGGAAGATCGGCATCTGCTACCACCCCAGCCTGACCGGCGCGAAGACGCTGGCCGAGCGTCTGGCAGGCCGCGCGCGTGAACAGGGCGTCGACGTCTGGCAGGCCGCGCTCTCGTCGGACGCGGCGAGCGATGAGCTCGTTGCGCAGACGCCGTCATCGGATCTACTGGTTTGTGTCGGCGGTGACGGCACGGTGCTGCATGCCTCCGCGGTGGCGAGCGCGGCGAGCGTGCCGCTCTTCGGCGTGCGCATGGGCCGGCTGGGCTTCCTCTGCGAGGTGACCGAGGACGAGGCAGAGCCCGCGCTCGACCGTGTGCTCGCGGGCGAGGCGCGCGTGGAGCAGCGATCGATGGTGCAGGCGCAATTGAACAGTGACGAGCCGGCGCACGCGCTGAACGATGTCGTGATCGGCCGTCGAGGGATGGGGCGCACCGTCTCCGTGGGCGCTCGCATCGATGGCGTGCTCGTCGCGGAGTACCGCGCGGACGCGGTGATCGTGGCGACCGCGACCGGATCGACTGGCTACGCGCTCTCCGTCGGCGGGCCAATCGTGCACCCAACCTCGAACGAGGTCGTCGTCGTACCCGTCGCGCCACACCTCTCGCGCTCGAACGCGCTGGTGCTGCCTGGCGATGCGCGCATCGAGCTTGAGGTGGCGCGCGGCTTCGAGGCGTACATGACGATCGACGGTCAGCTTGAGCAACCGGTGCCGGATGGCGCGGTCGTGCGCGTCTCGCGCTCACCTCGTTCGGCGGACTTCTTGCGGCTCGGCGGCGAGGAGCAGTTCTACTCCCACCTCGCGCGTCGCCTTGGCTGGTTGAGGCTCGACCACGTGCTCGACGAAGAAGATACGGCTGGCGATCACGGCGGCGAGGCTGGCGCGTGAACGACGTACCGATCCCTGAGCTCGTCTCGTCCGAGGTTCGTCTCGATGACTTCCTCTTCGGTGCCGTGACCGACCGCCTGCGATACGCGGACGGCCAGGAGATCCAGCGCGACGTGCTAAGGCATCCCGGTGTCGTGGTGATCGTGCCGGTCGACGACCAGGGCCGCTGGCTGCTGATCCGCCAGTACCGCCACGGGGCGGGCAGGGTGATGCTTGAGTTGCCTGCCGGCACCGCCGAGGAAGGCGAACTGCCGCTTGTCACCGCGCACCGCGAGATCCGCGAGGAGACGGGCTTTGCTGCCGGGTCGCTGACGCGCATCGGCGGCGTGTGGGCCGCGCCGAGCTTCCTCGGCGAGTACGTCGACTACTTCGTCGCGACCGACCTGCGTCCCGATCCGCTGCCGCAGGACGACGACGAGAACCTGAGCGAGCCGATTGCGATGACCTCCGAGGAGGTGCTCGCGGCGATCGACGACGGTACGATCGAGGACGCGAAGACCATCGTCGCGACGCTGCTCTGGCAGCGCCACGAAGCCGCCGCGACCGCTGCCGGGCCCTCAGGCACTTGACCGAACGCGCCGTGCGGCGAATAGTCCCTTAGACGCCCAACTGAACCCAACGAGGGTAATTACTTGGCCGAAACGCTTCAGCACGACATCGTGATCATCGGCGGCGGTGGTGCCGGCCTACGGGCTGTGATCGCAGCAGCCGAGGCCTATCCCGACCTCGACATCGCGATGGTCTCCAAGGTCTATCCCATGCGCAGCCACACCGTCTCCGCCGAAGGCGGGGCGGCGGGCGTGATCAAGCCCAACGACACGGCCGACGACCACATCCACGACACCATCTCTGGTGCCGACTGGCTGGCTGATCAGGATGCGGTTGAGTACTTCGTTGATGAGGCTCCCAAGGAACTGACGCAGCTTGAGCACTGGGGCTGCCCGTGGAGCCGCGAGCCGGACGGCAGCGTCGCAACGCGCCCCTTCGGTGGCATGATCATCGAGCGCACGTGGTACGCCGCCGACAAGACCGGCTTCCACATGCTGCACGCGCTTTTCCAGACCTCGCTGAAGCACACGCAGGTCACCCGCTACGACGAGTGGTTCGCGACTCGTTTGCTCGTCGAGAACGGGCGCTGCCAGGGCTTGACGGCGATCGACCAGCGCACGGGGCAGGTTCAGACGATCCTCGCCAAGGCGGTGATCATGGCTACCGGCGGTGGCGGACGTATCTTCCCGTTCACGACGAACGCCTCGATCAAGACCGGCGATGGCATGGGCATGGCCTACATCGCCGGCGTGCCGCTCAAGGACATGGAGTTCGTCCAGTACCACCCCACGGGCCTGCCCGGCACCGGCATCCTGATCACCGAAGCCGCGCGAGGTGAGGGCGGCATCCTGATCAACAACAAGGGCGAGCGCTACCTCGAACAGTACGACCTCGGCACCCCGCTCGATGTGAGCGACCCCGAGCACCCGCAGAAGCGCACGATGGAACTTGGCCCTCGCGACCGCCTCTCGCAGGCGTTCATGCACGAGCAAGAGAAGGGCAACGTGATCGAGGGTGAGTTCGGCACGTATGTGAACCTCGACGTTCGCCATCTCGGCGAGAAGGAGATCGACCGCAAGATCCCGTTCGTGCGCGAGCTCGCGAAGAACTACGGCAACGTCGATCCTGTCTACGAGCCGATTCCCGTCCGGCCGGTTGTCCACTACATGATGGGCGGCATCTCGACCGACATTGAGGCGCGCACGAACATTCCCGGCCTCTATGCTGCCGGCGAGTGCGCCTGCGTCAGCATCAACGGCGCGAACCGCCTTGGCTCAAACTCGCTGACGGAATTGCTTGTCTTCGGCGCGCTCGCCGGGACTGGTGCCGCCGAGTGGGCGCTCGAACACCCGGAGATGGACACGGCAGCGCTTGAGCAACAGGCCGAGGCTGAGCGTCGCCGCATCGCGGACGACTTCATCAACAAGATGGACGGCACCGAGCGCATCGCGACGATCCGCACCGAGCTTCAATCCTCGATGGAGGAGGGCGCCGGCATCTACCGCACGGAGGCATCGCTGCAGTCGACGGTCGACAAGATCGCCGAGCTGAAGCGGCGCTTCAAGAACATCGGACTGGACGACCACAGCCTCAGCTTCAACACCGAGCTAACGTCTGCGCTTGAGCTTGAGTTTATGCTCGAGATCGCCGAGGCGCTCGCGCATTCGGCGCTGCAACGCAAGGAGTCGCGCGGCTCGCACCAGCGCACCGACCACACCGACCGCGACGACCAGAACTACCTGAAGCACTCGTTGGCGCACCGTACGGACGGCGCACCGCGTATCGAGTACCAGGACGTCGTCATCACCAAGTGGCCGCCTGCCGAGCGCGTATACGGCGCCGAGGAGACGGTAGTGAAGACGGACGACGAGTAATGGCGGACACGATCAAGCTTGAGGTCTTTCGCTACCACCCGGAGGGCGGGGGCGAGCCGCTGTTCGACACCTACGAGGTGCCGTTCCGCGACGACTGGGTCGTGCTCGACGCGCTGAACCATATCAAGGACGAGATCGATGGCTCGCTGACCTATCGCTGGTCCTGCCGCATGGGCGTCTGTGGCTCGTGCGGGATGATGGTGAACGGCGATCCTCGGCTGACCTGCTCCGCATTCCTCCGCGACTTCGCGCCCGGCCCGATTCGGGTCGAGCCGCTGAACGGATTCCCGGTCGAGCGTGACCTTGTCGTCGTGCTCGACGACTTCATGGAGAAGCTCTCTGCGGTGAAGCCGTGGATGATCCGCGAGGTCGAGAAGCCGGTCTCCGAGGGTGAATACCTCCAGAGCCCCGCTCAACTTGCGAAGTTCAAGCAGTACAGCATGTGCATCAACTGCATGCTCTGCTACGCAGCCTGCCCGGTGTACGCGCACGAAGACGAGTTTGTCGGCCCGGCCGCGCTCGCGCTCGCGCAGCGCTACAACCTCGACTCCCGCGACGACGGCAACGACGAGCGCAACAAGCTCGTCTGGTCCGACGAGGGCATCTGGGACTGCACATTCGTCGGCGAGTGTTCGGTCGTCTGTCCGAAGCACGTCGACCCCTCTGGCGCGATCCAGCAGGCGAAGGTGATGAGCACCCAGGAATGGATGCAATCGTTCCTGCCGTTCGGGAAGAAGTAGGGGCCGCGATCATGTCGAACCCACTGCCGCGCCGGCACTCCAACTCGTGGTGGCTGCGCCGTCCGTCGTACTTCATCTTCATGATGCGAGAGTGGTCGGCGGTCTTCGTCGCCATCTACGCCGTACTGCTGCTGATCCTGACGTCGAAGGTGCTCGAGGGCGAAGCCGCCTACCAGAGCTTCGTTGACGATGTGTTGGCCGCACCCGCGATGATCGCGTTCCACGCCGTTGCGCTGGCCTTCGCGCTGCTACACACGATCACCTGGTTCATGGCCGTGCCAAAGGGATTGCCGCTGCGACGCGGCGAGGACCTGGTCCCGCCGATGCTGATCGTGGGCGGCGCGTACGCCTCGTGGATCGGCGTCTCAATCATCGTCGCTGCGCTGTTCTTGCTGGACTGAGGGAGCCTCGATGCGTCACTCGAACGAACCGCTGCTCTGGGCGCTCTTCTCAGCCGGAGGCGTGCTGACGGCGCTGCTGGCGCCGGTGCTGATCGTGATGACCGGCTTCGTACTGCCGTCCGACGAGATCGCGTTCACGCGCGTGGAGGACATCTTCACCAACGTGCTGGTGCGCCTCGTGATTCTCGCGCTGACATCGCTGGCGTTCATGCACTTCGCGAATCGCTTCCGCCACACGCTGAACGACATGGGGCTGGCGAAGTCGCTCTTCATGCCCGCGAGCCTGCTCAGCTACGCTCTCGCGCTGGCCGGCACCGTCTGGGCCGCGACGATCGTTCTCAACTAGGCGCTCTCAGGCAGGCACTTCTCAGCGAGTCGTCCCCACCGAGGGGCGATGGCCCAGCGACCTACCTTCTGACCGACCTGCCGACGAATCACGCACTGACTCGTGGACGCGGACTGACCGTCCGACGTACCCGACGTACCGACTGACGATCTGACTGACTGGGGAGTGAGACGGCTGCCCTACGGGCGCAGCCGTGGAGCGGACGCGTCCGACCTACGGGCGCGTCATCGCCTCCGGGTCGATCCACTCCGCGAACTGCTCTTCGGTCAGCACGCCCAGTTCGATCGCGGCCTCGCGCAGCGTCGTGCCCTCGGTGTGGGCCTTCTTCGCGACCTTCGCCGAGTTGTCGTAGCCGATGTGCGGGTTGAGAGCGGTCACGAGCATCAGCGAGGACTGCATCAACTCGTCGATGCGATCCGTGTTGGCCTCAATGCCGACGACGCAGTTGTCGGTGAAGGAGACCGCCGCATCGCCCAGCAGGCGGATGCTTTGCAGCGTGTTGTAGACGATCACCGGCTTGAAGACGTTCAGCTCGAAGTGCCCGGTCGCGCCACCGACGTTGACGGCGACATCGTTCCCGATCACCTGTGCGCAGACCATCGTCATCGCCTCGGGCTGGGTGGGGTTCACCTTGCCCGGCATGATCGATGAGCCCGGCTCGTTCCCCGGCAGCCGCAGTTCGCCGAGTCCGGCGCGCGGCCCGGAGCCGAGCAAACGAATGTCGTTCGCGATCTTCATCATCGAGACGGCGATCGTCTTCAACTGGCCGGAGAGCTCGACCTGCGCGTCGTGCGCGGCGAGCGACTCGAACTTGTTCGGCGCGGTTACGAAGGGCAGGCCCGTGATCTTGGCGATCTCGACGGCGATGCGCTCCGCGAACTCGGGGTGCGAGTTGAGGCCGGTGCCGACGGCCGTGCCGCCGAGCGCCAGCTCGTACAGCCGAGGGAGCACGCCTTCGACGCGGGCGATGCTGTTCTCGACCTGCTGCACGTAGCCTGAGAACTCTTGCCCCAGCGTGAGCGGGACGGCGTCCATCAGGTGTGTACGGCCGATCTTCACGATGCCGTCGAATGCCTTGGTCTTCGCCGCCAGCGTCTTCTGGAGGTGCTGGAGGCCCGGAACGAGCACCTGCACGACCTGCTCCGCCGTCGAGACCGACATCGCACCGGGGAACGTGTCGTTCGACGATTGCGACATGTTCACGTGATCGTTCGGGTGAACCGGATCCTTCGACCCCATCTCGCCGCCGAGCAACTCGATCGCGCGGTTCGAGATTACCTCGTTCGCGTTCATGTTGGTCTGCGTGCCGGAGCCAGTCTGCCAGACGACGAGCGGGAAGTGGTCATCGAGTTCGCCGTCGATCACCTGTTGGGCGGCCTGGCGAATCACATCAGCGAGTCCGGAGTCGAGCTTGCCGAGATCCTCGTTGACCGTCGCTGAGGCGTGCTTCACGATGCCGAACGCGCGAATGATCGCGCGCGGCATGCGCTCCCCGCCGATCTTGAAGTTCTGGAGCGAGCGCTGTGTCTGCGCGCCCCAGTACACGTCTGAGGCGACTTCAATCGTCCCCATGCTGTCTGATTCGGTACGGGTGCCTGCATCGGCCATCGTTCGCTCCGCTCGTTCCTTGCTCTGGCAGTGTGCGCCTCTCGGCGCCTCGTGTGTTCGCGCTATGCGCTCGGTGTCTCGGCGACAAGTTCCAGTACGGCCTTGCCAGCCTCGGTCATGGCCGCAGCTTCATCGTCGCTGAGGTCGAAGTCGTGGATCGCCTCGACGCCACCCGCGCCGAGCGTGACCGGCACACCGACGTATGCGTCGCTGATGCCGTACTCGCCGCCGAGCAGTGCGCAGCAAGGGAGGACGCGCTTCTCATCGAGTAGCACGGACTCCACCATCTCGCCGATCGCCGCGGCGGGCGCGACGAACGCGCTGCCGGTCTTCAGCAATCCGACGATCTCAGCGCCGCCCTTCGTCGTGCGGTCGACGACCGCTGCGACGCGGTCGGCCGCCATCAGCTTCGTGATCGGTACGCCGCCGACGCCTGCGTTGGAGACCAGCGGCACCATCGTCGCTTCGGTGTGGCCGCCGAGGACCCATGCGTTCACGTCGCGGACGGACACGCCGAGCTCCATCGCGATGAACGTGCGGTAGCGGCTGCTGTCGAGCAGACCACCCTGGCCGACCACGCGGCTGGACGGGAAGCCGCTGGCTTCGAGCGCCACGTGGCACATCGCGTCCATCGGGTTCGCGAGCATGATCAACACTGCGTCCGGGGACTGCTCAGCCGCCGCGGAGGCGACGCTGCGCACGATGTTGGCGTTGGTTCCGAGCAGGTCCTCGCGGGTCATGCCCGGCTTGCGCGGCACACCGGAGGTGATCACCACGACATCGGACCCGGCGGTGTCGGCCCAGTCATTCGTGCCGGTGACATTCCCGCTGAAGTCGACCCAGGGGGCGGACTCCGCGATGTCGAGCGACTTGCCCTGCGGCAGGCCCTCCACGATGTCGATCAACGTGACGTCGGCATATCCGCGTCCTGCGACCTGCTGGGCACTGGCTGCGCCGGTCATGCCGGCTCCTACGATGGTTACTTTCTTACGCACGGGTGCTCCTCTCGTCTCTGTGAGTTATCGAACATTTGGTGCCGCGGGAAGGGACGTTCGTCCTTCCGCGGCGGGTCTGGCGTCAGGCCATTGCCGCTTGCAGGCCCTCGTCGAGCGCGTCGAGGAACTCGTTGGTGGTCAGCCACGGTGCATCCGGGCCGATCAGCAGCGCCAGGTCCTTCGTCATGGCCCCGCCCTCGACGGTCTCCACGCAGACTCGCTCAAGCGTGTCAGCGAAGGCCGCGAGGTCGTCGTTGCCATCGAGCTTGGCGCGATGCGCCAGCCCGCGGGTCCAGGCGAAGATCGAAGCGATCGGATTCGTCGATGTCTCTTCGCCGGCCTGGTGCTGGCGGTAGTGACGGGTGACGGTGCCGTGTGCGGCCTCGGCCTCGACGGTTTGGCCGTCGGGCGTCATCAGCACGGAGGTCATCAGACCGAGCGAGCCGTAGCCCTGCGCGACCATGTCCGACTGGACATCGCCGTCGTAGTTCTTACAGGCCCAGATCACCGCGCCGCGGCCCTTCAGGACCTGTGCGACGACATCGTCGATCAGCCGGTGCTCGTACCAGATGTCGGCGGCCGCGAACTGGTCGGCGAACTCCGCATCGAAGACTTCCTGGAAGATGTCGCGGAACTGACCGTCGTACTGCTTGAGGATCGTGTTCTTCGTCGAGAGGTAGAGCGGCCACTTGCGGATCAGCGAGTAGTTCATGCAGGCGCGAGCGAACCCGCGGATCGACTCATCGACGTTGTACATGCCCATCGCGACGCCGGAGGTCTCGAAGTTCATGACCTCGTGCTCGATCGGGTCGCCGCCGTCGGCCGGCTCGAAGCTCATCTTCAGCTTGCCGGGACCGGGGACGCGGAAATCGGTGGCGCGGTACTGATCGCCGTAGGCGTGGCGGCCGATCACGATCGGCTGCTCCCAGTTCGGAATCAGGCGCGGCACGTTGTTGCAGATGATCGGCTCGCGGAAGACGGTGCCGCCGAGGATATTGCGGATCGTGCCGTTTGGCGAGCGCCACATCTCCTTCAGGCTGAACTCCTCGACACGGTCTTCGTCGGCCGTGATCGTGGCGCATTTCACGCCAACGCTGTGCTCCTGGATCGCCCGCGCGGAGTCAATCGTGATCTGGTCGTTGGTAGCATCGCGGGACTCGATGCTGAGGTCGTAATACTTGAGATCGATATCGAGGTAGGGAAGGATCAACTTCTCGCGAATGAAGCCCCACATGATGCGGGCCATCTCATCACCATCGAGTTCGACGACAGGGTTTGCTACGGGGATCTTGCTCATGCACTCCTCATCCGAGGTTCGATTCGGTGGTTAGGGCGTGTCACTGCTGGAGTCACAGGCGCTGAATCTGAGTATAGAACGATCCAGTCGTTGCCGCCTGTCGGCGGGCTGCCTATAAAGGCACGTTCCCGTGCTTTTTCGCGGGCAGGCTCTGCGCCTTGCCGCGCAGCATCTGCAGCGCTCGCGCGATACGGGTGCGTGTCTCGCTCGGGTCGATCACGTCGTCGACGTAGCCCTTCGACGCCGCGATGTACGGGTGTTCGTAACGCTGCTTGTAGTCCTCGACCAGTTCCGCGCGCACGGTCTCGGCGTCGTCGGCGTTCTGCATCTCGCGACGGCCGATGATGTTGATCGCTGCGGAGCCCTCCATGACGGCGATCGCTGCCCCTGGCCACGCGTAGTTGATGTCCGCGCCCAGGTGCTTGGAGCCCATCGCGTCGTATGCGCCGCCGTAGCCCTTGCGCGTGATGATCGTGACCTTTGGCGTCGTTGCCTCGGCGTAGGCGTACACGAGCTTCGCGCCGTGGGTGATGATGCCGCCCCATTCCTGCGAGAGACCGGGCAGGTAGCCGGGCACGTCGACGAGCGTGATGATCGGCAGGTTGAACGCGTCGCAGAAGCGCACGAAGCGCGCTGCCTTGCGCGACGAGTCGATGTCGAGCACGCCGCCGAGGTAGATCGGCTGGTTGCCGACGACGCCGACGCTCTGTCCGTCGATGCGCCCGAATCCGACCACGATGTTTTGCGCGAAGTATTCGTGGACCTCCATGAAGTCGCCGTTGTCGACGACGCGCTCGATCACGTCGCGCATGTCGTACGGCAGGGCCGCGTCTTCCGGCACGATCGAGTCGAGGTCGTTCAGTGCGCGCGACGGCGAGTCGCCGGTGTCGGCGCGCGGGGCCTCGTCCATGTTGTTCGACGGCAGGAACGAGAGCAGGTGCCGCGCGGCCTCCAGGCACTCTTCCTCGGTGTCGACGACCAGTTGCGCGACGCCGGATTTCGCGGCGTGCGACATCGCGCCGCCCAGTTCCTCGGGTGTCGTGTCCTCGCCGGTCGCCATCGCGATCACGTCGGGCCCGGTGATGAACATCTGGGAGGTGTCCTTCACCATGAATATGAAGTCGGTCATGGCCGGGGAGTAGACCGCGCCACCGGCGCAGGGCCCCATGATCAGGCTGATTTGCGGAATCACGCCAGAGGCGTGGACGTTGCGCAGGAAGATGTCGCCGTAGCCTGCAAGCGAAGAGACCCCCTCCTGAATACGCGCGCCGCCGCCATCGTTGATACCGATGATCGGCGCGCCGTTCTGCACGGCAAGATCCATCACCTTCACGATCTTGCGACCCACGACCTCGCCGAGTGACCCGCCGTACACGGTGAAGTCCTGCGCGAAGAGGTAGACGGGGCGACCATCGACGGCGCCCCAGCCGGTGACGACGGCATCGCCGAAGAAGCCCTCGGCGGTCGCGCTGTACTCGTCGACGGCGAGCGAGTCGAATTCGACGAACGTTCCCGGGTCGAGCAGAACGTCGATGCGTTCGCGAGCCGTGAGCTTGCCCTGCTCATGCTGACGGTCAATGCGTACCTGACCGCCGCCAAGGGCAGAGCGCTGGCGCAGTTCTTGAAGCTGATCGGCCTGGTCGTCGGAGCTCACGAGATCGCCTCCAAAGGCTCACCTGAACGGCTATCCGCGCAGTATCGGGTGACTGGCATCAGTGCGCCAGTCCGCTAGCGGGGACGCGGGAGGGTCAGCGTGTCGCCCGGCTGGAGCGCCGCAAGCTCGTCGACGGTGATGCCGTTCGCCGCGGCAAGCAATTCGATCGTCGTGTCATGGTCGTTCGCGATCGCCCACGCCGTGTCGCCGGCCTGCACGACGTAGACGGAGGGATCGCCCGCCGCTGCGCCGCCGCTGTCCGGGGTCGCGGTCGGTTCAGCTCCGCCGTCCTCGCCGGCGTCCGGGAGCTTCAGTTCCTGCCCGACGAAAATCAGGGTCGCATCGGTCAGGTCGTTGAGCGTGAGAATTGCGTCGACGGTCGTGTTGAAGCGATCTGCGACCTCGGAGAGCGTGTCGCCAGCTTCGACGATGTAGGTCGCGGGTTGCAGCGGCGCGTTTGGCGCGGCTGCAGCGACGATCGTCGGCTGGGGGTCGACCGGGAACGGGGTGGCCGTGGCGATCGATGCGGGCGTCTCGGCGGTCGGTTCGGGGGTAGCGTCGTCATCGCCGCCGCAAGCAGCGAGGATCAACGCGCCGGTCGCAGCGATTGTCAGCAGATGCGTACGCATGGAGTGATCGCAAACCGGGGGAGACGCGGCAAGCGTACCGCGCACCACGGCACAAGACAACAGATCGCGGGACCGCTCGTGGCTAGTTGAGGAGCAGACCCTCAAGCACCGCTGCCGTGATCTCCAGCATCGTGCCGAGATCGGCAAGCGAGACGTTGTCAATGTCGTCGCCTGCCTGGTGGATTAGCGGATCGTCGCCGCTGTGCACCGTGATCGCCGGGACTCCCTCGGCGGCGAAGACCGCGTGGTCCGACGAGGCGCTCGGAGGGAAGCTGCCGGGCAAGACGATGTGTCCGAGCGTCAGCGCGGCGGCGGAGGCGCGGACCGCGAGCGCGCGGCCCGCGGCATCGCGATCGGCGATGAACTCGGCCCTCGTCAGCTTGCCGACCATGTCGAGGTTCAGCATGAATCGGGCATCGCCGACATCGTGCTGCTCGACGAAGGCCTGCGAGCCGACGAGCCCGATCTCTTCGGAGCCGAACGCGACGTAGCAGAGGCCGTCAGCGTGGTGCGTGCGCGCGACCTCGATCATCGCTGCCGTGCCCGACGCGTTGTCGTTCGCACCCGGCCCCTCGACAACCGAGTCGTAGTGCGCGCCAACGTACGCGTTGCAATGCTCCGTGGGCCGCGCGACGACGTTCTGCGACGGGCGCTCTCCGACCTCCTGCTGCGACGTCACCGTAACCGTCCCGCCATCACCCCCAAACAGATCGAGCGCGGTGCCGTCTGCCTGATCGATCCCGACGACCGGGATCGTGATCCCGGCGGTCTCGGATAGCGCGCCTGCGAGGAGGCCGGGGACGTTGTTGATCACGATCAGAGCGACGGCACCCGCCTGCTGCGCGTTGAGCGCCTTCGTGTCGAATCGCAGGATGCCGCGGTCCACGACAACGATCGCGTCCGCCACATCGAGCCGATCGAGGTCGGTGACGCCGCCGAGAGCGGCGCGAACCAGGGGGCCGCTGACCGACGCGTTCGGTGACAGCCGCAGGCCACGCGCCGACTCCAGCAGCGAGCCGTCAGCCAGTGCGAGCGAGGAGCGATCCTCCGCGAATGGGGCATCGAAGCTCTCGATCGTGACGTCGTAACCCGCTGCCTCCAGTTGGGTGGCGATGTACTCGGCGGCGCTGCGCTCCTCGTCGCTGGTCGAGGTGCGGCTGCCGATCTCCTCGACGAGGACGCGCACGTCATCGAACGCGCGCTCGGCGTCGGTTGCCGCGAATGCGGACGGCTCGGGCCGCGCGATAGTCGCTGCTGCGGCAGCGGTCGGGGCGATCGACGTCGGCTCGGTCGCGACGCCGGATGCGGTGCCCTCGTTACCCGCACACGCGGCGAGCGTCAGCGCGAGGGCAGCGAGGATGGCGAGGGCGGATCGTCGACCGCGTGATCGTCGATGGACCGTACCCCGTCGGGTCGTCTCAGCGTGCATGAAGTGAACGGTCGGCGGTTAGCGGCGGGAGCGGCGGTTTGCGAACCAGCGACGCAGCCGAACCCACGGCGGTGTCGTTGCCCCGTAGTTGATTTCCTGGCCTCGCCAGTAGGTGCTGCCGCTGGGACCGCTCTTCGTGCTGAAGACGGTGGCGGCGAAGGCTGAGACGAACAGAATCACGCCTGCCAGCAGCATCCACGTTCGTGCCGGACCGAGGAACCGACCAAGCAAGAACGAACCGAGAATCAATACGAATGAGGCGATCATCACCTGACTGATCGAGATCCGCGAGATCTTGCGCACGAGCGCGCGCTGCTGATCGGCGACCGCGCCAGCCAGGCGGCGGAGCAGACGCTTTCGATTGCGGGCGCGGCGGCTCTCGGGATCGGGGAACTGCTCGATCTTGTCGAGGATTTCGTTGATCTCTTGCTCAAGCCGGTCGTCTGGCATCAGCCTGCTCTTCCGGTTCCGGGTGGGTGCCGATCTCGCCGAAGTCTGGTCACCATTGTAGCAAGTAGGAGGCCGCACGGTTCAGCTTCGACTGGAAGGGTCACCCCAGCCGCCGCCACCGGGTGTCTCCACGCGCAGACGGTCGCCGATATCGACCTCGACCTGCGCCCGCGCACCAAGATCCTCGACCGTGCCGTCCGCGCGGAACAGTGTGTTGCGGCCGGGCGTGGCGTTACCGCCGCCGGCCAACCCCCACGGGGCGAAGCGACGGCGTTCGCTGACCAGCGTAACGGTGGCGCGATCGTGGAAGACGTACTCGCGGATCAGGCCATCGCCGCCTGGATGCTGGCCATCGCCACCGCTGTCCGGGCGAACCTCGTAGCGGTCGACGGTGAACGGGTAGGCGAGGGGGAGCGCCTCGACGGGCGTGTTCATCGTGTTCGTCATGTGCGTATGCACGGCCGATCGGCCGTCGCGCTGCGGCCCGCCGCCCGCACCGCCGGCGATCGTCTCGTAGTACGCGTACGGCCGCTCGCGGGCGCTGTCGTAGCCGCCGATCGTGATGTTGTTCATCGTGCCCGACGACGCCGCGGGGATGCGGTCCGGCACCGCCTGCGCGAGCGCGCCGAGCGCGACGTCGGTGATGCGCTGCGAGGTTTCGACGTTGCCGGCGGAGACCGCGCGCGGCGGGCCGGCGGCGACGACGGATCGCTCCGGCAGCGTGAAGCGGATCGGCCGGTAGCAGCCCTCGTTCGCGGGCGCGTCGATGCCGGCGAGGCAACGGATCGAGTAGTAGCAGGCGGACTGCGTCACGGCCGCGACCGCGTTGAGCGAGGCCTCCTCCGTCTCGGCGTCGGTGCCGCTGAAGTCGAAGTGCGCGGCGTCACCCTCGATGTTCAGCGCGAGGCGGATCGTCAGGCCGTCGTCGCCGACCTCAAGCCGGTCTTCGAATTCGTAGCGGCCGTCTGGCAGCTCCGCGATCACGGCGCGGACGACACGCTCACCGTGGGCTAGCAGCGCGACGGTGCGTTCCGCGAGTGTTTCGATGCCGAGGCGCTGCGAGAGCGCGGTCAGCCGTCGATCGCCAAGCGCGACGCTGGCGAGTTGCGCGCGCAGGTCTCCCTCGCGCTCGATCGGTGCGCGGCTGTTGCGGACGATCAATGCCGTTGCGGCGGCCTCCGGTTCACCCGCGCGGATCAGGCGGATCGGCGGGATCACCAGCCCCTCCTGCAGCAGCTCACGTGCGACTGGCATCGAGCCGGGGGCCATACCGCCGATGTCGGCGTGGTGGGCGCGCGACGCGACGTACCCGATCGGCTCTGGCTGTCCCGCGAAGACCGGGGCCACCGTCGTAATGTCCGGCAGGTGTGTTCCTCCGAGGAACGGGTCGTTGAGTGCCAGCACATCGCCGGGCTCGAACGGCGCGAGATCCATCACCGCGCGCACGGCGGTGGGCATCGCGCCGAGGTGCACCGGCATGTGCGCCGCCTGCGCGATCATCTGGCCTTCGGCGTCGAAGACCGCGCACGAGTAGTCGCGGCGCTCCTTAATGTTCGGCGAGTAGGCGGTGCGGCCGAGCGCCTCGCCCATCTCCTCGGCGATCGATGTCAGCGCGGCCTCCGTGATCGCGAGATCGGAGGCGCTGACGTTGGCGCGTCCGCTGGTCACGATCGCTCCAGCAGCAGGTTGAGGCGCTGATCGACGGAGGTATGCCATCCCGGCGGGATCAGCGTCGTGGAGTCGAGCTGCGTCACGACGGCGGGCCCGTCGATCCGATCGCCAGGCACGAGGCCGGCACGATCGACGAACTGCGTCGCCAGTTGCTCGCCGCTGAACCAGACGTCGGCGGTCGTGGTCTCGGTGGCGTCGACAGCCGGTTCCGGCACGGGGTCGATGTCTGCGCCGGGCACGCGCGCGGTGACGCGCACGTTCACGACCTCAACGGCAACTTCGGCGTCGTGGTGCGCGAAGCGGGCCTCGTGCAATTCGTCGAAGGTTGCGCGCGGTGCATCGACGTCGAGCGTAGCGGCGAGTTCGCCGTCGGGGCTGCCTTCGAGCCCGACGGTCAGTTCGTACGACTGTCCGAGGTAACGAAGATCCAGCTCGTAGTCGAGCCGTGGTTCGCTCATCTCGAGGCGCGCTCGGGCCTCTTCGCCGGCCGCGATCAGCGACTCACGGAGCGCCGGGGCGCTCTCCGGCGTCAGCGGCAGCAACACGGAGCGAACGCGGGTCGCCGTCAGGTCACTGCGCACCGCGCCGAGCGCGGCCAGCACGCCAGGCATCGGCGGCACGAGCACGCGCGGCATCTCCAGCGCGTCCGCGAGCGCGCAGGCGTGGAGCGGTCCGGCACCTCCGAAGGCGACGAGCGTGAACTCGCGAGGGTCGTAGCCGCGCTGCACCGAGACGACGCGCAGCGCACGCTCCATGTTGGCCGTCGCGACATCGACGACCGCCTGTGCTGCCGCCTGCGGGTCGCCGCCGAAGGCGTGGACGACGCCGGAAGCCGCGCGTCGCGAGCGGCGGACATCGAGCGTCATCGCCCCGCCGAGCAACCCGCCGCCAAGCCGCCCGAGCACTGCCTGTGCGTCGGTGACAGTGAAGTCTTGCCCGACCCCGTAGCAGGCGGGTCCCGGGTCGGCGCCTGCCGACTGCGGACCGACGCGCAGCGCACCACCGGCGTCGATCCGGGCGATCGAGCCGCCGCCGGCGCCGACGGTGTGGACATCGACGACCGGTGTGCGCGCTCGCAGGTGGTCGATCACGACATCGCCGCGCATCGGTAGCGCGCCGTCGCAAAGCGCGACGTCGGCGGAGGTGCCGCCCATGTCGAACGTGAGGATGCGGTCGATCCCGGCGCGCTGTGCGAGCGTGAGCGCGCCACCGACGCCGGCCGCGGGACCGGAGAGCAACGTGGCGACCGGCAGCTGACTGGCCTGCTCGGCGCTCGCCGCGCCGCCGTCGGACTGCAGCACGCGGAGCGGACCACTGCCTCGGTCCGCCAGCCCGGCGGCGAGCCGTGCGAGGTAGCGAGACATCACGGGACCGACATACGCGTTCAGCACCGTCGTGGCCGTTCGTTCGACCTCGCGGTACTCGGGCGATACTTGCGAGGAGAGCGAGAGGTACAGGGCGGAACCACCGTCGTCACGATCGCCAGCAGCCACGGCAGCGGTGAACAGTTCTTCGAAGTCCGGGTTCGTGTAGGCGTAGAGCAGCGAGACGGCGAGCGCCTCGGCACCGCCCTCGCGCGCCTGCCGAACGAGGTCGGCGATCTCGTTCGCGTTGGGCGGCTGATCGACGCTGCCGTCGGGTCGCAGCTTCGCGCTCAGTTCGAGTTGGAGATCGGGCGGGATCAGCGGCTCGGGCGTCTCCGGCTGCAGGTCGTAGATGTCGGGTCGGTTCTGCCGGCCGATCACGAGTACGTCCCGCATGCCCTCGGTCGCGACGAGCGCGGTGCGCGCGCCTCGGCGCTGCAGCACGGTATTGGTCGCCACCGTGCTGCCGTGCATTACGAGGTCCGGTGCGCCACCGAGCGACTCGATACCGTCAAGCACCGCGCGCGACGGATCGTCCGGCGTCGAGAGGGCCTTGTGTACCTCGAACTGACCGTCGCGTGAGACGAGGAAGTCGGTGAACGTACCGCCGACGTCGACGCCGAGCAGCGTCGTCACGCGCCGTTGCCCGTCTCACGGAGGAAGCCGTGCATTGCGGCCGCGATCTGTTCCGGCTGTTCGAGGTGCAGCAGATGGCTCAAGTTCGGGAACTCATGGAACCGGCCGTTCGGCAGGGTGCGCATCATCTCATCGGCTGCATCGCGGCTGTGCACCATAGACGCGCCACCGCGCAGCACCAGCGTTGGACACTCGATCCCTGTCAGCAGTTCGCGGTTGTCCCACGGCGCGAACTGCGCCAGCGTCTGGCGGTCGTAGCCCTCGATGTAGCCGCCGCCGCGCGGCAGGAAGTTGGCGGCCATGATGCGCTCGACGGCGTCATCCTGCGCGTCCGGCCGTAGCCGAGTGACGCGAGCCCACGCTTCATCGGACGAGTCAAAGCTGAGGCCATCGCGGGCACCGGCTCGGTGCAGGTTCTCGCCCTGCGAATCTGGCGGGCGGGCGTCGATGTCGACGAAGATCGCGGCGCTGACGCGATCCGGCCGCGCTGCCGTGTAGCGCATCGCGATCAGGCTACCCATCGAGTGCCCCGCGAGCGCGACCGACGGCACATCGAGCACGTCGATCAGCCGATCGACGTCGTTGAGATAATCGTCAGGGGAGTACGCGCCGTTCCACTCGGACTCGCCGTGACCTCGCAGATCGAGCGCGGCGACACGGTACTCGGGCAGCTTTGGTGCGACGTCGTCCCACGCCCTCGCGTGCTGCGTGGAGCCGTGGAGCAGCACCAGTGTTGGGAGGTCGCCTTGTCCGGAGAGCGAGTAGTGCAGGCGCGGAACACCCTCGATGAAATGGTGCTGCATCCGCGAGGGCTGTGCGTCCGGCATGGCGCGCATCCTATCAGCGCGGCCGCTACCTTGACCCACCGGGGGCGCGTGGCTAGCGTGGATCGTCGATGTTCCGCACAGCAGACGTATCTGGATGGCAACGATGGTCACGCAAGTAGACACGTATCAGGTCGAGACCCGCACGGTGATCGGGAAGCGCGTCGCGGGGCTACGCCGTGACGGCATTCTTCCCGCCAACGTCTTCGGTCGCGGCCTCGAGTCGCTCGCGATTCAACTCCCCGAACGCAAGGCACACGAGATGCTTGTCGCGCACGGCCGGAACAACCTGATCGAGATTCAAGTTGCGGGCGAGAGCGAGCCGCGGCCCGTCGTTGTCCGTGACCTCAAGCAGCACCCGGTACACGGCGCGCTGCTGCACATCGACTTCTATCAGGTCGACCTCACGCGCACCCTTCGCGCGATGGTGCCGGTGACGCTGATCGGCACTGCGCCCGCTGTGAACATGTATGGCGGAATTCTGCTGCTGGAGACCGACGCGATCGATGTCGAGGCGCTCCCGGCAGCGATGCCCGATCACTTTGAAATCTCGGTCGACGGCCTCGAGGAAATCGATGATTCGGTCTCAGTTGACGCGATCGTCATGCCCGAAGGAGTGACCCTCCACACCGACGAGGCGGTTACAGTCGCTCGCGTCTCCCGCCCGCGTCTCGTGGTCGAGGAAGAAGAAGTGCTCGAGGGCGAAGAGGAACTGCTCGAGGGCGAAGAGGCTGCCGAGGGCGAAGAGGCTGCCGAGGAGTAGCGTCTCTCCGGCCGCTCGTTCAGCGGTGCTCATTCAGTCGTACGCTCGGTCGCGAACCGGTGCCTAGTCTCTCAGCGTCTCTCAGCCGAGGCGTGACCCGATCAGGTCGTGATCGCCGTTTAGATACTGCTCGATGTCGACCGTGCGCCGTCCCGGTCGCTGCACACTGAGCAGCGCCAGCGCGCCTTCGCCGCAGACGACGACCGCCATCGCGTTTCGACCGGGCAGCAGATCCGACAGCGGTTCGCCGTCACCCTCGACAACCGAGCCGGGGGCTTCCGCGAACGTTCCGTCCAGCGGCCACGCCTCGTGCACCGTCAGCGGCTGACCACCGGCACGCGTCGTTGCGGCGGGCCACGGCTGGAATGCACGGATGCGCTGCCAGATCGCGGTCGCGGGCTGCGACCAATCGATGACGCCGTCGGGCCGAGCGAGCCGCGGCGCGTGCGTTGCGAGCGACTGATCTTGCTCCTCAACGGAGAGATCGCCCGCGACCCACGCGGGCAACGTCTCGACGAGCAGCCGCGCACCGAGGCTGGCGACGCGATCGGTGACGGTCTCGGTCGTGTCGAGCGGATCGATCGGCGTTCGCACCTGCGCGACGACCGGCCCGGCATCGATCTCATGCACGACCCGCATGATCGTCGCGCCGGTCTCAGCGTCGCCAGCCAGGATCGCGGCGGCGACGGGCGACGCGCCGCGATGTCTCGGCAGCAGCGACGCGTGCACGTTCAGCACGTCGTGGGGGAAGGATTCCAGCAGGTGACCCGGCAGAATGTGGCCGGAAGCCGCCACGACCCCGACGTCAGCTTCGAAGCTGCTGAGCTGCTCGGTCTGCTCTCGTCGTAGCCGCTCCGGCTGAATGACGTCGATGCCTGCCGCCTCGGCCAGTTCCTTCACGGGCGTCGCGGTGCGTGCCGCGGACCGTCCGCGCCGCCGGTCGGGCTGGGTGACGACCGCGACGACATCGATGTCGGGAGCGTCGATCAAACCTCGCAGCGAGGGGAGGGCGTAGTCGGGGGAGCCGAAGAAGATGACGCGCATCATGCCAATCGTAGCAGCGAGGCGGCGGCCGCTACTCGCCGTCCTCGTGCCAGAGGTGGACGGAGCGGAACCGATCCGAGCGGTCGAAGAGGACGCCATCGCTCAGGCCACGCAGTGATCGCGGATGTGCGTAGAGTCGCTGCGGGCAGTGCAGCACGATGCTGGGTGCCATCTCGGCGAAGCGCTCCGTGAAGGCGGCATAGAGCTGACGGCGCTCCGCCTCGTCGAGCGTCGTGCGGCCAGCCTCCAGCAACGCGTCCGCGAGCGGGTCGTGGTATCCGGCGACGTTGCTGCCGGGAGCGAGAATCTGCGAGGTGTGCCACGCGCCGTACGGGTCGGGGTCGGCCCCGGTCTCCCAGCCGAAGATCGCCATCTCATAGTCGCGCGGCACGAGCCGTCGCGTGACCAGTTCCGAGGAGGGGACCGCCTCGACGTCGACGATGATGCCGAGCGCCGTCAGTCGGCGGGCGATCTCGGCGGCCAGCGCCTCGCGCAGCGGTTCGGTGTTCGTGACCAGCTCAAGCGTGAGCGCGAACCCGTTTCGTGATCGCTGGCCGGTCGGACCTTCGAGCCATCCGGCGACGTCCAGCAGTCCCGGCGCGGTGCTCGGATCGGGCCACTCGCCCGGCGCGTATGCCCATGAGCCGGGCAGGATCGGCCCGCTGCCGGGCGCGCCAGCGACGTCGGCCGCGCCGCCAGGAAGCGCGGCGAGCAGCGTCGGCACGTCGATCGCCGCCGCGATCGCTTGCCGCAGCGCGACGCTCGCCAGCGACTCTCGCTGGGTGTTGAGGTACAGCACCGTGTAGCCGCCCTCATCGAGTGCGGTCGTGGCGATCGAGGGTTGGACGGCGACCGCCCGCTGCTCGGCCGTCGCGGCGGCGTCAGTGGCGTCGTTGGCTGTCGCGGTTTCGCCACCGCTGAGCAGCGCGCCATGCAGTTCGCCGCTCGCAATCGCGGCGGTCAGCGCCGATCGATCACGGAAGAAGCGGAACTCGAACTCGCGGAGGCCGGGCAGTCCCTCGTGGTACGTGGTGTGCCGCTCAAGCAACGCGCGCCGCGTCGTCAGTTCGACCACGCGGAACGGCCCGGTACCGATCGGTGCTCGGTTGAATGGCGCGTCGAAGATCGCGGCGGCGTCGAGCCCGGCGAGCTGGTGCTCCGGCACGATGCCGAGTGCCGCGCGGGTGAGGAACGACGCGGAGATCTCCGGCAGCACCATCTCCACCGTCAGCGCATCGACGACCGTGACATCGACGCCTGCCCACGCCGCAGCCAGCGAGGGGTCGCCGCGAAACGCCGACGCCTGTACGAGCGCGATGGTGAAAGCGACGTCCAACGCGTCGAATCGTTGCCCGTCGTGCCAGAAGACGTCGGCGCGGAGCTGGAAGCGGTAGCTGAGCCCGTCCGCAGTGATGTCCCATCGCTCGGCGAGGTTCGGCTGCGGCATGCCGCGTCCGTCGATGCGGGTGAGTCCGTCGAAGACCAGCGCGGCAATGTCGGCATCGGTCTCGTTCAGCCCGGCGAGCAGTGGGTTGATGCGTTCTGGCTGCCCGACAACACCCTCGACGTATCGCTCGATACGCGACGGCGTCGTCGAGTCGGCGAACGCGGACCAGCCGAGCACGAGCGCGGCGAATCCGACGGTTAGCAGACTGAGGTAGATCAGGCGGTCACGTAGCAGGGAAGCCATCCCGCGTGCGCCGCGCCCTAGGAAGCGGCGACACTCCAGGCGGAGACGGAGAGGAAGACGACAACCATCAGGATGGTGAGGCGGTGCAGGGAACGCTGCAGCCCTCGCTTGGTGCGGAAGGCGGCGTCCTGCCCACCGAGCGCCGCGCCGAAGCCGGTGCCGCGCACCTGTAGCAGCACGAGCACGATCAAGATCGATGAGATCAGAATCTGCGCGAGGTTGAGAAAGTCTTTCAATTCCATGTGATTCGAGGCTAACGCTGGTCGACGTGCACAGCAAGCACCGACGCTCCGCCCGCTCCTTAGCTCGTTGCGGCGGCGTCCGTGGCGATCGACGGGTCAACGAGATCGCGTTCGCGGAAGGCGCGCATCACCGCATCCGCCAGCAGGTCGGAGTCGTGGCGGTATCGATTGTCGGAATCGACGACGTCGGCGAGCAGGAGCCTCGCGGAACCGTATTCCGTGTCCCCCGGTGCCGCAACGGCCTCCGCGAGCAGATCGTCGGGGAGCGGCTCGGCGGGCAGGTTGCTGTTGGCGAGAACGACATCGGCGAACTGCTGGCCGCGCAGATGATCCGAGATCGCCTGGTAGTGCGCGGGCGCGTCGAAACCGTCGGTCTCGCCGCGCTGCGTGGCGACGTTGGTGACGAAGATCTTGTGTGCGCGCGAGATCAGCAGCGCGTCACCGATCTCACCGACGAGCAGGTTCGGCAGGATCGACGTGTAGAGGCTGCCGGGGCCGATCACGATCAGGTCCGCCTCAATCAGCGAGCGCACAACCTCGGGGTTTGCTCGCACGTTCGATGGTTCGACGTGCAGTCGCTCGACCGCTGATCCGTCCTTCGGGATCGTCGACTCGCCTTCGACGATCGTCCCGTCGGCCATCTCCGCCACGAGCTTCACGTCGGCGAGCGTCGAGGGCAGGATCGCGCCGCGGACGGCCAGCACCCGCGAGGTCTCGCGGATCGCCTCTTCCATGCTGCCGGTGACGCCGGCCATCGCGACGATGAAGAGGTTGCCGAAGGAGTGCCCGTCGATGGCGTTGCCACCCTCATCGAAGCGGTACTGGAAGAGCCGGTTGACCAGTGGTTCGGCGTCGGAGAGCGCCGCGATGCAGTTGCGGATGTCGCCGGGCGGAATCACGTCCATCTCGCGGCGCAGGCGTCCGCTCGACCCGCCATCGTCGGCGACGGTGACGACGGCAGTGAGATTCGTCGTGTGGGTCTTCAGGCCTCGCAGCAGGTTGGAGAGGCCCGTACCGCCGCCGATCGCCACGACCTTCGGGCCGGCCTGTTGGGCGCGCGCCGAGTAGATGAGGTTGACTAGCGGCTCCTCGTGCCGGCCTTCCGGCAGCAGCGCGGAGATCAGAGATCGGTTGAGGCGCCAGAAGGCGATGATCGTGAGGCCCGACGCGACCGCGAGGAAGAGCGCGCCTCGGCCCCAGCGCGGGATGAACTGGAGCGTCGCCCAGTAGACCCACTCGGGGAAGACATACGAGACATAAATCTCGCGGAGCAGGTACGAGAAGCCGAGTCCCATGATCGCGACGCTCGCGAGCATGAGCAGGAGCCAGCGTTTGACGCCAAGCCCGACATAGAGCCACTTGAAGAGGTTCTGGAGATTCACCGAAACTTGTCCCTCAGGCAGGACCCTCCACCTCCAGTAGACGCGGTTCTTCCGGCTCTGGTCAACGTTCGACGGCCACGAATGGCGCTAGCCGCCGTCCAGATGCTTGCGCAGCACATCGGCGGCCGTGTTGGGGTCGGAACGTCCACGCGTCTCGCGCATCACCTGACCGACGAGGAACTTGATCGCGCTGTCCTTGCCGCCGCGGTAGTCCTCGACGGCCTTCGGATTGGCCTCGATCACGCTGGTCGCGATGCCGTCGAGTTCGCCCGCGTCATCGACGCGTCCGAGGCCGCGAGCCTCAACGATCGCCTTCGGCATCTCCCCGCTCTCGCTCGCCGCGTGCAGCACCTCCTTGGCGGTCGGTCCCGTGATCGCGCCGCCCTCGACGAGCTCGACGAGTTCAGCGATGTGCGCTGGCGTCAGCTTGAGGTCTTCGAGTGACGCGTCCGGACCTCGCTGGTTGAGCAAGGCGGCGACGTCACCGATCAGCCAGCGGGCGATCGCGGTGGCGTGCTCGGTCGTCGAGAGTGCTGCGGCCTCCTCGAACGCCGCGGCGTGCTCGGGCGTCTCGGTCAGCATTCGCGCGTCGTCGGGGGCGAGCTGGTACTCCTGCTCGAATCGCGTGCGCTTCGCCTCCGGGAGCTCCGGCAACTGCGCGCGCAGCTCATCGACGACGCTTGCCTCCGTCAGCAGCGGCGGCAGGTCCGGTTCCGGGAAGTAGCGGTAGTCGTGCGCCTCCTCCTTCGAGCGCTGGGAGACGGTCTCACCAGTCGCATCGACGTAGCCGCGGGTCTCCTGGTCGATCGCGCCCCCGGCATCGAGGATCTCGGTCTGCCGCACGACCTCCGTGTCCAGCGCGCGCTGGATCGCGCGGAAGGAGTTCATATTCTTGACCTCGACCTTGGCGCCCAGTTCCTCGCTGCCACGTGGGCGCAGGGAGATGTTGGCATCGGAGCGGAATGAGCCCTTCTCCATGTCGGCGTCGGAGACCCGGATGTAACGGAGGATCTGACGCAGGTTGCGCAGGTAGGTGAGTGCCTCCGCGCTCGAGTGCATGTCGGGCGTCGTCACGACCTCCATCAGCGGCGCGCCGGCGCGGTTCGCGTCCAGCAGCGAGTAGCTGTCGCCGCCGCCATCGCGATGCATCAGCCGTGCGGTGTCCTCTTCGAGGTGGATGCGCTCCAGGTGCACGAAGCTTGCGACGCCATCGACCTCGATATCCACGCCGCCGTTGAGGCAGAGCGGCTGGTCGTACTGCGAGATCTGGTAGCCCTTGAGCAGGTCGGGGTAGGGGTAGTTCTTGCGGTCGAACTTCGATCGCTCCGGGATGTCGCAGCCGAGCGCGAGTCCGGAGAGGATCGTGAACGCCACGGCCTGCTCGTTGATCACCGGAAGCATCCCGGGCATGCCGAGACAGACGGGGCAGGTATGCGTGTTCGGGGCGGTGTCGAAGTAGTCGCGCTCGCAGCGGCAAAACATCTTTGACCGCGTCTTGAGCTGGACGTGGGTCTCGATGCCGATCACGACCTCGTAGTCGGTCTTTGTCGTCACTGGTCCTCCCACGGTCCCGCGGAGAGCGTCCGCGCGTCCTCGATTGTAGCGTGCGACGTCGCTGCGCGAATCAGGGCGAGCACTGGAGATCCGCGAATCGGCTAGCCGGTGGGGACGGGGAACTTCTGGCGGAAGCCAAACGCGTACTCGCCCGGCCCGTGCTCGTCGAGGTGCTCGAGTCGATTGATGCCGTCCTCGACCGTCGGCACGCTGCCGGCGGGGACCCACCAGAGCGCGATGTAGGCCGAGCCGTACGGCTCGAACCACTCCTTGCGCCGGCGCATCACGCTCATGTGCTCGGAGCGGTAGGCGTAACCGTAGAGCGCTTCGTTCGACTCCCAGACGGAGAGATTGACGAGCAGTTGCGGGTCATCGCTGATGCGAATGCCGGTTGCGTCCCCATCCTCTGTCTGCAACCGCCAGACGAAGCCGGGGCTCTCGTCGGCGAGCGCGTTCAACTCCGCCAGCCGCGACGTAAAGTCGTCGAGCGACGGGTCATCGAGTGGCGTTGTCGCGCGTGCAAGGTTGATCTGCGCGAGGTGACAGTCAGCCATGCCCGCATCGTACGGCCGGCGTCGCTACCATGCTTGCGGAGAGAACTGCCGGGGAGCCGCGATGACGTCTGACCTGCCGCGCGCGATCAAGGTCGCCTCGACGAAGTACGACGGCTCGCCGCACTACGAGTTCGACGCGACCCTCGTCGCGCGCGAGGGTTCGATGCTGCGGCTGTATGTCGAGCAGGGCACAGCCCTCATCGGCTATCGCGGCGAGTTCGAGGTGCGCACGCCGTTCGCCGCGCTGTTCTGGACTGACCGGCCGTACAACGTCTATCACAACCAGTCGCCGCTTGGCCGTCGTCGCATCATGAGCTACGCGAACGTCGGCACGCCGGCCACGATCGACGGCGATGTGCTGCGCTGGGTGGATCTCGACCTCGACGTGTTCACCAGCGAAGGCGGCGGGATCACGCTCGACGATGTCGACGAGTTCGAAGAGCATCAGGTGAAGTTCGCGTATCCCGACGAGTTGATCGCGACCGCGCTCGCCACCAGTGAGCAATTGCTGGCGCTGGCGAAGAGCGGGGCCTTCCCGTTCGACCGGGAGGCGCACATTGACCTCGGCGCGCCGCCAGCACGCTGATCGCGGATCGAGGTTTCGCGGAAGAACGAAGGACGCCAGCGGCGCCCTTCACGTCATCTCAGCGGGTAGAGAAAGTTAGGCCTTCTCGGCCTCGAGATACTTCTTCGGAGTTCCGATGAACTTGTTGCGGCAGCCCATGTCGTCAAACGCCAGCCACTCGCCGTCGTGGTTCCACTTCATCTCGTTGTCTTCGGTGATCGGCTTCCCGCACACCATGCAGACTTGATCGGCCATCGAATCCCCCTCGGTCTCATCGTTACGTCTCTGATGACGGGACAATACTACGTACGTTCATCACCTGTGAAGCGACCATCGATGCCATAAACTGCGCTCATGACTTCACCGAAGCGCCGTCAGCCACCACCGGGAGTGCAGAGCGACCTCTTCGACGACCGCGAGGGGCAGTGGGAGCGCGCGGCGGGAACGGCACCATTGGCGGCGCGCATGCGCCCGCGCGATCTAGATCAATTCGTCGGCCAGGAGCACGTGATCGGGCCTGGCAAACCGCTGCGTTTGATGGTCGAACGGGACGAGGTTCCGTCGATCCTGCTGTGGGGGCCGCCGGGAACCGGCAAGACTACGCTCGCCTCGATCGTTGCGCGTCGCACGGAGCGGCACTTCGAGAAGCTCTCCGCTGTCTCGTCGGGCGTTGCTGACCTGCGACGCGCCGTGGCCGACGCGCAGGAACGCCAGCGCATCTCCGGTCGCAGCACGCTGCTGTTCATCGACGAGATCCACCGCTTCAACCGCAGTCAGCAGGACGCCGTGCTGCCGTACGTCGAGGACGGCACCGTCACGCTCTTTGGGGCGACGACGGAGAACCCGTCCTTCTACGTCGTCGCGCCGCTGCTTTCGCGGGCGCGTGTCTTCAAGCTTGAGCTGCTGACGTCGGAACACATCGTGGAGATCCTGCGGCAGGCGCTGGCCGACACCGACCGGGGGCTCGGCGCACGCACGATCGAGGTCGACGATGAGACGCTGAAGACGATCGCCGTGCTCGCCGGCGGCGACGCGCGTACGTCGCTGAACATCCTCGAATTGGCGATCGCCTCCGCCCCGGCCGGCGACGGCGACGCGGTCACCGTCAGCCGCGAGGTCGTCGAGCAGTCAGCGCAGCATCCCACGCTGCTCTACGACCGCCAGGCAGACGCGCACTACGACACGATCTCCGCGTTCATCAAGACGGTGCGCGACTCCGACCCGGACGGAGCGCTCTACTGGCTCGCCCGCATGCTGGAAGCCGGCGAGGATCCGCTCTTCGTCGCCCGTCGGCTGGTGATCCTCTCCGCGGAGGACATCGGACTGGCCGACCCGCAGGCGCTGCCGATCGCCGTCGCCTGCCAGCAGGCGGTGCACTTCCTCGGGATGCCGGAGGCGCGCCTGCCCCTTGCCGAGGTCACGGTCTACCTGGCACGTGCGCCGAAATCGAACTCCGCTTATGCCGCGTACGGGCGCGCGGTCGCGGACGTCGAACGCACGCGTAACGACGCCGTGCCGCTTCACCTGCGCAACGCGGCGACCGGCCTGATGCGCCAGATGGGTTACGGCGAGGGGTACGAGTACGCGCACGACCGCGAGGACAACACGCCGCCGGAGCAGACGCATCGCCCGCCCTCGGCTGAGGGAAATACGTACTATCGGCCGGGCACCGTCGGCGACGAGGCGCGCGAGCGCTAGCCTCGGTTCGCCGTTGCGCTGAACTCTGCGATCAGCGGGCGCTTACTCGGCGCGACGCGGTGCGAACGACGACTCGCGCTGCTCGATCTGATCGATGTGCATGCGGTAGTGGCGGTAGACGCCGCGCAGCATCTGCAACACGGTCAGGTCACCCCAGCCGGTGTTCAATCCCTTGCGCTGGAACGCCGAATTCGGGATCGAGTCGATCAACGCCAGCGTCTGCTGGTGTCGCTCGTCGAGTGCCACGCGTAGTTCCTCGCGCGTCCGCAACTCGGCGGGAGGCGGGAAGGGATTGCTGCTCTCGACGCTGCGGTACTTCGACCACAGCTCGGTGAGATCCGGTTCATCCTCCTGCGCAGAGAGCACGGCCATGCCGGTCCAGATCTCCTCGCCGAGGATCTGGTGCTCGATCTGCTGGATCCCGGACCACTCGTCCGGCTCCGGCGGCTTCCCGAGTTCGTCCTGGGAGCGCCGGTCGACAACCTCGATCAGTTCGATGTGGTGTGACTTCAGCTTCTCGATCAGGTCCTGTCGTTCAGAGCTGCCGTCTGATTCGCTCGTCATCTGAGCCTCCTTGCGCTGTGCCAGCCCCGCTGGCCGCCGTATCGTAGCGCTTCTCGACCGCCCCGTGTGCCGCTCCGGCGGCGGCGCTCCAACTACCCCTATACTCCCGCCGAGGTGCGCGATGGTTGCGCCACCAGCGAGCGAACCGGCTGCCGACGGGGCTGAGGCCCCCTCGATCGCCACGCCCGCATCGCTGCCGCTCCCGCGGTCGCTCTTCGGTTACCCGATCTACTACGGCTGGTACATCGTCGCGATCGCCTTCGTCGCCTCGATGATGTCGTCCGGGGTGCAGGCCTACACGCTCGGCGTCTTCCTCAAACCGATGACCGAGGATCTGGGCTGGACGCGCACCGACATCTCGGTCGGGCAGACGGTCTCGACGGTCGTCACCGGGCTGCTCGCGATCGTCGTCGGTCCGGTGATCGACCGTCGCGGCGGTCGCGGGCTGATGGTCGTCGGCGCACTGATCGGCGGTGCCGGCTTCATCGCACTCGGCGCGGTGCAGGACCTCTGGCAGTACTACGCGATCCGCGGCGGCCTGATCACGATCGGATCGGTCGGCATGGGCGCGCTCGTCGTCAACGTCGCGGTCTCGAACTGGTTCGTGCGCATGCGGGGCAGGGCGGTCGCGATCGGCGCGATGGGCATCTCCGTCTCCGCGCTGATCCTGCCGGCGCTTTCGACGTCGCTGATGGACGCCTACGGCTGGCGCACGGCGTGGGTCGTGATCGGTGTGGCGGTGTGGGTGCTCGTGATCCCGCTCGCGTGGTTCGTGATGCGACGCCGCCCGGAGGACTACGGCCTGTACCCGGACGGCGAACTTGAGCCGCCCGACGGCGCCGCGCAGCGCGTCGAGCAGGCGGGCGACGACGTCTGGACGCGCGCGCAGGTGCTGCGTACGCCGACGCTCTGGATGCTGATCGCGACCTTCGGCTTCTCGCAGATGGGCCTTGGCGCGATGCTGCTGCACCTGATCCCGTACCTCACCGACATCGGATTCTCGCCCGCAGAGGCGGCGCGTGGCTTCGGCATGATCGGCGCTGCCGGCCTGCTCTCGAAGCCGCTGTGGGGACTGGGGCTCGAGCGCTTCCAGACGCGGTGGATGGCGGCCGCCGAGTTCCTGCTGATGGCGCTCGCGATCGGCCTCATCCTCTCGATCACGAGCGCACTGATGATGTACGTCGCGATCTTCATCCTCGGCCTCGGCATCGGTGGCGTCGTGACCGTGCAGGAGGTCGTCTGGGCCAACTACTTCGGCCGCCTCACGCTCGGCACGGTGCGAGGGGTGGGGCGACCGTTCACGATCGTCTCAAGCGCCGGTGGCCCCGTCTTCGCGGGCGCAGCCTACGACATCGGCGGCTCGTACGAACTCGCCTTCACCGTCTTCATCGGCACCTATCTCGTGGCCGCAGCGCTGATCGTGCTCACGCCGCGCCCGCGGTCGCCGGCTACAGTTGACGAGTATCGAGGCTGATCGGCAGCTCCGCGTTCGGGAACTCGTCGAGCAGACGCCCCCACGCCCGACGCCCAACGACCTCCGCCTCGGCCACGATCGCGGGCTCATCGATGGTCAGCACCGCGCCGTCGCGCATTACCCACTCGCCGTCGACGATCATCGACTGCACGTCGGCAGGCGTGCCCTGGTGGACGAACCCCGAGATGATACGCATCGACGGGACGAGGTGCGCTCGTTGCGTATCGACGATGATCAGGTCGGCCTTCCGGCCCGTCTCGATCACCCCCGAGTCGGTGAAACCGAGCGCGCGGTTGCCGTTCGCCGTCGCCCAGCGCACGGCCTGCTCGGGTGTCGGACGTTCGCCGTCGCCGGTGCGCACGCGCTCCATGAAGAGGCCGGTGCGCATCACCTCGATCATGTCCTCCGCCATGTTGTCGCTGCCCATCGCGATAGGCGACCCCGCGGCCGCGATCTCGCCGATCCGAGGGCTGTAGCCGCGTCGCGCCGCGATCGCGGAGTTGAATGAGGCGGTCGCGCCGGAACGTCCGAGTAACTGGATCTCCGGCGTCGCCATGCAGCGGCAGTGCGCGGCGATCAGGTCCGGCCAGAGGAAGTCATGCAGCGAGAGGTACTCGGTCGGCAGCACGCCGCGCACGTTCTTCACCGCCTCCACCTCCCACCACGACTGGTTGAGGTGGATCGTCGAGGGCGTGCCGAACCGCTCGCTCATCTCGCGGACTCGCGGCAGGAACGACGGTGAGACCGCCTCCGGCGCGTGGGCGGCGGCCGAGACGCGGATGCGACCGTCGCCCGCGCCGTCGAACGCCGAATAGAGGTCCTCGATGCGCTGCAGGCTCGCCTCGCCGCGCGCGTCGTCGTAGTCGAATACGCCATCGCGTGCGGCCGCCTGATCGAGGTCGATCGCCGACTCGCCGAGCAGCAGCCGCAATCCGCTGCCGACGAGGTCACCGGCGTAGTCAGCGAGGTTGCGACCGATCTCGAAGGCGGCGGTGGTGCCGGAGCGAATCGACTCCAGCGCCCCGAGCTGCGCCAGCACCGAACGGTCCTCCGGCGTCAGGTACTCCTGGACGCTCTTCGGCAGGCGGAGCGTCGAGGGGAACGAATAGTCCTCCTCGATGCCGCGCGAGATCGTGAGCGTGAGGTGCGTGTGGCAGTTCGCGAAGCCGGGCATCACCATCTTCCCGCGGCCATCGACGCGTTCAGCCTGCGGGTGCTTCGCCGCCACCTCGTCGGACGGGCCGACATCGACGATGCGGTCACCATCGATGGCGACTGCTGCGTCAAACAGCACCTGCGCGTCGTCGTCGGCGGTCACAACCGTCGTGTCGTGAATCAGTAGCGTCATGGCGGTCCCTCGAATCGGTGCGTAGCGGAGTACGTCGCGGAGTGCGACGCGCATGATAGCGTGACGCGCGTTGGAGAGCCGCGAAACGGATCGCGATACGGGGGAGCACCATGGCTGAGCACAGCGCCGATGCAATCGTCGATCAGGTCGTGCCCGAGTTTGAACGGCATGTGGTCCAGACGATGGCCGACCAGCGAGTCGTTGGACTCTCGATCGGGATCGTGCGCGATCAGGAGCTGACGTGGAGCGGCGGCTTCGGCTGGTCCGACCTCGATGATCCAGGGCCGCCCGACGACCGCACGCTCTACCGCGTCGACTCGAACACGAAGACGGTCACCGGCACCGCGATCATGCAGCTCCGCGACGATGGCAAGCTGGGCCTCGACGACCCGCTGGTCGAGCATATCCCGGAGTTCGCGAACGCCGATATCCGCTTCGGCACGATCGAGGATGTCACGCTGCGGCGGTTGCTCACGCATCGCTCCGGGCTCAACGGCGAGGTGCCGGGCGACTGGCCTTACACCGGCGTCGGACCATCGATGAGCGAGGTGCTCAGCCGGCTCGACGAGTGCGCGGTCGTGATCCCGCCCGACTCGCAGCACAAATACTGCAACCTCGGCTTCGTGCTGCTCGGCGCGACGATCGAGCGCGTGACCGGCGGCTCGTACGAGGATTACGTGCGAGCGAACATCCTCGACGCGCTCGCAATGACGCAGAGTACCTTCGAACCGGAATCGTCGGAGTTGCGACGGGCAGGGCAGTTCCAGGGGCCGCTGTGGGACGCGCGCCCGGCCGACGCGCTGCAACTGACGCACAATGGCCGCAACCCGGCCGGCGGCCTCTACTCGAACGTCTCGGAGATGGCGAAGTGGGTCAGCCAGCAGTTCCGCGCCGAGCGCGGGACGGAGCGCGGTCCCGGTCAGGTACTCGCGGGCACGAGCATCGAGGAGATGCACCGGCCGCAGTACGTGGAGGCGAACTGGAAGGAGGGGCAGTGCCTCGCGTGGCGCGCCGTGCGTTCCGGCGAGCACGTCTACCTCGGCCACGGCGGCGGCAACCCCGGTTCGCTCTCCTACACGCTCTTCAACACGCAGTCGAAGACCGGCGTGGTCGTGCTCACGAACTCCGATGCGCACACGGCCCAGCTCTCGCTCGCGAAGGATGCGCTGGACCGGCTGATGGCAGCGGAGGCCGCACAGCCGAAGGCGTTCCCGATCAGGCCACCGCAGCCGATGCCGGAGGCGCTGGAGCCGCTGATCGGACGCTACGAGAGCGTGCGAGGGGCGATCGCACGCATCGTCTGGGTCGACAACCAGGCCGTCTTCCTCGGTGCGGGCGCGGGCATTCCCCGCGACCTCACGCCGAACGTCGATGGCGTGCAGTGCTTCGTCGACACGACCGACGACCCGCACGTGCTGATCGCACGCGGCGGTCGGCCCGCCGGCGAGACACTGACGTTCGAGATGGGCGACGACGGCGTGCCGCTTTCGTTCCGCATGCAGTCAGGCGCGGTCTACCACCGGCTGGAGCGCCGCTAGCGGACAGCCCTGCGGGGCGGGCCTACCAGGCATCGATCGAGGGTCGCTTCTTGCCGTCGCGCGGGGGCGGGGGGCGGACGGCGCTGAGCGCGCTCGCTACCCACCATCGTGACTCGGCAGGGTCGATCGTGTCGTCGATGCCGAAGCCGACCGCGTTGTTCAGCGCCTTGCCAACGTCGTAGGCGTGCGCGACCCGCTCCTCGTACCGCTGCAGCCGCTCCTCGGGATCCTCGATCGCGGCCAGTTCCTCGCGGTAGCCGAGCTTCACGGAGCCCTCGATGCCCATCCCGGCGAACTCGCCGGTCGGCCAGCTCACGGTGAAGTTCGGCATCTTGTAGGAACCGCCGGCCATCGCGATCGCGCCCAGCCCGTAGGCCTTGCGGATCACGATGGTGAAGAACGGGACGCTGAGGTTTGCGCCGGTGAGGAACATGCGGCTGGAGTGGCGCACGAGCGCGGTGTGCTCGATCTCTGGCCCGACCATGATGCCGGGCGTGTCGCAGAGGAAGAGGATCGGGATGTCGAAGGCGTCGCAGAGCTGCATGAAGCGCGCGCCCTTGTCCGCCGCATCGGAGTCGATCGCGCCGCCGAGGTGCATCGGGTTGTTCGCGATCACGCCGACCGACTTGCCCTCGATGCGGATCAGCGACGTCACCATGCCGGCCCCGAAGCCGCGCCGCAGTTCGAGCACGGAGTCGGTATCGGCCATCGTCTCAATCACGTCGCGGATGTTGTACACGCGCAGCCGGTTCTCCGGCACGATGCGGCGCATCAGCCGCTGATCGGCGGACTCCCACTCGGCGAGCGGCCCCTGGAAGTACGAGAGGTACCGCTTCGCGACCTGCACGGCCTCCGCCTCGTCCTCCACGGCGATATCGACGACGCCGTTCGGCACCTGCACGTCCATGCCGCCGATCTCCTCCGGCGTGAAGACGCCGAGGCCGCCGCCCTCGATCATCGCGGGCCCGCCCATGCCGATGTTTGAGTCGGCCGTTGCGATGATCACGTCGCAGCAGCCGAGGAGCGATGCGTTACCCGCGAAGCAGCGACCCGACGTAATCCCGACCATCGGCACGAGGCCACTGAGCGTGGCGAAGCGCGCGAAGGTCCGGGTCTCACTGCCGGCGCTGCGGTCATCGCCGGGCCGGCCGCCGCCACCCTCGGCGAAGAGCACCATCGGCATGCGCCCGTGCTCCGCGACATCGATCAGGCGGTCGGTCTTGCGATGGTTCTGGCGACCCTGCGTGCCGGCAAACACGGTGTAGTCGTACGACATCACCACGCAGCGGGCGGCCGGGTCGTCGAAGAGGTCGCCGTTGATGCTGCCGACACCGGTGATCATGCCGTCGGTCGGCGACTTCTCGATCAGTTCGTCGAGCGAGCGTCGCGAACTCTGGGCCGCGAGCACCATCGGGCCGTACTCCGCGAAGGTTCCGTCGTCGCAGAGGTCCTCGATGTTCGCGCGCGCCGTGCGCTGGCTCTTCGCCTCGCGGCGCGCGACGGCGGCAGGGCGCATCGAATCGAGCCGCGTCGACTGGCGGTCGAGCACTTCCCGCAGGTCGGGCCGAATCTCGTCGAGGTCTACGGACGCGGAGGCTGCGTCGTCGCTCGCCTCGACTTCGGCCTCCTCGATGAACGCGAGCACGTGGCCCTCGTAGAGCGTGTCACCGACGGCGACGGCGATGCTGCGCACGATGCCGCTGCTCAGCGCCTGGATCTCGTGCTCCATCTTCATCGCTTCCATCACGAGCAGGAGTTGCCCCTCGTGGACGGCGTCGCCCTCGGCGACTTCGATGCTCACAACCGTGCCCTGTAGCGGCGCTTCAACCGCGATCGTGCCGTCGGGCGCGCCCTGCGGCGCTGTGGCCGGCGCAGATGCAGCGGGCCGAGCGGCCGTCTGCCCGTGCGCCAGCACCGCGAGCGGATCGTTCGCATCGACGAGTGCGCCCGCGAGCGCAGGCTGGGCCGGAGTCGATGTCGCGGCCTGCGTCGGCTGGAAGTGCAGCCGTCGCTCGTCGTCGCCGGCCGTGGCGACGAGCTGCTCGGCGTGGTCGTCGACGAAGCGCGTGTAGAGGCGCTGCTGCTGGACATCGGGGTGCGTGAGGAGTGCCTGCATGAACGGCAGATTGGTCGCGACGCCCTCGATGCGGAACTCGCGCAGGGCGCGGTCGGCGCGGCCGAGGGCATCGCTGAAGTCGGCCGACGCTGAATGCACGATCACCTTCGCGAGCAGCGAGTCGAAACGAGGGCTCGTCAGGTATCCGGCGTAGCCGAAGGTGTCGGTGCGGATACCGGGGCCGAGCGGCGCCTCGAACGCAGTGAGCGTGCCACCCGAGGGCCGCGTCGCACCGTCGGCCTGCATCGTCTCCATGTTGATGCGCGTCTGAATCGCGAAGCCGCGCGGCGCGGGCACGGCCGCCTGTTGCAGCCCGAGATCCGTGAGCGATTCGCCACCAGCGAGGCGCAGCTGCGTCTGCACGATGTCGACTCCGGTCACTTCCTCGGTCACCGTGTGCTCGACCTGCAGTCGCGCGTTCACCTCGATGAACGCAAACGTTGGCGGAATAGCGCTGTCGTCGACGAGAAACTCGAAGGTGCCGAGGTTGTCGTAACTGACGCCCTCGGCGAGCCGAACGGCGGCGGCGATGATCTGCTCCCGCAGCGCGGCATCGAGGCCCGGTGAGGGCGCGATCTCCACGAGCTTCTGGTGGCGGCGCTGGATGCTGCAATCGCGTTCGCCGAGGTGGCTGATCGCGCCCGTCGCATCACCGAGGATCTGCACCTCGATGTGACGGGCGCGCGGCACGAGACGCTCGACGTAGACGTCACCGTTGCCGAAGGCGGCGTGCGCCTCGGACTGGCAACGCGCGTACGCGTCCTCGATCTCCTCGGTCTGCGTCACCATGCGCACGCCGCGACCACCGCCGCCGGCGACGGCCTTGATGATCATCGCGTCACCGTCATCGAGGCTGGCGAAGAACTCCTGCACACCTTCGATGCTGGTACTGCCGGAGGTGCCGGGCAGCACGGGCACGTCGTGTTCCGCCGCTACCGCACGCGCACGCACCTTGTCGCCGAACAGCTCGAGTAGCTCCGCGGACGGACCGACGAAGGTGATGCCCTCCTCGGCGCAGCGACGGGCGAAGCTGGCGTTCTCGCTGAGGAATCCGTAGCCGGGGTGGATCGCGTCGCAACCCGCCTCCTTCGCCACGGCGATCATCTGCTCGCCGTCGAGATAAGCGGCGACGCCGTCACCCGTGAGCGGCCGGGACTCGTCGGCTTTGCGGATGTGCAGTGAGGCGGCGTCGTCTTCCGGGTAGACGGCCACGGTATGGATGCCGAGGTCGGCGGCGGCGCGCATCACGCGGATCGCGATCTCGCCGCGATTCGCGATCAGCAAACTGGATAGCGTCATGGCCCCGCCCTCGCTGTGTGGGGCGGTGATGCCCCCCCGTTATGAGTGCGGATAATAGCGCGCGGCAGCCTGCACGCTATGATTCCGCTCCAGCGATCACGGCAGCGCCCGCATCGGGGGTCCGCATGAGCGAGGACATTGGCAGACGCATCGAAGAGGTCGACACTCCGGCGCTCTGGGTTGATCTGGATGCGCTCGACGCGAACATCTGGACGATGGCGAGCGTCTGTCGCGATGCCGGCGTCGACTGGCGGCCACACATCAAGGCGAGCAAGTCTCCGGCGCTCGCGAAGCGACTCGTCGATGGCGGCGCGGTGGGCATCACCTGCGCGAAGGTCGGCGAGGCCGAGGTGATGGCGGACGGCGGGATCACCGACATCCTGATCGCGAACGAGGTGATCGGCCCGCAGAAGATCGCGCGACTCGTCGCACTCGCGGCCCGCATCACGATCGGCGTCGCCGTCGACGACGAACGCAACCTGCGCGAACTCTCGGCCGCAGCCGACTCCGCGGGCGTGAGCATCGATGTGCTGGTCGACATCAACGTCGGCATGTCGCGTTGCGGCATCCCACCCGCCGAGGCACCCGCGCTGGCACAACTGGTGCTCGACCTGCCTGGCGTCGCGCTGCGCGGGCTGATGGGCTACGAGGGCCACGTGATGGGAATCTCCGACGTCGAGGAGAAGGATGCGGCGTCGAGGGTCGTCGCGGACGTGCTAGCAGCGGGCGTCACAGCCCTTGAGGGCGCGGGCATCGAGGCGCGCGTGCGCAGCGGCGGTGGCACCGGCAACTACTGGATCGCTGCCGGGCTCGGGGCGCTGACGGAGCTGCAGGCCGGCGGCGGGGTGCTGATGGACCTCACCTATATGGAGAAGATGAACGTGCCGGGCCACCAGTACGCGCTCTTCCTCACCGAGCAGGTGGTGAGCACCCAGACGCCGGGCCGCGTGATCGGCGACGCCGGATGGAAGGCGCTCGGCTACCACACCGGATCGCCGCAGGTCGTCGCGCCCGAGGGCGTACGCTTCCGCGCCCCGAACGCTGAGCACGGCATCTTCGAGGTCGATGACGGCGTCGAACTGAATCCCGGCGACCGGCTGACGCTGATCCCGCATTACTCGGACTCCACGGTGCTCTTGCACCGTCAGATGTACGCCGTACGTCGCGGGGTGGTGGAAGAGGTCTGGCCGATTGCCGCAGCAGGCATGCTCCAGTAGCGAGCCGCCGTTAGGTGCGAGGCGCCTCGAACACGACCTCGCCGGCCTGCACGACAAGCCGCACGCGCTGTAGCGCCGCGATGTCGACGGTCGGGTCACCATCGACGACCAGCAGGTCGCCGCGACGGCCAACGTCGAGCGTGCCACGGTCCGCGAGGTCGAGTAGCTCGGCGCTCGTGCTCGTCGCCATCTTCAGCACCTCGGCGGGCGGAAGATCAGTGAGCAGTTGGAATGCCTCCATGCTGCGGGGCAGGGAGTCGTGCGGGGTACTGGGGATGCCACAGTCGGTGCTCATCAAGATGCGGCAACCGGCGTCGAGCATCATGCCGAAGAGGTTGACGCGGCTCTCCCATCGCTCCGTGCCGCGCGCGTTCAGCGTGCTGCCGTAGACCGTCGGCGAGATGATGATTCCTCGCTCCGCGATCTCGGCGATCAACTCGGCGTCACCGTAGAACCCGTCGGCGTTCTGGAACGAGCAGTGCTCGAGCGTGTCGACGCCGCCCGTCACCGCGACGCGCACACCCTCCGTGCCGTGGCAGTGCGCCGCGACGCGCAGTCCGAGTGCATGCGCCTCTTCGACGATCGCCGCGATCTCCTCGGCCGTGTACTGCGCGACGAGCGTGTCGGAGTTCTCCGTCATGTTGCCGCCGGATGCCATCACCTTGATCCAGTCGACGCCCGCCTCGGCTCGTTCGCGCACCGCCGCGCGGATTGCCGCCTCACCATCGGCTTCTCCGCCGATGAACCAGCAGTGTCCCTTCGTCGTCGTCACCGGCGCGCCCGCGACGATCAGGTCGGCGCCCGGGACGACCCCGCCAGCGATCGCGTCGCGCAGCGAGGTTGAGAGCGACGTCGGGCTACCTAGGTCGCGGAACGTCGTGATTCCGGACGCGAGCACCGTGCGTGCGGCAGTCGACATGCGTAGCAGCATCGATGCTTCGGAGTCGCCGTCGAAGACGGCGCGCCAGTTAGCGGCGGCGTTGAAACAGAGGTGGCCATGGCCCTCGATCAGCCCGGGGAGCACGGTCGCGCCCGCGACGTCGATCACGCGTGCTGCGGAGGGCGCTGCGGCCGCGATGGTGCCGTCGCTGATCGCCAGTTCGCCGTCGGCCGCGCTGGCGGCGACACCGTCCCAGAGCTGCCCTCCACGCAAGATCAGGCCGGGGTCGTCGTGATTCACCATCGAGGGCGCTCAACCTTCCATCTACGGGTGCTGACGTGCGAACCGAACATACGCGGTCTAATCGAGGTCACGCAGTTTGCTTGTGGCGGCCAGCAGCAGGAGTGACGCGATCACGAGCGCGACGGCGATGCCGCCGATCGCGATCTGCGCGCCGAAGATCGACGCCGCGAGGCCCACAAAGAACGTCGCAAACGTCGCGACGCTGCGTTGCATCATGTAGACGCTCATCACGCGCCCGCGGAACTCGTCCTGCACGTATGCCTGCACCAGCACCATGCTCAGCGACTGCCGCCCGGCGTCGGCGATACCGACGAAGAGCAGAATCCCTGCCGTTGCCCAGAACCAGGTCGATGCGGAGAACGCGACCAGCGTGACACCGAGCATCACGCCAGAGAACAGGAAGAGGCGGCCGCGTCGATGGGGCGGCAGCGACGCGACGAACACCGACCCGGTGAGTGAGCCGACGCCGGTGAACGTCATCAGCAGGCCAAGCTGCCCCGGACCCTCACCGAGCACCGCCGCGACGAAGCCCGGGAGCAGGAAGAGGTACGGCATCGAGAAGACGGCGAAGAGCACGGCGGCGGCGAGCAGCGGGCGCAGCACCGGGTCATGGGCGATGTAGCGGAAGCCGTCGATCAGTTCGCGGTATCCGCTGCGGCGCTCCGGTTCGGGCTGTTGCGGCTCGTCGCCGTCTTGCAGCATCGCGTTCTCCGTCGGAACGAGCATCAGCAGGCCGCTGGCGTAGAGGTAGAGCCCGGTGATGATGAAGTAGACCCAGTGCGGCCCGAGGGCAGCGATCAGGAAGCCGGCCGCCGAGGGGGCGAGCAGCCGCATCGCGTTCATCCCTGCAGCGTTGAGTGCGACGGCGTTCGTCAGTCGGTCGAGCCCGACCACCTCTGGCAGCATCGCCTGGCGCGCGGGCATCATCAGCGACATCACCGTGCTATGGGCCAGCGCGGCGATCAGGATGTGCTCGAAGCGTAGCACGTCGAAGTAGATCAGCAGGGCGAGCACCAGCGCGTTGCCGCCGTTCAGCAACTGGCCGATCTGCACGACGCGGCGCTTGTGCTGCACGCGGTCTGCGACGACCCCGCCGGCCAACGAAAAGAGCAGCCCCGGGATCGAGTTGAAGAGGAAGAGCGTGCCCAGCGCCGTGTATGAGCCGGTTAGTTCGAACACGAGGAACCCGCGCACGAGCTGCTGCATGTTCAGCGAGGCCATCTGGCCGAGCATCGAGAGCAGGTACCAGCGATAGCCCGCGTCCGCGAGCGACTCGAACGTCCGAATCGACGAGACGCCGCCACTGCGTCCGCCCGATGGTGGAGACGTGGCCGCAGCAGCCGTCGAGGGTGTCGCTGGCGTCGACGGGACGGCGTCGCGCTCGCCGTCGTCAGACGTGGCGAACCCGTCGTCGGGACGCTCGGTGGCGGGTGGCACGGGCGGTCGGTTCGTCACGACGGCAGGTCACGGCGGTTCGTCATCGAGACATCCTGCGCCACCGGCGCACGGAAGAGTAGGTCTCGGTTCACACTCTCCGAGCGCATCTGCCACGACTTGCTATCATCGCGGCGCTCGAAGGGGGCATCGATGGGACTCGCTGACCGCACACCGCCGACGAATCCGCAGTACGAGGCGTACCGCGAACGCTACTCAAACTGGGGCCGCTGGGGTGACGACGACCAGCTCGGCACGCTGAATCACATCACCGACGAAACTCGGCGGGCGGCGGCCGCGCTGGTCACCGAGGGTCGCAGCGTCACGTGCGCACTGCCGTTCGCGAAGACGCCCGGACCGATGAACGCGAACCCGGCGCAGCACTTCATGCGTATCAACCCGGGCGGGGCGATGGACTACATCGGGGTCTCGTACCACGGCTTCGTAAACACGCACATCGACGCGCTCTGCCACATGTTTGCCGCCGACGGGCAACTCTACAATGGGCGCCCATCGTCGGAGATCACGACCGACGGTGCGAAGACGAATTCCGTCGACTTCTGGCGTGATGGCATCGTCACGCGCGGCGTGCTCTACGACATCCCGCGCATGCGTGGTACGGCGCACGTCGAGCAGGACGCCCCCGTCGAGGGCTGGGACCTCGAGGACGCGGCGAAGGAGACGGGGATCGAGCCTCGGCCCGGTGACGCGGTGCTGGTGCGCTCCGGCCGCGCGCCGTTCATCGAGGCGAACCCGACCCACGGGCATCCGATGCAGAACCCAACGCCCGGCGTGGCGGCCTCGGCGATCGAGTTCCTCTATGAGACCGATGCGTCGCTGCTCGGCTGGGATCTGCAGGAGGCGAACCCGCAAGAGCTCCCCCGTCTGCCGATCCACAGCGTCGTGATCCCGTACATGGGCATGCCGCTGCTCGACAACGCCAACTTTGAGGAGCTGGCGGCAACCTGCGCCGAACTCGGGCGCTGGGAGTTCCAGCTCGTGATCGCGCCACTCGTCGTCGAAGGTGGCACCGGTTCCCCGGTGAACCCGATCGCGGTGTTCTAGGCGGTACGTCTAGAGGCGTTCTAGAGGAGCCGCTGGAGCTATCCGACGATCGGCGCGTCGACGATCACGTTCGCGGCGTCGAGAGCGTCGATCTCCGCCTCGCTGAGACCGCCGAGTTCCGAGAGCACCGCGCGGTTGTGCTCGCCGAAGCGCGGTGCCGGTCGCACGCCGTCGAACGGTCGACGTGCGAGACGCCAGACCGGACGGCTTGTGCGACAGACGCCCGCGTCCGCGTGGTCATACGTCGGGAAGAACTCCCGCGCCGCGAGATGCTCGTCTCGCACCAGCATGTAGCCGGAGAGCACCGGCGCGGCGGAGACACCGGCCGCCTGCAGCACCTCGGCAGCCTCGCCCGGTTCGCGATCGGCCGCCCATTCCGCGATCACGGCATCGATGGCGTCACGCGCCGCCTGACGACCCTCTGCGGTTGTGTAGTCGTCGCTGTCGAGGCGGGCGTCACCGATCACGCCACGGAGCGCATCCCACGCGGCGTCGCTGTCGACCGCGATCGCGAGCCATGTCTCCGCGATCTCGCCGAGCGGGTTGCCGCGCGGATCCATCATCGGGCGCTGTTCGCCGTCGCGGGTGCGGTAGACGTTGTGCGGCGCAAAGAGCGGATCGGCGTTGCCGATGCGGACGGGCAGGGGATGGCCGGCGGATGCCGCAGCCATGTACTCGCCGACGAGCCCGATCACGTTGTCGCGCTGAGCGATTACCGCGTACGCACCCTCGCCGCTCTGCTCGCGCGCGACGAGCGCCATCGCGACGGCACCAGCGGTCACGATGCCCGCCACGGGGTCGCCGTAGGAGATGCCGCTCTTGTGCGGCACGTCACCGTCGTAGCCCTGCACGGCGACGAGGCCGCCCATCTGCTCGATCGACGGTCCGAAGCCGACGCGGGCGGCCTCCGCGCCCTCGTGCCCGAAGCCGGGCATCGAAATCACGACGATGCGCGGGTTGATCGCCTTCAGCGCTTCGTAGCCGATGCCGAGGCGTTCAGCGACGCCGGAGCTCCAGTTCTCCATCACGACATCGGAGTTCTCGACCATGCGCAGGAAGGCCGCCAGCCCGTCCGGGTTGGAGATATCGAGCGCCATCCCTCGCTTGTTGCGGTTGTATTCGTTGAAGTACGCGGCCTTGTTGTAGGCGAGCGGGTCTTCGGCCATCGCGGCGATCCCACGCACGCCGTCCGGGAAGCTGGGGCCCTCGATGTGGATCACATCCGCGCCCATGTCCGCGAGGAAGCGCGCCGCGAACGGCCCGGCCCAGATCTGCGTCAGGTCGAGCACGCGAATGCCGTCGAGCGGCAGCTTCGCGGCGCCGACTGTGGCGGTGCCTTCGGCGGTGGTTGCGACACCGTTGAGGTCGGCAAGCACCTCGGCTGTGTGTTCGCCGAGCAGCGGCGCGCGACGTTGCTCGCCGCGGCTGCCGTTGATCGTGATCGGGCCGGCGGGCATCTGGTACTCGCCGATCACGGGGTGCTCTACGCGCTGCCAGAATCCGGCTTCGACGAGCGGCGGCCACTGTAGCAATTCGTCGGGCGTGGGAATCAGCGAGAAGGGAGCGCGTGCGGCCCCTGACTCGTCGTAGATTTCGCGCGCCGTGCGCGCCATCGTCCATTCGGTGATCAGGGCAGACGCGATCGCGTTCGCCTCCGGCGTCAGCATCATGCCCTGGAACATCGGATCCTGCGGCAGCTCCGGGTGCCCGATCAGCTCGTAGACCGAGGGTGCCTGCCGCGCCATCGCGGCCACGCCGACGAACCCGTCCGCGCAGGGGTAGATGCCCCAGACGGCGCGCGCCTGGTTGCCTGCCCTCGTCTGGTCGCCGCCGCGCACCATCGCCGCTGGGCCGTGCCCTTCGAGCGAGGACGCCTGCACCTCCTGGATCGAGATATCGATGTGGTCGCCGAGCCCCATGCTGCGGGCGGCGTAGAGCGCAACGAGCGACGACGAGAAGCCGTGCAGACCCGCCTGGTAGTACGACTGGTGGCCGGCGGTCTTCAGGGGTGGCTTGTCGGGGTCGCCGCAGATCATCATCTGGCCGCCCGCGGCGAACGCCGTCAGCGCCGTCGTGCGCCAGCTCGCACGCGGGCCGTCCAGCCCGAACGGCGTGATCGAGCAGACGACGAGGGCGGGGCGCTCCTCGATCACGGCGTCGAGGTCGATGCCGACGTCTGCCAGTTCGCCCGGCGCGTGGCTCTCGATCACCACGTCGGCGGTTCGCAGCAGCGCGAGCAGTTGCTCCCGCTGCGCCTCGTCGGCGACGTCGATTGTTGCGCTGCGCTTCCCGGCGTTGAGGTACGCGAAGAGGATGCTGGCCTCACGCCCGTCGCCGGCGAAGGGCGGCAGCGAGCGGGTCGGGTCGCCGTTGGGTGGTTCGACCTTGACGACGTCGGCGCCGTAGACGGCGAACAGTCTCGCGGCGAACGCGCCGGCGACGTCGGTGCTGAGATCGATTACGCGTGTGCCGGTGAGCATGCCGTGGCCCTTCATTCGAACGTTCACTCAAATCTGCGCGGATACTAGCAGCCGTCAGAGAGCGATGCCGATGTGGATCACGAGATCACAGAGGCCCGCCGATCGGCAAGCCTCTGTGGAGTTACTTCAACATGGTTCGCTCGTCAGGCGGTCGCGCCTTCCAGCGTGAAGTTCGTCTCAAGCTCGCGCGAGTTGTCCATGAACTGCTGCAGGCTCGGGTTGTAGCGGAAGAATTTGTCGGCCGCGAACCCGTCCTCGGCGAAGTTCTTGTGAATCGGCTCTTCGTCGACCAGATCCAACGTGTTCAGCGTCCAGTCGCGGCCGGCAGTCCCGTTCGCCTTGATGTCCTCGATCATGCCGCGCCACTTCTCAGGGGAAATCTCGATCACGAAGTCGGCATCGCGCAGCGCCGACTCCTCGACCGCTCGTACGTCGCCGACGGTGAGCACGTCGAAGGTGACGTTGTAGGCGCTGTCGCCGGCCTTGAAGACGATCACCGCGTTCATGCGGCCGAACTTCTGGAAGACCGGATCCTCGTTGGCCATGTCGGCCAGCGCCTGGAACCACTCAACGGATGGAAAATCGACGGCCATGACGCCTCCTCGGGGTCTCGCTCGTTGTGCTGTTGTCGCGCGGCGCTAGAAGTCGACGGGGTCGCCGGGGTCGTCCACCACGTCGTACGGAATCATCTTCTCAAGGTGCTTCATCGGGTCGGCGTAGGATGCCGTTCGCTTCATCTCGTCTTCAACGATGTGCTTGTACTTCGGGTCGAGCGACCGCAGCTCATCGAGCTCCGAGTGGGCGACCGCGAAGCTACCGAGCTTCTTGTCGATGTTGGTCGAGCCACACTCCTGGCAACTGGTTGGCGCGCGGAAATAGATCGTGCGCACCAGCAACTCGATCTCGGCTGAACAATCTTTGCAGCGGTATTCGTGAATCGGCATTGCTAGGTCGCCTCCTCTGGCTCCAGCCACCGGGCGAGTGCGCCGATCATGTTCGTGCGGCGCGCGATGCCGGTCCATTCGATGCGGTCGGCGTAACTGTTCACCCAGTCGCGGCGCATGCGATTGACTATCTCCATGCCTTCGTCGATGTGTTCGACACCGCCGCCGAAGAGCACCGCCAGCGCCTCCCATAACACGTGGTCGCGCTCATCGCGTGCGACCTGCGCCTCGGCACCGCCGAGCGCCACCGCGTAGGCGCGGGCGCGCATCGGGTTCTTCGTGAACGAGAAGCGGACGTGCTCCATGCCGTACTGGATGTGGCGGGTGACGTCGGCGAGGTATCGCGCGGCCATCTGGCGGTCCAGCTCGGTCGGCCCGTAGACCGTGAGGTAACGCAGGATCGTGTGCGTGAAGGAGCCGCGCACGAGGTACATCAGGATCGCCGTCTCGGTCCACCCCGAGTAGCACTCGAAGATCATGCGGTTCACCCAGCCGGGGTTCTCCATCAGCATGCCGCCGCCGTTGAGCATCGCTCGCTTGCGGTAGCCGTCGAACATGCGGGCGTTGTCGTAGACGTTGACCGAGAGGTGCAGCTTCACTTCGTGGTAGACCGGGTTCAGCTCGCGGAACCAGCCGGAGATCGTCTCCATCTCCACCTGCGCGTGCGTCGCCAGCTCCGTCGCCACCTGGCAGAGCGCGAGTTCGACAGCCTCTGGGACGCCGTGGCCGCTCTCCCACGGCAGGTCGGTCGCGGTGCTCCAGCGGCGCTGGATCGCCTCCTCGTACAACTCGCCGGCGTTGTCGGCCCAGAGCCGGAAGGCGTCACAGACCGAGTAGCCACCGACATCCGTGACGCCGATCACGGGGATCGCCCCGCGCGGGATGCGGTTGCGGCCGTCGACGTGGTCGGGGATGTGCCCGTAGATGCCGATGTTGAGGTCATCGATCGTCAGGCCCGCCTCTGAGCTCGACGGTCGTGCGCGGGTGCCCCACTGCAGCGAGAGCTGTCGCGGATCGCGGGGCGGTGCTGTGCCGGCCGACTGGGCGACGCCCGCCTGTGCTGCCAGATTCGCCGGAAGGGCCGGTCGTGCTTCGCCTTGAACCATCGTCTACCTCGCTCTGTCGCCTTCGGGAGCGGTACCTACGTGGATGCGCTCACGTGACTCGTCGTGACTGCTGCTGCTAGGCAGCGACGTACTGCTGAAGCACGGGCATCGCGCGGCCGTTCTCGAATCGCTCGCCGAAGCCGGCGACGCGGACGCGCTGGATGTACTCCTTGATCTGGCGCTGGCGCATCGCCATCGCCAGTTGCTCGCCCTCTTCCATCTTGTCGTCGCCGCCGCCGAGCAGCACCGAGAGCGAGTTGCCTGTGAGGCCGCCACGCTGCAACGGGTTCTGCGTGCCGCCGGTGCCAAAGACGAGGCCCTGCTCGACCTCATCGAGGTAGCAGTGAATCTCTTCCTTGCGCTCCGGCTGCGCCTCGGCCAGGTACTTGAGGTGCAGCACGCCGAACGCGACGTGGCGCGACTCGTCGGAGGCGGCCAGCCGGTAGATGTTCTTCTCGGCGTCGTTGTAGCTCATGCGCTCGCCCATGCGGAAGATCGTGAGCACGAGCCCCTCGCCGCTGATGTGCAGGCGGGCCGACATCTCCGTGAAGTCGCGCGCGCTGTCGATGTTGCCGACGAAGCCGCCGGCAAAGGCGCGGGACTGTTCCATCAGCCCACCACCGTTGGCGAGTGCGCGCTTGCGGAAGACATCGAGGTGGCGGGCCTCGTCCATGATCTGCGAGATCAAGAACATCCGAGGCTCATAGAAGTCTGGTGACGTGTCGGCGATCCACCGCCCGGGTACATCGCCGGCGACGAATTCGACGTCGGTGAGGAACGTCGCGAGCTCGCACTCGGCGCGCTCGATGTCGTCGGGCAGCTCAGCGAGGGTGTCCCATGGGATGTCGGTGGCGGACGACCACTGGCGCTGGATCGCCTCTTCGTAGAGATCGGCGGCGTTGCGCAGCCAGACATCGCCCTTGGTGCGGATGCGGTAGTTGCCGATCTGCGGCGTCGAACTGCGGGCGATCGCCCCGCGGGGCCGGCCCGTCATGTTCTCGCTGTACTCCGGCACCGAGCCGAAGATCCCCTGATCGACATCGCCGAGCTGGAGCCCAGCCGGCCCGCTGTCGAGCTCGTTGCCCCACGTGTCCTGCTTCTGGAGCCAGTCGAGCTTGTAGCCGCGCTCGCGGCCGTAGTCCAGGAGTTTCGAGAAGGGACTGTCTGCCTGGGACGCTGCTGCGTCGCCGGTCTGATCGGTCGGCTGGTCGGTTGTCGTCATGGGCGCACCACCTGTCCGCAATGTTGAAAACACGACACACAGAGCCTGTGCGCATGTATCTGTGGAGCATACAACGCTCAACGTTGACCAACACCCTACGACGGACGTGCTACGTAAGCGCTGGAGCGCGTCGATCGGGTGAGTGGTTCGGGTTATCTGCCAGCCCCGTCAGACGGGCGCGAACGCTATCCGACCTCGGCGGGAACTGCCTCGGTCGATTCGATCAGCTCGTTGATCTCGGCGCGCAACGACGGGCCCACGCCGTCGGTGAGGCAGGCCTGGCACGTCGGCTCGTCGGGCGCGCCCATGTCGTAGAGGCGAACGCGACGGGGCGTGCCGGAGATCGAGATCCCGCAGATCGTGTCGACGGAACTCGCGACGTAGACCTCGGCTTCGACCTGGCTGGCGTCGTGTAACACGACCCAGTGCCACTCATCGGCGAGATCATTCAGCGCCTTGGCGACGATGCGATGTTGCGGCACTGGCGCGTCTCCTCGTCGGCGGGTTGCGGCGATGCTGGTACCGGGGGTGGGACTCGAACCCACATGCCTTGCGGCCACGGATTTTAAGTCCGCTGCGTATGCCAATTCCGCCACCCCGGCACAGGTTCGGATCGGGCTGATCTGGCAAGCGCGGCAGGCGGTTTGACGCCCGCCGCGACGCCCACCAGTTCACGTCGAGCCTCGGAATGAGTCTAGCTGATGTGCTCGCGACGGCGCAGTTGCGCGCCGTCGGCACTCAGCGAGCCGTCGTGCAAATCAGACGTCCTCGAGATCAGAGAACGCGCGCTGCTCGTGATACCAGGAGCACGGACGTCCTGCTCAGAGACACTGCCGCGCCGCTTCGCGTTGGTTAGGTACAGTTGGCGAATGGCACTGGAGAAATGGCAACTTCTCGAGCTTGGAGCAGTCTTCGTCGAAGCTGATCTCAGCAGAATGGCGACGGATGTCTCGGTCGAGCACGACCAGAGACTACCGGACCGCGTTACGCGACGACCTCGTCAGGTCGACGGGGTAGTTCGATTCACTGAGGGGGGTCGGCGGTACTTGCGGACCATCGAGGTTCAGAAGCGTGGCGCCAAGATTGGATCCGGAGAGCTAGACAAGTTCATCACAAAAGCAGACAGGCTCGGAGCACAGCGAACGACGATTGTGTCGGAAGCCGGCTTTACGGCACCTGCGCTCGAGCGCCTAGTTGATCACGCGAAGATGCTCGACGCGATTCACATGAAGAAGCTTCGGCGACGCTCCGTGCCCGGTCATCTGCGTGACCTCTTGGGCATCGAGATGATCGACGATGAGCAGCATCGCTCGATGGGAAACACGAGCCTCCAGCCGTACGCCTACGTTTCGATTCCCTCAGGAGAAGTTTGGCGGTACGTGTTCATCGCCAGCCCCCAAGTTCAGGGGACCGACGCAGTGATCGCCGTCCTTAGCGAGCCAGCTGATGCCCTCGGCGGTGCTCGGGTCGTGGTTACCGCGTTTACGAAACCGGGCGGGCAAAAGAAGGTTTCGCGAGTTGGGATGAACCTTGAATACGAGGATGGCAGCGTCTCAACTGTGGAGGCCAGAGTGAATGCCGCTTTCCGCACCGACCTGAATCGCGGATCTCGAACCTAGCGGCAGACGCGGATGCCGGAATCGGGCTCAACTGAAGCAACTTCACGGGTTCTAATGTCCACCAAACACGACATGCCCTCGCACCCTGAGGGCCTCCGCCAACTCTCCCTCCATCCTCGCCGCCTCTTCATAGGTCACGGGGTTCAGATGCTCGTATAACGCAGGTAGCAGCCGTACACCGTACCTGCGCACGACACGCGCCGCCTTGTGCCCGCGCTTGTGGTTCGCGAAGCGTTCCTCTGGGGTCAGGCCCGTCATGCCGACGTAGACGGGAGGCAGCGACGACTCATGCACCTTTGTTGCAGCCCGGTCGAGCTCTACGACGTAGACAGAGTGGTGGGGCGATGGAAGGTCGTCCCGCCTCCGTCGCTTACCGCCGGTAGTCTTCTTCTTGGGCATCCCTCCTCCTTCCTTCACCCCTTACGGGGGAAGGAGGAGGGATGCAGAGCTTGGCAACATGACGGCCGCCTCACCCTAACGACAACGGTCGCTCGCGGTACGATCACTGGACCATGAATCCACGAATGGAACGCTTCATCGACGGCTACGTGGCGAGCGGCAACGCGACGCGCGCGTATATCGACGCGGGCTACGCCGAACGTGGAGCAGGGCAGGCTGCGCACAAGCTGCTGAAGAAGACTGAAGTGCAGGCCGCCATCGCGGACCGATCACGCGTCGCCGCCGATGCAGCGGGTATCGACACCGCGTGGATCGTCTCTGAAGCGGTTGCCATCGTCGAGCGAAGCGTAGGCCTACGCATGGTCTACGACACGTCAGGCAACGTCGTCGGCGAGCGGATGGCGGACGCGCCAGCGGCGATACGCGCGTTGACGCTGCTGAGTCGATTCACGGGCGGCTTCGAGACTCGGGCTGAAGTCAGCGGACCGGATGGAGGCCCGATAGCGCACTCGCTCGATGCGGTCGTGGCGTCGATGACGACGGACGAGCTTCGTGCTGCTCTGGCTGCGGGCGACATCAACCGCGTCGGCAGCACCGGCGAAAGCGTGTAACCGGACGCGGCGTTGCTGTTCGCAGGATGTTCTGACACCGCCGAGGGGGTGGGGGTCCTTTCAGACGCTGTTTTCAAAAGCGATGAGGCCCGCGCCCGGAATTGCTACATTTTCTCAAAATTGTGCGGATGTGCATCGAGCAAGTTCGCCCGACGTTCGATACCGGACTTCGCGGCGCGCTATCATTCCGTCCGTCATGCTAGGTACCCATGAGCAAGCCCGTTCCACGAGCGCGTCTCCACCAAATGGGTAGGCGACATATCGCTGAGCGCGTGAGGATCTCGAATTCGGTGCGCGCCATACCCGGCAAATTGGCCATACCGATGCAACCACCGCGAGGGGGTTCTCGTCTCGCACTTTCGGTCGCGGTTGCCGTGCTCATCTCATGGAGCATCGGCTGCCAGCCTGACGAGGGTGCTGGGCAGGGGGAAGACTACGACGTAGTTGACTCAGTCCGTATCTACGCTCTTGAAATGGAGGACTGGTGGATGGGCGTCCACGGGACGCTCGCACTCTACTGGACAATCGACTACGAGAACTTGGACCTTGCGGAGCCGATGCTGTCGGACATCTGGCCTGCCCCAAGTCCACCGATAGAACTGTTGAGCCTCCACACCGTGGTAAAGCAGACCTTGATCACTGCCCTTCGAGCACGGTTCGCGGCCAATGGTGCCGGCGAGTTGGTCGGCTTGGCGGCGGCCTTCTGTGACGATCCAACCGCGTTTCCGACCGCTCTGAGCACTTGGTGGGCCACGGAGGTCGAGCCGCTACAGCGTTGGCGAGAGTCCGGAGAGACATGCGACCCCAGTGAGCGTTGGGCGGGTAACAAAGGTGATTACACGGGATTGCTTCCGCTCCGCAAGTACAGATGGCACTGCCTCGACTTGAAATACGGGGGCGACGATGACTTCGGGTGGAACTACGATGTCTCGGTCTACGACCTGAAGCTGGCGTGCGCGATGGATGGGTCGGCCGTGCTGGCGTTCGAGGCCGCCGAGAAGTCATGGTCAGAGGCGGTTGCATGGTATTGCTCGTATGGCTTTGCATTGCGGTGGGACGCCGCGCTCGAAGCGTGCGAGTAGGACTTCCGTCGCTACAGGCTCAGGATGTACTCCCACTGAGCGTCGATGAGACCGCACGACCGGGTTAGCCATGCCAAGTGAACGAATTCAGCGACAGATAGACGCCCTGCTCGACCAGGCTGAGGCAGCAGTCGGTTCCCGCGACTGGGATACCGTGCGTGAACTCTGTGACACGGTGCTGCGACTCGATCACGAGAATGCGGACGCGCGAACCTATCTGGATGCTGCGGAGCACGATTCGGGAGTCCTGACGCCATCGTCTGACGCATCTGGAAGCGCGCCGCCACCGTCACCGACACCCCAGCCCGACACCCCGTCCTCCTTCGCAGGCGGCAGGTACGAGGTGCGCGAGTTCCTCGGCGAGGGCGGCAAGAAGCGCGTCTTCCTCGCGCACGACTCGCTGCTCGACCGCGACGTCGCATTCGCTCTCGTGCGCACGGACGGGCTCGACGACGCAGGCCGCGAGCGCATCACGCGCGAGGCGCAGGCGATGGGCCGTCTCGGAGACCATCCGCACATCGTGCCGGTGCTCGACCTCGGTCAGGAGACGAACATCGATGGCGTCTCGCAGCCGTACATCGTTTCGCAGTACATGGCAGGCGGCTCCGTCGAGGACCTGCTCGCAGCCGATGATGACCTGCCGCTGGAACGCACGCTTGAGATAGCACTCGGCGTCTGTCGCGGCTGAGACGGCGGTCAAAGCCGCGGGTAGAGCAGCCCCGGGAGTCCTCGACCAGTACTTCCGGGCGCGGACGGGTCTGGCGTGGGATGAAGTGCAGTCCGTCGCAACGGATATCGAGTCGGAAGTGTTGATCCGGCTGATGAATCTCGACGTGCTCGACGAAGTGGCGCCTGTCTTCGACGAGAAGTACGACCTGCGCGGCAAGGGCGTTCCGGTTGCATTTCAAGTGCACTGGGCCTCGAAGAAGTTGCCGACCTCCTGCTTCCCCGACGAGCTCGAGCAGGCGCGGTGCCAGCACATCGAGAGCGCGATCGCCGCGGAAGAGGCGCGCCGCATCGCCACGCTCCGTGCAGCTGGCTACGAACTCTGGCTCGCTGCGCCAATCGACTTCCGTGGACTCGACGAGGCTGTCTCGTTTGAGGATGAGTTGCGGCCGCACTTCTCGATCTTCGCCGGCGTGCTGGCGAACCCTGGCGTGAACCCTAGCGTGTCGCTTGCGGACGTTCCTACCGCGATGGCAAACGCCGTTAGGCGATTCGCCCGGGACGTGGGACCTGCGACCCCCGTGCTGTTGATGGCGAGCGGACCACCGCTCGCCTCACAGACCGAAGGCGGGTTCTGTGAGGCAGACATCTGCCCGTCTGACTTCCGCGGCGCCTTCAACCAGACCGAGGCATGGCTTGGCGCGGCACTCGACCATCTCACTACGGACCAGTTCAGGGGATTTGGCGCGGCGATTTTCGAGGGCTCCCACTTCGACATCCGCACTCCGTTTGAGCAGTACGCGAGCTTCCCTCTCAACCGCGTCGGTGAGACTGGGTACAACGACCCCGCGCTCAACATCTACCGAGCGCAGTGACGGATCGACGGCGGCGCCAGGAACACGCTGCTCCCGAGTAGTTGGTGGCTGGTGTGCCGAGTGGTGGGGACGTGCAGTGGTAGACGGGAGCCGGGTGGCAGATCGACGTCTCGTATCGATTGGTGATGGGGCTCCCGCGAGTCCTTATTCTTCGAGGACGGCCTCAATGAACTCAAGGATCGTGCTGACGCCAATCAGATTGACTGCGATGACGACCAAGACGATCGCGATGAACCAGAGGAGCCCTTCGATGCTTGACGCCCCGGTGCAGTCATGTTGATCATGCCGGCGTCGGCGGAGGTGGCACGTGAACGCGCTCGACGGGATCCGCGTCATCGACTTCACTTCAGGCGTCGCCGGTCCGAACTGCACCAAGCTGCTCGCGGATTTCGGCGCCGACGTGATCAAGGTGGAGCGATCGACGGGCGACAAGACCCGCACGGTGCCGCCGTTCGCCGGGGACCAACCGCACGCGGAGCGCTCACTGCTGTTCTTGCATCTCAACACCAACAAGCGATCGGTCACCGTCGACCCGGCAACATCCGAGGGTGCCGACCTGCTGCGACGGCTGATCGTCGATGCCCAAGTGGTCGTGGAGGATTTCAAGCCAGGGCGGACCTCCGAGCTTGGGTTGGGCTACGAGCATCTGATCAAAGACCGACCCAACCTCGTCTACTGTTCGATCACGCCCTGGGGACAGGACGGCCCTTACGTGGAGCGAGAGCTGCGGGCATCGGAACTGGTCCTGCAAGGAATGGGTGGGCCCGTGAATGCCACGGGGCACTCTGAGCGCGAACCGCTGAAGCTCGCCGGCAACCTCGCCCAGATGCAGGCCGGTACCGTTGCCGCCTTCGCCATCACCGGCATGGTCTACCGCACCGAGAAGGGCGGCGAAGGAGACCACCTGGACATCTCCATCTATGAGACGCAGATGGGCTCCCGTGACCGCCGCACCCCCGCCCTGACCGCCTACTCATACACGGGTGCCACGAGCAAGCGAACGCAGGCGGGGTTCGCGCTGGCAAGCGGCGTGAAGCCGACGCAGGACGGTCACATCAACCTGATGGCGATGGGGACGCGCCGCATGGACAACTTCGTCAGCATGATCGGTCGCGAGGACCTCGTGGGCGACGAGCGGATCTACCAGCAGCCGACGATGCTCGAACAGGAGTTCATCGAGGAGATCCAGACTGCGTACTTCGGCTGGCTGATGGCGCACGGGAAGCGCGACGCAGTCGCGATTGCTCAGGAGCACGGGCTGCTGGCCGGGGTCGTGAATACACCGGAGGACCTTGTCTCCGACCCTCACTACCGTGAGCGGGGCGTCTGGGAGTCGATCGAGCATCCGGTTGCCGGCGCGTTCGAGTACCCCGGGCGTCCGGTCATCATGTCCGACTCACCGCGTCCCACCGCTCGCCGCGCGCCACTGCTCGGGGAACACAACGCGGAAGTGCTGGGCGGATTACTCGACGTGACGGATGAGCAGCTCTCGACCCTGCGTGCCAGCGGCGTGATCTCGGGAGATGCGTGATGGCCGATCTACCGCTCGCAGGCGTTCGCGTTGCTGATGTCACCGTTGTCTGGGCCGGACCGTACGTGACTCAGTTGCTGGCCGAGTGGGGCGCCGAGGTGATCCGCGTGGAACCTCGTACGCGCATCCAACCACTGACGCGCGGGGCGGATACGCAACCGCCTCCGGAAGAGACCCTGCGTATGCTGGCACAGATGGGCATGACCCTCTTCGGATTCCCCGACTTCGACTCGGGGAGCGATCCGTGGAACCGTGGCTCCGGATTCAATTCCCACGGCCGAAACAAGCTGAGCATGACAGCGGACATCACAACCCCCGAGGGGCGCGAGGCGTTCCTCAAGCTGATCGAGCAGTCGGACGTGCTGGTTGAAAACAACGTCCCGGAGACGATCGAGAAGGCCGGCATCACCTACGAGGACCTGAAGCAGGTCAACCCGCGCCTGATCATGTTGCGCATGCCGGCCTTCGGGCTGTCTGGCCCCTACAAGAACTACCGCGCGCTCGGCACGCACATCGAGGGCATGATCGGGCATCACTACATTCGTTCCTACCCGGACGCCGACCCGGAGGCCGCGGGCGATGTCTTCACCGGCGACGCCGTGGCGGGGGTGATGGGCGCGTTCGCGGTCACAATGGCGCTGCGTCACCGCGACCGCACCGGTGCGGGGCAACAGATTGAACTCTCACAGGCAGAGAATTTCCTGCCGATCCTCGGTGACTTCATCCTCGATTGGACGGCGAACGGTCGTGATGCCGGGCCGCAGGGAAACCACCATCGCACGCACGCGCCGCACGGCTACTACCCTAGCGAAGGCGATGACAACTGGATCGCGATCGACTGCGATTCCGACGAGGCATGGCAGACGATCTGCGACGTGCTCGGGGTCGCCGATCTCGCCTCGGACCAGCGCTTCACGACGGAAGCAGATCGGTTCGAGCATCGCGACGTGCTCGATCAGCTGCTGCCTGATGCGACCCGCAAGCGAGACGCGTTCGAGTTGTCGGAACAGCTCCAGGATCGGGGCGTGATCGCAGGCCCCGTCCAGGATGAGGCGGCCGCCTTCGCCGACCCGCAGCTTGCGCACCGCGGCTTCTTCGAGGAGCTCACGAGCGAGGCCACCGGGACTCACAAATATCCCGGGCTGATATTCAAGGCGAAGAACACCCCCAACAAGTTGCGACGCCCGTCACCCAACCTCGGCCAGGACAACGAGTACGTGTATCGCGAGCTACTCGGGTACGACGCGACGGCCTACGAAGAGTTGATCGAGAGCGGGGCGGTCGGCGCCGACTACCCGCCCGGCGTGGTGCCCTGGATGACAGACCAGCCGCAGTCTGATTAGCGAGTAGAGACGCGGGCAGGCTTCGGCCGCTAGCGGGATCCGGGAGCGATGCCCCTCACGGCGGTCTCAGCCGTCGAAGCCCCACTCGCGAATCAGCGCGAGCTTGAGGGCGGCGAGGTGCGCGTGCGCATCGGCATCAACGCCGGAGAGCCAATCGCGGAGGACGACGACCTCTTCGGCACGGCGGTCCAACTCGCTGCGCGCATCACCGACCGCGCTGAGCCGGGGCAGGTGCTGGTCTCTAACGTCGTGCGGGAGCTGTGCGCAGGCAAGACGTTCGAGTTCACGTCGGCGGGTGACGCGACGCTCAAGGGCTTCGACGAGCCGGTGGCATCTGCGAGGGCCTTCAACTCTGTCGTGGTCTCTTCCGTGTGGGCGAAAAAGCGGGCGAGCATCTGGAGCAGCACCTCGTAGCAATCGTCGAACAGATCGCAGACCTCAACGCTGAACGGATCGTCGATCAGGTTGACGTCCGGCGAGTCGCTGGGAACGCGGGTGAACGGATTCGCGAGGACGGGCCGCGAGGGCTTGAAGTCGGCGTCGGCGGCGAGAATCTGCTCGTACTCCTCCTGTACCGCCAGGAATCGACCGTAGTGCGAGTTCTCGATGTCGCCGCGGGCACCTTCGCCCTCCTCGACGATCGTCTCGATCGCTTCGATTGCCGTCGCCAGGTCCACCACCGCTAGCAGCTCGTCGAAGCTGAAGTAGTCGCTGGTGGCCTGCGCCCTCGGCGGTCCGATGAAGAGTGTGTCGGGCCTGAGTCGTTCGGAGAGATGCCGAAAGCCGTCCTCGATCGCGTGGTACAGCTCGCCGATCGTGGCAAACGCTCGAGGCTCGGCCGTGACGTCGCTGCTGGCGACCGGGTCAGGGTGTGGTTGCCCGGGGGCCCGGTAGATGCTGCCATCGTCCATCTCCATGCCCTCCGGGCGCTCGATGAAGAGGAAGTGCTGCAACGTCTCCTCGTCGAAGGGCGTGGCGACGAGCGCGAAGCCGTCCGGGTAGTAGCCCGAGCCGGCCGGAAAGTTCGGGCGCCGGAGCTGGGGCGCCGCGCCGATGGCGGTCAGCATGTTGCTCGCCAGTGTGAGGTGAGTCATCTCCTGTCCGGCGACCTGGAGCAGAACGCGCCTCCAGCGTTGGACCGCCGCCAGTTGGTCCTCGGACAAGCCCTCGCTCGCGTCGTTCTTCATGGTGAACGCCGCAAAGAGATAGCTGCACGCAACGCCGTGCTCGATCTCGGCAGCCTCGGAGAGCAGGTAGATTAGCTCTTCGCGGCTCTTGATCTTGATCTCGGCCATCGGCGCGTCCCAGCGTTGCGACAGGCAGGCTGAGAGTTCGTGGCCCGCCGCATTGGACGTGCCCGCCCGCATGACGTGGAGGGTACAACGGAGATTGTGAAGTTGGAGGCCACGGCGGGAATCGAACCCGCGATAAGGGTTTTGCAGACCCCTGCCTTACCACTTGGCTACGTGGCCGGATCGGACCCGAGCGGATTCGCCCCGGTCAGAATCGCGACCATCGTATCAGTGGCTCGGGCTTCGATCCGCCTCGGGCGATCTACTTCTGCAGGAACGTCTGCCAGTCGCCATCGAACGTGTAGCCAAGTGCGAGGTCGGACTCGGCGAGCTGGGAGAGCATGCGGCCATAGACGAAGAAGTCGTTGAACGGCCCCTCGCAGTCACTGAACTCGCGCTCCAGGGTGGCGGATGCGGGATCGGAGTCGTCCCTCGAGCAGCCTTCGAGGTAGATGCGAGTGAAGCCACGGACGAACAGGCAACGCCGATTGCCGCCGTCGCAGTCCGCGCCGGAGTCATTGCCAGACGTCGCGTCGCCGATCACGAGGATGGCGCGATTGCGAGGGCTCGTCTGGACGCCTGAGGTCGAGGGGTCGCAGTCCCGCGGCGAGAGTCCTTGCACCGGTTCGCTGGCTGCGTAGTTCGCGTTGAGCTGCCAGATCTCGAAGAAGTCATCGACGCCGTCGTTCACCGTCGGCGCGAGCAGGGCGGCGTGCCCGGCGGCCACGAGCGTCGCGTTGTCCGCGTCGAGGTCGGCCTGCGAGTGGGTCGCGAAGTACGTGCTGTCGCAATCGCCTTCACCAGCGATCAGTGCTTCAATCCCCAGCTTAGTCTGGCTGCCGACGTTACCGGTGACGGTCCCGACAGAGTCGCCGACGGTGCAGGTGACGTCTGTGCCGTTCTGGATGTTGTTCGTGTAGACCACGGCACTGTTCGATGAGTCGTTGCAATCGGGCTCGCTGAACCCCAGTGGCGCAAAATTGTGTTCCTGGGGCCCGCCGCCGCCGGCCTGTAGCGCACACCGTGTTCCGAGAATCGGGTCTGCGTCGCCGACCGGCGGATACCCGGTGAAGCAGTCACCATTCATCTGGATGGCGAGCGGAGTGAAGCCCCTGAGCGCGATCGGCACGCCAGTGCACGCGATTGCTGAGACCTTCACCTCGGTGAGATCATTCACATCGCTGAGGCTGCTCAGCAGTCCGAGAAATACAGGCTGAGAGTTGCGGGTAATCGTCGCCCGCACCCCGACATAGAGCTCCTGCGAGTCGCCTTCCCCGGCGAAACACTCGTCGTCTGAGCTGTCATCGTTGTTCCACAGCACGGTCAGCGTCAGCTCCGTGTCGGGGTCGACGCCGTTCGATGTCGCGGTCGCCTCGCTCGCGCTGATCGCCAGCGCCGTGACGGCGCTGTCCTGCGTGACGCCGGGGATCGGCAGTTCGAGCGCGCCCGCGAGAGCGATCGCATCGACGTCGCCCTGCGCGTCGCGTCGGTCGGCGAGCCAGAGGCCGACATCGAGCGAGAGCACGCCGGCGAACGCCATCAGGCCGGACAGCATCACGAAGATCATCGTGACCTGCGCGTGCGAGCGCCTGAGCAACGCTCGCCGCAATCGTGCCAATGCTGACGAATGATGGATCACGCTGGAGCAGTCACAGCAATATCACGTTGCGGGGGTATCTTCGCAGCCATGCAGATACGTTCCGACAGCGAGTCAGGCCAGGCAGCGCTCGAATACGCGCTAGTTCTTGGGCTGCTGCTGCTTGCGCTGGTGGCGTCGTTCGCCTTCTTCTCGCTCGGAAGCATTATCTCGGGTGCGCTCAGTGATGTGGTTGCGGCGGTCGCTGCCGCCACATAGCTCCTAGCTCGATGCTGGTTCGCGAGCATCCCCTCGCTCCGATACGGGCGAGTATCCGGCGACCGCCGCAAGGTCGCAAGAGTGCGCCGCCCAGTGTCACACGGACGTGCCTTGACGATCTTCGCGAATATCGGCAGCCGTATGAGGGATGCGCGATCACGACCGACCCACCGCGCGGGCTGTAACCTCTGCGCGTGATGCGAAATCTGCTCGCGGCAACCCTCCTGATCGCGGTGTTCGTCGGTGCCTGTTCCGGCGGCGATGACAGCGGCCCATCCGACGTCGCGTCAGGCGTCGTCACGGGCGCGTCGGGGACCGCGCTTGAGAGCGCACCGACAGCGACGCCCGACCAGGTTCTCGAGTGGGCCCGCGCATACTGCAACACGCTCGAGGTCTGGACCGTGGCGATCGACGATCTGCGACAACGATCCGGCGAATCCGCGGGTCTCTTGCTTGAAGAACGCAAGACGCGATCCGCCGTAATGAGTGCCGTTGAGAGCGAGGCGTCGCGAACCGCTGCCGAGCAATTGAACGCGCTCACGCCTCCGCCTGACGCGGAGGAGTATCACCGCGTGGTGACGGCGCAGTTCACGGCGCGTATCGAGATCGTCGAGCGGCTTGAGCAGGCGATGAGCGTCGCGACGACACCGGCGCAGGCGGATGCAGCTAGCCGCGAGTACCTCGAAGCTATCGACGGGCGCAGCCGAACGGTGGCTGCGGCGTCGCAATTTCTGACGCCGGAGATCATCGGCGCGCTGACGGTGACGAACCAGTGCGGATACCTGTCGCGCCCGCTCACGACCTGACCCGCTAGCCGACCAGCGAAGACGTACGGCGAGATGAGGAATCCGATGGAAAGCACGCTCACGCATCTGGAGTGCGGCATCTGTGGCGAGAGCCACGACGCAGAGCAGTTTCAGACGATCTGCACCGCCTGCGGCCGTCCACTGCTGGCTCGCTACGACCTCGATGCGGCGCGCCGGACGTTCGACGCCGCCGCACTCGGCCGGCGCGTTTCGTCGCTCTGGCGCTATGCCGAGTTGCTGCCGGTGCGTGACGCCGGCGCGGTGGTCTCGCTCGGGGAGGGGATGACGCCGCTGTTGGCCGCGCCGCGCCTCGGCGAGGAGGCAGGGGTACCCGATCTCTGGATCAAGGACGAGGGTCAGAACCCCACCGGCACGTTCAAGGCGCGGGGCATGACGGCTGCGGTCTCGCGTGCCCTCGAACTGGGCGCAACCGAACTCGCGACGCCGACGGCCGGCAACGCCGGCAGCGCGCTGGCCGCGTACGCCGCGAGCGCAGGTGTGCCCGCGCACGTCGCGATGCCGAAGGACGCTCCGCCCGCCGTGATCGATGAGGTGCGGCAGTACGGCGCGACGCTCGAACTCGTCGACGGATTCATCGGCGATGCCGGCGCATACATCGCGCGCGGCGCGGCGGAGCACGGCTGGTTCGAGCTTTCGACGCTGAAAGAGCCGTACCGCGTCGAAGGCAAGAAGACGATGGGCTTTGAGCTGTGGGAGCAGTTGGACGAGCTGCCGGATGTGATCCTCTATCCGACCGGTGGCGGCACCGGACTGCTTGGCATGTGGAAGGCGTTCGAGGAACTGGAGGCGATGGGGCTGATCGGCTCGCGGCGACCTCGCATGATCGCGGTGCAGGCGGACGGGTGCGCGCCGATCGTGCGCGCCTTCGACGCCGGCGCGGAGCGCGCGACGCCGTGGGAGAACCCCGCCACGATCGCGCCCGGAATCCGCGTTCCCGGACCGTTCGCCGACGACCTGATCCTGCGCGTGATCCGCGAGAGTAACGGGGTCGCTGTCACCGTCACGGACGACGAGATCCTGCTGGCGATTCGCGATGTCGCGCGGTTCTCGGGCGTCGATGCCTGCCCGGAGGGCGCGGCCTGCTTCGCCGCACTGCGTGGGCTGGTTGCGAGCGGTGCAGTGCAGGGCAACGAGAGCGTGGTGCTCTTCAACACCGGGACCGGCCTGAAGCACCCTGAACTGCGCGGTCCCGCCGTATAGTTGCTTCCGTCGAACGGCGCCGAATGGCGATCGAACGGAGTGTGGCATGGCTACCGAGCAACAGGCATCCGCCGCCGCGGGTGCGCAATTCACCGTCGATGACTTCGTCGATGTTCGATGGTCGGAGATGCCGACCTACTCGCCCGACGGCACACGCATCACCTATCGCGCCAACCACAGCGGCGTCATGCAGGCGTACGTCGTGGACGCGAGCGGCGGCGAACCGACGCGACTGACGCAGACCGATGGCGTGATCTACGGCGTTCGCTACCGACCGCGGCATGACGAGGTGCACTTCACCGCGGACGTCGGCGGCGACGAGCAGTACCAGCAGCATCTCGTGAGCGACGCCGGGGGCACGAGCCGCGCGATGCTCGCTGAGTCAGAGGTGATCAACGAGTTCGGCGCCTGGTCCGAGGACGGCACACGACTCTCGTACGGCTCGAACGCCCGCGATCAGCGCTTCTTCGATCTCTTCATCCTCGATGTGGAGAGCGGAGACCGTCGGCTGGTGTATCAGCAGGACGGCATGAATCACGCTGGCGCGCTCAGCGCGGATGGCCGCTCGATGCTGTTCCTGCGCCCGAATCTCGATCAATCGGGGGACATCAACCTCTACCTGCTCGACCTCGAAAGCGGATCAGAGCGCTGCCTGAGCGACCACGAGGGTGCCGCCGTCTTCGCCGCCGCGGAATTCCACGCCTCCGGCGCGGTGCTGGCGCTCAGCAACGACGATCGCGATTACATGGCGCTGCTGCGTATCGACGTCGAGAGCGGCGAGCGCGAGTACCTGAGCACGCCTGACTGGGACATCGAGTTCATGAGCCTCAGCCCCGACGGCCAGCGCGTGCTCACGGTCGTCAACGTCGATGGCTACTCCGAGGCGCACGTCCACGCGGTCACTGCCGATGGGCGCATCGGCGACGAAATCACGCTGCCCGAGATCGCCGACGGCGTGATCAGTTCGCCCGCGTGGCGGCCGGACGGCGACGCGGTCGCATTCACGTTCGAGAACGCGCAGCAGGCACCCACGATCTGGACTGCGGAACTCTCGACGTCGACGCTGACACGAGTCACGGGCGACGGCGAGGAGGGCACCGCGTTCGCCAGCATCCCCACAGCCGAGTTGATCCACTACACGTCGTTCGATGGTCGCGAGATTCCGGCGTTCTACTACCGGCCGCCGGGAGCGCCGCCGGACGAGCCGCTGCCGTGCTTCGTACTCGTCCACGGCGGGCCGGAGAGCCAGAGCCGGCCGGTACTGGGCGCGCGCTATGCCGGGCCGACCTACCTGTTGGCCCGAGGCGATGTCGCGCTGCTCGTGCCGAACGTGCGCGGGAGCACCGGCTACGGCAAGCACTACAGCCATCTCGACGACGTCGATCTGCGCATGGACTCCGTGCGCGACCTCGTGGCCGCCGTCGACTGGGTGGCGGGGCGCGCGGACCTCGACCAGGACCGCGTCGGCGTGATGGGCGGCTCGTACGGTGGGTTCATGACGCTGGCTGCAATCACCGAGGCGCCGGAGCGCTGGGCGGTGGCGGTCGACCTCTTCGGTATCGCTAACTTCCAGTCGTTCCTCCAGCACACCGGCCCGTGGCGCAGACGTCAGCGCGCCGCCGAGTACGGCGACCCGGACCGCGACGCCGAGTTGCTGCACTCGATTTCGCCGATCCACAAGGTCGATCAGATCACGACCCCGCTGCTGGTGATCCAGGGCGATCGCGACACCCGCGTGCCGCAGGAAGAGTCCGACCAGATGGTCGAGGCGATTCGCCACAACGAGGGGATCGTCGAGTACGTGATCTTCGAGGACGAGGGGCACGGCATCGCGAAGCTGCCGCACCGTCGGGAGATGGCACACAAGATCGTGGGCTTCAGCGAGGAGCACCTGCTGTCCGAGGCTGGCGCGTGACACTCGGAGGATTCTGAACAACGAGACTCGCCCCCAGCGGAAGGCGTCGTAGACAGTTAGCGCTCCCGGGGGGGGCTGAAAGCACCGACGAGCTTTGTTTGCCGATAGACCGCCGTGCTTCGCCGGCAACGAGACGCGACGTACCCCGATGCCGACTCCTTAGTAGTAGGGCGTTTTCCGAGTTGGCGTAAAGCCTCCCGGGGTATGGGTGTCGAGATTCACGGGCATTGAAACGGGTGTGGGGATCCTCTGTCACAAGTCCTCGGATGTCGGCCATGACAATCAAGAAGCTCGACCCGTCACCGACAACTAGCTAGTAGGACCGAAGGCGGGAAGCGTAGGGCCGGGCACTCGGCGGGCTGGCATGTGGATGGTCGCATGAGCGCCGCTGTCTTCCTGCGCGACGCTCTGAGCCAGCCGGGGATTATGAATCGCAGGCTGTCGTCGTCGACGCGGCTTAGGTACTGGAGTTACGAACTTCGCGACACGCCTGCCTTCAGCGATCTCGCCAGTAGGCTGACCATCTCATCGAGTGCCTGGTGGACGCGAAGACATGGTGGGAGAGTCGCGGGCGAGCCCTGATCGAGGAGCACCTCTAGCCGCTTAGAAGACTCGAACCCGGCCATACCCACTGGTGTTTGAGTCTAGCTAGCGGGTTATGGCGGCCCTGACTGGACTTGAAACCCCGATGACCCTCCGATTTGCGTGACGTCATTGGCGTGTGAATTGACTTTCCGGTGTGCCGTGTGGCCGATGGGTGCCTTCCCGGCGGCCAGGCGAGTTACTCGTCGCCGAAGCTCTCTTTCACACGCGCGAAGGCCACATCGGTCGCGGCCAGTGTGCGTTCGATGTCCTCATCGCTGTGTGCGGTGGACAGGAACCAGTTGTGCGTGGGGTGCAGGTAGACACCTCGCTTCGCCGCCTCACCGGCGAACATCATCGCGCGCGGGATGTCCATCTTAGTCATGTCGTCGCCGTCGAAGCGCAGCGCCGGTACCTGGACGGGACCGGACTGCTTGATCGCCACCCCGTGCGCCTGAGCCTGCGCGTCCAGGCCCCGGCGTAGCAGCGTGCCAGCACGCTCGATCAGCGCAGTGCCGTCGGTCTCCTGCAGCGTCGTGATCGTGGCGATCGATGCGGCCATCGCGATGCCCGAGAACCAGTACGAGCCGGTGGCAAAGAACTTGCTCGCTGCCGCCTCAAGCTCACGCTTCGCGACAACAGCGGAGAGTGGGTAGCCGTTCGCGATCGCCTTGCAGTACGCAGAGATGTCCGGCTCGATACCATACGAGGCCCAGCTACCCCCGAGGTCCAGGCGGAAGCCGGCGCGGACATCGTCCAGCACCAGCACCGCCCCGGTCGCGTCACAGAGGTCACGCACGCCCTGCACGAACTCCCGATCCGGCATCGTCCAGTTACCGCCCGCGTCATACTCCACGGCGGAGACGACGATCGCGGCAAGATCGTCACCAGCCTGGTCGACGGCAGCACGGACGCTCGGCAGGTCGTTGTACGTGTAGTTGAACTGGAAGTCGCTATCGGAAGGGGTCATCCCCTCGGCGCCACTCATCCAGGTTGAGCCCCAGCCATGGTACGCCTGCTCGCCTCGGGCGATCGTGCTCTTGCCGCTGTGCGCCCGGGCGACCTGCAGGGCGAAGCGCGTCGCATCCGATCCGTTCTTCGCGAACCACGCCCAGTCGCCGTGACCGATCATGCCGGTCATCAGTTCGGCCAGCTCCACGATTCGCTCGGTCGGCGCATTGAAGCAGTCGCCGTCAGCAGCCTGTGCCGCGACCGCGCGCTCAACGCCGGGGTGACGGTGCCCGAGCACGATCGGTCCGTACGAGCACATGTAGTCGATGTACTCGTTGCCATCAGCGTCCCAGATGTGGCTGCCTTCGCCGCGCGAGAAGAACTGTGGGAAGCCTTCTGGCATCCGCGCGGCGGACTGGTGCCCGTACATCCCGCCCGGCAGCACCAGCGCCGCCCGCTCACGCAGTGCGTCGTCTTGGTCGTGGGGATTCAACTGCTCATCCGTCGTTGCCATCGGCCACCGTCCGTTCCATCACTTCGTCGATCGCTCGTTCATCGATGCCAGCGACGCGTGGTCGAGGGCTGGAGGTATCGCTTGTGGCCTGCGCGAAGATGTCGGTGCACACCTCATTCGCGACCTGCGCACCCTTACTGGCGAAGTAGCGATAGAAGGTGCCGTAGCCCACGCTGCTCCGTTCCGTGATCGAATCGGCGCGCTGCGACGTAGTCGTGCCCCGCGAACTCCGCGAGCTCGGCCTTCACGAGGCGTTCGCTGGCTTCGATCCCGCGCGCAGTTCGCAGGGCCGCAGGCTCTACTCTGCGGTCCGCGTCCCGATGTGCTCGCAATGGAGAGCGAACCGGGCTGTGCGTTGTTCCGTCGGTTGGTTTCATAGTTGACACTCTGTCACCGACCGCGTAGGAAAGAGGTACATCCTCTGAGGCGAGACTGTCAAACATTCTTTCTTTCACCAGATTGTCGGCACCGCGGAGTGGTGTGTTACGTCAGCGAAACTTGTAATTGCGGGAGTGGTTAGTGTGTGACGATCGAGGTTGACCTGCTGGAGCGACTCAAAGAGCGTGCCCAATTCATCCGTATCCAGACAGTTGATTTGATCAACATCGCGCGCAACGGCCACTACTCCAGCACGTTCTCCGCCGCTGAGCTCTTCAGCACGCTCTACTACCACACCCTCAACATTGACCCGAAGCGGCCCGACTGGCCGGAGCGCGACCGTTTCGTGCTCTCCAAGGGCCACGCGATGATCGGCATCTACCCCGTGCTCGCCGACCTGGGGTACTTCGACGCCAGCGAACTCGAAACCTACACGCGCTTCGGGTCGGCGTTCGCGGATCATGCGGACATGACGAAGTGCATCGGTGCCGACTTCAGCAATGGGTCACTCGGCCATGGGCTCTCGGTTGGCGTCGGCATGGCGCTCGCCGGGCGCACGGACGCGCTCGACTACCGCGTCTGGGTGATGACCGGCGATGGGGAACTGGCCGAAGGCATGATCTGGGAAGCGGCCATGACCGCCAGCCAGTACAAGCTCGGCAACCTTGTCTGGCTCGTCGACAAGAACCAGATGGGCCTCGACGGCTACACCGAAGACGTCATGAACATCGACCCACTCGACGAGAAAATCGCCTCATTCGGGTTCGATGTGCAGACGATCGATGGTCATAACCTCGAACAGATCGTCGCCACCTTTGACGCGCTTCTACCGACCTCCGGTGACCGCCCGCAGGCGATCATCGCGAACACGATCAAAGGCAAGGGCGTCGGCCACATGGAGTTGAACCCGGCATGGCACGTCGGCGGGCCGATCGAGGGTGACGCGTACGACGCGATCGTGAGCGAGATTCGCGGAGAGACTTCGTCGCCGCAAGACTACTGGCCTCGCGGCAAGACGATGCGCGACTGATAGCCGGGAGTTGAGATGACTTCAGACAGCAAGTCCACGTCGTCCGACACGCGCGGCGGCCAGACTAGCGATCGCCTCGTCGCGGAGGCAATGCCCTCGTTTACAGCGGGCGAGATTCTCGCTCGGCTCGGTCGCACCGATGAACGCATCGTCTGCATGACCGCCGACCTGAAGTATGCCAACCGCTCCTCAGACTTCGAGACGGAGTTCCCTCACCGCTTCTTCAACGTAGGCATCGCCGAGCAGAACATGGTCACCGTTGCCGCCGGTATGGCCTCCTGCGGGAAGTTGCCGTACATCTTCACCTTCGCTTCCTATCTCGGGATCATGTGCGCCGAGGCGATGCGTACCGCCTGTGCGTTCACGAACATGCCCGTGCGCTTCGTCTCCACGCACAGCGGGATGTCGATGGGCTACTACGGCACCTCACATCACGCGCTCGAGGATCTCGGCATCATGCGCACGATCGCGAACGTGACCGTCGTCTCCGCTGCGGACACGGTGGAGCTCGAGGCGGTGCTGAAGGCCTCGCTGACGCACGAGGGGCCGATGTACATCCGCCTCGGGCGCGGGCGTGACCCGGAGGTCTACACGCAGCCGCTCGAGGACTTCCAGATCGGCAAGGCGATCCGAGTTCGCGAGGGGCGCGACCTCACCCTGATCACCGCCGGCACCGAGTTGCGACCCGCGCTCGACGCTGCCGAGGAACTCGTGAAACGCGGCATCGATACTCGCGTGGTCGACCTGCACTCGCTGGTCCCGATTGACGAGGACGAAGTGCTTGCCGCAGCCAGCGAGACCGGCGCTGTGATGACCGTTGAGGAGCACAACGTGCGCGGCGGACTTGGTGCCGCAGTCGCGGAAGTGCTGGCCGACCATCGACTCGCAACGAAATTCAAGCGGCACGGCGTACCTAATGAGTACGTGCCGGTTGGCCCACCAACTGCGCTCTACGCGCACTATCAGCTCGACGCGCCCGGCATCACGGAAGTTGCCGAAGCGTTCGTAAACGGCGCTTGACCTCCTTTGGGGTCGACGCATTGCTCGGGTCTGCGTGAGAGCGCCGGTCCGGTGAGTAGAGGAGGGAACAACAGATGACCAAGCGATTCGGATACTTGATCGTCGTACTCTTTGCCGCCCTAGCAATGGCCCTGGTGGCCTGTGGCGACGACGATGACGCGGCAGGCAGCAGTATCTTTACTGCCGCGAGCGATCGCGTCGAGGACGACGATCGACCACTTCTCATCGCTCGCGCGATGGACACGCTGAACGGTGACCCGCACCGCGCGTTCTGTGACACTTGTCAGATCTACATCTCGGCGGTGTACCAGACGCTGGTCGGGCTCGACTTTGCCGACAACACAACACTGATCCCACGGCTCGCGACGGAATGGTCGGCCAGTGCCGACCTGAAGACGTGGACCTTCCAGCTGAACTCGGATGCGGTCTTCTCCGACGGCTCGCCGGTGACCTCTGACGACGTGAAGTGGTCGCTGGAACGACTGGCCAACCTGAAGGGCTCACCGAGCTTCTTCATGGACGGTGTCGCGTCGATCGATGCCTCTGCTGAACACACGATCGTCGTCCACATGGAGGCGGCGGATGCATCGTTCCCGGCCAAGATGAACGCACCGTACACGGCAATCATCAACAGGGAAATCGCGGAGGCGAATGGTGCCCGCGGTGGCGATGACGCAGAGACCGCGGATGACGCGGAGCAGTGGTTCCTCGCGAACTCAGCCGGTAGCGGCTGGTACGTGATGGAGTCCTTCCAGGAGGGCGACTCAATACGACTCGCTCGCAACGAAAACTACTGGGGACCGTCCCCCAGGGCCGCAATCAAGACGGTGATTATTCAGGAAGTCGCGGATGCCGTCGGCCAGCGCCAGCTGCTCGAAGAGGGTGCTGCCGACATCGCGATGCAGATTGACCCGGACACGGCGCGAGGAATCAACAACGACGAGGTAACCATCCTCTCGGTGCCCTCGCTCAACTTCGTCTACGTCGGCTTCATCGTCGGCACAGAGGGAGCAGTCGGCTCCGAGATCGACCTCAACCAGAACATCCGCCAGGCCGTTCAGGCTGCGATTGACTACGAAGGCATGATCGACGTGCTGCTGGGCGGAGACGGACGCCGTCAGGCGACCGCAATCCCGAACGGCTTCGTAGGCACGAAGAACCTGCCGCTGCCGGTACGCGACCTGGACAAGGCTCGTGAATTGCTTGCTGCCGGCGGATACCCGGACGGGTTCGAGATGGACGCGCCGTACTGGAACACCAACGTCTACGGCGTCGACTTCAACTTGATGATGCAGAAGGTTCAGGCCGACTTGGTGGATGTCAACATCAAGTTGAACCTCCAGCCGCTGGAAGCCTCCGTGATCTTCGGGAACCTGGGCGAGAACAAGGTGCCATTCACGGCCATCTACTATGCCCCGGACCACCCCGACACGGTGCAGTACCCGCAGTACTTCGCGATGATCGAGGGCTCTCGATGGTCGGGACGTGCAGGTGGCAACAAGGGACCGATCGTGAGTGCAGTCCAGCAGGACCTCTACGAGAGTGCGCTGCAGACGGACGACATGGAGGAGCGTGAGCGACTTTACGATTTGCTCGGCCGGGAGATGATCTCGGACGCGTACATCCTGCCGCTCGCGAACCCGAACCTGATTCTTGCGCACCGCACGGATCTGAAGGGGATGCACTACAGCGGCTGCTGTAATGTCGAACTTGGGCTCCTGCACCGCGTCAAGGAATAGTCCGAACGTATAGCATGGGCGCACACCCCGGTCATTGTTGACCGGGGTGTGCGCCTTTTTCGTCTGACCGGGCGCTAACAGAGACGGTGGTGAAACCGCTTGGGTACGTATATCGCCCGCCGTGTTGCTGTGATGCCGCTCCTCCTGCTCGGCGTGATCACGATTGTATTTGTGGTCTCACGAACCGCCGCCGCTGACCCGATCGCCTCGCTTGTCCCGGAGCGGTTGCTCGGGAACGAGGAGGTCGTCGCTGCGGCTCGCGCCCGCTGGGGACTCGACAAGTCGAACCCTGAGCAGTACGCGCTCTACGTCAAGAACCTCTTCCAGGGCGACATGGGGACTTCGTTCCGCACGAAGCAGCCCGTCAGCAGCGACCTCATGCAGCGGCTCCCGGCGACGCTGGAGCTGACCATCACCGCGCTGGCTATTGCCGCGGTGATCGGCATTCCCGCAGGCGTGGCGGCCGCGATCCGACGCGATACATGGGTTGATCATGTCGTGCGGCTCTTTGCGCTGATCGGTTCGTCGCTACCCGTTTTCTGGACGGGCCTGATCCTCTTATATCTGTTCTTCACGCTATTCGAGATCGCGCCCGGCCCGGGCCGTATCGACTTGCGATCGCTGCCGCCAGTGCACATCACGGGGCTCTACACGGTCGACTCTTTTCTCGCCGGCGACTTCGGGCAGACCGTTGATGCGCTGCGACATCTGATGCTGCCGTCTTTTGTGCTGGGATGGGCCGTGATGGGTATCATCGCGAGGATGGTCCGAGCCTCGATGCTCGATGTGCTGAACGAGGACTACATCCGCACCGCGCGCTCCAAGGGCCTGACAAGCCGTAAGGTGATCTTCACGCACGCGCTGCGCAACGCGATGATTCCGACCGTCACCATCCTCGGTGTCTCGCTCGCCGCGCTGCTGACCGGTGCCGTCCTGACGGAGACGATCTTCTCTTGGCCCGGACTCGGGTCGTATGCCGTCGAGGCCACTCGTACGCTTGACCTGCCGGCAGTAATGGGCGTCGCCATCTTTGGTGGCGGGATGTTCATCATGGCCAACCTTCTGATCGATATCTGCTACGGCATCATCGACCCACGGATCCGCGTCACATGACGGTGCCTGACCCAACGCCCGAATCCACGAACGTCGAAGTCGCTGAGTTCCTGGAGCACACCCGGCTACGACGCAGGCCAAAGTGGGCGACACTGCCGGTGATGTTGGGCGGCGCACTGCTGCTGTTCTGGATCATCACCGCGCTCACCGTGCAGTGGTGGGCGCCGTACGACCCGATCACGATCGTGGACGGCCGTCTGCTTTCGCCGACGCTCGATCACCCGCTGGGAACCGACGCGCTCGGTCGCGACGTGTTCTCCCGGACGCTCCACGGTGCGCGGGCCTCGATACCCGTGGCGGTAGCCGTGATCATCAGCGCTCTGCTGATCGGCGGCTCGTTCGGTGCGATCGCCGGGTTCTTCGGCGGTTGGGTAGACGCAGTGATGATGCGCTTCACCGACATGGTGATGGCGTTCCCAGCGATCCTGCTCGCGATGGTGATCGCGGCCACGCTTGGGGTCGGCATCCGTAACGCCGCACTCGCGATGACGCTCGTCTGGTGGCCGGGCTACGCGAGGCTGCTGCGAGGCCAGTTCTTAGCCGTCAAGAACCACGACCACGTGATTGCCGCGCAGTCGCTCGGGGCCACCGATCTCCGCGTGATGGTTAGACACATCCTACCAATCGCGTTCACGCCGTTGCTGGTCGTCGCGACGATGGACTTCGGTGGCGTCGTCTTGCTCGCAGCATCGCTGAGCTTTATCGGCCTTGGAGCCGTCCCACCGTACCCTGAGTGGGGATCGATGATCAGCGAGGGCTCCCGACGGTTCTACGACTGGTGGATTGCCCTCGGACCCGGTATCGCGATTCTCACTGTCGTGCTCGCCAGCAACTTCATCGGCGACGGCATTCGTGACCTGCTGGATCCGCGCACTAAGTCCTGAGACGTGCGCTTTCTGGCGGCCGCAGCCTCACAAGCGAGTCGCCCCGTATCCACCTCCTCACCCCAGGTCCGCATGTCGCGAAACTCGTGAACACGGTTCAACCATCGTGCTTCCCAAGCAGAGGCTCTCCACAGATTCAGAATGGGGTGTTGGAGCGGAAGACCGGACTCGAACCGGCGACCTTCTCCTTGGCAAGGAGACGCTCTACCAACTGAGCTACTTCCGCCTGCAACGTGGTCACTGTATCTGATCTGGTGCCCAGGATGAGATTCGAACTCATACGCCCTTGCGAGCACCGCCCCCTCAAGACGGCGTGTCTGCCAATTTCACCACCTGGGCCCCGGCGGTAATGGCAGGAGTGGAGGGATTCGAACCCCCGACCTACGGTTTTGGAGACCGCCGCTCTGCCAGCTGAGCTACACTCCTGCGCCGTTGGTGAAGTCTACCAACCCGCCTCCGGAGGGTGAAGCCAGTCGATGCTAGGCGCTAGCGCGCGATCCCTCACCGCGCCGCCGCCTTCACCTCGATGATGCGGTCGGGGTAGTTCCCGCAGACGCCATCGACGCCCGCTTCCAGCACGCGACTGATGTCGATGCGTTCGTTGACCGTCCACGTGTAGGCCGCGAGGCCGTGACTGTGCGCGTTGCTCACGGCTTCCGACGTGACGAGCGACTGCTCGAAGCTGATGCCCGCGAGCCCCGCGCCATGCGCGAGCGTGACGGGATCGTCGAGCCCGAAGCGCTCCGCGGAACCCTGACTGACGAGCAGCGAGGCCGGGACCTCAGGCAGCGCTTCGGCACACGCGGATGCGACCCACGGGTCGAACGCCCACGTCCAGCACCAGCGCGACGCGGCGGCGTCACGCACGACCGTCTTCAGGAGCTGCTCGATGCGTGACTGCTTGACCTCGATCGCGAGCGTGCGGCGACCGTCGATCAGTGCCAGCACCTCGGCCAGAGTCGGCACGGGTTGCGGCCCTACGGCGTCGAACGGGTCGATCACGCGCAGCGTAGCCAGCTCCGCCGACGAGACCTCTTGCACTGCGCGCGGGTCACCGGTGGTGCGTTCGAGCGAGAAGTCATGCAGCAGCACGGGGACGCCGTCCGAGGTCGCCTGCACGTCGATCTCGATGGCGTCGGCACCGGCCGCGATCGCGGCGTCGATGCCGGCGAGCGTGTTCTCGGGCATCGTGCCCATGTTCGTGCGGTGGGAGATCACGAGCGCGCTCACGGGGCACTCCGGACTGGCAACGAAACGGAAGCGGTACGACTACTCGTCGTCGCGCTTCTCCTTGAGGAAGCTCTCGAGGTCGGAGAGCAGATCGCCGGCCTCCGGCAGCTCGCCGCCAGGGGCCGTTCGCTGCTCGTCGATGCCTTCCTCGATGGCCGGCGTCTGCGGGCGATCTTCGTCGTACTGCTCTTCGAGCTGGCGGACGTACGAGGACGCATCGGGCGACTCATCCATCGCTTCGCGCACCTGATCCTTGAACGCGTGCAGCCGATCCTCGAGCGCCGCAAGCGGCGTGCGGGTGCCGAAGCCGTAGTCCAGCGTCTTCACGAGCGTGATCGCGACGTTTGGGTTCGGACCCATCGTCAGGTAGTGCGGGGCCATCGCGCGCAGATGGGCGTTGCGCCAACCGCGCTCGCGGTGATGTACGTTGAGCACGCTGACAATGCCGACCGGCCCCTGGTAGCGGGAGGTCGCCCGCACCTCAAGGCCGAACTGCTGCTCGAAATCGTTGTCGGAGGCCGAGAGCGTGACCGGCAGCGGGCGAGTGTGTGGCACGGCGGCTGGCTGGGCGCCGAGCGTGATGCTGGTCGTGATCCCGGCGCGCTGCATCATGTCGCCGATCGCGTCGCTGAACGTCTGCCAGCGGAGGCTGGGCTCGGGGCCGGCGAGCAGGATGAAATCGCGGTCGCTGCCTTCCGGCTTCGCGTGGAAGAACTTCACGCTCGGCCAGTCGAGCACGCGCTCGCCGTCCTCGAGGCGCACACGCGGGCGTTGCACGGTGAAGTCGAAGAAGACCTCCGGGTTGATTTCGGCGATCGGTTCCGCGTCCCACTGCTCGATCAGGTAGTCGACGGTGGCGACCGCAGAGCCGGCGTTGTCGCCCCAGCCGGAAAAGCCGGCGATCAGGATGGGATCGCGGAGCGTCCCGATCTCACGCAGTGACTTCAGTGCGTCGTGTGACGGTTCATTCATTGAGGGCTGCTCTCATTCGTCGCGCGCCGGACGGCTCGTGGATCCATTCAGAGGTTAGATCTGCGAGTAGCCAGAGCCGGGTCGTGCCGGGTCGATGCCGGTGCCCTTGCCATCGTCGATCCAGCCGAACTCCTTGAGGATCTGCTGGCTGTAGGTAACGCGGCCGCTGACCTTCTCCAGCGGTTCGGTGGCGAGCAGCAGAGCGGCCTTCGCCATCATCTCCGGCGGCTCGCCGCGCGGGTCGTCCATGCCGGAGACGAGCTTGTGGAAGACGGTGCCCGGCGTCGGCACGACCTGCGAGGGTGAGAAGCAGGCGACGGTGATGCCGTTCTGGTAGACCTCCTGCGCGAGCCCCTGCGAGAAGCGCTCAAGCGCTGCTTTCGACGCTCCGTACATGACGCCACCGCTGACGCGGTCGTCCTCGTACGGCCCGCGGCCCGGGCCAATCGCCGCGCCGGAGGAGATGTTCACGATCGCGCCGCTTCCGGCCTCCATCATGTCCGGCAGGACGGCCTTCGAGAGGATGAACGGGCCGTGCACGTTGACGGAGAACGAGCGCACCCAGCGGCTCGTCGGGTAGTCGACGATCGGGATGTAGTAGTTGAGTGCGGCGTTGTTGATCAGCACATCGACGGGGCCGAAGGCGGCCTTCGCCTCCTCGACGACGCGCATGCACTCGTCTTCCTCGGAGATGTTCGCGGTGATCGCGACCGCCTTGCCGCCGGCGTCGGTGATCTCGGCGACCGTGGTCTCGAGCGAGCCTTCGAGCTGGTGGTCGCCCTCCTTCAGCGTGCGGGCGACGGCCGCGACGCTCGCGCCCTCGGCGGCGAACATCACCGCGATTGCCTTGCCGATGCCGCGGCTGCCGCCGGTGACGATGGCGACCTTTCCGTCCAGTTTGCCCATGGTGCGATCTCTCTCGTAAGCGTTGTTGTCGGTGCTCTCGCTGAGCGTCTGATGGTGTTCACAGATGCGCCGCAGCCCCTGCGACGTGGTCGCCATGATACGCGATAGGTGCCGAAGGAACCCTCCAGCGCTCGCGGCGGCGCAACGAGGGTAGCGAGCTAGCTCGTAGGGCCCTCGCCGGTCGTCACCTCGCGGTCGCGACGGCTCCAGAGCATCCATACGGCGGCAGCGATCACCAGCATCACGGCCATCGCGGCCATCACGAGGTCGAAGCGCTCATCGAGGAACTCCTGGAAGCGGTCGCCCCAGAGGAAGATCAGGCCGCCGAGCAGGAAGAAGCGCAGCCCACGGCCGGTGATCGATGCGAGCACGAATGGGACGCGCGGGACAGCGAAGACGCCGGCAGAGAGCGTGAACACCTTGTAGGGCAGGGGAGTCAGGCCAGCGAGGAAGATCGCCCAGAACCCGTGGCGCACGAACATGCGCTCGACGCGCTCCACCTGCGTGCTGTGAAAGCGCTGCAGGATCGGCCGTCCGATGCGCAGGCCGAGCGTATGTCCGACGAGCCCGCCGGCTACCGACGCCGCCGTCGTCAGTGCCGCGAGCAGCAGTGCCTGATCGGGATTGCGCAGCGAGAGCGCGATCAGCAGCGGGTCGGGTGGAATCGGGAAGACGACCGCCTCGGCGAACGTCAGGATGCCGAGCGCTGCCGGACCGGCCGGGCGATCGGCCCAGCCGACGAGCCACTCGCGAAGATCGTGAAGCATGCGCCACAGCGTGCGCCGGGCGTCGAGTTAGGGGCAACCGGCCACACCGGGCCGGCTCACGTGCTAGGGCCTTGTCGTCGATGTCTTCTGATAGGCGTAGACGGCCTTCGTCGTCGCGCTGCCACCGCCGGTGCCGCCGTCGGTGCCTGCGCTGACGTAGGAGGCTTCCACCTGACGAGCGTCGGCCGCGGAGTCGGCCCAGCGGATGATCCACGAGCCGTTGTCCTTGGAGACCGAATGATCGCGGAAGAGGCGGTCTTCCGGGTCAGATGCGATTCCGACATACCACGTGCGGTAGGAGCCGCCGCGCTGCTGAAGGTACTCGTTGATGTCGCGGACGATGGAGTCTCTTGTGGCCATGATGGCGTCCTGTGAAACGGCTCCGACAGAGTGCGACGAGGCCGAGTCTGCTCTCAGCGATATGGCTCGGAACCGGGGACTCGAACCCCAACCGACCGAACCAGAACATGTTACGGCACGTTCCCGGGCGTCCGAGGACGTGCGACGTGGATATGGTCGCCCTGCGTCGCACATCGCGGCGCGGTAGACTCGCCTGTCTGCGCCGGGTGATGGCCTGAGCGTCGGCCGCAACAGGGACTGCGAGACGCTCGGAGAGGGTCGAAATTGACGCTGTTCGTTCTTGAGTCGATCGATGGGGCGGCCGAGCGTCGGCTGTTCTCGGCGTTCGGCGTCGAGTTTGTCCGAACACGGTTCGCCTGGCTGCACATCCCGCTGTCGGCAGCCGTTGGCGTTGCCGTGGCGCTGCTCGTTGCACCAGTCGATGGCTCAGCCGGCACGGTGGCAGTTGGACTCGCCTATGGCGCGTTGATCATCGTTGCGAGCTTCGCGCACTCGCTGGGCCATGTGTTCAGCAGCCGGATGGCAGGCGCACCCGTCGAGCATGTCCGGCTCTCCGCCACAGTGGCGACAATGCAATACACAGACAGTCCGCTGTCGCCCGGTCGTGTTGATGTCCATCGTGCGCTGGGTGGGCCGGTCGCCAACCTGGCGCTTGGCGTCGGCGCTCTCCTGCTCAGCGCCGCGCTACTGGAGAGTCACCTGCTTCGCTTCTTCGGAGCGGTCAATCTGCTGTTCGGTGCCTTCACGCTGTTCCCGATTCCGTCTCTGGATGGTGTGGTCATATTGCGACACCTGTCGGGCCGCAGTCCCTAGCACCACACAAAGCGACCCCGTCCATATGGGACGAGGCCGTGTTCGAATCTGAAAAGTTGGCTCGGGACCAGGGATTCGAACCCCAATTGACGGAACCAGAATCCGTTGTCCTACCATTAGACGAGTCCCGAGCGGAGCTCGATCCTAGCAAACCCGGCCGTACCGATCACGTAGGGAGCCGCCGCGCTACGGCGGCGCTGCGGCGATCGCGCGACGGGGCTGCGGCGCGTCAGGCGTCGGTGGTGACGGCGCGTAGTGAAGCCTCGGCCGCCTGCAGCCGTTCGACGGTGAGCACCGGGCCGATGATCTCCATCGTCTCGAAGAGCGGTGGCGTGACGGACTTCCCGGTCACGGCGACGCGGCAGAGCATGAAGACATCGCCGGGCTTCTCTTCCAGCTCCTTCGCCAGCGCTCGCAACCGCTCTTCGATCGCCTCGTGCGACCAGCCGCTGCTCTCATCGAGCGCATCGAGCGCGTCGGCGGCGGCGGCGAGGATGCCCGGTGCAGCGTCCGGGCGCTTGCGGAACGGCTTGCCGAGGATCGCTTCCGGCTCGGCCGGCGTGATCACAGAGCGGAAGAAGAAGTCGACCATCGGCGCGAGTTCGGAGAGCAGCTTCACGCGCTCCTGCACCAGCGGCGTGAACTGCTCAACGACCATGCGGTCGAGCGGGCGGGCGATGTCGCCGGGGAGGTCGCGCTCCAACCGCTGTGCGAAGAGCTCCGAGAGCTCGCGCTCCGGCATGTCGCGCAGGTAGACGCCGTTCATCCACTCCAGCTTCTGCGTATCGAAACCGGCCGGGCTCGGCGAGAGATCGGTGACGTCGAAGGCCTCGATCAGGCGCTCGCGTGAGGCGATCTCAGTCTCGCCGTCGAGCGACCAGCCCATCATCACGAGGAAGTTAAAGACGGCCTGCGGCAGGTAGCCCTCCTCGGCGTACTCAAGCACGAACTTCGCGCCGTGGCGCTTGGAGAGCTTGCCGCCGTCCGGGCCGAGAATCACCGGGTTGTGTACGAAGATCGGCGGCTCGTAGCCAAGCGCTTCGAAGAGCCGCAGGTGGCGCGGCGCGGACGGGATCCACTCCTCGCCGCGGATGATGTGCGTGATCTCCATCGCGTGGTCATCGACGACGTGGGCGAGGTGGTAGGTCGGGAAGCCGTCCGACTTCAGAATCACGAAATCTTCCTGCGTACTGTTCTCGACGGTGATTTCACCGCGCAACGCATCGGTGAAGGTGGTCGTGCCTTCGTCCGGCATGCGGAAGCGGATCACGTGCGGCTCGCCGCCCTCGACGCGTGTGCGGGCGTCGGCGACATCGACTAGGCGGCACTTGCCCTCGTAGCCGGTCGGGAGCTTCGCCTTCTGCTGCGATTTGCGCAGCTCGCTCAGCTCCTCGGGCGTGCAGAAACAGGGGTACGCGTCGCCGCTGGCGAGCAGGCGGTCGATGGCTTCGCGGTAGAGGTCGAGGCGCTCCGACTGCACGTACGGCCCGTAGGGTCCGCCGATGTCGGGGCCCTCGTCCCAGTCGATGCCGAGCCAGCGCAGCGAGTCGAGGATGCGCTCCAGCGAGCCGTCGATCGCGCGCGACTGGTCTGTGTCCTCAAGCCGCACGATGAACTTGCCGCCGTGGTGGCGCGCGTGTAGCCACGCCCAGAGCGCCGTGCGGATGTTGCCGACGTGCGGGTCCCCGGTCGGGCTCGGTGCGTATCGGACTCGAACGGTCACGGTAGTTCGCCAATCTCGGATGCCGGCGTGGTGTGGAAGCGCTGTCGCAGGCCGGCGATCACATCGATCATATCGCGCGGGAGCGGCGCTTCGAACTCGCGCCATTCGCCGGTGGTGGCGAGTGTGAAGCCGAGCCGCGACGCGTGCAACGCCTGGCGCTCGATCAGCTCCGAGCCACTGCCGTAGAGCGTGTCGCCGACGACCGGATATCCGATCGCGGCCATGTGGACGCGAATCTGGTGCGTGCGGCCGGTATAGATCTGTACCTCGACGAGTGCCGCGTCATCGCCGTACTGCTCAAGCACGCGGTACTGCGAGCGCGCGGACTGGCCGTTCTCGATCACGGCGCGGCGGCGCGGGTTCGCGGGATCGGGGCCGATCTCCGACTCGATGATCCCCTCGATCGGGTCGACTCGGCCGTCGACGATGGCGAGGTAGATCTTCAGCGTCTCGCGCTCGCGCCATTGATCGCGTAGCACCTGCGCGGCCGTCGACGACTTCGCGAAGACCATCGCGCCGGACGTGTCGCGGTCGAGACGATGTACGACGCCCGGTCGGTTGCTCTCGTCGATCTCCGCGACCGACGGGTAACGCGCGCGCACGACGTTGATCAGCGTCACGCCCTGCACGCCGGGGGCGGGGTGGATGATCATGCCGGGCGCCTTGTCGATCACCAGCGTCTCCTCGTCCTCGAAGATGATGCTGAGCGGCACGTCGCGCGCGATCAGATCGAGGTCGGGGACGACCGGCAATTCGACCTCGATGGTCGCGCCAACGGTCACGGCGTGCGCCACCTTCGTGACGGTCGCGGCATCGACGGTGACGCGGCCATCCTCGATCAGTCGTTGCGCCTGCGAGCGCGACAACTCGGGCAGCGCCCCGGCGACGAGGCGGTCGAGGCGGCCGGCCTCCGTGGCGGCGAAGTCCTGTCGGGTGCCCGTCACTGCGGTGCGTCTTCGGCGTCGGCATGCTGGTCGAGGAATGAGAGCAGGAACAGCGTGACAACGGCGATCACGATCGCGGAGTCGGCGATGTTGAACGCGGGGTAGAACTTCGGATCGATGAAGTCGGTGACCGTGCTGCGCGCGGCCCGGTCGATCAGGTTGCCCGTTGCACCGCCGAGGATCAGCGCCAGCGCGACCGAGTAGAGGCGTCCTCCGAACGGCGCGACGAAGAGGAACGCGATCACCGCGACGATGCCGATCAGCGCCGGAATGATCAGCAGCGTCCCCGCGCCCTGCAGGATGCCAAACGCGGCGCCGGAGTTCTCGACGTGTGAGAGCTGGAGCCAGCCGTCGCGGGTCGGCCAGCTCTCGCCGCGGTCGAGCCAGCCGCGGATCAGTGATTTCGTCAGTTGATCTGCGGCAACGACCGCGAGAGCGATACCGAAGAACGGCAGCAGCCGCGCACGCGAGATCGTCGCGTGCGGCGTCGGGGCTTCTGACGTCGAGGGTTGTGCCACGCAGCACCTCGATCCCAGCGTAGCCCAGCATTCGCTCGGGGGCTGCCGGGACCTCGATCGGTGCACGTCGATCGATGTGGGGGGGCAGTTGAGATGCGCCGCTGCGCGAGGCTACGATGTTGTGACCACTTTGAGCGAAGGGGATGCTCCGTGGCACTCGACCTCACCCGTGATCCGGCGAGCGACGCGCCGCCCGAAGACTCGCGCAAGCGCCTGCCACCCGGTCAGCGACTGACTGACGGCTGGCCAATCCTGCACTACGGTGCGATTCCCCGTGTCGACCTCGACACGTGGCAGTTCAACATCGGCGGTCTCGTCGATCAGGAGGTCTCGCTGAGCTGGGAGCAGTTCATGGCGCTGCCCCAGGTCGACGTTCGCACCGACATCCACTGCGTGACGACGTGGAGCAAGTACGACAACGACTGGGTCGGCGTGCGCTTCAGCGATGTCATGGAACTGGTCGGCGTAAAGCCCGAGGCGAAGCACGTGATGTTCCACTCGTACGGCGGCTACACGACAAACGTGCCGCTGGCCGAGCTGATGAGCGACGACATCCTGTTCGTGCACACGCACAACGGCGAGCCACTGACGCCCGAGCACGGCTGGCCGCTGCGCGGGATGATCCCGCAGCTCTACTTCTGGAAGAGCGCGAAGTGGGTGCGTGGCATTGAGTTCATGGCCGCGGATCGCGCTGGCTTTTGGGAGATGTACGGCTACCATATGCACGGTGACCCGTGGACCGAAGAACGCTACGGCTAGAGAGACTGGGGAGGCCCGAATGGCTGAAGGTGGATTGCGAATCAAGCTTCGCTACTGCGTCGACTGAAACTACATGCAGAGGGCCGTCTGGACGGCGGCCGAGATTCTTGCGGAGTATCAGCCCGACATCGAGCGCTTCGACCTAGAGATGGGTGGCGGCGGCGATTTCGAGTTCTGGATCAACGACGAGCTGGCGTACTCGAAGCGCGAAACCGGCACCTATCCCGAGATGGGTGAGCTGAAGACGGCGGTGGTGTTGGCGCTGGCGGCGACCCCAGCCTAGTCAAGGCAATTGCGAAGAGAAGAAGGCCCGGCATTGCCGGGCCTTCTTTGATCTCTGGAACTGCCGTCGGTGCGACTCAGCCCCTAGATGAAGATCTGCGAGCCGCTTCCGCGGATCTTACCCGAACGCACTGCTTCGGCAGCCACGGCCGAAGCGACACGCGAGACGACCTCTTCATTGAAGACTGAGGGGAGGATGTAGTCCTCGTTCAGCTGCTCGTCGGGGATCACGCTTGCGATGGCGCGAGCCGCGACGATCTTCATCTCCTCGGTAATCTCCGTCGCGCCGGCATCGAAGGCGCCGCGGAAGAGGCCGGGGAAGCAGAGCACGTTGTTGACCTGGTTGGGGAAGTCGGAACGCCCGGTGGCGATCACCCGTGCCTTGCCCTCGATTTCGGTCGGCATGATCTCAGGCTCCGGGTTCGCCATCGCGAAGACCATCGCGTCGTCGGCCATCCCCTCGACGTCTTCCGGCGTGATCAGGCGCGGGCCCGAGAGGCCGAGGAAGAGGTCGGCACCCTTGAGGGCATCGCCGACGTTGCCGTCGAAGCCCTCCTCGTTCGTGTTGTCGGCGAACCACTCCTTGATCGGGTTGAGGTTGTCGCGGCCCTTGTAGATCGAGCCGCGACTGTCGAAGCCGATCACGTTCTTCACGCCGAAGTTCATCAGGATCTTCGTGCACGCGACGCCGGCGGCGCCGACGCCCAGCACGACGACCTTCAGGTCCTCGGGGCGCTTTTCAACGATCTTCAGGCTGTTGATCAGGGCTGCCAGTACGACCACGGCCGTCCCATGCTGATCGTCGTGCATCACGGGGATGTCGAGTTCGTCGCGCAGGCGATCCTCGATCTCGAAGCAGCGAGGGGCGGAGATGTCCTCCAGCAGGATGCCGCCGAATCCCGGCGAAATTGCCTTCGAGATGGCGATGATCTCCTCGGTGTCCTTCGTGTCGAGACAGATCGGCCACGCGTCGATGTCGCCGAAGCTCTTGAAGAGCATCGACTTGCCTTCCATCACGGGCAGCGCGCCCTGTGGGCCGATGTCGCCGAGTCCAAGCACGGCGGTGCCGTCCGTGACAACGGCGATCGTGTTCACCTTCGTTGTCAGCGCCCAGACCGCGTCCGGATTCTCGGAGACCTGCATCGAGACGCGCGCGACGCCCGGCGTGTAGACGTGGGAGAGCTCCTGCATCGTGCGGATGTTCACCTTGTTCGCGACCTCGATCTTGCCGCGACGGTGGAGCTGGAACGTGCGGTCGGATGCGAGTTGCACATCGACGCCGTCGAGTTCATCGATGCTGGCGACGATCTGGCGCGCGTGCGCCTCATCCCGACAGAAGACTCGGAAGTCGCGAATCATCACGTCGGCACTGGCCTCGCTGATTTCGATGTCGCCGACGTCGCCGCCGGCCGCGCTGATCGCGGCCGTCACCTTGGCGAGGTTGCCAATCTCGTTGGCGATCGCCAGTCGCAGCAGCAACGGGTAGTTCGAAACCGGGGCCTGATATTCGTCGGTCGTTCGCGTAGTAGTCATCGCGTCCTCCGCTATGTACGGCCTCTGGCAACGCGGGCAGCGGGCAGGTGGTGTCGCCTGGCGAGGGAACCACTGATGCCCGCAATGACCGCAGATATGCTGAACGGCTGCTGTTGTCATGGCATATGCTTTAGCATATGCCGAAGATGCGAGCAATCGCCGCTTTCGCATCAGGTTCGGAATTCGCGCTGTCGTGCCGATCTGTGCCGCGCTTGCGGATCAGTCCTGCGAAGTCGTTACGAGCGAGTCTCGCGTCACCGCCGGCATCCGCGAGCAGTCGATATCAAGGCGCTCTTCGAGCCTCGTTACAGTCGCTACACGGCTGTCTCGCGCGACCACGCGAATCAGTAGGCGTCCCGCCGATGACCCCACCGATGGCCGCTGCTATCCTCGACGGCGGCTGCCCCCATCGTCCAGGGGACTAGGACGCCACCCTTTCAAGGTGGAAACCGGGGTTCGAATCCCCGTGGGGGCACCAGTGCACGCTCTTTCCAGCCACGGCAGCCGCGCCGATTGCATCCCGCGCCGCGCCGCCTGCGGATCACGATGACCACCCCGCGACCGATGTTTCACACCGACGACGGCATCGATGTGCCCGCGGTGACCGTCGCCGAGATGCGCGAGATCGACCGCGTTGCCGTCGAGGATCGCGGGCCGACCTTGCTGCAGATGATGGAGCACGCCGGCATGGCGCTGGCGATGCAGGCGCTGCAACTGCTCGGCGACGACTGGCGCAGCCGCCGGGTGCTCGTGCTCGCGGGCAGTGGTGGCAACGGCGGCGGAGGGATCTGCGCCGCACGCCATCTCGCGAATCGTGGCGTCGATGTGCTGGCCGTGACTTCCGCGCGTCCCTCGCAGGCAGACGGGGCGCTCGGGCAGCAGTTGATGGCGCTCGCCGAGACGCCGGCGCGCGTACTGAGCTTCGCCGAGGCATTCGATGTCGCCGACAGCGACCTCGTGCTCGATGCGATCGTCGGCTACTCGCTGAAGGACGCGCCGCGCGGACCGACGATGGGTCTGATCCGCGCAGCGGAAGCCGCACCGTCACCGGTGATCTCGCTCGATGTGCCTTCCGGCGTCGATCCCGACAGCGGCGAGACGCCGGGGGTAGCGGTCCACGCCTCGGTGACACTCACGCTCGCGCTGCCGAAGGCCGGACTACGTGAGGAGCACGCGGGCGAACTCTGGCTCGCCGACCTCGGCATTCCGCGCGGCGTCTATGCGCGCGCGGGACTGGTCTTCGAGCCGCCCTTCGGCGCGGTCGACCGCGTGCGGCTGCGCTACCCCGATGCGGTCGACGTCCGCGAGTGACCTACCGGCGCTGCGCCCCCTAGCTCCGCTGCACCTGCGGCAAGATCTCTTTCGCGATCAGCTCTAGCACGTCGAAATCCTCCTGCGCGTGGTGTTGCATCATCACGCCGGAAAGCCCGGCCTCCTCGCGCTGCCCGAGCTGCTCGACGACCTCGCCGGGCGTTCCGACGAGCCAGCCGCGCTCCCTCAGGCCCGCGACCGTCTCCTCAGTCGTCCCGCGCTGAAAGAGTGGATTCGCTTCACGAATGCGCTCTGCGTGCGCGTTCACGCCGGCCTCGTCAGCGCCGATCACGAAGCCGGTCATCGTCGAATGGCGGATCTCCTCTGGGTCGCGACCCACGTCGGCGCAATGCCGTTCGAGAACGGCGCGCTTCTCCAGGTAACGATCGACGCCGCCGCCGGTGAAGTTCCACTCGTTGGCGTGCTCGGCCACGATGCGGAGCGTGCGCTTCTCGCCACTGCCGCCGACCAGCAGCGGGAGCGGTGATTGCGCCGGCTTCGGGTAGCAGATGGCGTCCGCGAGCTGGTAGTGCTTGCCGTCGAAGGTCGCCGGGGCGTCGGACCAGAGCGCCTTCAACACCTGAATCGACTCATCGAGCCGATCCATGCGCTCGCCGACGGACGGGAAGGGGATGCCGAACGACTCGTGCTCCGGGACGTTCCAGCCGGCACCCACGCCGCAGACGAAGCGACCGCTCGAGAGCACGTCGATCTGCGCCGCCATGCGTGCCAGCAGCTCCGGCGGACGGAACGTCATCGAGGCGACGAGCGGACCGAAGCGAATGCGCTCCGACTCCTCGGCGACGAGTACGAAGGAGATGAACGTCTCCAGCGCCTCGCGCTCGCGCGGCTCCGAAAACGCGACGTAGTGGTCGGAGCGCCAGAGCGACTCGAACCCCAGGTCTTCGGCGGCGCGGATGATCCTGCGCCAGCGATCCCACGAGAGCCCGTCTTGGCCCTCGATCATGACTCCCAGATCCATGGTGATTCCAATCGGTTGCGGCGGCGCTGTGTGGTGCGCTGCGACGCGGTGCTCGACTTCTTGCCGCGCATGCTATCGCACGGACGGTCCGACGGTCGGTCGATCTGGGTGCCGGATCTAACGACGCGGGGATTACGTGGTTGGTGCGTCCCGATCCGCGATCCGTGCGGTCAGCAGCAGCAGGATCGCCGTATGCAGTACCGAGACCGCGAACATCTGGATCGCGAGCGAAACGTACGACGCGTCATCGTCGAAGCTCGACCCCACGTACAGCAGATAGCTGACGACGATCAGGGCGACCACCCTCGCTGCGAGCGACCTCGCATTGGAGTCGAGCTCGCGCACCTTCACGCGGTAGAAGTACGCGATGAGCACGAAGATGTGCAGCACGACGAGCGCACCGGCGTAGACGAGAACGGGCACGTCGCTCTTCAGCGAGACGAGCGGGATCAGCAAGAACGAGAGCACAAAGACCGAGACTGTCTTCTTCACGAAGAGCGAGCGGTCGACGAGTTCGATGTTCACGATGCCCTCCGCCTCCGCCCACAAGCTACGAGCCAGCCGGATGAGTCGCAATCACATCGGATCGTGCTCCCTGCCGGAAGCGGCGCGCTTCGGGGCGCGGAAGTAGTGCGGAACCCACTTGAGGGCCACGCGAGGCGCTAGTAACGTGATTGGTCTGCGGCGCCGCATTCGTCTAGTGGCCCAGGACACCGCCCTCTCAAGGCGGAGATCAGGGGTTCGAATCCCCTATGCGGCACCAAGCGATTCGTATCCGAGAGCGGCCCGCGTGGGCCGCTCTCGGTGATCCGGGGATCCTTCGTCTGGCCGAGCCATCCCTGTCGCCGCGGATCCGCTCGCCGATTCCGAACCCGGTGATGGCCAAACGGGTGTGGGACAGGCTTGACCCTGACTCCGTCAGACAGCAGAGTGCCCTCCAAACTTGGAGGGGATGGGAACACAGATAAGGATTGCTCGACTACTACCCGTATTGGCACTCGCGTTGGTACTCACGATCGCGGCGTGCAGCGATGATGAAGCGACGCCAAACGTCGTCACGATCGAGGGGGGAGAATTCTCCTTCACTCTGTCCGGCGAGTTCCAGGCGGGGACCAACGAAATCATCCTGGAAAACGTGGGCGAACAGGTTCACCACGTTCAGCTTGTCCAGATCGATGGCCACACGCTCGGCGAACTGATGGGCGGTCTGGCCGCCGTCGAGGAAGGCGCACCGTTCCCCGAGTGGGCGCGATTCGCGGGCGGAGTGGGTCAGCTCGCTCCCGGCCTCAGCGGTTCGGTGACCGACGACTTGCCAGCAGGCACGTACGCGCTGCTCTGCTTCGTCCCTGACACCGATGGTGTGCCGCACTTCGCGAAGGGGATGGCAACGACGGTCGAGGTCGGCGGTGACGTAGTCGAAGCTGATCTCCCGGAGGCCGACATTACGGTGATCGGGCTCGACGACGGCGCGGGTGTCTCGTACTCCTTCGACGCACCGGCGTCGGTGGATGCTGGCGAGGTCACGATCGAGTTCACGAACGACGGCGCTGAGCCGCACGAGGTGAACGTCTTCCGGCTCGATGGAATCACGTTTGAGCAGTTCATGGGCGCGCTCGCGAGCACGGAAGCGCCCACCGGCCCGCCGCCGTTCGCGCCGGTCGGCGATGTCCAGGGTGTCTTGCCGGGCGTCAGCCAGGTGGGAACGCTGGACCTTGACGCTGGCAGCTACGCGCTGATCTGCTTCATTCCCAGCCCGACCGGAGTGCCGCACTTCGTCGGTGGAATGGTGCGCGCGCTGAACGTCGAGTAACGGATCGCGATCCGTCGACGCCGCCGGCAGTCGATACTCGATCAATGAACGAGGGCAGACATCCAACTGAGGGCGCGGCGAGCGATCTGATCGCGTGGGACCAGTACTGGGGATCGCTGTTCAGCGATCTGACGATGCTGAACGAGGACGACCGGCAGGCTCACCAGCGACTGGCTGAAATCGGCGGCCGCGACCTCGACATCGCGCGTCACATTCGCAGTGCGTATGGCACGGATGCCCCCTCGCGACCGCCGCTGACGATGCGTGATGCGATTGACGAGAGCGGCTTCGATCTCGTCCGTGGCTACGGTCTCGCGCGCTCGTTCGTGCTCGCCTGCGGGAGCGAAGGTGCCGACGTGGCTGAGCACCCGTTCTGGCAGCGCGCGATGGCGGTCGCGGTGCTGTCGTGGCAGCTCGCGGCCAAGCACGGTCAGTACGAGCAGTGGGCGCTGGCGGCAGGACTCGTTGCGGAGATCGGCTATCTGCATCTCCTGAGAAGCGGGCAGTCAGCCAAGGGTGGTGCCGCGACTGCTCATGACCTCGGGCGTGAATTCGTCAATGGCCTGGATCTTCCGCTGCCGCTGCGTGACGTGTTTGATCTGCCGCCGGATGGCGGCCTCGCCGAACTGGTCGGCGAGGCGAGCAGCCGCGCGACAACGTTCGGCTACCATCACGTCGGGGCCGCGGACGGCGCGAGCGAGAACGGTCCGTTTGCCAACCCCACTCGCGGGCTCAAGTCAGCGCAGATGCTGCGAACCACAATTCCGAGCTTGCTTGCCTGCGCGGGAATCGATACTGAATCCTAGCGGTTCGCCGTATCACGGCTTTCCCTCGTCTTGACTCGCCCTCACTGCGGCGTACTATCCGCGTCAAGTACGAACGTGATGAAGGGACATTGCGATGCCAAGCTACGCGATCCTCGGGAAGTACACCGAGCAGGGAATCAAGGATGCGAAGAACACAACTGACCGACTGCAGGCTGCAAAGGATGCGCTGAAGGACGCCGGCGGGCGGATGATCTTCTTCTATCTCACGATGGGCGAATATGACTTCATCGCACTCGCCGAAGTGCCTGATGACGAGACTGCCGCCGGGTTCCTGCTCGCGCAGGGTGCGCGCGGCAACGTGACCACGACGACCCTCCGCGCGTTTACGGAGGAAGAGACCGCGTCGATCACCGCCGCGCTTCCGTAGTACCCGGTCGCCGTGTCTGCCCGTCGCTCGCGGTGCCTACGAATCGCCTGTGCGTCAGTCCGCCGCCCGCAGGTACTGGCATGGCACGCCGGTATTGAGGAAGTCGAGCAGATTCGGGTCGTTGGGCAGATTCGCCTCGTAGACCGTCAGCGCCTGCTCCCACGTCTCGAAGTCGCTGCAATTCCAGAGGTCGAGGCCGCGGGTGACGATCGGTTCGCCGAGCAGCAGCGACGGGTCGGGCGTCGGCTCCGGCGTTGGTTCGGGCGTCGGGAGTGGCTGCGGCGTGGACTCGAGATTGACGCGCAGGTCGGCGACTACGGTCGCTTCGGCATGAGCCGACGACGTATCGGCGCGCTCGACTGCGGCGACGCCTGACGCGGCTTCCGATGCGACGGTCGAAGCCGCTTCGACCTGATGGGCGATCGTCTGAGCCGAGGCGCTCAGCTCGGAGAACGACCCGGAGAGCTGCCAGAGCAGCATCGTCCAGATGAGCAGCAACGCGCTGCCGCCCCCGATCGCGAGCGGGCGTCCGAGCGTCGGGACGCGCGCGAGGATGGCAGCTCTGCCGCCGCCCTCCGCAGGTTCCTGGTCAGCCTCATCGTCGGGCGCATCGTCAGTGTCGCCGTAGTTGTTCCTGGCACCAGCCGCGGGCTCTTCGCCCGGCTCAGCAGCGGGTTCCTCGTTGCGCGCGTCGTCGTCGTTTGCCTGGACCATCGTCGTCGCCAACTCCCCGGTGGATACGCATGGATCATCGTCGCGAGTGGGCGATGTCTCCAACCAGCGCCGACGAAGTGACGAATCTCGTTCGAGACTGCTCGCGGCGAACCTCGATCCCGGCGTTCACGCTGGTACGATCGACTGACGGACCGAGGCCCCCACGTGATTTCTCTCGCGCTCTCGAATGTCACCAAATACTTCGGCGCCCGGCCGGTGCTTCAGGGCGTCTCGTGGGAGATCCAGGATGACGAGGTGATCGGTCTCGTCGGCCCGAACGGGGCGGGGAAGTCGACGCTGCTGAAGCTGATCATCGGCGAGGAAGAGACGGACGGTGGGTCCGTGATCCGCTCGCGCGACGTCACGATCGGCTATCTCGCGCAGACGCCGGAGTTCGACGCTGACCGCACCGCTCTCGACGAGGTACTGGCCGCCGACGATGAACTCGCCGCAATCGAGGCGGAGCTACAGCGGCACGAGGCGAGCATGGGGCAGCCCGCGGTCTACGAAGACGAGGAGTGACTGGCCGAGGTGATGGAGGCGCACACGCGACTGCTCGACGACTTCGAGCGTCGCGGTGGCCTGAACTTCCGTGGCCGCGCCGAGAGCGCGTTGCGTGATCTCGGCGTCGGTCCCGATCTCTTCGACGTGCCGACCGGGGCGCTCAGTGGCGGGCAACGCAAGATGGTCGGGCTGGCGCGCGTCCTGGTCACGCAACCGAGCATCCTGCTGCTCGACGAGCCGGACAACCACCTCGATCTCGCGAGCAAGGCGCGGCTCGAGCGCGTGATCTCACGACACCCCGGCGCGGTCGTGATCATCTCGCACGACCGCTACCTGCTCGATGTGCTCGTCGACTCGATCGCCGAGCTGGACTTGAGCGGCCTCCACCCGGGCCGCCCACAACTCACGGTCTTCGCGGGGAACTACTCCGAGTACGCGCACGAGAAGCAGTCGCAGCTCCTCAAGCAGCAGAAGGACCATGTCCTCGAGAATCGCGAGGCCGCGCGTCTTGAGCAGTCGATTCAGCGGATGAAGGACTTCAGCACCAGCGGGCAGAACGTGAAGATGGTGCGCCGCTGGAAGAGCATGGAGAAGCGGCTTGAGAAGATGGATCGCACTCCGGCGCCGGTGATCAAGCGCCGGCAGATGGGGCTGCGGCTCACGTCGGAGCGTGGCAGCCGCAAGGTGCTGGAGTTGATCGGGCTGCACAAACGGTTCGATCAGACGGCGGTGCTGAGCGGGCTCGATCTGCTGATCTCCGCCGGCGAGCGCGTCGGGCTGGTCGGGCCGAACGGGTCCGGCAAGTCCGTGCTGTTCCACACGGTCCTCGGCGAAGAGGAGCCGACCGAGGGCCAGTCGAAGCTCGGCCCGAGCATCTCTGTCGGCTACTACGCGCAGGAGCACGAGACGCTGCGGTTCGACAGCACGCCGGTCGATGAGGTGCGGCGTATGAAGTCGATGTCGGAGGGCGAGGCCTACGGGTTTCTCGGGGGATTCCTCTTCGACCATCAACTCGCGGGGAAGCAGATCTCGACGTTGAGCGGCGGCGAGAAGAGCCGCCTGCAGATGGCGAAGCTGATGCTGATGGGCGCGAACCTGCTGATGCTCGATGAGCCAACGAACAACCTCGACATCCCGTCCGCCGAGTTGCTTGAGCAAGCACTCGATGACTACGCGGGCACGGTCTTCGTGATCTCGCACGACCGCTACTTCCTCGATCGCGTCGTCGACCGCGTCGTGGACCGCGTCGTGGAACTCGACGACGGAGAGCTCACCGAATTCGCGGGCGGCTACGCCGACTATCGCGAGCAGAAGGCGGCAATGCGTGAGGGCGCCTGACGGAACCGTGTGACGCGATCACAGACCGATCAGATGCGGTTCGATAGACTGGATCCATGGTGAGTGACAGCGACGCACGCAAGGCATACAGCGAGGCCTGGAAGGCGTGGCAGACGCAATTGGACCGGTTGCACGCCTTCTTCCTTGATGGCGAGCGCATCGAACCTCCCGTGCTCAAGGGGCTGCTCAACCGCGAGGCGCGCACGAAGGAACAGTACGACGCGGCGCGCAGGCGCCTGCTGGGCATCGAGGAGTGACCGGGCCGCAGTGATGACCGCGCCAGATTTCACAGATTCATAACATCGCTGCGTGAGTGCGCTCACCCGCGAGGGGGTCGAGCGGTACGACAATGGACGTGCGCGAGAGAGATGGCATGGCGACCACAGCGACCCCGGCACCAGACCAGCAGGCGGCGAAGCGCTTCGCAGGCGTTCGCGGCGCGCTTGGTAGCGGCTACCCGCGCTCGTTCGCGATCGGCTCGGCGTTCTCAATCGCCTGGTCGCCGTGTATCGGCCCAATTCTCGGCGTCGTGCTGACGCTGGCCGCGACGTCGGGCAACGCCTACCAGGGCGCGCTGCTGCTTGTCGCGTACTCGCTGGGGCTCGGTGCCTGGTTCCTCGCGTTCGGCGCGTTCTTCGGCTGGATTTCACCTCGCCTGCGGCAGATTCAGCCACACATGCCGAAGTTGATGATTGGTGCGGGTGCGCTGTTCATCGTCGTCGGTACGCTGATGTTGCTCGGCGAGTTCTCGCAGCTCAATCGCTACTTCCAGTCCTTCGGCTTCTTCTTCGGTCAGACCGCGTCCGCCGAGGAAGGCTTGAGCTCCGGCGTTGATGGGCTCGCGGGTCCGGCGATCGCCTTCTTCGGGGGTATCGTCTCCTTCCTCTCGCCGTGCGTGCTGCCGCTGGTGCCGGTCTATCTCGCGAACCTCGCGGGGGAGGCGATGAATGGGACCGGCGACACGCAGGCGGACCGCCGACGTGTCTTCATGCACGCCGTCGCCTTCGTGATCGGGTTCACGCTCGTCTTCGCAATCCTTGGTGCCTCGGTCGGGCTCGTTGGCAACCTCCTGCAGCAGCACCTCGACACGATGACGCGTGTCGGTGGGGCGGTGCTGATCGTGATGGGGCTGCAGGCCGCCGGACTGGTGCACATTCCGTACCTCGATCGCACATACCAGGCGCCCGCGCCGCACTAGCCGGGGCGCGCGAGGCGTTGCCTCCCGGGCACGACGGTCACTACAATCTTCGTCATATGGACTCTGATTTCGGGATCGACATGGATGATATCCGCCGCGTCATCGATGACGCGGAGGTGTTCATCGTGCGTTTCGACCGCGTCGAGCGACGGCTGCTCGTCGACAACCGCACCGCCGAGGGCGACCCGCCGATGATCCGCATCGTGCCGCGCGTCTCGTCGGCGGAGGAGCGCTACCGTTCGCTGCAGAAGCTGCGACCGAACATGCAGCTTCCGGAACAGATCACCGTCTTCAGCTGGCCGCGTCCGGCGCAGGCGATGCGCGATGCCGGTATCTGGTCGCGGATCGAGACACGCCTCGTCGCGCTGGGCGGGGTCGACCTGGCCACGCAGTCAGAGCAGGCGTTCAGCCAGCTCGTGGCTGCCGAGCGGCTGGAGGTCACGGCCGCGATTACCGGTGGCGAAGGCTTTCACACTCTCTGGGAGCGCGAACCTTCCGAGCGCACGTAGTCACGACTCGCCGGGTGGCGGCAAGACGCGGCGCCCTTCATTGTTTCGATAGTCCCCAGAGCGAGCCTGATGAACGCTCGACGCAACACGAGATCGGTGACTGCTCGCATGATTGACCTCCGTTCCGACACCGTGACCCGCCCCAGCGACGAGATGCGACACGCGATGGCGACCGCCGAGGTCGGCGACGACGTGCTTGGGGACGACCCGACGGTGCAGGCGCTGGAACTGGCCGCCGCCGAGCGCATCGGCAAGGAGGCGGCGCTCTTCGTCCCCAGCGGGACGATGGCGAACCTCGTCGCGCTGCTCACGCATTGCGGGCGCGGCGACGAGGCGATCGTCGGCTCCGAGTCGCACATCCTGCACCACGAAGCAACCGGCGCATCGGCACTCGGCGGGATCAGCCTGCGCACCGTCGCGAACGACGACCGCGGGCGCATCGACCCATCCGACGTCGAAGGCGCGCTACGGCCGGTTGGCACGCCGCCGCCGACCGCGCTCGTCTGCCTCGAGAACACGCAGAATCGCTGCGGCGGCGCGGCAATCGCGCTGACCGAGATGCGTGACGTGATCGCGGTCGCACGCGGCGCTGGCGCTGCGGTGCACATCGATGGCGCGCGCATCTTCAACGCCGCCGCTGCGCTGGAGACGGACGCGGCGACGCTCGCTGCCGAGGCAGACACCGTCTCGTTCTGCTTCTCGAAGGGACTCGGTGCGCCTGTCGGATCGGTTGTCACGGGCCCGGCGGACTTCATCGACCGGGCCCGCCCGATCCGACGTCAGCTCGGCGGCGGAATGCGGCAGTCCGGAGTGATCGCCGCGGCAGCGCTCTACGCCCTTGAGCACAACGTTGATCGACTCGCCGGGGACCACGCGAACGCGCGTCGGCTCGCCGATGGCCTCGCGGGTCTTCCGCACGTGAAGCTCGACCCCGCGAGCGTGGACTCGAACATCGTCTTCTACGAGCTTGAGGGCGTCGACGGTCCGGCGTTCCGTGAGCAGTTGGCGGCGGAAGGCGTCGCGTGCAGCGGCACGAGCCCGACGCGCATCCGCATGGTGACGCACCTCGATGTGAACAGCGCCGACATCGATCAGGCGATCGCGGCGGCCAGCCGCGTCCTCGGCTCGCTCTAGCGCATGGTGAACCGTCTGCGCGTGCTGCTCGCCATCGCGGCGGTACTGCTGATCGGCACCGCGTGTGTCGGCGGCTCGTCAGCCGACGGGACGTCGGATGTCGTGCATCGCGCGCCGTTCGAGGTTGGCGAGCGGCTGGTCTACGACCTCATTGGCAGAGACGGGACAGTGGTGGGGCAGGGGACACTTGGCGTTGTGGCCCGGGGTGACTCGCTGGAGCTGACCCAGAGCTACCGTCAGACCGTTGATGGAGCGCTGTCGGACGTCGTCGATCAGGTCGCCGTTCGCGCGGATGCCCGCCTGCTGCCGCACACGCTCAGCCGTGCCGTCACCTCCGAGGGTCGCGATGACAGCTACACGTCGCAGTACAACATCGATGCGACGAGCGGGGTGGCGGAGTCCGTCACGTTTGGTGCCGTCGAAGGCGGCGACATCAGCGAGAAGACCATCGACCTCGACGGCAGCTACTACGACAACGAGACGTCGCTGTGGCTCTGGCGCACGCTCGATTTTGCCGAGGAGTACGAGGCGCGATACGTCTCGGTGAACCACCTCGACCGCAGCCTGCAGACGGTGATCCTGCGCGTGATCGACCAGCAGGAGATCGAGGTGCCGGCCGGCGTATTCCAGACGTGGCGGTTGCAGGTGCGGAACGGTCGCGCGACACGGACGGCATGGGTGAACGTGCTGGCCCCGCACGAGATCGTGCAGTGGGATAACAGCGCGCTGATCTTCCACCTGCGGGAAGTCGCGCCGGCGGGCGACTAGACCCGGCTAGCCGGACGTCCAGAGGCAGCCGCGTCGGGCGTCGCGTGCTTCGTCTTCGAGCGCGACGAGGTGATCGCGCAGCACGCCGTCATCGCGCCACGCTCGCGCGAGCCCTTCGGAGACCATCGCCGAGTCGATCGACAGACCATCGACGGTGAACAGGTAGCGCAGCTCGCGTCCGAACTCGTCCTGCAGACGATCGTCGGGCTGTAGCCGCATCCCGTTCGCCGCCAGCTCGCCGAGGCGGGCCGTCGCCGCGGCGGCGCAGCGCTGATCCAACTCGGGCGCATCGATTCCGAAGGCACGGATGCGCAGTGGCGTCTGCGCGGCAAGCACATCGACGGTGTCGCCATCGATCACTGTCGCGAGCCGCACGAGTGGAAGCGTGGTCGCTGCTGCGGAGTACCAGCCGTCGGCTCGCTGCTCCAGCGCGGGAGTCACGGGGGCCTCCGCCTTGTTGCCGAACGTGAAGACGGCCGAGATCGCGAAGATCAGGGCACCCATCATCAGGGCGACCCTCCCGAGGCGGCGGCGATTGCGCTGCATGTGCCGTGGCCAGGTTGGGACGTAGCGACGGCGCCCACCTGCGCCGCGCGGAACGTCAGGCCGGTTCATCCTGTCGGCGGTCCGCTACCGCGTGGGCGTGGGTGGTCGCCACGCCGCGTCCTCCGGCGTCTCGGTCGCGGCGGCGACTGCCGGGGCTGCCGGGTGGGACGGGGCCGCACTGAACGTTCGTTCTTCCGGCGTCAGTAGCCGGCCGTCGGCGAGTTCCTCGATGCGGTCGACGTGCTCCATGACGAACGGGTCATGCGTCGCGGTGATCACGGTGACGCCACGCTCCGCGACACCACGGAGGAGGTTGAACGTCTGCTCTGCCGTCGTCGAGTCGAGTTCGCCAGTCGGCTCATCGGCGATCAGGATCTGCGGATTGTTGGCGAGTGCTCTCGCGACTGCAACACGCTGCTGCTCGCCGCCGGAGAGCTCGTACGGGCGGTGGTCGGCACGTCCGGTCAGTCCGACCTGCTCCAGCAGCTCGCTCGTGCGCTCGCCACGCTCGCGCAGTCCGACGCCGGCGATGCGGAGCGCGAGCTCGACGTTCTCCGCAGCGGAGAGCAGCGGCAGCAGGCCGAACGACTGGAAGACGAAACCCACGGTGTGACGTCGCAGGCCGGTGAGCTGGCCCTCGCTGTAGCGGGAGATCTCCGCATCTCCGATGAAGACTGAGCCGTTCGTCGGCCGGTCGAGTCCGGCGAGAATATTGAGGAACGTCGTCTTTCCCGAACCGGAACGTCCGACGATTGCGATGAACTGGCCCTCCGGGATCTCCAGCGAGACATCGCGCACCGCGCGCACCTCGAGGTCGGCCAGCTTGAACGTGCGATCGACGTTCACGGCGCGAACCACGTACGACTCGCTGGTCACGGTCGGCGCCACGGCTGCGTGTCTTCGTCTTTCGGGAACTCCGGCCGGATCTCGACGTGGTCATCGACGAACGTGACGCGCGCCCGCTCGCCAATCTCAAGGTCCTCGATCATTTCACGCGGAACCTGCAGCCGGCCGCTGCGATCGACGACGGCGAACTCCTCCGTGATCTCACCCTCGCCGCGGGCGAACGCCGCGCGGCGGATCACCTCTGAGCTGGTGCGGCCGTCGCGCATTGCGATCACGCGATCGACGCGCTCCGAGATCGCGCGGTCGTGGGTGACGACGACGACCGTGACGTTGAGCGCCTCGTTCAGCTTGTGGAAGACGTTGAAGACCTGGTCGGCGGTCGCGCGGTCGAGCTCGCCGGTGGGTTCGTCGGCGAGCAGCAAGGGCGGGTTGTTGGCCAGCGCGACGGCGATCGCGATGCGCTGCTGTTCGCCGCCAGAGACCTGGTCCGGGCGATTGTTGCGCCGGTGCATCAGATCGACTTGTTCAAGCAGGAACTGGGCGCGGCGCTTCGCCTCTCGTCGGGTCGCCCCCTCGAGGATTAGCGGTACCTCGATGTTCTGCTCGGCGCTGAGATACGGGATCAAGTTGCGGCCGGTCTGCTGCCAGACGAAGCCGACCTCTGCGCGCCGGTAGTCGACGAGGTCGTCCTCGGTTGTCGTCAGCAGGTCGCGCTCGCCGACCCGCACCTGTCCCGCCGACGGCTGATCGAGCCCCGCGAGGATGTTCAGCAGCGTGCTCTTGCCGGAGCCCGACGCGCCGACGATCGCCATCATCTCGCCGGTGGCGACCTTCAGGTCCAACCCGCGCAGCGCGACGACTTCCAGCTCGTCCGTCTTGTAGATTTTGAAGAGATCTTCGCAGTGGATATACGGCGTCTCGACCGTGCTGTCGCTCACCATTGCTTAGGCGTCACCAATCCGGAGGGCGCGGTGCACTTGGAGGCGCAAATAAAGTAGCACCACGCCTCCAATCGTCACAACAAACACCGTCCCCAGGATGCCCCAGGCGAAGAACACCGACGGCCACGAGACACCGAGGACGAACGGCGGCAACACTTCCTTGCCGCGTTCGTCGGTGCCGAGGAAGTTCATCATCATGCGGCCGACCTGCAGGCCCACCGCCGTTCCGAGTCCCATCCCGGCGACGATCACGAAGAGGTGCTCAAACGTGACCAGCGAGAAGACCTGCCAGCGTGAAAAGCCGAGCGTCCGCAGGATCGCGAACTCAAGGGCGCGCTGTTGTGCCGTGAGGTAGGAGTAGACGAGGAACCCGATCGCCGACAGCAGCAGGACAGCGCCGAACGCGATCGCGAGGATGCCCTGCCATCCGGCGGCGACCAGCGGGTCGCGTTGCTGGCTCAATCGCGTCGATTCGATGTCGAGCACCTCACCCGCGGCAAAGTGGTCACCTTCCAGCGCCTCTCGGGTCGCCACCGGATCGTCGCTGGAGAACCAGACCTCGGTTGGGGCGTGCGCGACCGCGGCTGGCGATGCGTTCACGGCCGCCATCAAGCGGCTGAGGTTCGCTATCACCAGGGTGCTGCCGTTGCTGCTGATCTTGGCCGTCGGGAAGAGGTCGTAGATCCCGCCGACGAGGCCGGTGGTGAACTTCTGCCCGACCAGGATGTTGACGGCGTCATCGACCTCGACCTCGAGTTGGGTGGCCAGCGTACGGTGCAGGTAGAACACGATCGGAGCGCTGTCGGTGCTCTGCTGGAGGCCGCGAACGTTCGGTTGCCGGAAGCCGACGCCCGCCCATTGCAGTCTCGTGGAGCGTTCATATCCCGGCGGGCTGTCGCTCGTGCTAGTCGCCGTGTCCGCGGCCGGCACAGCCGCGAGGTCCCGGATCACCTCGAAGCCATCGAGGCTCTCGAACGACTTCACAAGCGTCGCGCCCGGGAATGCATTCGTCGCCAGCACCGCCGCCGGCACTTCGGGCGTCCGACCGCGGAACGACTCGGGACGGGCGATGTCCGCGTCCTCTGCCGGTGGTAGCGGTGGTTCCGACGTCGCCAGTACCGCACCGAACAAGAGCTTGCCCGCAGAACGAGCGATCGACCCCTGCGGCGCCGCGAAGAGTGCGTGCAGCGTCAGCGGGGCGATCAGAGGCTGTTCACGCATCGGCCCGAAGCGCTCGACCATGTCCTCGAGATCGAGCGCGATGAAGCGCCACTCGTCGGACGTCGGGTCGTTCGGCACGACCTCTGCAAAGACGCTGTTCAGGTAACGGCCGCCTGCATCGCGCAGGGTGAGGCCAATGCGCACCGGGCCGCGAATGTCGGGCGACTTGATCCACATGCCGAGCTGCCGCGCGTCCACCGGAATCGGCGCGCCGACAAGCGACGTGGAGTTGGCCGCGAGCGTGCTTGTCATCTCCTCTAGCGAGTGGTCGGCAAAGTCGCCGCGGGAGTATGCGACCTCCGTGAACGTCTCCGGGTCGATGCCCATGAACTCCACAGTCGAGATGTTTGCGCCCCGGCTGATACGACCACCGACGCGCGAGACCGGCGAGGCGACCGACGCAGGAACGGTGTTCACAGCGTCGACGAATGCGATGTCGCCGGTTCCGGTCAGCGCGCGCAGGTCGGAGGCGCGGACGTCTGCCCCAACCTCGTAGAACGATCGATCGTCGTACGACTGTGTGAGCGTCTCGCGGAACGACGCGCCGAACATTCCGACGCCCGTTGCGAACATCAGCAGCAGGATCAGGCGCGTGTAATGGCCCGGGTTGCGCACGAGCGAGCGCATGCCGACGAGCACGGCGACACTGCCGGTCAAGCCGACGATGGCGGCGGCCAGCCGCAGGACGATCGGGAAGAGGCGCAGGAAGACGATCCCAACGGTGAGCAAGAAGACCGAGGGCGTGAGCAAGAGGAACGGGTCAGCCTGCATCTCGCCGAAGAACGACTCGGTGAACAGCTCTTCCTGCTGTGAGAGCTGCCAGAAGACCACGGCGCTGATCAGCACCAGTGCAACATCGAGGTAGTAGCGCATGAACAGTGGAGTCGGGCGGGGGCGCGCACTCGCGTGCTTCAACTCGACCATCGTGTTTCGCGTCGCGCGCCACGCCGGGAGCATCAGGGCGAGGAAAGCGATCATCGCGCCTGCGCCGGCAAGGCCGTACGCGAACGTGGAGATGTTCACCTCAAGCAGGCCGCCGCCCGAGAGCAGCTCAAATTCAGGCGTGCGACCGAGGGATGAAATCACGGTCGCGGCGAGCGGAGGTCCTGTCGCCGCGGCAAGCCCCGCGAGGAGCACGCCCTCGATGCTGTACTGCACGAGCAGCTGTGCTGTGGTCGCGCCACGACTGCGCAGCAGCGCCAGTTCCGCCGCCTGACGCTCGATCAACATCGTCGAGACCATCACGAGGTAGTAGGCGACGATGCCGCCGATCTGGAGCAGCAGCACGAAGAGCGGAAGTTGCGTGAAGAACAGCTTCTCGTCGTAGGTCTCGAGCACGTCGCCGAGCGCGGTGTCGACGTGCAGTCGGCTATCGAACCCGGAGAGCCGGCGCTCGAGCGAGTCGAGGGCGAATGCGATGTCGCGACCGTTGCGCGAGTTCAGCGCGTCGAGGTCGACCGTGTAGAGAGTGTCGTAGTCGGCCGAGACGCCGATCGCCATGTCGACCATCGCGCCGAAGAACGTGGTCTCGGGGATCAGCATCGCGAACGTGTCCCAGTTCTGGGTGTGGCGGTCGAGCACCTCCTCGCCGTCTCCCCAGTACCGGGAGCTGGGTGCCAGCGCCTCGACGATGCCGACGACCTCGACGGTGACCGGCCGGGCGGCTGAGTCCCAGAAGGGGAAGAGGTCGAACTGCTGCCCGATCTCGATCCCGGACGTCGTCGCGGTCTCGATCCCGATCGCAACAGGCAGCGGTTCGGCTCCAGCGCGCGCAAGTGATCGGGGGAACTCGCCGATCACGACATCGACCTGCTGCTGCAGTTCGGAACGGAATCGCAGCACTGCGCGATCGCGTCCACTGTCGCTGTAGTCGACCTGCGATCCCGCTGGGGCTGGATAGAACGTCGCGCTGGTGCCCATTCGGATCAGCGTGTCGGCGGCATCGCCCAGAACGGCGGCGATGCCGCCATCCACGCGGTCGCGCGAATCGCGGTACTGCACGCGGTCGACGCCCTGGTTGCTTTGCAGCACCTTCACGTCGAGGTCAGCGACCGGCTGCTGTTCAAGCGCGAAGTCGAGCCCGAGATCGCGGATCGCGTCCGAGTAGATTGCCGTCGAGGAGAGCGTGGCTGCGGCGACGATCGTGCCGATGATCACGCTCGTCAGCAGGCGCCAGTTGCCAAGCATGCGGCGAATGGCAATGACCGGCAGCGATCGGAAATGGATCATTCGGGAGATTCTACGATCGCTGGGCCGCTAGGGATTGTGGGTGGGGGCGACTGGGTGACTATACTGCGTTCGTGGCGGCGAAATCGAACTCGAAAACAGGTTCCGAAGAGAAGCCCCTGCTTCTCATTCTCGACTCGCACGGCCTCATCTTCCGCTCCTACTACGCGATGCGAGACACGCTCACGGCGCGTCGCAGCGGCGAGCCCGTGTGGGCGGTCTTCGGCTACGCGAATACGCTGCTGTACGTCCTGGAGGCGCTCTCGCCGACGCACGTAATCGCGGCGTGGGATGCGAAGGGTCCGACGTTCCGCCACGAGGCCGACGAGGCCTACAAGGCAACCCGCCCTCCCATTCCCGATGACCTGCCATCGCAGATCGACCGCGTGCGCGAGCTGCTGAACGCCTTCCGCATCCCCGTGGTCGAGGCGCCGGGTTACGAGGCGGATGATGTCGTCGGCACGCTCGTCACGCAGGCTGCGGCGCAGGGCGTGCCCGCAGTCGTGATGACGATGGACAACGACATGGTGCAGCTCGTCGAGCCCGGCGTGCAGGTCTACATGTATCGGCCCTACCAGCACGATTACGTGATGTACGACGACGCGAAGGTGCATGAGCGCTGGGGATTCAGCCCGGACCAGATTCGCGATTACAAGGCGCTGGTCGGTGACAACTCGGACAACATCGCGGGCGTGAAGGGCATCGGAGAGAAGGGCGCCAAGGCACTGATCGAGCAGTGGGGCACGCTGGAATCGATGCTCGACCACGTCGACGAACTGAAGCCACCGCGTGCGCAGAAGGCGCTCGCCGCCGGACGTGACGACGCGGTCCACTCGAAGATGATGGCGACGATCGTGCGCGAAGTTCCCGAGGTCGCTCTCGATCTCGATGCTTCGATCGTCCACGACTACGACCGCGACGCGGTGCTGGAGTTCTTCCGTGAGATGGAATTCCGCTCGCTCGTCACCCGCCTGCCTCGCCACTCCGACGACGGCGCTGACCGACAGGATCGGGAGCGCACTGAGTCGCCGACCGACGAGGTCCGCGAGTACCAGGTCGTGACGACCAAGACCGCACTGAAGTCGATGGTCAGCGCCGTGCGCAAGGCCGGACGATTCGCCTTCGAGGTCGTCGCCGACGATCCGCATCCGATGCGCGCCGCCGACTCGCTCGTCGGCATCGGCATCTCGACCGAGACGTCGAAGGGCTGGTACGTCCCGTTCGGACACACGCAGGAGCCGCCGCCACCGATCGAGGGGCAGCAGGAGATGGTCGTCGACGCTCCCGAGCCGCTGCCGCTGCTGAAGCAGCTCGCCGCCGTCGATGCGCTCGCCGCGATCAAGCCGCTCTTCACCGATGCAAAGCTGAAGCGTGTCGCGCACAACGCAAAGGCGGCCGAGGTCGCGTTCGCCGAGGCGGAGGGCGGCTTCACCTTCGATGTCGACATCGACACGATGGTCGCGGCCTATCTGCTCGGCGACTCGAACGTCACCGTGCGTGCCGCCGCCTTCGAGCGGCTGGGGCAGGAACTGATCGAACCGAAGGAGTTGCTCGGCACGGGCCGCAAGGCGATCCCGTACTCGCGCACGACGCCAGAGGACTGCGCGCAGCTCGTGACCGGTGGCGCTGACCTCGCACTGCGGCTCGCCGACGAGCTCGTCGAGGAGATGGAGGCCGGCGGCGTCGACGAGGTCTTCAGTGATATCGATATGCCGCACATCAGCGTGCTCGCGCGCATGGAGCGTCAGGGCCTCGCGCTCGACGTGCCGGTGCTAGAGCAACTGGACGAGGAGCTCGTCGAGGGCATCGAGCGAGCTGAGAAGGCTGTTTTTGACTCGGTCGGGCATGAGTTCCAGATCGGGTCGCCGCTGCAGCTCTCGCTCGTACTCTTCGAGGAGTTGGAGCTGCCCAAGACGCGGAAGACGAAGACCGGCTACACGACCGACGCGAACGCGCTGGAGCCGCTGAAGCATGTGCATCCCGCTGTCGAGGCCGTGCTGGAGTGGCGCGAGCTGACCAAGATCAAGTCGACGTACGTCGATACGCTGCCGCAGCAGGTGAACCCGCGAACCGATCGCGTCCACTCCGTGTTCTCGCAGGTGACGGCGGCGACCGGCCGGCTCGCGTCGAACGACCCGAACCTGCAGAACATCCCGGTCCGTGGCGAGACCGGCGGCGTGGTGCGTCGTGCGTTCGTCGCGCGCGACTGCGGCAAGGACCCGCTGCTGCTCTCCGTCGACTACTCGCAGATCGAGCTGCGGGTACTGGCGCACATCTGCGGCGATGCAGAGCTGCGCGCCGCCTTCGACCGCGGCGAGGACATCCACGCCGCGACGAGCGCGCGCATCTTCGACGTGCCGCTCGACGAGGTGACGAGTGAGATGCGCCGCCGGGCGAAGGTCTTCAACTTCGGGGTGCTCTACGGGCTGACCGCCTTCGGTCTCTCCCAGCGCGAGGGTATCCCGCGCGATGAGGCCGACCAGTTCATCGCGGGCTACTTCGAGGCGTACCCCGCTGTGGCGGGCTGGCGCGATCAGGTCGTCGACGAGGCGAAGGCGCGCGGCTATGCCGAGACGATGACCGGGCGGCGGCGCTACATCACAGATCTGCGGTCGAGCAATCGCAACCGTCAGATGGCGGCCGAGCGAATCGCGATCAACATGCCGATCCAGGGCACGGCCGCCGACATCATCAAGATCGCGATGAACAACATCGACGCCGAACTGACCGAGCGGCAAGAGAAGGGCAAGCTCGCACGCATGGTGCTGCAGGTCCACGACGAGCTGATCTTCGAGCTACCGAGCAATGAACTGGAAGACGTACGCGAGATCGCGCAGCGTCTGATGCCATCGATCGAACTCGCGGTCCCGCTGGAACTCGACGAGAAGTGGGGCGCATCCTGGGGCGAACTCGAATAGTCGCCGCCACCGTCGGAGGCCCCGGTCATGCCTGAGCTACCCGAGGTCGAGACGATCCGACGCGACCTCGAACCGCTCATCGTGGGGCGCACGATCACCGCTGCCTCCATCGCCGGTGGCGCGGAACGGCTGGCGGTTACACACGCGCCGCGGGACCTCGAACGGCAGCTCGTCGGGCGTCGCATCGCCGCGCTGCGTCGGCACGGCAAGTACCTGCTCGCGGAGCTCGACGACGAGCGGACGTGGGTGCTGCACCTGCGCATGACCGGCTCGCTGGTGCACCTGCCCGCGGCCGCTGAGCCCGCGAGATTCGAGCGAGCGCGCGTCGACTTCGACGACGGCACGTCGATGCGTTTCAACGACATGCGTAAGTTCGGCACCTGGCACCTGCTTGAGGACGCTACCGACGCGATGCCGCATAGTGGCCCCGATGCGCTCTCAGTCGAATTCGATCTCGCTTGGCTACGTAATCAGCTCAGCCGTCGCAGTACCGCAGTGAAAGCGGTGTTGCTCGACCAGAAGGTGGCGGCGGGCGTCGGCAATATCTACGCCGACGAGGCGTGCTGGTTCGCCGGCATCGACCCGCGCACCAGCGCGCAGCGGCTGGGGCCGAAGCGCATCGCGCGACTGCACACGGCGATCGTGCAGACGCTGAACGACGCACTCGACGATCGCGGCTCAACGTTCTCCGACTACCGCGACGGGGCAGGGGAGTCCGGCCTGCACCAGGTGCGGTGGCACGTCTTTCGTCGCGACGGCGAACCGTGCGAGCGCTGTGGGCGGGAAATTCGAAAGACCCGCGTCGTCGGGCGTGGCACGCACTTCTGCCCGGGGTGCCAGCGCCGGTGACGGCACTGTGGGCAACATTTGCTCTCGTCGTCGTTGCGGAGCTCGGCGATAAGTCGATGCTGATGGCGATGATCCTGGCCCCTCGCTACGGCGCCGTGCAGGTGATGGTCGCGCTCTCAATCGAGGCGTCGCTGATCATGGCGCTGGCCGTACTCGCGGGCGGTGCCGTCGACCTGCTGCTAACTGAGCAGCAGGTCGCGATCTTCTCGGGTCTGCTCTTTATCGGCTTCGGCATCTGGGCGATGCACGACGACGACGAGGAAGAGGAAGAGATCACGGCGGGTGGTCGATCGGGCCTGCTCGTCATGTTCGCGCTCGCCGCGACACTCTTCGCGTCGGAGCTTGGCGACAAGACACAGGTCGCTGCGCTCTCGCTCTCGAGCACGAATCCATCCGATCGCGTCGGCGTCTGGTTCGGTGCGACGACCGGCATGATCGTCGTCGATGGGCTGGCGGTGATCATCGGTGGATCGTTCTTGACGCGGGTTCCTCGCCGCCTAATGGCGCGAGCTGCCGGGCTGCTGTTCATCGCCTTCGGGGTCGCCGCCTTCGTGTTCGCGCTGGTCTGAGCACGCGTCGCTGCGGTTGTCGGAATGCGACCGAGGTTGTTACGGTCTTCCTACTGTGGCGGGCAAACTCCGAGTAACTCAGCGATGACCGTGTGGCTCATGGTCGGAGCCGTCGCGTCTGTTGCCCTCGTTTACGGCGTGGTCACGCTGTACGTCGCCGAGCGGTTCACACGCTCGCGCCGCCGTCGCGTCGAGGGCACGCCCGAGGTGATGGGCCTGCGTTTCGAGGACGTCCAACTGCTCGCGCCCGACGGGATCATCCTTCGCGGTTGGTTCCTCGATTCTCCGGGCGCACGGGCCACGGTGATCCTGATTCACGACAGCGCGGGGACACGTGCCGACCCCGGCATCGGCCTGCTCTCACTGCAGAGCGATTACGTGCGGCGAGGCTTCAACGTTTTCGCCTTCGACCTGCGTGGGCGCGGCGAATCGAGCGGCGCGCGCAACCATCTCGGCAGCACCGAGCAGCGCGACGTGGCCGTCGCGATCGCCTACGTGCGCGGGCGCGTGATCGGACTGCCGCTGATCCTCCACGGCTTCGGCCTCGGCGGATCGCTCGCGATCTCGGCGGTCGCGGCCGGCGCACCTGCCGACGCGGTGATCGCCGACTCGCCGGCCAGTTCGGCACGTGAGCAACTGCGATTCCACTGGCACCACCTGCCGAACTGGATGTTTACCTCCGCCTGCTGGGTCGCGCGCAGCATCTATCGTGCCGACGTCAACGCACTGTCGCCGCAGCGCGCGATCAACGATGTCGGCGCGATACCAGTACTGCTCGTACACGGCACCGCCGACTCGGAGGTCCCCGTTGCGCAGACGCTGAACGTGGCCGCTTCGACGCTCAACGAGCAGGTCGAGACATGGGTCGTCGATGGTGGCGAGCACTGCCGCACCTACGTCGATGACCCGGACCGATACCTGGCGCGCTGTCTCGCATTCATCGATGAGGCGGTCCCGCGTCGAGTGCTCGTAACCGCAGCGGGGTAGCGGTGGCGACACTTCGCGACGCGATCACGGACGTCCCCGGGATCAAGGTTGGTCACTGGACGAATCGTCGCGCGGCCACAGGCTGCACCGTCGTGCTCTCGATGGCCGGTGTGATGGGCGGCGTCGATGTTCGTGGTGCCGCACCCGGCACCCGCGAGACTGACCTGCTGCGGTCCGAGAACCTCGTCGATCAGGTGCATGCGGTGATGCTGACCGGCGGGTCGGCCTTTGGGCTCGATGCTGCGGGCGGCGTGATGCGGTTCCTCGAGGAGAACGGCTCCGGCTTCGCATTCGGCGGCTCGGTTGTTCCGATCGTTCCCGCGGCGAACCTCTTCGACCTCGGCATCGGCCTGCCGCGACGGCCCGACGCGGCCGCGGGCTACCGTGCCGCGCAGCGCGCGACGAGCGGGCGCGTCGCCGAGGGCTCGGTCGGCGCGGGCACCGGAGCGACGGTAGCGAAGAGCGCCGGGCGCGACCGCATTCTCAAGGGCGGCATTGGCACCGCAAGCGAGGTGCTGGATACGGGCATCATCGCGGGCGCGATCGTCGCGGTGAACGCCGGCGGCTCGATCCGCGATCCGCAGACCGGCGAGGTCGTCGCGGCCCCTCGTGCGGATGGCTCGGGCTTCATCGATCTGGACGCGCACTTGCGTACCGGCCGCGCCTGGCCTCGGGACGACGAGGAAGTCAAAGGCGAGGCCGCAACGCCCGGCCCGGAGAACACGACGCTGGCCGTCGTGGCGACAAACGCTCGGCTCACCAAGCCGCAGGCGAATCGGCTGGCGACGGTCTGCCATGACGGTTTCGCCCGCACCACCTGGCCCGCGCATACCGGCGGCGACGGGGACGCGATCTTCGTGCTCGCGACGGGCGAGGTGGAGGTCGAGCGGCCCGGCGGCACAGCGCTCGAAGCGATGGCGACGCGAGCGGTCGAGCGCGCGCTACTGCGCGGCGTTCAGCTCGCGACCGGCCTCGCTGGTGTGCCGTCCGCGAGCGAATGGGCCGCCGTAGCGCGGTAGCGGATTCTTCCCGGCTGCAGGGTCGTTGACAGGCCTCGGCGCGAACCTAATACTGAGGCAGCCGGATCGACCTATCAGGCGGTCAGGCAATTTGACGAGAGGGCAACGACTCCCCAGACGCACCGCTTGGATCCTTGTGACCGAGACGGAGGGGCATATGACAGAGATGAACTCAACCACACCTCGGCGTGTCCGAGGTGCCTTTGTGTCCGGGGGTGTGTCCTGATGCGCTCCATGCTGCGAGGGAAGATCCACCGGGCGACGGTGACCGGAGCCGACCTTGAGTACGAGGGCTCGGTCTCTATCGACGAGGCGCTGATGGACGCCGCCGGCATCGCCGAGTGGGAGCACGTGCACGTGCTCGATGTGACGAACGGCGCGCGACTGGAGACCTATGCGATCGTCGCCCCGGCCGGGTCCGGCGAGATTCGCATCAATGGTGCGGCCGCCCACCTTGTACAGCCCGGTGACAAGGTGATCATTGTGAACTACGAGACAGTTCCCAACGACCAGATCGCTGATCATCATCCGGCGCTCGTGCATGTCAACGAGCAGAATCGGATCACTGAAAGTCCAGGAGCGAGTCCAACGTCGAGCGTAGTTTCAGCGGAGGTGCAGCGATGAAGCGAGTTTCCGTCACGGCCCTGCAGCGAATGCGGGACAGAGATCAGCGCATCACAATGCTTACGGCATACGATTATCCGACGGCGAAGCTGGCGGATCAGGCGGGTATCCCGATCCTGCTCGTTGGCGACACGCTCGGCATGGTCGTGCTCGGCTATGACTCAACGCTACCCGTCACCGTCGATGAGATGATCCACCACGGCAAGGCGGTCGTGCGCGCTAGCGAGCGCGCGCATGTCGTCGTCGATATGCCCTTCGGCTCGTACCAGACCGGCTGGCAGGACGCCCTGCGCAACGCCGCCCGCATCATGAAGGAGACCGGCTGCGGTTCAGTGAAGCTCGAGGGCGGCGTGCGCGTCGCCGAGACCGTGCACAAGCTCGTGGAAGCGGGCATCCCCGTGATGGGCCACGTCGGCCTCACGCCGCAGTCGGTGAACACCGTCGGCGGGTGGAAGGTGCAGGGCAAGACCCCGCGCGAGGCCGTGAGCGTGATCGGCGACGCGAAGGCGCTCGAAGATGCCGGCGCGTACTCGGTCGTGCTTGAGACGGTGCCGACGGCGCTCTCCCACATGATCACGCAGCGCCTGAGGGTGCCGACGATCGGCATCGGCGCCGGGCCCTTCTGCAGCGGTCAGGTGCAGGTGCTGCACGACATGCTCGGGCTCTACCAGGACTTCAAGCCGAAGCACGCACGTCGTTTTATCGAGGGTGGCGACCTGATCCGGAACGCGATCACCGAGTACCGCGAGCAGGTTGAGGCGGGCGAATTCCCGACGGCCGCCGAGTCGAACTACATGGACGAGCGGGCGCTTGCGCTGATCGAGCGCATGACCGCCAGCCCGTCCGACGACCTGAGTGATGCCGCCGAGGTGCTTGCCGAGTGGGACGCTGACGGCGACATCATCGAGCGCGTCGTCTCCGATTCCGACTCGACCGAGGGTGCCAGTTAGTCGATCAGTCGTAGTAGTCAGCGACAGCGAGCGAACGGACCACGACGGTGATGCAGATCGTCCGCACGATCGCGGAGATGCGCGCCGCTCGCATTGAGGCCACCTCGCCCGTCGGGCTCGTGCCCACGATGGGCGCCCTGCATGAAGGCCACCTCTCGCTCGTCGCTCGTTCCAACGAGCAGTGCGCGATCACGATCGCCTCGCTCTTCGTCAATCCGACGCAGTTCGGACCGAACGAAGACTTTGAGCGTTACCCGCGCGACGAGGAACGCGATCTCTCCCTCTTCGCGGAGGCCGGCGTCGATCTCGTGTTCGCGCCATCCGTCGATGAGATATACCCGGCGGGACTGGTCACGGTCGTGACGCTTTCCGGTATCGCAGAGCGCCTCGAGGGTGAGAACCGTCCCGGCCACTTCGACGGTGTCGCGACGGTCGTGACGAAGCTCTTCAACATCGTGCAACCCGACCGTGCGTACTTCGGCGAGAAGGACGCGCAGCAGCTGCGGGTGATTCAGGCGATGACGCGTGACCTCGACCTGCCGATCGAGGTCATCGGCTGCACGATCATTCGCGAACCAGACGGTCTCGCGCTCTCGTCGCGGAACGTCTATCTCTCAGACGAGCACCGCCAGCAGGCGCTCTCGCTCTCCGGCGGGCTGCGACGAGCCGAGGCGGCCTTTGACGACGGCGTGCGTGACCCCGACGAGTTGCGCGGCATGGTGCGGAGCGGCATCGAAGCCCAGCCGCTCGCCGACATCGACTACGTCTCACTTGCGGACAGCGAGACGCTCGAGGAGCTGACGGGCACGGTGGAGGCCGCTGCGGTGCTCTCGCTCGCGGTCCGCTTCGGCGCGACGCGGCTGATCGACAACACCACACTCGTTCCGTAGCACGGTAGTGGTGTGCGGGTGGGGGCCGAGCTTCACGCTTGTCGATCGCCACTGCTAGCATGGTGGCAGATTCAGCAGGTGGCAGACGGAGGCGAAGTGTCCGGTCACTCAAAATGGTCATCGATCAAGCACAAGAAGGCTGCGACCGACGCCAAGCGTGGGCAGCTCTTCACCAAGCTTGCCCGTGAGGTGAGCATGGCCGCCCGCGAAGGCGGCGGCGACGCCGACATGAACTCACGGCTGCGACTGGCCGTGCAGCGTGCCAAAGACAACAACATGCCCAACGCCAACATCGATCGCGCCATTCAGCGCGGCACGGGTGGCAGCGGCGGGGACGCGCTCGCGGAGGTGACGTACGAGGGATATGGCCCCGGCGGCACTGCGGTGCTGGTCGAGGCGGTTACGGACAACCGCAATCGCACCGTGGCAGAGGTTCGCAACGCTTTCACCAACGGCGGAGGCAACATGGCCGACGCTGGTGCCGTTGCGTGGCAGTTCGAGATGCGCGGCGTGATCACCATCGATGCTTCGACCACGGACATCGACGAGGTGCAGCTCGCGGCAATCGAGGCGGGCGCGCTCGATGTCTCGGCCGATGACGAGCAAGTCGAAGTAATCACCGAACGCGAATCGCTCGAACTCGTTCGGCGCGCGCTCGACGAGTCCGGCATCGACGTCGGACAGGCCGAGCTGGCGCAGCTTCCGAAGACGACGCTTGAACTCGACGCCTCGGCCGCGCTGAAGACGCTGCGCCTGCTTGAGAAGCTTGATGAGCTGGACGATGTCGCCCGCGTCTTCTCGAACGCGGACTTCCCGGAGGAAGCGCTCGAAGCGCTGGCCGCATCCTGAGCGGGGAGGGTCCTCGATGAGCGCGCGACGCCGGGTACTGGGAGTCGATCCGGGACTGACGATCACTGGATTTGGCATCGTCGATGCCGCGCCAGCGGGACGCGAGGCGACGGTCGCCGCCATGGGCACGATCCGCCCGAAGGCGAAGCGATCGCGTGCCGAGCGGCTGGCGGAGATCGCCGATGGAATCCACGACCTGATCGAGGAGCACGAACCCGACGAGGTCGCGATCGAGCAGCAGTTCGTCGCGCAGAACGTTCGCTCCGCGCTGGCGATCGGCGAGGCACGGGCGGCGGTGATGGTCGCGGCCGCATCGAATGGCATCCCCGTCTACGAGTACGCCCCTACGGCGATCAAGGAGACGGTCGCTGGCTACGGTGGCGCGCCGAAGGAGCAGGTGCAGCAGATGGTGATGGCGCAACTCTCGCTCAAGGAAGAGCCATCGCCGCTCGATGTCTCGGACGCGCTCGCGATCGCGCTGACTCGCTGCGCGGAGGCGCACCTCGAGGAGCTGATCGCTCGATGATCGCTGCGCTGCGCGGACTATTCGTCCAGTGGGACGCGGACAGCGCGACGCTATGGCTGGACGTCTCCGGCGTCACCTACGAGCTGATCATCCCGCTCTTCGCAGGCGATTGGATCACGCAGCACGAACCCGGCTCGGAGATGAGCCTCTACACCTACTACCACGTCTCCGACCGCAACCCGATGCCGGTGATCATCGGCTTTCCGCATCTCGCCGAGCGCGAGTTCTTCCGCAAGTTCATCGATGTCCCCGACGTGGGCCCGACGCGGGCGGTACGCGCGCTCACGCGCCCGATCTCCGAGATCGCGCGCTGGATCGAGACTGAGGACGCGAAGGCGCTGCAACAGCTTCCCGGCATCGGTACGCGACTTGCATCGACGATCGTCGCCCAGCTCCACGGCCGTCTGCTGCAAGAGGCACTGTTACGCGACGACATCGACACGCCCGAAGGCATCGCTGCACCAGACCTCCGCGCGGACGCAGTCGAGGCGCTGGTGCAGCTTCAGTACGGCCGGCGCGACGCCGAGTCGGTGGTCGAGGATGTGATGCTGGCTCAGCCGGAGATCGACGATCTTGAGCACCTGCTGCGACTCGTCCTGGAGGGGCAGGCACCGCCCAGCTAGGGATTGCCCTTGCTCGTCCTCGGCTGCCGCTCCGATCGTGAACCCTGATGCCGGACCACCGCATCCGATGTGACCCTGAACCGTATGACTGCGCCGCGTGGGCGTGGATGAGGCGGTTCTGAGGCGGTTCGATGCCCCCGACGCTGAGACGGCGCTGGCCGATGATTGCCGGTCTTGCGGTCGGCACGTTGCTGCTCGCGCTCGCAGGAGTGCATCCGGCGGGAATCGGCCCGGATCGCGGTTGGCCGGCACTGGGGATGGCACTGGCGGCCGTTTCCGCGGGACTGGCCGGACAGCTCTGGCTCGACTCCGCGACCTCGCTGATGCGCGAACGCCGCCTCGTTGAGGCTGGCGCTGCCCTGCGCGAGGCCAGTTCGCGGCTGGAACAGCTTGCGATCACCGACGCGATGACCGGGATTCTCAACCGTCGAGGGCTTGAGAACCGGCTCTCAGCGGAGTTCAACCGCTCCCGCCGCTACGACCGGCCGCTCTCACTGCTGATGATCGACATCGATAGCTTCAAGGCGATCAACGATGGGCTCGGCCACGCGTACGGCGACTTCGTGCTCGCAGAGGTCGCGTCGATGCTGGCGTCCAACGTTCGCGACTCGGACGTCGTTGGTCGATACGGCGGCGAAGAGTTCGTCGTCGTGCTACCTGAGACAGCCTCAGGCGACGCCGTCACTGTTGCGGAAAAACTGAGACTCGCGGTCAGCGAGCACGCGATCGACCGCGACGGCGATCACGTGGAGGCGACGGTCTCAGTCGGCGTCGCGACGTTGGTCGACGTCGAGGCGGGGGCGGACGCGCTGGTCGCGCTGGCGGACCGGGCTATGTACCAGGCGAAGCGGGCAGGGAAGGATCGCGTCGTAATGGCCGAGCCCGCGCGCGCAGCCTGACCGCAGAGCCGTGTTCCGATGCGCGATACAATGATCGGGTAGCGAAGGGCACCCGTGACCAGCACGATCGACGCCAGCAATATCGACGGTGACGACACCGCCGCCGTGGCAGCGGCTGACCAGCCGTTTGAGATCGTCTCCGACTTCGTGCTCACCGGCGATCAGCCGAAGGCTGTCGATGAGCTGCTCGCGGGTCTCAACGCCGGCGAGCGCGTGCAGACGATGCGCGGAGCGACCGGCACCGGCAAGACGTTCACGATGGCGAACATCATCGAGCGCTGGGGGCGGCCGGCCCTCATCATGGCGCCCAACCGCACACTGGCCGCGCAGCTCGTCAGCGAGTTTCGCGAGTTCTTCCCGAAGAACTCGGTCGAGTACTTCGTCTCGTACTACGACTACTACCAGCCTGAGGCGTACATCCCGCGCTCGGACACCTACATCGCCAAGGACGCGGACATCAACGACGAGATCGACAAGATGCGTCATGCGGCGACGAAGTCGTTGTTCGAACGTCGTGACGTCGTGATCGTTGCCTCGGTGTCGTGCATCTATGGCCTCGGCGAGCCGGGCGAGTATCAGTCGTTCGTGGTCAACCTCGCGAAGGGCCGGCACGTCAATCGCAATTCGCTGATCCGACAACTGATCGACATGCAGTACGACCGCAACGACATGAGCCTGCTGCGTGGCACCTTCCGCGTGCGCGGCGACTCGTTGACGCTCTACCCCGCGTACGAGGATCTGGCGGTGCGTGTCGACTTCTACGGCGACGAGATCGAGCGCATCACGACGATCGACCCGCTCACGGGGGAGCTACTGACCGACGCCGACCAGCTTGCGATCTACCCCGCGAAGCACTTCGTGACCTCGAAAGAGCGCATGGAGCAGGCGCTGGTCAGCATCGAGGAAGAGCTCGTCGAACACGTCAAACTGCTGACCTCACAGGGCAAGCTGCTGGAGGCGCAGCGGCTGCAGGAGCGGACGCGCTACGACCTGGAGACGATGCGCGAGGTTGGCTACTGCTCAGGCATCGAGAACTACTCGCGCCACCTCGCTGCACGCGCTCCCGGCTCGACGCCGTGGACGTTGCTCGACTACTTCCCGGACGACTGGCTGCTCTTCATGGACGAGTCGCACATCGGTGTCCCGCAGACACGCGGCATGTACGAGGGCGACACCTCGCGCAAGCGGACGCTCGTCGACTACGGGTTCCGCCTGCCGTCGGCGCTCGACAACCGCCCGCTCAACTTCGATGAGTTCAAGGACCACCTCAGCAACGTGATCTTCACGACCGCGACGCCCGGCCCTTACGAGCTGGAGAACTCGACGCAGATCGTCGATCAGGTGATCCGGCCGACCGGCGTGATCGACCCGGAGGTCGAGGTGCGCCAGACGCAGGGTCAGATCGATGACCTGCTGGCCGAGGTTCAGGCCCGCGCGTCGCGTGACGAGCGCACGTTGGTGACGACGCTGACGAAGAAGATGTCCGAGGATCTGACCGACTATCTGCAGGAGATGGGCGTGCGGGTGACCTACCTGCACTCGGAGATCGACACGCTTCAGCGCGTCGAAATCCTGCGCGACCTGCGGCACGGCGTCTACGACGTCGTCGTCGGCATCAACCTGCTGCGCGAGGGGCTCGACCTGCCCGAGGTCTCGCTGGTTTGCATCCTCGATGCCGACAAGGAGGGCTACCTGCGCTCAGGCGGCTCGCTGATCCAGACGATCGGCCGCGCGGCGCGACATCCGGACGGCCGCGTGATCATGTACGCGGATCAGATCACCCGCTCGATGAAGCATGCCCTCGATGAGACCGATCGACGTCGGGAGTTGCAGACCGCGTACAACGAGGAGCACGGCATCACCCCGCAGGGCGTGCGCAAGGCGATCAAGGACATCACCGACGGCCTGCGCCAGGTCGCCGAGGAGCCCGCGCCCTACACGACGCCAGCCGACCTGCCACGCGATGAGATTGCGCGCATGGTCAAGGAGCTTGAGTCGCAGATGAAGCAGGCCGCAAAGAACCTCGAATACGAGCGGGCGGCGTTGCTGCGCGACCAGATCGTCGAGCTGCGGCGTGAACTGCAGGGCGACGATACGCCCGAGGGGTTGAAGGAATATCTCGGGCGAGCGCAGGATCGCCGTCCGAGCCAGCGCAAGCAGCGAGGCGGCCGCACCCGTCGCGGCCCACAGAAGTAGTCGCTCGTCCCAGCGGCGGCTCCATCAAGCGCCACAGCGAGAAGAGAACGAAGAAAGATCCCCGCCGCGGGGGTCTCTCTCGGTGAGTGCGGTATTCGAGTGAGTCGCTTGCCTCGGCTCCCTGACGTTGGCGATCTCTTGGTTCGGCGTTGGAGCCGATAGGGCAATCCGGAGTTGTTCAGGTGCTCCTGTCAGGGGTGAGTTCAGCCCGTCGTTCGGTTTGGTCGAAGGCGAGGCAAACGGTTGCTATCTATCTTCAACGGCGGACCTCTCCTCCCGGCGGCAACCTCTCTGGCTGGAACACCTACATGGTAGCCACTGCCTGAGCGGACGGGAGCCCCAAACGTCCCGCGTCCACGGACCGTCAGACACTATCGTCGGCGTTGGCGCGAGACGTGGAATCGACGGCCGGTCTAGTCCGAGTCGTCGTCCCAGCCGACGCCAGCCGGTGCGGCCGGTTCGGCGTCCATCAGCACCTGTCGCGATGAGCCGCCGGACTCGGCAGGGCCGATCATCCCTCGCTCTTCGAGGTCGTCCATGATGCGTGCCGCCCGCGGGTATCCGATGCGCAGCTTGCGTTGCAGCATCGACGTCGAGAGGCGGTTGGTCTCACGCGCGAGTGCGAGCGCCTTCTGCATCATCGGGTCGTCGGGCACATCGTCCTCGGACGGTTCTTCCATCTCCTCGACTTGTCGCTCGCCTTCCTGGAGCAGCTCGTCGTGCTTCTCCGGCGAGAGGTCCTCGAAGCGATCGCTCGTCCAGAAGTTGACGATCGCGTCGGTCTCGTCGTCCGACACATAGACACCCTGCAACCGGCGTGGCTTCTGCGAGTCGGTCGCGAGGAAGAGCATGTCGCCCTTGCCCAGTAGCTTCTCGGCGCCGCCCTGGTCGAGCACGGTTCGCGAGTCGACCTGCGAGGCCACGGCGAACGCGATGCGCGTTGGGAAATTCGCCTTGATCAGGCCCGTCACGACGTCGACCGACGGGCGTTGCGTTGCGAGCACGAGGTGGATGCCGGTCGCCCGCGCGAGCTGCGCAAGGCGCACGATTTGACGCTCCACCTGATACGGGTTCGCGATCATGATGTCGGCGAGCTCGTCGACGACCACGACCCAGTAGGGGAGCGGCTTGCCGCCCATCTTCTCGTTGAAGCGTTTGATGTCGCGCACGCCGGCCTGGGCGAAGCGTCGGTACCGCGACTCCATCTCGTTGATCACCGCCTGGAAGGCACCGCGGATCTTGTCGAGGTCGACAACGATCTCCGAGAACGCGAGGTGCGGGATCGGCGCGAACGGCGTCAGCTCGACGCGCTTCGGGTCGATCATCACGAAGCGCAACTGCTCCGGTGAGTAGTTCATCAGCAGGCCGCTAATGATCGTGTTCAGGCAGACTGACTTGCCCGAGCCGGTGGCACCGGCGATCAGCAAGTGCGGCATGCTGCCGAGGTCGGCAACGACCGACTCGCCGGAGACGCCCGTGCCAAGCGGGATCGGCAGCGCGGCCTTCGCCGACGTCTTCTTGTACGCCTTCGACTCAAGCACGCTGCGTAGTGTCACCGTGGTCTGCGTGATGTTCGGCACCTCGATGCCAAGCATCTGCTTTCCCGGCACCGGCGCTTCGATGCGCAGCGAGGGGGCGGCGAGCGCCAGCGCGAGGTCGTTCTGGAGCGCGGTGATGCGGTTCACGCGCACCCGTGTCCGCGAGACCTCGACCTCCTTGTGCTGCTGCTTCCCCTCGTCGTCGAGGATCGCCTTCCCGCTGGCGTCACGCTCGATGATCATGCGGGTGCGGACGTCCCAGCCGGGCTCGATGCCGAACTGCGTGACGGCGTGGCCCTCGTTGATCTGGGTCACCTTCGCGTCGACGCCGAACGACGCAAGCGTAGACTCGATAGCGCGGGCGCGGCGGTCGCTGTCGAGCGCGGCGGACGATGCGCCAGAGCCCTCTTCCAGGATATCGATCGGCGGGAGCTGCCAGCCGTCGCTAGCGTGTCGCCAGCCCTCGGCGGCGGTCTCCATGTCCATCGGGATCTGCGTCGCGTTCTCTTCTTCGTCCTCTTCAGGTTCGGGCGCGAACGGATCGTCGAAGTCGGCTTCATCGTCGACCTCGTCGGCGATCGCCGTGGCCGTCGCGGGCACCGCTTCGGCGAGCGAGGGCTCGGGGTCGCCGGCGAGGGGGCGGAAGTCGGACTGCTGGTCGGACGATGGATCGGGCAAGGGGGCATCGGCGGCCAGCCGTCGGGCGCGAGCGAAGCTACGGAACGGCGCTGCGATCGCGTTGCCGGCCGCTCGATGCAGGCCGAGCCGCCAGAACGCATGCCAGGACGTGGCGAGCCCGCGACCAACGACGCCGGGCGTCGCGCGCAGGATCCGCGCGGCCGTGCGCGGCCAGAGCAGCGCAAAGCCGACCGGCAGCAACATCAGCCAGCCGAGCACGCTCAAGGGTGCCGACGTGAGGAACTTCCCGCCGTCGCCACCTGCGGAGTGCGTCATCAGATCGACGGAGCCGACCTGCGCCTGTGGGTACCAGCGGCCGAGCAGCCCCGAGGCGAAGACCAGCAGCACCAGCACGCCGAGCACGTGACGTCGATGTTGGTTGAGCCACTCGCCACGTCGCAACGCCAGGACGATGCCGGCGAACGTGATCACGAGCGTGAGCGTGAAAGCATGCAGTCCGAGCGATCGCACGATCGCGTCGCGCGCGTCGTCGAGTACTCCGGCGAGCGGCAGCAGGGTAGGTACCCATGCGGCGGCGAGGACGACAAGTGCCGTCCCGACGACTTCCGGGCGGAAGAAGAAACGGCCGACCGTCGTGATGTCCGGGACAGGCTTCGACGCGCGCTTGCTGGCGGTCTGACCTCGACTGCGGCGGGTGCTTGTTCGAGCCATCAGCTCAACTCCTCTAGTAGATGCCCGCGTCCCGCCAGGGCCGGCATCCACGATGGTGCTGGACTACACCTCCATCATCACAGGCAGCACCAGTGGACGCCGATGCGTCTGTCGGTGCAGGTATCCTGCGATGTCATCTTTGAGTGTGGCGTGGATTGATGTCCAGTCCATGCGGTCGCCTTCGCCACCAAGCTCGTCGGTGACAAGCTGAGTGACGCCCTCGAGTAGTTCGGTCTCGTCGTCTGGCCCAACGAAGCCGTGGGACATCACCTCGGGCGGCCGCACCAGCTTGCCGGTGCGACGGTCGACGGCAGCGACCACAACGACCATGCCATCTGTCGCGAGGTGGCCTCGGTCGCGAAGCAGGATCTGGTCGACATCGCCGATGCCAAGGCCATCGATGTAGACGTAGTCCGCGCCGGCCTTCTCGTCGGAAATTGCGGCCGAGTCCTCGTCGATCTCCAAGATGTCTCCGTCGGTGAGCACGAACGCGTCGTTCTCAGCTACGCCGAGCTGCACGGCGAGATCGCGATGCTTCACGAGGTGCCGGTACTCGCCGTGTATGCCCATGAAGTACTGCGGCTGAACGATGCGGTGGACGACCTTCAGCTCCTCGATCGCCGCGTGGCCGCGAACGTGAACGTCGGCGATGCGGTTGTAGATCACGTGCGCACCGGACGCGAAGAGGGTGTCGATGTTCCGGTAGACCAGCTTTTCGTTCCCCGGCACCGGATTCGAAGAGAGGATCACCGTGTCGTCCTCGTGGATCGAGACGTGCTGGTGGTCGCCGTTCGCGATGCGCGTCAGTGCCGCTGTCGGTTCGCCCTGCGAGCCGGTGCAGATCACGATCGTCTTTGCATCAGGATGCTCACGCATCTCACGTACGTTCATCAGCACGTTGTCGGGCACGCTCAGGAACCCGGTGTCGCGTGCCATCCGCACGTTGTTCTCCATCGAGCGACCCGTGACGAAGACCCGGCGGTCGTACTTCACAGCCGCGTCGATCACCATCTGCACGCGCGAGATCAGCGAGGCAAAGGTCGTCACGATCACGCGCCCGTTTGCGTCGCCGATCGCGCGGTCGAGCGCCGCGCCAACTGTTTGCTCGGACGGGGTGTAGCCCTCGACCTCGGCGTACGTCGAATCGGCGGCGAGCAGCAGCACGCCCTCCTGGCCGACCTCAGCGAGGCGTCCGAGGTCGGTATGCTGACCCATCGGCGGGGTGTGGTCGATCTTGAAGTCGCCGGTGTGGACGATCGGGCCGAGCGGCGTGTGGATGATCAGTCCTGCCGCGTCCGGAATCGAGTGTGAGACGGAGAAGAATTCGACGGCGAATGGGCCGATCTCAACGGTGCTCCCGGCCTCGACGGTGGTGACGTGCGTATCGGCGAGCAGCTTGTGCTCCTTCAGCTTCACCTCCGCCAGCCCGCGTGTCAGTTGCGTGCAGAAGACCGGGACGTTCACTTCCTTCAGCAGGTAGGGCAGGCCGCCGATGTGGTCCTCGTGGCCGTGTGTGAGGAAGACCGCCTTCAGCCGCTCCGGGTTCTTCATGATGTAGCTGATCTCGGGGATCACGAGGTCGACGCCGAGCATCTCCTGCTCCGGGAACATCACGCCCGCATCGACGACGATCATCTCGTCGCCGTACTCGTACAGCATCATGTTGCGACCGATTTCGCCAAGCCCGCCGAGCGGGATGGCGTGCAGCGAAGGGCTCATTGGCCCGCGCTCCCGCTGGTCGCGCTCGCATCGAGGGTGCGGCAAGCCGGCATCAGATCGCCTGCTTCAGCAGCTCCGGCAGCCGCGCGAAGTCGGCCTCGATCTCTCCTCGCAGGCTGCCGCGATGCAGTGCGGCGGCGGGATGGTACATCGGGACGATGAATCGTCCGTCGACCTCGATCGGCTGACCGTGCACGCGACCGATCGTCGTGTCCGGGAACCAGGGAGCCATCGAGAAGCGGCCAAGCGTAACGATCACCTTCGGAGAGATGATCTCGATCTGGCGGTTGAGGAACGGTTTGCAGGCTGCGATCTCCTCGGGCTGTGGGTCGCGATTGTCCGGCGGGCGGCACTTCACGACGTTGCAGATGTAGACGGTCTCGCGAGAGAGCCCGATCGATGCGAGCAGATCGTCGAGGAACTTGCCCGACGGTCCGACGAACGGGAAGCCCTGCTCGTCCTCGCGCGCTCCCGGCGCCTCGCCGATGAACATGATCTCGGCTGAAGCCGGCCCGGAGCCGGGGACAGTCTGCGTTCGTTGACGGGCCAGTGCGCAATTCGGACAGTCGGCTATCTCCTCGTAGAGTTCGATGAAGTCAGACCCGATTTCAGACACGGGCGACCCTTCGCTGGGGAGTCATGAGAAGCGTAGCACCGCACGATGCGGGGTCGCAATGTGTCTGCGAATTCGCATATACGGTTTATCCGCTATTAGTCGCGACGTACGAGCCATGCGAGTGCGATGCCAACGAAGTAGAGCACCACCATCGGCACGGCGACGAGCGACTGCACGATTGGGTCGGGCGTCGGTGTCGCGATCGCCGAGAAGGCGAACGCGATCACGATCGCATAGCGCCAGAAGCCGAGCAGCATGCGCGCGTTCACCACGCCGAACTTGGCCAGACCCATGATGAAGATCGGCGTCTCGAAGACGAAGCCCATGACGAAGAGCAGGCGGGTCGTGAGGTCGATGTAGTTCGTCACGGTCCAGTTGATCTCCGCAAAGTCCTGTCCGAACTTGCCGAGAAATCCGAAGGCGAAGCGCAGCACGATGTAGTAGCCGAAGGCCAGCCCGCCGATGAAGGCGAGCGACGACCCGACCACGATCGGGTAGATCCATTTCTTCTCGCCCGGTTCGAGTGCGGGGTGGATGAAGCGCATCACCTGGTAGATCACGACCGGCATGCCGATCGCGATGCCGCCGAGCAGGGCGACGCGGAAGTACGCCACGATGTTCTCCATCGGCGAAATCGCCTGGAGCATGAAGTCGGGGTTCTCCTTGAGTGCCGGCTCCTTTAGGAATTCGATCGTGCCGAAGCCGACCGGTGGGATGAAGAAGACGATCATCCCGGCGAGGACGGCGACGGCCATCCACGTGACGCGGGAACGAAGTTCGAGCAGATGCTCCAGTAGCGACATGCCGCCGCCCGCGGGGGGATCGTTCCCGGGGGCGTCAGCGGCCGGTGCGTCGGTAGTCACGCTCGCTAGCTGTCGCTACTGCTGCCCGAGCGTGCGGAGACGCCGTTCTCTGAGGGTTCATCCGACTCGGACTCGGGCGCGTTCGCGGCAGTCGGCGGTGTAGGGCGCTCGCGGCGCGGGGGCTTGGGTGGCATCTTGTCGGAGCGCGCCGGTGGCCCGACCGTGCCCGACGTCAGCCGCTCGCTCGTCGTTTCGCCGCCGCTCTCAGCGGACTCGTCAGCTTGCGGTGCTGCGGTTGGCGCGGGTGCAGCCTGCGAGGGTTGGGCGTCTGCCGATGCGGCTGGTTGCGCGGTCGGAGGCGCGTTGTCGGCTGCTTCGGGCTCTGTCGGGCGCTCTTGGCGCGGGGGCTTGGGCGGCATCTTGTCCGAGCGTACCGGTGGGCCGGCGGTGCCGGACGATACAGCGCGGCTGGCGCTGGGCGCGGGCGCTGGTGCAGGCGTTGCACCCGTCGACGCCTCAACGTCATCGCCGATGGCATCAAGATCGTCGCCGGTAGCCTGCACACCGGTTTCGAGTTCCTCGCCGATCGTGCGGACCTCCCGGAGGTCGGCGGTCTCGGCCTTCACTTCCTCCTCGAGATCGTCGATCGCGCCGCGCACGTCCTTCGTCACTTCGGCGGTGTAGCGGCGCGCGACCTGATACCACCGGCCGCTCTGGCGAGCGATTTCCGGAAAACGCTGAGGTCCGACGAGGATCAGCGCGATCACAAATACGAGGACGGCCTCAGCAGCACCGACGCCGAACAGTTCTGGTCCCATTGCTAGCTATGATACGCGCCGGTGAGTCGAAAGGACTCCCGGCGCGAGGTTGGGCATGACGTTGGGTGCGGGCCTGACCCTGGCAGGCCAGGCGTGACCCGCGTGCTAGTCGTCGTCGATGCCTGCGTTGTGCAGGTAGTCGATCGCGTCCTGAACGCTCTGAATCTTCTCGGCGTCCTCGTCGGAGATCTCGATCTCTGACTCGGCGTCCGGGGTGAATTCTTCTTCGATCGACATGATCAGCTCGACGAGATCCAGCGAGTCAGCGTTGAGGTCGTCAACGAAAGACGCGTTGGGGGTCACTTCGTCCTCTTCGACGCCGAGCTGTTCGACGATCAGGCCTCGTACTCGCTCGTAGACTGATGCCACTGCTCAGTCTCCTCTCAGGCCCCTCACGAGGCGGATTAGCTACGCTTTGTTCTCGCCGGAGGCAGCCAGCGCGATCGCGCCGAGCACCCCGTTCACGAATCGTCCGGAAGATTCTGTTCCGTATCCCTTGGCAATCTCAACGGCTTCGTTGATCACCGCCCGTAGCGGAGCCGCGCGATTATCAAAGAGCACTTCGTATATTGCAAGACGGAGCACGTTTCGGTCGACCGCCGCCATGTCCTTGAGCGGGAACTGCGTGGCGTGGGTCGCGATCTCGTAGTCGATCTGCTGGTGGTACTGCTGCACCCCGTCGACGAGATGCCGCGCGAATTCCGCGCCGTCGTCGGAGAGTCGTGAGACCTCGATCTGGCGGTCGAGCGCGGCGTCGATGTCGCGGCCGGAGACATCCGTCTCGTAGAGCGCCTGAAACGCGGCGATGCGCGAACGTCGACGTGGGCTGCTCGCCATTACTGCATCACCAGCCCGCCATCGACGTTGAACGTCTGCCCGGTGATGTATGCAGCACTCTCGGACGCGAGGAACGCGGCGAGTGGTGCGATCTCCTCGGGCTGGGCGTAACGGCCCATCGGCACTTGATCGAGGATTGACTGCTTCTGCTCGTCGGTGAGGCCGGATGTCATATCGGTGTCGACGAAACCGGGGGCGATCGCGTTTGCGGTGACGCCGCGCGAGGCGACTTCTCGGGCCACGGAGCGCGTGAAGCCGATCACGCCGGCCTTCGAGGCCGCGTAGTTGGCCTGCCCGGCGTTGCCGATGATGCCGACGACCGAGGTGATGTTGATGATGCGGCCCCAGCGGGCGCGCAGCATGTGGCGCAGGGCGAGCTTCGTCGCCAGGAACGTTCCCTTGAGGTTCGTCTCAACGACGTCGTCCCACGACTCCTCGGACATCCGCATCACCAGGCCGTCGTCTCGCGCGCCGGCGTTGTTGACGAGGATGTCGAGACCGCCGTGGGCCTGCCGCGCCTCCTCGATCATGCGCTCGATGTCGGCGCTGCGTCGGACATCGACCTCAGTCGTCTCGCAGCTTCCGCCGAGCTCGCGGATCTCGCGCGCCACTGCCTCGGCGACTACGCCATTCGTGCGGTAGGTGAGCACCAGCGTCGCTCCCTGGCGTGCCATCTCCATCGCGATCGCGCGACCGATGCCGCGCGCTCCGCCGGTGACGACGGCTGTTCGACCGGCGAGGGGAAGAGAGCTATCGGAGGTCATGGCGTGCGTGCTCCGCCTAGTCTTCGGGCTCGTCGCCACGGGCGTCGGCGACGGTGCCGACGTTGCGCGTGGTGGCGGACCGTTCGATGCGACGCATCGCACCGGTGAGCACGCGCCCCGGTCCGAACTCGATGAAGTTAGTCACGCCGGCGTCGAGCATCGTGCGCACGGAGTCGACCCACGTCACCGGGCTGGTGATCTGCTGCGTCAGCTCCGGCGCGAGTTCGGCGGCGGCGGTCATGGGTGCGGCGGTGACGTTGGAGACGACGGGGATCGTCGGGTCGGCGAATGGCGCGCCTGCGAGCGGTGCGCTCATCGCCTCGCGGGCGCTGTCCATCAGCGGCGTGTGGAATGCGCCGGCGACCTCAAGCGGTACGACGCGCGAAGCGCCGGCCTCGCTGGCGGCCTCGCTGGCGGCGGCCACAGCCTCGGCGGTGCCGCCGATGGTGATGTTGCCGGGTGCGTTGACGTTGCAGAGCGATGCGCCGTGCTGCTCACAGATCGGGATCAGGTCGCCCGGCTCCATGCCGAGGATCGCGGCCATCGTACCCGGCGTCGCGTCGCAGGCTTCCTGCATCGTGCGACCGCGCTCACGGACGAGCCGCATGCCGCTCTCGAAGTCGATCGCATCGGCGACGATCAGTGCCGCGTATTCGCCGAGCGAGTGCCCGGCCATGAAGGCGGGTCGGGACGTGAGCGTGCCCGCCTCGAGCGCCGCTGCCAGTGCCGCCAGCGAGTGGGCGACGAGCGCGGGCTGCGTGTTGATCGTGCGCGTTAGCTCGTCCTCCGGCCCGTCGAAACAGATCGAGGAGAGTGAGACATCGAGCGCGGCGTCTGCGGCGTCGAAGATTGCCTGCGCGGCGGGGATCTCGTCGTAGAGATCACGGCCCATGCCGACGTGCTGCGCGCCCTGGCCGGGAAACAGCCATGCGGTATCGGCTGCGACCGGCAGGTCAGCGATGTTCAGTTCGGGTGCACCGGTAGGAGGCATCTGAGGTTCCGTGATCCGGCGGGGAGGATCGGGTGGGTCTTAGGGCTCGATCGGGTCGAGGGGGCGACCTTTGCTGTCACGATCCACGCTACTGGCGCGATGATTCACCTTCCAGCCGCCACTCCGCGGGTCGCGCACGATCTGCGGGCCCTTCTTGTGGTGGTGGCTGCGACGGTGATGTTGCTTTGCCCGTGGCGTCCTACGCTTGGGTACTCCCACTGGCTTCCTCCGTCTTCAACTGATCCGAGAGCCCCGCGAGCGACGTCCAGCGCTCATCCAGGTCGGCCTTCGGACAGCCGCACGTACCTTCATTCAGATCCTGCCCGCAGGTGGAGCAGAGCCCGGCGCAGTCGGGTCGACACATCGGCCGAATCGGTAACACCGACTGTTCATACTGCCGGACGGCTTCGCTGACGTCGAGATGCTGTCTCTCGTCGATGCTGAAGTCGTCGGGGCCAGCCTCGATCGCATCGTCGGCACCGGGTTCGCTCGGCAAGACGAACTCCTCATCGAACTTCAGTCGATGCTCGTACGTGAACGGCTTCAGGCAGCGCCCGCACTCGATCTGTGGCCGCGCCAGCAGCTTCGCCTGCACGAGGATGCCGCGGTCGGTGCGGAAGAGCGTGACGTCGCCGCTGACCGTGGTCTCGTAGCCCTCGTCCGCGACCGTGACGAACTGCTCCTCCACCGCCAGTTGGCGTGAAGATCCGAGCGACTCGCCGAGCAAGACTGAGACGTTGTAAAGCACCGTGTCCTCCGGGTGCGTTGTCTTCAGGGGCATCGATCGTAGCACCGCTTGCGATGGGGCGGGATATACTTAACGTGTCGCAAGGCGGGTGGTGCGACGTCCCCGGCTTCCGGAGCATGCGATGCCTCCGACGATCGCGCTCGGCTACCTCCGCGCACTGCCCGAACTGCCGATCGACGTGCAGCGAGAGCGGGTCACTGCGTACTGCGCGCAACGAGATCTCGTCCTCGCCGTACCGCTCCCGGAGACGCCGCCGATCGAGGCAGCGAGTGACGCTGACGACACCCTGCTGACGCTTGTCCGCTCCATCGACGAGTCGCAGCGCACCGACATCGCCATCGTTGTTGCTGGTTTCGACGTGCTCGCTGACGACGTGCGGACGCGTGCCCGTCACTACCTCCTGTTGGGTGCGCTTGGCATCACGTTGCACCTCGCTGACGGCACGCAGTCCGACCGCGCACTCGTCGACGGCTGGGACGCGCGAGGGCCGTCGGAACGTCGCGGAGAGCGCGTGCGTGAGGCGATGCGCCGCAAGGCGCTACGCGGGCAGGCGCTCGGCCGTCCGCCTTACGGATATCGCATCGAGGAGCGACATCTGGTTCCGGAGCCGCCTGAGGCAGACGTGATCCGCCGCATCTTCCGAGCCTGCGTAGAGGACGGCGCGGGCGTGCGACGGATCGCCCAGCAGCTGAACGCGAGCGACCTGCGCACCCGTCGCAGGCGGCCGTGGTCGACCGCCTCGATCCGAGACATCCTGCGCAACGCGGTCTACACGGGCACCTACCGTCGGCTCGGCGTGGTGGTGCAGGGCGCGCACGAGGCGCTGGTTACGCGAGGGCAGTTCGAGACCGCCCAACGGCTCACCGCAAAGCGCCGCACCAGCCCCTCGAAGCAGCGGCGGCGTCAGTACCTGCTGTCGGGCATCGCGAGCTGCGGGTACTGCGGCGGCAGCCTGATCGGCATGCGTCGCAGCCGCGCACGCGCGGGCGGGGAGCGCGAGGAGGTCGCGTACTACCAGTGCGCGTCGCGGACGAACCATGGGCGCTGCGACTACCACACGCGTCGCGCGGCTGAGCTCGAAACTCAGGTGCGCACCCAGATCGGCCTGCTGCCGGCACCAGCGACCGGCGGACGGCCGCCTAGCGCATCGCCAGCGGATCAACGCAACGACGACCGCACATCGCAACGAACCCTCGACCACATGCTCGACATGCGGGCGTCGGGGCAGTGGACCGCGCAGCAACTACTGAACGCGGCAACACCGCTCGTGCTCAGCGAGTTCGAGCGATCCGATGTGGGAGTTGCCGCCGTGTCAGTCGCTGACGCGCGGAGCCGACTGACCGAGCGGTGGGACGAGCTGCCGTCGGATGAGCGCCGTGCGCTGCTGACGCGGGTCGTCGCGCGGGCCGTCGTGACTGACGACGAGGTCACCGTCACGCTCGTCGGCTGACCCGGGCGGCGGCTCTCGGTGCGTGGTGCGATACTTGCGACGTGTTCCGCCTGATACCTCTGCTGCTCTCCGTCAGTCTCGTCGCCACCGCATGTAGCGACGGTGGCGGCGCCGCTGATGTCTACGCGGCGTCATCGCTGACGGACGTGCTGCCGAGGGTCGTCGAACGCTACCGCATGCAGAACCCCGATGCCGACATCAATCTGGTGTTCGGCGGTTCGCAGGCGCTCGCGACGCAGGTCGAGGAGGGCGCGCCCGCCGACATCTACATCGCCGCCAATCGCGCGCAGGCACAGCGGCTTGTTGACGCGAACCTGGCAACGCGACCCGTTGTGCTCGCCGAGAGCACGCTCGTGATCGCCGTTCGCGAGGATGCGCCGTGGTTCACGGTCGACGAGATCGCCACCGCGAGACCGCGTGTCGCCGTCGCGGCGGCCGGTGTACCGGTGGGCGGGCTGACCGAGGCGGCACTGGACGCGATGGAACCGTCGCTCGCCGCTGCCTTCCGCGCGGGGATCGTCACACGTGACCCATCGGTGCGGGTGGTGCTGTCGCGCGTCGAACTGGGCGAGGCCGACGTCGCGTTCGTCTATGCGACCGATGTCCCGAGCGCGGATGGCGTCCGTGCGATCGCGCTGGGCGAGCAGCCACCGAGCAACCAGTATGTCGCCACGCTGGTGACAGACGGCGGTCGCGCGCCCGACAGCGACGTGGAGTCGTTCTTCGCCTTCCTCGCGGGGACGACGGCGGAGACCGCGTTCGTCGAATTCGGATTCCCGCTCGTGGCCGGCAACTGACGTGGTTACGCAGCTACGCCGTCTCTGGGTCGTCCCGCCGATCGTCTTCGCGCTCTTCTTCGTGCTGCCGCTCGTCGGACTCTTCGTTCGCGCGCTGACGGACGGCGATGTCGGCAGCGAGCTGGGATCGGGCAGGACGTGGGACGCGCTCTGGCTCTCGGTCTTTACGGCGACCTTCAGCCTCGGCATCTCGATCGCCTTTGGCACCCCGCTCGCCTACATGCTCGCCCGCAGCCGATCGACGTCGATGCGGCTGGCGGCGAGCCTGCTCGACCTGCCGCTCGTACTGCCGCCCGCCGTCGCCGGGATCGCGCTACTGGCGATGTTCGGGCGGCGCGGCTACGCAGGCGAGCCGCTGGAGGGTGCGGGCATCGCGCTCTCGTTCACCACCGCCGGCGTGATCGCGGCGCAGGTCTTCGTCTCCGCTCCGTACTACGTGCGCACCGCATACGCGGGCTTTGTCGCGGCGGACCCGCGTTTCGAGGGCGTCGCCCACACCCTCGGACTCTCGCGCTGGCGCACATTCCGACGTGTGACGCTTCCGCTCGTCTGGCCTGCGCTCGCGGGCGGGGCGGTGCTCTGCTGGGCACGGGCGCTCGGCGAACTGGGCGCGACGCTGCTCTTTGCCGGGTCGTTGCCGGGACGCACGCAGACGATGCCGCTGGCGATCCTCGCGGCCTTCGAGTCGTCGGCGGGTCTCGCGGGGGCGGTCTCGATCGCCGTGATTCTCGTCGCGGTCGCGCTCGCGCTGCTCGTCGTACTGCACCGCTTCATCGGCTCGCAGGGTGCGTACCAGTGAGCCTGAGCGCGTCGTTCACGACGCTGGCCGGTGACTTCGCGCTCGAAATCGCGATCGACGCCGAAGATGAGGTGGTCGTGATCTACGGGCGCTCGGGCTCGGGCAAGACGCTCACGCTGCGCACCATCGCTGGCCTGACCCGGCCCTCGCCCGGCCAGATCGCGATCGGCGGGCGGCAGGTCTTTGACTCGTCGGCCGGCATCGACCTGCCGCCGCAGGAGCGCCGAGTTGGCTACGTGATCCAGGAGTCGACGCTGTTCCCGCACATGAACGTCGAAGAGAACGTGCTCGTCGGCGTTGAGGGCGACGGCGACGCGCGCGCGCGCTGGCAGACGTTGCGCTCGGTGCTCTCGATCGAGGGCCTCGACGAGCGCCGTCCGACCGAGATATCCGGCGGGCAGCAGCAGCGCGTCGCGCTGGCGCGGGCGCTCGTCCGCGACACAGAGGTGCTACTGCTCGACGAGCCGTTCTCGGCGCTCGACGAGGTGCTGCGACAGGACCTGCGCGCTGAATTGCTGCGCCTGCGCAAGGAGTACGGCCTGCCGATTCTCTTCGTCACGCATGACCTGCGCGAGGCGCACCTGCTCGCCGACCGTGTTGCCGTGATCGACGAGGGCGATCTGCTCCAGTTCGATCGTCGCGACGAGGTCTTCCAGCGTCCGTCGTCGCGTCGCGTGGCGGAGCTGACCGGCGTCGGCAACGTCTTCAGCGGCACCATCGACGGCGACCGCGTGACCGTCGACGGTCTCGCGCTGCGCGCGGACGTGCCGTCGGGCGTGAGCGGTGACGTCGATGTCGCGATCCGCGCCGAGCGGTGCAACCTGCGTCGCCACGACCCCGACGGTGAGATGCCGCCAAACAGCTTCGTCGCGTCGATCACGAGCCGGCTCTCGTTCGGCAACACGCACACGCTGCACCTGCAGCCGGAGGGCGCGGGTCCGGCCGTCGAGATCGAGGTCGCCTCGCGACCGTACGAAGTGATCGGCGTCGCCAGCCGCGACCGCTGGGTCGTCGAGCTGCCTCCCGAGGACCTGCATGTGATGACGCGCGAACTCCCGGACGCGTCCTCGTAGAGCCTCTCCCACAGCCCGGAGCCGTCGTAAGATCGATCGTGCCAGGGGGCCGGACGGCCGCCGGTGTCCTCGCTTGCGGGGGCGCGGGAGGAAAGTCCGAACTCCAACGGACAAGGGTGCCGGTTAACTGCCGGGCGGCGTAAGCCGACGGAAAGTGCCACAGAAACAAACCGCCCCCTCGGGGGTAAGGGTGAAATGGTGCGGTAAGAGCGCACCGGCGTCTCGGAGACGAGGCGGCCGGGCAAACCCCACTCGGAGCAAGACCAAATAGGGGAGTATGGGGTGGTCCGCCTCGCTCCCGGGTAGGTCGCTGGAGGCGGCAGGCAACTGTCGTCCTAGATGGATGGCCGTCGTCTCTCCTTCGGGAGAGATACAGAATTCGGCTTACAGGCCCCCTGGCACTACTACTGCCGCGACTAGCGCTCCATCAGCGTCTGGCCGCGAGCGATCACGCGGTCGATGTCGATCACGATCGCCTTGCCGTTCTTCTCTTCGTCGCGGTTCCGCTCGACCTCAGGTGAGGCGTCGTAGATCTTGTCCCGCGCGGCGTCGGACTCATCGATGTGTGCGCGCCCCTGGAACTGCCATCCGAGCTGTGCGCCGGGGTTGCGGTAGAGCAGCGAGAGGCGGGGCCGGTCGCCGATCGCGTTGGGGAGCCCACCGTTGGGGTCGCGCGCCCAGGTCGCGATCTGGTCGGAGCTGTGTACCTGCGCCGTGCCCCGGAAGCTGATCTGCGGCTGTCCGTCAACATCGACGTAGCAGACGGTGACCGGAAGCTTGTCGGCCAGCGCGCTGGCCAGCGAGTCGCGCATCTCATCGGTGAGTTCGATCAAGTCAGTGCCCCCTCGGCGCTACGATTGCGTGCGCAGTAGTTTCTACAGTGCCCCCCCCCCTCAGCCCCCCTCAGCCGCAAGACCCGGCGAACTCGCGCAGCGATCGCGTTACGATGCTGCCATGACCGCCCGAGGCGACTGGCGCGAGGGTCTGCCACCCGATGTGCGACCCAACGTACTGTCCGACCTGCCGTCGGATGTCGCCGCGATCCGCCATGACTCGCGCGACGTCGATCCCGGCGATCTCTTCGTCTGCGTTGTCGGCGCGCAGGCCGACGGGCACGACTTCGCTGCCGCCGCCGTCGAAGGTGGGGCGGTCGCGATCGTCGCGCAGGCCGGCCGCGGCGAGGCGCTGATGCCGCTAGGTGTGCCGGTCGTCGAGGTGCCGGACAGCCGTCGCGCGCTCTCCTCGATCGCTGCCGCCCATGAGGGCTACCCCGCGCGTCAGCTCACGGTCGTGGGCATCACCGGCACGAACGGCAAGTCGACGACCGCCTACTTCGCCGGCGCGGCGCTCGAGGGTGCGGGCGTCAAGACAGGCGTGTTGACGACGATCGGCTCACGCATCGACGGCGTCGACGCGCCGCACCCGACGCGCCTGACGACGCAGGAGGCGCCGGTAATCCAGCGGCAGCTCGCGGAGATGGTCGAGGCCGGCTGCACGCACGCCGTCGTGGAGGCGACCTCGCACGGCCTCGACCTGCTGCGGCTCGTGGACTGCGAATTCGACATTGCCGTCTTCACGAACCTGACGCCCGACCATCTCGACCACCACGGAACGCTCGATGCCTACCGCGACGCGAAGCTGCGGCTCTTCACGATGCTCGACGAGCCGACGACGAAGGACGTCTCCCGCGTCGCGATCGTGAACCTCGACAGCGACGAGTGGGAGCCGTTCGCCGCCGCGTCGAGTGTGCCGGTGATGAGCTACAGCATCGACGACCGCTCGGCGAACCTCAGCGCGCGCGACATCATCGCGTGGCCGGACGGATCGACGTTCGCCGTCGCGGCGACCGGCGCGTCGGTGGAGGCGAGCGTACGGCTGCCCGGCGCGTTCAACATCTCGAACGCCACGGCCGCGCTCGCGGTCGCGTGGGCGCTCGACCTCGATGTCGGCGGCGCGGCGATGGGCGTCGCGACCTGCGAAGGCGTCCCGGGCCGCATGGAGCGCATCGGCGGCGCGCCGTTCGACGTGATCGTCGACTACGCGCATACGGCGGACGCGATGCAGCGCGTGCTCGAGACGCTCGCCGAGGTCGTCGATGGGCGGCTGATCGTCGTCTTCGGTTGTGCGGGAGAGCGTTCGTCCGAACGTCGCAGCGGGCTCGGCGCGGTCGCCGGCGAGCTGGCAGGGTACGCGGTACTGACTGAGGAAGACCCGCGGTCTGAAGACGGCGACGCAATCATCGATGACATCGCACGCGCGATGACGGCCGCCGGGGCCACCGAGGGCGAGCGCTTCGAGCGCGTGCCGGATCGGCGTGAGGCGATCGATCGCGCCTTTGCGATCGCCGAGCAGGGCGACCTCGTGCTGCTCGCGGGGAAGGGCCACGAATCGTCGATCGAGCGGGCTGGCGGACCCGTCGCGTGGAGTGAGAGCGGCATGGCGCGGGAGCTGATCGCTGCGCGTTTCGGCTAAGGCGCGGTAGAGTCCGATCTCCCGACGAACGAGGAGGCTGCCGTGGCAACGATGAACGAAGACGCGATTGCGGGTCTGGTCGAAGAGGACCTGGCCCACCTGATCCACCCGCAGTACTACGTACCCGAGCACCAGGAGCCGGTGATCTTCGATCACGGCGACGGCGTCTGGCTCTACGACGTGCGCGGCCGTCGCTATATCGATGGTCTCTCGTCGCTGTGGAATGTCGCCATCGGTCACGGCCGCGCGGAGCTCGCGGACGCGGCGGCGGATCAGATGCGCAAGGTCGCCTTCACCAACAACTACACCGGCTTCTCGAACGTCCCGGCGATCCAGCTCGCGTCGAAGGTCGCGGACCTCGCATACGACGATCTGAACGGCGTCTACTTCACCAACTCCGGGTCGGAGTCGAACGAGGGCGCGTTCAAGGCGGCTCGTTTCTTCTGGAACCTGCAGGGCAAGGGCTCGAAGGTGAAGGTGATCGCCCGCGAGCGCGCCTACCACGGAGGCACGCTCGCCACTGCGTCGCTGACGGGGCTGCCGCCGTTCTGGAAGTACTTCGGCCCGCTGGTGCCCGAGATGGTGCATACCGCGCAGCCCGACAACCTCGAATGTGACTGTGAGCTGAACAGCGACGGCGAGTGCGCGCACTGGCTGGAGGCTGCGATCCAGCGCGAGGGAGCCGATACCGTCGCCGCCTTCATCGCGGAGCCGGTCAAGGGCGCGGGCGGCGTCTGGACGCCCTCCGCCGAGTACTTCACGAAGATTCGCGAGATCTGCGACCAGTACGAGGTGCTGTTCATCGCCGATGAGGTGATCACGGGTTTCGGCCGCACCGGTCGCTGGTTCGCACTGGAGCACTGGGAGGTGCAGCCCGACATCCTCTCGCTGGCGAAGGCGATCACATCCGGCTACGTGCCAATGGGTGCGTTCGTCGTCAACAACCGCATCATGCAGGCGCTGCAGGACCTGCCGAGCGACGCTCGCTTCATGCACGCCTACACCAACAGCGCACATCCGACGGGGGCGGCCGTCGCGCTGCGCAACCTGCAGATCTTCGAGGACGAGAACCTCGTCGAGAATGCCGGCGTGATGGGCGCGCGGCTCGGCGACGGGCTGCGTGCGACGTTCAGCGATCATGCACACGTCAACAACATCCGCAACCTCGGCCTGATCGCCGGGCTAACGCTCGTGCAGGACGCCGAGAGCGGGACGCCGTACGACGCGGCTGATGGCACCGGCGGCAAGGTCGCGCGGCACATGCGCGAGGAGGGCGAAGTGATCACGCGCTTCGTCGGCGACCAGATCGTGCTCGCTCCGCCGCTGATCGTGAACGGCGACGAGGTCGACCACATCCTCGGGGCGCTGGACGCGGCGATTCGCGAGGTGACCGGCGAGTAGGGCTGGGTCGCTATACCGATAGGGGAATTGCGCAATTGACGGCGCAGGGGACCGGCCGCTATCGTCGAGGGCAAGAAAGGAGGTGATGTCTAATGGGTTATTGTTCTAGTCGCAAGGCTGTGAACCACCTGGGCATCTTCTCCACGGAGAAGAGCTCCTAAGCGAGGATGCTCACGGGTTCATAGCCCGTAGACTTGTCAGGACGCCTCGGAATCTTCCGGGGCGTTTCTGCGTCTGGCGACAAACTCTCCGGCACAAAGCAGCGACAGGTATCCTCGACCGCAACGCCATGCCGCCATTTGATCTCGACCGCTATCAGACCCTCCACGCTGCCTCGTCGGGCGGTGTCGTCGGCGCGAACGTGCGCTATCGCGAGCAGACCGCATCGACGATGGACGACGCGCGGGCGGGTGCCGATGCGGGCGCTGACGTTGGTACCGTGTACGTGGCTGGTGAGCAGACCGCCGGACGGGGGCGGCAACGGCGCACGTGGCTCTCGCAGCCGGGCGGCGGGCTCGCCGTCACCTTCCACCTGCGCCCCGCCCACACCGAGCACGCGCCGCTATTGAGCGCTGCGGGCGCGCTGGCCGCGGCCGACGCGATCCGCGAGACGAGCGATCTGCCGACCGACATCAAGTGGCCGAACGATGTGCTGTACGAAGACCGCAAGCTCGTCGGCGTGCTCGCCGAGGCGCGGCACGGGGCCGCGCTCGATGTCTTCCTAGGCATCGGCATCAACGTCCGCGACCTGCGCGATCCGCCAGCGGAACTACTGACGACCGCCACGAGCATCGAGGGTGCAGGCGGCGATCCGCCCGACCTCGAAAGTCTGCTGGCGGCGCTCTCGTACTCGCTGCAACGATGGAGCGATCTGCTCGACGCCGACCCCGCCGCCCTGATAGAGCAGTGGCGCGGCCGCCTGATCACCCTCGGCACGCGCGTCCGGCTCGCGACGCCGTCGGGCGTGGTCGAGGGCGAAGCACTCGACGTCAGCGAGCACGGGGAACTCGTGCTGCGGCTCGCCGACGGCACGACGCAGCCGTTCTCGGCGGGCGATGTGACAACCGCGCCGCCGTCGTCGAGCGGCTAATGGGCGAGCAGTAGCGGTCGCTTGACCGTGTTACCAGTTCGTTCGTACGCTTTCTGGCGATGAAGACACGAACTTCAGTGGTCGCGACTCACGCGCATGCCGAGCGGCGAACCTCGCCGTCGGATGGTCGTGTGCGCCCGTAGTTCCTCGGACAGGGCCTGAATCGACTACCGCGACGGCGATGCCGCCGCGGTTTTTTCTTGCCTGAAACGAACTTGCCCGAGACCAGCCACAATGACGAGACAACCCTGCCAGGAGACCACCGATGCCCCCAGCGAGTAGCGAGACAAGCGACGAAGGGCTGCGCAGCAGCGGCATGCGTGACATGGGTCCCGATGAGATGGCGCGCTTCCGACGCGTGGAGCGCGCGTTCCTCGATGTCTGCGCGCGCAGCGAATACCGCGAGATCCGCACGCCGGCGCTGGAACCCCTGCACCTCTACACCGCCACGGGATCGCTCTCGCCGCAGCTCCTCGACGGCGTCTACTCGTTCCTCGACTGGGATGGCTGGAGCGGGGAGCGGGTCGTACTGCGACCGGACAGCACAGTGCCGGCGGCGCGCTGGTACGAGGAGCAGCAGAACGGTGGCGGCGCGGCGCGGCTCTGCTACGTGCAGCCGGTCTACCGATTCGACCCGACAGGCGACCGTGAGATCTGGCAGTGCGGCGTCGAGCTCTTCGGCATCGAAGCCCCAGAGGCCGACATCGAACTGCTGACGCTGGCGCGGGACTTCCTGATCGAACTCGGGTTCGATGACGTCCGCTACGAGATCGCCCACGCCGGACTGGTGCGCGCCGTGCTCGCGGCGGCCGGGCTCGACCAGCCGGAGCAGGTCGCGGCATACGACCGCCTGCTTGCCGGCGATGACGCGGTGATCGACGAGCTGGTCGGGGCGAACCCGGACGGTGCTTCCGCCGTGCGGCTGCTCTTCGACGTCGATGGCAGCACCCCGGCGTACCTCGCCAACCTGCGCGCCGCGCTGCCCGGGAACGCCGAAGCGGGGCGCGCCCTCGACGAGCTCGAAGCTGCGACGAACGCGCTGCAGCAGGCGGGGAGCGTCGCGCTCGTGCGGCCCTCAGCAGCGGGCAGTTTCGAGTACTACTCCGGCCTCACCTTCGTCGTCAGTGCCGACGAACGACCGCTGGTGACCGGCGGCAGATACGACCGGTTGAGCGGCGCGCTCGGTGATCGGCAGGCTCCGGCATCCGGATTCGCCGCGAACCTGCTGCGCATCGCCGAATTGGTGGCGGACCGATGATCCGCGTCGCACTGCCCCGTGGCGACCTCAGAGACCCGCTGGCGGAGCGCCTCGCGGCGGTTGGATTCGTTGCCGAAGGCTACGGCGAGGGCTCACGAAACTACCGCTTCGACGTCGACGGTCGCCCAGAGGTGCTCGTGCGAGTCTTCGCCGATCGCGACATCCCGATTCAGGTGGCGCTCGGCCAGTACGACCTCGGGATCACCAGTGGCGTCTGGGTTGAAGAACTGCTCGCGCGTTACCGCCACGAGTCGATCGTGACGCTGCGATCGCTCGATGTCGGCACGCAGCGATTGGTGCTCGCTGGTGCGGCTGGCGTTGGATTCGACGACCTCGCGGGGGGCGCCGCCGTGCGCGTCGCGACGGAGTACCCGAACCTCGCGACGAAGTTCCTCAACCGCATCCGTGTCCCGAACTACCGCGTCTTTAACGTCTGGGGACAGGCTGAGGCGTGGCCACCGGAGGACGCCGACTTTGCGGTCTGTTCCGAAGTAGCTTCTGCTGCCGAGGGGCTATCAACCGTCGCCGTGGTGCAGGCGGGCGGTGCGCGACTGATCGGCAACCGCGAGGCGCTGGCAGGCAAGGATCTGCGGCAGGCGCTCGAAGCGCTGATGCAGCTGCCGGCCGGCCGGCCCGAGACCGCGCTGGAGGTACCGCCGACGATCGAACGCAATGGCGGGCGTAACGCACCCGCGATTTCGGCTCGCACCTCACTGCGTCTCGCGGTGCCCGACGGGCACGCGCAACGCCACGCGGTGGCCGCGCTGACCGATGCCGGCATCGCCTTTGAGGGCTACGACGATGCGCAGGCGGTGCGGCGTCCCGCGTCGGGGATGGCCGGCGTCGAGGTGAAGGTGCTCCGCCCGCAGGACATGCCGAGCGCGGTCGCCCTCGGCCTCTTCGACCTCGCGCTGACGGGTCGCGACTGGCTCTCGGCGCACCTTGCGACCTTCCCGACGTCGCCGGTCGAGGAACTCGTGGACCTGAAGCGCTCCAAGTACCAGCTCGGCGCGGTCGTGCCGGACGCGCTGCCCGCCGAGACGATCGACGAAGCGGTCGCGTACTGGCGTCGCGACGACCCCGAGCGGGCGATCCGGGTGGCGTCGGAGTACGCGCCGCTGGCGGACCACTACGCGCGTGAGCGACACCTTGGCCGCTACCGCGTGATCCCGATCTCCGGGGCGTCGGAGGCGTTCGTGCCGGACGACGCGGAGATTCTGATCGAGGGTTCCGAGACCGGCGAGACCATGCGCGCCAACGGGCTGCGTATGATTGACGTGATCATGGAGTCGACCGCCTGTGTAATCGGTTCGCCGGTCGCGCCCGCGGGCGATCGCGGGCCGCTTCGCGACGAGCTGGTCGCCCGTCTGTGGGCGGGCGTGGAGGCGAGTAACTGAGATGCCCTCGCTCGGATCGCACCTCGCAACCGCGCGGATCCTAGCGGATCGGCTCGCGCACACGTCGATCGACGCCGATCGCGGCTCGTTCTATCTCGGAGCAACCGCGCCCGACATTCGCGTACTGACCAGACGCGACCGCATCGAGACGCACTTCTTCTCGCTCGACAACTTCGAGAGCCAGGATGCGATCGCGATCATGTTCGATCAGCACCCCGGGCTCAGCGACGCGGTGGCGCTGGACGTGCCGACGCGCGCCTTCATGGCCGGTTTTCTCACGCACCTGGTGATGGACCAGCAGTACATCGAGCGTGTTTACCGGCTCTACTTTGGCGCGACCGTCTGGAAAGACGATCCGCCGCGCGGCAACGTGCTCGACCGTGTGCTCCAGTACGAGATGGATCGACGTGCCCGTGAGCAGGCGGCGGTGATGGGTGACGTGCGTGACGTGCTCACCGACGACTCGGCGGCCGCCACTGTCGAATTCATCGAAGCGGAGACGCTGGGCCGCTGGGTCGAGGTCGTGCGTGACATCACATCGCAGCCAGCGACGTGGGATCGCTTCCCTCGAATGATCACCCACCACCTCAAGCGCGCCGGGTACTCGGAAGAGGACATCGAGCAGTTCGGTCGCGACGTGCCGGAGATCCTCGCGGAGACGATGGACCACGTCACCGAGGCGAGCGTCGCGGAGTTCCTCGAATGGACCGTCGATCGCTCGCTGGAACAACTGAGGGAGTACCTGAAATGAGCAACACACTGCGCATCGTCGAGGGGGCCGACGAGGCACGTCGCACGGTGCTGCGCCGCGCCGAGGATCGGCTCACCGCGCCGGCGCTACCGGATCACGTCCGCGCCCGCATCGCCGAGATCTTCGGCGAGGAGTTGAGTGCAGCCGAGGTTGTTTCACGCATCATCGAAGACGTGCGCAGCGAGGGCGATGCCGCCGTCCGTCGCTACTCGCAGCAGTTCGACGGCTCCTCGTACGAGGAGCTGGAGGTGACGCACGACGAGATCATGGCGGCGTACGACGATGTCTCGTCAGAGCTGATGGAGGCGCTCGAGGTCGCGCTCGATCGCGTACACCTCTATCACGAGCGACAGATGGAGCACGGCCCTCGATCGTTCCAGCACGAGGGCATCGGCATGACCGTGAGCCCGCTACGGCGGGCCGGCATCTACATGGCCGGCAGCGATACCGTGCTGCCGTCGACGGTGATCCACGCTGCGGTGCCCGGCACTGTCGCCGAGGTTCCGGAGATCGTCGGCGTGACGGCTGCGCGCGCCGATGGCAGCGTGCACCCGTTAAAGCTCGTGGCCGCGCACCTGGCGGGCGTGCACCGCATCTTCCGCGCGTCCGGGGTGCAGGGCATCGCCGCGCTCGCGTTCGGCACGGAGACGGTGCCGCGCGTCGACAAGATCTTCGGCCCCGGCAACGTCTTCGTGACGCTCGCGAAGCGGCAGCTCTATGGCATCGTCGGCATCGACGCGCTCTACGGGCCGACGGAGACGCTCGTGCTCGCGGATGCGACAGCCGCGCCGGATCTCTGCGCTGCCGACCTGCTCGCGCAGGCGGAGCACGACGAACTGGCGACTCCGGTACTGATCACGACGAGCCGGGAACACGCGGAAGCGGTCGCGACGGAGGTTGAGCTGCAACTCACCCACCTTGAGCGAGAGTCGGTCGCCCGCGTGGCGGTCGAGAATGGCGGAGCCGTGGTCGCGGCTGACCTCGACGAGGCGGTCGAGCTCGCGAATGAGTTCGCGCCGGAGCACCTGGCGCTTCTGACCGAGAATCCGGAGATGCTGGTGGAGCAGGTGACGAACGCCGGTGGCATCTTCATCGGCGAGCACTCGCCGGAGGTGCTCGGCGACTACGTCGCGGGCCCGAGCCACGTGATGCCGACCGGTGGTTCCGCGCGCTTCGCCGGACCGCTCTCGGTCTTCGATTTCCTGAAGATCACATCGACGATCGATGTCTCCGAGCAAGAGTTTCACGAGGTCGGGCCGTTCGCGGCAACGCTGGCCCGCGCCGAAGGATTGACCGCGCACGCACGAGCGATCGAACACCGCCTGGAGGGCCGTTGATGGCCACATTCGAACCTGCCAAGATGCTGCGCCCGGCGCTGCTCTCGTACGACGACTACGCGACGCTGGACGCGCCAGAGCAGATCGCCGCGCAATACGGCCTTGCGGTCTCGGACCTCGTGCGTCTCGACGCCAACGAGAACCCGTACGGCCCTTCGACGAAGGCGCGCGCGGCGCTGGCAGGCGACTACGCCGCCCACCGCTACCCGGACGCCGAACAGCGCGAACTGCGCGCGGCCCTCGCCGGTTGGCTCGGCGTACCAGCGTCGACGATCGTCGCCGGCGCGGGTTCCGACGAGATGATCGAGGCGGTCTTTCGCTGCTGCATCGAGGCCGGCGAACGCATCGTGATCTCGTCACCGACCTTCGGCATGTACTCGTTCGACGCCCAGCAGTACGGCGCGGAGGTCGTCGACGTGCCGCGCCGCGAGGACTGGGAGCTGGACCGCGAGTCGCTGCTCGCTGCCGCGCGCGACGCGAAAGCGGTCTTCCTACCCTCGCCGAACAATCCGACGGGCAACGCGGCATCTCGCGAGTTGATCGAGGAGCTACTGGAGACCGGCGCCCTGATCGTGATCGATGAGGCGTACATCGAGTTCTCAGCGGAGGAATCCGTGGCGCCGCTGGCGGCGGCGGGTGCCCCGCTCGTCGTGCTTCGCACCTTCAGCAAGTGGGGCGGCCTGGCTGGCATGCGCATCGGCTACGCGGTAATGCCAGAGGCGCTGGCGTTGGCGACGATGGCCGTGAAACAGCCGTACAGCCTCAACGTCGCGGCGGAGGTCGCTGCGCTGGCGTCGTTGCAGGACATCGAAGAGCTCGACGAGCGCGCGTGCACGATCACGGCCGAGCGCGAGCGGCTGCTCGAGGCGCTGCAGGCGACCGGTTGGATCGAGCCGTGGCCGTCCGACACGAACTTTCTGCTCTGCCGACTGCTGCGCTCGGATGGCGCGACGGTGCGCGAGGCATTGCGCAGCCGTGGTGTGATCATTCGCTACTTCGACAGCGACCGCCTGCGCGGCCATATCCGCATCTCCGTCGGCACGGCGGAGGACACCGATCGAGTGATTGAAGCGCTGGCCGAGGTCGCGCAAGAACTGGGAGCAGAGGCATGAACGAGAGTGAGCGGCGCGCCAGCGTCAGCCGTGAGACAGCGGAGACAACGATCGCCGTCGAACTGAACATCGACGGTGAGGGTAGGGCGGAGATCGCCACGGGCATCGGGTTCTTCGACCACATGCTCGACGCCTTCGCGCGCCACGGCCGATTCGACCTCAAGGTCAGTTGCGACGGCGATCTACAGATAGACGCCCACCACACGATGGAGGATGTCGCGCTGGCCGTAGGCACGGCGTTCGATCAGGCGCTGGGGGACCGCGCCGGTATCGTGCGCATGGCAGACGCGACCGTCCCGCTGGACGAGGCGCTGGTGCAGGCCGTCGTCGATATCTCGGGACGCCCGTACTCGGCAGTCTCCTTTGACTTCGCGGGCGACCGCATCGGCGAGGCACCGTCGGAGATGGTCTCGCACGTGATTCAGTCGTTTGCCGTCGGTGGGCGGCTGACGCTGCACGTCACGCAGATCGCGGGCGCGAACGACCACCACATCGCAGAGGCGGCGATGAAGGCGCTGGGGCGAGCGATGGACGCCGCGACGCGACCCGACGGCCGCATCGCAGGGCGCGTGCCATCGACGAAAGAGACGCTGACGACGTAGCGGCGTTGGTTAGGACATAACTACCTAACCAACACGGCCAATTGAGGTTCGAGGAGGATGACCATGCGACTGTTGCTTACCGGCTTCGAGCCGTTCGGCGGCGAGACGATCAATCCCTCGGCGGAGATCCTGCGAGCGCTGGCTGCGGACCCGCCGCGCAACGTTGAACTGACGACGCTCAAGCTACCGGTACGCGGTCGCGTCTCGTTCGAACTGCTGCTGCCGGAGCTGGACGGCGGCAACTTCGATGCGTGGCTTGGCCTCGGCCAGGCGGGCGGGCGCGAACGACTCTCGGTGGAGCGCGTCGGTATCAACGTGTTGATCGACCGCGACGACGAGCATGCGGCACTCGACGAGGCGCTGCTCGTCGACGATGGCCCGGCTGCCTACTTCTCACGTCTGCCGGTACAGGACCTTGCTGCGCACCTCAGCGAGGCCGGGGCAGCCGCTGCCGTTTCGAACACGGCGGGGACGTACATCTGCAACGAGGTGACCTACGTCGTGCAGCACCACCTTGCGGAGACGGGCCGCGACATCCCGAGCGGCTTCATCCATCTGCCATATCTACCCGAACAGGTCGAGGGCAAGACGCCTGCGAAGCCCTCGATGGCACTGGAAACGCAGACGCTCGGCGTGCATGCGGCCGTCGAGTTCGTCCGCGACCTCGTCGAAGCTCGCGCCGCCGTTGCGGCGGGATAGCGGGGCGGAATGACCCGGCCGAACAACGTCGAGGTGCTGGCCTTCGCGCTGGCGCTGGCGGAGGCCGCCGACCAGATCACGATGAGCTACTTCGGTGGCGAGTCCGGCGTGCGCGCGAAAGCGGACGGCACGCTAGTCACGCGCGCGGACATCGAGACCGAGGCGATGCTGCGAGAGCGCATCATCGAGCGCTTCCCTGACCACGGCATCCTTGGCGAGGAGCAGCCGACGATCGAGGGCGCACCCGGCGCGCCGCGCTGGATCCTCGACCCCGTCGATGGCACCCACAACTTCGCGCGAGGCGTTGAGGTCTGGGCGACCCTGATCGGATTCGAGCGCGACGGCGTGCAGGAGGTCGGCGTGGCGTCGGCACCCGCGATGCGCACTCGCTGGTGGGCGGCACGCGGCGGCGGTGCCTTCCGCGGCCCACTGCCAGCCGACAGCGGAACGAGCGAGCGGCTACGCGTCTCCGACCGCGCGACGATCGACGATGCGCAACTGCTCTACGGCTCGTACGCGCGCCTCTCCGGTCGCTGGGGTGACCACGTTGATCGGCTGCTGCGCTCGGCGTGGCGAACGCGTGGGTTTGGTGACTTCTGGGCGCACCTGCTCGTGGCGGAGGGCAAGGCGGAGGCGACGCTCGAACCCGAGATCTCGCCGTACGACATCGCCGCGCTCGTCCCGATCATCGAGGAGGCCGGCGGCCACCTCACGGATGGCGACGGCAACGCGACGATCGACGCCGGCTACTGCATCACGACGAACGCTGCGCTGCACGACGAGATCCTGGCGGCACTGCGAGGGTCCGGCGGGGATTAGCGAGGGCCGAGTGTCATTGCCTGGTCGCTAGGCCTCGGCGGCCGCGACCTCACTGATCTCGAACGAGAAATCCTCGATCACCGGGTTCGAGAGCAGGCGGACGCACATGTCCGTGACCGCCGTCTCGGCGGCGCTCGTGTCGGCTGCGTCGAGCGTGACCTCGATGTGCTTGCCAATGCGCACGGTGTCGACACCGTCGAATCCGAGCGTGCTCAGGCCATCGACGACGGCCAGCCCCTGCGGGTCGTTGACGAGCGCCTTCAGCATCACGTCGATGGTTGCGAGGTAGCGCGCCATCAGCTGTTCTCCGGCAGTGGTTCGCCGGTGATCAGGCGGTAGGCCTCCTGGTAACGGGTCGAAGTCGCCTCGACGACCTCAGCTGGGAGGTCGGGGCCCGGGTCGGTCTTGTCCCAGCCGCTGTCGGCGAGCCAGTCGCGCAGCGGCTGCTTGTCGAACGAGGGCTGGTCGCGCCCCGCCTCGTACTGATCGGCGGGCCAGAAGCGAGATGAGTCGGGCGTCAGCGCCTCGTCGATCAGCGTGACCTCACCGTCGAGGATGCCGAACTCGAACTTCGTGTCGGCGATCAGGATGCCCTTCGCTGCGGCCAGCTCGGCGGCGTAGCGGTAGAGCGAGAGTGACCGCACGCGCAGCACGTTGGCGATCTCCGCACCGAAGATGCCCTCGGTCTCTTCGAAGCTGAGCGGGGCGTCGTGATCGGGCGGATCGGCCTTCGTGGACGGCGTGTAGAGCGGCTCCGGCAGGATCTGGCACTGGGCCAGCCCGGGCGCAAGTTCGATGCCGCTGACCGAACCTTGCTTCTGGTAGTCGGCCCAGCCGGATCCGGTGATGTAGCCGCGCACGACGCACTCGACCTTCAGCGGTTCTGCCTTGCGCACGACCATCGAGCGGCCGAAGAACTCCGACCCGGCATCGATGTGCAGCTCGTCAGCGGTGGTCTCATCAAGCACCGCAACCATGTGATTCGGGACGACATCGGAGGTGCGCTCGAACCAGTAGGCAGAGGTGCGCGTCAGCACTTCGCCCTTGCGCGGAATGCCGTTCGGCAGGACGACGTCGAACGCCGAGACGCGGTCCGTCGCGACGAGCAGTAGTTGGTCGTCCGGCAACTCGTAGATGTCGCGAACCTTGCCCTGGTGGGCGAGCGCAACGCCCGCGGTCTCCTGGCTATCGAGCATGACGTCGCTCATGGCGGTCCCTCGCTAATCGCTATTCAGTTCAGCAGTCCGATGCGCCGGAATGACGCATCGACGTGGATCAGATACGCGTGGTAATCGAAGATCGCGTCGATCTGTTCGGCGCTGACTCGTTCGGTGAACTCGGTGTCGGCTTCGAGCAGGCCGCGAAGCTGGATCTCCTCGTCCCACGCGCGCATCGAGTTGCGCTGCACGATCTTGTAGGCGTCTTCGCGCGAGAGGCCGCTCTCGATCAGCGCCAGCATCACCTTCTGCGAGAAGACGAGGCCCTGCGTGCGCTCGAGGTTGCGCTGCATCCGCTCCGGGTAGACGACGAGGCCCTCCATCACGCCGCTGAAGATGTCCAGCATGTACGCGAGGAAGCCGGTCGAGTCGGGTAGCGTGACGCGCTCCGCGCCGGAGTGCGAGATGTCTCGCTCGTGCCAGAGCGCCACGTCTTCGAGCCCCGTCTGCGCGTAGCCGCGCAGCACGCGAGCCAGTCCGCAGACCCGCTCGCAGAGTTCCGGGTTTCGCTTGTGTGGCATCGACGACGAACCGGTCTGGTGTGAGCGGTCGAACGGCTCTTCGGCTTCGAGAATCTCGGTGCGCTGCAACCCTCGGATCTCGGTCGCCCACTTCTCGAGCGACGAGCCGACGCCCGCGAGCACCGAGAGGTAGTAGGCGTGGCGGTCGCGCTGGATGATCTGCGTCGTGATCGGCGCGACGGCGAGATCGAGTCGCTGACAGGCGTCCTCCTCGACGCTCGGCGGCACCGTCGCGTGGGTGCCGACGGGGCCGGACATCTGGCCGATCGCCACCTGTTCGCGCGCGCTCTGCAGGCGCTGCTCGTGGCGCGAGATCTCGTCGACCCAGACGGCGAGCTTGAGGCCGAACGTCGTCGGCTCGGCGTGTACGCCGTGCGTCCGTCCGACGCAGATCGTGTCCTTGTGCGCCAGCGCCTTCGCGGTCACCGCGGTCTTCAGCCGTGCGAGCAGCTTCGAGAGCTCGTCGATGGCGGCGACCATCTGCAGGCTCGTGGCTGTATCCCAGACGTCCGAGGAAGTGAGGCCAAGGTGCACCCAGCGCGACTCCGGGCCGAGCGAGTCAGCGACCGAGCGCAGGAACGCCGTGACGTCGTGATGGGTCTCGTCGATGTAGGTCATGATGTCGGGGATGTCGATCTTCGCGTTCTTTGCGATCAGTTCGGCGTCCTCGACGGGCACCTCGCCGGCAGCAGCCCACGCCTCGGTGACCGCGATCTCGACATCGAGCCAGCGGTGGAACTTGAAATCGTCGCTCCAGATGCTCTCGATCTGGGGGAGGCTGTAGCGCGGGATCATCGAACGGACACCGGGTGACTAGTCATTCGCGAACTCCTCGCGGACTGGCGAGAAGACCTCGATCAATGTCACGGCGTCGAGCGCCTGGACGTGGTGAGGCAGGTCGCCGGGGATCAGGTACGAGTCGCCCGGGCCGAGTTCGTGCTCCGTGTCGCCGATGCGGAACGTGAGGCGCCCCGAGGCGACGTGCCCGGCCTGCTCGTGCGGGTGGGTGTGCTCGGGGACCTCGGAGCCGGGGGCGATGCGGATCTCCACCAGCGTGAGGTTGTCGCCTGAGACAAGCGTGCGACGAATCACGCCCGGGAACTGCTCGATCGGGTTCAGATCGTCGTAGCTGCGTGCGCGTGGCTCGCTCATCGCCCCGCCTGCTCGTCGCGGTAGCGCTTCAGCGCGACGGCGATGTCGTCATGGCCAAGCGCGAGGATCTCGGCAGCGAAGACGGCGGCGTTGCGCGCCCCCCAAGTGCCGACGGACATCGTGGCGACCGGCACTCCCGGCGGCATCTGCACGATCGCGTGCAGCGCGTCGACGCCCCCGAGCGGCGAGGAGTCGAGCGGCACGCCGAGCACTGGCAGCGCGCTGTAGGCAGCGATCACGCCGGGTAGGGCGGCGGCCCCACCAGCGCCCGCGATGATCACTTCGATGCCTGCGTCGGCAGCTCCGCGAGCGAAGTCGGCGACCTTGTCCGGCGTGCGGTGGGCGGACATCACGTGCTGCTCGTATTCGATGCCGAAGCCGTCGAGCGCCTGACCACAGCCGGCCATCCGCTCTTCGTCGGACGTCGAACCCATGACCACGGCAACCAGGGCGGTCATGTCGTCACCGCCTCGGTGGCGTGTGCGGCGATATCGGTTCGGTAGTGCGCGCCCTCGAAGGAGATGCGGCGCACGTTGTCGTAGACGCGCTCGCGTGCCTCGTCGATCGTCGCGCCCGAGGCGACGACGCAGAGCACGCGGCCGCCGCTGGTCACGAGCTGGCCATCACGCATCTGGGCACCAGCCATCCAGACCTGCACTCCCTCATCAACATCATCGACGCCGGAGATCGGGAGGCCGGTCTCGTACGAGCCCGGGTAACCACCTGACGCCATCATCACTCCGACCGTCGCATCGTCCGACCACTCGACGTTCACGTCGGCGAGGCGATTGCTGGCGACGGCGTCGCAGATTTCGAGTAGATCGCTCTTCAGTTTCGGCAACACAACCTCGGTCTCCGGGTCGCCGAAGCGACAGTTGAACTCGATCACACTGGGGCCAGTCGGGGTGATCATCATCCCGGGATAGAGCACCCCTCGGTAGGGCCGCCCGGCCTCGAACATCGCCTTCACGGCGCGTTCGGTGACCTGCTGCTGGATGAACGTCTGGTCGTCACTCGAGAGCCAGCCGGGAGCCGAGTAGGCACCCATGCCGCCGGTGTTCGGCCCGCCGTCGTCGTCGAAGACGCGCTTGTGATCGCAGGAAAACGGCATGTGCACGACCGTGACGCCATCCGTGAAGGCGTGGGCGGAGGTCTCCGGCCCGCTGGTGCGCTCCTCCACGAGCACGCTCGCCCCCGCGTCGCCAAACGCGCGGCCGGTCATCGTGGCATCGATCGCCATGTCGACTTCTTCGATGGTGTCGCAGACGGTGACGCCCTTGCCTGCGGTTAGCCCGTCGGCCTTGATCACCGGCGGCCGAGCGAAGCTGCGCGCGTAGTCCTTCGCGGCTGCGGGGTTGCTAAAGGTCTGAAAGGCCGCCGTCGGGATGCCCGCGCCAGCCATGATCGACTTCGCAAACGCCTTCGACGACTCGATCTCCGCCGCCGCAGCCGACGGCCCGAAGGCGCGGATGCCCTCGACGGCGAGGCGATCGACGATGCCCGCCGCGAGCGGGTCTTCCGGTCCGACGATCACGAGTTCGACGTTCAGCCGCTTGGCGAGCGCCACGACGCCCTCGATGTCCGTGGCGGCGACGTCCTCGATGTTCTCGCCGAGCGCTGCGGTGCCGGCGTTGCCGGGAGCGGTGTAGAGCTTGCCGAGCAGCGGTGACTTCGCGATCTGCCACGCCATCGCGTGCTCGCGTCCGCCTGAGCCAAGCAACAACACGTCCATGCTCATCCCGCCGTCTCCATTACTGCTACTCCCACTCGCCGATCACTCCCACTCGATGGTGCCCGGCGGTTTCGACGTGATGTCGTAGACCACGCGGTTCACTTCCGGCACTTCGTTGGTGATGCGGCTTGAGATTGATGCCAGCAGGTCATACGGCAGGCGCGCCCAGTCGGCGGTCATCGCGTCCTCGGCGGTTACGCAGCGCAGGGCGATGCAGTGGCCGTACGTACGGTAGTCGCCCTGCACGCCGACGGTGCGGCCCTCGGTGAGCACCGCGAACGACTGCCAGAGGTCGTAGTACTTCGCAGCCTTCTTGATCTCGTCCATCACGACCCAGTCGGCGGCGCGCAGCACTTCCAGCTTGTCGCGAGTCACGTCGCCCATCACGCGGATCGCGAGACCGGGGCCGGGGAACGGCTGGCGCTGTACCATCTCGCGCGGCAGGCCCAGCTCCTCGCCAACCTTGCGCACCTCGTCCTTGAAGAGGTTGCGCAACGGCTCGACGAGCGAGAGCTTCATGTCCTTCGGTAGTCCGCCGACGTTGTGGTGCGACTTGATCACCTTGGCCGCGCCGCCGCCCGCACCGGCGGACTCGATCACGTCCGGGTACGTCGTGCCCTGGCAGATGAAGTCGACCTCGCCGAGCGCGCGAGCCTCTTCCTCGAAGATGCGGATGAACGTCTCACCGATGCGCTTGCGCTTCGTCTCCGGATTGGTCACCTCGGCAAGGTCGCCCAGGAAGCGGTCGACCGCATCGACATGGATCAGGTTGATCGCGATGTTCTCGCGGAAGGTGCTCACGACCCTCGCTGGCTCCTCGGCACGGAGCAGGCCGTTGTCGACGAAGATGCACGTCAACTGGTCGCCAACGGCGCGGTGTACGAGCGTCGCAGCGACCGCCGAGTCGACGCCGCCGGAAAGCGCACAGATCACCTGCCCGTCGCCAACCTGCGCGCGGATCGTCGCGATCGATTCCTCGACGAAGGACTGTGCGGTCCATGTCGGCTCGCAGCCGGCGATCTTGAAGAGGAAGTTCGCGATCAGTTCGCTGCCCTGCGGCGTGTGAACGACCTCGGGGTGGAACTGGATGGCGAGGTGACCGGCGTCGTCGGTCATCGCGGCAATCGGCGAGTTGTCTGACTGAGCGATCGAGCGGAAGCCGGTTGGCATTTCGATGATGCGGTCGCCATGGGACATCCACACGGGCATCGATGACGGTAGATCGGCGAGCAGTGCCGTCGATCCATCCGAGATGTTCAGTACGGCCTGGCCGTATTCGCGGCTGTCCGATGGTTCGACGCGGCCGCCGAGGGCGTGGGTGAGCAATTGCATCCCGTAGCAGATGCCGAGCACCGGGAGGCCGGAGCCGAGGACGTACGGCGGCAGGGTAGGGGCGCCGTCCTCGTAGACGGACGCAGGGCCGCCGGAAAGTACGAAGGCCTTCACCTGCAGATGGTTGAGTGCCTCAGCGGGGGCGTCCCACGCGATCAGTTCGGAGTAGACGCCGGCCTCACGGATACGGCGCGTGATCAGCATCGAGTACTGCGACCCGAAGTCGATCACGGCGACGGCGTCCGGCGCGTTAGGGGCGGGTGTCAGCACCTGGCCGGGCTCACGCGCCTCCGCGATCTCGAGGTAGGTAGCTACCTCGGTATCGCCGGAAGTGCGGATCCGATCCGCCGGTGCGGCTGACTCGGTCGGTTCGACCAATTGAGCCTCGAAGGACTGTGGGGAGCCCGCTAGGGACGCATCGTATCGGGGAGCAATGGTGGCCGCAACGGTGGCCGGTGGTAGCGTTGCGGCAGACGCCTTGTTGAGGAGGCCATTCGGTGCCGATCATCCCGCGCGACCGCGTCGACGAAGTGGTGCAGGCGCTGCTCGATGGCAGCGTCGTCGCGATCCCGACCGACACCGTCTACGGCCTCGCCGCGACCCTCGATCACTCGGACGCCGTGCGCCGGCTCGCCGAGCTGAAGGGCCGCGCCGCCGACCAACCGATCGCGGTGCTGCTCGACACCGCCGAGGACGCGACGCCACACCTCGCTGACGCGAACGCGCTCGACACGGTCACGCGTTTCTGGCCGGGCGCGGTGACTGCGATCGTGCGTGTGGAGCAGGGCTTCGCCGACGTCGTTACCACCGACGAAGGCACGCTGGGACTGCGGGTGCCGGACGACGCACTGGCGCGCTCCGTGATCCGCGCCTGCGGTGGGGCGCTGGCGGTGACGTCGGCGAACTTTCACGGCGAAGAACCGGCGAGATCGGCGGCAGATGTCGCCGCGGCGTTCGGCGAGTCGATGCTGGTGCTCGACGGTGGTACGCGAAACGGCGGCGTCGCCTCGACCGTCGTCGATCTCTCAGTCGAGCCGCCGCAGCTGCTGCGCGAGGGCGGCGTGAGCAGAGCGGATCTGGGGCTGTCGGGCGCGGGTTGAGACCCACTGATCCGTCTTCAGTCACCGGCTCGTGTACGATTTGATCACGAGCGTCGTTCGCTAAGGAGCACCCACGGTGCGCATCGCCATCGGTTCTGATCACGCCGGGTTCGCGCTGAAGGAACTTCTGCGCGCCGAGCTCGCCGAGTCAGGCGACGAGATCACCGACTACGGCACCGACTCCGAGCGGTCCTGCGACTATCCTGACATCGCGATCCCGCTCGCACAGGCGGTCTCTGCCGGTGAGCAGGAGATCGGCATCCTGATCTGCTCGAACGGCGTTGGACCCTCGATCGTCGCGAACAAGATCCGAGGCGTGCGCGCGGCGCTCTGCCACGACACCTTCTCCGCTCGCCGCTCGCGCGAGCACACCGATGCGAATGTGCTCTGCATGGGCGCGTGGGCAATCGGCCGCGGCGCGGCCAGCGACGTGGTGCAAGCCTTCCGCGACGCGTCATTCGAGGGCGGACGCCACCAGCCGCGCCTCGACAAGCTCAACGCGCTCGACCGCGTCGATTAGCCCAGATCCGCATGAGGCAGTCAGCCTGATGGCGGACGTCGGACGGCTGATCTCGCGTGCGTTGCAGCTCGGCGGGCAGGCCGCGGGCGTGGCGAAGGCGCTCGCGATCGCGGCCTGCACCCGCTCACATCCGCGACTGAGTGGGCGCATCGACGTCGCAGGTCTGCGCGCACCGATCGAGGTGCGACGCGACCGCGCTGGCGTGCCGCACATCACCGCAACGAGCGACGAGGACGCGATCTTTGGGCAGGGCTTCGTGCATGCACAGGATCGGCTCTTCCAGATGGACACGATGCGCCTGCTCGCGGCCGGGCGTGTCGCCGAGATCGGCGGGGTGGGGTCGCTGGAAGCGGACCGCTTCATGCGTCGACTGGGGCTTGCCGAGCGTGCGCGTGGCGACCTGCTGAAGACACCGGACGAGGATGCGCTGCTGCTCCGTGCCTACGCGCGTGGCGTGAACGCTGGCATCGACTCGCTGCCCGCGCTGCCGCCGGAATACGCCGTGGTTGGTCGCGCTCCGGAGCCGTGGAGCGCCGAGCACACGCTGCTGGTCGGACGGTTGCTCTCCTTCAGCTTCGCCGGCAACTGGGACACCGAACTGCTGCGCGAGCGATTGCTCGCTGACCTTGGCCCGGAGCGGATGATCGAGCTCGACCGCGGCTACCCGGAGGACGCCGTCACATCGACGCGTGGAGAGCATGCTGACGCGGTCGAGCGACTGCTCGCCGGCCATGAGGCCGCGCAGAACGCCGGACTGCTGGTCGCGCCGGCCTCGAATGGATGGGCGATCTCCGGGCATCGGACCGCCGGCGGAGCGCCGCTGCTCGCGAACGATCCGCATCTGGCTGCGCAGGTACCCGGTCTCTTCCACGTCAGCCACGTGCAGGGCGATCAACTCGACGTGATCGGGGCCGACGTGCCCGGGATCCCCGGCTTCGCGAGTGGCCACAACGGGCGGGTCGCGTGGGGCATCACGGCGGGCGTCGCCGATGTCAGCGACTGCTACATCGAGACCGTCGATCCGGATGACCCTGCGCGCTACCTCACGCCTCAGGGCTGGGTCAGCGGCGCGATGCGTGTCGAGCGCTTCGCCGTGCGCGGCGGCGAGACGGTCGAGGAGCGCGTGCTGGAGACGCGCCACGGTCCGGTAATCGGGCCGGCGATCGCCGGCGAGGGCAGGGCGGTCGCGTTGCGATCGACGGCGCTCGAAGACGGCGAACTCGCATCGGCGTTTCTCGGCATCGCCCGTTCCACCGACGCGGCGACGTTCGAGGCGGCGCTCGATCGCTGGGCAGGCGCGTCATTCAACTTCGTGTGGGCGAGCGTCGAGGGTGGCATCGGCTACCGGCTCGTCGGACGTGTCCCGGAGCGCGCACGGGGGGAGGGCCTGCTGCCGCAGGACGGCGCGCGATCGGCCGGGCCGTCGGCGCCGCTGGTACCGAGCCAGTTGCCGCGACTCGTCGACCCACCCGCTGGCGCCGTGATCTCGGCGAACAACGCGCCCGGGAGCGATCACGAACTCGGCGAGGAGTGGTACGAGCCGTGGCGCGCCGAGCGCATCCGCGAGCTACTCGATGCACGTCCGACGCATGACATCGACTCGATGACGGCGATCCAGATGGACGAGTCGTCACGGCCGATGCTGATGCTGCGCGATCTCCTGCTCGACCGAGGCTCGGTCGACGTCAACAGCACAGTCGGCGGGCATCTCGCTGCGTGGGACGGCCAGCTCTCCACCGACAGCGCGGCGGCGGCGGTGCTGGAACACACCTACACGGAACTGGCGCGCGTGCTCGTCGGACGTGTCGCTGGTCTGCACGCGCCCGTCGTACTCGGCGAGGGCGTCGGCCGCGCGGCCCCATCGTCGACGTTTCACTACCGCCTGCAGGGTCCGCTGATCGACGTGCTGCAACACCCGCGCGAGCCGTGGCTCGCGGACGACGACGATCGCGACCGCATCCTGCGCGCGGCCGTCGGACGTGCGATCGTGCGCCTGCGGCGGGAACTTGGGTCAGACGCGAGCGCGTGGAGCTGGGGAGCGGTGCATGGCCTGCGACCCGCTCACGCGCTGCGCGCCGTGCCGGTGCTGGGACCTCGCTTCTCTCGTGGCCCGTACCCGTATGGTGGGGACATGAATACCGTGAACACGGGTGGCTACACCGTCTGGCATGGGGTGGAGGGGCGCGGCTACACCGCTGCGTACCGGCAGGTGATCGACCTCGCAGATTTCGACCGGTCGGTCTTCCAGTTGCCGACGGGCAACTCGGGTATCCCGGGGCACGCTCGATATGACGACAGCGCCGCCGAGTACCTGGCGGGGGAGTTCCGCCCGCTGCCGTACTCACGTACCGCGATCGAGCTGGAGACCGAGCACGTCCTGCGCCTGACGCCGGAGGCAAGCGGTGCCTGAGTCGCTGGAGCAGCGGATCGAGCGCTACAGGCCGTTGATCGTCGAAGAGATGCGCGCCGTCGTCGGTGAGAGCGACGACGAGTTGTTCCGCTGGATGCGCTACCACCTTGGCTGGGAGACCGAAGACGGCACGCCCGTCGACGCCAGCGGCGGGAAGTCGATGCGGCCCGTCGCACTGCTGATGGCCGCGGAGTTCGTCGGCGGCTCGGCCGAGCAGGCGGTGCCCGCTGCCGCTGCGGTGGAGCTGGTGCACAACTTCTCGCTGCTCCACGACGACATCGAAGACGCCAGTCCGAACCGACGAGGGCGGGCGACGCTCTGGACCTTCGCTGGCACGGCACAGGCGATCAACACGGGCGACGGCATGTTCACGCTGGCGCGGCTGGCGATGCACCGGCTGCTGGACCGCGACATCGCGCCTGACCGCGCGATCGAGGCGATCCGACGGCTCGACGAGACCTGCATCAACCTGGTGCATGGTCAGTATCTCGATATCTCTTTCGAGACCCGCGAGACCGTCTCACGCGATCAATATCTCGCGATGGCGCGCGGCAAGACTGCTGCGATGTTTGCCGCCCCGTTCGCGATCGGTGCGTTGCTCGGCGGTGCGCCGGATGCCCATGTTGCCGCGCTCCACGATTTCGGCGAGCAGGTGGGGCTCGCGTTTCAGGCGGTCGATGATGTCCTCGGCATCTGGGGCGACGAAGCGGTGACCGGCAAGCCGGTCGGCGACGACCTCCGATCGCGCAAGATGACGCTGCCGGTGATCGTCGCGATTGAGGCGGGTGGCGACGAGGCCGATCGGCTAGCGGCCGCCTACGCGACGCCCGGCGCACCCGGCGACGATGTCACCGAGCTGGCCGAGCTGGTGGAGCGGCTCGGGGGGCGCACCGCGACGGAGCGCTTCGCCGAGGAGCGAGTCGGGGCAGCTCTCGGCGCCCTGAGCGCGGTCGGACTGAGCGCCGAGGCGCTGGATGCGTGTTCCCAGTTCGCAGGCGCGGCAGCCGGTCGCAAGTTCTGACGTCGGAAGCGTTGATTTCACTGCCACAGGACTGTTGATATCTCTAGTAGCGCATAGCGCGAGCGTGTCCGTATGGTGCGATCGCGAAGGGGTGTGATCGCCCGATGAAGAAGCAGACGGTCCGCGATATTGATGTCGCCGGGAAGCGCGTCCTCCTTCGTGTCGACTACAACGTCCAGGTGGATGAGGGCGGGGTCGTAGACGACACTCGGCTCCGCGAATCGATCCAGACGATCGAGACTCTCCGCGCGGCGGGAGCAAAGATCGTCATCTGCTCGCATCGCGGACGGCCGCGTGGCGAGGTCGTCGACGCCCAGCGCAACGCTCCGGTGGCGGCGCATCTTTCGCGTCTGCTTGAGGCGCCAGTTGCCAGCGCCGACGAGTGCGTCGGCCCGGCTGCCAATGCGGCCGTCGCGGCTCTCGAACCCGGTGGCGTGCTGCTACTCGAGAACGTTCGCTTCCACCCGGAAGAGACAGACAACGATCCCGACTTCGCGCGCGAGCTTGCGAGTCTGGCCGACATCTACGTGAGTGACGCGTTCGGGACCGCCCACCGCGCCCACGCGTCGATCGTCGGCATCCCCGAGCACCTGCCGGCGGTCGCGGGCCTGCTGATGGAGCGGGAGGTCGACTTCCTGAGTGAGGTAACCCACTCGCCCGAGCGTCCGTTTGGTCTTGTCCTCGGCGGCGCGAAGACGCAGGACAAGCTGCCGATCCTCGACTACCTCTGCGAGGGCGCGGACGTCGTCTGTATCGGCGGTGGCATGGCGAACACATTCCTCGTCGCGCAGGGCCACGACGTACAGGACTCGCTCTACGAAGAAGCGCAGGTCGATCGCGCTCGCGAGGTGCTGGCCTCCGTCGGTGCCCGCGATGACATCGAGTTCCTGCTGCCGGACGACGTCGTCGTCTCCTACGGTGCGCCGGAGAGTGGCAGCGTGACGGTGGTCGCACCCTCCGACGTGCCCAGTGGCTGGCGCATTCTCGACATCGGCCCGGCGACGATTGAGAAGTACGCGCGGGCGCTGAAGGGCTCACGCACCGCCGTCTGGAACGGCCCGATGGGGATGTTCGAGCAGGAGCGATTCGCGCATGGCTCGCTCGATCTCGCCCGGATCTTCGCGACGCTCGACGCCACGACCGTCGTCGGCGGTGGCGAGACGGCTGCGGCAATCCATCGCGCCGGCGTGGGCGACTTCGTCAGCCACATCTCGACCGGCGGCACCGCCTTCATCGCAATGCTTGCCGGACAGTCGCTGCCCGGCGTCGATGCGCTGCTCGACGCCTGAGACCGCACGCAAACGCCCGTGATCGCGACTGACCGCGAGCCTCCGACGCGTTAGCATCTGCTCGTGGACCTTGAACTGATTCGCCGACTTTCCATCCCCGCGGAGACCCGCGTGGTGCTCTGCGTGCTCGACGGGCTCGGCGGGCTGCCCGGTCCGCGCGGACGTAGCGAGTTGGAGACGGCGGCGACGCCACACCTCGACCGCCTCGCGCAGGAGGGGGCGATCGGTCAGACGGTGCCCGCCGGTCACGGCATCACCGTTGGCTCCGGGCCGGGCCACACGGCGCTCTTCGGGCTCGACCCGCTGCAGTTCGACATCGGCCGTGGCGTGCTGGAGGCGACCGGGATCGACTTCGAGATCGGTCCGAACGATCTCGCTGCTCGCGGCAATCTCTGCACCGTCGATGGCGACGGCAAGATCACCGACCGACGAGCCGGCCGAGTCGCGACCGAAATCACAGCCGAGATCGCACAGCAACTGCGGACGATCGAACTGCCCGGCGTAGAGGTCTTCGTCGAAGCTGTGCGTGAGCATCGTTTCGTGCTCGTGCTGCGCGGCGAGGGACTCTCCGCCGCGGTGACCGAGACCGACCCGCAGGTCGAAGGCGAGCCGCCCCTGCCGGTCGAGGCGATCGACGACACGGCGTCACGCACTGCCGAACTGCTCAACCAGTTCATCGCGGCGGGCCGTGAGTTGATCAAGGATCGCGATCAGGCGAACCACCTGACATTGCGCGGCTGGTCGACACGGCCCTCGCTGCCGCAGCTCCCCGAACTGTGGAAGCTCCGCGCGGCCGCCTGCACGGTCTACCCGATGTACCGCGGATTGGCCCGGCTCGTCGGCATGGAGTCCATCGACGGGGGTGACTCGCTGCAGACGCAGTACGAGGCGCTGGAGCGGCACTGGGACGACTACGACTTCTTCTTCGTGCACTACAAGGCGACCGATGCGGCAGGCGAGGACGGCGACTTCAATCGCAAAGTCGAGGCGATCGCCGAGTTCGATCGCCAGTTGCCGCAATTGCTCGCGCTGAAGCCGGACGTGCTGATCATCGCGGGCGACCATTCGACGCCGGCGACACTGGCCGCGCACTCGTGGCACCCGGTGCCCCTGCTGCTCTCCGGCGCGACCGTTCGACGGGATGCCGCCCGCGGCTTCAGCGAAATGCTGTGTGCCACCGGAGGACTCGGCACGATCCCGGCAGCCGAGGTGCTGCCGACAGCGTTCGCGCACGCTGGGCGCCTGGCGAAGTACGGCGCCTGAGATGCCCCGCACGCCGGTTGTCGGCGGCAACTGGAAGCTGAACACGACCCGCGACGAGGCTGCTGCGCTGCTGCGCTCGCTCGCGGAGACGCTCGACGGCCTGCCCGGCGTCGAGATGATCGTCTGCCCGCCCGCGCCGTGGCTCGGCGACGCCGCCGACGCCTTCGCCGGCACATCGGTCGCGGTCGGTGCACAGAACGTGCACTGGCAACCCACCGGGGCGTTCACCGGCGAGCAGAGCGCCGCCGTTCTCGCCGGCACAGCGAGCCACGTGATCGTCGGCCACTCGGATCGCCGCCACGTCTTCGGCGAGAGCGACGAACTCGTGGCGCAGAAGCTGCGATCGGTCCTCGATGCTGGCCTGACGCCGATCCTCGCGGTCGGCGAGCTGCAGGAGGAGCGCGAGGGCGACTCGACAACCGCGGTCCTGCGCCGGCAGCTCGTTGCGGCGTTCGAGGGTATCGACGCGCTGCCCGCCGGCTTCGTCGTTGCCTACGAGCCGGTATGGGCGATTGGTACCGGGCTCACCGCCACACCGGAGATCGCGCAGGAGACCTGCCGGGTCGTGCGCGAGATCATCGCGGACCGCTATGACGCCGCCACCGCCGACGCCGCGCGCATCCAGTACGGCGGCTCGGTGACCGCCGACAACATCGCCGCGCTCGCCGCCCAGCCGGATATCGACGGCGCGCTCGTCGGCGGGGCGTCGCTCGACGCCGACGCCTTCGCGACGATCTGCCAGGCGGTGGCGGAGGCCGCCGGGGCGTGAGCGCGCACGTCGTCGCGCTGCTTGGCCCGACGGCGTCGGGGAAGACCGCGATCGCCGTCGAGGCCGCCCGGCGCATGCCCGTCGAGGTCGTCTCCGCCGACTCGCGGCAGATCCGACGTGAGATGCGTATCGGCACGGCCGCGCCGACCGATGATGAGCTTGCGGCTGTGCCGCACCACCTCGTGGGCGTAACTGCGCCAGATGCACCGTGGACGCTCGCCGACTTCCTCGGCAGGGCGCGCGCGGCGATCGACGAGATCCACGAGCGAGGGCGGACGCCGCTGCTGCTCGGCGGCACCGGGCAGTACATCTGGGCGTTGCTCGAAGGCTGGGACGTGCCCGCAGTCGAGCCGAACCCCGAGCTGCGCGCCCTCCTCGAACGTGAGGTGGATGACGACGGCATAGAGGCGCTGCACGCGCGCCTCGCGTCGGTCGATCCCGCGTCGGCGGACCGCATCGATGCCCGCAACGTGCGCCGCGTGATTCGCGCGCTTGAGATCATCGACGCGACCGGTGCGCCGGTGCCGCCGCTGAACCGTCGCGGGCCTGACTTCTCGTGGTCGGCCGTCGGCGTGCGCTGGGAGCGAGAAGAACTGCACCGGCGCGCTGACGCCCGCGCACAACAGATGTACGCCGACGGACTGATCGAGGAGACGCGAGCGCTCGTCGCGAGATACGGTCGCGAGTTTGGAGCGCTGCGCTCGATGGGCTACGCCGAGGCGCTGCAGGTGATCGACGGAGATCTCACCGAGGCTGAGGCGTTGGGGCGGACGAGAATCGAGACGCACCGCCTGATCCGCATGCAGGCGACGTGGTTCGCAAGCGACGATCAGCGCATCGATTGGTGCGATGTCGCCGAGCCTGGTGCGGTCGCGTCTGCCGTTGTGGCTGCCGCGCGAGCGCCCGTACGATGAATTGACTATGGCAACGGAACTTTCGTCCTTCGACTTCTGGAAGATGCAGGGCTGTGGCAACGACTTCGTGCTCGCCGAGGCCGACAGCCTCAATGCCGGCTGGGAGGATGTCGCGCGCCAGATTTGCGACCGCCACTTCGGCGTCGGCGCTGATGGCCTGATCCTCGTACTGCCGTCGGAGCGTGCCGATCGTCGGATGGTGATGTACAACCCGGACGGCTCGGATGGCGTGATGTGCGGCAACGGGCTGCGCTGCTTCGTGAAGTACCTCCATGACCGCGGCGTCGTCTCGGCGGAGGGTCGCACCGTCACGGTTGAGACCGGCGTCGGCATCTATCCCGCTGACGCAACCTTCGACGCTGACGGTCTCGTCGAGCGCGTTCGCGTGGGCATGGGCGAGCCGATGTTCGAGGCGGCCGACCTGGATGCGCGCGTCGAACAGGCCGCGCCAATCCTCGATCTGCCGATCGAGGCCGCGGGCGAGTCGCTGAATGTCACGCTGGTCTCCATGGGCAACCCGCACTCGGTGCAGTTCATCGACGTGGCCCCGGCGGACTTTGACCTCGATCGTATCGGCCCGGCAGTGGAGCATCACGCTCTGTTCGCAGACCGCACCAACTTCGAAGTGGTGCACGTGCTCGATCGTTCGACGGTTGAGATGCGCGTCTGGGAGCGCGGGGTAGGGGAGACGCTGGCCTGCGGCTCCGGAGCTTGCGCCGTCGCCGTCGCAGCTCGACTGCACGGGCATGTCGATGACAACGTTGAGGTGCGTGTCCCCGGTGGCACGTTGATGATCGAGTGGGACGGCGAGGGACAGACGTTCCTCGAAGGGCCCGCGACGCTCGTCTTTGAATCACACTGGAAGAGCGCCACGAAAGGCACGACTGCATGACCGACGAACCACGCGAGCTGCAGCGCCCGCTGTCGACGATTCGCAACACGCCGATGACCCAGCGCGATTGGAGCGATCTGCTCGACGGCGAGGACGTCGCGGCGATCGAGAGCGACGCGGGCGGCATGGTGCTGGCCCTCGAAGACGGTCAGGTCAACCTGCACTACGGCTTCGCGGATCTGGAAGAGCTGCGCGTGGACTTCGTCCCGATGTGGCAGGAACTGCACTCCGAGCTTGAATCATTTGAGGCGGACTACGTCCGCATCGACCTGATCCAGTTGCCAGATCGAACGTGGATCGAGCCGTTGCTCACGGACATCTCCTTCCAGCCGAATGGCGAGTGGATGGAGATGGTGATTACGGAAGCCGACCCGAACATGCCGCCGCCCGAGTTCCCGGATGGGGTCGCGATGCGTCGCGGCGGGCCGGACGACGCGGACCGCATCGTCGAGATCGAGTCGGAGGGCTACGGCGACTTCTCCGACGGTGAGGCCGCGACCCGTATTCGTGTTGAGCAAGCGGGCTGGATCGGCATCCTCGAGGAGGACGGCGAGGCGGTCGCGTATGCGATCAACGACGACATCGAGAGCGCTCGCGGGCGCGTCCTCTCCGCCGCCGTCGACCCGGACGCGTGGGGCAAGGGGTACGGCGAGTTGATGCTGGCCGCTGCCACATACCAGCTCGTCGCGAGCGAGGCGCGCAGCGTCTCCGTGGTCGTGCGCCCAGAGGTCGGTCAAGCGGTGCGTGCCACGCAGGCACTCGGCTACCGCCCCGGCCTGCGCGGCATCGAGTGGCGTCGCACCACCGACGAGGCTGAGATCGAGGCCCGGATCGCGGATCTCAAGGAGCGCGGCGTGAAGGCCCGCTTCGGGAATTGGCGCTGAGCGAGTGCGACTCGCCAACCGCGTCGAGCAATTGCCCCCGTACCTCTTCGCCGCGATCTCGCGGCTGATCGAGGAGAAGCGCGCCGCTGGCGTCGATGTGATCTCCTTCGGCATCGGCGATCCCGACCTGCCAACCCCCGAGCACGTCCTCGACAGCCTCAAGCAGGCGACCGATGTCGCGGCGAACCACCGCTACCCTGAGTCGGACGGGCTGCCGGAACTGCGGCAGTCGATCGCGCGCTGGTACGCGAAGCGGCACAACGTGCAGCTCGACCCGGACGCCGAAATCGTCCCGCTGATCGGCTCGAAGGAAGGCATCGGGCATCTGCCGCTCTGCCTGATCGATCCCGGCGATGTCGCGCTGATGACGGACCCCGGCTACCCCGTCTACGAGATCGGCACGATGTTCGCTGGCGGTGAGTCCGTGAAGCTGCCGCTCAGCGAAGAAGACGGCTGGCTGCCCCGGCTCGACGAGATCGACGCCAGTGTCGCCGAGCGGGCGCGTCTGCTCTGGCTCAACTACCCGAACAACCCGACGGGAGCGATTGCCGACCTCGCGTTCTTCGAGCGCGCCGTGCAGTGGGCGCGCGACCACGACGTCGTGATCGCGCACGACCTCGCGTACGCCGATGTCACGTACGACGGCTACGTCGCCCCGTCCATCCTGGAGGTCGACGGCGCGCGAGATGTTGCGATCGAGTTCAACTCGCTCTCCAAGGCCTTCAACATGACCGGCTGGCGCGTCGGCATGGCGGTCGGCAACCGCGAGGTGATCGACGCGTTGACGAGGGTGAAGTCGAACATCGACAGTGGCATCCCGCAGGCGATCCAGGAGATGGCGATCACTGCGCTCGATGGGCCGCTCGACAGCGTCGAGAGCCACAACGCGATCTACAGCGCGCGTCGCGACCGTGTCGTCGCGGTGCTGCGCGAACTTGGCCTGCACGTCGAGCCGCCGAAGGCCGCACTCTACGTCTGGGCGCGCTTGCCCGAGGGTGAGCGGTCGTCAGCCGACTTCGCACAGCGGCTGATCGAGGCGACCGGCGTCGTCGTCACGCCGGGCGCCAGCTACGGCGATGCGGGCGAGGGCTACGTGCGGCTGTCGCTGACAATCGCAGATGACCGCCTCGAAGAGGGGCTCAACCGCCTCAGCGAGTTCGCGCGAGGCTCGTAGCCTCACTCGCTGTTCAGCCGTTCAGGTTCGGGATTGTGATATCGTCCCGGCTCACGCACGCGGGATCGATGGAACGGAGCGACCTGTGGTGTCCTGCGAGGACATGGGCGTCGCTTGCTCGTGGGTCGGCACCGAGCCGACGGTTGAGGCGCTGCTGGAGGGTGCGACAGTGCACATGGCGGCGGTTCATGAGATCAAAGCTGTCCCGGCCGAGATGCTCGAGAGCATGAAGCGCGCCGTCAAGGATGTCTGAGCAGCACTGACCCCGGTTCGCTACACTCGATGTCACACCACTGGAGTGACATTGCCCCGTAAGCGACCGCATCGCACCGACAACGGTAACGGCACCGCGTCGCGATCACGCCGCGGTCGCACGTACGACACCGCCCCGGTGCAGGAGCGCGCGTTCCTCGTTGGCCTCGAACACTCGGCCGGGCGTCGCGAGTCGCAGATGTCGGCGGAGGAATCGCTGCGCGAACTCGGCCGGCTGGCACGCACCGCCGGCGCGACCGTCGTTGGCCATGCCCGCCAGCGCAAGCACCATCCCGACCCCGCGACCTACATCGGCTCGGGCAAAGTCGCCGAGGTGCAGGCGGCGCGCGAAAGCACCGACTACAGCGTGGTGATCTTCGACGAGCAACTCTCGCCCGCCCAGCAGTTGCGGCTGGAGTCGGCGCTGGAGGTGAAGGTGCTCGACCGCAGCGCACTGATCCTCGATATCTTCGCCAGTCGCGCGCGCACCCGTGAGGCGTCGCTGCAGGTCGAACTCGCGCAGCACGAATACCTGATGCCACGACTGCGCGGGCAGTGGCAGCACCTCGAACGGCTCGAAGGCGCGATGGGCTCGCGCGGTCCCGGTGAGACGCAGCTCGAGACCGACCGACGGCTGATCGGCGCCCGCATCTCACGCTTGAAGAAGCAGATCAAGACGGTGCGCAAGCAGCGCTCGCTACACCGACGCCAGCGCGAACGAAACGGCGTCCCCGTCGTCGCCCTCGTCGGCTACACGAACGCGGGGAAGTCTTCGCTGATGCGCGCGCTCGCCGGTGCCGACGCCTTCGTCGCCGACGCGCCGTTCGCGACCCTCGATACGTTGACGCGGCGGATCAACGTCGATGGAGCACCGCTGCTCGTCACCGATACGGTCGGATTCATCCAGAAGCTGCCGACGCAGCTCGTTTCCGCCTTCCGCGCGACGCTCGAAGAACTCGAGTCGGCGGACCTGCTGATCCACGCCGTCGATGTCACCTCGCCGGCCGCAGAGGCGCAGGTCGCGACGGTGCTGCAGACGCTCGACGACCTCAACCTCTCGCATCTGCCGGTGATGAACGTGCTGAACAAGGCGGACGAGCTGCTGCTGCCCGCCGGTCGCACCCCCGAGCGCGAGGAAGATCTGGCCGTGCTTGAGGTCGCCAATCCGACCGACGATGGCGATGCGATCCTCGTCTCTGCTCTGAAGGGGTGGGGCATCGACGCGTTGCGCGACCGCATCATCTTCGAGGTGCTGGGCGAGCGCGTCCTGACGACTCCCGAGGCACCGCCGGTCGCACCCCCGGTAGAGGCCGGCTCCGCCTAGTCGCGCTCGCGCTCGACGATCAACGCGACGCGCTGCTCTCCAACGAGTGTCAGCGCCACCGTCAGTAGCGCCGGGCCACCACCGAGCGCCGCATTGATGCGCCGCTCCAGAGCGTTCGTGTCCACCGGCGAGGCCCTGCGCATGACATCCACCCGGTTCGCGCCGAGCGCTTGCAGCCGTTCGACGAGTGCCCGCTCCGAGAACGCCATCCACTCATAGATGCGGAACCGGCGGACGAACGGCGACTCGATCTGCTCGTCGGCGGTGAGATAGGCCACCAGCTCGCTCAGCTTGTGCCCGCCGATACGCGCGGCGAGCACGTCGATCAGCGACGCTCGGCCGATCCCGGGGTCCGGGTCATAAAGAAACGCTCCCGGCTCACCGATTTCCGTCGCCCCCGTATCGGGTTCCCCGTCCAGCGACTCGACTCGCGTCGCTGTGCCGAGCGGCGTAGCGCTCGAGAGGATCGTGGCGCGACGCGGCGACGTCGCCAGTGCGCCCAACCAGAGCACGCCCTCGACTAGTCGACCGTCGAGGGAGATGAATTCAAGCTCGGAGTCTGAGGCATCGAGCGGTAGGTCGGCAGGGTCGATGCCGGGCGCGAGCTTGATACCCGCAGCCGGTACAGATCGGGCGAGAGCAATCGCGAGCGAGAGCGGCGGCGACCAGCGTTCAGGATCGAAGCTTCGCCCGCGTGCGTCGCGGCGAGCGGGGTCGATCCAGATCGCATCGACACCACCGGGACTCCAGCCCTCGATCTCCGATTCGATGGCAGTGACGTGGCCCGCGACCCCGCGCACGTCCGCGTTCGCGCCAAGCATCGCCAGCCGCGAGGGGTCGCGATCGACCGCCGTCACGTCGGCGTGACGAGCGAGCGCGAGCGCATCGCCGCCCATGCCGCTGCCGAGGTCAGCGACTCGAGCAATCGAGGCGAAGCGTGAGGCCGTGTGGGTCGCCACGACATCGCTGCTCGCCTGTTCAGCCGATTCGCGGTCGCAGAACAGCGAATCAGCGTCGGCGAATTTGGCGCTGGCGGCCTCGCGGCCCTCGATCAGCGCGACGAGCGCGCGAGCGTGGGCGCGGCCGTGATCGTCGCCGAGCCGTCGTTGCGCTGTGAGTTCGCTTCGCTCGGCGAGTAGGGTCGCGGCGCGTTCGGTCGAGGCGAGACCCTCCGCGCTGCGCAGCCAGTCGATGTCGTTGGCGTCCACGGCTGACTCAGCGAGCGGCGCGCAGCGCCCACGTCTCGGGAGACTGGTACCAGTCCGTTGAACCAAAGAGCGGCTGGAGCGCGAGTTGCGTCGCCCGCCAGACGCCGTCGCAGCCGTCGATCACGCGCCGTGCCGCTGCCGCGTCACCCTCGATGGCGCGCGGGATGTCGGCAAGCCACGTGGCGAAGCGCGCGCCGAGGTCCGTCTCCGCCGTCGCTGGCGCGATCCATTGCGCGGGCGGGTACATCCCGGCATCGAGTAGGCAGGCAAGCCGGCTGATAGCGCCGCTCGCCTCGCCGGCAGCGGTGATCGCCTCTGCGAAGTGCGCCGGGTCGGCGCGGCTCACAGCCTCCAGTGCGCGATCGGCATCGATGTAGAGCACGCGGGCGGCGCGGTCCAGTCCACCCTCGGGGATGCGACGTGACGCGCCGATCAGGGCATCGAGACGCCGAAGCGGATCGTGCAGCGCTTCGGCCTGGCAGATCGCCCAGCGCGCCTCCATTGAGTCCTGCGCGACGCCATCGATCAGTTTCTCGAGGCGGTCGATGTCGAAGATCACAAGCTGTGCCCAGCTCTCGTCGGGCAGCGTCGCAAGCGGCTCGTGGATCGCGCCGTGTGCTCGTAGCGGCTCACTCATCCCACGAGGGAAATCGCGCGTCTCCGACATCTCAGTCAGCAGCCACACGACGTGCGTGGTCGCGCCGGATGCCCACGGCACCAGCGGCGGATCGGCGATCAAGGTGGTCAGACGATGTTTGCGGTCAGCCCATGGCGGTGCCGCAAGTTGGGCGTTGGCCCACTGGCGTGCCTGGTTGCGTCGGGCAACGGCGTCGCCATCGAGAATCTCAGCCGGAGATGGCTCCGGTAGCTTCGAGGGCATCTTTGGCCTCCTCGACCGACTTGAACGTCACGCGGCCATCGAGGGAGTCGAAGCCGTCGATCACGTCGTCGCTGACCTCGTTGGCGTAGCAGATGTCGACGAAGTCAGAACGTCCCGCCTCCGGTGTGAGCGAGAAGGTGTGCTCAACCACGGGCTGGTAGTCGCTCCACGGTGCCGGCATGTGCGTTCCCCTTCGATGTAGGTGTGCGTTACGTAGCGAGCACCGTATCAGTGTCGCGACGTGCGAGCCAGCGACGGAGTACGACCGCCGAGTCTGTCTAGCCCTCGGTTCCCGTGCGGTCGGTGACTTCCTGCCGGTAGTGGGTGATGCGCACGGGCTCATCGTCCTCGTCAGACTCATCGAGCTGGTCGCGCGCGCGATCGATCAGCGCTGCGGCACCGCCGTAGGCTACAAACCATTCGAGCCCCTGTAGCACGGCAAAGACCGGCGCACGCACGTCTCGACGGTGTCGCATGTAGCCCCATGCGAGGCCGGCGAGCAGCGCCGCGAAGGCGAACCGGAGTTCTTGCTTTCCGCCCATGCTGCACCCCTCGTGATCTCTGCAAGTCGCGTCGCGTGGGGCAATGCTACGGCCGCCGGCGGCGCGCGTACAGCCGCTGCGCGGAACGCGATTGGCGCATCGTACACATACGTACCGTAGGTTCGCGCTACACTCCGTCGTCATGGGCGAACTGTTCGCAGGTTGGCGTTTTGTGCCGCGTCGGATGTGGTCGTCGTGGCGGCTGCTGCTCGTCACGGCCGTCGGCGTGCTTGTCGCCGGTGCGCTGCTCGCTGCGGTGCCGATCTACTCGACGGCGCTCTCCGACATGGGCCTCCAGTTTCGGCTTGTACGCACACTCGATGACTCGCTGCTGAACACCATCGACGTCGGCGGGCTGACGGCGGGTGATGGCGTCGACGTCGCGCGACGCACGGCGGTCAACGATGTCTTCGACGCCCGCGTCGCGTGGCTCGGCGAGGGCCGGCTCGTCGAGGAGCGGTCAGGCAAGCTCAACCTCTATTTCGACGATAGCGAGCTGCTTGCCGCTCGGGCTGAGGCCGCGGCAGCAGAGGCCACCGATGGTGATGCCGCCGCCAGCGACGACGGTGCCGCCGCAGGCGAGTCTGAGGGTACCGAGGCTGTGGCTGAGGACGCCGAAGACGAGATCGTCAAGGTAGAGGTCGCCGGGACGGACGGCTCCGTCGCGGTGCATCAGAACTGGAATGCCTTCATCTACCGGCTCTCCGACTTCGAGCGGCACGTCACCGTTACGGACGGGCGGATGCCGAACCTCGACAGTGGCGTGGCGGAGGCTGTGCTGCTCGATGGCTTCCAGCCGCATGCGCTGCTCGGTGACGTCGTCTCATTCAACCTGCGACGTTTCGACGACTGTGAATCGCTTCCCGCCGACGAGGACACTGCGATCCGCGACCTCGAGGTGCGCTGCCAGCCCTCGGCGTTCACCGCGCAGACGATCAACCTCACCGTCGTTGGCTTCGTGCGCCCCACCAACCCGACCGACACCCGCTGGGAGATGTACAGCGGCGACCTGACGATCCCCACCGAGCCGCTGCTGCCACACATCTCCCCCGGCGAGGTCTCGAACCCCACGGGCGGTCCGAACATCGACATCTCGAGGGCGCTGGCCGGTACCGGCTCGATGCCGCTCTTCCTCACCGAAGCGCAGCTGCTCGGCCCGTTCGGGGAGGCCGCTCCGTTCCTCTCGCTGCGCTACCGCGTCGGCATGAACGTCGATGTTCGCGCGCTGACGCTCGGCGACGTCGATCGCGGCATCGACAGCACGCGGCTCGTCTCCGCCGATATCGATACGCGACTTGGACTCGCGCCGGTGATGGCCTGGCCCGTCGGTGCGGCGCTCAGCCAGTTCCGCAACGCCCAGTCGTTCCAGCAGGTGCCGCTGCTGATCATCCTGCTGCAGGTGGTCGGCATCGTGCTCTACTACGTCGCCGTCGTCGCATCGATGCTCGTCGAGCGCGAGGCGGAGGAGCTGAGCGTCTTGCGCAGCCGCGGCGCCAGCACCGCGCAGCTTGTCGGCATCTACCTGATGGAGGGCGTGCTGATCGCGGCCGCAGCCGCGGTCGTGGCACCGTGGCTGGCGGGGCAGGGCGTCGCGGCGCTCGGTTACACGCCGACGTTCAGCATCCTCACCGATGGCAACGCGTTGCCCGTCACGGTCTCGCCGTCGGCCTACCTGCTCGCCGTCGCCGGAGCGGTGCTAGCCCTGATCGCGATCCTAATCCCGGCATACGCATCTTCCCGACGCGCGATCATCGACACGAAGACGGATCAAGCCCGCCCGCCGGGTCGCAACGTGATCCAGCGCTACTACCTCGACTTCGCCGTCGTCGGACTGGCCGGCATCCTGCTCTGGCAGCTCGACCAGCGAGGGACCGTGTTCGACCCGGACGCCGTCGGCGGCTGGTCGAGCGATCCGTTGCTGCTCGCGGCGCCGCTGGTCTTCACGGCCGCAGTTGCCGCGCTGGTACTGCGCTTCTATCCGCCGCTGCTGAGGCGCACGGTCTCGATCCTGCTGACGATCGGCGGAACCGCCGTTGCGCTCGGACTGCGGCGCACGGGTCGTGCTCCGGCGGCCTACGCGCGATTGATTCTGCTGCTGATCATGGCGATCTCCGTCGGCACGTTCGCCGCCTCGTATGGTCCGACGGTCGACCAATCGCAGTCCGACCGTGTGCTCTACTCCACCGGCGTCGACCTGCGCTCCACGCTGCAGACGACGGACCGATCGAGGGCCACAAGCAACATCGATGCGCTGCGCGGCGTTCGTGGCGTCGATGACGCGGCGCTCGTCTTCCGTGGCAAGGTGCGGACGACGGCGCGATCATCCGTGCAGGTGCTCGGCGTCGACCCGGAGCGGACGTCCTCGATGCTCTGGTTCCGCGAGGACTTCGCCGACGAACCGCTACCTGAGCTGATGAGACGGATTCAGAGCGCGGTCCCGTCGGGCGGCGGGCGTCCCGCGCTCAGCGCGGACACGACGGCGATCAAGGTCTCGCTGATGGCGACGAACACTCGCTCCTCAAGCGGCTTCTGGGCGCGTTTCCGTGATGCCCGTGGGAACTACGTGAACACGAAGCTCACGAACATCGACTTTGAAGGCTGGCGCGAGTTCGTGGCCCCGCTGCCGGCCGAGGGCGAACGCCCGCTCACGTTCGTCGGCTTCCGCATCACCGAGACGCAGGGCAATGCTGTGCCGAAGACGGGCGCCTTGCATATCGACTCGATTACGGCCGTGCGCGGAAACGGCAGTGAGGAGCTGATCGAGGACTTCGAGCGCGAATCGGATCGCTTCCTCTGGAGCCTCTTCGGCGGGCCGACGGCGAATGAGGACTTCGTGCTCTCGACCGAGGAAGCGGCGAAGGGCACTACGTCCGCCATGTGGTCATGGCCGACCGGTCAGGCCGCCGGCCGTCGGTACCTGCTGATCGACGACCCCAATGTCCCGGTTGCGGCGATCATCAACTCCGCCGCAGCGGCGGCTTTCCGCGTCGACCCGGGCGTTGCTGTAACGGCGGCTCGCGAGGGTAGGCCACTGATCGTCACTGCGGTGATGGAGGACATGGCGGTCACATTGAGCCTGCGCGCTGTCGTCGACATGTTCCCCACGCTCGGTCCCGAGCTACCGCTCGCCGTCGTCAACATCGAGCACCTCAGCGAGCTCGCGCGCCTGATCGATCGCAAGGCGTACCTGCATCCGACGGAGGTCTGGGTCAGCACCGACAGACCGCTCGACGGCCAGGTGGACCTGCTCCACCGCCTGAACAGCTCGCAATCGCCGATCAGCTTCGTGGTCGGCATCCATCATCAGGACGCGGAGTTGGAGGAGGTGCGCGCCGATCCCACGCTGCGCGCATCCGGCAGTGGCATCCTGCTCGCCGCGTTCACCGCGGTGCTGGGGCTCGCGATGCTCGGTTTCCTCGTCAGTCTCGTGCTTGGCGCGCGCGCGCGCGCCGTCGAATTTGCGGTGCTACGTGCCGTCGGCTCGTCGCGGCTGCAGGTGCTGCGCTCGATGGTGCTGGAGTGGGGTGTCGTGCTCGTGATCGGGGTCGCGATCGGGGTGCTGCTCGGACGACGGCTCGCGCAGGTGATGCTCTCATTCCTCGACGTGACGGAGGAGGGCACGAAGGTGATCCCGCCGTTCACGGTACAGACGGACTGGATCACGCTTGGCGCCGGCGTGGGCGCGCTGACTGCCGTTGCCGTGCTCGGGCTGCTGATCGCGTGGGTCTCGTCCGTCCGCTCCGACACAACGACGGAGCTGCGACTCACCCGCTAGAGCTTACCGGTCGGACTACACGAGGCTGCGCTCCTCCGTGCTGGCTTGAGCGGTCAGTCCGAGTCTGAAGTCGAATCCGAGTTCGCATCCGACTCTTCGCTTGCCTGAAGCTCCTCAGCCTCGATCAGCAGCCGGAGCACGCCCGTCGTCCTGCCATTGACGAGTCGTACCAGCGCCACGTCGCCAACGATCAGCGGCGTGTCGGCGAGCGCGATCTGGTAGAGGCGCTTCGGATTGCGGTAGGAGACGGTGGTGGTCGCGCTCGACGACTCGACGGTCAGTTCGCCGTCCTCGTTGGTCGCGACCACGCCGGTGCGGAAGACGCGGCCGGGGAGAGCCGGCAGGCCACCGAAGCCGGTGAAGCCCGCCTCCGAGCGCCCGGCCCACTCCGGGATCTGCTCGTACTGAGATGGGTTCTGAACCACGACGTTCGTCACGCCTTGCTCCGTCACGCCTCCGGCGATCGTCGACCCCGCGTACGCACCACCGACGGCCGCCGCTGTGATCGCGATCAGCGCCAGTACGGCTGAGACGCGGGAACTCACTGCGGTGCCCCGTCGGGCGTGAGCAGCGCGACGACGCCGGTCAGAATCTGCCCCTCGGCCGCAAGGTTCCCGCCGAGGTTGACCGGCGTGCCAATCTCTAGCTCCGCCGGGTCGATCGCGAGCATCTGCTCGACCGGCGTGCCGCTGTTGATGTCGACCGTGACTGTGCGATCCGTGTCGGTGACGATCGTGATCTGCGAATCATCGACGCTGGTGATCGTGCCGGCGATGTACGACTCCGGATTGACGACCTTGCCGCTCGTGACGTTCAGCTCGACGGCGCTGGGCTGTGGCTCATGGGAGTAGACGAAACCGCCGGCGAAACCGCCGACCGCCGAGACGAGGATCAACAGCATCACGACGATGCTGCCTCGGACATTGACGTATCGCATGCGCGCTATTCGCCGAGCTTCGTCGTGTAGCCGAGCGCGAGGATCTCTTCCGTGTACTCCGCGCGCCAGCCCGGCATCGGGATGCGCAGGTGGCGCTCGCGAAAGACGCGATGGTACTGGAGGTATTCATCCTCGAGCTGGTTCCGCCAGTCGGACTCCTCGCGGAACGCATCTGGATTCGCCTGTTCCATCGTCGCCTCGAAGTCATTCTCCTCAAGGTCGAAATCGTCGCGCCAGTACTCGGCGACGTAGTCGAGCGCCTCTTCGAGGTCGCGACGTACGTCCATCATGTACGTCTCAAGGATCTGGGCGGCGGTCACTTCGGTTCCGCGCAGTAGCTCGGTTCGTGCGCACCCCTGGCAGAGCACGATCAATTTGCGCGCATCGCAGTCATCGCCACGCGGGCAGCCGCGGTGGCGCGGTGCGTACTGGTTGTGCGCAGGCTTCCGCGAGTAGCCGGCGATCAGCGTCTCGAAATCCACCTCACACTTTGGGCAGGTGAGGTGATCGGCGAAGATCGAGTTGACTGTCTCTTCCCAGTTGATGCGCATTAGGGTTCCCGCCGCTCGCTGCGCGCTGTCGAGATCGATCGTAGGGCGGCGCTCGTCGGTGTCAACGCGTCAGCCGATCTCCCGCGCGTAGCCGCCGCTCTGGCCCGGCATCTCTTCGACGTCGATCGCGACGTGCGTGATGTTCGCGTGATCTCCACCAGCAAGGGCCGCGACGACCTGCTCCGCGATCCACTCGGCGATCAGCTCCGCCGTCGTGTTCTGGATCTCCAGCGGCACGACATCCGACGCCGGGAAGTGGTACCGACGATCGCCGAAGCGCAGCGTCCAACAGCCGTCCTCCTCCGCGATCTCCAGGTGCGGCGAGTGCAGTTGGAGCAGGAACCGATGATCCAGCTGCTCGCACGCCTCACGCACGTACTGCTTGAGCAGTGAGAAGTCGATCACCCAGCGGTCGTCGGTCAGCGTGCCATCGACGCGCGCCCGCACCGCGTAGTTGTGGCCGTGCAGCGGTTCAAGCTCATCGCCGAGCGTTGCCATGTGCGCGGCGGCGAAACGCAGGCGAACACCGTCGACTGTGACGCTTCGCAGTTCGGGTGTCGGGTCGGGCATGGGGGCGGCCGCGCGCTAGATCACGAGCGCGTCGAGCATCTCCTGGACACTGCGCTCGCGCGGCGTCGAGTTCGCCTCCGCCTCGCGCATGCGGTCCTGCATCGGGACGCTGTCGGGCTTGCGGTAGAGCGTGCCAACGGGGACGCGACCGTTGCGGGCGTGCTCAAGAGCGGCGCTGTAGTCGGTCGCGTCGTGCTCCTCGGGAATCGGGTACGCCATCGGCTCAGTGCCGTTCTTCTCGTCGCCCTTGAGCGCGGCATACGTGTCGTTGAAGTACGTGCACGGCGACTGGATGTGGACGATCGAGAACCCACGGTACTCCATTGCCTCGCCGATCAGCACGGCGACATCCTTCGGACGCGTCGAGATCGCGGATGCGACGTGCGAGACGCCGTTCGCGAGGTAGATCTCCAGCGGGTTGATCGGGTCATCGGTCTTGCCGGCCGGGGTCGTCGCGGTAACGATTCCAAGGTCGGTGGTCGGCGACGCCTGTCCCTTGGTCAGACCGTAGATGCCGTTGTCCATCACAATCGCCGTCATCTCGACGTTGCGACGTGCCTGCGGGCCGATGTGCTCGCCACCGATGCTCAGGAAGTCGCCGTCGCCAGCGACCACGACGACGTTCAGCTCCGGGCTGCTCGCCTTCACGCCCATCGCGATACCGAGCGCGCGGCCGTGGATACCGTGGAACCCGAAGGGCTGAGGCCCTTCCTGCAGATGCACCAGGTTGCCGGAGCATCCGATGCCCGCGATCAACGCGGTGTTCTCGATCGGGTCGTTGAGACGCACGGCGCGGTCCGTCAGCGCGATCTCCAGCGCGCGAACGACGCCGAAGTCGCCGCAGCCGGGACACCACTTGAAGTCGTACTCGGGGTTGCGCTTGCTCATACAGCGGCCAACCTTCCGGACTCAGCGTTGATTCGCTCGCGTAGAGCGTCGACGAGGAACTGCACCTTGAAGGGCAGCCCGGTGTACTGCGTGATCGACTGGGTGTTCACGCCCTGCTGCCGCAGGTATTGCGCGAACTGACCCATGTAGTTGAGCTCCGGCACGATCACGACGTCCTTGCTCCGCAACTCGTCGAGCAGGGCAGGGGGCAGCGGGTTGATGTACATCGTGTAGTACCAGCCGATGTCGTCGCCGGCCTCGCGCAGCCGCCGGTAGGCAGCCTGCACCGGGCCCTTTGAACCACCCCACGGCATGACGGCGATCGAGGCCTCGGTGTTCTCCGACTCGTAGTCGCCGTCTTCGAGTAGCTTCAACTTGCTGAAGCGTCGCTCGGTCATCTGGACGTGGACGTCCGGCAGGTGGGTCGTGTCGCCTTGCTCATCGTGCTCGCTGCCGTTGGCAACGTACGCGCCGGGGCCGCCCGGCACGGGCATCGGCGTGATCTCCGATCCGCGATACCGCAAGTTGCCGTCGCTGCCGTCGGAGACCGCGCGACGCTCGTCGACGACCTGGCTGAGGTCGGGGTGCGGGATGTCCTGCCGTCGCTCCGCCAGCGAGGTCTCGCTGAGCAGCACCACGGGGCCCTGGTAGCGCTCCGCCCAGTTCAGCGCCTGCATTCCCGCCCAGAAACACTCGGTAACGCTCCCCGGCGCGATCACGGGGACGCTCATGTCGCCGTGTCCGGGCGTCAGCGCGACAAAGAGGTCTGACTGCTCGGTCTTTGTCGGCAAACCCGTCGCGGGACCGCCTCGCTGGACGTCGAGGACGACGAGTGGAATCTCCGCCATCCACGCCAGCCCGAGTCCCTCACCCATCAGCGAGAGACCCGGTCCTGCGGTCGATGTCATCACCTTCTTACCGGCGAAGCCAGCTCCGATCAGCCCCGCGATCGACTCGATCTCGGAACTGCTCTGAACGATGGTCTTGCCCTCACCGACGAGGTTCGTTTCCATGAATACCATCGTGGTGGTGGCCGGCGAGATCGGGTATCCGATGAATGTGTCGAGACCACCGGCGATCGCTCCCATCGAGAGCGCCTCGAAGCCGGTCAGCAGCGACCGCGTCGCCTCGACCGTCGGTGGCTCGTCGAGCTGTTCGACGCTGAGGCCGCTCGCGGCAACCGCCTCGTAACCCATCGTCAGCGCCTGGATGTTGGAATCGATGATCGCCTGGTCGCCGTCACGGCCGCGGTCGTAGCGCATGCGCACGAAGTCGTTGAAGTACTCCTGCGGCATTGAGGCGAGCTGTCCGACGGCACCGACCATGATCATGTTCGATGCGCGCGCGTTGCCGGTCTCGCGCGCCATGCGGTCGATTTCCAGGCCGAAGGCGTTCGGCAGGCTGGAGAGGTCGTACTCCTCTGAGTTGTAGATGATGATGCCGCTGTCGCTCAGTTCCTCGGCGTGGTGGTCGTAGGCGTACTGGTCGAGTGCGACAAGCACATCGAGTTCATCGCCGGATGTCAGCACTTCGTCAACGGAGATGCGCGCCTGCGCCCAGACTGGACCACCGGTGATCTGTGACGGGAACGTCGCGAACGTCTGGACGTGATAGCCAACGCGGGCCGCGGGCTGGGTCAGTACCTGATAGGCGGTATCGACGCCATGACCACCTTCGCCTGCGAATCGGACGATCAGGTCTCTGCTCATGGAATGATTCCTCGGTCTCGCTCGCCGGTTGCGCTTCGGCGCGCAAAAAGACGGCTCCCGGATAGCTTCGGCACTCAGTCAGAAGGCGCGCAGTGACTATTCGCACCGCACGCCTAGAGTATCGGGTCCGGAAGTCGTCTCGCTCAGCGCCTCAACAGCTTCGTCGTATGATATCACCAGTCGAGTGTTCGACCAGCGAGGTGCACGCTACACCCTGTAGTGCTCAAGGGGGATACATGATTAAGGCATATGTGCTGATCGTGACGCAGCCCGGGACGACACGACGGGTCGTCGACGAACTCTCCCAGTTCCCCAGCATCAGTGAGGTACATGAGGTGATGGGGCCGTACGACATCGTCGTTGAACTTGAGGCTCCCAGCCTGACCGACGTCGCGCCGATCCTCTCCGACCGCATCCGCACGCTCGATGGCATCCAGTCGACGACGTCGCTGGTTGCCTTCCCCGAGGGAGAGTCGGCCTAGCCCCAGCCTCCCCCGGCGGAGCCCGCCGCCGGACGTGCCTGTGGCAGCTTCCGCAGCTCGCTTGAGAGCGCCAGCAGCAGCACGGCGAATGCGGTCACCGAGAGTGACCCGAGCGCGACCGTCCACGGCGCGCCGATCAACTCCGCCAGCACGCCCGCCGGCAACCCTCCAAGGGTGGCGAGGAACCAGGTCATCGACCAGACGCCCATCACCCGCCCCCGCAATTCGTCCGGCACCAGCAGCTGCAGCGTCGTCATCCCGATGTTCAGATACAGCGAACTGGTGAAACCGGCCGCGAACAGCAGCGCCATCGAGAGCTGCATCGATCGACTGCCCGCGAATCCCGCGATGGAAATGCCGAAGAGGGCCGCGGACCCGAGCATGATCATCCCCGCGTAGCGGCCAGCACCCACCTTGATGATCGCGAGCGTGCCGAGGAAGCCGCCGACGCCGGCGGCGGCTTCGAGCAACCCGAATCCGGTTGAGCCAACGTCGAGGATGTCCTCCGAAAACACTGCGAGCAGCGTCTGGTACGACGATCCGAAGACCGAGGTAAAGAAGGAGAGCCCGATCGTCGCCAGGAAGAGGCGGTTCGAGAAGATGTAGCGCACGCCCTCGAACATGCCGCCGTCGTCGTCCTGCCCGCTGCGGTCGACGGGCGTCAGCTTCAGCGTCGCGAGCAGGATCGCCGAGAGCGCGAAGCCGCCGGCCGTGACGGTGAACGCCTGCCCGGTGCCGATGATCGCGATCATCGCGCCGGCGAGCGCCGGTCCGATGATTCGCATGCTGTTCCAGACGGAACTCATGAACGCGACCGCGCTCGGCATCGCGTGCATCTCGATCAGTCGAGGCAGGATCGCGGACTGCGCCGGGTTGGCGAGTGCCGCCAGCGCACCGACGAGGATGCTCCACACCACGACCATCCAGATCGTGACGAGGTCGCTGACCACCAGCGCGGCGAGCACGAACGTGAGCAGGGCCGTGGCGGTCTGACTGCCCACCAGGATTCTGCGGTTGTCGTAGCGGTCAGCGACGATCCCCGCAGGCACGCTGAGCAGAATCGTCGGCAGTGCCGACGCGAGCCCGACGACTCCGAGCCAGACGGGCGACTTGTCGAGCTCGACGAAGACCAGCCACGACTGCCCGATGAAGCGGAACTGCAGCCCGAAGACCCGCGCCACCATCGAGATCCAGTAGCGGCGGTAATTCGCATAGGCGAACGCGCCCCAGCGCGACGGCTCCTGCTCGGGCACGCCCTGCGGGTTCTGCTCGTCGACGGCTGCCACTAGCGGCGCTCGGTACTGCTCGCCGCTGCCGTCGGTCTAGCTGCCCACCGGGCTGCTGTGCCCGGCGAAGAACTGCGAGGAGGCGGAGAGGAACTCTTCTTCCATGTCCATGTACGTGCTGTGCCCCGACTGCTCAAGGCCGATCGCTCGTGCTGGCTCGATCGCGAAGATCATCTTCTTCAGCGTCTCGGCGTCGAGCAGCCGCGACTGGCCGCCGCGGACGATGAAGATCGGTCGCTCGATCGTCGCGACCTCGTCCCAGAGGTCGGTGGGCGCCCAGTAGTGCTGCGCGTTTGCGTCGCTCTTCGGCTGGTAGCCGCCATCGACCTGCTTCAGTCGCGCGTCCGCCATCAACCGATGGTGCAGGTCCGACGTGAACGGCGCGCCCTCGCGACGGCTCTCGATCCACGCTTCTTTCGACGCGAAGATCGGCTGCACGCCCTCGGGCACGTCGGAGGTCCACGCGGGGTCGCGCTCCATCGCCGGGGGGATGTCGTTGGCGAGCGCGCAGATCACCTGCTCGGGGTGACGTGCCGTGTACGCCATCGTGTTGTGTCCGCCCATCGAATGCCCGCAGAGGATGAAGCGGTCGAGCTCGATCGCCGCAACGAACGCTTCGAGGTCCGCGACGAAGTCGTCGGTCGCGTACGCGTGATCGGCCGGGTGTTCGGATTCGCCGTGCCCTCGCTGGTCGAGCGCGATCACGTGATACGTCTCTCGGTAGTACTCGGCGACGCGTAGCCAGTCGGCCGCCGCTCCGGAGAGGCCATGGAGCAGCAGCAGGGGGGTGGCGTCCTCGTTCCCCCAGTCGAGGTAGTGGAGGTTGAGGCCTCGGATCTCGATTGAGTGACTCGTTGGCTGACCGTCGTTCGGCATCGTGGCTCCCGGGGTTGTTCTGGCGCTCGCGGAAGCAGACACGATAGCAGAGAGCCCTGCGGAGACGAACCCGTTCGCGGGGGCGTTGCGAGGCTGGTCGGACGTGCCTATGCTCGCGGGACTGCAGGCAACCGATGGGGACGAACGATGGCGGTGACACTCCAGGCGGGTGACGCGGCACCTGATTTCGATCTTGAGGACCAAGATGGCAAACGCCAACGGCTGGCGGACTACGCCGGACAGACCGTCGTGCTCTATTTCTACCCGTGCGACGAGACGCCGGGATGCATCAAGGAAGCCTGCTCATTCCGCGACACGCATGACGAGATCACGGAGCAGGGGGCCGTCGTACTCGGTGTCTCCGCCGACGACGCTGAATCGCATCGCAAGTTCCGCGACAAGCACTCCCTGCCGTTCCCGCTGCTCGTCGACGGCGAGACGAAGGTCTCGACGGCGTACGGATCGTGGGGGAAGAAGAAGCTCTACGGTCGTACCAGCATCGGCATGACGCGATCGACCTTCGTGATTGGACCAGACAGAGTGCTGACGAAGGTATGGAAGCGCGCTCGTGCCGCCGAACACGGCGAAGCAGTACTGGAGGTGCTGCGCGCTAGGGGGCGATCCATCGAGTGTGTTATGCGCCCAGAGGCACGGTTATGCCGCGTGCTAGATAGCGCCCAGCGGCCAAGAGTCCCATGCGGGATTGGGTAAAACGAGGGAGTAGGGAAATTAGTCTCAAGCTCACATTAACATCATCTGTCCTCGCAGTATTCGCGTTGCTGACGATAACTTGTGGTGGAGCTACTCAACCAACACCACCAACGCCTGCCCAAGGGGTTCCACTTACGAGCGCATCCGCTATTACTTCACCCCCCGCTAGCATGGAAGGTATCAATACCCATACGGAATTGTACGGAACAGGGGCTGACCCTAATATCATCACGCTTGGCCCCAAGGTTGGTGGCCACCCAAACTCCACTCCCTACTCCAATAAGTACAGTATGGACTTTGAGCTTAAACACGGAGCACCTGTTCTCGCGCCTGTTGATATGATATTTATAGGCTTTACGAATCGAAGTGCCGAATACAAAATTCAATTAGTTAACGGCGATAATGCAAACCAACTGGCTGACGGGCAGAATAAGATCTATATCACCCCATTCAATGATTTGGAATTATGCTTTGAATCTTCAAGTCTCGACTGGCCAGACATGATTATATGTACTTATCATTTATCTACTTCTCCCTTATTGCGTGGGCATAATCATAATCCTGATTGTAATGAAGGTAAAGCGTGGGGACATGTTGAACAGCGGCAGGGCCATTTGTTCTATGCATTCGACGATTATTTCCGAGAAACTAGTAACGTACGTTCATGTGACTCCTTGATTGGACACTCGATAAGACGAGGTGAGGTAATTGGATTCGCTGGTAGCGTTGGCCTCTCCCCTTTAGAAGAGAAGGACGAAGGAGAATATATCACCGTTGGGACTCACTCCATGGCCCCCTTTCGCTTCAAGGTCTCGCATACATCAGTGAACTTTACGGTTCAAGAAGGAAACCGCTATCTGCATTGGGTTCAGCCAGGGTCGTTCTTTTATTGGAAGTGCTATACCCCTGACGCGGATTTTCCCGGCGGGGTACTTGCTTATCCTTTCGAATGTGGCGACTACCAGCTTCCTGCTGAACAGCGTGATGTAGATTTCAAGTATCCGTCAAAGCGACAGTGAAATTGGTGCCCTCCTTCACAACAGCCTCATAAGCCCAATAGCATCCTCGCTATTCGCCTAACAACCACCGCAACACCTTGGACGGCCTCCGCAGTACGGCCCAGGGTCAGACGCGCCTAACTCACCCCCACCCACGTACACGGTCGGGGCTTCGCCCCGACCGTTCGCTGCACCCCGTCACCACGCCCGGTTTCACCGCTCGCTTCACGTAGAGGTGGGGACTAGATTTGCCGCGCGTAGACGCGAACTAGTTCTGAGATCACTCGGGTGGGTCGATCGAGAGCTGGGGAGCGCTGCGGATGTCTCGCTCGATCTGCGATTCGTTTCTGGCTACTACTTCTCCATGACACCTGGCGAGCCGCTGCCGGCCGAGCGCGAACGAAGGCAGGAGGGGATTCGAGAAGCCGTAGCGTCTCTACTTCGTCTGTCGCCGCCGGGAGCTAACCTCAGCTGGTAGCAGTAGGTAGTCGGCCGGCGTCGCATCCATCAACTCGCCTACGCGTCTCGGTGGACGCAGATCGCCCGCCAAACCTCCTGGTAGGCTACCCCTTCCCAACTTCCTTCCGTACTGCGCACTATTAGGGTTATGTAGCACATACAGGCTCAAACAGTGGGGCATTGCCGGAAGTGCTCGCAGACAGCCAGCGTCGGGCGTCGAGCCGTGCGGGCGTCCGGTCGACGGCTGACGGGGCCGCCAGCGCGCGTGTGAGGCGCTCGACAGTCGAGCGCAGTGGCGGCGATGCTAGAATGGTTGCACCGCTGCTCAAGAGACCGATTCCCATACGCTGGCCGGAGCGATCAATCCGGCGTTCGCAAGGAGCACGATCCCGTGGGGTCAGAGACCGGACGTTCAGAGACAGATAGCTCAGACACCGTACGCAATGCGCTGGTGGCGGCGCTTGCCGTGCTCATCGGCGTGCTGCTGGTGGCTGTTGGCTTCCTCGGCCGGCTGGCAACCGAGCCGGCTCCCGAGACGATCATCGAGCAGGTCGTGTCCGAACCGGTCCAGACGACGACCGTCGACTACGCGCTGATCGGCGAGATCCTTGGCATTCTCGACGAGGACTTCGTCGAAAACGACCGTATTGACTACGAATTCCTCTTCGAAGGGGCGATCCAGGGCGTCTTCGACGCGCTCGGCGACCCGCATTCGACGTATATCGACCCCGACACGTGGGCGATTTCGCGTGGCGACTTCTCAGGCAGCTACCAGGGCATCGGCGCCAACGTGGCCCAGCAGGACAACTACGTGGTGATCGTGCGACCGATCCCGGACACGCCAGCCGAGCGCGCTGGCCTGCTGGCCGGTGACGCGATCCTGCAGATCAACGGCGAGGATGCCGAGGGCTGGTCGCTCGACCGCGCCGTGCTCGCGATCCGAGGGCCGCACGGCACGCCCGTCGAACTGCTCGTGCGCCACACCGACGGCACCGAGGAACTGATCACGATCGTCCGCGACGAAGTCTTCGTGGCCTCCGTGACGTCCGACCCGCCCGGCGGGCTGCTCGTCGACTCCGAGGGCAACGAGGCCGCCGACGTCGGCTACGTCGCCATCCGCTCATTCACGCAGAAGACGCCCGGCGAGGTTGAAGAACAGGTCGCAGCCGCGGTCGCAGCCGATGTCAGTGGCCTGATCCTCGACCTGCGTTCGAACGCGGGTGGCCTGCTGATCGAGACGGCGCAGATCGCCGACATGTTCCTCGAGAGCGGCTCGATCCTCACGCAGGTCAGCGCCACCGGCCGCGAGGATCGCATCGACTCACGACCCGGGATGATCACTTCCCTGCCGATCGTGATTTTGCAGGACGAGTTCTCCGCCTCTGGCTCAGAGGTGCTCGCAGCGGCGCTGCAGGAGAACGGTCGAGCCACCGTCGTCGGCAGCAAGTCGTTCGGCAAGGGTACCGTCAACCACGCCCGCGAGCTGAGCAACGGCGGCGCGGTCTACGTCTCGATCGCGCGCTGGCTGACGCCAAACCGCAACCAGATCGAGGGGCTGGGCGTGACGCCCGACGTCGAGATCAAGATCACCGCGGAGGACATCGAGGAACGTCGCGATGTCGCCGTCTTCCGGGCCATCGACGTGCTGAGGGGCGAGGACAGCTAAGAGCGCCCTCCCCTGCCCTCGGCCTCTGCGCCGCGGGCCCGGCGCGCTGCCCTGCTGCCCGCGGAGATGATCGATCGTGGCCGCGCCGAAGAAGAAGCAGAAGCCCCGGGGTTCGACGATCGCCGTCAATCGACGCGCGCGATACGACTACGAGCTGCTGGACACCTACGACGCGGGGATTGAGCTCGTCGGCACCGAGGTGAAGTCCGTGCGCGATGCGCACGTCAGTCTCGGCGAGGGCTACGCCCGATTCATCGATGGCGAACTATGGCTGTATAATGTCCATATCGCGGCATACGCGCCGGCGCGTGACAACCACGAGCCGAGACGGCCCCGGAAACTGCTGCTGCACCGTCGAGAACTCGACCGCATGCAGCGGGAAATGGGACTCCGTCCTCGGATCACCGTCGTCCCGCTCCGACTGTACCTTTACAACGGACTGGCAAAGATTGAGATCGCGCTTGCGCAGGGCCGTCGGGAATATGACCGACGCCAAGCGATAGCGAAGCGTGATGCTGACCGTGCGATCCAGCGCGGGATGCGACAGGACCAGCGCTAGCTGCTGGCTGTACTCGACCGTGCCTGCTCCGTTGGCCGCTCATGGGGACGAGTGGAATCGACAGGAGCTGTACGGACCCGGATTGCGGGCCGAGGTGCCATCACCCTCGTAAAGCAGATGGCAAATTGTAACTGGCGAAAACGAACTCGCTCTCGCCGCTTAAGCGGTGACGTCCGCGATGACCTCTTCTCGACGGGTGATCAAGGGCGACGTTTAGTCGAGATGCTCCCTGTACGTGCGCCTCAGGCGTGCGGGGTTAAGACTTCTGTGGCTGGTCGGCTGACCCCTTGTCGATGGAGGACAGCCGACGAGACTTTCCATCGACTACGCCCGTAGTAGATTCAGGCCGAAAGTTCTCTGGACGAGGAGTTCGACTCTCCTCCGTCTCCACCAAGCCTACCTAGATGCCCTCTGCAGACTCGCGGAGGGCATCTTTATGTCCTGAGCGAAAGGGAGCGGTTGCTCCATCAGTGGCAGGCCCGATCCGCTCGAGGGAGGGCACTCATCTCTGCGGGATCGAGATTCCGTAGGATGCTTCTCGATGGCTTAAGTATTCGCTGGAGACCTGCGCAGAGTCCTGGCGAGCACTTGCGCTGGATAGGAGTTCGTCCGTGCAAACCTATACCGATAGCTGCATTACTGTGCGCGAAGTTCTGGGGCCCGAGCGCCAGCTCGTCGCGCCGCTATATCAACGGCGCTACTCATGGGCAAAGAAGGAGCTCGACCAGTTCTGGGACGACTTGGACAAGCTCGCTGAGGGGGCGTCCGACACCCTCTTTCTTGGCGCCGTGATTCTGAAACATGAAGGTCACAGCGATCCCGGAGCGGCCCGGCTAGAGCAGTTTCTCATCTTGGATGGGCAGCAGCGATTGATCACCCTCTACCTGCTCCTGCTGGCTGCGACGGCCTTCGTGACCGCCGTCTGCTTGGCCGCGCCATCCAGCGCCTCGACGATCTCGTCGACGGTTACGGCCTCATCCGCAGACCTCGGGAGTACGTCGAGGACGCCGCGCTGGGCACCCTGCTCGCGCGCGT